>Ga0302231_10000001_pt1 | contig 418507 bp, 376 predicted proteins | sample II_Palsa_N2_2_FD_193522 | JGI IMG/M metagenome (GOLD analysis project Ga0302231, IMG submission 193522) | Peat permafrost microbial communities from Stordalen Mire near Abisko, Sweden - II_Palsa_N2_2 | ecosystem: Environmental > Terrestrial > Soil > Palsa > Peat permafrost | place: Sweden...
AACGCCAGCAGTGCTTCCCACGGCACCACCTTGTCCATCTCGCCCAGGAACCGCTCGCGCCGCGTCGGCTTCTTCTTCGACTCGAAACTCAACGACGCAAACGAACGCTGTTTCATGGGGGAGGCGCTTCCTGGAGATTGGTCGCTATGATGCCTGAGGCGAGGAATAAATCAGAGCATTCTTAGGTGCCACCCTTGAGCGAGGACAACCATATTGCGCAACATAGACCAGATCCCAAGAGCGTGAAATATAATTTAGTCGGAAAATCTGTGTTGAGCTTTTGATCTATTAAATAGTTCAGAGACCACTTGCTTTTGACAATCTCGGTGCCTACTGGCAAACGACGGAGCAATGAATGGTCGGTTGGACCAGCAACGTACTCTGTTTTAGAACCATTGTGATCCTCAACAACGTAGACCGTTGCGCAACGGTTGTTTTCGGGTTGAACGCAGGATGTTTTCGAGGAACTTATAGTCCCGTCCAATTGAATAACGGCTCGCTGATAGATCTCGCTTGCAGCTAAAAGCGACATCATTACTCCGAAGAATAGAAGTGCTCTGTATTGGCCTCGTGTAGCGAACATTTTTCGGTACCTAACGCTAGAGTTAAGCGGCGGCGAAGCCGTCCGCCTTGAACGAAATGTTAGACGCCCCCGTGATACAGCCCATGGCGGCTTTTGACTGCGCGTTTTCCATGACTATGTAGCGAACGCCGTTGAGAGCGTGAATGTACCAGACGGCGATAGTGGCCTCGGGGCACTGACTGAGCCGATTGACTAGAAAGCCGAGATCCTCGACAGCAGAGTCTTGCTGCTGAGCCGCTTGAGTTGAATGCTTGACGCTTTGCGCGATTTGCAACCGAATTTGATACGTACCGAGCAACGAACTGGAGGCGAGCTCACGCTCGTCACGGCGGACATGTGCGCCCGCAGCCAACGCGGCGGCAACCTCACTTTTGTGAGGGAATGGATCGGATTCGTTGACGCAGGTGGGAACGCTTGTCATAGACGTCTAACGCTTCAGTAGTGCCTTGATTCGGCAATATGCACGGGATGTTCAGCTTCCATGCGCCCCCTTCTTCCCCCTAATCCTACACGAGATCAACGATTTACCCGATGCCCCGGAGTCGGCATCGACGCTTTGCTGTCACGCAAACCTTTTTATCCGGGGTGCTATCTTTTATCCATCACAATCCGCGGGGATATACGGGCCCTCCCGACTGCACCTGTTGCCCACCTATTCGACGAAATTCGCTGATAGTTACGCGTCAAAAATGACAGTTTGCGCTCCGGGCAGATCGACGTCGAATGGACGATTGGTTCATCTAGGGCCAAAGCTCAAGAACCACGCGCGTGAGATGCATGCGGTGGTTGTCCGGAAGGACGCACCCCTCGCATTGCCAGGGACCTGCAGTCACTCCCGGGACATGGGTTTCCGCAAAGCAGACCTTCGCGACCGGCTCAAATGGGTCGGAAGCTGACGTCTGGAGATTGCCTATTGGCTGTCCGCTGCGCAAGGAACGCTAGCCCCAGAGGTGGATGCGGCGACATGCTGTTCATTGTGAATTGTTGCTTCGGCCACTACGCGGTGAGTAAAACTCTTCCTTATATTTCCCTAGGATGTGAATAGCAAAGAGCGATGCAGCCATTAGGGGTGCAACCGCTGCGATGAGTTTCCAAACAGGCGGCGGGGTTGGTCCTAGCTCGTCCATGGCAGCGAAGGGATTAATTACTCCTAGCGGCACGACGATGACCAATATCCATAGTATGACTAAGGCGACCCATCGCGAGATCGGCAACCGGAACCACAGGCCGATGGACAAAGGCAGCCAAAATCCCAGCGCCACCAGCCAGAAACCCCAGCCTCCGCCAATCGCCGACGTGATGTTGATGCCAACCTCCCACAAGCAGCCGGCGATCAGCGCCGAAAGAGTCCAACGAAGAGCTGAAGACTTGGTGCTTGGCATGAAGTCCATAGGTTTCCTGCTTCGTATCTGCGAGATGTCGGCTTTGGGTCCAGGTTGTGTGAAAACTCGGAGCTGCCCTCAAGCATGTGCCTCCTACGCGAATTCTAGACAACTTACCGAACGTCAGAGCCTCAGAATTGAATCTACGCACCCCGATTTGAGCGGGTTTTGATCAGCTTCAAACGCACATTTTTGTTTTCACACAGCCTCGGTCGGAAGCGGGCAACTATCCCTAACCACCGCGAAACCAGGCGGTCACCACGATAAATTTCTCCGCATCTGCTGGTGAAGCGAACGGGCCGACTAACTGACCGGAATGCCTGCTCTTGAATGTAGTTCCTTCCGACCAGTCTCGTTCGTCAAGATAAGTTTCACCATTGCGAAATTCCAGGGCCTCGGCAGCTCGCTTGCAATCCCGCTATAGAGCGTGAATGCACTTCGGAAATCTTGCCCTTGTAGGGAAACCTCACTCATCCGCTTCCTCGCATTTCACGCTTACGGCTGGTTGAGACCTCTCCACCAGCGGCTATTGAAGGGTCTGGCTGAAACCGCCGTCGGAAGCGAACATCAACGAGCACACTGCTATAACAATGCGGGAATGAGTGCCTTTGTTCTGGCTACGTATTGTCGGTACGTCTCGCCGAAGAGCTGGGACAGCCAGCGCTCTTCGAGTCGCAGCTTCCGCCAGAACGACAAGAACACAATTGCAACCGCCAGAAGTCCACGCCAGTCGCCTACCAGCACAGCATTGCCGAGGAATAGCAGTAGCAGCCCAGAGTAGATGGGATGCCGAATCAGCCTGTACGGCCCACGCGTGATCAACTGGTGGTCGTCCTTTAATTGCACGGTGGCGCTCCAATTCGCACCGAGAAGATGCCGCGCCCAGCACGCGATAGCTGCACCGGCTATGCAGAGGAACAGACCCATTGACTGAAAGGCGATGGAGTGCGGCACGAATTGTTCCCTGAGAAGGCTGTGACCGAACCACTCCCCCGGACCAAGCAACAACATCGCTGCGATCAATGGCAACCAATAGGCAACCAAGCGCTTGAACAGATGCTCGCTTTGCATCGGTGGCTTCACACGGCGAGCACTCCATAGCCAGTAGGCAAGAAGCGTCAACCAGACCAAGTTCAGGGCACTACCGAATCTGGGGTCCATTCGAATCCTTTCGTTAGAGTTGTGCTTGCTGGCCGACTCTGCCTTACGTCAGCCCTCTCTGGCAATGTCCGCCACGGGTCGAAGACGGACCTGCATGACAGCAAACGCCTATGGCGTCACCACCTTGCCGTGCACGGACAGATCTCGGTCACGTCTTCACGACAGACGGCCCACTCCTCCAGCTACTGTCAAAGCGAAAGCCAGCCAAACGCAAGTGACGAATACCAGGAACGCAGGGTTTCGCTCAATCACATCGTTGGCAGGTTCGCTTTTGGCAGTGCGCCTGGCGACGAGCAGATAGCCGATGGGGGCGACACCGAAGGAAAGAAGGCCATCCAGCGCAGAGCCCGCGCGGTCCCCGTGCCAGAGAGCTCCCAGCACAATCGCCGAGGCGATCGCTGCTGCATAGGGAAGCAACAGGCGCAAGGGGCGGCCGCCCGCGATGACTTTGCCCAGTTTGCTGGATATCCGCATGATCGCGCCGTAGCCAAGCACACCCAGCACACCGGCGATCAGGTGCCTCGAGTGGGGCCAGCCCAAGTCGGTGGCGACATGCCCCCAGTCATCGCTGCCGTCAAACGCCTCTTCGATGACCTGCCCACATACCCAAAGTAGCGCCAGGGTGCCGAAGGTGAAGAGGAACAATCTGAGCAAGGTCGGTCGATGCCTTGCCATGACCGCCGTTGCCAAGGCCAGGCAGCCCATCACGATGACACCGACAGGTCCACCACCATCGGCTAGCGCGCCGGCTCCGGCACACCGGAAAACGAGAAACGTAATGAGCGTGATGTGACCGCCATCCAACAGGCAGCCCACGCCATGCCCAAGCGCTTCGTGTGCCAGCGAAGCGACAACGGAAACGAGCACGCCGACCGCCAACAGCGTGGGCACATCATCCTTGAAGCGTACTTTCACGAGACCTCCTTTGCCATGTCATTCGGAACGATGTCAGGATTGCTTCGAGTCGAAAGCGGAACTGAAGGCAGCCTCCGCTCGCCGTGCAAACACTGACTACTTGTCGCTCACCGCGTCGAATGGCTGGGGTGGCTCGGCTGCGGCATCGGAAACCACGGGCGCATGGCGTAGAACCCACCTGGCGATACTGTAGGGGCGGCAGACGAAGAACGCTCCAATCCCGATTTGCATCAGGTCCATGGCAGCGGTCAGCTTGCCTCCTGCTCCCAGCCAGGTGAAAGCAGACTGTCCAGAGTCAGATGAAAGGGCGACGGCTTTCAGCCAGAGCACTACCAAAGGAACGATAGACTCCTTAAGCCACCACAAACCCATCAAGACGCAGCCGACGACCACGATGTCGAACGGCGAAAATCTGGTTTCCGGAATTTTGGTGAGGCCAGACATCAATCCACGAGCCATCGTCCCGCTCAGCATCCACACAATCAGCGCCACCCCTACGCAAACACCGACGATCAGGGTGCCCATCCACCATGGATTGCTCCATGTCGCGCTCATGTTCTTGAGCGCCGCAGTAATCGCAAAGAGTTGAAAAGCTCCAACGCAGACCCAGATGGCAAATAGCCTGAAACCAACCGCAACTAGCTGTCTTGCACTCATCACTTCCCCCTGTGCCAACCGAGTTAGGGCGGCTTTCCAAGTATTCCAGGCGCTCCCAGTGAAGCGCATAGCCCTTGGCAATCCGCCAATGCTTTTTAGAAACCGTTCTGCTCCACGAACACGTACTCACGCTGGCCATCGCGCAAGGTCAGCGTGCGCTTCCCGTGCTGCTCGCCTGCGAGGAATTCGGTATCCGACATATCCTGTCCCAACGTGATGAAGGTCGTGCTTCCATCGCCATTGGCGCGTGAGCCAACCACGCTGTGCCATTCGTCAAAGCGAAAATCGAGATTCTTGCCCGACCGACTCACCACGAGATCGCCGAGCGCATTGTTGTGGTATCGCGCCGCCAGATGATTGCTGGCCAAGCTATCGGCCGGAATCTGCAGTGATTGGCGAAGGGAACGAACGTCGATATCGTTCCGCTTGGCAGCGGCCTGCAGTTGCCGATCGGCCTCAGGCTTCCCATCGAACACCTGTTCCATGAGCTTGCGCGCGAACGGGCTCATCAGCCATCCACCATTGTCGGAGTTGGTCAGAATCACTGCGCCGATACCGTACTCCGGCAGCCACATCATGTAATTTTCATAACCCGGGCGACCACCGCTATGGTTCACCACGGTGACGCCCCAGTGCTTGTCGATCACCAGACCCATGCCGTAGTGAACATCTTCGCTGACTACCGCGTTCGGTACGCGACGCTGCAGAAGATTTTCCTTCGATACCAGCCGCTGGCCGTTCGGTAGTAGGCCATCGGCCAGCTCCATCACGACGTACTGACTCAGGTCATGTGCGGTGGTCCACAGACCACCCGCAGGTCGGCGCGCACCATAGCTTTGGGTATAGGTCATCGGGCTGACCACAAGGTTTCCGTCGACGTCCTCAGCATGGGGTCGCGCGTAGTTGCCTTGCATCGCCTTCGCAAAATCGAAAGTGCTGCGCGTCATGCCCAGTGGATCGAGCACTTTTTTTTGCATGGCGTCGTCGTATGCGGCGCCCGGCTCCTTGCCAGGTTCGGCGACGCTGCCGGCGATGAAGCCCGCGGCGGCCGGCAAGATATTGCTGTAAATAAACGTCTTGCCGAAGGGCGCGGTTGGCTGCATGGTGCCCAGGAACTGGATCAATGCGGTGGGCGTCATGCTTCGGTTGTGGAATTCCGAATCGTAGTCCTGCGCCGGCATCCCGGTGCATTGGCAGGCCAGATGTTTGATCTGCACTTCGTGGGTGACTTTGGCATCGCCAAACTTGAAGGACGGATAGGCTTCGGTGACCGGCTCGTCCCAACGCAGCTTCTTTTCGTCGACCAATTCGGCCAACAGCAAGGTGGTCAACGCCTTGGTATCGGAAGCGGCGATGAATCGGGTATCGGCATCGACAGGTCCGGGATTGCCCAACTCACGTACGCCCAGGCCGCCAACATACACAATCTTGCCGTGATCGATGAGGCTGAACGCTACGCCAGGTATGCCGAGCTGCTTCATTCCACTAGCGACGAAATTCTTCATGGTCTGGATCACGCGAGCGTCGATCGGTCGCGCCGTTTTGCCAGCAAAACTTTCGCGCTGGTAACCCCGTGGGCGCAGGCTGTCTAAGACAAGGAGGATGGAACTCATCCATTTCTCGCGCGTGGCCAGGCCTCCCTGATAAATCATGACCAGCCAGCGGTTGTTTGCGCGCCGGGCGAACGCCCTGACGAAGCGCTTTTCGTTCGGTGAAACCGCGTATTCGAAGCGCTGGATTTGCTCCCAGCCGCCTCCCGGTTGAAGGGGTTCGGAAAGTTGCAAAGGCCGCTTGAAGCCAGGCTCGAACTCCTTCCATGCCGACGCGACGGCAGTGTCGGCGTCCGGCGCATGGATATCGGTCAGGGCGATCTGCAGATCCCCTTCGGGCGGACTCAACACGTTAAAAGAGCCATGCGCGGCCATCGTCCAACCTGCCGGGACGGTGACCGTGGTACCGCCCGTGGTGGCACTTGGCGTATCAACCACTACGGCTTTCGGCTGATCACCGGCGGAAGCCGGCGAGGTCGCCTTGGCATCACTCATTGCGAAAGCATTGGACACCAGCAAGAAAAGTACGCAACCGGTGATTCTCTTGAACATCAACCGCACTGGCGTCTTGGCCATCCCCCCTCCCTCATGATTCTTGAAAGCAATCTCTTCCGGACCATCCCAACTGTCCGCTTGGGTGATAGCCGCGACCGGGCGGCTGCGCGTCATCCTGCGACGAACTCGCCTATCAATCCGCGATGTCTTGAAGAAATGTCGCCGATGGCACGAAAAACAGCGTGCCGGTGACCGCCTTGCTGTGGTCGAGCAAGCGGTCGTAGTTGCCCGGCGGTCGGCCGACAAACATGTTGACGAGCATCTGTTCGATTCGGCTCGGGGATCGCGCGTAGCCGATGAAATAGGTGCCGAACTCACCTTTGCTGACGTCGCCGAACGGCATGTTGTCGCGCACGATATCCAACTCTTCGCCGTTTTCCACAATCGTCGTCAGGGCGTTGTGTGCATAGGTCGGCTTCGCCGCATCGTCCAGTTCGATGTTTGCCAGCTTCGTCCTGCCGATGATCTTCTCCTGCTGCTCCACGGGCACGGCATTCCAGCTGCGCAGATCATGTAGATACTTCTGCACGATCACGTAGCTCCCGCCAGCGAACGCTGCGTCTTCGTCGCCAATGATCGCGGCGTCTATCGCGTCCTGATCCACCGGGTTCTCCGTGCCGTCGACGAATCCCATCAGGTCGCGGGCGTCAAAATATTTGAAGCCGTGCACTTCGTCGGCGGTGGCGACGGCATCGCCGAGCAGGGACATGACCTGGGTCGCGAGTTCGAAGCACAGATCCATGCGCGCGGCGCGAATGTGCAACAGAATATCTCCGGGCGTGGAGACGGCGTGGTGCTGCCCCTGGATCTCGCGGAACGGATGTAGATCCTTGGGTCTGGGCTGTCCGAAGAGTCGGTCCCAGGCATCCGAACCGAAACCCATCACGCACGACAACCGTCCCTCGAGATCACGGAAGCCCACGGCACGCAAAAGCCCGGCCAGATCGCCACACAGTGCCCTGACGGTTTCGCGATGCCGAGGCTCCGGCCCCAGCGTGAGGACAAGAAAAATGGCGGAGTGCGTAAGCTTCGCTACGACCGGCTGCTGAATAGCGGACACGCCCAACCTCCATGCTTGTTTTCAGTAGTTTAATCATGATCCAGTCCCCAGGTAGAGAGTATTACTACCTTCGCTGCCTTGTGCACATCCCAGCTTGTGGTTGCGGACATTGAAGCGCCTACAAGATCCGTGCGCCGGTCACGGGCTTCGGCCAGAATCAGCCTGCGATGTCAAAAACGCTTTCCAGTTCGATCCCCACTGCAGAGGAACATGATGGCGATCATGCATGAAAACATCGTCCAGACTGGCAAACCCAGCCGCACCGCCTGGCGGGTCGCTACGCTTCGGGCCGCCCATCAATTGCTTGACGAGCCCATCGTCCTCAACGATCCGATCGCGTTGCCGATCCTCGGGCCACACGCCGAGGCGGAACTGCGTGAGGATCCGTTCCTCTACAACGATTCCATGTCGCGCGGTCTACGTGCAGCCGTGGTGGTACGCAGCCGATTTGCCGAAGACGAGTTGGCCCGTGCCGTGGCAACCGGGGTACGGCAGTATGTCGTGCTCGGTGCTGGCCTGGACACGTTTGCCTATCGCAATCCACATAAGGCGGCTGGCCTTCGGGTTTTTGAAGTCGATCATCTTTCAACACAGCAATGGAAGCGGGATTGCCTGAAGAACGCAGGCATTGCTCTACCTGAGGACCTGATCTTCACCCCCGTGGATTTCGAGCACGGAACGCTGGCGCAGGGGCTGACGGAAGCCGGATTTCGAACCGACCTCCCTGCATGCTTCTCGTGGTTGGGCGTGACGATGTACCTCACTGAAGCGGCGATCCTGGAGTCGCTCGGTTTTGTCGCTTCGTTGCCAAAGCTCAGCTCGATCAGCTTCGACTACCGGGTGCCGGCATCCATGCTCGACCCGATCCAGCAGGCCATTGGTGAGTTGATGGCGCAGCGCGCCGCGGCCGTGGGTGAGCCCTGGGTTTCCGCCTTTGACCCGACTTTGTTACGCCAGCAAATCCTCAAACTCGGTTTCGGTGAGGCCGAGACCTGTGAACCCGATGCATTGAATAGGCGCTACCTGCATCGCCGCAAGGATGGGTTGCGCACCGGCGGCCGCATCATGTGCGCCCGGGTATGAGTCAAAGTCCCTGATCGGGACGCGCTCACCCTGGTGAGCACGGCCACCTCCGAATCTCCTGAATCCCTAAGTGCCGGACACGGGTGATCGTGCGGCTGGATAGGTCCGTCGCTATCTCCCGCAGCAACGTGGAGTGCTTGCTCAATGAACAATGGCATCCATCCAGTCAGCAATCCTGTCGACAACCATGGGTTCGATGCCGTAGTAGCCGTGTGGCGTCAGCGATCCGCACGCTTTACTGGACTGGCTCGTATCGCCATTGACGTAAAGTACGCGCGCCTGCGCGGAGTGCGACATCGCCGCCACGATGCGCGGGGCGTCTTCCGGCGGTGCTACGGCGCAGCGATCATCGTGGTTAGCGACCACCAGCGCCGGCACGCGAACGTCTTGCGGACTCGCCTGGAATACGGTTTCGTGGCTGCCCCCCTGGCGGGACACCGACTCCGTCAGGACGACGCCTGCGAGCTGGGCTGCGGGAAGATGTGCCGCGCCGTTCATCGCTGCTATCGAGCCCTGGCTCGTCCCAAGCAGGAAGACGGGGACTGAAGACTTCGTATGCGCAAAACCGACCAGCTCGCCCACCAGAGCGGCGTACGCTGGCGAACTTCGCAACCCGCGCAAGTTATCGCCATCCACGGTATCGGGAATCAGCACGGCATAACCACGGGCAACCCACAGGTTACGGGTGCGGACGACAAAGTTATCGTCATGGCGCACGTCACCGGTTCGCTCGATGCCGATATCGCCGGCGCCTCCAGGCAACATGACGATGATCGCTTTAGGGTTCGACGGAGTGGCGTACAGAACGCGCTGGCGTTCGCCATTGCGCAACGAAAGATCGAACACATGCTCCCCAATGACAACGGTTTCGCTATCGGTTGACATCGAATGTGCCGGCGGGTCACCGGCATGAGCTGCGCAAGCAAGGGCAAGCATGGCCATCGACAATGTGATGCGCTGGAGGCTTCGACTCATGAGATTCTCTCTCTCCTGCCGCATCACGCGCCGCGGTCGCTGCGCAACTCACGCAGCGACTCATCGTTACCAGCCGCGCTGCGCCCGCTGACCCAGCCGAACAGCGCGATGCCGATGACGATCGCCAGTGCGCCGAACGCCGAATAGCCTTGCGGCCACGCCTCGCCAAGAAACAGCACGCCAAGCAAGGTTGCAAACAACAGCTCCGCCGCCTGCATCGCCTCGACTGCCGCCAGCGCGGTCGGCTCACGCCGTACCATGTCGGTGGCACGGAAAAACAGCACGGTGGCAATCGTGCCCGATGACAACGCCACGCCGCCGGCCAGCAACGCCTCGCGCCAACTTGGCGGCCCGATCGTGAACCAGGCCATCAACGCAAACAGCAGCCATAGCGGCCAGCTGCAGAGCGTCATGCCAAACACGCGCTGCACCGCACTCAGGTGCGCTTCGTCGTGCTCCAGATGCAGCAGCAACATCCGGTTGCCCAGCGGATAGGCAAACGCGGACAGCACCACGGCGCCGATCGCCAACCAGTCACCCAGATGCAACTGGCCATGTGCATGCCCCCATTGCAACGCAAACACACCGGCGACGATCAGCACACCGATCGCGACGCTGCGCCATGCCAGTCGTCGCCGTTCGTCTCGATAGATGAACGGTGCCAACAGTGGGCCTGCGAGCACAGTGACCTGAAAGCTGCCGGCAATCAGCCACGATGGACCACTGCTCGCCGCCCAGGTCAGCGGGATGCCGAACAACACAAAGCCGACACTGCTCCATAGCAGCCATGCACGCGGATGCCGGCGCAGCTCACGCGGCAGCTGGCCCAGGCCGCCTTGCATGGGCAGCACCAGCGCGAGCAGAGGCAAGGTGATCAGGTAGCGCAGGATCACCGCCCACTGCCAATGGCCGCCACCAGCGACGAGGCTGCGGTTGAGCACATAGGTGAGCGTGAAGAACAGCGCTGCGCACAGCGCCAGACCCACGGCGGCGAGAGCATTCGAGCGCATCGGCAACCGGTCGGTAAAGTGCGAGTGTGTCAAATCACGGAGGATTTGCGTAGCGCGACGATAATTACGCCAGGACGCTTCGGATTTTCACACCAGGCGACCCGCCCCGTGCATCATGCAGTCGTGCCGGGAGGCGCGTACGGCAATCGTAGATGCACCTCGAGCCCACCGCCCTCGGCATTTCGCGCCTGGATGTCGCCGCCATGCACTTGCACCACGCGCTGCACGATCGCCAGGCCCATGCCGTGACCGTCCGCGCGCACGGCATTGCTGCCACGGAAGAACGGGCGGAACAGAAACTCCAGTTCGGCGTCGGGCACGCCTGGGCCGCGGTCACGGATGGTGAATTCGGCAGCATCCTTCCCTGCATCCACAAACAGCTCGACGCGGCCGCCCTCGGGACTGAACTTGATGGCGTTCACGATGAGATTGTCCACCGCGCGCTCCAGCAACATCGCGCTGCCAAACACCGTAACGGGTTTGCTGGACGTCAATGACAGATGGACGTTGCGCGCGTCTGCTTCCAGCTCGGCCTGCGCCACGCAACCCTGCACCAGCTCGACAAGCTCCAGCTGTTCGCGATTCATGCCTGGAATGCCGCCTTCAAGGCGGGATAGCGCGAGCATTTCACCGGTCATGCGATCGAGTCGGCCGATCTCCTGTTCGGCTTGGCGGAAATACGTGTCTGCCTCTGCAGCGTTGCTGCTGCGCTGGGCAAGATCGAGGATCAGGTGCAGCCGGGCCAGCGGCGAGCGCAGCTCGTGTGACAGATCCTGCAACACGCTGCGATCGTGTGCCACGAGCGCCTCGATGCGTTCCGCCATGGCATCGAAGTCGGACGCAAGCAGCGCAAGTTCATCGTGCGCCATGCTTCCCTGACTGCCGACCCGGGTCGAAAGCTCGCCAGCAGCCATGCGTCGGGTCGCATCACGCAGCGCCTGCACCGGTTTGGCCACGCTGCGCGCCAGCCACCATCCCACCAGTCCGATGAACAGCAGGGACAGTCCCCACTGGAAGGCGAGGTAGATCTTTTCCCTGGTTTGCGGCCGCAGTCGCGTATGCGTCCTGCTGATCGCCACCAGTTGCCGGGGTTGGCCATCATCACCGACGACCGGTTGCACCGCGACATAGAGTCCCGGCCACGGTTCCAAAACAATGTCCCGATTGGCAGCGAGCCAGCTCGGCAGTGAACTCTCGATCGAGGAATGTAGACGGATCGGATACAACGCGCGACCCTTTTCGTACAAGGTTGCCTCGATGCCTTCGCGCCGCTGTTGCATGGACCAGTCAGCGAGCGCGGCCGCGCCGCCGCTTTCGTAGGCCTCATCGGCGCCCTGCCCCAACGCCACCCAGTTGATTTCCTTCGCCGTGGTGTACTCGATAAAGCCGCGCGTCAGCAGCCCGCCGAGGAACAGCACCAGCAAATTCGCCACGCAGAACCAGATCAGCAGGCGCCAGTAGATCGAGCTCCGGAACGGACTCATGGCGCGCCCACCACGAGGATATAGCCCGCACCTCGCACGGATTCGATGCGCGGAGACTGGGCCGACGCCTCCGTCAGCTTGTGACGCAGCCGACTGACATGAACATCGACGCTGCGATCGAAACGCTCCAGTTCACGCCCCAGCGCAATCCGCGTCAGCGCGGCCTTGTCGACCAGTTCACCAGCACGCTGTGCGAGCGCCAGCAGCAGCTGGAATTCCGCGCCGGTGAGCGATAGCTCGGTCTCCCCGGCATAGGCACGACGCTCGCCGGGCTGCAGACGCAATATCCCCACTTGAAGCGTCCCGGACACGGCGGGTGTGTTGCGTCGCAATTGCGCACGCACACGTGCCAGCAGCTCGCGTGGCAGGCAGGGCTTGGCCAGGTAGTCGTCCGCGCCCAGCTCCAGCCCGATGACCCGATCCACCGGCTCGCCGCGGGCGGAAAGCATGATCACCGGCAAGCGGTACTGCAACCGCAGCTCACGCAAAGTATCCAGGCCATCGCGGCCCGGCATCATCACGTCGAGTATCAGCAGGTCGGGGCGCTGCGCCTGGTTGCGCAGTTGCACCAGTGCTGTCTCACTGTCGTGCGCGACATCCACGACAAAGCCTTCGCGCTGCAGGTATTCGGCAAGCAGGCTACATAGTGCGCGGTCGTCGTCGACAATCAGAATTCTGGGCATGGTGGTCTGCTGGCTTCTATCCATTGATACCGTACGACCGTGCGAACTCCACGGTCTTTACCCATCTTTACTTCTCGGCAAAGAACATACACGCCGCCTTGTCGTCAAATGGACGTAACAGAATCCCCACCAACGACAAAGGTACTACTTATGCGCAAGAGCATCTCTCTCGGCCTGGTTCTGGCCTCGGCCATGGCACTCACCACGCTCGCTGTTGCTCAGGCGCCTTCGGGCGGCCCCGGCGGCGGTTGGCACTCGCACGGCCATGGCCAGTTCATGGCCCTCAGCAAGCTGAATCTGACCGATGCCCAGAAGGCCAGCATCAAGCAGATCATGCAGACCAGCTTTGCCCAGAACAAGACGCAGCGTCAGGCCCTCGGCCAGCAGCGCGCGGCGTTCGCGTCGATGACTCCCGATCAGGTCGGCTACCAGGCCGCAACGGCCAGCCTCGCTCAGGCTGAGGGCGCTGCCGCCTCGGCACGCGTGACGCAGCGGGCCAACATCCGCGCGCAGATCTACGCCGTGCTGACCACGGCGCAGAAGGCGCAGGTAGCCACCTTGCAGGCACAGCAGCAAGCCCGCAAGCAGCAGTGGCAGCAGTTCAAGGCATCGCACCCGGTGTCCTCGACCTCGCAGGTAACCCAGTAAGCGATTCGGGCAATGGTATGCAGCTGCGCCAGCGACACGCTGGCGCAGCTGTCAACCGACTGATGGATGCCCCGCTCCATCGAGCGTTGGCTCCATGATGTTCAGCAGGCCCGCAGATTGTGGTGCGCGGTTACACCCCTCCCTGGTGCGCCGCCACGACTGGCTGTTCTGGCGAGACTGCGCACCGCAGTCTGCGGACCTGCTGGACTTCATCCCGTCATCGGATATCGCGATGGATATCGCGATGTCGCTTCTGCTAACAAAGCCCAATCAGCAGAGCATGCGGAACTGGCGCGATCAGTTATAACGCCAGTGGCCACCGACCCACACATGCGACGGCCCCCAGTAACCCGGCACTCAGACGTGAACGGGACGCGGCGCCACCACGACGCAACCGGTCATTGAAAGCGAACCGCCAAGCAGCGCGGCGGATATCAGCAAGGCAGACATGAGACGACGCATGGAGACACTCCTTCATGTGGGATGTGTCGCCTTAAACGTGGTCATCCGAACGCAGATGACATGAGCCGCCGTGCCTGATGGCTGCCGTTCATTCGAAAAGCATTCAGCAAACGCCGCGTTGCCTCACTGCAACGGCGTGGCGTCTTAGCGCAAAGCGAGCCGCGCAACACTGTCGCGATAACGGGCGGCAATGCGCTCTTCGTCGCGATGATGGAAATCGCGCACTACCCATTCGCCGCCGCACATGACGTCGCGCACCAGCGGTGTGTTGCCGGCAAACAGGAAGCTGTCCAGCACGGACTGGGTATCGCGTGCGGCAAGTAGTGGCGAGGTTTCATCCAGCACGATCAAGTCGGCGCGGGCACCATCGCGCAGTTCGCCGATCGGCAGGCCGGAAGCCTGCGCTCCTCCCTTCAATGCCGCACACCACAGCGTTTCACCGACGCTGACACCTTGCTTGCGCGCCGCAATATTGCGATGCCCGGTGGTTAGCCTCTGACCGTATTCCAGCCAGCGAAGCTCTTCGACCGGCGAGATCGAGATGTGCGAATCCGAACCGATGCCGAGCGTACCGTGGGCATCCAGATAGTCGGCCAGTGGAAACAAACCATCGCCGAGATTCGCTTCGGTAGTGGGACACAGACCGGCGACTGCACCGCTGTGCGCAAGGCGCCCGGCTTCCGCTTCAGTCAGATGGGTCGCGTGCACCAGGCACCAGCGCGCATCCACGTCGGCGTGATCAAACAACCATTCCACCGGACGCGCACCGCGTGTGGCGAGGCAATCCTGCACTTCGCCGATCTGCTCGGCAATATGGATATGGATGGGACACGCTTTCGCTGCATCGCTGGCCAGGACACGGTCCAGTGCATCCTGCGGCACCGCGCGCAACGAATGCAGTGCTATGCCGACGCGCACGTCATCGCTCTCGTGCCGGCGCAACGATTCCAGCAAACGCAGATAGCCGTCTACATCGTGGCCAAAGCGGCGCTGACGTGCCGTCAACGCGCGACCATCAAAGCCACCACTCATGTACAGGACGGGCAGCAAAGTCAGCGCGATGCCGGCTTCGCGTGCAGCCTCGATCAACGCCAGCGACATCGCCTCGGGCTGCGCATACGCCGTACCGTCCGGCTGATGATGCAGATAGTGGAATTCGCAGACCTGGGTGTAGCCGGCCTTGAGCATTTCCACGTAAAGCTGCGCAGCGATCGCCTGCAGCTCGTCCGGGCCGATCGCGGCGGCGAACCCATACATCGTCTCGCGCCAGCTCCAGAAACTGTCGTCGAGCCGCCCCTTGCGTTCGGCCAGGCCGGCCATCGCACGCTGAAACGCATGCGAATGCAGGTTCGGCATGCCGGGCAGCACCCACCGCCCCAGGTTATCGACGGCGGACATTGTCGGTTTGCACAACCGCCCATCCGCGCTCACGCCGAGCACGGCCTCCGCCTGCCAACCGCCGGACTGCCACAGCTGGTCGGCTTTTAAACTGCGATGGGCTGGGTTGTCACTCATGAGCATGGCTCCATACGGATGCGGCGCAGTGTAACCGGGTGACTGGCCTCATCTTCACTTGGGCATATGACAGGCTGTGCATAATTGAGCCATGGCCAGGAAAACGAACGAACACACACCCAAGCTACTGCTGCGACAGGCAGTCCCTGCCGACGTACCGGCGCTGGTCGAACTGACCGCCCGCGTCTACACGGCCGAATGGGGCCACTCGCCGGAAATGCTGCGCTCCCAGCAGACACATTTCCCCGAAGGCCAGTTCGTGGTTGAGTACGAAGGCACCATCGTCGGCTACTGCGCCACGTTCCGCATCGATGAGGCGACGGCACTCGCGCCGCATACCTGGATGCAGATCACTGGCGGCGGCATGGGTTCGCGCCACAAACCCGATGGCAACTGGCTTTACGGCATGGAAGTGGTGGTGGATCCGGGCTACCGCGGGATGCGCATCGGCCAGCGGCTATACCAGGCACGCAAGCGCCTGTGCACCGATCTCAAGCTGCGCGGCATCGTGTTCGGTGGCCGCATTCCCGGGTTGGCGAAGAACATCCAGCGCTATGGCACCGCCGAGGGCTATGTGCAGGCAGTGCTGGACGGCAAGCGCCGCGATATCACCCTGAGTTTTCAGCTCACCAACGATTTCGAGGCGATCGGCCTGCTGCGCGCCTATGTGCCATCCGACTACGATTCGCTCGGCTACGCGGTGCATATGGTGTGGCGCAATCCACGCCTGCTCGACCAGCCGGACATGCCGTCGATCCCGTCGCCGCAGCGCCTGCCCGACTCGGTGCGGGTCGCATCCGTGCAATACCAGCAACGACGCATCAAATCGTTCGAGGAGTTCGCCACCCACGTCGAATACTTCACCGATATCGCGGCTGACTACAGTGCCGACTTCGTTACTTTTCCAGAGTTGATCACGCTGCAGTTGCTGTCGATCGAGAACGAAGAGCTGTCGCCCGTCGACACCATCCGCAAGCTCAGCCACTACACGCCGCAGGTGAAAGAACTCTTCAGCCATCTGGCGGTGCACTACAACATCAACATCATCGCCGGATCGCATCCCACCGAACAGCCGAACGGCGACATCCACAACGTCTGCTACGTCTGCCTGCGCGACGGTTCGATCCACGAACGCGAGAAGCTGCATCCCACGCCGAGCGAGCGCAACGTATGGAACATCACCGGCGGCGATAGCGCAGCCACCGTGCAGACCGACTGCGGCCCGATCGGCGTAATGATCTGCTACGACTCGGAATTCCCCGAAGTCGCACGCCATCTCGTTGACCAGGGCGCCCTGATCCTGTTTGTGCCGTTCTGCACCGATGTACGCGAGGGCTATCTGCGCGTGCGCTACTGCTCGCAGGCGCGTGCGATCGAAAACCAGTGCTACGTGGTGCTATCGGGCAACGTCGGCAACCTTCCCGGCGTGAACAACTTCGACATCCAGTACGGCCAGAGCTGCATCCTCACGCCCAGCGACTTTCCGTTTGCGCGTGACGGCATCGCCGCCGACTCCACGCCGAACATCGAGACCGTGCTGTTCGCCGACCTGCGACTGGAAAGCCTCGCCCGTGCGCGCAACGCCGGAGCCGTGCAGAACCTGAAGGATCGCCGCTTCGACCTGTACGAGACCCGCTGGCGCCCCCGCTGACGCAAAAATGTAGCGGCGCACTCCTGGATCAAGTCCGGGCGGGATCTGTGCGCGAACGTTGTCACGAGACATCGCCGCTACACAAGCCGCCGCGTAGGTTGGGGTGAGCGAAGCGATCCCCAACGCATGGGGTGCGGGTGCGTTGGGGATCGCTTCGCTCACCCCAACCTACGCGCTGACGCGAAAGCCCTGTAGTAGTGCACCCTGTGCGCGATGCCCTTGCTGGCATCCCGGCAAGACCTTTCGCACACAGGGTGCGCTTCTACCCACAGCACTGCGATAATCGCGCCATGTCCGAATCGCCCGAACCTGCAATCAAGCCGTCGAACTCGCGGCTGCAAGCGTTGCTTGGCCATGAATTCTTTGCTCCCCACCAATGGAAACGACGCCTCGCGCTGTGGGTCGGCGCCATCGTGGTGGCGCTGGCGGCAATCCTGTTTGCCAAGGCGAGCGACTGGTCATATCACCTTTTCCAGCGAATGCTGAGCTATGGCTCATGGATCCCGCTCGTGGTGACTCCCGTCGTGTTCGGCCTGCTCGCCTGGGCCACCGAAGGGCGCCTGCGCGCCACCCGTGGTAGCGGTATCCCACAGGTGATCGCCACGCTGCACATCGAGGACGAGGGCTTTCGCGCGCGCATGCTGGCGCTCCCCATCGCGGTTGGCAAGATGGTGTTGACCCTGGTCGCGCTGGCCGTTGGCGCCTCGATCGGTCGCGAGGGACCGACCGTGCACGTCGGTGCCGGGCTGTTCTATTCGCTCGGCCGGCGTTTCGGCTTTACGGATGCGAAGGCTGCTTCGCGCTTCATCCTTGCCGGTGGCGCCTGCGGCATCGCTGCTGCGTTCAACACACCGCTCGCTGGCGTGGTGTTCGCGATCGAGGAACTCGCAGGTACGTTCGAACACCGCTTCAGCGGCCTGCTGCTGACCGCCGTCATTGTCGGTGGCGTGGTGTCGCTCGGCATCATGGGCAACTATTCCTACTTCGGCCACGTACAGGCCAGCCTGCCGCTGGGTCACGCGTGGTTGGCAGTGCTGCTGACCGGGATCATCTGCGGTTTGCTCGGCGGTCTGTTCGCGCGTCTGATCCTGCTCAGCAGGCACGGACCGCTGGCCTACATCGGTCGCTTGCGTGCTCATGCACCTGTGCTGTTTGCCACCGGCTGCGGACTGGCACTGGCGCTGATCGGATTGTTTTCACACAACAATGTCTATGGCACCGGCTACGACCAGGCACGCGCGTTCGTGCAGGAAGCGGCTGTCACTCCCGGAGAGACTTTCGGGATCGCCAAAATGCTGGCGAACGTGGTGTCGTACTGGGCCGGCATCCCCGGTGGCATCTTCTCGCCGGCGCTGGCCGTAGGCGCGGGCATCGGCCACAACATCGCTTACTTCCTGCCGAGCGTACCGGTCGCCTCGGTGGTGCTGCTGGGGATGAGCGCCTATCTGTCAGGTGTCACTGGCGCGCCGCTGACGTCGGCTGTGATCGCGATGGAACTGAGCGACAATCAGAACATGGTGATACCGATCATGGCGGCCTGCCTGCTCGCCCGCGCGGCAGCCTCGCTGTTCTGCCCCACGCCGGTCTACAAGGATTTCGCCGAACGCATGGTGCAGGACTTCGAGCAGCAACAGGCTGCCCATGCTGAAAGAGCCGAGCGGGTCCGACTGGAAGCCGAGGCGTTGCAGAACGCGGGCCCTACCAGCGCGTTCGGCGACCAGACCACGCCAACGGACGATGTGAACGACGATCCACCCGCCAAGACATGAAAACAGTCACGGGAACCGCTATCACGGAGTTACGCGCAGCATGAGCGAGTCACGCTGGGATCGACTGTTGCTGAACGCCACGCTGGCGACGTTTGCCGGCGAATCGCCCTGTGGGCTGGTCGAGCGCGGCGCCATCGCGATGCACCATGGGCGCATCGTCTGGATCGGACTGATGGATGCACTGCCGGCAGCACCGCACTCACTGGCAGTCGCGGTGGAATCACTGGACGGCGCTCTGGTCACGCCGGGGCTGATCGATTGCCACACTCATCTGGTGTTCGGTGGCGATCGCGCCAAGGAATTCGACCTGCGCTTGAACGGCGCCAGCTACGAAGAGATCGCCCGTGCCGGCGGCGGCATCGTGTCCACGGTGACTGCCACCCGGGCCGCCAGTGAAGAAGTACTGTTTGCCCAATCACTGGTGCGTGCGCAGGCGCTGCTCGCCGATGGCGTGACGACGCTGGAAATCAAGTCCGGCTATGGCCTGGAACTGGAAAGCGAACGCCGCATGTTGCGCGTGGCACGACGCCTCGGCCGGGAGCTTGGCATTACCGTGCGCACCAGTTTTCTGGGCCTGCATGCGCTGCCGCCGGAATACCAGGATCGTCGCACCGAGTACGTGGCGCTCGTCTGCGACGAGATGCTGCCCACGCTCGCCGGCGAAGGCCTAGTCGATGCAGTGGATGCCTTCTGCGAGGGCATCGGTTTCACCCGCGAGGAAACCCGCTGCGTGTTCGAGCGGGCAAAGCAGCTCGGCCTGCCGGTGAAACTGCACGCCGAACAGCTGTCCGATCTCGACGGAGCTGCACTGGTTGCCGAATACAACGGGCTGTCAGCCGATCACCTGGAACACCTGAGCCCATCGGGCATCGCGGCGATGGCCGCCGCTGGCGCCGTTGCGGTACTTCTACCGGGGGCGTTCTACGCGCTGCGCGAAACGAAATTGCCGCCGATCGCACTGCTGCGCGAACATCAGGTGCCGATGGCAATCGCCACCGACTGCAATCCCGGCACCTCGCCCCTGCTGTCGCTGCGACTGGCCGCGGGGATGGCCTGCACCTTGTTCCGGCTGACGCCCGAGGAGGCGCTGCGCGGCGTCACCGTCAACGCAGCACGCGCACTGGGGCTGCATGATCGCGGCACGCTGGCGATCGGCCAGCGCGCCGACCTGGTGATCTGGGACGCGCAACAGCCGGCCGAGCTCTGCTACTGGATCGGCGGCAGCATGGTGCGTGAGCTATGGCTTGGCGGTGAGCGAGTATCGACGACCGCCTGAACCACACGGCTTGGTGGAGATCGAAAATTGCGGGTCAGGTTGGAGATCGGGAAACCATGCCGACACGCGCAGCCACTGCCTCGTGAAATGACATCGGAAGGTCGGCGTGCACCGGCACTCGCCACCAATGTGGTCGGGCAAAGCGCTGACATTTCACCGCATCCTTGTCGGTCATCAGCACCGGCAGGTCATCGCTGAAATTCAGGTCGGCGGGCGCAAAAGCGTGGTGGTCCGCAAACGCATGCTCGATCAGCTCGACACCTGCTGTACGCAGACTGTCGAAAAAGCGTTGCGGATTACCAATCGCGGCCACGGCGTGAGCGCGCTGCCCCCGAAAACTGGCCAGCGATTGTTGCTGCCCGTCGCACAACGCCACGACATCGCCGCCGCGCAATTGCATCAGATATTCACCATCGACGGCGACACCCCCATTGCAGACGCGCAGGTCCACCCGCTGCAGTCGACTCAACGGCTCGCGCAGTGGTCCGGCCGGCAATAGCCGTCCATTGCCAAAGCGGCGCACACCGTCGATCACGCAGATTTCCACATCACGCGCCAGCGCGTAGTGCTGCAAACCGTCATCGGCGATCACCACATTGCAGCCGGCTTCGAGCAATAGCCGTGCGGCAGCCGGACGATCATGCCCCACGGCCACTGGTACGCCATGGCTGCGTATCAGACAGGGTTCGTCGCCGACACTTGCGGGGTCCGGTGTATCACCCAGCAACAGCGGCTCGCGCTGACTACCGCCGTACCCGCGACTGACCACGCCCGGCGAGTAACCGCGGTTGCGCAAGGCTTCGACCACCGCGAGGGTCAATGGCGTCTTGCCGGTGCCGCCCACGCTCAAGTTGCCAATCACGATGACCGGAACCGGCAGGCGCACGCTGGCCAGCCAGCCGGCGCGGTAGAGCCCACCACGCAGGCGTATCACGGCGCAATAAAGCGTTGCCAGCGGCCATGTCCACCATGGCGCCCGGCCGTTGCCGTACCAGGCTGATTCGAGCGTGTCGATCAGCGCCATGGGGAATCCTCATTCGTTGACTTGATCGTGGAACTGCATCCGGTGCAGCGCGGCGTACTGACCGTTGAGCGCGATCAGTTCGGCATGCGTTCCACGTTCGATGATGCGACCCTGATCCATCACCGCGATCTGGTCGGCGCCCTCGATGGTGGACAGTCGATGCGCGATCACCAGCGTGGTGCGGTCGCGCATCAACCGCTGCAGCGCCTGCTGGATCAGGCGTTCGGATTCCGTATCGAGCGCACTGGTTGCCTCGTCCAGTACCAGGATCGGTGCATTCTTCAGGATCGCGCGAGCAATCGCGATACGCTGGCGCTGGCCACCGGACAACATGTTGCCGCTCTGGCCGATCTGGGTGTGCAGGCCTTGCGGCATGCGCGCGATGAACTCCATCGCATTCGCCGCCTCGGCGGCGGCGATGATGTCCGCTTCGCTGGCACCGGCCAGTTCACCGTAGGCGATATTGTTGGCCACCGTATCGTCGAACAGCATCACGCTCTGCCCGACCCACGCGATCTGCCTGCGCAACGAGGTGAGCGTGTAGCTCTCGTAATCCTGGCCGTCCAGCACGATGTGACCGCTGGTCGGCGCATGGAAGCGTGGCAGCAGGCTAACCAGACTGCTTTTGCCACTGCCGGAGCGGCCCACCAGCGCAGTGACGGTGCCGGGCGCGCAATGCAGATCCACGCCACGCAAGGCCTCGAAATCATTGCGCGGATAGACCAACCTCACGCTGTCGAAGCGCAAATCACCTTGAGTCCGCGTCAGCTCGCGCGTCCCCTGATCCATCTCGGGCGGCAGGTCGATGACTTCGAACAGGTCTTCGGCAGCAGAGAGGCCGCGCTGGATGTTTGCCTGCACGCCGGTGAGACGTTTGAGCGACGGCATCATCGCGCCCATCGCCGTCAGCACGGCAAAGAAAACGCCCGGCGACATCTCGCTCAGCACCTGCGGTCGCGTACCAAGAAATACCAGGACCGCAAGCGCGGTTGCCGCTACCAGTTGGATCGTGGAACTGGACGCCGCGTTGGTCGCCGCAATCTTCAGATTGAGCCGGCGAGTGTGCTGGGTGATCTGGTCGAAGCGGGCCGCCTCGTACGCCTGTCCACCGTAAATACGCACTTCGCGGTGTGCACCCACGGACTCTTCCACAGTGCCTGTCACTGACCCCATGCCGCCCTGGATACGTCGACTGATTTGACGATAGCGCCGGCTGACTACGGTGGCGACCAGCGCAATGGCAGGCACCATCACCAGCAACGACAGCGTGAGATAGGCGCTGTTGTGCAGCATCACGTAAAGCATTGCGATCACGGTGAAACCGTCGGTCACCGCCACTTTCAATGCGTCGGTAGACGCCGAAGCGACCTGCTCGCTGGTGTAGGTAATCCTGGAAACCTGCTGCCCCGATGGCTCGCTGCCAAAAAAACCAGCCGGCAGTTTCAGGTAAGCCACGAAGACATCGTGCTGCATCGTCTGCACGACATGACGACCGATGTATGAGATGCCGTAATCGCTGACAAAGGTGCCGCAGGAACGGACAAAAAAGATGCCCATGATCCAGATCGGCATCCAGAAAATCAGATACGCATCCTTCTTCGCGAAAAGATCATCGATCATCGGCCGGAGCAGATTGGTAAAAAGCGCAATACCACCGCCATCCAGCAACATGCCGATCAACGCAATCAACCCGATCGGCCAATAGCGTGCGCTATACCCCAGCAGGCGCTTGTAGACGTGCCAGCTTTCGCCGTCCCACGCGCCGGCTTTCTGATCGCTCACTGGCCTGAGCCCGGCTTACTCGGTGTGGTGGCGATCGACAAACGGGTGAAACCCAGCTGACCCAGCGCGTCCATCGCGGTCACGACGTCCTGGTTCGGCGTCATCGCATCGGCGCGGATGATCACCTGACGATCGCGGTCGGTCCCGGCGTTGCGGGCGATGGTCTGCTTGAGCGGTTCGATACCTTCACCCTGCACTTCATCGCTGCCCACATAGAAGCGGCCGTCGCGGTCGATCATGATGGTCAGCGCCGGGCTTGTCATGTCGCGATCCTGCGCGCTGGCCTTGGGCAGCGTGACCTGCAGGCGCGAGTGCTGCACGAACGTGCTGGTCAGCACGAAGAACATCAGCAGGGTCAGCAGCACGTCGATCAACGGAATCACGTTGATCTCGAAATCGTCCTGGCGGCGGTCGTTACCGATACGCATCGGTGCGCTCTCAGACCGCGCCCGGCGCGGATGGCGTCGACACTCGACGCGGCCGGGCTGGTGTCGCTGCGTTGGTGGCGGTCAGCGTCAGATCGTCGAGCAAGGCCGTCGCCTGCTTTTCCATCTCCACGCAATAGCCGGCCACCCGCGAACGGAAATAGCGGTGCAGCACGTAGGCCGGGATCGCCACGGTCAGACCCGACGCCGTGCAGATCAGCGCCTCGCCGATGCCGCCGGCCATCTTGGCCGGGTCGCCGATGCCGCCGGCCATCACTTCCATGAACATGCGGATCAGGCCAATCACGGTACCGAACAGACCCAGCAACGGGCCGATCAACGCGATCGTGCCCAGCGTATTGAGGTAGCGCTCCATCCGGTGGATCACATGCCGGCCGGTGTCCTCGATGCGCTCCTTGATCAGCTCGCGCGAGCGGTTGCGCACCGCCAGCGCCGAGGCCAGCAATTCGCCCAGCGGCGAGCCATTCGCCAGCGCTTCCAGGTGGCGGGGGTCCAGCTGGCCCGTACGCGCCCACTCCCGCACCTCGTCACCCAGGCCCGGCGGCAACACCGACTTGCGGCGCAGGGTCCAGCAACGCTCGAGCACGATCGCCAGGGCGACCGCCGAACAGATCAGGATGGGCACCATCGCCCAGCCACCAGCCATCAGGATTTCCAGCACTTTCGACCCCACCGAACGACTTATCGACGAGCGCGCATGATAGCAGCCCCGCCCCCGCGTACTGCGGCACCGGTGGCATTCCCGGCGTCATTCAGGCGGTGAGTCACTCACGCCAGTAGCGCAGTCGCCGCAGCCGCCACCCCTGTTCGCGCCGCGCGTCGGCATCCGGCGGAAAATCCAGCGGAATCGCACCCTGCTCAGCCGTATTGAACACCGGCACCTGCGCAGCCGCATAACGTGCCATCACCTCGGGTTTGGGGTGACCGAAATGATTGCGCCAGCCCGCCGACACCACCGCAAACGGGGCCCGCACGGCGGCAATGAACGCCGCGCTGGACGAGGTTTTGCTGCCGTGATGTGGCACCAGCAAGACCGGCGGCATCCCCGGCCCCAGGGCAGCGGCGACCGGTAGCTCCATTTTCGAACTGATATCGCCCGTCAGCAGCATCCGCCCGGAACGCCCTTCGACCAGCAATACGCAGGAGCGATCGTTGCTCGTCCCGCTGAGCGCATCGGCCGCCGGGCTCAATACGCGAAAGCGCACGCCATCCCATTGCCACGACTGTCCGGTCACGCACTGCAGCATTGGGAACGTCATCCGCGCCGGCTCGCCAGCATACCGTTGCGCTTGCGGAAACGCGGTGGCGACAGCCTTGGCGCCACCGGCATGATCATTGTCGGCGTGGCTGATCATCAGCATGTCCAGTCGCGTAATGCCCAGCGCATGGATCGACGGCAGCACCACCGACTCGCCCAGATCGAAACCCGACGGATAGCGCGCACCAGCGTCATACACCAACACATGGTTGCGGGTGCGCAACAGCACCGACAAACCCTGCCCCACATCCAGCACCCATACCTGAAATGCGCCATCGACCGGCAGTTGGCGCGGCGGCAACAGCAACGGCAAGAACAGCAACAGGCCGAGCCAGCGCAATGGCACGCCACGTGGCAGAAAGATCCACCATGCGCCCAGCGTTGCCAGCAGCAACGCCCATGGCTGGACGGTCGGCAGATACCAATGTGCACCAGGCCAGGTCGCCATTTGCTCGAGCAACCACCATTGCGCGTGTGCCAATTGCGCGGCCAGCCACAGCACGGGCGTCGCCAAGGGTGGGCACAGCGCCAGGAACAGCATGCCGACCAGCGCGAACGGCACGATCACGAAACTGACGAACGGCACCGCGATCAGATTGGACAACGCGCCTACCAGCGACGCCTCGCCGAAAAACCATTGGGTCAATGGCAGTAGCGACACCGTCATCACCAGCTGTCCGGCCGACAGTTCGTGAATGAAGGCGCGCAGTCCACGCCCGCGCGCCTGCAGGCACAACATCAGGAACGAAACGCCGACGAACGACAGCCAGAAGCCAGCCGCCAGTATCGCCAGCGGATCGAACAGCAAGATCGCGATCATCGCCAGCGCCAGTGATTGCGGACCGCTGCTGCCTCGCCGGCTGCAGCGTGCGAGTGCCACCACGGCGATCATCAATAGCGTGCGTACGGTGGGCAGGCCGAATCCGGCCAGGGCGCTATACACGCCTGCTGTCAGCAACGCAGCCGCTGCCTGTGCCTGGGGCCGTGGCAGCCAAAGCCCGAGCCGCGGCCACAGCCAGTAACCGAATATCGCCAGCCAGACGCCGAACACCGCCGACACACCCACATGGAAACCGGATATCGCGATCAGATGCGGAACGCCGTTCGCGCGCGCCACTTCCCAGTCATGCTGATCCAGCCCGCGCGTATCGCCCACCGAAAACGCCCGCAGCAACGCGGCATCGTGCGGATCCCGCACGCGCGCGAGGATGCCGCGCGCAATCGCATCGCGTACGCCATCCACGCACCAGGGCACACCGCCCAATTGCGCATTACCCGGGTCCTCTCGCACATAGCCGGTGGCACTGATGCCACGCTCCAGCGCAGAGCGCTCGCTATCCGCGCCGCCCGGATTGAGCAAGCCGCGTGGACGCTTCAAGCGCAGCAACAAACGCCAGTGGGTGCATGGCTGAACCAACGGCGCGTCGTTGTACCAGGACACACTGATGCGACCGCGCAGCGCGATGGGCTTCCCATCAAGGCTCGCCTGCTCTACCCGCAATGTGAAGCTGCTCGCATCGGTGCGTACTTGCGGCAGATCACTGATCGTGCCGAGCACCACGAAATCGCGGCCTTCCAGCGCGCGCGGCAACCGCGCATCCATCGCCAAGCCACCGCGCCATGCCGCCCAGACAATGCCCAGCAGCACGTATGCAAGCCAGCGCCATCGCGGAAAACGCCAGGCGAGCAACGCGGCACCCAGCAGCAGCAAACCGAGAAACCAGCGCGGTGGCAGCGTCGGCAGCCATTGCACCAAAAGCACGCCCAACAGCAGCGCCATGGCTGCCATGATTGCTGCCGGCATAGCCGCTACTCGTGCCAATCCCTTGCCCCTCGCTCCATCCCGGAAGCCATCGAGCCTAACGCGACGGCCGCCGCATCAAGGCTGAAAGACATGTAGGCGCGAGCCCGACCTGCTGACGCAAGCCCGATTTATAGACACGAAGTTGTGCGCGAACAACCCCAGAGAGGGTCAGGAGCAACGCAGCGCGGCATAGGTTGGGGTGAGCGTCAGCGATGCCCAACACCATCGTGCGGGAGCGCGTTGGGCATCGCTGACGCTCACCCCAACCTACGTGAGGGACCTGCCCGCAATCAAACCCTTGAGGGTTCCTGCAACACGCCGTTGTGCAGGACCAGCGTGCGGTCCATTCGTGCAGCCAACCGGGTGTCGTGGGTGACCAGGATGAAGCTGGTGCCAATCTCCCGATTGAGTTCCAGCATCAGCCCGTAAACCTGTTCGGCATTGGCTTCATCGAGGTTGCCGGTGGGCTCGTCACCCAGCACACAAGCGGGGCGGGTCACCAAGGCGCGCGCTACCGCACAACGCTGGCGCTCACCGCCGGACAACTCCGACGGCTTGTGATGGGTACGTGCACCCAGACCCACGCGCTCAAGCAGGGCGGCAGCCTGTCGCTGCGCTTCGGCGATCGCCGTGCCGCGAATCAATAGCGGCATGCACACGTTCTCCAGCGCGGTGAACTCGGGCAGCAGGTGATGGAACTGGTAGATAAAGCCCAGCGAGCGATTGCGTACGCGGCCACGCTCGGCATCGGAAAGTCTGGACAGCACGCGGCCATCCACTTCCACTTCACCGGACGTCAACGTGTCGAGCCCACCAATGAGATGCAGCAGCGTGCTCTTGCCCGAACCAGAGGCTCCGACAATCGCCATCGTCTCGCCTCGCCGAAGCGTAAAGCTGACGTCGCTCAGCACTTCGGTACGCAAGTCGCCTTCGGCGTAGGTCTTGGCGACATGGCTGGCGCGCAGCACGTTTTCGCCGGACTGATGGTTGACGCCGGCGTGGTTCTTGGAGGCAGGGTTCATGGCGATCTTATTCATAGCGCAGTGCCTGCGCCGGCTGCGTGCGCGATGCACGCCATGCGGGATACAACGTGGCCAGCAGCGAGAACGTAAACGTGAGCAACGAAACCCACAACACGTCGTGCCAGAGCAGCAGGCTCGGCACCTCGCTGATGTAGTAGACGTCCGGCGACAGGAAGGTGACGTGGAACGTGTGCTCGATCCACTTGACGATGCCGGGCAATTTCCACGACAGCAGCGAACCCAGGCCCACGCCGAAGCCGATCCCGACAAACCCAACGAGTACGCCCTGCACCATGAACATACCCATGATGCTGCGCGGCGTGGCACCGAGTGTGCGCAGGATCGCAATATCGGCCTGCTTGTCAGTGACCAGCATCATCAGCATCGAGATGAGGTTGATCACAGCGACCAGGATGATCAGCGACAGGATCACGAACATCACCATCTTCTCCATCGACAGCGCAGAGAACAGATTTGAGTTCGTGTCCATCCAGGTCTGCACCCGGTACACCTGCCCCAGTTTGTCGGCCAGTTCGCTGGCCACCGGACGGGCGCTGAACAGGTCGTCGAGGCGCAGACGAATGCCGATGGGGCCAGTCAGGCTGTTGAGCTTCTGGGCATCACCCATATTGACCAGGGCGAGGCCCGAATCGAATTGCTCCATGCCCAATTCGAACACACCGACGACATGGAAACTGCGCATCCGCGGCACGCCGCCCATGGGCGTCGCGCGCAACTGCTGTACCGCCATCGTCACCTTGTCACCGACGCCGACACCCAGCGACATCGCCAGCTCCTTGCCGAGCACGATATTCCAGCTGTCCGGGGTCAGGTCACTGAGCTTGCCTTCGACCATGTGCTGGTTGATGTCGTCGACCTTCGGCTCCAGCGACGGTTCGATGCCGCGCACCAGTGCACCGCTTGAGTGCTGCGCACTCAGATACGCCTCGGTCTCGACATACGGCGCGGCGCCCCGCACATGCGGGTTCGCCTCGGCGATCTGCAGCGCGCGTGGCCAATCCTGCATGCTTTCGCCGATGCCCGAGATCGTCGCGTGCGAGACCGCACCAAGGATGCGTGAACGCATCTGGAAGTCGAAACCGTTCATTACCGACATGACCGTGATCAAGGCAATGACGCTGATCGCGATGCAGACGATCGACACGGTGGAAATAAACGAGATGAACTGGTTGCGTCGCTTGGCGCGCGTGTAGCGCAGGCCGATGAAGAGTTCGAGCGGTCGGAACATGGAGTTTCGCTTGTGAGGATCGCAGGGCGGACGCCCGGACGCCTATTATCAGGCATTCGGTGAGACCGCGCTGCCGTGGCGAAGTTGCCGACGGATCTAGTCGTTGTGACTAGAGCCGAGGCACGGGCTCGCCCGGCTGGATAGTCGCCAGCCGCATGCGCAGGCGCCGACGGATGTCCGCATCGCTGTTGTCCGGGGCCAGCAGCAGGACCTGTACGCCATGTCCAGCCGTCTGCAGGCGCAACAAGACAAACGGCCCGAGCACGCGAAATGACGCGAGCATGGCCGGAACGTCCTCCTGCCAGGCCAGGCGTAACGTCCAGCTGTTGTCGGCGCTCCATCCGGCAGCCGCTACCGGCGAGTTCATCGCGCGGCGTGCGGATTGCCCTATCGCCAGTAGCACGGCCGCCAGCACCGCGCACTTCAACAACGGCGCAAGCGCGCACAGGGCTATGGAAAGCACGACCAGGGCACCAGCGAAAATCAGCAGTCGCCGGAACACCCGCGACGGCTGATATTCAAAGCCGATGGCGGGTGCGGATGTCATCGATGATCACCTGCCAGTCCTGCCGCTGCGGACGCGCGTGGCCCATGACCCAGTCCCACAGATCAGGATCCTGCGCATCAAGCAGTTCGTCGAATGCCTGCCGCTGCGCTTCGTCGGCGCTCGGATAGCGCTCGTCCAGCCAGCCGCCGAATAGCGCATCGAGCTCGCGGGTACCGCGGCGGGTACGCCAGCGCAGGCGCTTGAGGTGGGCGGTGTCCATAAAACGAAATCGCGCGAAGCGCCTCCATGGCCTCCTCTCCCCAAAGGGGAGAGGATTGAGCTGAGGGGACAATCTTGCGGGACACTCACAGCGAAGGGAAGCTTCTTTCGATCAACCTTCCCGCGAGCACCCGCCCCTCATCCACCCTTCGGGCACCTTCTCCCCGCAGGGGAGAAGGGAGTGGATCAGCCGCGGCGCTCGACCATCAGCTTCTTGATCTCGGCAATCGCCTTCGCCGGGTTCAGACCCTTCGGGCAGGTGCGCGTGCAGTTCATGATGGTGTGGCAGCGATAGAGCTTGAACGGATCTTCCAGATCGTCCAGCCGCTCGCCAGTCGCCTCGTCGCGACTGTCGACAATCCAGCGATAGGCCTGCAGCAGGATCGCCGGGCCGAGATACTTTTCACCGTTCCACCAGTAACTGGGGCAGCTGGTCGAGCAGCAGGCGCACAGGATGCATTCGTACAACCCGTCGAGCTTCTTGCGCTCTTCCGGTGACTGCAGGCGCTCGCGATCCGGCGCAGGGCTTTGCGTGCGCAGCCATGGCTTGATCGAGGCGAACTGGGCGTAGAAGTGGGTCAGGTCGGGCACCAGATCCTTCACCACCTGCATGTGCGGCAGCGGGTAGATCTTCACATCACCGGAAGCGCACTCCTCGATGGAACGGGTGCAGGCCAGCGTGTTGGTGCCGTCGATATTCATCGCGCACGAACCGCAGATGCCCTCGCGGCAGGATCGACGCAACGTAAGCGTGGGGTCGATCTCGTTCTTGATCTTCAGCAGGGCGTCCAGAACCATCGGACCGCACGCTGCCAGATCGACCTCGTAAGTATCAATGCGCGGGTTCTGGCCGTCATCCGGCGACCAGCGATAGACGCGGAAGGTGCGCGGCTTCTTGGCATCCTTGGCCGGGTAGTGCTTGCCCGGCTGGATCTTTGAATTTTTGGGTAGCGAAAACTCTGCCATGTCCTGAACCCTTCAATCTTTTGTAGGAGGGGCTCGCGCCCCGACCGCACAACAATGATTTGACGCCGATAGCGACCGCAGCCGCTCTCGAGATCAGTACACGCGCTTCGCCGGCGGTACCACCTTGACCTCGTCGGTCAACGTGTACATATGCACCGGACGGAAGTCGAAGCTGGTCTTGCCGGCCTCGTCCACCTTCACCAGTGTGTGCTTCTGCCAGTGGACGTCATCGCGCTCGGGGAAGTCCTCGCGCGCATGACCGCCGCGGCTTTCCGGACGCTGTTCGGCCGAGTGCATCGTGGCCACCGCCTGATCCAGCAGGTTGGCCAGCTCGAGCGTTTCGATCAGGTCGGAGTTCCACACCATCGAACGGTCGCTGACGTGCACGTCCTTGAACGACTCGCGCACGGCGGAGATTTTCTCGGAGCCTTCCTTCAGCGTCGTGCCGGTGCGGAACACCGCCGCATCGCTCTGCATGATGCGCTGCATCTCCAGCCGGATCTGCGCGGTCGGCTTGCTGCCGTTCGCATTGCGCAAGCCGTCGAAACGGGCCAGCGCCTTGTCCAGGACGTTGGTGGGCAGGTCCTCGTGCGCTGTTTCCGGCTTGATCAGCTCGGCGCAGCGATGCGCCACCGCACGACCGAAGACGACCAGGTCGAGCAGCGAATTTGAGCCCAGGCGGTTGGCGCCATGCACCGACACGCAGGCCGCTTCGCCGATGGCGAACAGACCCGGCACGACGGCGTCGACATCGTCGCCTTTCTTCTGCACGACTTCGCCGTGGTAGTTGGTCGGGATGCCACCCATGTTGTAGTGCACCGTCGGGATGACCGGAATGGGTTCCTTGGTCACGTCCACGCCGGCAAAGATGCGCGCCGACTCGGCGATGCCCGGCAGGCGCTCGTGGATTACGTCGGCGCCCAGATGCATCAGGTTGATATAGATGTGGTCCTTGTGCTCGCCGACGCCGCGGCCTTCACGGATCTCCATCGTCATCGCGCGGCTGACCACGTCGCGTGAGGCCAGGTCCTTCGCGTTGGGCGCATAGCGCTCCATGAAGCGCTCGCCGTTCGAGTTGGTCAGGTAACCACCCTCACCGCGCACGCCTTCGGTGATCAGGCAGCCAGCGCCGTAGATGCCGGTCGGATGGAACTGCACGAACTCCATGTCCTGCAACGCGAGACCCGCGCGCAGCACCATGCCGCCGCCGTCGCCGGTGCAGGTATGCGCCGAGGTGGCGCTGAAGTACGCGCGGCCGTAACCGCCGGTCGCCATCACCACCGCGTGGCCGCGGAAAAAATGCAGGGTGCCTTCATTCATGTCGAGCGCGAGCACGCCACGGCAAACGCCCTCGGCGTCGAAGATCAAATCGATCGCGAAGTATTCGATGAAGAATGTGGCGTCATGCGCGAGCGCCTGCTGATACAGCGTGTGCAGGATCGCGTGGCCGGTGCGGTCCGCCGCGGCGCAGGTGCGCTGCGCGGTGCCCTTGCCGTAGTGCGTTGTCATGCCGCCGAACGGGCGCTGGTAGATCTTGCCTTCCTCGGTGCGCGAGAACGGCACACCGTAGTGCTCCAGCTCGATGATCGAGGGAATCGCCTCGCGGCACATGTACTCGATCGCGTCCTGGTCACCCAGCCAGTCGGAGCCCTTGACGGTGTCGTAGAAATGAAAGCGCCAATCATCCTCGCCCATGTTGCCGAGCGCCGCCGAAATGCCGCCCTGTGCCGCAACGGTGTGTGAGCGGGTCGGAAACACCTTGGTGATGCAGGCCGCTTTGAGGCCCTTTTCGGCCAGGCCGAATGTCGCGCGCAAACCGGCGCCACCGGCGCCCACCACGATCACGTCATAGTTGTGTTGCTGGATCTTGTAGCTTTCCATGAAACCTTATCCTCGCGTCTTATGGAGTCAGCGCAATGCGCAGCACGGCCAGCACGCTCGCCAGCGCGCCCAGCACCGCGAGGAACTTGATCGCCACCAGCAGGACTACTTCCTTCCAGCGGGTATGCACGTAATCTTCGATCACCACCTGCAAACCAAGCACGGCATGCCAGAACATGCTGAGCACGAACACGATCAGCAACAGCGCGTTCCATGGCTTGGCCACCGCCGCACGCGCCGTGGCGTAGTCGGCATGCAGCAGGCACAACACCGTGATGACAAACCATACGCTCAACAGAACCAGCGCGGCGGCCGTCATACGCTGCGCCCACCAGTGGCCCACACCGGACTGGGACGAGCCCAGGCCACGGGCGACCTTGAGCGGGTTGCGCTGGTCTTTCAAGGACATGTCCTTCGTGCTCATGCCGCACCTCCGGTCGTCAGCACATAGGCCCAGACCAGCACCGTCAGCACGACGCTGCCGATGACGGACAACCAGCTGGAACGCACGAACTGGACAATCTCATAACCAGCGCCGGCATCCTGGATCAGATGCCGGATGCCGTTGCACAAGTGATAGAACAGTGCCCAGCTCCAGCCGATCAGCAAGACCATGCCGAGCGGACTGCCGATCGCGCTCTTGAACACATTGAAGCTGTCTTCACCCGCAGCCAGGTGAAGCAGGCCGCAGATCACCAGCAGGCTCCCGACGGCCAGGGCGATGCCGGTGGCTCGATGCAGGATGGAAGTCACCATCTGCACTTGCCATCTATAGACCTGCATATGCGGAGAGAGCGGTCGTCGCGTATCTGCCATGGCGGCTATCCTGAGTGGAATCGCTGGTGTCCGTGCCGTTCTTCACCCTGTTCTTGCGTGCGATCGGCGACGGGTCGCCACCGCTGCGCTCGTTCAGAAGTCGATGCAGCGCCCGTTCTTTTCCCAATCGCCGTAACGGGTGGGATCAGGAGCCGGCCGCTCCACCGGCGCCTTGTCCAGCACCGGCCTCACAGGCACGGTGATCGCCTCCGTCGGAACGGAAGCAGGTTTGGATTCGGTTGAGGAAGAGATATCGGACATGGTTTTTGTAAGCCGACAGAGGTTAATACTTGCGGCAAAGCAGCACAACCTCGACAACTCCCGCGACGACGGCGCCAACGAACGGGACACTTGCACTTGGCGCCCATCGCCCCAACCTCTCTGGCCCTATGCCGACACCCTACTCCGCACAAACCCTGCTGCTCGAAGGGCCCGACGCCATCGCGTTTGCCCAGGCCCAGTTCAGCAGCAAGGTCAACTCACTCGCGATCGGCGAATGGCAATTCAGCGCATGGCTCAATCCACAAGGCCGCGTGCGTGCGCTGTTTCATCTGGCCAGGGTTGCCGACGATCGCCTGCTGCTGCTGTTGCGCGGCGGCAGCGCCGCGATGATGGCGGATGCGCTGCAGCGTTTTGTGTTTCGCTCGAAGCTCACGCTGACGGCTTCCTCGTTGCGCGCACTTGTTACTGGCCCTGCGTTGGCGATGCATCGGGTTCGCGTCGAAGGCGAAACACTTTCACTTGGTTGCGATGATCACAGCATGCAGGTCACGGCCGAGGGCGAAAGTGACGATCGCTGGCACTTGCCGCAAATACAACAAGGGTGGCCATGGCTACCCGACAGCGCACTCGAAGAGTTATTGCCACCAGCATTGTCACTGCAACGCCTGCAGGCAGTCGTTATCGATAAGGGTTGCTATCCGGGCCAGGAAATTGTGGCGCGCCTGCACTATCGCGGCGGCAACAAGCAGCACCTGCACAGCGTCGAATTGTCGCAGCCCGCGATTTCCGGCGAAGCGCTACGTTTCGATGGACGCGAAGTCGGCCTGCTGCTCGATGTGATAACCACGAATGAAGACGTCAAAGCATTGGCCGTACTGCATGATGACGCTGTTTCAACAAAAACAAATGGACGTCTAAATGCTTTTGACGACAAGCTTGTGATTCAACTCGTTACATCATGGCCTGCGTAAAAACATTCGTATCGATCGCAACAGCGTGCAGGTTCTGTCAATGAATTGTGAGCGTAAGGTGAATTCAAACGCCTCGGCACTTGCCATCGGCGAAATGCGCTACTAGTCTCCGCCGAACGAATATCGCGGCATCCGGAACACGGGGTGCCGATGTACGCGACGAACCGGATGAATCCGGATCGGCGCGACCCGGCCTACAGCCGGATGGAATATCCGCATCGCATCCACGAATGCGGAGCAGTTGCAGGCAACACGGCCGACGCGGCCGCGCAACGCCAGGCAGCACACAATCCTGATCGGCATCGACACGCCGCTCGAACCGCCACAATCCCGTGGCAAAGCGTCCAACCACAAGTTTCGGTTGCGGCGATTGATCCAGGTGGAACGGCCTGCCCGCCCGTCCACCGCAATGGCGCACAAAGCAAAAAAATCTGCTTTGTTCGTACAGCACGTTGGAGGCAGAACAATGAAACTTTCCATGCTGTTGTGGCTGACATCACTGATGCCACAGCCCGTCGCGGATCAGGCTTGCCTGGCCACGACTGTGTACCTGGAAGCCCGTAGCGAACCGACCATCGGCCAGCTCGCCGTCGCAGAAGTAGCACTGCGTCGTCGCGATCAGGGTCGCTATGGCAAGACGGTATGCGCCGTAGTAACCGCGCCGCATCAGTTCGCAACCACCACCACACCAGGCTCATTCGACGTCGACAATCTCGATTCCTTCCACAAGGCGTGGCTGGTCGCGAGCAAGTCCATCATCAACTGGCAGCTGCCCGTTGCGCAGCGCCACATGCTGGTGCCGCGCGCCGATCATTTCGCGACAGTCGATGTCGCGCCAGCGTGGTCACGCAACCACCGCAGCGTTACGATCGGCGAACACGCATTCTATGCGGTGAACTGAAGCGTCAGCAATTCACTCACCCGATCAAAACATAAGGCCGTCATTGACGGCCTTATGTTTTGGACGTCCATACATATGGACATCTAAATGAAATCAAGCAATCAGCGTGCGTAAATCTTGCCGCCGCGTAGCTCGACGTAGTCGCCGTTGCGGACACCGGAGTTTCCATGCCGAGTGACGCTGACGTACTGGCCATTGTCCAGTCGCACGACGATGCGCCATGCATCTGCACCCTGTTGATTTCCAGCCTGGCTGCCGGGGGCACCTGCAGCCACGGCACCTCCGGTCATCACGCCGAACGAGCCAGCGCCGGCGGGATCCACCGGCAAAACGTTTTGCACCACGCCACAGCTCTGGCACGGGCCGGATCGCAGGCTGGCGCCCTTGCCTGCGCTGCCACCGGGACCGGTAGCACAGCCGGCAAGGGTCGCTGCCGCGATCCATGCAAAGGTCAAGGCAAACCTGCCCGATCGTGCATTCATGACCATCCCCGTATCAGTGGACCCGCTCAACCGGTGCCCGGACCAGCCACCACGCCTTACTGCAACTGCACCCGATCGCCCGGATCATGGTCCATGCGCACCGTTCGGGTGACCCCGTTGTACACGTAGTGCACGTCATAACCAATGATATTGCCATTCGGGTTGCTGACCGTCTCGCAATGATGCTGCACCGATGTAACTACCTGACCCTGCTGGTGACTGGCTTCGATGCGATTGCCCGCATAGCCACCGCCGACCGCACCGGCCACGGTGGCCACCGTATTGCCTTTGCCACCACCCACCATGTGACCGAGCAAGCCACCGGCGACCGCACCGATGGCAGTGCCGGCAATCCGGTGCTGATCGGCCGGCGGCGCAGTATGGGTAACCGTTTCATCGTGGCAGACCTGACTTGGCGTGCTTGAGCGTACGGGGTCGACGCTGACGACCTGCGCATACCTGACGCCGCCGCCCGCGTCGGCATTGGTGATGGGTGCAGCAGCGGTATTCGCCGCGCCCTGCGCCGTAACGGCACCTGCAGGCGCAGCTGCATCGCCGGAAGCTGCTGAATCCGCGCTGCGGTTACACGCCGACAGACTGGCCGCGAGCGCCGCCGCGATAGCTACATTGATCATCAACCTGTTCATTACAATCCCCTTCCTATTCGTTACGAAATGCAGATTCCTCGTCCCGGTGCGTCACGCTTCCGCGAGGCGACCCGTAACGCCATTGAACGGTTATCCAGCTGAATCGAACCTAGCTCGGGTCCGTGACATTATCTTCACGTCGACGCCGCAGAAATCCTGCGCCGCCACAGGACTAAACGAATCATGCTCAGCCTTGCCGACAGTCACGTTCATCTCGACGACGTTGCCTTTGCCGATGACCGCGACGCGGTGATCGAGCGTGCCGGCCGTGCCGGTGTCGACACCATGATCATTCCAGCGGTCGACGCCCATAGCTGGCCGCGGATCAAGACCCTATGCACGAATCATTGCCAGCTCTTTCCAGCGTTCGGCCTGCATCCGATGTACCTGAAACACCATCTGCCTGAACATGTCGATGCGCTGTCTGCATGGCTCGATGACACCGGCGTGGTCGCCGTTGGCGAGATCGGTCTGGATTTTCACGTGACCGACCTCGACCATGATTTGCAGCGACACTACTTCACCAGCCAGCTGAAGCTTGCGCGCGAACGGGAATTGCCCGTGATCGTGCATGCCCGCGGTGCACTGGAAGAAGTAATCCTGACACTGCGCCAGTTCCCCGGCATACGCGGCGTCGTGCACAGCTTCTCCGGCAGTGAGCAGCAAGCGCAGCAGCTTTGGCGAATGGGGTTTCATCTTGGCCTCGGCGGACCAGTGACCTACGAACGTGCGCAGCGGCTGCGCCGCATCGTCACGCAGATGCCGATGGAATACCTGCTGCTGGAAAGCGATGCGCCGGATCAGCCCGATGCCACCCACCGCGGGCAGCGCAACGAGCCCGCCCGCATTCTCGAAGTACTGCGCTGCATCGCGACCCTGCGCGGCGAATCGGAGGCCTCAGTGGCTGCCGCCACGACCGCGAACGTCCGCCGCCTGTTCGACCTCGATCGACGCGCCATCTAGTACGTTTCAGACGGCCTGACAATTGTCACTTGCGTCATGCGGCCATGCCTTGCTATCTTTTATTTCATCAGTGAAATATAAATTGATGAAACGATGCGCTTGACAGATTGCATAGCGATGATGGATGAAGGTATCGGACGGGTGAGCCACATCATCCCGGAGATGCCCCTCGTCGAAGCACGGCTGTGCCGGTTGATGCTGATGGTTGGCACCAATCTGGAGTGCGAACTTGAGCTCAAGCTCAAGCCGCACAAGCTCAACCACAGTGACTTTCTCACCCTGATGATCCTGTACAGCCGCCCGGATGGCTGTTCCACGCCGGGCGAACTCAGTGAGTTCGCCACGCAGGGCGCCACCAACATGACGCGGATCACCAATGCATTGGTCAAGCGCGGGCTGATCACCCGTGGCGCCAGCGCGGAAGATCGCCGTCGCGTGCTCATCCGCATCACACCGGCCGGAAAGCGCTTTGTGCAAAAGATGCTGCCACCGATGTTTCCCCGCCTCGAGGCGATGTTTGCCAACTTCAGCGAAACGGACAAACGCAACTTGAGCCGCTTGCTGCGCAAGCTCGCCATCAATCTCGACGAGATGGATCCGGACGCCCAGCCATGAGCGCCAGCCATTGAAGGCCAAGCGAATGAAGGTCAAGAAAATGAAGCAAGTCCAGACAAGGCACCACCCGTTTCAGCGCACGGTCGCCGCAGCGGCGTTGATCGCGCTGCTGGCCGGTTGTGCGATACCGGCAAAACTCAATCACCCGACCTTGCGCGACGACGTGCCCCTTGCCGGCTTGCAGGCCCCTGCCAGTGGCAATTGGCCGGACGCCGAATGGTGGCGCGCCTACGGCGATCCACAGCTGGACCAGCTGATCGCGATCGCCATGCAGCATTCACCGGATCTGGAACAGGCGCACAGCCGCGTCGTCAACGCTGAACAATCGGTGCGACTCGCCGCCGCCCAGGCAGGCCTCAACGTCAACGGCGAAGCCCAATGGGAGCGCCAGCGCCTCAGCGAAAACGGCATCATCAGCTTCCTGCCGAAAACCTTCGCGATCGACCCCTGGTACAACCAGACCGATCTCGGCCTGCAGGCGCAATACACGTTTGACTGGTGGGGCAAGAAGCGCTCGAGCATCGACGCCGCACTGGATCAGGCGCATGCCGCCGAGGCGCAGCGCAGTGCCGCCGCGCTGACTATCCAGAACGCCGTCGCCGACACTTATTTCGGCTGGCAGGGAGATCAGGCTCGACTGGCACTGTCCGGCGAACTGGTCGACACGCAGGAGAAGTTTGCCCATATCGCCGAGCTGCGCGTGAAACAGGGCGTGGATCTGGCCGACACCGCACAGCAGGCCAAGGCACAGCTTGCGGCAGCGCGCGAGATGCAGGTCGCCCTGCGTGGCTCCGCTGAAATCCGCAAGGTCGCGCTGGCTGCGCTGCTTGGCATTGCGCCGGCGGATCTTCCTGCCCTGCAGCCACGGCCACTGCCCGAGGTGGACAGCCGCATCCCCGACAATGCGCGACTCGACCTGATTGCGCGTCGCCCTGACATCGCCGCCAGCCGCTGGCAGGTCGAGGCGGCACTGAAGCAGACTGACGTCGCACGCGCACAGTTCTTCCCGGACATCGGCATCAGCGCCATGGCTGGCCTGTCCAGCATCGACATGGGCAAGCTGCTGGAAGCCGGCAGCCGCACCTTCGCGCTGACGCCGGCACTGCACCTTCCGATCTTCGAGGGTGGTCAGCTGAAGGCCAACTACGGCGTCAGCAAGGCCCAGCTCGCCGCCGCCGTGGCGCAATACAACGGCACCGTGGTCAGCGCTGCACGCGACGTGGCAACCCAGGCACTTACCGCGCAACAGATCGCCGCACGACGCAAGGAGCAATCCGCGCAGATAGCCGCCAACGAACGTCTGGTCGCCACTGCGCAAGCCCGCGCCCATCGGGGCGTGCGTGATGCACGCGAAGGCCTCGCCGCGGACGCACAACTGCTGCAGCAACGCGACGATGCAGCCAGTCTGCAGGCGCAGGCTGTTTCCACGGATCTGGCCTTGATCAAGGCACTCGGCGGCGGCTACCACAGCACCAGCGAGCCGGCTTCCGGCGACATCGGCAGCGCCAGCACGACCTCCCCTTCCCCCATGAATTCGTCCGGAGACGACGCCCATGAGCGCCACTGAGTCCGACAAGTCCCAGAGCAACGCTGCCGACGACAACGACAGCGGCCTGGCGGCGAAAAATCCGGCCAAACGCCGCAAGACCCTGTTGATCATGCTGCTGGTGTTCGTGCTGATCGGCGTGATCTGGATCCTGCTGTGGACGCTGGTGTTTTCCCGGCGCGAAACCACCGACAACGCCTACGTCAATGGCAACCAGGTGGCGATATCCGCGCAGGTACCGGGTACCGTGGTGGCGATTCTTGCGGACGATACCCAGCACGTCGACGCCGGCCAGATCCTGGTCAAGCTGGACAGTACCGACGCCGATGTACGCCTGAGCCAGACGCGCAGCGCGCTGGCACAGGCCGTGCGGCAGGTACGCCAGCAAACCGATTCCGCCAGCAGCAGCGATGCGATGGTCGCCGCACGCCAGGTCGACCTGACGAAGGCCGAGGCCGATCTCAAGCGTCGCCTGCCGTTGATCGCCGAACAGGCCGAGGCACCGGAAAACATTCAGCACTTGCGTGACGCGGTCGATCAGGCGCGTGCCGCGCTGACCTCGGCGCAGGCACAGGCATCGGCCGAACATGCATCGATCGAAGGCACCGATATCGCGAACAACCCGGCCGTGCTGCAGGCACGTGCGAATTTCCGCGCGGCCTGGGTCGCCGCTCAGCGCAATGCGATCTATGCGCCGGTCTCCGGCTACGTGGCGCAGCGCAGTGTGCAGCTTGGCAACAGCGTGCAAGCCGGCCAGCAGTTGATGACCGTGCTGCCGCTGCATGATCTGTGGATCGACGCCAACTTCAAGGAAAGCCAGCTGCGCCACATCCGTATCGGTCAGCCGGTCAAGATCGAGGCCGACATCTACGGCAGCAGCGTCAAATACCAGGGCAAGGTGATCGGTCTGGGCGCCGGCACCGGCAGCGTGTTCTCGCTGCTGCCCGCGCAGAACGCCACCGGCAACTGGATCAAGGTGGTGCAACGCGTTCCCGTGCGCGTTGCGCTGGATAACCAGGAACTGGACAAGCATCCGCTGCGCATCGGCCTGTCCAGCGATGTAACAGTCGACATCACCGACGATCGGGGTGCTGTGCTGGCGCCCCAGACGGAACATCCGCCAGTGGCCCAGACCACAGTGTATGACCAGATGGCCAGCAAGGCGGATGCCGAAGCCGACCAGGTCATACAGGCCAACCTGAGCTCCTCCGGCAACGTCCGCAGCAATCGAACGAACTGAGGCTGACTCAGACCCATGGCCGCCATCTCCTCCGACGCCGCGCCCGCCGATGCCGCTCCCCTGAAGCCGCTGCAGGGCGGCATGTTGGCCCTGATGACGATCGCCGTCGCGTTCAGCACGTTCATGGAAGTGCTGGACATGACCATCGTCAACGTGGCCGTGCCGCATATTGCCGGCAGCCTGGCCGTGAGCCCGAGCGAGGGCACCTGGGCGATCAGTTCCTACTCGATGGCCAGCGCCATCATGCAGCCGCTCACCGGCTGGATCGCCAAGCGCTTCGGCGAAGTGCGCACGTTCGTCTTTTCGGTGTTTCTGTTCGTGGTGTTTTCCATGTTGTGCGGGCTGGCCACCAGCATGCCGATGCTGGTGGTGGGTCGCCTGCTGCAGGGTGCCGGTTCCGGCCCGATGGTGGCGCTGGCGCTGTCGCTGCTGCTGGCCAATTATCCGAAGAGCAAGCAAGGCATCGCGTTGGCGCTATGGGCCATGACGGTGGTTATTGCTCCGGTGCTGGGGCCGATCCTGGGCGGCTGGATTACCGACAATTTCACCTGGCCGTGGATCTTCTATATCAACTTGCCGGTCGGCATCATGGCCGCCGTGACGACCTGGTTCCTGCTGCACAAGCGCGAGTCGAAGACCGTGCGCGCACCGATCGACGTCGTCGGACTGGTGCTGCTGGTGGCAGGCATCGGCTGCATGCAGTTCATGCTGGACAACGGCAACGACCACGACTGGTTTGCATCGCCGTTGATCCTCACCCTGGGCCTGATCGCCGTGGTGTGCCTGAGTTTCCTGATCGCCTGGGAGCTCAACGCGAAACATCCGGTGATCGACCTGTCGCTGTTCAAGCAACGCAACTTCACCATCGGCGTTTCGGCGATGTCGTTCGGCATGCTGGCGTTTTTCGCGGTCAACGTGGTCTCGCCGCTGTGGCTGCAGACCACGCTGGGCTTCACCGCCACCTGGTCAGGCCTCACTGCTGCCTGGGTCGGCGTGCTGGCGTTCCTGTTTTCCCCGATCGTCGGCAGCATGCTGGGCAAGTTCGACCTGCGCGCGATGATCACGACGGCTTTCGTGATACTCGCCGGCTGCTCGTTCTGGCTGTCCACCTTTGACAGCAGTGCGTCCTACGTCAGCATGATCTGGCCGCGGCTGGTGATGGGCCTGGGCATCCCGCTGTTTTTCATTCCGCTGAACCAGATCTACCTGTCCGGACTTCCCACGGAACAGATTGCCAGCGCCTCCGGCCTGGCCAACTTTTTCCGTACGCTCGGCTCCAGTGTCTCCACCGCCTTGACCGTGACCTTGTGGCAGCACCGCACCGAGTTCCACCACGCATCGCTGACTGAAAACATCACCCCGGCGGCGCCCGCGGCGACGGGGTTTCTGCAGCAACTGCAGGCGGCGGGCCTGAGCGGCCAGCGCGGCCTGAGCGTGGTCGACCAGCTGCTCAGCCGGGAAGCGGCCACGCTGGCGGTCAACGACGTGTTCTGGACGTGCTCGATCATCTTCGTCCTGATGATCCCGCTGCTGTGGCTGGCCAGACCGCCCTTCGGCAGTGCCGGTGGGCACGGCCACTGACCGAAATTGCTGCACTTGCGGGTGCAGCATAAACGCCGCACCGCGACTGGTGCGGCGCAATATCTTCTGCTAGTTTGTTCCGCATGGCACAAACCAAGCGCACCATCAAGAAGTATCCGAACCGTCGTCTGTATGACACGGAAATCTCCAGCTACATCACGCTGGAGGAAGTCCGTCAGCTCGTGCTGGACAACGAGGATTTCGAAGTCCGCGACGCCAAGAGCGGCGAGGACCTGACCCGTTCGGTCCTGCTGCAGATCATCTCCGAGCATGAAGACAAGGGGCAGCCCATGCTGTCGCCGCAGCTGCTCAGCCAGATCATCCGTTTCTACGGTGATTCGCTGCAGGGCTTCATGGGGCCTTATCTGGAGCGCAGCCTGCAAGTGTTCCTGGATCAGCAGACGCAGTTCCGCAGCCAGCTCAACAGCCTGATGGGACAGACCCCATGGACCACGCTGAATGACCTGACCGCGCGCAACATGGATGCGTGGAAAGCCATGCAGCGCGGGCTGATCGACACCGCCGCCCAGGTGATTCCGCAGCCGGGCACGAGCGGGCGCGGCGGCAAGAAGTCCAGCTGACCCCAGCCCCGCTGGCGACGCGCTTTGCGGCATCGCCAGCCATATTCTCCATTCGACCGCTGCAGCACAGCATGTGCTGCCTTGCGGCATGATCAAGCCCATAAGCGAATCTGCCGGCCCGTGATGGGTATGGCGCTCCCGGGATTGCAGTAATCCACCGCTTGCGGAACAGTGGGCGGATTCCCCTTTCGGATCGCAGCATGGCGAAGCAACCCATCACCCTCATCGGCGGCGGCCTGGTCGGCGCCCTGCTCGCCCAGCAACTGGCACAGCGCGGCTTTACCGTCGAGGTCTACGAGAAACGCGCCGATCCGCGGCTGGCCGGTTTCCAGGGTGGTCGCTCGATCAATCTGGCGCTCGCTGAACGCGGCTTGCAGGCCTTGCGCAGCGCAGGGTTGGCGGACGACGTGCTGCAGCGTGCCGTGATGATGCGCGGACGAATGGTGCACGACCGCGACGGCAACAGCGGCCTGCAACGCTACGGCGTGGACGACAGCGAGGTGATCTGGTCGGTCTCGCGCGGCGGATTGAACATGCTGCTGCTGGATGCGGCCGAAGCGGCCGGCGTGCAGTTTCATTTTGGCCAGTCGCTGGTCAGCGCCGATTTCGACCAGCAGCGCATCCGGATGGTCGATGAAACCGGCGCGGAGCGCAGCCAGCAGGTTGGCATGCTGATCGGTGCCGATGGCGCCGGTTCTGCCGTGCGCGCGGCCATGAATGCGTACAGCCCGCTGGGTGAACGGATCGAATCGCTCGGCCATGGCTACAAGGAGCTGGAAATTCCGCCGAGCAGCGAATTGCCCTCTGCCGTACTGCAGCTCAGCGGCGGCCACGACCAGTTCGCGCTGGAGCCCAATGCGCTGCACATCTGGCCGCGTGGTAGCTATATGTGTATCGCGCTGCCGAATACCGAGGGCAGTTTCACGGTCACCTTGTTTCTGGCCAGCCAGTCGACGCCGACCCAAAGCGCGGCGCCGTGTTTCGCCAACCTGCCCAATGCGGCTGCCGCGGCGGCATTTTTCAGCGAGCAGTTCCCTGGGCTGTTGCCCTTGCTGCCACGCTTCAGCGAGGACTACGACAACCACCCGGTCGGGACCCTGTCGACGCTGTATCTGGACCGCTGGCATCTGGATGGCCGCGCCATGCTGATTGGCGACGCCGCCCACGCGATCGTGCCGTTCCACGGCCAGGGCATGAACTGTGGTTTCGAGGACACCGTGGTACTGGCGAATTTGCTGGCCGCTGCGCCGAACGACAGCGCCGAGGTGTTCGCCGAGTTCCAGCGCGTGCGCCAGCCCAATGCGAACGCGATCGCCAGGATGGCGCTGGAAAACTATCTCGAGATGCGCGACTCGGTCGCCGACCCGCACTACCTGGCCAAGCGCGAGCTTGGCGCGTTGCTGGCCGAACGCGCGCCCGAGCACTACATGGCGCGCTATCGGATGGTGACGTTCACCCACCTGCCCTACGCGTACGCGCTGGAACGTGGACAGGCGCAGGACGTCCTGCTCGAGCAATTGCTGCGCAGCACGCCCCGCGTGGCCGACGTCGATCTCGACGCAGCAGCGGCCCTGCTCAGGTCCAGCCTGCCGCCGCTGCCACCCCTGCGGCATGGATAAGGCACTGATCGACGCGTTTCGCGCCACCGACTACCTCGTCTGCCTCGACGAGGTGACATGGGCCAGCATCCACGTCGATCAAGCGCTGCCAGCTCCACTGCAGGCCCTCGTCGGCACTCGATCGTGGGGTTTCATCACGGCATGGAATCCCCTCTCGCAGGAGTGCCTGCCCGAGGACAATCTGGCTGCCCAACACGAGCTGCTGGCCGCATTGCGCGCGTTGCCGGAGGCGGTGATCCATCCGGCGGTCGGGGTGGGTGCCAGCGGGTGGAGTGAGCCCAGCCTGTTCGTGATCGGCCCGGACCTCGCCACGCTGGATGAACTGGGTCAGCGATATCGGCAAAACGCCTATGTTCACGGCCAGGGTCTCGAAGTCGCCCGCTTGCGTTTGCTGCGCCCCTGAACCAGCGACAGCACGCCGCATGGACAAGCGCAGTCGGCATTGCGGACAATCAAGGTAATGACCGCCGCAAACACCGCCGTGCCCCTGCTTGAAGCACGGGCCTTGAGCTTCCAGCGCCAGGACGAACCGGTGTTCGCGCCGCTGGATTTCCGGCTGCACGCGGGCGAACTGGCGTTGATCGAAGGCGACAACGGCAGCGGCAAGACCACCCTGATGCGCATCCTCGCTGGCTTGCTGCACGTTGGCGATGGCGAACTTCGCTGGCGCGGCGAGCCGCTGCAACGCGATCGCTGTGCTGGCGAGATCCTGTTTCTTGGCCATCAGCTGGGTCTCAAGGCCGATCTCAGCCCGCGTGAAAACCTGCAGATTGCTGCCGGCCTGCACGGCAGTCGCGAAGGCATGAGCGCGGCGGCGGCGCTGACCGAGATCGGCCTGGGCGGCTACGAAGACGAACCGGTGCGCCGGCTTTCCGCCGGCCAGAAAAAACGTGCCGCATTGGCCCGATTGCTGTTGCTGCCCGCCACGCTGTGGCTGCTCGACGAACCCTACGCGAACCTGGACCGCATCGGCATCGCGCTGGTCAACGACCTGCTTGAGCGGCATACGGCACGTGGCGGCGCCGCCATGGTCACCAGTCACGGCGCAGTGAGCTTTCATGGCGGCGAGCCGAAGCACATCCGGATGCATGCATGACTGATTCACACTTGCTCATGCTTCGGCTCCTCCCCCTGCTCGCAGGGAGAGGCTGGGAGGGGGTTCGCTTTTCGCGAAAAGCGTTACCCCTCCCCAACCCTCCCCTGCGCGCAGGAGAGGGAGCACAGCCGCAACGGCGACGAGCGCATCGGCTCCTCCCCCCACTTGCAGGAGAGGGAGCACAAACCAATGAACCATTTGGCCTCGTGACGGCACTCACGACCCATGCACAGCTGCTGTCATATCGGCTCCTCCCCCTGCCTGCATGGGGTGGCTGGGAGGAGGTTCGCCCTTACTCCTCCTTCAACCGTCCCCTGTTCGCAGGAGAGGGAGCACTGCCGCGACGGCGACGAGCGCATCGGCCCCTCCCCCTGCTCGCAGGGGGAGGCTGGGAGGGGGTTCGCTCTTCGCGAAAAGCGTCACCCCTCCCCAACCCTCCCCTGCGCGCAGGGGAGGGAGAAAAACCATGAACCGTCCGGGTCTCATGACCGCCTGCACCGCGATGCTGCGGCGCGACCTCACGCTGGCATGGCGTCGGCGCGGCGATATCGCGATGCCGGTGCTGTACGCGCTGATCGTGACGATGCTGTTTCCGTTTGCGCTGGGGCCGGAGGACACGCTGCTGCAGCGGATCGCCGGCGGCGTGGTGCTGGTCACCGTGCTGCTGGCGATGCTGCTGGCGCTGGATGCGATGTTCTCCAGCGATATAGAGGACGGCTCGCTGGAGCAATTGGTAGTAGCGCCACAGCCTTTGGCGCTGATGCTGGGCATGAAAATCCTCGCTCACTGGCTCACCACCGCGCTGCCGTTGATCGTGATCGCGCCGCTGCTGGCGGGCATGCTGCACCTGCCAGGCGCGGTGATTCCAGTGCTGCTGCTGGCGCTGTTGCTGGCCACGCCGCTGCTCAGTCTGCTCGGTGCGGTGCTGGTCGCGCTGACGGCCGGCACCCGGCGCTCTGGTATGCTGCTCGCCTTGATGTTGCTGCCGCTGTGTGTGCCGGCGGTGATCTTTGCCGCTGGTGCCGTGGCGGCCGCTCAACAGGGACTGCCGTGGCTCGCGCCGATCGCCTGGCTCGGTGCCGCACTGGTGCTTGCCGTGGTACTTGCGCCATTGGCCTGCGCGGCCGCCCTTCGTATTGCTTTGGACGCCTGACGACTCACCATGTCTAACTGGATCCCCCTCTGGTTGCATAAGCTCGGCTCGCCGCCGATTTTCTACCGCTTCGCCGGCGCCTTACGGCCGTGGGCGATGGTGCTCGCATTGCTGTTTGGCGCGATCGCGCTGTACGGCGGCCTGGTGCTGGCGCCGGCCGACTATCAGCAGGGCGAGGCCTACCGGATCATCTTCATCCACGTGCCCAGTGCATGGATGAGCATGTTCATCTACGGAGTGATGAGCGTGGCGGCGTTCATCGCGCTGGTGTGGCGTATCAAGCTGGCCGAAGTGGTGGCGATGGAATCCGCGCCGATCGGTGCCGCGTTCACGTTCATCACGCTGGTTACCGGCTCCCTGTGGGGCAAGCCGATGTGGGGCACCTGGTGGACCTGGGATGCGCGGCTCACTTCCGAGCTGGTGCTGCTGTTTCTGTATCTCGGTGTGATCGGCCTGTATCACGCGTTCGAGGATCGCCGTCAGGGCGCGCGCGCTGCCGCCTTCCTCGCGATCATCGGCATCATCAATGTGCCGATCGTGCATTTCTCGGTGAACTGGTGGAATACGCTGCACCAGGGCAGCACGATCAACCTGTTCGGCCAGTCGAAGATTTCCTGGGACATGCTGTGGCCGCTGCTGTGCATGATGCTGGCGACCAAGTTCTACTACGTGGCCAGCCTGTTCCGCCGTGTGCGTACCGACCTGCTGGCGCTGGAAGGCGGCAAGGACTGGGTGCGCAAGATCGCCGAAAGCGAGGCTGGCCGATGAGCAGCCTGCAGACGTTTTTCGCGATGGGCGGCTATGCCGCCTATGTGTGGCCGGCCTACGCCGTGTTCTTTCTCGTGCTGATCGCAGACACCTTCGCGCCCACACTGCGCCGTCGCCGTGTGCTACGCGAACTGCGTGCGCGCCTGGCGCGTCAGGACGCCCGACAGAATCGGGTACGCCCCGATCGCACTGGCAGCCATCCCATCACCACCCCACCGTCTCTCTAAGAGGCGACGGCTTACGACATGCCCATGAATCCCACCCGTAAACGCAGGCTCATCATCGTCGCGCTGGTTGTGGTTGCCGCCGCGGTAGCGATCAGTCTCGGCGTGTACGCGCTGCAGCAGAACATGAACTATCTGTTGACCCCGAGCCAGGTGCAATCGGGCCAGGCGAGCAGTTACAAAACCTTCCGTCTCGGCGGCATGGTCAAGGCCGGTTCGATCCAGCGCAGCAAGGACACGCTCGAGGTCACCTTCACCGTGGTCGACGCCAGCGGCGCGATGCCGGTGGAATACACCGGAATCCTGCCCGACCTGTTCCGCGACGACCAGTCGGTGATCGCGACCGGACACATGGACAACGCGCGCTTCATCGCCACCGAAGTGCTGGCCAAGCACGACGAAACCTACATGCCGAAAGAGCTGAAGGAAGCGATGGCCAAGGCGCACGCGAACAAGAAGGTCGAAGAAGGCGCTGCACAGGGCAACATGCCATGACCCCCGAACTCGGCCAACTTGCGCTGATCCTGGCGCTGCTGCTGGCGCTAGCGCAAGGCATCCTCCCGTTGATCGGTGCATGGCGCGGCAATCGTGCGCTGATGGCCGTTGCGCGGCCGGCCGCGGCTGGTCAGGCGGTGTTCGTGGCGCTCGCGTTCGGGATCCTGGTGTGGGCGTTCGTGCACTTCGATTTCTCGGTGCGCTACGTCGCCGAGAATTCGAACCTCGCGTTGCCGTGGTACTACCGCATTGCTGCGGTGTGGGGCGCGCACGAAGGTTCGCTGCTGTTGTGGATCTTCATCCTCAACGTGTGGACGGTGGCGCTTGCCGCGTTCAGCCAGAAACTGCCCGAAGTGTTTGCTGCCCGCGTACTGGCTGTGATGGGCCTGATCGCGGTGGGCTTTCTGGCCTTCATCATTTTCACCTCTGATCCGTTTGGTCGGCTATTGCCAATGCCCGGCGACGGCGGCGACCTGAACCCGGTGCTGCAGGATCCGGGCATGACGTTTCATCCGCCCGTGCTGTATACCGGCTATGTGGGCTTCTCGGTGGCGTTCGCATTCTCGATCGCTGCCCTGCTCGGTGGTGAACTGGAACAGGCGTGGGTGCGCTGGGCACGGCCGTGGACGAATGTCGCGTGGGCGTTTCTCACCTGCGGCATCGTCGCCGGTAGCTGGTGGGCCTATGCGGAACTCGGCTGGGGTGGTTGGTGGTTCTGGGATCCGGTGGAAAACGCCAGCTTCATGCCGTGGCTGGTCGGCCTGGCGCTGATCCACGCGCAGGCCGTCACCGAGAAGCGCGGCAGTCTGCGCGCATGGACGATCCTGCTGTCGATCTTCGCGTTCTCGCTGAGCCTGCTGGGTACGTTCCTGGTGCGTTCGGGCGTTCTCACATCGGTGCACGCGTTTGCCTCCGATCCGCGCCGCGGCGTGTTCATCCTCGCGTTCCTGACCATCGTGGTCGGCGGTTCGCTGTTGCTGTATGCGCTACGTGCGCCAAAGGTTGCCGGTGGCAAAGCGTTCAAGCTGCTGTCGCGCGAAACCGTGCTGCTGATCGGCAACCTGATGTTTGCGGTGGCCGCGGCGATGGTGCTGCTGGGAACGCTGTTCCCGCTGGTCGGCGATGCCTTGAACATGGGCAGGATCTCGGTCGGACCGCCCTATTTCGGCTTCCTGTTTCCGCTGCTGATGTTGCCGGTGGTGCTGTTGCTGCCGTTCGGGCCGTTCCTGCGCTGGGGCAAGGGCGACACGACGGTGCTCAAGCAGGTGCTGCTGCGCGCCGGCATTGCCGCAGCTGCCTGCGCGATCGTGGCGGCGTTCTTCGTGGATGGTCAGCCCAAGGCAATCGCCGGCGTGGCATCGCTGGTATGGCTGGGTGTTGGCGTCGGGCTGTATGCGCTCAAGCGCTGGCGCGAAATGCCAGCCGGGCGACGCTACCCCGCCGAAATGGCCGGCATGCTGCTGGCGCATCTGGGCGTGGGCGTCTTTGTAGCGGGTGTGTTGATCACCGAGTCGCTCAGCGTGACCAGCGACGTGCGTATGGCGCCAGGCCAGACACAGCACATCGCCGGCTACGATTTCCGCTTTGACGGCGTGCACCAGACCACCGGACCGAACTGGCGCGCCGACCAGGGCGTGGTCACGGTCACCCGCGGCAGCAACCTGGTTGCTGTGATGCATCCGCAGAAGCGCACCTATCTGCGCGGCCAGGTACAAACCGAGTCTGCCGTGGACGCCGGCATCTTCCGCGATCTGTATGTGGCGCTGGGTGAACCGATGGACACGGCCAACATCGAAGGTGCCTGGTCGCTGCGGCTTTACTACAAACCTTTCGTCCGCTGGATCTGGGGAGGCGGCTTGCTGATGATGCTGGGCGGCTTCATCTGCGCGGCCGACAAGCGTTTTCGCATCAAGCGCATTGCCGAAAGCGAAGCCGTTGAAGGTCTGCTGGTGCAGGAAACGCGCGCATGAGCCGGTTGCTTCCGTTCTTCGGTTTCGTGCTGCTGGTGGCACTGTTCGGCTTCGGGATCTGGTGGAACACCCAGCACGATCCGCAGGCGATTCCTTCGCCGCTACTGAATAAGCCCGCGCCGGCGTTCGTGCTGCCCAAGCTGTACGAGCCCACCGTAACCGTCAGCAAGTCGGACCTGTTGGGCAAGCCCTATTTGCTCAACGTGTTTGCCAGCTGGTGCGTGGAATGCGGCGTGGAGCATCCCGTACTGCAGGCCGAAGGCCCGATGCTGGGAGTGCTGCTGGTGGGCTACAACTACAAGGACGCGCCCGAGGATGCCAAGCGCTGGCTCGCCGAGCACGGCAATCCGTACAGCGTGCTGATCGCCGATCAACCGGGCCAGACCGCGATCGATTTCGGCGTGTACGGTGCGCCGGAAAGTTTCCTGATCGATGGCAAAGGCGTGATCCGCTACAAGCATATCGGGCCGATAACGGCCGACGTGGTCGAAACGGAGCTGAAGCCGGCGATTGCGGCGCTGCAGAAGGAGACGCCGTGATGCGTCCCTTCCTACCCGCTTTGCTGGCGATGCTGCTGATGTTCGGGGGCGTGGCGTACGCGCAGGCGATCGAGCCTATGCCGTTCGCCAGCCACGCGCAGGAAGTGCGCTTCCAGCAGCTGACTGCGCAGTTGCGTTGCCCGATGTGCCAGAACGAAACCCTGGCCGATTCCAACGCACCTATCGCACGCGACCTGCGCAACCAGATCTTCCAGCTGATGCAGCAAGGCAAGAGCGACGAGGAGATCAAGCAATACCTGGTCGCCCGCTATTCCGACTACGTGCTGTACGACCCGCCACTGAAGCCCGGCACCATGCTGCTCTGGTTCGGCCCGCTAGTGATCCTGCTCGGCGGTGCTGGCGTGGTCTTGGTGGCCATCCGCAAACGCAGTCGTGCCGGCATCGTCGCCGACACATCATCCGACAGCGCACCGACCGACAACGGGGACGACTGGTGAAGATCGTTTTTTACATCGCCGCCGCAGTGATGATCGCTGTGGCGCTGGCCGCGTTGTTGCTGCCGCTGGTACGCCAGGGCCGGCAATCGGGTCGCCCTGGCAGCGTGTTCGCACTGGCCCTGGCGATCGCGTTCGTGCTTCCGCTGACCGCTGCCGGCCTGTACCTGCTGGTGGGCACGCCGGTCGCGCTCAACGGCGTTGCGGCAGAACCCGATCAAACACTGACCGTGCAGCAGGCGATCGATGAACTGCGCAACCACCTGGCCAAGCAGCCGGGTGATCTGCAAGGCTGGATGCTGCTGGCGCAGACCAGCACCATGCAGCACGACCCGATTGCTGCACGCGACGCCTACGATCACGTACTGAAGCTCAACGCGAACAATGCCGAAGCCATGGTTGGCTGGGCCGAAGCCGATTCGATGCTGCGCGACGACCACAGGATCGAAGGCCGAGCGCTGGATCTGCTCAAGCGCGCCGTACTGTTGCAGCCGGACAGTCAACGCGGCCTGTGGCTGCTCGGTATCAGTGACTTTCAGCGCGGTCAGTACCACGACGCGGCAGCGACCTGGCGTCTGCTGCAACCGCAGCTTGAGCCGGGCTCGCAGGTTGCCCAGGCCGTAGCCCAGCAGATCGCCGCCGCCGATGCCCGCGCTGGTGGCGCGCCCGCTGGCGCATCAAGCGAAGCCACCGCCGCCACTGCGCAAGGCCCCGCTCTGCAAGTGCAGGTATCGCTGGCACCCGCACTCAAAAACAAGCTGGCTGCCGGCGATACCCTATTCGTCTATGCCCGCGCGGAGAACGGACCACCCATGCCGCTGGCGGTCGCGAAACTGGACGCCAGCCAGCTCCCGACCAGCGTCACGCTGACCGATGCGATGGCGATGACACCGGCCATGAAACTCTCATCGGTCCCGCGCGTCTTCGTCGGCGCACGGATCACCCACAGCGGTCAGCCGATCGCCCAGCCCGGTGATCTTGAAGGTGATGCAGGTATTGTTGCGGTGGACAGCAAGACTCCGATCACGGTCAATATCGACAAGGTCCATTAATGAGTCACGACGCGCGCCGCTACTTCACCCTGCCCTCGCCGTTCGCCATGAAGCGTGGCGGCGAGCTGCGCGGTGCGCATGTCGCCTACGAAACCTGGGGCACACTGAACGCTGCGCGCGACAACGCCGTGATGGTGCTCACCGGCCTCTCGCCCAGCGCGCACATGACCTCCTGCGCAGAAGATCCCACGCCGGGCTGGTGGGAAGAGATGGCCGGCCCGGGCAAGGCGATCGACACGACCCGCTGGTTTGTGATCTGCGTGAATTCATTGGGCAGCGACAAGGGCTCGACCTGCCCCGCGTCGATCGACCCGGCCACCGGCGAAGCGTATCGACTGACATTCCCCGAGCTGGCGCTGGAAGACGTGGCGAACGCCGCACATGCAGCCGTCAGCAGCCTTGGCATCACGCAACTGGCCTGCCTGATCGGTTGCTCGATGGGTGGCATGAGCGCGCTGGCCTATATGCTGCTGCACCCCGACAGCGTGCGCGCGCATATCAGCGTCGATACGGCGCCGCAGGCGCAACCGTTTGCGATCGCGATCCGCTCGCTGCAGCGCGAGGCGATCCGCCTCGATCCGCATTGGGATGACGGTAATTACGACATCCACGCCGCCGAGGGTGGCAACTATCCCGACATCGGTATGAGCATCGCGCGCAAGCTCGGCGTGATCACCTATCGCTCGGCGATGGAATGGAACGGTCGCTTCGCGCGCATCCGGCTCGACCCGGAACAGCGCGAGGACGAACCGTTCGGGCGCGAATTCCAGGTCGAGTCCTACCTCGAAGGCCACGCCCAGCGCTTCGTGCGCAACTTCGACCCGAACAGTTACCTGTACCTGTCGCGCGCCAGCGACTGGTTCGACATCGCCGAATACGGTCACGGCAACGTGCATGAAGGCCTTCAACACATCAAGATCGAACAGGCGATGGTGATCGGTGTCAGCACCGACATCCTGTTTCCGCTGCAGCAGCAGGAGCAGATCGCCCAGGGCCTGGAAGCGGCCGGCGCCGAAGTGGAATTTGTGGCGCTGGATTCACCGCAGGGCCATGATGCCTTCCTGGTCGACATCGAGAACTACAGCCGCGCGATCGGCGGGTTCCTGAACCGGCTGGCAACCCGCTAACGACCCCACTGGTAAGATACGCAGCTTCAAGCACCATCCGAGAACATCATGCTTACCCTGGATTTCCCCGGCAGCCGCACACTGATCGATGCGATCGACGCTGCCGTGGCCAAACCGAACACCCACGACCTCACCGACAGCCTGCGCAACAGCCTGTGCAAGTTGATCCGCGAGAACGCGGTGAAGCTGCCCGACTGCGTGTTCGAGCCTTGCGCCGAGCACTACGCCCGCCGCGAGCTGTATCGCAGCGAAGAGCACGGCTACTGCGTGGTGGCGATGACCTGGGGCCCAGGCCAGGGTACCCCGATCCACGATCACGACGGCATGTGGTGCGTCGAGGGCGTATGGAACGGCGCACTGGAAATCGTGCAGTACGAATTGCTGGAGCACGACGCACAGCACTACCGTTTCCAGCCCGTCGGCTCGATCCAGGCCGGCGCCGGCTCCGCCGGAAGCCTGATCCCGCCCCACGAGTACCACAGCATCCGCAACCCCAGCGACAACGCGGTCACCGTCAGCCTGCACATCTACTCCGGCCCGATGACCCAGTGCGCGGTATTCCAGCCGCTGCCCGAAGATCGCTGGTACGCGCGCAATGTCCGCGTATTGGGGCTCGACCGCGTCCACTGAAACCGGCATAATCAGCAGCTTCTGTGCCGGTGTGGCGGAATGGTAGACGCGGCGGACTCAAAATCCGCTGGCAGCGATGTCGTGTAGGTTCGAGTCCTATCACCGGTACCAGTTATTGAAAACCCCGCCTTGTGCGGGGTTTTTCATGTCTGACGAAAGCTCGCGGAAGTCCGCCGACCAAGATCTCCGTGGAAAGTGCTGCCTGACCCCGAGTTTGTTCAGCTCTCGCCCAGCGCTCTGGCCCGCTGCTTCGATCGTCTGGCTGACCAGCTGGACCATGCATTGCACGAAAGTTTCTGGCCGTCGACGCGTGACCGGGGTGACGCGTAGCCTCGCCCGACCGCATGTGTGTCGGTATCGACATCTCTTTTGCGCTGTAAAGAGAGATGGCGCAGTCAGGAACGATCACAAATCCCGGGAATGCCATCGCCCATCGCATCCGAGAGAGGATAGAAGTCATGTCGAATCATCGCGCTAAGAATAGTCGGTTCAAAAGGGCCTCCGTACTTTTCGCCCTCGTTTTTACGAGTGCCTCTGGCATTGTCACGGCCGAAGCGCCGGCTCTCGCGCCCACCGTCACCGCCGGTAACTACAGCTACAAGACGGTGGATTACCCCGGCGCGTCGCAGACCATTTTTTGGGGCATCAACGATTTTGGAGACCTGGGCGGCCAGTTTGCCCTCAACGGCGGCACTGCGCATGCCATGGTCTATCGCCATGGGCGCTTCGAGTTGCTCGACCCGGCGCACCTGGGCACGTATTTCAGCGCCGCGGGTGGCCCAAATGATCTCGGTAATACCTATGGTGCCTATGCCGACGCCACGGGCATCCAGCATGGTTTCGTGCTGAACGGCACGCGTTTTGAAACGGAGGATTTCCCCGGCCATCTCAATTCCAACGTAGACGGCTATAACCAGTTTGGCACCATCCTCGGCGTGTACTGGGACGCGGACGGCAAGTTCCACGGTGTCGTGCGGCACGGCCGGAATCTGGACACGCTGTTTGACGTGGCCGGCTCCACTGAAACCTATCCGCTTGGCATCAACGACCTCGAACAAAGTGTGGGCTATTGGGATACCGATCCAGCCGCGACGCATGCGTTCCTTCGCGAGCCCAACGGCAAGATCACATCCTTCGATGTGCCCGGCGCTGCAGACACAGTGGCCTTCGGCATCAACGCCCTCCAGCAGATCGGCGGCTACTACGTCGACACAAGCGGCGCCCTGCACGGGTTCGTGGAAACGAACGGCAAGTATGTTTCGCTCGATATAGCCGGGTCGGCCGGCACCGTCGTCACCACCATCAACAACTTGGGCGTCGTCGCCGGCGAGTATTTCGACGCCGCCGGTGGACAGCACGGCTTCGTCGCCACGCCCAAACCGGCGGCACATAACTGATGACGCCATGGCTCCGCAGGGATGCGGAGCCTTCAGCGGTGGCGTCGACTTTCGCCTTGCCGGGGTCTGGGGTGGACATGATCCGGCCCCGCAGCGTGTCCGTCCGAACTTGCAGGCAGAACGTCCGCCTGCGGCGGCGGTTTCAGCCGGTCGATGCAACACATCGCCAAAGCCTTGCTCATCGATCAACCGATGACGAAATAGAGGTCTTTACCACGCTGTACGCGCCAGGCTCGAAGGTCGCTATCGTCAAAGCCTCAGCCAAGTAAGGGCTCGCAGTAGGAGTGCTGCGCATAGCCTCATAGTCCTGCCTGCTTTCCCCGTTGCGATGCAGACACCATCGTCACACCACTTGGCGGACGCTGACATCAGTCGGCGCTGGCAGGATATCTGTCTCGTCAGGGAGTGGCGCAGCCGACCAGCTGATGTATCTCTTTTGCTCGGGTCAAGAAGATCAGAGTCGTCTTAGTCAACTAATTTGGGGCAGGTAAATCCTGACCCTATAGGTCGTGCGGAGAAATCATGAAAAGTTTCCGATATCTAGCTTTGGCAGCGGTTGCCGGAGCGTGTTTCATAGCGACCGCCCCCAAAGTAGAAGCCCAGGTCGTCGTCGCTGTCGGCGTCGCTCCCGAATGTCCCTATGGCTATTACGACTACAGTCCCTATCCCTGCGCTCCCTACGGTTACTACGGACCGGAGTGGTTTACCGGAGGTATCTTCATCGGCGCTGGTCCGTGGTTTCGTGGACACGGCAACTTCCGCGGTCATGTAGATAACCACTACGATGCGCAGCGCGGCTACCACGGTCCAATGCCCGCGCGCGGTGAGAGAGCTGATCCGTCAAGGCATCCGGAACGGGTTGCCAACTTCAAGGGAAATGAAATGCGGGATGGGCGCGGTCACGTCAGCAAAGGTGGTGACGAGGGGCACGACGAAAGGCACTGAGAACAGTCAGCGCGAATGATGTAGTAAGAAACCGAAGGAGTCAGAGTCAATGTTCATCCTGTTGTCTCTGGCCCCTTCGATTGTTTTCAGGCTGCCGAGGATGAGTGCGGAAGTACGCGGCCGGTTTCGAGCAGCGTCTTGAGGTTCGACAGAACCTGGGGCCAGCCACCCGATACCCCCGCGAACATCTCGGGGTCGTTCTCAAGGCCTGCATGGGTGACTGTCAAACGAACGAGCCCGTCGCCGTGTGGCTCGATGTCGTAGGCAACACGCGAATGCTTCGACTCGTCCTCGGCATCCCTCGGCCTACCCCAGGTAACAACAAGGCGGCGTGGCGGGTCGATCTCGATGACCTTGCCGACAATTTTGAGCGTGCCGGCTTTGTCCACGCTGCGGTGCTCCCAACGTGAACCGGGCTTCCAGTCCGACACGTTTATGTTCGCCGAGCACTCCGTGTTCAAACCACACCAATACTGGCGCATCACGTCCGTGTCGACCAGCGCCTGCCACACCTTTTCCGGCGTCGTCGCAATGTAGGTCACGTATACGAAGTCAGGCTTTGTCATTGTCATCACCTTCGAGTTTTTTCTTGAAGTCGTGCAAGGCACGCAGGCGGTTGCGCTCGAACTTTCCGATCCAGCGCTCGTAAATTTCATGCAGCGGTACGGGGTTCAAATAGTGAAGCTTTTCCCGGCCCTGCCACACGACAGCGACAAGGTTGGCTCCCTCGAGCTGTTGCAGGTGCTGTGTCACGGCCTGGCGCGTCATGTCCATGTGCTCACAGAGCGCCGTCACCGTCTGGCCGTTCTCGTGATGCAGCATGTCGAGCAGACGCCGGCGGCCCGGATCGGCTAGCGCCTTGAAGACTTTGTCGATGTCCAAAAGCGTTTCAGTGCCAGTCGCTGATCGGGACGTCATGGGGACTGGGTGCGCCTTTTCCGGTTTCCAGTAGCGACTTCAAGCTCATCAGGAAGATCGCCCACTTGGTGCTGCAATGGTGCATGAATTCCAGCGGCTCCTCCCAGTCCTGGTGTTTGAACAGGACGATGCAATATTCGCCGTCTTGCCTGAGCTGCCAATCGATCTTTGTGCCAACCCATTCCACCGGTCCGTCGACCACCTGCCATAGCACACGCTTGGCGGGGTCGAGCTCAAGCACCTTCATGTCGAAACCGCCGATCTCGACGCCGTCGGCACTGAAACGGAACTGGAACGCCCCGCCGAGTTTGCCTTCCCCTTGCGTGTCGTTCGTCCACCAGGCGGCAAGACCCTCACGCGTGGCCAAAGCTCTATAGACCTCATCCGAGGAAGATTTGATTCCGACTCTATGCAGGATATCCATCACGACTCTCCGTACAGGTTTGGCGAAACGAAGGTGTGCGTTGCCACGGCAACGCCGCTGCTGGCATCAGTCATCGACGACCTTTGCCGGGTCCCATGACATGACGGATTATATGCAAGCATTTACTTGCATGTCAAGCAACGCGATTCGCCGTACGGCGCATCCGGGCCGAATGCTTAGTGCTAGAAGATCGGCAGCTCGGTGATCACGGAGTTTTTCATTCGGGATGCCCGAACTTCTGCACAGGGGTCACGCCGCGGATTCCGCGCAACTTCTCCAGGAGCCGAAGATCAAAGGCAAACCCCCTCCCAACCTCCCCCTGCAAGCAGGGGGAGGAGCAAGGCGCGCGCCGGAGTTCGGGCAGCTCGAGTTTGCGCGGCTCAGAGCTCGCGCAGCACGCGGAAACCGACACGACCGCTGCGCATGCTGCCGTCGGCACCTTCGCGGTACGCCGAGTTCACCTGGTCCGGTGAGCTGCCCCAGGAGCCGCCGCGGACGACGTGGGTGCTGCAGCCGGGGTTGAGCCATCCCGAGCCGTCGTTCGGTGCGCTGACGTAACTCTCGTGCCAGCAATCCTGCACCCACTCGGAGACGTTGCCGTTGATGTCGTAGAGGCCGAACGGGTTGGCCGCGAACGTCATCACCGGTGCCGGCCCCCAATAGCCATCGCTGTAACCGCGGAAGGAATTGCTCCAGCGGCGACCGATGTGTGAGCGATCGCCAGAGCCGGTGAGGTTTTCCACCAGGTGGGTGGGCGTGCCGTCGCCCCACCAGTAGCGTGTGGTGGTGCCGCCGCGCAACGCGTATTCGAACTCGGCTTCGCTGGGCAACCGGTAGACCTTGCCGGTGCGTTGGCTGAGCCAGTCCGCATAGGCCTTGGCGTCACCCCACGAGATGTTCACGACGGGCAAATTCTCACCAGCGCGGTGACCGGCGTAATCGTCCTGCCAGGTAGCGCGAGGGTCATCCCGCAGCGCGCCGCTTTGCTCGTCATACACGCTGGCGCCGTCCAGCTTCACCGAATCGGGCACGTAGCCGCTGGCACGGACAAACTCGCGGAACTGTCCCACGGTAATCGCACTGCGCGCCATCGCAAAACCCTTGCCGATGGTGACCTGATGTTGCGGCGTTTCAGCGGCCTTGTGATCATCCTCGTTGTCCGGCGCGCCCATCTGGAAACTGCCGGTGGGAATCACCACCATCGCGGGCGTCTTGCCCGGCAGGTCCACATAGCGGTCGCTGAATACCTGGCCGGGTTTATAGCTCGCGTACAAGCGCGCATTGGTCAGTTGTACCTCGAAGTCGGCAAGGCCAGCCAGATTCGGACTGATGTCCTGTGCCTGCGCCACCAGCTTTTTCGCCATCGCTAGATTGCCGCCATCCAGTGCCGAGTGCGCCTGCGCCAGCACGCCGGTGGCACGTTGCTCGCGCATGTCGTCCACGCGCTTGTGCGTATCCACCATCTGCTGCGAGTCGGGGCGGATGGCTTGCGCTTCCGTCAGCGCCTTGTCTGCGCCGGCAAAATCGTTTTGCGCCACGGCGGCCAATGCCCGATCCAGCACGGCGTGCTGCACTTGCAGGATGCCCTGCTCGGCCACGGCATTTTGCGGATCGAGCTTCTGCACCTCGTGGTACAGATCGAGTGCGCTGCTGCCAGCCGGTTGGTCAGCGCTCCCCTGCTGCAGCAACGCGGCGGCCTTCGCTAGCATCGGCCGCACCTTGGCCAGGGTTTTCAGGCTGGTTTCCAGTTGCGCCACATCGTCGGCCGCATTCGGCAGCGTGCGCAGCGCGTCGAGAAGATCCTGTGCCGAAGCGACGTCGCCCACCGCAATGTCCTGATCGATCTGCGCCACCAGTCGCGCACGCACATCGAACAGGCCTTGCGCGGCGCGGCGGCTGTCCGGCTTTTGCTGCAGTGCCTGGGCAAACAACGCAGCGGCGCTGTTTTTATCGCCGACCAGCTGGCCGTCATGAAGCGCCTTGGTCGCGCGTGTCAGCAACGCCAGAACGTCAGGCGTGTCCGCACTCAACTGCTCGGGCAGGTTCGCCTTGCGATTGCTGCGCGCGACGATTACGTCCGTCGGCGCCAGTGTCATGGGTGGCCCAGCGTTGATTTCGGCTGCCGCCGGCACCTGCCCCGCTTGCGGCTGATTACCTGGAACCGTCGTCCCCATCGACATCGATCGGCGTGGCTCTTGGGCCGGTTCGACGTGGAAAACGCGCGGAAAAAAGTGATAGGTCAGCGCACAGCCAAGCACGACAATACCCAGCGCACCACCCAGAGTGCGCTGACGGTGCAAGGTTGCATTGCTTGGCATGGATGGGCGTCCTTGAGGTGGCCTGTTATCGTGCGCTGCTCACCATAGGCACAAACTGCCGGCAGGGCAATCCGCGCCCTGCATCTTTCAAGGACTACCGATGTCACTGCCCGAGACGGCCACCGCCGAATGGATCGACCACCGCGACGCGTTGCAGGCGTGGCTGGCCGCGTTGCCGGCCGATGCGGCGATTGGCCTGGATACTGAATTCATGCGGCGCAATACGTTCTATCCGCAGCTGGCGCTATTGCAGCTGGGCTGGAACGGCCGCCACGCGCTGATCGACCCGCTCGCGTTCGAGATCGGCGATGCGCTGCAGCCACTGCTTGGCGAAGGCCCGGCGGTCACCGTGATGCATAGCGCCAGCGAGGACCTGGAGACCCTCGCGCCGCTGCTGCCGAATGGCCCGCGACAATTGTTCGACACCCAGATCGCGGCTGCCTTCGTGGGCATGGGCCTGGGCATCAGCTATCGGGCGCTGGTCGCCGAGCTGGTGCGGGTGGATCTGGACAAGGGCGAGACTCGCTCGGACTGGCTGCAACGCCCGCTCACGGCCTCGCAATGCACGTACGCCGCGCTGGATGTGGTGTATCTGAAAACCATCCACGAGCAACTCAGCGAACGCCTGCAGCAGCGCGACCGCGCTGCGTGGCATGCTGGAGACTGCGAGCGCCTGAGACGCCGCGCCAGCCATCGCGACGGCGATCCACAACCGCAAGCGGCGATGCGCGGCGCTGCCGAGTGGTCCGTCGCGCAGCAGGCATTACTACGTCGCCTGCTGTTGTGGCGCGATCGCAGTGCGCGCCGCCTCGACGTGCCGCGCCCATGGCTGCTGGATGACACGCTGGCACTAAGCCTCGCCCAGCAACCACCCGCCGTCATCGGCGACCTCGAACAACGCAGCCGCGGCCAGCGCGCCCTGCGTTCGGCACAACGCAGTGAACTGTTCGAGCTGCTCGCCCCGCCGGTCAGCGACGACGAGATCGCCTCTACATCGAGCATCCCCGGGCATCCACAAGGCGAAGCGAAGAAAGCGCTTGCCTCCATGAAAGAACTTATCGACACGCTCGCCGTCGAGCTCGACCTGCCACCGGGCCTGCTCTGCCCGCGCAAGGTACTGGAGGAATACGTGGTCACCGCCGAATGGCCCGAGTTCCTCGATGGCTGGCGCCGCGACGTGCTGCACGATCGCCTGCCGGGCCTGTTGCCCGGTTGAACCGCAAGCTCACGACGCCATCGACACCTCTCGCCGACGCGCTGGCTTCAAGCCTGCCGATGTCTGGGCCGCCGCGTGCTGATCGCTGAAACCACTGCCCGTCGCCAGACAGGCAGTGATCGACCAGGGGTCCTGGTTACTGGTTTGCTTTCAGGATTTTCTCGATTTCTTCCAACGTCGAGTTGGTCAGCGTCTTGGCCAGCTCGCCGGTGATGCGCTTGTTCGTCTCGGCGTGAAGCTGAGGCCGGATCTCGCCCAGCGTTCTCGGATCTGCAACCAAAAACAGGTGATCGTATTCCTGCTTTAGCGCAGCAGCGTTCAGCCGATGGACAAGCTGCTTGGCGAATGTCGCCTCCTCGGTCTGTTCCGCACTTTCCTCCGGCGGACGGTGGCCCGATGGACCTTGGCCCTGCTCATCAACGACGTCCGGTTTGAGGAGCTCTTCCTGTTTCAGGTGCAGGGCATCCTGCTTGCCGACGTTTTGGAACAATCGGGCTTGGGTGCCGTCAGCCACGACGACCCAGCTGCCAGTGGGAATCTTGTGCATCAATTTCTCCTTAGGATAGCGGCGCACAAAAGCGCTAAGTCACATCCCGGAGCCTATCCGTCTGCGCGTGATGAGGTTGGTAACTACCCATAACGCGCCGTGACCCCGCTTGATTCCTCGATCGCTTCACCACTCGTCAGGCGGATGGAGCAATAACGGCATCGCAGACGTGAGCGTTGTGTATATCCCTTGCCATCGCATCGAAACTGGAAGGGAAAACGATGAATGAGCCAGGCGCTCCAGACGCAACGCGTGAGTTGGAAGAGAGACACGATCACGCGTTGCGTAGCCTCACTCGGCTGCCCGCGTGTGCACATCAACTGCACACGCTGATGATCACTATCAACGGCAAGAAGTCATTGGCTATGTAGCCTGAGCCAACTGCTTTCTGCCTGACGAGTTCGGCCTACCCAACCGTCTGCAAAGCCTGGAACCAAGAAAAGAATTCGTGTCGTTGCCATGCCCCGCTCTCGCCGCTGAGATGCCCCGAGCAGTAGACCTTGACTCCGAGGCGTTGAAGGATCGGCCGACGCAGACCCCCAACAGGAGTTCCCCACGTGACCCAGTCTGCGATTTCCACCGAGGACCTGTCCTATCGCAAGCGCGTACCCATCCTCGACACCAACATGGCCTATGTCGATGTCGGCGAGGGGGACCCTATCGTGTTCCTGCATGGCAACCCGACACCCTCCTATCTTTGGCGCAACATCATTCCCTACCTGCTACCCTTCGGCCGTTGCCTGGCTCCGGACTATGTGGGCATGGGCAATTCAGGACCCGCACCGGACGGCGGCTATCGGTTTGTCGACCACCGACGCTATCTCGACGCGTGGTTTGAGGCCATGGACCTCACCAAGAATGTGATCCTGGTCGTCCATGATTGGGGTTCGGCGCTCGGCTTTGACTGGGCCCGGCGTCACCCTGACCGGGTCAAGGCCATCATTTACATGGAAGGGATCGTCAGGCCATTCCTATCTTGGGATGAATGGCCGGAGGTCACACGTGCCTTTTTCCAAGGCCAGCGCACCGCGGCTGGCGAGGACCTGATTCTTCAGAAGAATCTGTTCATCGAGTACCTCCTGCCGCTGCGTGGCATTCCCAAGGAGGCTATCGAGGTCTATCGCCGTCACTTTCGCAATCCCGGCGCATCTCGCCAGCCGATGCTTACCTGGACCCGCGAGTTGCCGATCGCCGGCGAGCCTCCCGACGTCGTCGCCATCGTCGAGGACTACGCCCGCTTCCTCTCCACCAGCCAAATCCCCAAGCTGTTCATCGACGCGGAACCCGGCGGCTTCCTGATCGGCGCTCAGCGCGAATTTTGCCGCGTCTGGCCCAACCAGGAGCAGATCACCATCAAGGGCGCACACTTCCTGCAGGAAGAGGCGCCAGACGAGGTCGGCGAAGCCAGCGCGCGCTTTGTCGCGAAGGTGCTGGCGGGACAGATTTCGTGACCAGCGCCATGTGGCTTCCGTGCTGAGGGGCTGGAACCCGTCGTTGGGCAGGTGCTGCCGACCATCCGTCGAAGAAGAAATCGGAGTTCCCAAAAACTGGGGCTTGCTGCCCCAAATCAAGAGCTAACGTACCATCGGCCATTCGCCCAGGAGTGGACGCGAAGTGCGATCGGGGGTTGTCTGACGGTCTTGCGACATGCCTGGCTCCGTGCACCCCTGGAACGAACCGAGCGACGATTCGTCCCGGAATGCCTCAGAGCTGTTACGCCCCAACGGCTCTTGGCGAACTCTGGGCGCACTGCTAACATCCGTCGCTCGCGTGGGGCGGTAGCTCAGCTGGGAGAGCGCTGCGTTCGCAATGCAGAGGTCGTGGGTTCGATCCCCATCCGCTCCACCAACGAATCACCAGAAAAACCGAAAACCCCGCCGCGACGCGGGGTTTTTTGTGCCTGCATACAAGCCATTGCCAGGGCCGGCCGAGGGAACGTTTGCCACGCCCAAGGCCTGCCGACGGTGACCCCAAGAACGAATGACGTAGGTTGGGGTGAGCGAAGCGATGCCCAACATCGCCGCCTTGAGGAGTTCCGTTGGGCATCGCTTCGCTCACCCCAACCTACGCTGCCGATTGGTAGCGAGTTTCGCTCAGCTGGGCATCGTGAGATGCAGCAAGACCATCGTACCCACCGGTGTCCGCCCAGCGCTTGATCGAGGCAAGTGCGATTACGCACTTTTCGTGGGAGCTCGGAACGTGCGAGTCTCGCCCGTGGGAATCTGTCCGCCTCTGTTCAATCTTGCTTATGCGCGATGACGGGAATGTCCTGTCGTCTCGCTGGTCGCGTACCTGGAGTGGGAAAAGCTGTGATGAAATCCACCGGCTATTTTGCTTTCTGCTGTGCCCTTGCATCGCCGCTGCTGGCCAGCGCCGCCTCGCCCGCGCCGGCTTTCCAGTTGGGCGACCTGCAGAAAATCGTGAGTCTGCACGAGCCGCAGATTTCGCCGGATGGAAAAAGGATCGCGGTGATCGTTTCGACACCCGACTGGAAGACGGACAAGAGCTTGCAGGAAATCGACCTGGTGGATACGGCGAGCGGCGCGCGACGCGCGCTGACCTGGAAGCGAACGGACCTTTCCTCGCCACGCTGGTCGGCGGATGGCAAGCGACTGGCATTCATCGCCAACGATGACGAAACCAAGCAGGGTCAGCTGTTCGTGATGTCGATGGAAGGCGGTGATGCGATACGCCTTACCGAAGCCAAGCGTGGCGTGGATGCCTTCAGTTGGAGTCCGGATGGCAAGCAGATCGCATTCATCACCGAGGACGAACCTGCCAACGAGAAGGCCATCAAGGAACACAACGATGCGTTCCAGGTGACCGACAACAATTTTCTGGTGCGTGCGGCGCTCACGCCATGGCACTTGTGGGTGGTGCCGAGCGTGGGTGGCACGTCCAAACAGCTCACCCAAGGCACGTTCAGCCTGCAGACCGACCAGCAGGACACGCCGCCGGTGCCGGAGTGGAGTCGTGACAGCCAGCACATCGCGTTCACCCAGTTTCCCAATCCGTATTGGGGACCCTCATTCCAGTCGGTGATCGCCGCGGTGGATGCAAGCGGCGGCACACCGCGCACCCTGGTGTCGGCCGGGGGCTCGGCGAATTTCTCCTACGCACCGGACAGCGATACGTTTGCGTTTATGCGACCACGCAATGGTGACCAGAACAACGGCAACGCGGTGTACGTCGGGACCAACGACAATACGCGCGACGCGACCCAGACCCTGGCGCGCAATTTCAACACCTACGCCTGGCTGCCGCACTGCAAAGCGCTGCTGCTGGCAGGTGAGGAAGGTACGCGGCAAGTGCTGTGGGAGCAGCCCCTGACCGGTGCGGCGAAACAGATCGATCTCGGTGACGTCGAAGCGAATGCGGAGCTGAGCGTTTCGAAAACCGGCGCGGTCGCTTTCGTGGGCACGACCAAGACGCATCCCGGCGAGTTGTATGTCATGGATTCGGTCAACGCCAAACCGCGTCGGCTGACCGATGTAAATGCGTTCGTGGACGGTCTGACTCTCGGGCGCACCGAGTCGATCCAGTGGCAAGGCCCGAATGGGTTTCAGGAAGACGGCGTGCTGACCTATCCGACGGGTTACCGCAGCGGTCAGAAATATCCGTTGGTGCTGGTCATCCACGGGGGTCCGGAAGCAGCCTCCACCGTCCACTTCTCGCCACTGCCACAGCTGCTGTCCGCTGCCGGCTATCTGGTGTTCCAGCCCAACTACCGCGGCAGCACTGGCCTGGGCGACGCCTACCAGCACGCGATCTTCCGCGACACCGGCGCAGGCCCGGGCAACGACGTGATGGCAGGCCTGGCGGCGGTGGAGCAGCTCGGCATCGTGGATCAGGATCACATCGGCGTGACCGGCTGGTCGTACGGCGGCTACATGACCACCTGGCTCACCGGGCATTACCCGGTCTGGAAGGCCGCCGTATCAGGCGCGGCGCTCACCGACTGGGTGATGGATTACACCGTGTCCTATTACCAACAGGGCGATACCTATTACTTCGGCGGCTCGCCGTGGTCAGCGAAGTATCAGGACATCTGGCGCGAACAGTCACCCATCACCTACGCGCACAACGTCACTGCGCCAACGCTGATCATGGGCGACGTGGGCGACCCCAACGTACCGTTGGTAAACAGTTACGAGTGGTACCACGCGCTGCGCGACAAAGGCGTCACCGTGGAGTTCTACGCGTATCCGACCGATACGCATTTCCCGAGCGACATCGTGCGCACCACGGACGTTTATCGGCGCTGGGTAGGCTGGATGACGGCACACTTGTAACGGAGCGTGAGCTCTTTTTAGTGGGAGCCACGTAGGTTGGGGTGAGCGAAGCGAACCCCAACGTCTCTGCGGGATGCTCGAGGTACCTGCTGGATGTTGGGCTTCGCTTCGCTCACCCCAACCTACTCGCTGCCACAGGCCCTCCATCGGTCCGCTATAGCGAATAACCATCAACCCACGTGCGCGCGCACCCAGCTCACATAGCGATCGACGAAGCCCTGCAGGAATTTCTGCGTTCCTTCGCTGCCGATCTTGCCGTTCTGGTCGATCAGCGATTCATCCTTGAACTGGACGAACACCTCGGGCTGCGCCAGCGTCGGCACGTCAAGGTAAGCCAGCACATTGCGCAGGTGCTGCTGCGCCAGCGCGCTGCCGGTGGCGCCCACCGATGCGCCGATCACGGCTCCCGGCTTGCCGGCAAACGAGTTGTTGCCCCAGGGGCGGGAGGCGATGTCCAGCGCGTTCTTGAGCACGCCCGGGATCGAGCGGTTGTACTCGGGGGTGACGAACAGCAACGCATCGGCGGCCTCGATCTGCTGCTTCAACCGCACCCCTTCGGCCGGGTAGTGGCCGTCGAAATCCTGGTTGTACAGCGGCAGGTCGTCGATCCGTACGTGTTCGAAGCTGAAACCCTCGGGCGCCAACCGCTCCACCGCGAGCGCCAGCCGCCGGTTGAACGACTCGCGACGCAAGCTGCCCACCCATACCGCCACCGTGACCTTGCTCATAAGCTGACACCCCACGTCCAGGTTGAACCGCACCGGCCATACCGCGATTGATCAACGGACAGTGTGCCCGGCCTCGTGCCAAGCAGGCGTGAGCGTCAAGCCACTCCTCCGGCGATGCCGCCCGGCGCTGGCACGTCTCGTGCTTTATTTACAATTACGATGGAGTTGCCGGTTCATTCCGCCCCCTTTCGTTTCATAATGGGGGCTGCAGTCGCATGCGTCGGGAGGGGTGGTCAAAGTCGGAGAGCAGAGATTGGCTGCAGGCCCCGGGACAGGCAGCACGGAAGCGGCGAAGCTACAGCGACCAACGCTTGATGGACGAGGCCGTCATTGGGCTCGGAACGATCACGTCCGGGGCACCATCCATCTGCAAAATGCACGCGTTTTTTGCGTACAGTCCTGCAGGAGTTTGGCAAAAAGGGGGAGTGCAAATGGAGAGGCTGATCACAGTACCGACATCAGGACGCCGTTGGCGGCCATGGTGCGGTTTTGTGCTCGGTCTGCTGTGGCTGGTCGCTGCGCATGCCTCCACTACCCCGCTCAACGGCGCGTGGCGTGAGGTTCGCGCCGATGACACACCGCAGGTTGTGCTGAACAACTATCACGCCGGCCTGCTGAAGAGTTTCGATCCTTCCATGCTGCAGCGGTTTCCGCGTCAGGCACTCGGTAGCTGGGTGGTCATCGCCCCGCAGCCGCCCTGGGACGACAGCGCGCGCGTACTGACGATTTACCCGCCGCCGCTGGGCACGGTCACGGCCTATGGCCCCGGGGGTACCGCGGCACTGGCGCTGGACGATTTCAACGTACCGATCCACGGCCACGGCCGGCTGGCCTGGCGCGTACCTTCCACGCTGCAGGCATCGGCGCCGATCCTGCTCAGATTCGAACCGTCACCGACGCTCAGTGCGCCAGTGCGCTTTCAACTACAGTCGTGGGGCGACTATCTGAAGCAGGATGCGCAGTGGCTTGCGTTCGCCAGCGCCTGTTTTGCGGTGATGCTGGCGATGGTGCTGATGGCGCTGTGTTTCGCGGCGATGCTGCTCGACGCCACCTATGCCTGGTACGCCGGCTACATCTTTTGCTACATGGTGGTTCAGGGCATCCAGACCGGTTTCCTGTTCCATCCGCTGGAGTGGCAATGGCTGTCCGAGATCGCCTCGGTGGCCGGTCCGACGGCAGTCGCGCTGTCGGTGGTATTCGCCTCGCTGTTCATGATGCGGTTTTGCGAATTGCAGCGTTACGCGCCGCTGCTGCGCGTGCCGATCATGGCGCTCGCGATCGGCATGATCCAACTGGTGTTGATGCGCTGCAGCCACATTGCACTGTTGATTGAAGTGTCGCAGATGCTGCTCAATCCGTTACTGATGATCGGCGTGGCGCTGTTGTTGATTGCCGCGATCGTCACCGCCGCGCGTGGCTCGCGCCAGGCGTGCTTTTTCCTGGCCGGCTGGACGCCGTTGCTGGTGCTTACCGCGATGACCAGCGCGCAGACCAACGGCGCACTGCTCGAACTGGACTGGCTCAACGATGCCAGCCTTGCCGGCGGCGCGTTCCAGGCACTCATGCTGTCGCTGGGCCTGGCCGACCGTGCGCTCACGCTGCGCCATGACCGCGACGTCGTGCGTTTGCTGGCCGACCATGATGCGCTCACCAATGTACTCAACCGCCGCGCCTGGAGCGAGCGTGCCTGCGCGGTGTTGGCGATCGACTCACCGCGGCCGATCGCCATGCTGTTTCTCGATCTCGACCATTTCAAGTTGCTCAACGATCGCCAGGGCCACAACACCGGCGATCGCGCACTGGTCGCGGTGGCCAAGGCATTGGCGAACGAATTGCGGCCGAGCGATCTGCTCTGCCGCTATGGCGGAGAGGAGTTCGTGGCGCTGCTCGACGGCACTGCGGCGGATCAGGCAATACAGGTGGCGACGCGCTTGTGCCGACGCGTACATCGGCTGGAGATATCGGTGAACGATGAGTCGCTGATGCTCAGCATCAGCATCGGCGTCGCCATGCACAGGACCGGCGACACCGTGGAGTCACTGGTCGAGCGTGCCGACCAGGCGATGTATAGCGCCAAGCTCAACGGCCGCAATCAGGTCGTGCTGTACGAAGCCGCCACGGTGCCGACGATGCCGAATCCCCCACGCATGCATGTCGTGGAAAAACGCCGCAAGGACAGCTGAGCTGGCTGTACTGGTCCAATGATTTCGGACACTCGATAGGGGATGTAAAACCCTGTCCAGATTGCGCTCCCTCCCCTGCTTGCAGGGGAGGGTTGGGGTGGGGTCGCTCTTGGTCCGGAGTGAAGATCAAAAGCACCCCCTCCCAACCTCCCCCTGCATGCAGGGGGAGGAGCACAGCCAAGTTCCTCCGTGCAAGATCAGGCCGTGCTCCCTCCCCTGCTTGCAGGGGAGGAGACAGGCAGGCTCAACGCTTCGCCAGTTCCCGCGCTGCCGCCACCACTTCAGCTTCGCCGGGCAATACCAGCAGGGCCGCACCAGCCAGCGGCGTGAATGTATCGGCGCCAACCACTCGCTGCATCGGCGTGGCACCACAGCCACCCTCGACAATCGCGGTGATCACGCCCTCGCCCACACCGGCACTCTTGCGACCTTCGTCCAGCACGAGGATCCGTTTGGCCGTCTTCGCCTGTGCAGCGATGAAGGCATTGTTGAGCGGCGCCAGCCAGCGCAGGTCGACCACGCGCACCTGCCAGCCGTGCTGCGCCTCGATCTCCTTCGCCGCACGCAATGCCATCGGCACGCCGTTGCCGAACGTGAACACCACCAGGTCGTTTGCAGCCTCGTTGTAGATGCGGCCTTCGCCCAATGTCATTGACTGATCCAGCGCCGGATAGTCGAACTGCCATTGGCCGTCGCCGGCCTCGTACAGATCCTTGGTCATGTACAACGCGATCGGCTCGAGGAATGCGCAGACGCGGCCATCCACTTTCGCCAGCGCCATCATGGTTCGAAGCATCGTCGCTGCATCGTCGCCGCGGCTGGCGCAACCGACGACCAGGCCAGGGATGTCGCGCAGCGCGGTGATCGAGTTGTCGTTGTGGAAATGGCCGCCAAAACCCTTCTGGTAACCCAGTGAAGCAACGCGCATCACCATCGGGTTGCGGTACTGGTCGTTGGAGAAGAACTGCAGCGACGCCGCCTCGCCGCGGATCTGATCGCATGCGTTGTGGAAATACGCCAGGTACTGGATCTCCGGCAACGGCAGCATGCCCATGTTCGCGTAACCCTGGGCAAGCCCGAGGATCATCGTCTCGTCCAGCAGCGTATTGAACACGCGACTGCCCTTGAAAATCTTGTTGAGGCCCTTGGTGACGGTATATACACCGCCCTTCTGCGCCACGTCCTCGCCGAACAGCAGCGCCTGCGGATACTTCGCCAGCAGATCGTGCAGCGCCTGATTGATCTGGATCGCCAGATGCCGTGGCGGCAGGTTTTCCGGCAACTTCGCCTCGCCGCCGAATACCGCGAGGCGCTTTTCAGCGTAGTCAGCACGCGTGGCCTCGGCCTTTACCGCCGCCGGCGTGTACGGCGCAAGCGGCTTCATCACGTCCGCCAGCGATGTCAGGCGCGGGCGAGTATCGGCGTCTTCGGCGGCAGCGAAACAACGCTTGCGCATGGCCTCGTAGAGACTCAGCAGTTCATCCTTGCTGTACAGGCCTGACTCCAGTGCGATCCCCGCCGAGCGCAGCAGCGGATCGGATGCCTCCACCGCGAACAGCTCCTCGATACTGCGCCATTCGATCTCGAAATCGGTGCCGGCATGACCCATCACCCGCGTCGTCTTGAGATGCAGGAAGGTTGGCCTGCGCGTCGTGCGGCAATGCTCCACTGCGCGCTGCACCTGCGCGTAACCTTCAGCCAGATCGAGGCCGTCAGCGAAGAAGTAGTCGAGGTTGGAACGCTGCTGGAAGTTGCTGGCGACCCAGCCCGTCGGTGTCTTCACCGAGATACCGATGCCGTTGTCTTCGCACACGAAGAGTACCGGCGCCGGCAGCTTTTGATAGGCCGTCCACGCTGCGGTGTTGAACGCGGTCTGTGCGGTGGCATGGTTGCTGGAGGCGTCGCCAAACGAGCAGATCGTGATGCTGTCATCGGGAATCGGCAGCGTGTGGCCGATCCGTCGCGCCTGCTCGATCGCCACCGCGGTGCCGAGCGCCTTGGGCAGATGCGAGGCGATCGTCGACGTTTGCGGCAACACCCACAACGGCTTGCTGCCCCACACCTTGTGACGGCCACCGGAAGCCGGATCATCCTTGCTGGCCGCGAACGACAGCGCCGAATCCGTCACCGGGTCCATGCCCGGCAACTTGCGGAAGCGTTCGGCCATGAAGCCGCCGGAGCGGTAATGCAGGAACGCCGGATCGGTATGTCGGGTCAGCCGCGCCACCATCGCGTTGCCTTCGTGGCCGCTGGAACCGATCGTGTAGAACACTTTGTTTTGCACGCGCAGCACGCGCGCCATCAGATCGAGATGACGCGAGATCAGCTGCGATTCCAGCAACTCACGAAAGCCACGCGCATCGAGTGCACTGCCCGGCAACACCGGCTGGTCGTCGCGCGGTGTCGTGTGCACATCGCCATGCCACAGCTGCACGAACTCAGTGAAGTTCTGATCGACGATCTCGGCGCGGTTGAAACCCTTGTGGCGGGCCGAGAGGGGGTACGGAGTGGCAGTCATGATGGCAACGTGTCTCTTGGGGAACGGGCCGCCTGGCGCGGCAAACAGTGGATTATCGGCTGTGCGGCGATATATCCGCCAGTACGGCCTACCCGCTCCCCCACGGAGAGCGAGTAAATGCGTTACGCCAGCGCGCGTAACAAGGCAGCACGCTGGCGATCCTTGGAACGTCCGAAGCTTTCGAGTACGCGAATCTGCTCGGAAATCGAAGGCACCGGCACAGCCAAGCCGTTCACGCCGACCAGAACCATCTGGCCGATCCGCACGGGTTGCCATCCCTCGTCGCCATTCAGCTCCAGACCACCCATCACCTCGACCGGCAGCCCGGGAAAATGGAATCGCGCAAAACGTGAGCGAAAACGCTCGACGCCAGTCGGATCGTAGGCATGATCCAGCTGCGACGTCCACCGCGCTATCAACCGCTCGGTATCGGCGGGACTGACCAGCACATCTACGTCCGCCGGCGCTATGTCAGCGCCCATCAACTGAGCCGCTGCACTACCAATCAGACACCACGGATCGTCGCAAGTCAGCTGCAACTCCGGCACGATCAGCGCCAGTGTGGCCTGCAATGCGGCGTCGATCATGCGCGGCGGCGTCGCCATTCGTCACGCGTCTGACCCCAGATTTCCGTCGGCGAATTCTCGTACGGGGCTGGCAGCTTGCCGGGGCCGCGGCAAGTCGAACCCAACCGTTTCGCCAGCGCTTGCGAGGCGTGGTTGTCCGGGTGGATCGAGTGAATCATCTCGGACCAGCCAAGGTGATCGAACGCCCAGTCGATGGACGCGACGCAACCTTCATACGCATAACCCTTCCCCCATGATGCCCGGGCCAGGCCCCAACCCACCTCGGTGCCGGGCCAGTCAACCGGATGCCATGGTCCGAGCCGACCGATCCATTGGCCGCTGGACTTCTCGATCACCGAGAACATCGCAAAGCCCTGGATCGACCAGGCGCCCGCCATGGTAAGGAATCCGCGCCACGCGGCCGCGCGTGATTGTTGACCACCAATGAACTGTGCTGCCTCGGCGTCGGCCATGTTCGCCGCATAGGCGTCGAAATCCTCCGCGCGGGTCGGACGAAGGATCAGGCGATCGGTTTCAATGCGGATGTCGGGAATCGTCAAGGCCTGGCTCCGTGTGCTCCCTCTCCCTCCGGGAGAGGGTTGGGGTGAGGGTTCGGCCAGCGCGCAAATCCCACGTAAGCCCGAACCCTCATCCGCCCTGCGGGCACCTTCTCCCACAGGGAGAAGGGAAAAACATTCAGAATGCGTTGATACCCGTCAGCTCGCGACCCACCACCAGCTGATGCACGGTCTCGGTGCCTTCATAGGTGATCACCGATTCCAGGTTCAGCGCATGGCGGATCGCGCCATGTTCGGTGGTGATGCCAGCGCCGCCGAGGATGTCACGGCACTCGCGGGCGATATCGATCGCCATGCGGCAGTTGTTCCACTTCGCCAGCGACACCTGGGTCGGCTGCATCTTGCCGGCATCCTTCAGGCGGCCGAGCTGCAGGCACAGCATCTGCGCCAGGGTGATGCGGCGAGCCATGTCGGCCAGCTTCAACTGCACCGCCTGGTTGGCAGCCAGCGGGCGGTCGAACAGGATGCGTTCCCTGGTGTAGTCCAGCACTTCCTTCAGACACGCCTGCGCCGCACCGATCGGGCCCCAGGTGATGCCGTAGCGTGCCTGTGTGAGGCAGCCCAGCGGACCCTTCAGACCCTTCACGTTGGGCAACCGTGCACTGTCCGGCACGCGCACGCTGTCGAAGAACAGGGCCGAGGTCACCGATGCGCGCAAGCTCATCTTCTTGTGGATTTCCTGCGCCTTGAAACCAGTCGTATCGGTCGGCACGATGAAGCCCTGGATGCCGTCTTCGGTCTGCGCCCACACGATCGCGATGTGCGCCAGGTTGCCGTTGGTGATCCACATCTTGGCGCCGTTGATCACCCAGTCGCCACCGTCTTTCTTGGCATGGGTTTTCATGTTGGCCGGATCCGAACCACCGTGCGGTTCGGTCAGGCCAAAGCAGCCGATGATCTCGCCAGCCGCCATCTTCGGCAGGTAGGTTTGCTTCTGCTCCTCGCTGCCGTAGGCGTAGATCGGATACATGCACAGCGAACTCTGCACCGAGGCGAAGCTGCGCAGGCCCGAATCGCCGCGCTCCAGCTCCTGGCAGATCAGGCCGTAGCTCACGGCGTTCATGCCGGCACCGCCGTACTGCTCGGGAATCGTTGCGCCGAGCAGGCCGAGGCCGGCGATTTCCGGAATAAGCTCCTTCGGGAAACGCGCCTGGTCGAAACAATCGCCGATGATCGGCAGCACGCGTTCATCGACAAAGCGGGCCACGGTGTCCTGCACCATGCGCTCCTCGTCGGTGAGCAGCGAGCGGACATCATAAAGATCAAGCGGATTGAGACTGACAGCCATGGAAGCTCCGGGGACGGACGCGTAAAAACCGCTATTGTAGCGCGGCCCACGAGCCTCGTATCCCGTAGGTTGGGGTGAACGCCAGCGATGCCCAACACCGGGTTCGCCGCAGTGTTGGGCATCGCTGGCGCTCGCCCCAACCTACGAAGCCACCACAGCCCCCACCAAAACCCGGAAACCGCATGTTCAAAGGTGTGCTGCTTGGCTTCATGGCGTTCGCGGCCTACGCGTGCAGCGATGCGTTTGTGAAGCTGTTGCGCGGCTCGCTACCGGCCTACGAGGCGGTGTTTTTCGGGGCCGCGCTGGGCCTCACGGCGTTGCCCTTCATCCGGCACGATGGCGCCCGCTGGCGCGAGGTGCTGATCGCACGGCGGCCAGGCCTGTGGCTGGTTCGCGCCGCCGCCGGCGCCATCGGGAGCACCGCCGCCGTGATCGCCTTCACCGCGCTACCCATGGCCGAGGCATTTGCGCTGATCTTCCTGCTGCCGATCTTCGTGACCATCCTGTCGGTGATCCTGCTCAAGGAACACGTTGGCTGGCGGCGCTGGTCGGCAGTCGTTGCCGGTTTTGTCGGGGTGCTGGTGGTGTTGCGGCCAGGTTTCCGCGCGCTCGGCATCGGCCATCTGGCCGCCACCATCTGTGCACTCGCCGGAGCCGTCTCGATGATCGCCCTGCGCTTGGCGGGCCCGCACGAAAAACGCATCACCCTGTACGGTGCCGGCGTGATCGGACCGCTGCTGCTCACCGGCGCCCTGATGCTGCCCAAGTTCGTCTGGCCTTCACTGCACCAATCGCTGCTCCTGCTCGGCTACGGCCTGCTCGCCGCACTGGCCTCCGTGCTGTTGATGCTGGCCACCCAGAAAGCCCCGGCGAATCACGTCGCTCCCACCCAATACAGCCAGATGTTGTGGGCGGTGCTCTTCGGCTACGTGCTATTCAACGATCAGCTGGACTGGCCCATGTTGCTCGGCATCGCGATCATTCTTGGGGCCGGGCTGTTTACTTTTGTGCGCGAAGAAAAAGTGACGCCTTGGTGGCGACGGGCGCGGATGGTTTAACCATTCGATTCAAATCGAATTCAATGACGAGGGAGGCAAGTCACCGCACGTTGCCGTCAAACATCGCAAAGGGAAGGCCCCCAATACGCCAACAAACGCTGGTCAAAACACCCTGGCGCCCCCGAAACCCAAGGGCCAATAGGGGTGCGTCCGGAGCTTTGTGATTCGATCTTCTGATCGTCTGTCGGCCGAAGGCGATTCTTGACGCCGCTGACATTCAACCTGATGTCAGCGGTTGCTGACCCCATGTGGCACATGCCCGGTCGCCACGTGTTTGCGCGCGGATTCCACATTCGCCGGTGAATCGTCGAAGAAGATATCGGCGCCGAACGCGTCCAGGAACGGGCCCTTGTCGCGGCCGCCGAGGAACAGCGCTTCGTCGATGCGCACGCCCCAGCGACGCAGGGTGAGGATGACGCGTTTGTGTGCTGGTGCAGAGCGGGCGGTCACCAGGGCAGTGCGGATCGGCGAGTCTTCGGCCGGGAACGCGGTCTGCAGGCGATGCAGTGCCGTGAGGAAGCCGCGGAAGGGACCGACCGACAGCGGCTCGGCGGCGTGTTCGGTTTCGCTGCGGTGGAACGCTTCCAGGCCTTCCTCACGCGATACGCGCTCACCCTCATCACCGAAGATCACGGCGTCGCCGTCGAAGGCGATGCGCAGCTGTTCGCTGGCGCGCGCTGGTGCGGTGCTCGGCAGGATCGTGGCAGCGGCGACTCCCGCGGCGAGCGCGCGGCCGACGTCTTCGGCGTTTGCGGACAGGAACAGATCGGCCTTGAACGGCGCGATGTAGTCGGAGGTTGGCGCGCCGCTGGTAAATGCGGCCCTGCTGATTTCCAGTCCGTAGTGCTGGATCGCGTTGAAGATGCGCAGACCGGTGTCGCCAGAGTTGCGCGAAAGCAGGATCACCTCGACCGGCGGCACGTCACCGGCCAGCTTGTTGAGCCCGAGCAGCTTCTGTACCAGCGGGAACGCCACGCCAGGCTTGAGAATCTCGTTCTCATGGTCAATCTGGAAGCTCCGGTACGCATCCAGCCCATCGCGCTCGAATAGCGCGTGACTGTCGCCCAGGTCGAACAGTGCGCGCGAGGAGATCGCCACCACCAGGCGGTTGTCGCTGGCGGCAGTGGGATCATCGGCGTCGGTGCGTGGGTGGATCATGGACACTCGGAATTCGAAAGTTGTGGTGCCGAATCTAGCAAAAGGAACATGACTGGCGCCGGGTTTCCGCACGAGGCAGGATACTTGCCGTTCGCGCTTCGTCGGCGCTCCTTTGCTCCGCTTCCTCTACGCTCACGCTTCCTCTCCGTTCGACCTCCATTCCCCCTCTCCGTTCGCCCTGAGCGTAGCGGAGCGAAGTCGAAGGGCACTCCAGGCGTACCCTTCGACTTCGGCCCTATGGGCCTACGCTCAGGGCGAACGGAGAAGGGGAATGGATAGGGCAAACAGCTTGGCTACATCATTCCGCCGCGAACTGCTCATCGAGGATACGCTGTTCGAGGTTGTGCTCCGGATCGAACAGCAGCCGTACACCCTGCCCGCCGGACTGCCGGATGGCGACGGTGCGCACGTCGCGCACTTCATGGAAATCAGCGGTGGCGCTGACCGGGCGCTTGCTCGGCTCGAGCACGCGCAGGATCACTTCCGTGCGATGCGGCAGGATCGCGCCACGCCAGCGGCGCGGTCGGAACGGGCTGATCGGCGTGAGCGCCAGCACGTTCGCGTCCAGCGGCAGGATCGGCCCGTGCGCGGACAGGTTGTACGCGGTGGACCCGGCCGGTGTGGAAACCATGATGCCGTCACAAACCAGCGCTGACAGTTTTACTTCCCCGTTGAGCTGCACTTCCAGATGCGCAGCCTGGTTGCTCTGACGCAACAGTGACACCTCGTTGAAGGCCAGCGCCGTGTGTTCCTGGCCTGCCGCATCGGTCACCTCCATCTGCAGCGGAAACATCGAGGCGAGATGAGCCCGTTCGATCCGCTCCGGCAGCTCGTCGAGCCGGTGCTTGTTCATCAGGAAGCCCACGCGACCCAGCTTCATGCCGTATACCGGCACTTCCAGCGCTCGGTAAGCATGCAGAGTGCGAAGCATGAAACCATCGCCGCCCAGCGCCACGATCAGCTCGGCCTGTTCGGGTGGCACATCGCCGTATCGATCCACCAGTTTACGTCGCGCCTGCTGGGCGACGGGGGTATCGCTGGCGACGAAGGTGAAGCGCATGCGCGAAAATCCGAGAGGGCGTTAAACGCGAGATTACGACAGCAGCGCGCAATATGCTTGCCTACTGGTTGCCAGAACCGGGAGACGATTCCTTGCGGTGAGGTTGACTCCGCCCATCCTCCTCCGGCGACCGGAGGAAGTCCCTTCTTTGGGGCGCGCAAGGCAATGAGCGAAAGCTCTCCCGATCACCCATGCAAATGCGGATCACCTGCTCCAGGGCGCTGACGAAGGTTGGGCGTGTGATCCTGATGAGTTGCGATCGGGGCGAACATGGCGGGTGATGTCGGGCATCGCTTCGCTCACCCCAACCTACCAGAGCGCCCGGCGTAGGTTGGGGTGAGCGAAGCGATGCCCGACACGGCCTGCGGGCTGGGGGTCAGGCCTGCAGGAGGGGCAGGCTGTGGGGGGTGTGAATCAGAGTTTCGTTTGAGCTGTGTAGAGCAGAGCAAGAGCTCAACCCCCTCCCAACCTCCCCCTGCGAGCAGGGGGAGGAGCAGATCACCGCGTAGTCTCAGAGACTCAGCTCACCGGCACCTGCGCGAGCTGGGCCAGGCGGCGTACGGCGACCGAGGCGATCGGGTAGTCCGCGTTCTGGGTGAGGATTTCCGCCAGCATGCTGCGGGTGTACTGCAGCGTGGCATCGTCGCGCTGCAACCAGGCCTGTACCGGCGAGACGTCCTTGCGGTCGCTGGCCAGCGTCAGTACCTGCAGTGCGAGAGCACGATGCTGATGGTTGAGTTCATCCAGCAGCGAACCGCGTGCCTGTGCATGCCAGTGACCCTCGACCGGCAATGCCTCGATCTGGCCGCGCAGCCATTCCAAATCGAGCGCTTCGCCAAGTTCGTAAAACACGTTCGCGACTTTCTGCATCGGCTGGCCGCTCTGCTGCGCCACCTCGACCATGTCCAGCGCGGCGCGCAATTCCGGCATGCGAGCCAGCCGCAAGGCCAGCTCGGCGGGCAGGCCCAGACCTTCCCACTTCTCCTGACTGCAGGAGAAATCACCCTTGCCGGTCGGCGTCAGAACATCCGGCAGAGCCTGGCGCAAGGCCGACACGCCAGTCTGATAGCGCTCCACATTGGCCGCGATATCCAGCGTGCCACCCGGACGATTGAGCAACCAGCGCGTCAGGTGCCGCAACAGCGACCAGATCTGCTTGATCGCGTCGATCTGGGTGTCCTCGGCCACCTTGCTGTCGAGTGCTTCGATCTCGGCCCACAGCTCGCGTGCCTCGAGAATTTCGCGCGCCGCCGTATAAGCCTTGGCGATCGCCGCCGGGCGCTGGCCGGTGTCTTCCTGCATGCGCATCATGAAGGTGGCGCCCATGCGGTTGATCGTCGAGTTGGTCACCGCCGTGGCGATGATCTCCCGCTTCAGGCGATGGCGCTGCATGTGCGCGGCGTACTTTTCGTGCAAGGGCTCGGGGAAGTAGCGCACCAGCTCGCGTGACAGGTACGGATCTTCCGGCACATCCGAATCGAGCAACTGCTGGTACAGACGGATCTTGTCGTAGGACAGCAACACCGACAGCTCCGGTCGGGTCAGACCCAGACCACGGCTCTTGCGCTCGGTCAGCTCAGCCTCGGTCGGCAGGTTTTCCACCTGACGGTCCAGCGTGCCTTCCGCTTCGAGCGTGCGGATGAAGTGTGCCATCGAGCCGAGACGGGTCACCGACTGGTGCTCCATCAGGGTGATCGCCTGGTTCTGCCGGTAGTTGTCCCACAGCACCAGCTCGCCGACCTCATCGGTCATCGAGGCCAGTTGCACGTTGCGCGCGTCTTCGGTCAACTCGCCGCGCTGGACGGCATCGTTCAGCAGGATCTTGATGTTGACCTCGTGATCGGAGGTATCGACGCCGGCAGAGTTGTCGATGAAGTCGGTATTGAGCAGGACGCCATGCTGCGCTGCCTCGATGCGGCCCTTCTGGGTCATGCCCAGGTTGCCGCCTTCACCGACGACTTTGCAGCGCAGCTCGGTGCCGTTGACGCGAAGCGCGTTGTTGGCGCGGTCGCCCACGTCGGCCTGCGTCTCGCTGGAGGCCTTCACATAGGTACCGATGCCGCCGTTCCACAGCAGGTCCACCGGTGCCTTGAGGATCGCACTGAGCAGATCGTTTGGCGCCAGCTGCGTCACGTCAGGCTTGAGGCCCAGGATCGCGCGGACTTCCGGCGAGATCGGGATCGACTTCGCGCTGCGCGGCCAGATGCCACCACCGGCGGAGATCAGCGACTTGTCGTAATCCTCCCAGCTCGAACGCGGCAGCTTGAACATGCGCGCGCGCTCAGCGAACGAACGCGCGGTATCCGGGTTCGGGTCGAGGAAGATATGGCGATGATCGAACGCTGCCAGCAAGCGCGTGTGTTCGGACAGCAGCATGCCGTTGCCGAACACGTCGCCGGACATGTCGCCAATACCGACGCAGGTGAAATCCTGTGTCTGGCAGTCGCGGTTGAGCGAGCGGAAGTGGCGCTTCACCGACTCCCACGCGCCCTTCGCAGTGATGCCCATGCCCTTGTGGTCGTAACCGTTGGACCCACCGGACGCGAACGCATCGCCAAGCCAGTAGTCGTGCTCGATCGAGATCGCGTTCGCGATGTCGGAGAACGTGGCGGTGCCCTTGTCGGCCGCCACCACCAGGTACGGGTCATCCGCGTCGTGGCGCACCACGTCGTGCGGATTCACCACCTTGCCCTCGACCAGGTTGTCGGTGATGTCGAGCAGACCGTTGATGAACAGGCGATAGCAGGCAATGCCCTCGGCCAGCTGCGCGTCGCGATCGCCACCCTCCGGCGCCTTCTTGACGAAAAAGCCGCCCTTGGAACCGACCGGCACGATCACCGTGTTCTTCACCATCTGAGCCTTGACCAGGCCCAGCACCTCGGTGCGGAAATCCTCACGCCGGTCGGACCAGCGCAGGCCACCACGCGCCACCGGGCCAAAACGCAGGTGGATGCCTTCAACGCGCGGTGCGCACACCCATATTTCGCGGTACGGCACCGGTTTGGGCAGGTCGGGCACCTTGTGCGACTCGAGCTTGTAGCTGATGTAGTCGCGATGCGCGCCGTTCCACAGCTGGAAGAAGCTGGTGCGCAACGTGGCGCGGATCACCTTGACGAAGCTGCGCAGGATGCGGTCTTCGTCGAGGCTGTCGACGTTCTCCAGCAGCACGCCGATGGCGTCTTCCACCGTCTTGATCTGTTCGGCCCGCGGCAACGCCAGCGCCGCGCTCAGGCCCTCGATCAACGCCGGATGGGCGCTCTGCACCTGCTGCGGAATCAGCGCCTGCATCTCCGCGACCAGGGTGGCACCGGCCGTCTTCAACTCGTCCGAGGAAAGTGATTCGCGGCGTGGATCAAACTTCGCAAGGAACAGTTCAACCAGCAAGCCGGCGATCGCCGGATAGCGATTCAGCGTGTTTTCCATGTACACCTGCGAGAACGCCACGCCAGCCTGCAGCTGGTACTTGCAGTAGCCGCGCAGCATCGCCACCTGACGCCAGCTCAGCTTGGCGCCCAGCACCAGCCGGTTGAAGCCATCGTTCTCCGCATTGCCGCGCCAGATCTGCTCGAACGCATCCTCGAACAACGCGCCGACCTGCTCCACGCTGAAAGTGAGCTTGCCCACCGGCTGCACTTCGAAATCCTGGATCGAGCGTGGCGCGGCATCGCCGGGGATCTCGTAGACATGCTCGGTGAGCACGCGCAGACCGAGGTTCTCCAACTGAGGCAGCACCTCGGACAAGGCGATGTCGCCACCGCTGCGATAGACCTTGAAACGCAGCGTCTCGGGCGCCTTGGGCGGATGGTAGAACGACATCCGCAGCGCGTTGTCACCCTGCAGCAACGACAGCTGATACACATCTTCGGCGGCCACGGCCGGGCTCACGTCCTCGACGTAACCGGCTGGCAGCGATTTGGCATAACGATTGGCCAGCACCACGCCTTCGTGATCACCGCGCGACTGCACCAGCGCATCGCGTACCTCATCGTGCCAGTTGCGCACGATGCTGGCGACGCCCTGCTCCAGTGCGGCCAGGTCATACGGTGGATGGTCACCGATCTTTGGTCGCGCGACGATCGTCAGCCGCGCCAGAGCAGCTTCGCCCATCTGCACCGACGAGTCGCTTTGCTCGGCATGCAGCGCTGCACCCAAAAGCGATTCGATGCGCTCGCGCACCGAGGTGTTGAAGCGGTCGCGCGGCACAAACACCATGCAGGTAAAGAAACGACCGTAGCGATCGCGGCGCACGAACAGCCGCGTGCGCGCACGTTGACGCAGCTCCAGAATACCCATCGAGGTGGTGAACAATTCATCCTCGCTGCTCTGCAGCAGTTCTTCGCGCGGCAGCGTTTCCATGATGTGCCGCAGCGACTTGCCGGAATACGAATCGCGCTTGAGGCCCGAACGCACCAGCACCGCCTCCACCTTGTGCCGCACCAGTGGCACGTCTTGTGGGCGCGCCATGTAGGCATTGGAGGAGAACAGGCCAAGGAAGCGCTGCTCCGCCACCGCTACGCCATTGGCGTCGAACTTCAGCACGCCGATGTAATCCATGTAGCCCGCGCGATGCATGTGCGAGCGCGCATTGGTCTTGGTCAGGATGATCGCGTCGGTGGCGCCGGACTGCGGCAGCTCGCTGGCGGCCAGCGTCGCCAGTGAACGCGGTGCCATCGAGCGTTCGTTCTTGTGCAGGATGCCCATGCCAGATCCTTCCAGCGACCGCAGTACGCGCTCACCATCGGCTTCGGCAACTTCGTATTCGCGATAGCCCATGAACGTGAAGTTGTCGTCGGCGATCCAGCGCAGGAACTCGCTGGCCTCCTGTACCGAAGCGGCATCCAGCGGCAAATTGCGCTGCGGCAGATCGGCGGCAATCGCCAGTGCCCGGTCGCGCATCGCGGCCCAGTCGCTTACGGCGGAGCGCACGTCGTGCAGGGCGGCTTCGACCTGCGCAATCAATTGCGCCTGCTCGGCCTCCCCGGCGACCCGGTCGATCTCGAAATGCATGACGGATTCGGGCTTGGCCGATGCGTCTGCGCCAGCCTCATCACCGATACCCTGCAGCTCGCCGGACGCATCGCGAACCACTTTGAGCATGGGATGGATCACGGCGTGGATCTGCAACTTCGCCGAGACGATCATGCTCACCGTATCGACCAGGAACGGCATGTCGTCGGTGACGATCTGCAACATGCTGCGGCCGGCATGCGAGTCGGCGGGGTTCAGCACGCGCACCAGGGCGGTGCCGGCCTGACGCTGTTGCATGAAGTAGAGCAGGCCGCCGACCAGCGCGGTCCATTGCTCCGGGGTGTGCAGGTCGGCGTCGCTGGTGGCGATGCGCGCGAAGAAGGCCTGGCAAAAAACTTGCGCCTCATTCTGGCGCTGGGGCGTCAAACCACTTTTTTTCAGCTCTTCAAGCACCAAGGACGGAAGGGGGAGATCATTGGCCGCATGGGTCACATTCATGGCATCTACTGGTCAGTGGAGACGAGGTGAGAATGGGGGGTAAAAAGCCTTGAAAGGATACGCCGCGCTTCATGACGAATCCACCCGCGGCGGCACAACGGCACCATGCTCATGCGCATGGGTTCAGCGCTCCGTCACATCCGTGCGGATTCCGCAGGGGGTTGCCGCGCACTGGCAGTACGCTATGCGTCATCGATTGGCAATATCCGTCTCTGACCGTGCTTGCTCGTTCGACATGTATCGCTGATCACCGATTTGCCCGTGCTGCAACAGCCATCGTTTCGACTCACCTGTATGGCATCGACATGATCACTTTTGAGCTACTGCAGCGGCCCATCAGTGCCGCAATGAATCCACCTCGACACCCCGCATCCGCGGTCAGGTGGTTCACATCGCAGCGGCACCTGTCAATGACTGGATTCATGCCGCCAATAAAATGTAAACTGGACGGTATAGTCTGACAACGGGCGCCCGGAGGGTCTTCGCCGCGCCACATTGAACGCCCAGGCGGTGAGGCGCCTGGCCGCCCGCCCAACCAAAGACACAAGACACATTGGCTGCGATGCATTAATTAGTGAAGAGATTTGCTATATCGCGTCCCGGCAACGCCCTTCATCCCCGATCAAGCAAGTTCTGGAGCTCCCATGAAGTCCTCGTTACTGCGCACACCCGTGTTGTGCTTGACTCTGCTGGCGCTCGCTGCCTGTGGAAAGAAACCGGAGGCACCGCAGATGCCGACGCCGCAGGTGGGCGTGCTGACGGCACATCTGCAGAGCGCACCGCTGACCAGGGACACGTCCGGCCGCCTTTCGGCTTATTACAGTGCCAACGTTACCGCACGCGTTTCCGGCGTATTGCTCAAGCGCAATTACACCGAAGGCAGCGCGGTCAAGCAGGGTCAATTACTGTTCGAGATCGACCCGGCCTTCTATCAGGCCCAGCTCAACAACGCCCAGAGCATCCTGGCCCAGGATCAGGCAACCTACGTCAACGCCCGTATCACGGTCGACCGCGACCACAAGCTGGTACCCCAGGGCTATGTCTCGCAACAGCAGGTGGACAATGACGAAGCGGTCATGCGCAGCGCCATCGCCAAGGTCAAGGCTGACGAAGCAACCGTGGCCAGTGCGCGGGTCAATCTTGGCTATACCAAGGTGACTTCGCCGATCGATGGCATCGCCGGCCAGCAGCAAGTCACCGTGGGCGCTACCGTGGGTAGCGGCACGAGCGATGTCGGTTCCGGCGGTACCCTGCTGACCACCGTCCAGCAGATCGATCAGCTGTACGTGAACTTCACCATCAGCGCGGCCGACCTGTCGATGCTGCAGCAGGCGCAAAGCAAGGGCAGCGTTGCGCTGACCGCGCAGAACAAGACCACTGTGCAGATCATCCAGGCCGATGGCACTAAGTACGACCAGCTGGGCACGCTCGACTTCTCCGACGTGTCGGTGAACGCGAACACCGGTGCCGTGAATTTGCGCGCACTGGTACCCAACCCGAAGCATCAGTTGTTGCCGGGCATGTACCTGACACTCACCGTCAACCTCGGTCAGCTGAACAACGTGTTCCTGATCCCGCAGCAGGCGTTGCTGCGTGACTCTGTCGGCGCTTACGCGCTGGTGGTCGACAAGGACGGCAAGGTCGTGCGCAAAGACGTCAACGCCAGCAACAGCTATGAAAGCAACTGGATTGTCACCGGTGGCCTCAGCAACGGTGACCAGGTCATCGTGACCGGGCTGCAAGGCGTGAAAGAAGGTGGCTCCGCCAAAGCATCGCCGTGGCAGCCAACGCAGGTTGCTGCGACTCAGGCAGGTACTGGCGCCCCGGCTCCAGCGGGTCAATCCGCCGGCAACAAACAGTAAGGAAGCCGTCTCATGCCTAGTTTCTTTATCGATCGCCCAATCTTCGCCTGGGTGGTCGCCATCCTGATCTCCCTGATCGGCGTCATCGCGATGCTGAATCTCGGCATCGATTCCTACCCGGATATCGCGCCGCCCCAGGTGACGGTGAGTGCGACCTACCCCGGCGCCAGCGCCGCGACCATGGAGTCGACCGTAACCCAGGTTATCGAGCAGCAGCTCACCGGCATCGACAACCTGCTGTATTTCAGCTCGTCCTCCAACTCCAACGGCAATAGCACGATCACCCTGACCTTCGCGACCGGCACCAATCCGGACATCGCCCAGGTGCAGGTACAAAACAAGATCACCCTTGCCCAGCCACTGCTGCCCGCTTCGGTGACCCAGCAGGGCGTGGTGGTGGCCAAGGCCAGCCCCGACATCCTGATGTTCATCGGCCTGACCTCGGATAATCCCTCGATCGACGCGCCTCGCCTCGCCGATATCGTCGCCTCGCAGATTCAGCCGGTCGTCTCCCGTGTCAACGGCATCGGCAATACGTTCGAGCTCGGCTCGGAATACGCCGTGCGCATCTGGCTCAACCCGGACAAGCTGCAGGGCTATGGGCTTTCCGCTACGCAGGTATTGAGCGCCGTCAGCGCCCAGAACGCGCAGTTCGCCGCCGGCTCGCTTGGCGCCGATCCGTCGACCAAGGGCCAGGAGTTCACCGCCACCGTCGCGGCCGATACGCTGTTTTCCTCGCTGGAGCAGTTCCGCAACATCATCCTGCTCGCCCAAAGCGACGGCACGGTGGTGCACCTGAGCGACGTCGCCCGTATCACGTTCGGTCCCCAGAGCTATGGTTCGGCGGCTATCTACAAAGGCAAGCCGGCCGGCGGCCTGGGCCTGTTCCTGCTGCCCGGTGCGAACGCACTTGCCGTGGCCAAGGCGGTGAAATCTGAAATGGCGATCCTCGCGAAGGATTTGCCGCCCGGTGTGGAGTGGGACGTCCCTTACGACACCACGCCGTTCATCGTCGCCTCGATTACCGATGTGGTCCGCACGCTGTTCGAGGCGATCGTGCTGGTGTTCCTGGTGATGCTGATCTTCCTGCAAAACCTGCGGGCCACGATCATCCCCACACTGGTGATCCCGGTCGCTTTGTTGGGCACCTTCATCGGTCTGTATGTACTGCACTTCTCGCTCAACCAGCTCACGCTGTTTGGCATGGTGCTGGCGATCGGCATTGTGGTGGACGACGCGATCGTGGTGATCGAGAACGTCGAACGCATCATGAGCGAGGAGAAACTGGATCCCCACCCAGCCGCCCGCAAAGCCATGGGCCAGATTACCGGCGCCATCGTGGCGATCACCGTGGTGCTTACGGCCGTGTTCGTGCCGTCAGCTCTGCAGCCGGGTGCTACCGGTATCGTGTACGCCCAGTTCGCGCTGACCATCGCCATCTCGATGGCCTTCTCGGCCTTCCTGGCGATGTCGTTCACTCCGGCGCTGTGCGCGAGCTTGCTCAAGCCGACGCATGGCGAAAAGAAGAACATCGTCTTCCGCTGGTTCAACAAGACGTTTGACTGGGTCACCCATACCTATCACGGTCATGTCGGCAGCGCGATACGCCACGCTCCGCGCTGGATGCTGGCGTTCGCACTGGTCACCGTGCTGGCCGGGTTCCTGTACACGCGTTTGCCAACCAGCTTCGTACCTGACGAAGATCAGGGCTTCATGCTGGCCATCGTTTCGCTGCCACAGGGTGCCACGCTGCAACGCACCGATCGCGTGATGACCGAGATCCGCGACAAGCTGATGCATAGTCCGATCGGCGATGACATCGTGGCGATCTTCCAGCCCGAGGGCTTCAGCTTTGTCGGCAACGCGGAAAACGTCGGCATGGCCTTCATCAAGCTGAAGGACTGGGATACCCGCAAGAAAACCGCGATGGAGTTGATTCCGCAGGCCAATGGAATCTTGCACAGCATCACCGATGCACAGATTTTCGTGGTCAACCTGCCCACTATCCGCGGCCTCAGCCAGTTCGGCGGCGTGGATATGTATCTGCAGGCACGCACCGGTCAATCCCGCCAGGAGCTGGCGCAAGCCATGGGCACCCTGCTCGGCAAGGCCGGCCAGAGCCCTGAGCTTTACGGCATTCGTCCCAACTCGTTGCCAGATGCACCGCAGTTGCAGATGAAAGTCGACCGCGTGCAGGCCCAGTCGATGGGTCTGTCACTCACCGATGTGTACGACGCCCTACAGTTGTTGCTGGCGCCCAACTACATCAACCAGTTCAACTACGGCGGTCGCATCAAGCGCGTCTACATGCAGGCGGACGCGCCCTACCGCATGAGTCTGGATTCCCTGCAGCATATCTATACGCCGAGCGGTATCGGCAACGCTGCAGCTACCCCCGCTGTGGCCACCAACGCCAGCGGTTATCTCACCCAGGTCAATCCTTCCGTGAGCAATGGCGGGATCGCTCCTTACAACATGGTGCCGCTATCCAGCGTGGTGAAGGCCACCTGGGGTATGGGCGCGGTGTCGCTGCCGCGCTACAACGGCTATTCCGCCGTCGAAATCGTGGGCAACTCGGCACCTGGCTATTCCACCGGCCAGGCCATGCAGGTGATGGAAGGCATCATCAACAAGGACCTGCCGCCAGGCTATGCTTCCGATTGGACAGGCCAGTCCTATCAAGAGGTGCTGGCGGGTAACTCGGCCACGATGCTGTTGCTGCTGTCGATCGTGGTTGTGTTCTTGTGCCTCTCCGCGCTGTATGAAAGCTGGTCGATCCCGCTGGCCGTGTTGCTGGTGGTTCCGCTGGGCATGCTGGGCATGCTGGTGTTCTGCAAGCTGACCGGTATGCCCAACGATATTTACTTCAAGTTGGGCCTGGTCACGGTGATGGGACTGGCCGCCAAGAACGCCATTCTGATCGTGGAGTTCGCGGTGGAGGAACAAGCCGCAGGCAAAACGCTGGCCGAGGCAGTGCTCACCGCAGCACGGCTACGCTTGCGCCCCATCCTGATGACTTCGATGGCCTTCATCCTGGGCGTGCTTCCGCTGGTCCTTTCCAGCGGCGCAGGCGCGGTATCCCGTCACGAGATCGGTGTCGGCGTGATCGGCGGCATGCTGTTCGCCACCTTCCTCGGCCTGCTGCTGATCCCGGTGTTCTACGTCAGCGTGCGTCGTCTGCTGGGCGACAAGCTGGACGGCGATGGCAGGACCCCGCCGCCAGCCAACGGCCCTCAGCAGTCGTTGGAATCCCATCCGCAGCACTGATCGTGATTCCGTGCCCTCTCCCCGTCGGGGAGAGGGCGCTTGATGGGAATCGGTTACTCGACAAACTGCATCAAAGAAAAAGCCCGGACAGGTTTCCCTGCCCGGGCTTTTTCTTGTACGCGATAGCGTTTAGCGCAAACCGGTTTCGGCGCGCGCGATCACCATGCGCTGGATTTCGCTGGTGCCTTCGTAGATCTCGGTAATCTTCGCATCACGGAAGAAACGCTCGAGCGGCATCTCCTTCGAATAACCCATGCCACCATGGATCTGCACGGCCTGGTGGGAAATCCACATCGCCGTTTCCGAAGCGGTGAGCTTGGCCACAGCCGCTTCGGTACCGAAGCGACCGCCGTTCTTTTCGGCTTCGCCCTTCGTCCACGCCGCACGCAGGGTCAGCAGGGTCGCTGCGTCCAGCTTGCACTTCATGTCGGCGATTTTCGACTGGGTCATCTGGAACGTGCCGATCGGATGACCGAACGCCTTGCGCTCGCGCACCCAGGTCAAGGTCGCATCATAGGCGGCGCGGGCAATGCCGACTGCCTGCGAGGCAATGCCGATACGGCCGGCGTCCAGCACGCCCATGGCGATCGAGAAGCCCTTGCCTTCGTCACCCAGCAGGTTCTCCTTCGGGCATACGTACTCGTTGAACTCGATCTCGCAGGTCGCCGAAGCACGGATGCCCAGCTTCGGCTCGCTTTTGCCAGCGTGAAAACCGGGCAGCGAGGTATCGATGATGAACGCCGATACGCCCTTGGCGCCGATGCCCGGCGTGGAGATCGCAAACAGCACCATGTAGCGCGCCACCGGACCGGAGGTGATCCAGCTCTTCTTGCCGTTGATCACCCAGTCGCCGTTCGCGTTCTTGCTGGCGCGGGTATGCATGGCCGAGGCGTCGGAACCCGATTGCGGCTCGGTCAGCGCGTAAGCACCAATCGCTTCGCCCTGGGCGATCGCGCGCACGTACTTCTGCTTCTGCTCCTCGTTGCCGTGTTTCAGGATGCCGTTGCAGAACAGCGAGTTGTTCACCGACATGATGGTCGCGGTGGCCGCGTCGGCCGCCGCAATCTCGATCATCGCCAGCACATAGGCGATCGGATCCATGCCGGCGCCGCCGTAGGCTTCCGGAACCTCGATGCCCATCAGGCCGAGCTGGCCCATCTCGCGGATGTTGTCCAGCGGAAACTCACCCTTGGCGTCAAGCTCGGCCGCCACCGGCACGATGCGCTTTTGCGCAAAATCGCGGGCGATCGACTGGATCGACAGCTGATCTTCAGTAAAACGGAAATCCATAAACTTCTCCTCGGAACCGCCATGGGCAGCTGATCAGGACTGAATCTGAGGCCGCAGGCCAGCCGACTATTCTAGCGAGCGCCGTGGCTGGCGTCGTGTCCTGATCATGGCTGCCCCTGCCGGACGTCCTCCCCTTGCTCCTCACTTGGCGCCCGCGAGCCAGCGATCGCGGCTGAAATTGCCACGCGATGAACAAACTCCCTTCTGCCGCTTGACGCCCCGGCAAAGCCCGGCCAGACTTGTTATCTCTATATCGCGATATAAGGATGCCCGATGGATCTGGCTACCGCCTCCAGCGTGCTCCGACTGCTGGCCGACCCTACCCGCGTGCGCCTGCTGGCGCTGCTCGAACACGAAGAACTCACCGTGGCCGAACTGGCCGCGGTGCTGCATCTGGCGCAACCACGAGTGTCTACCCATCTGGCCAAGCTCAAGGAAGCAGAGCTGGTGCGTGACCGGCGTGCGGGGGTCTCGGCCTATTACCGCGCCAACAACGAAGGCGACGAAGCCCAGCACAACCTGCTCAGCTCGTTGCGCGAGAGCATTGACGACGCGTTGCTGCGTGAGGACACCGCGCGGCTGCCCGGCGTGTTGGCGAATCGTGCGCGCGAAGAAGGCTGGGCCGACACCGTCGCTGGTGATATGGAACGCCACTATTCCCCTGGCCGCACCTGGGAAACACTGGCGCGCTCGCTACTGCAATTGCTGGGCACCGGCGACGTGCTGGACATCGCTTCCGGCGACGGCATCACGGCCGAACTGCTGGCACCGCACGCGCATTCGATCGTCTGCATCGACAGCAGTGAGCGCGTCGTCGAAGCTGCCGCCAAACGCCTGAAGTCCTTCACCAATGTGCAGGTGCGCCAGGGTGACATGCATGCACTGGAACTGGGCGCGCAGCGCTTCGACCTGGTGCTGATGCTGCACGCGCTGACCTATGCCGAGCATCCGGCCCAGGCCGTGGCCGAGGCCGCACGACTGCTGCGCCCCGGTGGCCGGCTGCTTGCCGTCACGCTGGGCCAGCACGACCATCGCGCCGCCGTCGAGCCGTTCGACCATCGCAACCTGGGTTTCAGCGCCGAGCAGCTCGACGGCTTCGCCCATGCAGCAGGACTGGACGTGATCAGCTGCAACCGGCTCAGCCGCGAACGCAAGGCACCGCATTTTGAAGTGATCAGCCTGCTGGCGCGCAAGCCCGCTTGAACACCGATCTCCTGTTCACAGAGATGCTTAACCGAAGGAAGTTTGATGAGTACCCTGCCCTGGATCCACCCCGACCGCGTCGCCTTGCTGAAGCAGGCGCTGCGCCAACGCATCCTGATCATCGACGGCGGCATGGGCACCATGTTGCAGGCGCACGAGCTGGATGAGCACGGCTTTCGCGGCGATCGTTTCGAGCATGGCCATGACGGCCACGCTCACGGTCATGAACATGCGGCGCATGAACCGCCGGCGGGTTGCGACCTGAAGGGCAACAACGACCTGCTCACGCTGACCAAACCGGAGATCATCCGCAGCGTCCATGAAGCCTATCTGGAAGCCGGCGCCGATCTGGTCGAGACCAACACGTTTAACTCCACCCGCATCAGCCAGGCCGATTACAAGCTGCAGCATCTGGCGTATGAGTTGAACCGCGAAGGTGCGCGCCTGGCGCGCGCCGCCTGCGATGCGATGACTGCAAAGACACCGCATAAACCCCGTTTCGTTATCGGCGTGCTCGGCCCCACCAGTCGCACCGCCTCGCTGTCGCCAGATGTCAACGATCCAGGTTTCCGCAACGTCACGTTCGAGGAACTGGCGGAAAACTACACCGAATCCACCAACGGCCTGATCGACGGCGGCGCCGACGTGATCATGGTCGAGACGATCTTCGACACGTTGAACGCAAAGGCCGCGCTGTTCGCGCTGAACGAGCTGTTCCATCAGCGCGGCGCGCGTATGCCAGTGATGATTTCGGGCACCATCACCGATCGCTCCGGCCGTACGCTCTCGGGGCAGACCGCCGAGGCGTTCTACTACTCCGTGCGGCACGCTCGCCCCCTGTCGGTAGGCTTCAACTGCGCGCTCGGCGCCGAAGACCTGCGCCCGCATGTGCAAACGTTGTCGAACATCTCCGAGAGCTACGTCAGCACCCATCCGAACGCCGGACTGCCAAACGCGTTCGGTGAATATGACGAAACACCCGAACACATGGCCGGCGTGATCGGAGGCTTCGCCCGCGACGGCCTGCTGAACCTGGTCGGCGGCTGCTGCGGCACCACGCCTGCGCATATCAAGGCGATTGCCGAAGCGGTACGCAACCATCCACCACGTGCATTGCCCTCTGCGGCCAAAGTGGAGGCTGCGTAACATGGCGCGGTACACCCGTCTGTCGGGCCTCGAACCGCTGATCATCACGCCGGACCTGTTGTTCATCAACGTCGGTGAACGCACCAACGTCACCGGTTCGGCGCAGTTCAAGAAGCTGATCAAGGAGGAACGCTACGACGAAGCTGTCGACGTCGCCCGCCAGCAGGTCGAAAACGGCGCGCAGATCATCGACATCAACATGGACGAGGGACTGATCGATTCCGAAGCGGCGATGACCCGCTTCGTCAACCTGATCTCGTCCGAGCCGGATATCGCCCGTGTGCCGTTCATGATCGACTCGTCCAAATGGACGGTGATCGAGGCCGGCCTGCGCTGTCTGCAGGGCAAGGGCATCGTCAACTCGATCTCGATGAAGGAAGGCGAAGCCGCGTTCCTCGAACATGCACGCAAGGTGCAACAGTACGGCGCCGCCGCCGTGGTGATGGCATTCGACGAACAGGGCCAGGCCGACACCTGCGCGCGCAAGGTGGAGATCTGTTCGCGCGCCTACGAACTGCTCACCACCGAACTCGACTTCCTTCCCGAAGACATCATCTTCGACCCGAACATCTTCGCGATCGCCACCGGCATCGAGGAGCACAACAACTACGCGGTGGATTTCATTGAAGCCACGCGCGAGCTGAAGAAACGCTTTCCCGATTGCCACATCTCCGGCGGCGTCTCCAATGTGTCGTTCTCGTTCCGCGGCAACAACATCGTGCGCGAGGCGATCCACTCGGTCTTCCTGTATCACGCGATCCGCGCCGGCATGGACATGGGCATCGTCAACGCCGGCGCGCTGACGATCATGGACGACATCGATCCGGAGCTGCGCGAACGTGTCGAGGACGTGGTGCTCAATCGCCGCGAAGACGCCACCGAACGACTGCTGGATATCGCCGACAACTACAAGGGAAAGCGCGGCGTCGCGGTTGTCGAAACGCTCGCCTGGCGCGAGAAGCTGGTGCGCGAGCGTCTCAGCCATGCGCTGGTGCACGGCATCGACCAGTACGTGGTCGAGGACACCGAAGAAGCACGCCAGTTGTCGTCGCGTCCGCTCGATGTGATCGAAGGTCCGCTGATGGACGGCATGAACGTGGTCGGCGACCTGTTCGGCGCCGGCAAGATGTTCCTGCCACAGGTAGTGAAGTCGGCCCGTGTGATGAAAAAGGCGGTGGCGTATCTGCTGCCGTACATTGAAGCGGAGAAGCTGCGCACCGGCGATACCGGCAAGAACAACGGCAAGATCATCATGGCCACGGTCAAGGGCGACGTGCATGACATCGGCAAGAACATTGTCGGCGTGGTGCTTCGCTGCAACAACTTCGAGGTGATCGATCTCGGCGTGATGGTGCCGGTGCAAAAGATCCTGGAAACCGCGATCGCCGAGAACGCCGACATGATCGGACTGTCCGGCCTGATCACGCCGTCGCTGGAGGAAATGAGCCAGGTCGCACGTGAAATGCAGCGACAGAATTTCCACATCCCGCTGCTGATCGGCGGCGCCACTACCTCACGTGCGCACACCGCGCTGAAGATCGAGCCGCATTACAAGGCCGGCACGGTATGGGTGAAGGACGCCTCGCGCGCCGTCGGCGTGGCGCAGTCGCTGGTAAGCAAGGACTTGGTCGACGACTTTCTCGCCAAGGTACGCGCGGACTACGCCGACGTGCGCGAACGCCATCGCAATCGCGGTCCGGGCAAGCAGCTGGTGTCACTGGCCAAGGCCCGCACACAGCGTTTCAGCTGCGACTGGGCGGCCTACGAACCCCCGCAGCCGCGCCAGCCGGGCGTCACCGTGTTCGACAACTACGACCTCGCCACGCTGCGCCCCTACATCGACTGGACACCGTTCTTCCAGACCTGGGAACTGGCCGGTCACTATCCGGCCATCCTTGTCGACGAAGTGGTCGGCAAGCAGGCCAGTGAGCTGTTCAAGGACGCGCAGGCGATGCTCGATCGCTTGATCAACGAGAAGTGGGTGACCGCCCGCGCCGTGATCGGCCTGTGGCCTGCCGCAAACACCGGCGACGACGTGGAAGTCTACGAGCCCTCCCTTCTCCCCGTGGGAGAGGGTGCCCAACGGGCGGATGAGGGTGCGCCCGAAGCACAGCATCCCACTTCATCGGAGAACCATCTCCCACATGGCAAGGGGAAATTGCTCGCCACCCTGCACAGCCTGCGTCAGCAGGTCGACAAGCCCATCGAACGCCCCGATTTCTGCCTGGCCGATTTCATCGCACCGAAAGAGTTCGACAAACCGGACTGGATCGGCGGCTTCGCAGTCACCGCCGGCATCGGCATCGAAGAACATCTGACGCGCTTCGAGGCTGACTACGACGACTATTCCTCGATCCTGCTGAAGGCACTCGCTGACCGCCTCGCCGAGGCCTTTGCCGAACACATGCACGAACGCGTGCGCCGCGAGTTCTGGGGTTTCGCGCCGGATGAGTCCCTCGGCAACGATGATCTCATTGCGGAAAAATACCGCGGCATCCGACCTGCCCCAGGTTACCCGGCCTGTCCCGACCACACCGAAAAAACCGCCTTGTTCGCGCTGCTCGATGTCACCCGAAATACCGGCATCGAACTCACCGAAGGCTTCGCGATGTATCCCACCGCGGCGGTTTCCGGCTGGTACTACTCACACCCGGACAGCCAATATTTCGTGGTCGGCCGGCTCAGCAAGGAACAGGTCGAGGACTACGCCAAACGCAAAGGCTGGAGCATGCTCGAAGCCGAACGCTGGCTTGCTTCCAACCTCGACTACGATCCCGAGTGAGCCGCTCTGCTCCCTCTCCCCTGAGGGGAGAGGGCTGGGGTGAGGGGCGGGTGCTCGCGGGAAATCGTTGCTCTTGTGAGAGCGACTTCAGTCGCGATGCTCTGCTTCGATTTATTGTTTTGCGGAGCCAGAGCATCGCGACTGAAGTCGCTCCCACAGGCTCTACGGGATCTCGTCACCTGTCACGCTGTTCTTGTGATGGCGCAGATGCACGATCAGGTTGTAGACCGAGACGAACGCGGGGAAGAAATTCGAGATGATGCCCACCGAATCGTTCTTGCCGATGGTGAAATATCCCAGCAATAACGCGCTACCCACCACCGACAGCCACCAGAACGACAACGGCATCACCACCCGTTTGTGTTTGCGCGTGTAATACAGCTGCACGAACCAGCGGCTGGTGAACATCACCGAGCCGAGCAGGCCGACGATCTTCCATGGCGTCAGCTCGAAATGCTGCAACGCATGCAGGATGTGGGCAAATTCAGTGCTGAGAAAGTCCATGATCGGGCGCTTTGGCATTTGAAGAGCGGCGAGTTTACAACCCCCCGGCCTGCGCCGCCGCGCCCGTTTGCGGCCCTTCAAGGCGCCTTCCCGGGCAGCCAACCGGGCGCAGCCATTGACCCGCCACGTAACTCCCCCTAAAATCTCGCGTTCTCGGCGGGCGGTTAGCTCAGCGGTAGAGCACTGCCTTCACACGGCAGGTGTCACAAGTTCGATCCTTGTACCGCCCACCACTAGACTCAACGACTTAGGCTACCCACGCGGTGGCCTTTTTCGTTATACGGATGCTGGTAGGAACGCGCGGCATGGAGGTGCAAACCGCGCCGCCCTCCCCATCAGACGGATGGGCAACAGGCCTTACACGACTGTCGATGGCGATCAGCAGGTCTTTACGAGCAAGCAAGTCGTCGCAGGCGTTGGCCAGCCTTCCCGCAACCTCGTTCGATGCTTATAGCGTTGGGTAAGGCGCGGCATTCGAGAGCATGTAGCGGCGCAACGTAGCCTTCACTATGCCGGTCTCCTTCGAATCAAGATCCTCTGTGCGCGTGACGAGTAGTTCGTCGTTGAGCACGATGCCGTGACGGAACGTCGTGTAGCCGGTCCATTGCGCTTTTCCTGGCGTGACATCCAGCGTGATTTTCTTTCCGTTCTTGACCAAGGTGACCTCGGTCGGCTCATCGGCTAGCGCACCGGTGGCGGCACCCTCGCGCATCAGGGTTACCGTGCCGTTGGCGTCGTCGACTCGCATCACCGTGACGGTTTGAGTTCCCGCAGCGCCAAACTCCCACGCTTGGTTGATCGTCACCTTCCACGTCATACCAGCCGTCAGATGTTCTGGTGGCCTGCCCCATAGCAGTTGGTTGTATAGCAGACCACTTGCATCGGTATAGGTATGGCATTCACCCTTGCTATTGCAGTCGGTCGCACCACCCTCACGCATCGTGAACTCGCCTTGGTTCACGGGTGAACCGTCGTAGATATCCCGTACATTGAAGGTCAGTGCGTGATCAGCGGACTCCTGAGTTAGCGTGTAGTCGGCACTGCCGCTATTACGCCGCACCAATTCGTCGAAGCCCTCTGCCTTGACAGACGACGCGATGGAGTAAATGTTGGAGTTGTGTTCGCCGACGGCAATGCGCGGGGTCAGATAGTCCGTATCAACGCTGGATGAAGCTTGAGCCAGCGAGCTGGCTATGCATAGCGCGCATACGGAAAATAAGCGTGGCTTCATATCATCTCCCAGGCGTGAGGTTGTCGTAATCGGTAGTTGCGTACTTGCTGGCATCCATGATGTTGGATGCGAAAGGTCAGGTACGTATCCACATTCTTGACACCGCCAAGTCGCTGCAACTGCTTTGTGGCAGCCGGTCGATGGCCGGGACGAGCGGTAGGCAGCGCGAGGCAAGCGGTCAGCACGGTCCGGGCAAGACATGCATACGCGCATAAACGCCAAGCGGTTCAGCGCCGCACCTGCTCAGGCGAGACCTTCAATGCCACGAGCACGTTGCTCCTGCTTAAACAAGTCGGGCAGGGCATTGATGTCGCTGCCCTGCCCGTCGTCATCCGCACAACATCAGTCCTTGCCTGGCATGCCGGCAAGATCTTCAATGCCTGCGGAAGCCACCGCCGCCGCCGAAACGACCACCGCCGGCCGGTTGCCGCTGACCGCCCATGCGCCCCTGAAAGCGATTGTCATAATTGCTGCGGTCAAACTGCGAAGCTGCACCTGAATGGTTCTGACGCATGTTGTCCATGTCGGCACCACGATCGCGTGCCATGCGGTCGCGATCGATATCGGCAGAGTCCGCCGGCGCCGCGTTGCCGTGGGTTGAGGAGCCCGCTGGCTGCCATCCCTGACCCGGCTGGTAGTGATACACGTTGCCGTCTTTGCCGGCATAGATCTGATCATTGATGTTAACCACGCCACCATGGTTGATGGTTCCGGTATTTTTGTCGTAGTTCACGTAGCCCGCCCCGTGCGCATTCCCTTGCGCGCCGTTGCTGTTGAATGCACCTGCGGCGCCAGCTCCATTACTATCGCGCCCTGCCACACCCGCCTCGTTGGTGACGCGTCCATTCTGCGTGTTGACCACAGTGCGCGATCCGCCGGCGACGGTGTTCCCGGTATAGGGGTTGGTGGCAATTCCACCTTGGCCAGCCAGCACGCGGCCGGTCTGCGGGTTGTAGCGTACGCCACCGGCCTGCGCCGTGGTCGTGCCGGTATAGGCATTGGTGTTCCAGCCGGCGTAGCCCACGCCACGACCGCCGGTAACCTGATTGACGTAGCCGCCCCGCGCAGCTCGGCCATAGTTGCCGGTCCAGGGATTGGCCCATTCCGCACCTGCGCCGCGCACGACGCTATTGCCCCAGCGTCCGTAGACATTCGCTGCCGCAATGCCGCCACCCCAATAGCCAGGGTAATAGCCCGGGTAGTAACCCCACGGCCCCCACCAGGGGCCGTACCACGCCGAGGCCCAGGCCGCGCCCCAGGCAAAGCCAAAGCTCCAGCCAGCATAGGCATCCCATCCAAACGCAACCCCAAAGCCGTACGTCACCGGACAGCCGTACCAGACATTGCCCACCCAGGCATTGCAGGGATATCCGGTGCCGTAGACCACGGTGCCACCGCTGACCACGGTCCCGTAGTAACCGGGCGTATAACCTACATACACCGTGTTGCCATCGTGACCATAGACGTGAACGTAAGTCACGTAATGCAGCGGTGAGCTTGCAGGGATGCCATAGATGGCCGCCGGCACCTCGAGCGCGACCGACCACGGCCCCATCGCCGAGTTGGCACTGAACCAGATGCCATTCTGCACGGCGTAGTAGCTGTCTGCGTCTACGCGGATCACCGGGACCGCTGTGTTCCATGCGTATTGCAAAGATGTTCCGTCGATCGGCTTGAATTGTGGCGAGCCGTCATAAGTCGGGTGCAAGCTGGCCTTGCTGCGATCGACGGTCGCCGTCTGCGGCACCGAGTTCGCAATCAATGATTCGCGCGCTTCGGGTGTTCCGGGAATGGATGCGAGCACCGCACTCTTGGGACTGTCCGAAGGGATAGCCGCGAAATCTGCTGGCAGCTTGTGTCCGTCGACGAATTGCCAGGGCCCCTTGCTCGAGGGCGCACTGAACCAGCGTCCGGAGATCAGCACGTACCAGGTCTGGTCATGCGACTTGTCGATAAAGACGTCTGAACCGGTATTCGCCACGAAGGCAAGCTGGGTGCCCGGAATGTCCACGAACGTGGGATTCCCCTCGATCATGATCAACTCGGCCGGCTTGCTGCTGACCACGATATTCGGCGCGACCCCGCTTTCGAGAGCCTTCTTCAATGCCGGTGGTGGTTCAGCCATCACATCGGCCGACCCAGCCTTCACTGCGGCGCCCTTCAACGCGTCCAATCCCGCCGGTACGGAAGTAGTCAGCGTCCATGGTCCTTCAATGGACGGCGCGCTTGCCCAACGGTTGGCGAACGCTACGTAGTAGTGGCCCTCCTTCAGCAATAGCAGCGAGCGGGTGTTGATGACCCGCTGTACGCCCGCGGCGCCTGATGGCTTCAACACGGGACTCCCATCAATCAATACCAGCAGCGACGGCTGAAACGAAAAAATGATGTCCGGCGGGTCATTGCGCAGGGCGACGTCGTGCTCGCTGCTTGCTTCGCGCGCGATGGCCATCGATGCCTCCAACTGGTCAAGGTCAACCACCTGTCCCCCGCGAGCGGCGAGTTTGGTCAGAGCGTCGAGGTAGCGCGGCTGGTTTGCCGCATCGGTGGGGAAACTGACCTTGTCCGCCGTGATGGAGGACAGCGTGACCTGACGGCGCACCTTGTCGGTTTCAGTGCGCGCGGTGAACCACAGCACGCCGTAGTCGAGCGTGTCGTGCTGCTTGCCGTCGGCATCTTTTTTCTCGCCGGTCTTGACCGCTACCGCGATGCGCCCTTTCAGCCGGTTTCCATCCCAGCTGTCGAGCTGCGGCTGGTGTAGGGTCAGGTGAATGCCATCGATGTCGAAGCTGCGTGGCCACGGTTTCGCAGCGACACTCTGTGCCTGCGCCACAGCGAAAACAAAAGCCATCAGCACCACAAAGGCAGCTTTTCTCCACAGGGTCCGCCAACCAGGAGCCAGCAACCACAAACGGGAACGACTGACCATGGGTAGCTCTCCTTCGACGTAAGACATAGGTCAAAGCATCTGCTGAAAATTGGTACCTGGGGAAACCGCAAATCTACAAGCGCCACTACCGTAAAAATGCGGTAGGTTGCATCACCATCCGCTTCGCGGCGGCCACTGAATGACGCGCCGCGTGCTTGGCGGTAGTCAAAGGGAGTGGCAAGCGCCAGCGACGGAGCGCGAAAAGGATCCCAAAGTCGCTGTTACAACCTCACGGAGTCCGCTAGCAAAAGTACTCGCGGCGCCTAGGTAATTGTTCGCTACCGATAAGCCGTGCCGCGCGTGACTATTTCGGCACCTTTCACCCTAGGCGGACAACCCCATGAGCATCTCTACCCCACGTTCATCAAACCCGGCCCGGGCAGGCCTTCGGACCACCTCGAAATTTGCTGCCTCAGGCGCAGCAGGCTGCCTCGCCGTGGCCATGCTGCTCAGTCAACCCGTGCTCGCGCAGGTCGGCAGCACCAGTCACGTCGCCATCGAAGGCCAGGTAACCGCCGTGGATCAGGCGGCACGTACGGTGACGGTCCGGGGACCGGACGGAAACGAGCAGACGATCAAAGTCGGACCTGAAGTCAGAAATTTCGCCCAGATCAAGGCTGGCGACAACATAGATGTGGATATCACGCACTCAGTATTGCTTGAGCTGCGGTCCGCGGAAGATTTGAGCACGGCCAGCGCCACGTCAGTCGCACGGGCGCCCGTCGGAGACAAGCCCGCTGCGATGGGTGTGGAACGAAATTACGTGACCGCAAAGATCGTCGCGATCGACAAGAAGCACTACACCGTGACCATGGTTGGGCCAAAGGGCCATCATGAAGTGTTCCAGGTGAAGGACCCCGACATGCGTGCGGAGCTCGTCAAGCTGAAGGTTGGGCAGGTTATCCGCGCCACCTTTACCGACGCCGTGGCTGTTGCGGTCACTCCTGCAGGTCAGTGAGCCAGGCCTCCCCTGTATGCATTGCCAGCTGATCTTTGTTAACCGGCGGAACCCATTGGAAGTGGTTTCAATGCGCATTTGAAATGGATGCACCCATGCGGGCTTTCTTCCACGACACGGGCACGCACCTCACGGGGCGTGCCCGAATCGCTTTGGCCGCCGTGGCACTGTGTTGCGTGCCCGCCGTGTCGATTGCCGCAGATAGTCCATCCACGAGTGCCCTATCGTGCCAACTGCCAGCGGCCTGCACGTTCAGTGACGGAACGTCATTCGGGATGAGCTTAAGTTATCAATATGACTCCGATAACTTCAGCCATGACGACGGCACCTTTACTGACTCAAATACATTCCGGCGTAAGCAGATAGGTATCTATGCGCGCAAAAGTGGTGTCTTTGATTTCACGATGACCTATGACTTCGAGTCTCACGCGTGGCAGGACGTCTACACGAGGATTCAAAGCGCCGCGCTTCTAAAGCACGATATCGGTGCATTTCGCCTGGGGTTCTCGAAGATTCCGGTAGGTCTCGAAAACCTGACGAGCTCAACCGCGACGTCGTTCATCGAAGCTGCGCTCCCCACCGAGGCGATTCAGGAAACCCGCCGCATCGGGATCGATTGGGCGCTGCAACGACCCCACTTCATTGTCGATGCTGGCTACTACTACAGGGGTGGCCCGAAGCCCGGGGAGGGCTTCCTGTTCAACGGCACTCCGAAAACCAAGGGCAAAACCGCCGCCGGTCGCCTGGTATGGATACCGCTGAATGAACCTGGAAATATCTTGCACTTTGCAGCGTCTGCCGCCAAAGAAACACCCGCGGGCAACGTGAATATGTTCGGCGTCTTCGAACCTGCAACCGAGGTCATACGCACCCGGCCTGAGGCCGGCTTGACATCAGTACGGCTGGTCAACTCCGGCGACATAGCCTTCGCCGATAGGATAGACCGCGTCGGCCTTGAACAGCTCTGGATTTCGGGGCCATGGTCCGTGCAAAGCGAATACCTCAATGCCAGGATTCAGCGTCCCTTTGGCCTGAGCACCTACGACGCCAGCGGTTACTACGTCTTCGGCAGCTGGGTGCTGACCGGAGAATCACGAGGCTATGCAAACGGCGTAGTCAGCGATCTGCGTCCCCAGCAGACGTTCGGCGCGGTTGAACTGTTGCTCCGATACAGCTCGGTCGACCTCAACGACGAGCCAATTCTTGGCGGCAAGGAGCACGACTGGACGCTGGGTCTGAACTGGTACCTCAACAGGTACCTCAAGATCCAAACCAATCTCATCCATGCCGATAGCGAACGGCAGGGAAAGTCGATCGACCCGAATATTTTCGAAACCCGACTGCAAGTCACGCTATGACCATCAACCGTCGGTCCGCAGATCGCTTTCAGTCGATGCGCTCTGCCTTCAGTCGCCCGCTTCGCACGGCCCGTACCAGCGCCTCATGATCACGTTCATTCTGATCGGCGTATTCGACCGCGAACGATGTCATCGCATCGGGGAACGCATCACTCTTGCCAAGGTATGCGCCAAGCAAGAGCGCGTCGCCCGAGCGGGCATGGGCACGCGCAAGGGTGTGGCCACAGAGTTTTCCATAGTTGCGTAGATTCATCGGCTTCATGATGCTTATGTCAGGAGAGACCTTGGCATCGCGAAGCTGACGTATGTAGAAGTCACGTTTGGGACCCTGCGTCCAACCAAGAAAAATGTCGCTAGCCGACTGCATAAGACGCTGTCCCACCACAACCCGCTGTCCGTGATGCTTGTAGACGCTCGCGCCGATGTAAGGCTCGATGACTGACGTGCGTGCCTCCTTGAATTGCAAGAACAAGGGGTCGCCCGATCCGGATACAAAAAGTATGATTCCGCAGTAGGTCCCCACACTACCCACACCAACGACCTTTACTGCGACATCAACCGCTTCGAAACGGTCAAGCAGAACGCGACGTTCCGCTGGTAGCGTGCGGCGGTATTCCGCAAAAGCGAGATCCAGCTCCTCACGGTTCGTAAGTAACTGGTCTGAGTTGTCGTGATAAATCAGCGGCGGCTCATCACGGATGCGTGGCGGCGCCCCACCCTCAACGGCCAGTTTCACAAACTCCTTGGTATGCGCGGTAAATTCGGTGGCCTTTTTTACGGCCGCCTCGGCACGCTTTCGCATGGCCGGATCAACCATCTGGTCGATGATGTCCTGAAGATCCAGATGGTCATACCAAGCCTCGAGGATCGGCATTTTTCCATAGTTGACGAGGTGATCTCTGTACTCACTTGCCGCATACCAGGCGGCATCCTTGCCGACGCCGTCGGAGAATCCATTTGCACGGGCTGCAACGACCAGGCTGGCCGTGAGGCGCTTGATATCCCACTCCCACGGTCCAACCGTGGTCTCATCGAAATCATTGATATCGAAAATAAGCTTGCGCTCCGGCGTCGCGAAGCCGCCAAAGTTCACCAGGTGGCAGTCCCCGCAAATCTGCAAATGCAAACCCGTGGAGACGGTTTGTGACAGATCGCTCGCCATGATGGCCGCCGCCCCCCGATAGAACGCGAACGGCGATGCCATCATGCGTCCATTGCGAATCGGCACGAGGTGCGGTACGCGCCCCTCGGAGTTGGCAATCAGGATATCGATCGGATCCGTGCGCTTCTTTGGCACCTGCCAACCTGCAAGCGACCTGCGTGGACAGTCCAGGCGCAGTTGCTTGGCCATAGCCAGGCGCTGCGGGACCGACTTTGTATAGGTCTGCTCCGGCAATGGAGTTTCAGCCGCTGCCGATGCCTTGCGATGAGCGCTCGCACGTTTGCCTTTGGAAGCCGCTGCGGCTCGTTGCTTGGTGGATGTAGACATGCCATCCGTCTCCGGTAGCGCGTAGTAAGTGCCAGACCTGTAGATCAATGATCGCGCAAGTACTGGCCTTCAGGTGTCCGCCTCCAGGATGCCCTGATCCACCTGGTCACTTCAACCCAGCACGGAGGTTGAAGAACTCAGCAAGCCAAGCTCGATGAGCGCGGCAATCATCATCTGAATCGAAAGACCTACCGTCAATGAACCAATGACCGTGCCGAAAATCTTGAACGGAAGCGGACCAATCGTCCGCAACATCGGACCGGCGAAGAGCATCGCCAGCAAATGCAGCACCATCACTCCCAGCAGGCAAAGCGTCACCGTGATGGTTCGCTCCATGCTATGGCTTGCGGACAGAAGAATGATCAGGGCCGCCAGACCATAGGGCGTGATGATCATCGGCACCGCCATCTCGAAAGCCGACGGTACAGGCCTCGCGACGGCGCTATCGCCTGCTGAAGGCGCCGCTGCCGGGACGGCGACGGCAGCGGGCTCGTATTGCTCGAGCACGGTGCGCAGGGAGACCAGAAAAAAAATGATGCCACCGGCGAGCAGCATCGCAGGTATCGAGATATGCCAGTTGCCACGCAGGGCCAAACCAAGAAACCCACCTATCAATACGGCAATCGTGGCGAGCACGAAGGTTTTGAACGCGAGAGCGCGCTGCGTCTTGGCGTCGAGTTGATGAGTCCGTGCGAAATATACGGCCGGTGTCTTGAGCGGTGGCCCCAGGGTGATGAAGAGCAGCATGAACACTTCGGAGGCACCAAGCAGAGGTGTCGTGAATCCCGCGGGAGCCACCACGTCCTGAGCGGCCTGTAGCAGCATGTCAAAATTCATGACCTGTCTCCAAGTGACCCATCATTTGTGCCGATGACACAACGGAAGCCGATGTGGCTTGTCGATGTATCGACGGGATGCGGATGGCGCGCTGCTGGTCGATAGCGCCGACAATAATTCATGGCGCACAGATGCGAGCCGCCTTTCAGTACGCGACGTGGCGTCTTCAGACCCGGGGCGTTCGCTTCGTAGCTTTCCTCCTCGCTGCCACCGCGGGGATTTTCAGGCACACAGCACGATTTGCGCTCCGCATCACCATGATTGGGACGATACCAATCCTGCGTCCACTCCCAGGTATTGCCGATCATGTCGAACAAGCCGAAAGCATTGGCGGGGAACGTGCCGACGGGCGAGGTGCGTTCGTATTTGTCGATCAGCAGGTTCTCGTACGGAAACCTGCCCTGCCAGAAGTTGGCCAACGGCTGTCCATCGGGCATGAGCTCATCGCCCCAGGCAAACTCTGCCTGATCGAGACCGCCTCGTGCGGCGAACTCCCATTCGGCTTCGGTGGGGAGTCGCTTGCCGGCCCAGCGGGCATACGCCTCGGCGTCGCACAAGGTGATGTGGACAACCGGGTGATCCTCTAGACCAGTCAGATCGCTGTCGGGCCCGTAGGGGTGGCGCCAGTCTGCGCCGAACACGAAGCGCCACCAATTCGAAACGACCATGGGGACCGGGCCATCCGTCTTCGTGAACACTAGTGAGCCTGCGTTGAGCATCGATGGATCGGCGCCAGGATAGTCCTCCACCCGAGGTGGAATTTCCGCGTAGGTTCGATAGCCTGTCGCCTCGACGAATCGCTGGAATTGAGCATTGGTCACAGGTGTCGCGTCGATCCAGAAGCTGTCGACGCTCACCTTGTGAACCGGCCTTTCCTCTTCGTAAAAATTTTCCGAGCCCATTCGAAACGTTCCACCCTCGATCCAGCACATGCCTTCGGGCTTGGTGCTTTGGTCGGGTATTAAATTTCTTTCGATGGCGACACCATCCATGCTCGATTCCTCGCAACGCGCAAAATAGTGGATTGGGGCAAAACTGGCAGGATGTGTCACTCGGAAGGCCCCTTGTTCGCCCAAGGCCATTGCCCATCCACTTCGAGAATCAGTGACCAGCTTAGAAAGGTTCTGACAACGACCAGCAGTCCCAACGCCAGCACGCTCTGAATCGTTGAATCCAGGGCGACCGTTCGAATGATGTCGGCGGCGACAAGAATCTCAAGACAGAGAAGCAATGCTCGCCCCAGGCTGCGCTTGTAACGCTCATAGTGCTGCGCACCATACTCACCTTGTGTCACCAGGCCATACAGAAAGATCGCTGTTGCCGCAAAAATGGCGCTGACAATCAGCGCTATCGCGAGCAACTCGATACCCAACGCACACCACTCGACAATCGTGCGAGATGTGGGGATTTCAGCCGGACCCATCGGACACTCCCAAGTTCGTCATGCGGATAGGCACAGGGCAACCGATCCGAAGGCTGGTGGGTCCCTGATGATGCGGACCAGATCAACCTCCCCGATGTGTCGCACACGGCAGGCACGGAAGCGCTCGCTCAGGACGCTCAACATATCGTCATGAATCCAGGCCCTATTTGACAGTGAAGAAGTACGCCATGGGTATGAGTAAAACTACCGATGGCACCGCCTTGGGCCTCGAGTGAGAGCCCTAGAACCCCAGGTTTGGCAACTTATTGCGTTGACCGCCGATTAAGAGGATCGGGCTCGCACGACCAGGACAGGGGTGGGCGACCGGGAGCAGTGCACGGACCCATGGCCAACGGCTTCTATCCGGTCGATGGTTCTTTCGATTCGAATGAGCTCAGTCGGTATTTTTACTGAATCGAAATCAGGACAACTACGCTTTTCACCGCAGAAGAACGTGCGCACCATCAAAACTCCATATGCCACATGAAGTTATCCGATGCGTCTACGTTTGTTGATTGCTTCCGGGCTCGTGTTGCTGAGTTTTGCCGCGCAGGCCGCCGATCCGCTTTCTGCCTGGAACGACACGGCGACCAAGCAGGCCGTCGTCGCTTTCGTGCAGAAAGTCACCCAGCCTGGTGGCACTGATTTTGTGCCCGTGGAGCAACGCATCGCCGTCTTCGACATGGATGGCACGCTGATCGTGGAAAAGCCGCTGCCGGGAGCAGTGATGCCGGTCGTCGCCGAGGTCAAGGCTGCAGTGAAGCAGCATCCCGAATTGAAGAACAAGCCGGCCATCGCTGCTTTGCTTGCTGGAGATATCTCTGCCCTAGAGGCTACCGGACAGGCAGGTCTCAACGACGTCGTGGCAGCAGTAATAGACGGAAAAACCACGGATGAAGTCGCAACCGATATGCAGCATCTGGCCGAAACCGTGAAGAATCCGCATTACGGCAAGCCCTATACCCAGCTTGGCTATGAACCGATGATCGAGCTGCTGGCGTATCTACGCGCGAACGGCTTTCAGACCTGGATCGCCAGCGGAAGCCCGGTCGCCTATACAAGAGCCTTCTCGAAACAGGTATTCGGCATTCCTCCGCAGCAAGTGATCGGTAGCAGCCTGGAAACGCGTTTTGCCGAAAAGGATCAACGCGCGGTATTGATCTATACGGGAAAAATCGGCCACATCGACGACAAGGAAGGCAAGCCGCCGGCCATCAATCTCGCCATCGGGGCGCGACCTATCCTTGTCGCGGGCAACGTGGGCGGCCAGGGCGATATCGCGATGATGCGTTATTCGAAGGATCGCACAGGCCCTTCACTGCAACTGCTGATCAATCACGACGACGCCGCGCGTGAGTTTGCCTACGCAGAAAAAAATCACTACTCGCTTGATGCAGCAAAGCTGTATGGCTTCATCGTGATCAGCATCAAGAACGATTGGTCCACCGTCTTCACCACGTCTCCAACCGGTGACCCGCCCTCCCCCGAGCAAACGCGATAACAACTGAAGGAGCACATGAAATGGCGACTCAGAAGGCAAAAGACAGCGGTACGAAACCCAAGACGGGAGGCGCCAAGGCCGGAGGTGCGCGCAAGCCGAACATCCTGGTCATCTGGGGTGACGACATCGGTATCAGCAACCTCAGTTGCTACAGCGAAGGCCTGATGGGCTACCGCACACCCAACATCGATCGCATCGCGAAGGAAGGCATCCGCTTCACCGACTCCTATGGCGAGCAATCGTGCACGGCCGGACGTGCCTCGTTCATCACCGGGCAAAGTGGTTACCGCACCGGGTTGACCAAGGTCGGCATCCCCGGCTCGCAGGTTGGCCTCCAGGCCGAGGATCCGACCATCGCCGAACTTCTCAAACCGTTGGGTTACGCTACCGGCCAGTTCGGCAAGAACCATCTGGGTGACCTCAACAAGTATCTGCCGACGGCACATGGCTTTGACGAGTTCTTCGGCAACCTCTATCACCTGAACGCCGAGGAAGACCCGGAGGACTTCGACTATCCGAAGGATCCAAAATTCAAGAAAATGTTCGGCCCCCGTGGAGTGATGCGCAGTTTTGCCACCGACAAGGACGATCCCACTGAAGAGCCGCGCTGGGGACGCGTGGGCAAGCAGAAGATCGAGGATACCGGCCCGCTGACGCGCAAGCGCATGGAGACCTGCGACGATGAATTTGCCGCTGCTGCGGTGGACTTCATCAAGCGTCAGCACAAGGCCGACAAGCCGTTCTTCTGCTGGGTCAACTTCACCCACATGCATTGCCGCACACATACCAAGCCGGAGAGCGTGGGCCAGGCCGGGCACTGGCAGTCGCGCTACCACGACACCATGATCGACCATGACAAAAATGTCGGTCAGGTGCTGGACGCCCTCGATAAGCTTGGTATTGCGGAAGATACGATCGTCGTCTACAGCACCGATAACGGCCCGCACATGAACACTTGGCCGGATGGGGCGATGACGCCGTTCCGCAGCGAGAAGGACACCAACTGGGAAGGTGCGTTCCGCATCCCCGAAGTGATTCGCTGGCCCGGCAAGATCCCTGCCGGCGTGGTATCTAACGAAATCATCCAGCACCATGACTGGCTGCCTACCTTCCTCGCCGCGGCAGGCGCCCCGGATGTGCCGGAGAAGCTCAAGAAGGGCTACAAAGCCGGCGATGTGACCTACAAGGTACATATCGACGGTTACAACTTCCTGCCTTACCTGACGGGGAAGGAAAAGGCTGGGCCGCGCAAAGGGCTGATCTACTTTGATGACGATGGCGACCTGGTGGCGATGCGCTTCGACAACTGGAAAATCACTTTCCTGGAGCAGCGTTGCCCTGGCACGTTGCTGATCTGGGGCGAACCGTTCACCAAGTTGCGCATTCCCAAGATCCACAACTTGCGCACGGATCCTTACGAGCGCGCAGACATCACGTCGAACACATATTGGGACTGGTACCTTAGCCATGCCTACATGATCATGGCTGCCCAAGGCCTAGCGACCGAGTTCGTGAAGACATTCGCAGATTTTCCACCACGCCAGAAGGCGGCAACCTTTACCCTCGACGACGCATTGTCGGCGATGCACAAGGTCGGTGCGGGTGGCTAGGACGAAAACCGCGTTGTCAAAAAAGTCGTGAATCAATAAGGGCGCTTCGGCGCCCTTATTGTTGAGCAGGGCCAAGAAAGCTTGTGCCTCATGACGGGGTCCAGCAAGGACATCCAGCATTACTGAGACGATTTCACCGGCTATTCGCCCTTCTTCCCCAAATCTATTCGAAGGGTCCGATATTGAAAACCATGCTGGCGATCGCGAGCAATCCAAGCATCAACACCATGGTGGCTACGAGCAGCGTGAGCGATACGGGATACGGACTCTCGCCGTGAATCAGCTTCTGCTGGACCATGTCCCGGCGCTGGTTGCGCAACGCCACCATGTATTGGATGTGGTAGACGATACCAAGCCCCAGCATGACGATGCCAATGGCTACCAGCGCGATGCCAAAGTTCCGCGGAGCATGGCTGGTCTTGGCAAGAACATTCAAATCGCGCAAGCGCCCGAACACCTGGAATATCGTGAAGCCAAAGCCGATCAGGGAAATGGCCGTCCGCATCACCGACATCAGGGTCCGGTCCGCGCTCATGCGGGTTCGCTGGAAGGACATCCCCGTGCGGCGCGACGACAGCTCGATCGAAATGCGATCCGCGGGCTTCAAGTCAGTGCTTTCCGTGACTATTGGCTGTGATGGAATGCTCATGGGAAGGGTTCCAGACGCATCAATGAAGTAACACAGACAGAAGCGCGTGCGATGCACAACGATGCAACATCACCGCCACGCACTACCTACTTGCAAGTAATAAGTGTGCTCACCCGGACCCCACGCCGAGTCCACCCCAACGTACATCCCGAGCTGTCGAGCAATCAGATATCGAATGCCCACCCCTTCGGTCGACTCAGTACCAGCGTCGCCGAAGTCAACTGTCCTTCCCCAGGCGCGACCCGCTCCAGTAAACGCCAGCGCCGCCCACCGGGAAGTGAAATTCCAGCGCAATTCGGCCTCGACCATAGCGACGTTGAGGTTCTGGTAGCGGCCATAGGCGATACCGCGCAAGTCGATGGACGGCAACTGGTAGAACGGGACGTCTCCCCGAGCAGCGCGATAGTCGGCACGCAGCCCCAATACCCATTCGGAGCCCAAGGGGAGATATCCGAGCGTGTGCGTCCGGTAACTTTCATAGGTGTTGTCACCGCCGAACGTCGGTGAATAGTAGGTAGCCTCGATCATCGAAAGCCAACCGCTGGACGGCGTCAACGTATTGTTTCTTGAATCGTATTCGAGCACTGTTCCTACACCTGACGAGACTTTGGAGAAGTCGCTCGGCTTGAAGAATTGATCGTTGCTGGGAAAATTCAGGCGGCTGTCGATGTCGAGGTAGATCCAGCGGGCCGACAGGTAGAGATTGCTGTTACCGAGTCGCCTCGATACCTGCTGGAATGAAAAAATACCATCCAGGTTGTAGCCGATCTTTTGCGGGGCGAGCAGCTGCCCCTGCGTGTAGTAGTCGAGGTTGAACGAGGCCTTGCCAACGCCGCCCTTGTAGCGCCACCGATCATCGTCAAAATGGAATGTTCCACCAAGGCCGTAGGCATTGCTGCCATTTTCTGTCTTCAACGCCATCACGCCATAAATATCTGGCGGGATGCGTTCGCCGGCGTCCTTGGATTCCTGTGACTGGCTTGGCGGATGGAAAAACACCGCGGTAAGGCCGCCGCCGTTTCCAACCGCAGGCTCTGTGATGATGATGGGCACAAGCAGGGCACCCTTGTGCTGCAGCAGCCAGCGGGACATGTCCAGATCCCCATCCTTGGGATCATGCATGAGACTCCACCAGGATTCCTTCTTGGGAGGCTGTTTGGTACCTTCAGCTTTTTCGCTGGCGGGACTGCTTTGCGGCGGTTCCGGCGCCGGAGCAGTCATCGCGGAAGTCTGTCCGACGACGCACAGCAACGAAAAAATCAGCAAGGCGGCTAAAGTACGCACGCGTTCCACCTGATTGATTGCCACGGCCACCTACCTGGATGGGGAATTTTTCCGCGAAGCAATCGGATCTTGCTGCCGCCGTACGATGCGTTTGCCTTCGGGTTCGTGTTGTAGCCAGGCAACTCTTCGGTCTTCAGCAGATCCGCTGACAGTTCAACTCGGCGCATTCCATTTAATGGAATTTTCATGTCCGAGCCGCGGTTAGCGTGGTTCGAGCGGGCCGAGGGAAGCAGAAACAAACCGCCCGCCATTCAGTACAGCGCTCACCGCTTCGACCAGTTCTTCGCCGGCGGACGCCTTCAGCACGTACCCCTGTCCAACCTCCATCGCGATGCGCGCAAGCGCAACGTCGTCGTGAACCGTGATGAATACAATGCGGAGTGACGGTTGACGTTGGCGCATCTCGCGCGCCGCCTGGATACCGTCCATGCCGGGCATGCTGATGTCAGTCACCACCATGTCGGGCTGCAACCTGGCCGCCGCTTTTACCAACGCGTTGCCATCATCCACAACGGCGACCACCTCAAACGTCTCGCCAAGCAGATAACGAAGCTGCGTGGCGACGTGCGGGTGGTCGTCCGCAAGAATGATTGTGGCTCGATTCACTAGTCTGCCCATTCGCCACAGATGACTGTGATGAGTTTCGTCCGCGACCAGGCAGCGTGCTAGAGAAATTGAACTGACTTTAAATAGGTAAAAATACCGCTTCGGACTAAGCACAATCCGCAACGCTTCAGAACAGCAGGCCAAGCTCCTCGGATCGGCGTACCAGTTCAAGCGTCGAATGCACGCTAAGTATCTGCATCATCGTGTATTTATGCGCCTCTACGGTCCGCACTGAAATGCCGAGGTCGCCTGCGATCTGCTTCGATCGCAGACCTCGTCCAACCAGCCGCAGCACTTCGCGTTGTTTGGCCGTCAGACTGTTGAATTCGTACAACTGGCCACTGACGAAACGTGCACCCAGGGAGGGCGTCACGTAGGTACCGCCGCGAAGTACCTGGTTCACTGCGGTAAGCAGGTCCTCGCCAGCTGAATACTTCAATACATAGCCATTGGCGCCGGCACTCATGGCTGACGCGGCCAGGGCTGGTTCGGCATGCATGGTCAAGAAAATGAAGGGCACTCTCCCGCCCGCTGCCCGTATCTGCTTGAGCACGTCAAGGCCATTGCATCCCGGCATATTGATATCCGAAATGACGAGGTCCGGCTTTGATCGATTTATGGTGTCGACCAGGGCTTGTCCATCGACAACGATATCGAGCAACTCGAACTCATCTTCAAGCAAGTGCTTGATGCCTTCGGCAACGATGCGGTGATCATCGGCAACCAGGAGCCGGGGCCGTTGCCCTGCTACTGTGCTGGGTACGGTGAAATCGGAATGCGTATGCATACTTTGGTCCCTTTTCCTAAAGCGGTGTCAATCTCAAAGCTTCCCCCCAGTAGCTTTGCCCTCTCATCGATACTTACCAACCCAAGACCGGGCATGCTGACCTCACCCGATCTGGCTGCTACAAATCCTTTGCCGTCGTCGTCGACAGTCAACTCCGCAAACGACTCTCCTACGTTCAAGGACACGACGATGTGGTGAGCGTGCCCGTGCCGCACCGCATTGCTGATCGCCTCCTGTGCTGCACGGTAAAGGCATAGCGCTGCCTCGTCGTAGAGAAGATCCGCCTGCGCGGATATATGCGACTTGATCTCCAGGCCCTCCAGTCGTCCATGAGTCACGCTGAGCTCATTCAAGGCTGCCACAAGCCCTGTTTGACGCAGCATGTTGGGATGAAGCTCATGCGAAATGTGGCGTATGTCGTTGGATAGCGAGATCAGCTCGTTCTGGACCTGGCTGATGCCGCCACGCCATGCCGGATCCACTTGGCGGCGCAGCGCACTAAGCTGAATCGAGGACGATGCGAGTCGCTGACTTATATCGTTATGCAGGTCACGCGCAATCCGCGTGCGCTCCTGCTCCTGCGCGGCGATGAGTCTCTCGGCAAGATCATGCACCTCGCGATGCTTGCTGACCAGAGCCTGCTGCCCCGATCGGCGCTGTTCAATCAGCGTGGCCAACAGCAGCGATACGACGGACAACGCAAGCGCCCAAAGCTGCAGGCTCAACGTCGAATGCCTGACGTCTCCACCCACGAAGGGGCTGTTCCCATCAACGCTCATGCCAGCGGCGATAACAACAATCGCCAGCAGCATCAGACACGTCCCCGGCATGCGTAACCGAAGCGTTGCCCAGGTGACGATACCCACCGGCACAATCAGCAGTACTGGGGTAACGATGGGTTGGGCGCCAAATTCACGCCACGTCCACCAAAGCGCAACGAGAAGCACAACTGCGATGGCGACGGTTGATGAATGCCTTCTGTCGCGCTGCAACAACCATTTGGGATGCACCAGGCTCAGCCAGGCGGGCACAAAGAGGATGTAGCCAAGAGCGTGCGCGAGCACCGTGTTGAGCCACCCACCTACAGCGACGCCACGCAATCCCGTATAGGCACTGACAAGATATACGGCCGTCCCACTGGCTAGTGGAAGCAAGACAACGGCCAGGACCAGAAATCCGCCGATCTGTCTGAAATCTTCAAAGGTCGACAGATTTCTCTGCCAAGCCAGGATGACGTGCGCAAAGATGGGCACCACCAGGATAACGGGGAGGGTGGTCAGTACCACCTCGAACACCGGCGCCTGAAATGTCAGTGCGATCGCCGCGATGCCGAGCAACAAGCCCAAGGCGCACGAGAACCAGCTCGACACCGGCGCGCTCAATAGCGCGGCAAGCAGCACCGCCCCTGGAAACCAGATCATGTAGATTTCAGTACGCGGCCCCCACAGGGCACTGGAAGCAAGCTGCGCCAAGCAGCCTCCCGCAAAAAGACCCGCACCCCAGGCAAGCGAAAGCGATGCATCCGCTACAGCTGCTTTTGCCATGCTTGCCCCCTATCCGATTAGCGCTGGTACTCAGCCAAGGAAGAATGAGCTTCTGATCGAAGCAAGGCTCGACGAATCATCTGAAATTCTGAACGCTGGCGTCGATCGTCAGCCATGGTTCGCTGATTTTAGACGGCCAAATGGATGGTAGCCCCTTCGAACCGGCATGCTCGCTCGAGAAGCAGGTTGATGGCGGGTTTCGCGCGACATCGGCTGGCGGCGGGGACCGCGGAGATCACGGACAGCCTCGATGCTTTTGGTCGCTTCGGCGTTGCCAGATGCTCCCGCACCTTTCCCTTGAGCGTAAGCATGATTCCCTGCAACCCTTGCGCAGAGACAACTCCACGTCCGCCAATCAATCCCTTGCTGAAATGCGGCGCTGATCATGCACCTCCATGTGACCTGCAGAAATCCAAAACCACAGTAAGTTCTTGCCGTCATCAGACAACAAATCCCGGCCCCAGGTGTCTTGCCGGCACCTGGAGAACTAAAGAGGCCTGACGACCCCCAGCGTGGGTTTGATCCTAGGGCAAATATCGTAAGCATCTTGTGAGGAAGCTCAAGAAATTGCGTTAAGTATTTTTACGTACGTATTTGTACTGATACGTCTATGGTGCTTCTTCGCTGCCCATGCGCCCCTGCTGCACGGAAACTCTCCCGTAACGAGGCCCTTCGGCGCATTAAATTGCGATTGCAGGCTTCCCCCGTTTCCTGCGGAGCGCGACCGTGCACCTGCCGACACGCTTATTGCGAGCCTTGATTGGCGTTTCCGTCGCCTTGACGGCTACCGCCCGCGCCGAAATGCCTCCCTCACAACCAGGCTGCGTCGGACTGGTTCTCGGCGGAGGTGGCGCGCGGGGCGCAGCCCATATCGGCGTCATCCAGGTGCTGGAGCGCGAGCACATACCCGTGTGCAGGATTACCGGCACGAGCATGGGCTCTATCGTCGGTGGCCTGTACGCCGCCGGCTATACCGCCGACGAAATGGACAACATCGTAACCACGCTGGATTGGAAAAGCCTGTTTTCGGACGACCCCGACCGCGTTGAAATGCCGATGCGCCGGAAAGAGGCCGACTACCGGTATCTGCTCAACTTCGAAGTCGGTTACAAGGACGGCCATATCATCACGCCGGTCGGCTTCGTCCAGGGGCAGAAGCTTCTTCTGCTGCTGCGTCGATTGCTGATTTCGACTTGGGATGTACAGAACTTCGATCAGCTTTCGATTCCATTTCGAGCCGTAGCGACCGATATTGTTGCAGGCAAACCGGTCGTCTTCAGCAGCGGTGATCTCGCACTCGCGATACGTTCGAGCATGTCGGTACCCGGTGCCTTCGCCCCCACCAACGTCGACGGCAAACTGCTCGTCGACGGTGGATTGATGGACAACGTGCCGATCGACATCATTCGCAACATGGGTGCACAGCGCCTCATCGTTGTCGATGTGGGGTCCCCGTTGGGAGATGAGAAATCACTAACCAACCCGATTGCCCTGCTCAATCAAATGGTCAGCACCTTGATGGTGGAAAAGACCGAACGCCAGCTGGCGACGATTGGCCCAGACGATATTCTGATCAAGCCTGCACTGGGTGACCTCGGTGCCGGCGAGTTCAACCGCGCGGCGGAAGCAGTGGCAATCGGCAAGGCCGCCGCCGAAGCCGCCCTGCCGCGATTGCGCGCGCTGGCCGTTTCGCCACAGTCCTGGCAAGCCTATGAGGCAAGCCATCGCAAACGGGCCTTTGATCCATCGCTGGTGGCCTTTCTCAAGGTCGATGCCACACACACCCAGACGACCGCCTACGTTCAACAGTCGCTGGAGAAGGACGTCGGCAAGCCCTTGAGCCCGGAAAAACTCGAAAGCCAGATCGGGCAGGTATATGGTCGCGGCAATTACCAGCAGATCGACTATCACATCGTCGAGGACAACACCGGGCGTGGATTGCTCATCTCGCCAACCGACAAGCCCTGGGGACCAATCTACGGGAAATTCGGCTTCCAGCTGGACGACGACTTTTCGGGCACCAGCGAATATCTCATCTCGACCGAAATCACCGCAACCAATCTCAACAGCCTTGGCGGTGAATGGAAGAACATCCTCTGGTTCGGGCGCATCGGGGGTATCCGTTCGGAGTTTTATCAGCCAACCGGAGTCAATGCGAGCAGCTACATCATGCCGTTTGCTGTCGTGCGCAATGAAGACTGGCCCGTCTATACGAGCAACGGTGACAAGCAGCTGGCGGAATATCGGATCCACCGTCGCGATCTAGGGCTGGAAGCGGGCTGGTCGCCTATTTCCTATTGGCGCGTATTCACGTCACTGACGCGTGGCTATGACGACGGCAGCCTGCGCATTGGCAGCCCCACCGATTTCCCCGACGAGAGATCCCAGTTCGCGGCGATTCGGGTTGGAGCCGATTGGGACAGTTTCAACGATACCCAGTTTCCGACGCGCGGGAGCCACGTGGAATTCGACTACGACATGTACCGTCCGTTTCTGGGGGGAAACGTCAACGGCGACGTTGCGCGATTTACTGCCGACTGGGTTCCGGATTGGGGCATGAGCGACAGCCGCTATCACCTGCTGCTCGGCCTGCACGCGTCAAGCGCCATCCAGAACACGAACTTCTTCGAAACGCAGGACTTCCTTGGCGGATTCCTCAACCTGTCCGGTTTCAGCGAACGCTCGCTGTTCGGCAATCAGTCGCTCCTGACACGAGCCATCATCTATCGAAGAACCGGAAGCCTTGACGCCCTGTTCTCCACTCCCATCTACATCGGGGCAAGTCTGGAAGCGGGAAATGTCTGGCGCAATACGAGCGACGTACAACTCAATTCCCTGCTCTACGCCGGCAGCATTTTCGTGGGTGTCGAGTCACCACTCGGACCTTTCTTCCTGGGATACGGACATGCCCAAGACGGACACAATGCGGTCTACCTCACATTCGGCTCGCTGCTCAGACCGCAAGAATGATTGGCTCACCAGGGCAGTCAACCTAGTATTTTTACTGTGCCGGCGTCGGTGAAACTGCGCTTACCAAGGACCTCGCCGAACAGCAATCTTTCGTCGTATCCGATCTGGACACAAAGCGCAGGAGCGCGGGAAGCGAAGCCAATGAAATCGACCCATGTTTACGCGTTCAATGCCCTCGCGGCCGCCATCCTGCTCTGCACCGCACCTGCGGCAGATGCCACCGAGGAGGCGCTTGGCCGCTCGATAACCGGAGCGCAGATCACTCCGTACATTGGCATCATTCCGCCAACGCCCGGCTGGCAATTTTCGCTCAGCTACCTCTATTACGATGGCAACATCAGTGGCGGCAAGCAGGTTCCCATCGCGGGAACCACCGCCTTGAATCTGCATGCCAATGCGAATCTGTTTGCGGCGACGTTTGCCTATGTCTGGAACACAGGCCCAGGACGTTGGAATTTCGCCTCGATGTTCACCGTGCCCGAGATCTACACCTCGGCCGTCGCGGATCTTTCACTCGGACCACTCAGCGGGCGCGCCAAGAGCAGTTCAACCGGCTTGTATGACCTCTACTTCGCTCCGGTGATTGCCAGTTATCACGTCAGCGAAGTCGAGCACTGGTCATTTGGCATGTATATCTATGCACCGACCGGAGACTATAAAAAAGGCCAGTTGACCAACGATGGTCTCAACGTCTGGACCTTCTCGCCAGCCGTCGGATACACCCACCTTTTCCAGGAGGGAACGTTGGAAATGAGCGCGCTCGCGGGCGTCGATTTCTATTCGAAGGACAACGCCACCGATTACCAGAACGGTGCTGTCTTTCGGCTCGATGCGCTGGCCATGAAGCGCACTCCAAGTGGGTGGGGCTATGGCCTGGCGGGTGGCTGGATCCAACAGCTTCAAGACGATTCGGGCCCTACCGCCGACAAGCTCAACGGCTTCGTTGGACACTCCCTTGGCCTGGGCCCGGCCATCAGTTATTCAAAAGCGTGGAGCAAGGAAAACAAGGTTTCCCTCACGCTGCGCTGGCTGAAAGAGTTCGATGTGAAAAATCGCATCGAGGGCGAGCCGCTTGAGCTCAATGTGAGCATCTCGCTCTGACACTTGGTACGCGAGAGTCGTTCAACTCGAAACAGTGTCGCCGTTGAGCCGGGACCCGCCCATCAACTGCTGCTCTGCCGCCCACGTTGAAAGGCGCGGTGGGGTTAGAGACGAGATTGATGATCGTGTGAGCAAGTTCATGCGAGGGAGAGGGCAGTGAGGAAAGGACTATGGCTACTGGCTCTATCGATGTGCACCGCGAGCCCTATCGCAATCGCACAATCCGCTCCTGCCGACGACAGCAGCAACGCCAGTGCAGATAATGCGCAACTGGCCGAAAAACTGAACAACCCCGTGGCCTCGCTGATCAGCGTGCCGCTGCAGTTCAACTACGACAGCAGCATCGGGCCCAATCGGGATGGTCACAAGAACTATCTCAACATCCAGCCGGTCATTCCGTTCCAGATCAATGACGACTGGAACCTGATTTCGCGCACGATACTTCCGGTGGTCAGCCAATCCGACACGTCACCAGGCAGCGGAAGCCAACACGGTATTGGCGACATCACCCAGAGCTTCTTCTTCTCGCCGCGCGCGCCCACAGCCAATGGCTTCATCTGGGCCATTGGCCCCGTCGTGCTGCTTCCGACCGCTTCCGACGCGCTATTGGGCAGCAAAAAATGGGGCGCAGGCCCCACTGGACTCCTGCTCAAGCAGAGCAAGGGGTGGACCTACGGCATACTCGTGAATCAGATCTGGTCGTTTGCCTCGGTCAGCGGCAAATACAGTGATCGCCCTCCGCTCAGCAGTATTTTCGTCCAGCCTTTCGTGGCCTATACGACGCCGACCGCATGGACTTATGGTGCGAACTTTGAGTCCAGTTATGACTGGCATGCCCATGAAGCGACCGTCCCGCTCAACTTGAGCGTGAGCAAGCTGACACGTATTGGTCGCCAGCCGATCAGCTTTGCCGGTGGCGTGCGCTATTTGCTCGAATCGAACGATAACGGCCCACACGGCTGGGGCTATCGGTTCAGCGTCACATTGCTGTTTCCCAAATAGCGCCGCACGGAAGCTCACGTGAACGCGCGCTGCCCCGTCACGCCGTTCCTCAAATGGTCAATGGCCGCGAATGCCACAGCCTACGCAAACAGCAACCAGACGGCACTCAAGCCGCCGATCAGAAACAACAGGACGGTCAATGTGTAGACAGCACCGTCCAGCGGCCGGAAGTTGGCCTGCACAATGTCGCGGTTGACGTGCCAATAGCGATATATCGACCACACAATCAAAACCAGACCCAGTACCACCATTCCGCCGCCCACGTCGCCTGTATTGCGCAGGAGGTGCCCCGTGCCCTGCCCGGGTTTGATCGTTCCCTGCTGTTCGAGAAAGACCATGAAGCGATTCAGCGTGATGCCGAAACTGATCAACGAAATCGCCGTACGCACATAGGCCAGGTGCGTGCGCTCGTTGGCCAGGTGTGAGCGTAGATCGGCAAGCCCGGTACGACGCTCGCCAAGGCGCGTGCGATAGATGCCCAGGAGGGTGGAGGTCGTCGCTCCGTCTTTGCCTTCGAGCGACTGTTTCAGCTCAGGGGGAAGGTCGGGTACGACATTGCTCGATGTTTGCTGAAGCATGGGTTGATTCCGGTGCACGAGATGGGGACTGCCAACCCTTCAGGCCGGGCTTGCTGCCCGCCGCCGAAGGGATCGAACGCCGTCGTTTCCGGGCAGGACCTGTGCTGGTCCTGCCCAGATTCCTGCGGCGATCCGATCTTCGCCGCTGACCAGGGAACTCACGTCGAAGGGTGCCCCGTGCATGGAGAAACGTGCCAGCGCATTTATGCGTAGCGGCTTTACGCAAAAGTACCTATCGGGGAGATAGTCACTACAACCCGCTCGCTCCGTAGATTTACGTGCGGGGCATAGGTACTAGTTCGCTTTCAGGCCAGCCACGCGCAGCCAGACAATGGGGCAGCTATGTCACGGGGCAAAGACGATGATTTCACACGGAAAAAGAATGAGTAGCAGCCTGCGCGCCTTGCTGTCTCTGACGTTCCTCACGGTCAGTGTCATTGCCGCCGCACCCGCCCACAGCACCGATGCAACAGATGCGTGGGATGGCGACTGGCATGGAAGCATCACTCCCTACGGCTGGCTACCGGGAGTCTCCGCGAAGATGCGCTTCCAGACCCCTGCCGGTAACGCCCAGAGCCAAACGGACAGCAACATCCTGGACAATCTGAGCGGGGCACTGATGCTGAGTGGCGACGTGCGCAAGGGCGACTGGGGTATGTACGGCGATGTGGACTGGGTGAAATTCGACAACGAAAACAGTCGTTTTCACTCCATCGGCGGCAACATCGTGGGTGGTGACACCTCGCTCAGCACCAACATGGACATCAAGGGCGGCTTCATCACGCTTGCCGGCATGTACTCACTCGGCCACGGTCAGGACGGTTATGCCGATCTGATTTTTGGCGGTCGCTACCTGTGGATAAAGAACAACCTCGGCTGGAATTTCACTTTTTCCGGCGACCACTTCGGGCTGGCGGACAGCGGACACGTGTCGTCCCAAACACACGTCAGTGACGCACTGATCGGCATCCGTGGCCGCTGGATCCCTGGCGGTGGCCAATGGTTTATCCCGTATTACCTTGACTTGGGCGCCGGAGGCTCGGACTTGACCTCGCAAGCTGCTGTCGGCGTCGGATATGCGTTCGGCTGGGGCGACGTGGCATTCGCCTGGCGCTATGTCACGTACAAGCGCGACGATACCGACCTGCTGGAACGCCTCACGCTGCAAGGGCCGAGCATCGGACTCACTTGGCATTTCTAGTCACCGTCGCTGGTCCCGGACTGCGACGACCGCCAGCACACAGACGACTACGACAGCCATGACGACGACCAGGATTTTCGCAGAAGCCCATCACGTCACCGTGCTGCGGCGAATGCACCTGATCCGCGAGAGGGATCGTCCCGAGGCCCTGCGCCGGGTGCTGATCATCATTGCCGTCGGCTGGGTTCCGCTGATGGTGCTTTGTCTGATCCACACGCTGTTGCACAAGGATGCGACGGCCACGATGTTCTTCGGTGATATGGCCGTGCATGCCAGGCTACTGCTGGCTGCACCGCTGTTCGTGCTGGCCGAGTACGTGGTGTTGCCCCGCCTGGAGGCCATTCGGGAGCACTTTGCGGATGCCTCGCTGATCGCAGAAGAAGATCACGAGCGATTTCAGGTTGCCGTCCAGAAGTGCCACAGGATGAGCGCGCGCCTGCAGTATTCGGGCGAAATCGCGTTTTGCGCCTATGCGCTTGCCTTCATCATGGTGGCCGTTGCTCCCCGACAAGACTTGCCAACGTGGCAACTGGCAATGGACGGGTACTCGCTTTCCCTGGCCGGATGGTGGCATCTGGTCATAAGCCTTCCGCTGCTGCTCGGACTGATCCTCGGCTGGCTTTGGCGACTGGTGATCTGGGCGCGCTTCCTGGCAGCTGTCGCGCGACTCGGCGTGCGGATGGTTGCCGCTCACCCGGACAAGGCGGGTGGGCTTCAATTCGTCGCCTACTCGCCGCGCTTGTTCGCGCCGGTTGGCCTGGCCATGAGCATCGTGGTCGCTGGCACGATGGCGAACGGTGCGTTGCACCACGGCATTTCACCGCTGGATCATCCTGCGATTCCGGTCGTCACTGCCGCCGTGATCGCCATCCTGTTTCTGTCACCACCGCTCATCTTCACGCGATTGCTGGTGACCGCGTGGAGACAGGCCGTCTTCAAGTACGGGGATCTGGCAACCCGCATGGGCAAGGCGTTTGAAGAGAAATGGATGGGCCCGGAAGCGCACCTCGACAGCAGCGCGTTGAGTGACCCGGATTTCTCCTCCACCACCGACCTCTATTCCATCGTGGCAAATGTCTACAGCATGCGCCCGACGCTGTTTGACTATCAGGCGGCCATTGGGATCATCGTCGCCGCGCTGCTGCCTTTCGTTCCCGTATTACTCATCGTGATTCCCCTGAAGACTCTCAGCAAGGAACTTATCGGCCTGCTGTTTTGACCTGATCCTGGATTTTTGTTGCGCGAAAGCTACGCTAGGCAGGCCTGAACAGGCAGGCTGGGGAATCAGGGCATCAAATTCACGTTCCACCTGCAGCTCGCGCCACGATTTCTCCCGCAGGACCCCACTCGAAACCAGGGTTGTCGATGCTGAATTTACTGATGATTTCCGTCGCTGCGTATGCGGCGACGAATGTCGACAACCTGACCGTCCTGCTCACCTTCCTGGCCGCATCCAGAGGACACACGCGTGTCGTCATGGCAGGTCAGATAGTTGGTTCCCTGGCGCTGATCATTTTCGCCCTGGGTTGCGCCGTGCTCATGCTGTCCCTGCCACGTCCATGGATTGGCGTATTGGGCATCTTTCCCCTCGGCATCGGGCTCGCCAAGCTTTTCAAGCGCTGGTTTCCCGGTGACGTCGATGACCCGATGTCATCGGATCACACCGACACGAGGCCCATCTCCGCATGGATGGTTGCGATGGTCGCCATCAGCAACGGATCCGACAACATCGCGGTTTACACGTCTCTCTACGCGGGCCGACCCGCAGCTGCCGACGCGGTGATCACCCTGACCCTGGTCGGCATGATTGGCGTTATGTGCTTCGTCGCCAACTGTCTCGTTTCACACCCTTATGTTGGACGCCGCATAAAGCACTATGGCGAGGTCGTGCTGCCCTGGGTACTGATTGCGATCGGGATCTCCGTGCTGCAGCAGAGCGGCACGCTTCACTACATCGGGCTCTGAACACCGCGCTCATCGCCGTGCACGGCCGAGCAAAGCGGGGCCAGTTCACCACGCCATTGCGCGACTTGCTGCGCTGCCCACCGCGACGCTTCAGGGCCTACGGCCATCGCACGTCTGGGCGCGCCGGAGGAGTAGTTCACGCTCACGCCCATTTTGTGTGAGCGAAGCGGCGCGCACGAACTCCGTGCTTGCCTCGTCGAGACGGCCGAGTTTGACCAGCAGGTCGCCGCGCACGGTCGGCAGCAGGTGATAGTTGAGCAGCGCCGGCTCGGCCGTCAGCGCATCCACAAGCTCCAGGCCAGCCTCAGGGCCGAAAGCCATGGCGACGGCGACCGCACGATTCAGTTCCACGATGGGCGAAGGCGCAACCTGAGCGAGCGTGCCATACAGTGCTGCGATGTGCTCCCAGTCAGTATCTTCCGCCGCAAGTGCGCGCGCGTGACAGGCCGCGATCGCCGCCTGCAAGGTGTACGGCCCCAGTGCGCCGCCAAGCTTCTCCGCATGCTCGAGCGCCACGAATCCACGGCGGATCAGCAAGCGATCCCACTGCGCACGATTCTGGTCGAGCAGCAGGATCGGTTCACCCGACGAACTCACGCGCGAATGCGAGCGCGATGCCTGGATCTCCATCAACGCGACGAGGCCGTGTACCTCTGACTCCCGTGGCATCAGACCCACCAGCACGCGCCCCAGACGCAGCGCTTCCTCGCACAACGCCGGGCGCATCCAGTCGTCGCCAGCGGTCGCCGAATAGCCCTCGTTGAATACCAAATAGATAACACCAAGTACCGACGATAGACGAGCCGCGAGCTCGTCAGCGCGAGGCACCTCGAAGGGAATCTCTGCCTTGGCGAGCGTCCGCTTGGCGCGGACGATGCGCTGGGCAATCGTGGATGCCGGCAACAGGAATGCCCGGGCGATCTCCTCCGTGGTCAGGCCGCCGAGCAGTCGCAGGGTCAGCGCCACGCGCGCCTCGACCGGCAATACGGGATGGCAGGCGGTGAACATCAGCCGCAGCAGATCGTCACCAATGGGATCGTCCAGAGCGGCTTCGAGTTTCGAGCCGGCCTGCTCTTGTTCGGCTTCGAGCTCGTGCATCAGCTCGACGTGCTTGCGCTCGAGCAACTTGCTTCGACGCAGCCGGTCAATCGCGCGACGCTTCGCCGTGGTCATCAGCCACGCGCCCGGATTGTCCGGTACACCCGACTGCGGCCACTGTTCCAGCGCGATGACCAGCGCGTCCTGCGCCAGCTCCTCGGCCAGACCGACATCGCGCACCATGCGCGCGAGACCGGCGATAAGTCTCGCTGATTCGATGCGCCAGACGGCATCGATGGTGCGCTGAGTGTCGGTCGCTGTCATGACGGCCGATCACACCATCAGAACCGCGTCGGTGCAAGGGCCGGACGTCCTCTCTCCCCTGCTTGGAAGGGCGTGTGCCCCTTCCCTGCGTGGAAGGGCGTATGCCCTGCATGGAAGGGCGTATGCCCCCTCCCCTGCTTGCAGGGGAGGGCTGGGGTGGGGTCGCTCTTCGCGCTGAAGATCAGAAGCCGAAACTCAACCTCACTTCCGGCCCCTGTCCGTTCGCCCTGAGCGTAGCGCAGCGAAGTCGAAGGGCACTCGAGGCGTAACCTTCGACTTCGACTCTGCGGGCCTTAGCTCAAGGTGATCGGTTTGACTCCCCCACTGCAAACAAGGGAGGCGCGTATGAAACCCAACCTACGACTTCGCCCCCATCTGCACACGAATGCGCGCTTCCTGCTCCCGCAACTCGGGGGTGAACTCGGCGCCAAAATCCTCTGCCTCGAACACCTGGCGGATCTCGATCTCTGATTCCCCCGGGAACGGGTTCGGACAGCGCTTGACCCATTCGATGGCCTCTTCCATCGACTTGAGCTGCCACAGCCAGAAGCCGGCGATCAGCTCCTTGGATTCGGCAAACGGCCCGTCGGTCACGCTGCGCTTGCTGCCGGAGAATTTCACCCGGGCACCTTTCGACGTCGGCTGCAGCCCCTCGGCCGCCAGCAGCACGCCGGCCTTCACCAGTTCCTCGTTGAACTTGCCCATCTCGGCCAGCAAGGTTTCGCTCGGCATCACGCCGGCTTCCGAGTCCTGATTGGCTTTGACCATCACCATGAATCGCATCGTCGTGTCTCCTTCAGGTTTGGGGTCGGGAGCCGGGCTCGCGAGCGGGACACCGCTTGAACCCCGGCTCTAACGATACGACGAACCACCAGCGACCACATCGACATCGGCTGATCTGGAAATATTCTCAAGCTATGGGACGGCGCCTCGGTATGCTGTGCGGATCGCGTCATCGACCACGCCAGGGCTGGAACAGATGAAGGAAAACCAAGGCGGACTGATCGTCCATCGCGGCAGCCGCACCGAGCGGCTGGCCGATGTGCTGGCGCAGCAATTGGAAGCGCAGCGGCCAGCCAATCCGCTGGCCGCGCAGACCGTGGTCGTGGCGCATCCGGGGTTGCAGCGCTGGCTGCTCGGCCGCTTCGCCCATCGGCCCAGCCCCCATGGCGGTCACGGCATCGCCGCCAACATCGAGATGATCCTGCCGTGGCAATGGTTCGAACGCACCGCGCGCCGGGTGCTGGGCGATGAGGCCCTGATCGGCGGCGCCTACCGGCATGAAGTACTGCGTTGGCGCCTGCTGATGGCGCTTCCCACGCTGCCTTCGACAGAAGTCGCCGCCTACCTGGCAGGCGAGGATGCCGCCCGGCGCAGTTTTCAGCTGGCCGAGCACCTGGCCGGCTTGTACACGCAATACCTCATCTACCGACCGGATTGGGTGCTCGATTGGGAACACCATCCCAGCAAGGCCAGAAGCGACTGGCAGGCGGCGCTGTGGCGGCAGGTGCAAGCGTCGATCGGCCGTCCACACCGCGCCCAGCGGAGCGCCGCGCTGCTCGATGCCTTGCATGCCGAAGGCGCTCACACGGACGCCGAGCACGCGCATCCGCCGTTGCATGTGTTCGGCGTCAGCCATTTGCCACCCGATGTATTGGCCGCGCTGCAGGTCTATTCGCTGCATACGCAGGTACACCTGTATTTTCCCGATCCCTGTAGGGAGTACTGGTCGGATCTGCGCAGCCGGCGCTTTCAGCTGGCACAGAAAGGTGATCCGGAAGCGTTGTACTACGAGATCGGTCATCCATTGCTGGTGGCGCTGGGTCGCATCGCACAGGATTTCTGCATCACGCTGGACGAATGCGATGCCATCGAGCAACGTGACCCGCTCGACGAGGCCGAACCACTCGCCGATGAAACTTCACTGCTGGCCCAGCTGCAATCCAGCATCCGCTGCCTGCAGCCAGAGCTGGTCGGCGCCCACGTCCGTGAGCAAGTCGAGCACGGTGCGAAGTTGCGCGAAATACTGCCGGCACTGCGCGGGGATGGCAGCCTGCGCGTGCATGTCTGCCACACCCGCCTGCGTGAACTCGAGGTGCTGAAAAACGCCCTGCTGCGCTGCCTCGCCGACGACCCCACGCTGCAGCACCGGGACATCGTGGTGATGGCGCCGGATATCGGCGCATACGCACCGTACCTGCCGTCCGTATTCGGTGAACCGGCGCAGTACCGCACGGATCCGCTGCACCTGCCCTGGCACCTCTCCGATGTCGGGCTGTCGCGCGCGCATCCCTTGATGAGTGCGTTCGCGCAAGTGCTGGATCTGGCCGAGAGCCGATTTACAGTCAGCGAGGTGCTGGATTTTCTCGACGTACCCGCAGTAGCGCGGCGCTTTGCGATCGATCGCAGTGGTCGCGATGCGCTGGAGCGCTGGCTGCGTCGCGCCCGCGTGGCGTGGGGCCTGGATGCGCAGATGAAGGCCGATGTCGGCGCGGCCCCCGTTGATGCAAACTCGTGGCAGTTCGGCTTTGACCGCATCTACGCCGGACTGATTGCCGGTCAGGACACGGGCGATGAGCTGCTCGATGATAGCCTTCCAGACGGCCAGCTTCTGGACGGAATCCTGCCGCTGGAGGGCGTATCCGGCAATGCCGTCGAGGCGCTCGGCCAGTTCGATCGCCTGCTCGGCGAGCTGCGCAAGGCGCGCGATGCTTTCGCCATCCCCCGATCGCTCACGGCGTGGAGCCAATGGCTGCTGGAATTGATCGACGCGCTGTTTCTCGCCGACCTGCGCGACGACGCGGAGAACAGCGCGCTCGACACCCTGCGTCGGCTGGCCGCCAGCCTCGGCAGCCAGGCCGCCGAGGTCGGCATCGGCACGGCATTGTCGTGGAGCGTGGTGCGGGAAGCCGTGCGCGGCGCGCTCGATGGCGTGCCGGAGCGCCAACCGTTCCTGCTCGGCGGAGTGACGTTCTGCGGGCTGGTGCCGCAACGCTCGATTCCGTTCCGAGTGGTCTGCTTGCTCGGCATGAACGAGGGCGAGTTTCCCCGCCCGAGCGGTGATGCCGGCCTCAATAAAATTCTCAGCCAGCCGCGCCACGGCGACCGCGATACCCGCAGCGAAGATCGCTACCTCTTTCTCGAAGCGATGATGTCCGCGCGGGATGTACTGCACATCAGCTTTGTCGGCGAAGGTGTGCGCGATGGCAAGCCGCGCAATCCCGCCGCGCCACTGGCCGAACTGCTGCAGTTTCTCGATGAACAGCACGACATCGCGGACGACGGACTCGCCGACGAAGAGAAGATAGAACGACCGTGGCGCACCCGCCATCCGCTGCAACCGTTCGACGCGCGCTATTACGAGCGCGATGCCGACGGTCAACCACGACACGACCCGCGATTGTTTTCCTACGATCCGGCGTTTCTTGCCCCATCATCCGCCGGCGGCAAGCAGCGCTTCCTCAACTCACCTTCCATTGCGGCGAACGCAACCACAGCCAGCGGCGAGATCGCGCTGGCTGCATTGAAGCGCTTCTGGCGCGACCCGGCCAAGGACGCCTTGCTGCGCGGCCACGGCATCAGCCTGCAAGCGCTCGACAACCCGGACTGGTCTGATCGCGAACCGTTGGAAATCCAGTTCGATCGCACGGAGCGTGTCGAGCGTCGACTGCTGTTCGATGCACTCGCTGCCGGCACCGGCAGCCTGCCCGTCGAACCACCGGCATGGCTGGCGCGCTCCGGTATGCTGGCCGGTGGCGCCATTGGCGCACAGGCTTACGCCGACTTGCGCGATTCGCTGCGAAGCCTGCTCGACACCGCGCAAGAACTCTTCGCGAATGGCCGGGCGCAACCCGTCGCGCAAGCGATCGACCTCGATCTTGGCGACGGTCTGCGTCTGACCGGTGTTGTCGACCGCGTGTTTCACGCCGCCGATGGTGGGTTGCTACTATTCGACGCCAAGCCTGCCCGCGCTGCCGGTCTCAAGGAGATGTTGGCCTTCTATATCGATTGGGCCGCGCTGCGGCTGACGCATGCTAAAACCCTGGACGCCCGCTTTCTTGAGCATCCGTCGAGCGTAAAAGCAGCCCGCGCGCCGAAGCTGCTCCATCCCGTGCTCAGCCAGCATGCCGATCAACTGGGGCGCGGACTACGCTGCCTGATCGACGCTTATCTAGCCACTGGACAGCAGCCGCTGCTGTTCTTTCCACAGAGCGCACTTGCGTATGCCAGCCATCCGCCAGGCGAGCGTATCGGCAAGGCCGCCGACGCCTGGGAGGGTGACGATTTCAATCGCATGGGCGAGCGGGATTACGCTCCTGGATATGCCGCACTGCTGAGTCGCGGGCTGGAGCTGTTTGACGAGGAAGCCCCAGCACACCGCGCCTTCGTAGCCGCCACCACCCTGGTCTGCGACGTGCTTGACCCTGAGCAAACGATGCTGATGAAGCCGCAACCATCAGCGTCGATTCTCCTCGATGGAGAACAAGCATGAGCGCGACCGATGTCAGGGCGCCAGCCACGCTGTCCGCGCTCGACTGGCGCCGCATGCCACTGCAGGGCAGGATCCTGATCGAAGCCAGCGCCGGCACCGGCAAGACCTGGAACATCGGCCTGATCTATCTTCGCCTGTTGCTGGAACGCGACTTGCGTGTGGAGCAGATACTGGTGACCACGTTCACCGACGCCGCTGCGCAGGAGCTGCGCGAACGCTTGCGACGGCGCTTGATCGAAGCGGAGCGCACGCTGGAATCGGTTGCAGGTGATTCGGCAAGCGCAGCAGCTGTCGATGAAAGCTCGCTGCAGAACTATCTCGCTTCGTTGTGCCCCGACGAGGACAGCCGACAGCGCGCACTGCGCAAGATCCAGCTGGCCCGCACCGATCTCGATCGGGCGCCCGTCTCGACCATCCATGCGCTTTGCCAGCGTATCCAGCGCGACTATCCGCTGGAGAGCGGCGCCGCGTTTGCCAACGACAAACTGTTCGACGAGCGACAGCTGCAACGCGAATGCGTGGAGGATTTCTGGCGGCGCCGCTACCTGACAGGGACCCCCGATCCGCGCGAGACCGAGCTGTTGCTGGAGGATGGTCCCGAAGGACTGCTGCGCGATCTCGGCGGCTTGTCGAACAATGCGGATGCACGGATCGAAGCTGGCGGACGGCCCGAGCTCGAACGACAGCTGGCTGCTCTACGCACTCCGGAAAACATCGCCGAACTGCTGCGGGTTGCCGACGACAAGAAAATCTACGCCCCCCGAGTAAGAGCCCTGGCCAACGCCCTGAGAGCCATAGCCTCACTCTTGCAAAACGATGCCCGGATCGACATTGAGGCCGACCTCAAGGATCAGCTCAAGGGAACCTTCGATGCCGCGTCGGTTGCCAAGCAGGAATCACCTGACCATCTCGGCGCGTTGACTACCCATCCCCTGATCATTGCAATGCAGCGGTTGAGTTCACTGCTGCAGCTGCGCACCATCTTCACGCGCGGCGCAGTGCTGGCCGCAGCAGCGCAAGCCTGCCGCGAAGACATGCCGCGTCGCGCCCGTCAGCGCCGCGTGCTGACGTTCTCGATGCTGATCGACGCTGTTTATCAGCGTCTGTGTGGCGAACAGGCCGATGACGTGCTGGCCGACCGCCTGTACGAAGCGTTTCCGGTCGCCCTGATCGACGAGTTCCAGGACACCGACCAGCGCCAGTTTGCGATCTTCAATCGGATCTATCGCGACCGCACTGCGCACGAGCGTGGCGCGCTGGTGATGATCGGCGATCCCAAGCAGGCCATCTACAGTTTTCGCGGGGGCGACATCGCCGCCTATCTGCGCGCCAGTGAACAGGCGAGCCAGCGCTACTCGCTGGCCACCAACCATCGCTCCAGCCGCGCGCTGGTCGAGGTGCTGAACGCGTGGTACGGCCATACCAACGGTGGCTTTGATCATCCGCAGATCCGCTATCAACCGGTTACCCCGGCCGGCAAGGCGGACAAGAAGCCATACACCATCAACGGCGAGTCTGTCGTGCAGCCCTTGGTGATTCATCCGTTCCGTGGCGAGGCCATGGACAAGAAGAACTCACCGTTGAGCACGCTCGGCCCACTGGAGTCGCTCGCGCTGGACGATTGCGCAAACCGCATCGCCGAATTGCTGAACGACCCGCAACAGCAGATCGGCGGCAAGCGCGTCACCCCGGGCGACATTGCCGTCCTGCTATCGACTAATAGCCAGATTGTCGCGCTGCGCACGCGCTTGCTCGCCCGCGACGTGCCCTGCGTCGGCAGCGGGCGCGGCAACATCTTTGCCGGCGAAGTAGCGCGTGAGCTGGAGTTGATCCTGTACGCCGTGCTGCATCCCGACGACGATCAGGCTGTACGTGGCGCGCTAGCCACCGCTCTACTCGGCATCGACCTCGATCAATTCACTGCATGGGAGACCCATCCGGCTGCATTCGAGCACGAACTTGAACGCTTCGAGTCATGGCGTGCGCTGATCCGCACACGCGGCGTGCTGGCACTGATCGAAGCGCTGCTGGCCGAACGTGCCACCGCGTTACTGGCGCTGCCGGAGGGCGAGCGCGTGCTCACCGACCTGCGTCACCTGGGTGAACTGCTGGCAGCGGAAGAAGGCGCACGCCAGGGACTGGATGGCTTGTATGCATGGCTGGTTGAGATGCGTCAGGAAGGCGGCGACGGCGATGCCGATGCAGCCGACGAGCGCCAGCTGCGCATCGAAAGCGATGCGAAGCGGGTGCAGCTGCTTACCATCCACGCCAGCAAGGGTCTGGAATTTCCGATCGTGTTCCTGCCGCTGGTCTGGCGCACCAGTGATCGCAGCCGGCGTCCGCCCAGCGTATTGAGCTTTCACGACGATGACGGTCAGCGTTGCGTGGATCTGGGCTCGGCGGATTTCATCGAACATCGCGGCCGCCACTTTCGCGAGGAACTCGAAGAGCGCCTGCGCCTGCTGTATGTCGCGCTGACCCGCGCCGTCCACTCGCTGCACGTGTACTGGGTCGATCGCGGCAAGCAGTCCGGCGACGACGATGCCTGGAAATTCGCGGCGATCGACCTGCTGATCCTGCAGGCGCAGCAACGGCTGGGCCTGAGCGAAGGCGAAGCCTCACTTGAACAGCTGAGCGAGGCGCTCGGCGGCATGCAGCTGGCCGCCCCATTCGCTGATGTCACCACGCGTTATCAGGCTCCCAGTGAAACACCCGCTCCGCGCGCCACGCAGACACCGTTGCCACGTTCGCGAGCCTTCCAGTGGCTGCACAGTTTCAGCGGCCTGACCCGTTATGCGGCCGCCGCCGTGGTGATCGACGACAGCGGGGCCGCCGATGAAACCGGCGCTGATACCTTCGATGCCGACGAAGACACAACAGCGCCCGCCGAAGTCGCCGAGGACAGTCGGCTGCTGGCGCTGTATCCCCTGCGGGGTCCGCGCTTCGGCGATGCCGTACATCACATCCTTGAACTGGCCGGCCCCGGCCCGGTGTGGCCCGAGCAGCGTCAATTGGTGAACACCCAGCTCACCGTCCAGGCCATCAAGGCGAACAATCTGCCAGCGGACGAGGCGCTGGAGCGCGTCGGTCGGTTGATCGATCGTGTCCGCCGCGCCGACCTGGGTGGCGGTCTGCGTCTGATCGACGTGCCTCCTGAGCAGCGCATCGTCGAGTTCGAATTCCAGTTTCCGGTACAGCAGGTTCCGCTGGCGCGGCTGCGCAGGCTTTGCGTCGCTCATGGGCACGCCGACGTGGTGCCGAGCAGTCTCGACGCGACCACCCTCAACGGCATGCTGACCGGCTTTGCCGACCTTATCCTCGAATGGGACGGCCGCTTCCACGTGCTCGACTACAAGACCAACTGGCTCGGCGCGCATCTGCACGATTACCGGGGTGCCTCGCTGAATGCGGCGATGGCCGAGCATCACTATCCGCTGCAGGCTCTGCTCTACACCGTGGCGCTGCACCGCTACCTGCGGCAAAGATTGGACGGCTATACGGCTGAACGGCAGCTCGGCGATAGCTGGTACCTGTTTGTCCGCGCACTGGGATTGCAGCCCGATGCCCAACCCAGCCTTGGCGTATGGCGCCAGCGCTGGCCAGCCGCGCTGATTGAAGCACTCGATGATGCCTTCGCCGGTGCACAGGAGGCTGCCGCATGAGCCAACCACTGAATCCGATGATGGAAGTCGACGAGCGCGCGATCGACCAGACATTGGCACAATGGGTACTCAGGCGCACCGGCTCGCCCCTACTCGCCAGCGCCGTGCGCGCCGCCAGCACCGCCGAAGGCGTCGGCCACTCCTGCGCCCAGTTGACCGATCCACACACCGGCGCTGGTTTCGACGCCGAAGCGCTGACCACGCTGCGGGAGCACGCCTGGGTCGGCGACGGCTGCCAGTTCACGCCGTTCGTACTCGATGCGCGGGATCGCTTCTACCTGTGGCGCAACTGGCAACACGAATCGAAACTGGCCGCCGCGATCCTGCAGCGTTGCAAGCATCGTTCACTACCGGTTCCCGCCGATATCCTGGCCGATGACCTCGCTGCACTGTTCAGCACGATGCCATCCGGCGCCACCGACTGGCAACGCGCCGCGGTCGCCGCGGTTCCCGGCGCGCGTTTCTTTGTACTGACCGGCGGTCCCGGCACCGGCAAGACCACCACCGTCGTGCGCATGCTCCTGATGCTGCTGCGTCACGCCCACGCGTGCGGCCTGCCAGCCCTGCCGTCGATCGCACTGGCCGCACCCACCGGCAAGGCCGCGCAACGGCTGGTGCAAGCCATCGCCAAGGGCAAGGCCGAACTGCAAGCCACTCTATCCGGTGGGAGCGACTTAAGTCGCGACAGCTCACGTTCGCAGCAAAGCCTGCAAGACCTGCTGCCGTACATCCCGCACGCCGATGCCCGCACGCTGCATCGCCTGCTCGGCTATGAGCCCAGGGACAACAGCTTCAGCCGTGGCCCCGACAATCCGCTGGCCGAAGACATCATCGTGGTCGACGAAGCTTCGATGGTGGACCTGGCGATGATGCGCCAGCTGCTGGAATCGCTGCGCCCCGACGCCGTGCTGATCCTGCTCGGCGACCCGGGCCAGCTCGCCTCGGTCGATGCCGGTTCGGTGCTGGCCGATATCGTCGCCAGCACGCCGCCGAACCAGCTGCCGTCGAGCATGGCCGGCATGCTCGCACCGCTGCTGCAGAACGCGTCGGAGACGGCAACACCGAGCCGACCGCTCGCGGGTCACGTGCTGACGCTCACACACAGCTGGCGCGCCGGCAGTGGACTGCAACGCGGCATCGAAGCCTTGCGTGGCGCGCCCGACCCCGCCTGGCTGGACTCGCTGTTGGGCCAGCGTTCCCACGGCGACCTGCACCTGCGCCGCTGCGCCGACAGCAACGACCTGCGCGCATGCGTCGACGCATGGCTCGATCGCCACGCTGAATTGCTGCGGACGTTACTGGCGCCGGACATTCATGCCAACGATGCTCTGCATCGCCTGCGCCAGCTACAGATACTGTGCGCGCTGCGCGACGGTCCGTTCGGCGCGCAAGGCATCAACACGCTGATTGCGCGCCGCCTCGGCGCGCGCTTTACCATCGACACCAGCCACGCCTGGTACCACGGCCGGCCCGTAATCATCACCCGCAACGACTACGCCCGCGGCCTGTTCAACGGCGATGTCGGCATCGCGCTCGAAGGTGCAGAAGGATTGCGAGTGTGGTTCGAGGTGAGCGATCGCGAAGGCCACGCCGGCCTACGCAGTTTCTCGCCACGTGCACTGCCCGCTCATGAAAGCGCCTGGGCGATCACCATCCATCGCAGCCAGGGCTCGGAATACCACGACGTGGCCGTCGTACTACCACCCAACGAGGACAATCGCGTGCTCACCCGCGAACTGGTCTATACGGCTATCTCGCGCGCAAAAAGCCACGCCGAAATCTGGTCCACCGATGCCTCGCTGCGCGCAGCGCTTGGGTGTCCGATTCGGCGTCAGGGTGGTTTGCGCGACCGATTGCAAATCAATCGGCAATAGCCCAGCCGAGAATAGTCAGCACAAGGGCATACTGTCTTGGTTGCGCTTGCTGTGTGTCGCTATGGCGGCGTGCAGCTGGTACCTGCCACCAGCTGATTCGATGCGATACGCCCCGAATTGGCGGCGGACAACTGGATACCCGGAACCGCCGTCGTATTGATCGTGGCTCCAGTGTTATCTTCGGCGCAAGTATCGAAAACGACGTTAGCCGGCGTCCCTGCAGCTGGTGTCGACACCAGCAGTTCACCAAGGGAATTGTAAGTGAGTACGCCAGCGGTATCCGCGAGAATCGCAGTATTGGTCGGCGCGGCAACGGTTTGCTCCAAAGTATCGGTTGCCGCAACGTAAGCGATATTGGGCGCCGAGGACGTATAGATCAACCAGCCGTTGGCGTAGTCACCATCAGCGACATCGCATACCAAACCGCCGGGGGCTGTTACCGGACAGATCGACACATAACTGCGCGTGGCGGCTGCCTGCCCCCGGGCGTACTGGAGATTTGACTGCATCCCGTTGGACTGTTCCACGGCGCGGTTGCGACGCATGAAGTCACGCATGTTGGGATAGGCCAGCACGGAAAGTATGGCCGCCACTGACAGCGTGACCATCAACTCCAGCAGCGTAAATCCTGATTGACGTTTGGCAGGCATACGTTTCATCCGCGATCGCAATATTGTTGGATCTGCTGTTGGGCACTCGAGGTGGCGGCTTCGCGCTGTTCGGGGGAAAGGGGTTTGGCGCCTTCGATACCCGCAGGCTTTTCCAAAGTCCCGTTGTCCAGCACCATGCCGCGACCCGATAGCACTTTCAGGTTGCTCTGTGCCGTGGCACAGGCCTGCTTCCGGAAATCGCTCTTTGCCGCGTCCAGCGCCGTCGCTGTCGACTGTGGCGAAGGCGGCGTCGAGGCGGCGGGTGCGGGCTCTGGTGCAGGGGTCGCCCCATTCAGTTGCAGCTGTTTTGCCTCGATGGCTTGCGGCGGTGGTTGCTCGCTGTAGTGCGTAACACCCGATGCGTCCGTCCACTTGTAGACGGATTGCGCAACAGCCGTGGCGACCACGGCGCACATGGCTACCAGCACGAGCGCCACCTGCGCCGGAAGTCGCATGTTCACTGTCCTTGCCAGCATGTCGCGGAAGTACCGGAGCCAGTTGATGTCTGCGTACCCGCTCGCTTCAACTGAAACGAAAGACACGCCGTATCCTGCACCTGCGTACCTATCGCTGTTGCCTGAACCGTGTAATTTGTAGCGCTGGCCGCCGGTACAACTACCGTGTAGTAAGGGCCAGCCATGCTGCCAGTAGCACCCAGACTACTCAACGTAGAGGCATAGGTGTTGTTGCTGAAGTAATAATTCTCCTCCCGCGAGGTCAGATCCTGCAGTGCGCGAGTCGCACTCGTTCGATTCCCGCGCAAAATATATTGCCGGTAGGAGTTCATGGCGATCGCCGCCAGGATGGCAATGATGACCACCACGATCATCAGCTCGATCAGGGTGAAACCTGCGTCACGGCGCATGGCTATCTTCCTCATTGGTTGTTCACCGGCTCACGCCATGAAATTTCGCCATTCGTGCCTTGGGGGAATGAACCAATACTCAGCAGCTGTGTACCGCCGCTGATACCAAAGGCCGCACTGACGTTGGTACCTGCAACATGCAGTACCGGAGACGAGGCCATGCCGCTGCCTAGCGAGAGGCTCTTGGAAATGGCGGTTCCCGAGACACCGAAGGAATTGGCCAACGCCGTAGAGGCAGTACCCGTGAGGTAGTCCAGCCCATACAGATTGCTGGTACCCGGCACCGGGATGGGGTCACAAGCGCTGGAACCTGCGCCGGTGATCTGCGAGAGGTTGGCCGGTATGTAAGTCGGCGTCAGCAAGATTCCGCTAAACAAGGTCTGACTACTTACCACGCGCTCCGAGGGTTGTTGGACGGTGCCGGTGGCGTTGCCGGCCGCCAACGGAAGTACCCAACCCGAATATTGATAACAAAGCGCATTGGTGCCCGTCCCCCCAACGGTCGCCATCAAGGCGTTTTCCAGGCTGGTCAAAGTCGTGGCGGTGCTAATACCGCTACCCGTAACCGTGCCATTGGTGGTGTTGTTGACCACCGTGCTCGAGGCGTTGAACAACGTCGCCAGGGTCGGGAGGGTCTGACATGCAGCCGGCAAGTTCGTCAGCAAGGTGTCGTCAGTGACGCCATAAATATCTTGTTGCTGCGTGCCCTGGTCACTGATGCCGCTATTGTCGTTCGTTGTGTACGACCGCCCCGTACCGAAGTAAATCGTCCGTCGACCAGCCGAGTCCACGGCTACTGATGGCCTGATGGTCACCGGTTGTCCCGTGTTGATCACCTGGGTCAACGTAAATGAACTGGGATTACTGGTGTCGTTGGTCGGGCTGGTTCCGGTATTCATGTTGACCTTCCACAGGCCACCGCCGTAAACCTGCGGAACGTAGGTTGCCGGTGGGGTGCTGGGCGGCGGCGGATTCGTCACCACCCCGAAATATACCGCTTCGGAGCTGTCGTTCAGATTGAAGTCCGTCGCCACCATGGAACCGGCAAAACTGTTCGCGGGGCCGCCCCCGGTAGTGCCCGTGAACGAAACGGCTGGCGTGCTGGATTGCGCGACGACGCTTGCCAGGTCATAGACCCAGACGCCCAGATTGCTGCTTGCTGGCGCGGAAACCGGCTTGCTGCCTCCTGTGGAAGTCGGGCCGCCATTGTCTGCGGGTCCGGAACCGATAGTCAGCAGAAAATGCAGGTTGCCATCGGTTTCACGATGCACCGCAAAAGCTGGAGCACCCAGGGTATAGGTCCCCGTGGTGATCTCGCCCAGTACTGTCGGAGGCTGCTCAGGATCTGTTACGTCCATGATCACATAGGCCGAATTGGACGTCTGGGTATTCGCGGCCACGCCGCTGCCCACCGTATCCACCGTGATCAATCCACCGCCAAGACGGAACGGCACCACCATCACGGTACCCCAGCCACAAACATGTCCCTGCGCATCGATGTCGGTCGTGGCCGGCGTGCCAGCCTGGCAACCCGTGCTGGTACCCGCACCCCAAAGCCGCACATCGCTTACCACTGGCGCACCATCGACATAGAACACATGCGTGTAATTCTTGTCGGCCAACCAGCGCAAATGCGCCAATAGATTTTCGGGAACGAAGGCCCATGCCTCCTGCCCCAGTGCCCAGTTGAGTCCCTTGGGATAGGCTGTGTCGCCAGTAGTCAGGTTGTTGTTGGTAGTCGTTGCAGGAAGCTGGCGATATGCCGTGGGATTGGTCGCCGGAGTGGTGCCATTGGCGGCCTGAGCGGGCACATAGAACCCGCCGTTGAACGCGTGCAGCATGCCGTCATTGGCGCCTACATAAACCATCTGGCGCCGGTTGTTGTAGTTCGAACGAAATGCGGCGTACGTGTAGTCGTTGTACAGCAAGTCGTACGACTCGGCCGGCGTCCCCACGATGGCCGGGGAAGAATCCACGATGTCTCCCAGGCGGTAGGTAACCGGGGGCGTTACCGTGAGGGTGCTACGGCTGCGGTAGTCGGTGGGATCTTCCACACCGCGTATCCAGTTGACCAGATTTTGCGCCAACGTCGGGCTTAGCTCGTTGAGCAATCCGTAGTTGCCGGTACGTGTGTTCGGCGTGGTTGTGGTAACGACCGCGCCACAGAAGCCCGAAGTGGCACTCAGCGTGTACCCCCCCGTCGTGGCATTGCAACTGGCCGTATTCCAGACGAATGGCGTTTGCGTGCCGTTGACTACCGTGCCCGTACCCGTACTGCCATTCGGGTTCTGGGTGAGGTAGGTGAAGATGTAACGCTGACCGATATTTCCTGTAGCACTCGCGTCTGCGCTGTAAGCACGCTGAGTACTGAGGTTGGCGATGTCTGCCTGGCCAGCTGTGGTGGTGGGGTCGTAATAGGCGTTGAGCAGGGTCGTGGCATCCCACGCAGGTTTCAACGGGTTGGTCGCCGTCACCATCGAGCAGGAGCTCGAATTGGGTGGCACCGAAGGATTGAAAGTCGAGCCTGCCGGAGCCACCGGTGGAATGGTGCAACGGTAGTTCGTCGTCGCGCCGGGCAATGCACCAGACGTCGTGTCCGGACCAACGACAATGTAGTCCGCGGTGGGAGAGAGTACCTCGTTACCGTTACCGTCCAGCCCACCTTCTCGCAGATAGCCGTTACTGTCCGACCAGAACGCCTGCAGATTGCCGGTCCAGTTCACGCCATTACGCTGCAGGAAATATTGCACCTGGTACGACAGGCCATTGCCCTGAATGTCATTGCTGGAAGACGGCGTGGTTGCGTTGCCGAAATTGTTCGCCGCCGATGAGACGATCGACTGGAACACCGAGTTGAGCTGGGCCTTCAACGCACCGGCGTTGCGCGCGAAGAAATAATTCGGCGGATCCTGGCCTGCAGCCAGTGTCGGTGATGAGCCCGTATAGCCGCTGTACTTCGCGGCATACCAAAGCGGCGTCTGCAGCGTCGAGACGGGCGTGGTGGTGCCCAGCGCGAATGACTGGACTACCGGCTGACTCTGGCATTTGACGTTACCGAGCAGTTCGCAATTGAACTGGGCACCATTCTGGGTAAGGCTGGTCTCGGCGCCGCCATTGGTGAATTTGAACTCATAGAGTCCATCCGCGCCCGTGCCGCTGATTTCGTAGCCCAGGAACATCGCATTCGAACTGAAGGCAACGAGCTGATTGCGGATCAGGATCGTGTTCGCAGTCAGCGTAATGGCAAGCGTGCCATTCGAATTGCAGACGCCACCAAGAACTCCTGAAGCCACGATGGCTCCATTCGTTACTTCAGGATCGCAAATCGCCACGCCGCCCGTCTTGACGGTGGACGGCAGATTGCAGCTGCTGCCTATGCAGTAGGAAATGACGTTGTTCGCATCCTGGTCATGATCGGAACCGTACTGCGAATCCTCCCAGACGAAGTAGTAGCTACCGACATTTGGGTAGGTCGTCGTCGGTACCAAGCCAAACGTGTTGAACCCGGTGGCGGTCGTGGTGTTGTAGGACTGCTGCGCACCGATCCGCACGCTGCCGAGGAAACAACTCGTGAAGGTGCCCACGCCCTCGGGATCGGCACGGCAGCTCGGTGAGATGGAAATCGATGAACCGGTGGTCCCCACCGGTATCGAGAACGAGGGCAGATTGTCGGACAACGACACGCCGTAGGTCTCGACCTGGAAAGTATTGACGACCTTGCCATCCGTGCGGAAAGGTACCGTCTTCCAGGCTCCATAGCTGAGGCCCGCCAGCAGATAGCTACCTTGTTGTCCCGGCGTGCCGTTGCAGATGCCAACCACCGCAGAGAGAGTGCCGATCGTGGCAGGCGAACAGATCGCGATATCGCTGAAATTGGTACCCGAAAGCGTCAAGCTGCCGTTGGTCGGCGCACCTGTCAGGCTCGAGGTGTTGTAGTAGGTAGAGAGTTCGTACTGGCCCGTAATACCTTCATTGGTCTGGATGGCATTGGTCAACGTGGTCGGGGCCAAATTGCTGATCGTCGGCACATTCTGTGCGTCGAACGTATTCAAGCCGCTGCTGACCAACACGATCGAGCAGGCGGCGCACGGCAGGTTGCGCTGTTGGGTTGCACCCGACGCGGTGCCGTAAGGGTCGACCCAGGTCGGGTTCGGTAGTGGACCTGTCGTGTCCTGATTCGTCGGCGTCGTGCCCTGGATGTACTGCAAGGCCGTGGCATACATGCTCGCGACCGGGTTTCCAAAGTCCGGGCACATGGTCGGCGTGGCCTGGATGGAGTAGCCGCGGGCACCCCAGGGATCACCGGGGCCATAGCAGCCGGTCGTACCGCTATCGCCATAGTCCGACCCATTCCAGCCGACGATCTGCAGCCGGTCCAGCGTCATCACGATGCCTTCGGTAGGCAACGTTGTGACGCTCTTGTAGCAAAAGGTGCCGTCGACACTGCTGAATTCATCACCGTCACCGGCACCCGTGCCAACAGCGCAGGCCGTACCGGTTACATTGTTAGCGAGCAGACCGACATTGCGGCGCAATTGACCGGCAAGGCGCGCCTTCACGGCCGACCCCGTGACCAGACCAAAGCGCTTCGTGCTATTGCTCGCCGCCTTGCTGTACTGCTGCAGTAGGCCTTCCGGCTTGAGCGCACTGCCGTCGGACACGCAGAACGCCTCATTCGGGATACCGGAAGCATTCTGGCAAACCAGTACGCGTGCCGTGTAGTTGGTGATGGTTGAGGCTGGACGGGCACTATTTCCGCCGTCGTCAGGACTTTGCTGGCCCAGACATTGCGCCTTCGCGGTAGCTGACCAGTCGCCCCACGCACCGGAAGCGGCGCGGATGACCGGTGTCGAGTTCACGCCCGACGTGGTGGTGGTTGCCCTGGTCCAGCCACCCGTGGTGCCAGTGGAGACGTTACAGAACGAGGTAGTAGTGGTGAACGGCGCATACTTGTTGATGTCCGTGCCGCTGTAGACCTTGGTCCAGGCATGCAGGTCGTCCGGAATCTCGGCCCGTTCAAGCACAGTCTTGGTGGCCGTATCGGTGCTGCGCGTGCCGCCGTAGAACGTCCAGCGCAGCACATCCAGGCGGCTCATCGCCACCCAGTTCAGGAAATTGCCGCTCCAGTAGGTACCACCACTGCACTGGTGGGTGCCGGTATTGGTGCTGGTCACCGCCTGGTAATAGTTGTTGGCGCCGCTGTAGGAGTAGCAGATATTCGGGTCGAAATAACCGTTGTAGGCGAACGCATCCGAATAGGTCGTGTTGATCGGGCCGCCAGCGACAAGCGCCGTGTAATCCGGATACGCCTTGTTGAACAACTGTTCGTCACGCGACATCACCAACATGATCAACGGCTGCACGTTGGGCGCTGCCAGTCCATTGACACCAGAAGGATACGACGTGAAGTTCGCCATGGTCTGCGTCGAGATCTGCCCCGTGGGAATCACCGGAGGTGTCGTACCGGCAAAGATGGCGAAGCTGCTGATCGCAACAATCGGCAATATCAGCAACAGACCGCGCAACAGTTTCGTGAAGTTCGACATGGTGGCGACCTTAATTGGTGATGTTCAGCTTGTACTGGGCGATGGTGGTGGCTGTGTCATTGCTGGGGGTGGGGGGAATCGTCGCCGTACTTTGTACTTGCAGCAGCAATGCTGAGCCACCCTTGGACGTGCCGACGCCCACGCTGGAATAACCCTGGGCTTGCGCTGCTCCAGAGCCCTGATTGATCGTCACGCCATCACGCGCAATGCTGATGACATCCTGGATTTGAGTGGCTGCTATGGTGAATTTCACCGCGGGCGACCACAACGAGGGAGTGTAGTTGTACGACGCAGTCCGGGTGGGGCACGTCACGGCCATGTAGAAGATCACCAGACCAGTGCCGCACGCGGGCTGCACGCCCTGGCCCGACGTCGTATTCGGGTTGAGCAGCGCGGACCAACCCAGGCGGTTCGCAAAAACCGTATTCAGATTGAACATGACGTCGGGGATGTTGCCACCCCAGCTTTCCGGCCAGCCACGATTGAACACATGCGAAGCCAGCACGGCCTCCGGAACCGTGCGCGCCGTTTCCGAAGCTTCGAACGCCTGTTCATGCCGCGCGGTTGCGGTGGTCATGCGCATTTCCAGCAAGGTGCCTCGCATCACGATCAGCGACACCAGCGTCAGCATGACCAGAAAGACCAGACCGACAAACAGCGCGATACCGCGCTGACGACCGGCCATGCCGCGGCCCCACGTATGTGGTTGCATGATGACTGCCCTGCTGACTTGCGATGGGATCGACATGGTCGTTATCCGTTGATTCGATTGCGCAGTTGCACGACAAACTGCTGGGAGGTGCGCACGAACTGCCAGGGGTTGTCGCCATACGGCGTAAAGTTCGGACAACCTGTGGTATCGGGAGCGGCGCCGCTGATGATGGCGTAGTTGCACACACCGAGCGTGCCAAGCTCAAAAGCCTGGGCATGCGGAACCGTGATATCCCGCACCGGGTTCACCGACACCAACGACACGCGAACCGAGACGACATTCGCCCACAGACTGTTGGTGGTCACGTAGGTCGCTGTCTGGTAAGCAGGTGTCACGTTGTTGGTCAGATCGGTGGCGACACCGTATTCGATCTTCATCTGCTCGATACCGTCGACCACTGCGTCGTTGGCCCAGATGCCGGTGGGCAGCAGATGCATGCGCATCAATGTCGGTAGCGGCAATCCGCCGTCGGCGCCAGCCGCGCACACCGTGCCGCCGGGCGGAACGCTGCACGGGCGCAGGTAATACATATCGATCTCGTACGGATAAACGTAACTCGGCAAGGTGTTGCTCGAAGCCGGTGGCGTGACGCTGCCGGGGAACAGCTGTGCCGACGTGTTCGGCGTGGACAACACAAAGATTTCTTTGGGGTTGCCGGTAATGGTGGCGGACTCAGCGGGCGCGACATTGACTACGGCGGGCCCCGGCGGCAGCGTCTGCGGATCGGCAAAACGCAGCACCAGAACATCAGACCCGGGCACATAGTTGGCAGCACCACCAATACAGGTGGCATCGAACGGAAAAGTAGCTGCGCCGTCGTAGCCGAATACGCCACCACCACCGGTTGTGGCTGAATTTACGGCGGTGGCCCATGTCCCGTTGCAGTTACCCGCGGCCGTCACGACACCCGATGCCGCGCTGCCAACCACCACACTGGTAGCTCCATTACCGCCCCAGAAATCGGCCATGCGCAGCGACCAGCCGATACGGTCCGAGGCAATGCGCAGATCTTCCTGCAGAAAATTGTTGCCCGATTGCACCTGGTACGACTTGCGATTGGCGATGAACAGGTTGATCAGCCCGGCGACCACGAGCAGCCCGAGTACGACCGCAATCATCAGCTCGATCAGCGAAAAGCCACCCGACCGCCGCTGCGTGTGCAGCGATCCTGAAGCCTTCCCGCCGCGCCGCTCAGGGCTGGATGGGCTGGGGCTGGAAGTCGAACTGGTACGTGTCATTCGTGGTGGCTCCGGCCGCATTAGGGATCATGCCGTTCCAGCTGACCGAAACAGTCAGTGTCCCTGTGGTGGTGTTGGGCTGTATCGTCGTAAGAACAGTCGCTCCGCTGCTCGCCGTGCCGGCCTTGAGCTGCGCCAGCCACTGAGTCAAATCCGCCGCGGCCTGTTTGCAGGCCGTGTTGATCGTGCAGCTCGGCGCAGTGGTGCCGTCATAGAGGTAATAACTGCCGGTAAGGGCGCCAGCCGTGCTGGGAATGGCACCCACATTCGGCACCCCATACACCCCGGCGGGATTGGCGCGCATGGCGTCGGCAATCGATCGTGCCTGCAGCACAGCGACCGTGCGCGCGCCGGATTGTTTGGTGTATTGCGCGCCCTTGATCTGCATCAGCGCGATACCCAGCACGCCGACGCTGAAAATGACGATCGCTACCAACACCTCGATCAGCGAGACACCTCGCTGACGCGACATTACACGCATGGAATTCTCCCCTATGCCCCTTGCACCCCACTGTACTCATCCGCCCTGCGACGAGTAGTCCCCAGCCGACCAGCGGTAGGAATTGCCCGACAAGCGGCCATCGATGGCTCAGGAAAGTTGACCGTCGTCACTTGTGCGCGGCCGATCGTGGGAGCTCCGGGCAAGTCTTTCTTCACTAGCTTCGAGCCGCAGCCCCTTCCCAATACAGCCGATTCGTAAGAAACTACGACTCACTCACCATGGAGGGCGAGCGTATGAGCACCAGGCAATTAGCCCCGGAAAGAAAGGTGGCCTTGGCGGCTGGATCTGCCGCAGTAGTCGGCATGAAGGCAGGCAGCGGGGCGCACTTGGTGCCAAAGGGACAGGTGCTGGCATGAAGGCGGGCACCGACCGATCGCTTGCGAACATGCGCGAGCTTGCTGTGCAGATCGCTGACCGTTTCGCGCGCTCAGAGATCGAAATGTTCTGTCGCAACGTCGCCGCTGGCAAAGGAAGACCCGTATTCGACATCAGCTGTCCGCTGGTCGACCCCGGTACCCGGCAAGACGAATGGCTCGCGGCCGTTGCAGACGCCGTTCACTACATCGAACTACGCCGTGATGCGCTGCCCTACAGGATGCACCACGTCCACGACCTGGTGTGGTTCGAAGAGCTGGCATGATCCAGGGGGAAACCTGCCTGCACGCCGTAATTCCCGGCGTTTGTCGATTCTCTGGACGGGCTCACGCGTGAGGCCGGGACAGTCTTCCTACTCGTCCATTCCAATCAATCCCTCGATGTCGATCTCGGCAAAGAACAAACCTCGATCCATCGCCTCGGCACGCGTCAATAGAGGCCGGTCAAAAGCTTTCGGCACAAGACCGACCCTTTTGACCTCGCCGTTGCGCGTCACCTCATACCCGGCATGGTCATATTTGATCTCATAGGTGTAGCGCTTCCCCTGGAAGCGCGTATACGTGGCCTTTTCCATGTCTCACGCTCTAGCAGTACTGTCCTAGCCAAAATGGTGCACGTCGGCCTCTCTTTCAGCCGACGCACCCATTTGTGAAGCAAGACGCTTGCCAATCGATGACGTCAGCGGCGCGCGGCTACGCACGGTCGAGATAGGGCGGCAGCACGCGAGGCGTCCACCACAGGACGCTGGCCGCTTTCAAACCCCAGAAAAAACAAAGGCCTGCTTGCGCAGGCCTCTGAAATCTTGGTGCGGAAATAGGAATCGAACCTACGACCTACGCATTACGAATGCGGTTTGAGATTCAATAAAAACAATAAGATAGCAATTTAATAGGGTTTTTTGGCACACTCTTGGCACACTGGGCTAGGAGGTTGTGATGGCGACGATTCGACGGAGAGGGCCACACCAGTGGCATGCCCAGGTGCGGCGGCTAGGTTGGCCTGCACAGACCAAGACTTTCGACACGCGCGGAGAGGCCGAGGCATGGGCCGCTCTGATCGAGTCGGAGATGAATCGCGGCGTATGGCTGGATCGCAGCGAGGCGGAAACCACCACGCTACATACCCTCCTCGACCGCTACGAAGCCGAGGTCATGCCGGCGCTGAAAGGCGCCGTGCGGGAAAAGTCGGTGCTCGGCCTATGGCGCCAGACGCCATTGGCCAAGCGCGCCATGGCCACCATTCGCAGTGGCGACGTCGCACAGCAACGCGACACGTGGCTGTCCGCCGGGCTGGCGCCCGCGACCGTGCTGCGCCGCCTGGCGCGGCTCTCCCACTTGTTCAACACGGCGCGCAAGGAGTGGGGCATGGAAAGCCTTTCGAACCCGGTCGAGCTGGTGCGCAAGCCGACGCCCAACAATGCACGCACGCGCCGCGTTGCAACGCTTCCGGCCGCGACCAAGGGGCGCGGCAATGGCCGCACGACGGACGAGCTGGCGCGTATCAGTGCAGCCAGCGAATCACGTGTGCTTCCGGCGATCCTCACGCTGGCCGTCGAGACGGCGATGCGGCGCGGCGAGATCGCCGCGCTGTGCTGGGAGAACATCGACCTCGCGCGCCGCGTGGCACATCTCCCCGAGACGAAGAACGGCAACAGCCGCGACGTGCCGCTGTCGTCCGTGGCCGTCGATGTGCTTGCGGGTTTGTTGCCCGCTCCCGTGGGCAAGGGCCAGCGGCGCAAAACGCCAGCTGTACCGACTGAACTGCGCGGCTCGGTTTTTGCCACTCATCCTGATGGCATCACGCAGGCGTTTGAGCGAGCGATGCAGCGTGCTCGTACCGCCTACGAACGCGAATGTGCCGATCAAGGACGGGCACCCGATCCGACGTTCCTAGTCGATTTGCGATTCCACGACCTGCGCCATGAGGCGACTAGTCGCCTTGCATCGCGCTTCCAACTTCACGAGCTGGCCAAGATCACAGGACACCGGGATACGCGAATGTTGCTTCGGTACTACCACCCCGATGCCGGCGAACTCGCCAAGAGGCTGCGTTAATGGTCAGATTGATTTTGAAAACAACCTGAGCCCTAAGTCTCCGTACTCGCTATCAGTCAGTCTCTCAATGACAAACTCAGCCGCAGGGAACAATGCACGCACTTGATAAGACCATGCTCGTTCAAAAACAGACAAAAATTTATCTACTGAAGGATCGTCTAGTTCCCATTCATCACCAATGATCTCGGATATGAATTCATCTAGCAAAACGATGTTCATCCAGGACTGAGCTTCAACCATGGACTTGTAACCCATGGCCTTAGCCCTTAGCTCAGCGGCCCCTACACCAAATCTGTCGAAAAAAAGATAGCCATCTAAGTTTTCGATTTTTGGAACAGCGTCCTCCAGCCAATATGCCAACTTGTATAAGTCCATCACCTACCCCTCCTCGGGTGGCTTCGGCGGCGGCGGCGGAGACGGCCGTTGAGAAGGAACTTCGTGAGGCTCTGGTGGCCTGACTTCACCTTTGCCTTGGTGTTCGGTTCCATCAGGTGCAGTGTTGGGTTTCCATTCCTTTACGTTAGGTCTTGGAATGTCACCATGAGGCTTGCCATCTGGGCGATATTGTTTGCCCTCGGTCGCCTTGCCGGTTGGATAAGTTGTATAGCCGCCTTTCCCATCAGGAATTGAGTGAGGGGCGCCATCCGCCTCCGGCAATGGCGGCGGGGGTTTTGATCTGCTGTCTTGCGTGATAACAGGCGTGTTTTGTACGGCATGAACAGTTAGTGCCGCTGTGAGAGTAGCCAATCCAGCCACTACAGCAGTACCGCATGGCGTTGCTGCACATGCAGCGATCGCCTCACCAATGCAAAAATCCTCTACACATTTTCCATCCGGATCCGTATGCATGACGGGATTATTGTTGGCATAGGCATACCGGCTGAAATTGAACGCATTGCCTGCTGTTGGTGTAACCGGATCGATACTGAGGAAACGTCCCACCGCCGGATCGTAGTAACGCGCCTGCATGTAGACGAGCCCGGTGTCAGGGTCGTTTACGTGACCCGTATAACCAGGTCCATTTGGCGGTGCGCCGAGGGCTTGGCTGCCGTACGGCGCGTAGTCGTAGGTCGCCGTGATATTGCCATGGGCATCAGCTTCGGCCAAAGGTGTGCCCTGCGGGTCGGTATAGACGTAGGTCACCGTGCCGGATTGCGCGTGCGCGATGCCACATAGCAGTACCAACGGCAGGACTGATCGCCAAAACCCCTTTCTCATCAAATATTCCCCCGGTCAACATCACCATGTTGTCCGACCTAGCTAGGGCACGCAAGTAGGTAACGGCCCAGCCCGTCTCCTGTGCTCACCAAACAAGCAGAAGCCACACAGGGCGACTGTTCAGGCGCTACCGCTCGCACCGACCTTGAACGTGAACGACGTCTTCGAAATGACGGTGCCTGCACTATCGTAGAAGTAAACCGTGACGCTCATGGAACCTTCCGATATGTCGGAGGACGTACCCCGTACGACGGCCGTCGCAAGGTCGACCAGCGCCTGGTCATCCGGAGCCTGCAGAGCGGTTGGCGAGGCTGCTTGGTTGAGCGATGCAACAGGCTTGTCCCCGTCCTGCGTAATCCCTGACACTGAGTACGACACGGACACCGCCCCGCTTGGCAGAACCCCCGTCGCCAGCACGGTCGTTGCCTCCTGGTAGCCCATCTCGTAGATCTGCCACCCGCCGTTCCATGCGCTGAATGCCAGCGCGGCCTGGCCTGAGGGGTGGCCTCCGGCGTTGTCCTCGGGAACGCTCACAAAATTGCTGAAGGTTTGCCCGTTGATCACAAGCGGCGGCGGGGGTGCAGGGGCCGGTGTGGGAGCGGGCGCTGGTCCTGGTGCTGGTGCGGGCGCCCCGCCGCCGGTGTTGATTGTGATGGAGCTGCTTTGCGTATTGGGCACCACGTCACCCTGGAAGGTCGAATCGACCCCCGGTGTTTCTTGCTGGCTGGACATGGCGCGCGGGGGCGTGGTGACCGTCTGGGCAGCGGCTGAGGCGGTGGCTAGGCAGGCCAATGCGAGGAACGTTGTTTTCATCGGGCGGCACTCCATCGCAGCGCTGCGCGCTGCTTGGCTGATTTGAGTTCGCAAGCGGCGGCGGGGTGCTCGATCCTGGTCGCCGACCAAGTTGAGGCGACCAGGTCGCAGAACCGAGACACGGCCAGTTCAACCTCGGCGTCACCAAAGGCCACAGGCATCCCGGTGCGGATGGATTCGCGGATGCAGATCCGCGCGATCGCGGCGCGCGAGGTGTTGAGGTGCACGACGCCATCGAGGTCGAGCCAGGCGTAGACAGGGGGAAGCCTGCGTGGCAGCGCCGCGTGGCTACTGACCTCGCCGAGGTAGGGCGGGTTCAACGCGCCATCAGCGGCCAGGCGCGACAGCAACAGCGAATACAGCTTCTGACTTTGACTTTCCACAGGCGCCCCCCGGCCGAGAAATGAAAACCCCGGGGCCTCGAAAGAGGCCCCGGGGTAGGGGCGAACTGGTCGCCCCGTCCGCATGAGGCAGTCCCATGGGGGATGCCAAAACGATGCTCGACGGGAGCAATTCGAGGATGACTTTAGCAGCACGCCTTGAAGAAAACAATAGTAAAAACATACAGTTGAAGTGCCGTGTTGTGCAGGGCACTGCCCCAGCGAGTGCCGTGTTGTGCCTTTGTCTAAGTCGGCTTTTGCGGCCTTATGCTGGCTTGTGCCGCGCAGTGCCTCGCGCGCGGGCGCGCGGAGATTATCTATACGCATAAAGCTCCTGCCCTTCGCCTTCCCTAGCTCCGCCCCGTCGCCTACGGCGCCGGCCTGGGGCGAGCCTCCTGCCCGCCCTTGCTCCACGCTCCGAAATTTTTCCCCGCAGCCGCGGTGAGTCACGCTCGGGGTCGGGTGACAGCTCCGCTGTCACTCGGCGTCGAGCCGCTCGCCCTTCAGGGCGAGCAGCTTTTTAAGCAACGCGCTGTAGCTACGAAGCGAGGTACCGGGCGCGAGGCACAACTCGGCACTCACTGGGGCAGTGCCCTGCACAATGCGGCACTTCAAAGCAGAAAAGCTGGTTCTGCGGGGAGGCTGAGGTAGGGGCGATGGGGCGACCGGCGCAGCCCGCAGGAGCGGGCTGGGTGAAGGGCCGCGGCGTCACCGACAGCAAAAGGGCGTATCCGCGGGGGCGTTGCCCCCACACCCCCACCTTGCCCCTATCGGGCGAGCCGGGCCACCTGGGTAGAGGTGGCCTCCTGGCCCTCGACCATATGGCGCAGGCCTGCGTGGAGTCCAATCAACACCGCGGCGGCCAGCAAAAGACCGCCCAGGAGGCGCGCGGGCGCTGAGGCCACAACGCTCATAACGATGGCAGCCAGGTTCTCGCAGGTGTCGGTGATGTGGTTCATGGTGTGCGCCTCTCTCTTGGTGGTCGTGAGTGCCGAAGCAGTAGCGGCCCCTTGGGCCGTTTGCTGCTTCGGTGCGGAGACCGGGCGGCTGGAGCTGGGCACGCTGTCAAGGAGGGCGCGCGATGCGCGCAGCGAAGGCTGGCGCGGGATGGAGGGATTTATTTCGTAGCGCTTCATCGCGAAAAAAATCCCGACTGACACGGGCCGAAGCGGCCCTTGACAGCGTGCCCAGCGGAAGCCAAGGGGAACCGCCCGGCGCAGCCGGGTGGGGAGTAGGCCGCGCAGGCGGCCGGATCCCCGCAGGGCCGCACACGGCCGCCGTTGGCGGCGCGTGTCGCGTAGCGGTGCGCGGCGACGTATCGGCGCAGGAGCGCCCCGCGCAGCGGGGTGCCCTGTCTGCGGTCAATCCTCGGGCGGCTCAGCGAACTCCAAGTGCCAGATTTGCATCTCGCCCAGCGCGAGCCTGTCTGGGTCAGGCTCGGCCCAGAAGATCCAGCCCGGGTCGCAACCACGTTCTTCGGCCTCGCGCCAAACCGTGTTTCGGATTTGGCTGGCCAGCTGGCGTGGTGCTACGAGCAACGTGGCATCGAGGACGCGATCGAGTGCCAGGATGCGCGCGCCGGCACTGGCCTGCCGATCCAAGATGGAAGGGGCCAATGAACGCGCCCAGGCGGTCGAGTTCTTCCCGTTTGGGCCGCCGGATTTTTTACTCAGTTCGACTTCGACGGCAATGCATATTTCCATCGGGCCGCCGTGGTGCAGGAGGAATGCGCCGTCTGGGATGTGCTGGCCGGCGGTGGCGGTGTATTGGGTTTCGATTTCGGCCTCGGGCGCTGCGGTGGCGTCGTCGTCGCCCGCGCGCACGAATCCAAACACAGCTATCAGCGCGAGCTGGTCGTGTCGCAAGGTAGGGCCGGGCGACCAGGTGGCGCCCGAATTTCCACGGCCGAGAAATCGCGTTCCAGCTGGCCGACTAAAGGCGGCGGCGGTAGTGGGTGTGGTCAACCAGGCGCCCATCCGCTCGCCAACGATGGTTGTGCGATGCAGCGCACCTGCCTCAACGAGGCGGGCTAAGACGCGCTGTACCGTGGCCTGTGACAGGCCGAAGTGGGCACCGATGGCCAGGGCCGACGGCCACGTGATGACGCCGCCGGATGAAACTGCGGCGGCCAAAAATTTCGAGTCGTTACCGGCCATGTGAGCCTCCGATTATGTGAGAGTGGCGCGGGTGTGGTGTGAGATTGGTGCGGGAGTGACGTCGGCGGCAGGCAGTCTCACGGCCGGGGCCTCTGCATCGCGATGCAGCGCCCACGCATCGCGATGCAGAGGCCCGGTCGTGGTGGCGTCGCGATAGGTCAAAAGCGGCCAAGAGCCAGGCGGGTGCGCAGGCGCACCTGCAGCCGAAACCGAGCGGTGCCGCAGGCTGCCGGGGTGGGAAGCCCCCCGGCCGGGCTGGCGCCCTAGCCCGCGCCTGGCTGTCGCCAGGCCGCACGGCCTCGACTGCCTTCGGCCCTCTGGGCCTGCGCGTCGGCTTCGCCTCCTTGCGCCGTCCCCGCCCCCAAGGGGCGGGCACCCCCCTTTCATGCGCGTCTCCGGCTTCGCCTTCGACTGAAAGGGAGGTGCCCGCCTCTCCGAGTCGGGGACGGGGGGCCTGCCGGCCCCCCACGAGCCGATCGGCCGACAGGGGTCGGCCTGGGGTCTCCGCTCCCTTCGGTCGGTCGACGCCCTCGACTCGCGGCTCCCCCTAGCATCTGCTGCGGAGCAGCAAATGGGGAGCCTGCCGGCTCCCCCGCCTGCGGCGGCTCCCCCTGTCCGCGTAGTCACGCGGAGGCCTCCGGCCCCGGCTGCGCCGGCTCCCCGGGCGGGGTCGCGCGCGCCCCCTGCACCCGCGCAGAGGCTTCCGCGGGAGCCGCGGCGAGTAGGATCGCCGCTTCGGCGACGATTCGGCGCCGCTTCTTCCTCGCCGTGGGTAACTGCTCGGCGGCCGCCTGCAGCCACGCCTCTACGTCTTCGGGTCGCCACAGTGGCCGGCGCGTGCCAGGCGGCGTACAGGTGCGCGGGACGCGCTGCGGCGCGCGCCGGAGGTCGGCCAGGATGGTGCTCTTTGCGCGTCGCAGGATGGCTGCTAAGTCATCCACGGTGAGCAGTGGCCGGATGCCATGCGGCGGGGTCGTGGCGTTAGCCATGGCGCACCTCCTTGCCCGTTTTCCTCGGCCGGCCCGGCAGCCGTGGTGGCACGGCAGCCGGCTTTACCTGGCCGGCCAGCCAGTCGTCGACGTCAACGCGACGCCAGAGCAGTCGCCGCGTGCCCGCGGGCGTGCAGGCCGGCGGCACGCGCCAAGGCGCGCGCGAGCGGTTATTGACGATGGTTTGCGGGGAGCAGTGCAGCAGGGCGGCCAGGCAGCACAACCCAATGTACTCGTCCATATTTGCCTCACAGGTGGTGAGGCCGCGCGGGTGCGCGGACGAGCAAGGCCGCCGCGCAAGCGCTGCGGCCTTCGTAGGTAGAAGGGAGCAGCGTTTGCGCAGCAAGCGCAATTCGAGTTCGATCCTACCGCCCACCTCGACGTACCGCAATACACCTGCGACGGCGGGCATGCTGGCACAAATTTGGCACAGCTGGGCTGGTATTTCGGGGTATTCAGAAGTAAACAGGGATATGCGATGGTATCGCATATCCCTGTTTTATAAGGAAAATCTTGGTGCCGGAAATAGGAATCGAACCTACGACCTACGCATTACGAATGCGCCGCTCTACCAACTGAGCTATTCCGGCAAACAGCCGCTGATTTTACGGTGCGGCAGGTGATGGCGCAAGCGATGTTGCTGCGCGACTGCCGAAACAAGTAACCATCCTGCGTGACGCAATGGCACCCGAGCGCGGCGCATACGTTGCTCACCTGATCAGATGCTGGCCGACGTGTTGCCACCGACCATGCGCAGCTCCTTGGGCAACGCGAAGGTGATGTTCTCCGGTTCACCGTCCAGCTCGCGCACCTCGCCGGCACCCCACGACTGCAGGCGGGCGATGACGTCGCGCACCAGTTTTTCCGGGGCCGAGGCACCGGCGGTGAGGCCGATGTGCCTGACGCCATCCAGCCAGCTGCGCTCGATGTGTTCGGCACCGTCGATCAGAAATGAGCGCACGCCCTGCTTCTCGGCCAGCTCGCGCAGGCGGTTGGAGTTGGAGCTGTTCACCGATCCGACCACCAGCATCAGGTCGACCGCGTCGGCAAGCCTGCGCACGGCATCCTGGCGGTTCTGCGTCGCGTAGCAGATGTCGTCCTTGCGCGGACCTTCGATGTCGGCGAACTTCGTACGCAATGCTTCGATGATTGCCTTGGTGTCGTCCACCGACAGTGTGGTCTGGGTGACGTAGGAGAGTGCATGCGGAAACTTCGGTACCAGCCGGGTCACGCAGTCGATCGACTCGACCAGCAGGATTTCACCGGCGTTGGCGGAATTCCACTGACCCATGGTGCCTTCGACTTCCGGATGACCGGCATGACCGATCAGCACCACGCTGCGGCCGATGCGACCGAGCCGGGCCACCTCCATATGCACCTTGGTGACCAGTGGACAGGTGGCGTCGAAGACCTTCAGATGGCGTTGCTCGGCCTCCTCGCGCACAGCCTGTGACACGCCATGGGCGCTGAAGATCACCGTGGCGCCATCGGGAACTTCGTGCAACTCCTCGACGAACACCGCGCCATCGGCGCGCAGTTTGTCGACCACGTAGCGGTTGTGCACCACCTCATGCCGCACGTAGATCGGTGCGCCCCACGATTCCAGCGCACGCTCGACGATGGCGATGGCGCGATCGACGCCGGCGCAGAATCCACGGGGGTTGGCGAGCAGGATGTCCACAACTGACCTCAGCGAAATCTCGAACAAGAACCGTCACCCCGGCTAAGGCCGGGGCCTAGTGACTCGATCAACAGCAACGCGACCGGCATCTGGAAACTGGATGATCAGCCTTGCTGTTGAAACGCGCTTCCGACCTGCGCCGGAATCACGAGAAGCCCGAATTATCGCACGCTGCCCACGGGCTTGCCGGTGGGTTTGCCAGTGAACAGGCCGAAGGCAATCAGCATCACGGCGCCGACCGAGATGCCGCAGTCGGCGAGATTGAACACCGGGTAGCTCCACTGCTGGAAATACACCTGGATGAAGTCGGTGACCTGGGCCGCATGCAACCGGTCGATCAGGTTGCCGACGGCGCCGCCGATGATCATCGCCAGCGGCATGCCGGTACGCCAGTCACTCCGTGGCGTGCGCGCCAGCCACACCACCAGCATGCTGCTGATCGCCAACGCCAGCACCACGAAGAACCAGCGTTGCCAGCCGGCACCGTTCGCCAGAAAACTGAACGCGGCACCGGTGTTGAACGCCAGTGTCCAGTTCAGGAAACCGGGAATCACCGGATGCGGCATACCCGCCGGCGGCAACGCCTGCAAGGCCCAAACCTTGCTGAGCTGATCGAGCGCGATGACGACAGCGGACAGGCACAGCCAGACGAGTGCGTTGGGTTTGTTGGTCATGGTGAGAGGGCGGACTCGAGAAAGGGCAATGTGGAGACTCGGGGATAGGACAATAAAGTGCAGCGTTATGGATCGCAGGAATCCGGATTTTCTCCGCCCCCTGCTCGCAGGGGGCGGCTGGTAGTGGGTGGCTTTTGACCTTGAGATCAAGAGCGACCCCACCCCAACCCTCCCCTGCTCGCAGGGGAGGGAGCACAGCCAGATCAGAACCCGCACCGACCTGGATTTTCTCCTCCCCCTGCTTGCAGGGGAAGGTTGGTAGGGGGTGGCTTTTGACCTTGAGATCAAGAGCGACCCCACCTCAACCCTCCCCTGCTTGCAGGGGAGGGAGCACAGCCAGATCAGAACCCGCACCGACCTGGATTTTCTCCTCCCCTGCTTGCAGGAGGAGGTTGGGAGGGGGTGACTTTTGACCTTCAGATCAAGAGCGCCCCTCCCCAACCCTCCCCTGCTCGCAGGGGAGGGAGCACAGCCAGATCAGAACCCGCACGACCTGGATTTTCTCCTCCCCCTGCTCGCAGGGGGAGGTTGGGAAGGGGTGGCTTTTGACGTTGAGATCAAGAGCGACCCCACCCCAACCCTCCCCTGCTTGCAGGAGAGGGAGCACAGCCAGATCAGAACCCGCACGACCTGGATTTTCTCCTCCCCCTGCTCGCAGGGGGAGGTTGGGAGGGGGTGGCTTTTGACGTTGAGATCAAGAGCGACCCCACCCCAACCCTCCCCTGCTTGCAGGGGAGGGAGCACAGTCAGATCAGAACCAGCGTCGATCTTCGCCTGGGCCTTCGACGTTGCTGATGCAGCGACTGCAGAGCTCGGGATGTTCCGCGTGACTACCCACATCGTTGCGACGATGCCAGCAGCGTACGCATTTCTGCGCTTCACTAACCTTGGCCCTGACCCAAACTGTCATGTTTCCCACATCAGGTGCCGACACCAGAGCACTCTCACCATCAAGGCCAATAAGTGGGTCTATCCTATTTTCGGTTTCTTCCAGGCGTACTTCTGAAGTGATGAAGAAAAAGCGTAGTTCACTCTCTTCTTGGGCATAGCGATTCACAAGATCGGATTCGGCGTGAATGGTTAGCTCCGCCTCAAGTCCTGCACCAATTTTTCCATCCTTGCGCATGCCCTCGAGTACGCGCGAGGCGGTATCGCGGATCGCCAACAGCTCGGCCCAGTAACGACGCTGCGCCGGCGACGCCTGCGCGGCGATCAAGCCGTCGTACCAGGTTTCGAACAGCACGCTGTCGCCGCGTTCGCCCGGCAACTGCTGCCAGATTTCCTCGGCAGTGAAGCTGAGCACCGGCGCCAGCCAGCGCACCAGCGCTTCGGCGATGCGGTACATCGCGCTCTGCGCGCTGCGCCGTCCGCGGCTGTCGGTCGGCATGGTGTACAGCCGATCCTTGGTGATATCCAGATACAGCGCGCCGAGCTCGTTGGTGCAGAAATTCTGCACCCGCGCCACGATCTCGGGAAAATCGTAGCGCTCATACGCGGCCAGCACGGCCTGCTGCACGTCATACGCCTGCTGGATCGCCCACTGATCCAGCAACAGGCTGTCTTCCACCGGCAACAGGTGCCTGGTCGGATCGAAGCCGTCCAGATTGCCGAGAAGGAAGCGCGCGGTATTGCGGATGCGCCGGTAACTGTCGGAGACGCGCTTGAGGATCTCGTCGGAAACGGTCATCTCGTTGCGGTAGTCGGCCGAGGCCACCCATAGCCGCAAGATGTCGGCGCCCAGGTTGTCCATCACCTTCTGTGGAGCGACCACGTTGCCAAGCGACTTCGACATCTTGCGGCCATTCGCATCGACCGCAAAGCCATGCGTGAGAACGTCGTCGTAAGGTGCACGGCCGTGAATCGCCGCCGAGGTCAGCAAGGATGACTGGAACCAGCCGCGATGCTGATCCGAGCCCTCCAGATACATCACCTTGTAATGCCCGGCAGTGCCCTGCCGCAGCTCGGGTCGCCGGCCGATCACCGCGTAATGCGTCACGCCCGAATCGAACCAGACGTCCAGCACGTCGGTGACTTTCTCGTAATCCTTTGCCTGATCGCCAAGCAACTCGGCGGCATCCAGTGCGAACCACGCATCGACACCGCCCTGTTCCACCTTTTTCGCGACCTGCTCAAGCAGCATCACCGAATCCGGATGGGGTTCCTGGGTTGCCTTGTGCACAAACAACGCAATCGGCACGCCCCAGGTGCGCTGGCGCGAGATGCACCAATCCGGTCGCCCGGCGACCATGCCGGCGATGCGTTCCTCACCCCAGCTTGGCACCCAGCGCACGCTCTTGATCGAGGTCAGTGCCGTCGAACGCAGACTGGCCTGCTCCATGCTGATGAACCACTGCGGCGTGGTGCGGTAGATCACCGGCGTCTTATGGCGCCAGCAATGCGGGTAACTGTGCTCGATCTTCGCGAACGCGAGCAGCACGCCGCGTTGGCGCAGCAGATCCACGATGACGTCATTGGCCTTCCAGACGTGCAGGCCGGCAATTTCAACACCGTCCGCTGCCGGCGTATCGGCGCGGAAGGTGCCGCGCGACTCGATGTAGTTGAGTATGTCGATACCGTGCTGGCGCGCCACCACGAAATCCTCGACACCGTGGTCGGGCGAGGTATGCACCGCACCGGTACCGTCCTCGGCCGATACGTGCTCGCCAAGAATCACCGGCACCACGCGCGGATAGAACGGATGCTGCAACAACGTGCCATCCAGTGCCTGACCAGTCGCATGGCCAAGTACGGTTGCGTGTTCCAGGTCATAGCGCTGCGCGACCTTGTCGACCAGGGCGCTGGCAACCACGAGCAAAACGCGTCGACCATCGCGCGACGGTCCCTCGATCAACGCGTACTCGAGTTCCGCACCAAGCGATACTGCCTGGCTTTCCGGCAACGTCCATGGTGTCGTCGTCCAGATCGGCACGGCGACGATCGCATCGCCCGCAGCCACACCAAACTTAGCGGCCAACGCAGCGGCATCGATCGCGTCATACGCGACATCGACGGCGGGCGAGACTTTGTCGGCGTATTCAATTTCCGCCTCAGCCAGGGCCGACCCGCAATCGAAGCACCAGAACACCGGCTTGGCACCACGCACGACGTGACCATTTTCGACGATGCGCGCCAGCGCGCGCAGCATGTCGGCCTCGTAGCTGAAGTCCATCGTGCGGTACGGCCGCTGCCAGTCACCGAGCACGCCCAGCCGTTTGAAGTCGGTGCGCTGGGCATCGACCTGCTCGGTCGCGTATTCGCGACATTTCTGCCGGAACGCGGCGGCGTCGAGCTTGTCGCCCGGCTTGCCGAATTTTTTCTCCACCGCGATTTCGATCGGCAGGCCGTGGCAATCCCAGCCCGGCACGTACGGCGCACGATGGCCAGAAAGCAGCTTCGACTTGACCGTGATGTCCTTGAGGATCTTGTTGACTGCATGGCCGATATGGATCGAGCCATTGGCGTACGGCGGACCGTCGTGCAACACGAACACCTTGTCGCGACCAGCCGTCAGCAGCTGGATCTGCGCATAACGGTCGACCCGCTCCCACTCGGCCAGCCAGTTCGGCTCGCGCTTGGGCAGGTCGCCGCGCATCGGAAAATCCGTCTGCGGAAGGTTGATCGTGCTCTTGTAGTCGTGGGTCATTACGTTATGTCATCTGGTTATACGTGGACGGCATCGCTGCCAGGCGATACCGCATCAGGCTTTCGTGCTGTGCGGAGCGAAAGCCATCGGGACCAACGGGTAGTTCAACAAAATAGCCGATCAGGAAAGCGCAATAAATGGGTTACATACCCGCAGCTGCCCTTCCATCAATAGCCCATGTTGCATATCTTCTGAATAAAGCCGATCGCAACCAGCCAGCAACGCCGCTGAAACGATCATCGCGTCACATATCGACAACCCATAACGTTCCGCAAGGCGCCGACCGGCGTCATGCGTTTGTATCGTCATGGGCTCAACCGTACATGTCGCGCGCAACCCGGCAAGTACCTCATCGGTCTCGGCCCAGGTCATGCGCAACTTGCGCCGCGTCACACTCATCATTTCATTCAACACTTGCACGCTGATGATGCCGCCAGCGGCGATCACCGCTTCGGCGCGATCAGCCTTGGTCACATCGGCGGAGAGAAGATATAGCGCGATATTGCTGTCGATGAACGCTTTAGCTGCGTTCATGGGCCGCATCGCGCTCGAAGACGAAATCGGCGGGAAGGCGCCCACGGAACTTGCGCAACCGCTGCAGCAGTTCCTGCTTCCCGGGATTCTTCTTCACCTCGAACACGCGGGCGCCCGCAATGTGCACCTCAATGTCATCACCATCACGCAATTCCAGCGCCTCAACGACGACGGCCGGCAGTCGAATGGCCAAGCTGTTGCCCCACTTGGAAACTTGCATGACACGCCCTCGATAAGATATACATTAAACTATGTATATCTTAGGAGGCCGGCAGATCGAAGTCAATGCAAGGCCATCCGCCAAAAACTCACGCCTCGACCAGGCGCGAATTCATCCCCAGCAGTTCGCGCGCCATGCGGGCATCGAGTTGCATCTGGGCCTTGAGTGCCTCCAGCCCGTCGAACTTCTGCTCGTCGCGCAGCTTGGCCACAAACTGCACCGCCATGCGCTGGCCGTACAGGTCACCTTCGAAATCGAACAAATGCACTTCGAGCAGCGGTTCGCTGACCTGGTTCACGGTCGGTCGGACGCCCAGGCTGGCCACACCCGGCCAGCTGCACTCGCCCTCGCCCAGCCCCACGCGCACCGCAAAGATGCCCTGCACCGGGCTGACCCGCTGCTGCAGGTGAATGTTGGCCGTGGGGAAGCCCAGGGTGCGGCCGAGCTGGTTGCCGTATTCCACCTTGCCATCGATGACGAACGGGCGCCCGAGTAACGGCTCGGCGCCGGAAAATTCTCCAGCAGCCAGCAGCATGCGGGCACGGCTGGCCGAGACCCGCGCGCCGTCGAAGTGCACCGGCGGCATCGTGCAGGCGGTAAAACCAAGCTGCGCGCCCATCCGCTCCAGCAGCGCCACATCGCCGCCACGCTTGTGGCCGAAACGAAAATCACTGCCTACCCACACTTCGCACGTCGCCAATCGATCCACCAGCACGCGCTGCACGAAATCCTCGGCCGACATCGCCGTCAATGCCGCGTTGAAGCGCAGCAACAAGGTCTGCTCCATGCCGGCAGCGGCAAAGCCCCGGAGTTTTTCGCGCACGCTGGACAACCGCGGTACCGGAGCGGCTGAAAAGAAGGCGCGTGGCAGCGGCTCGAAGCTCACCACGACCGGACTGCAGCCGAGCGCCTGTGCGCGCACACGCACCTGCGTCAGCAACGCCTGGTGTCCGCGATGCAGGCCATCGAACGCGCCGACGGCGATCACACTGCCGCCGGGCGCCAGACAAGGGCCCGCGAGATTCCTGGAAAGTCTCATCATGGCCTGAGTATAACGGGCGCTACGGTCGCGCCGAGAGCGTTCGGGCGGCGCCTGGGCAAGATCAGACAGCCCGCAGGTCGCGCAAGCGAAAACCACCGGCAAACAAGCCGCCAACGTAGGCCAGCGAGCCGGCGATCACCAGTGCTGACAGATGCCAGACCCGCGTGAATATCGACACGCCCACCCAGTCCGGCCACAGCCAGCGACCGAGCAGCAGCGCAATCACCATCACCGCGCAGGCGATCGCCAACCGCAGCCAATGCCTGGCCCAGCCAGGTTCGCGCTGATATACGCCTGCGCGCTTCAACCAGCGCCACAACAAAACAAAGTTGAGATAGCTCGACAGGGTGCTTGCAATCGCCAGCCCCACGTGCAGGCCCGGTACCTTCGCGATGCCATCCAGAAAGCTGCCCTGTTTCAATGCCGGCGAGGCCCACAGTTCGTACAGCAGCACGATGAAGATGGCGTTGAACACCATGTTCGCCACCAGCGACGCCACGCCCGCCCGCACCGGCGTGCGGGTGTCCTGGCGCGAATAGAACGCCGGCAGCACGACCTTGACCAGCGCAAATGCTGGCAACCCGCAACTGAGCGCGATGATCGACAAGGTCGACATGTGCGCGTCAAACGCGGTGTAGTGTCCGTTTTGGAACAAGGTATCCACCAACGGCCCGGCCAGCAGCAGCAGCGCAAACATCGCCGGCAGCGCAATCAGCAGGGTCAGCCGCAAGCCCCAGTCCAGCGCCCTGGAGAATCCGGCCCGATCGGTTCCGACGTGGTGGCGAGACAGCGCCGGCAGGATTACCGTGCCCAGCGCCACCCCGAACACGCCCAGTGGCAGTTCAAGAAAGCGGGTCGACTGCCACAGCCAGGTCTGCGAGCCGGTCACCAGCAGCGAAATCACCACCGTATCCAGCAGCAGGTTCAGTTGCGCCACCGAAGATCCAAACAGGGTCGGCACCATCAGCCGCATGATCCGGCGCACCTGCGGATGGCTCCAGCCCCAGCGCGGCATACTGAGCAAATCCAGCTCACGCAGCGCCGGCAGCAGAAACAACAACTGCAGCACGCCGGCCAGCAGTACGACCCAGCCCATCGCCATGATCGGCGTTTGCAGCCGGGGTGCCAGCCATAGCGCTCCCACCACCATGCAGATGTTGAGGATGACGGGTGCCAGTGCCGGCAGCGCGAAACGATGAAAGCTGTTCAGCGCACCACCGGCCAGTGCAGTCAGCGAAACAAACAGGATGAACGGAAAAGTCAGCCGCACCAGGTCTGTCGTGAGGTCGAACTTGTGCGGCTGCACCAGCGCGCCCGGCGCAAACGTGCCGGCCACCTCCGGCGCAAAGATCAGGCCCAGCGCCGTCACGACCAACAGCACCCCACCGAGCGTGCCGGATACGCGCGCCAGCAGTTCCTTCAAGTCCTCGTGACTGCCGGTTTCCTTCACTTCCGTGAAGACCGGCACGAACGCGGTCGAAAACGAACCCTCGGCGAACAGCCGACGCATGAAATTGGGAATGCGGAAAGCGATGACGAAGGCGTCGGTGGCGGCATTCGCCCCGAACACGTGGCTCATCGAGACGTCCCGCAACAGCCCGAGCACGCGCGAAATCATCGTCATGCTGCTGAACGAGAGCAGCCCGCGGAACATGCTGGGAGACTTCATGCGTCTGCCGTTACCTTCGATATCGGGAGGGTTTCACGCCCCGCGCTATCGGGAGCAAGCGCATAGTTTGACAGCCGTCGGCCGCAAGATGACAGCCCAAACGTGGCAAAATAGGGGCATTTCGAGCCCCTTCGGTTTCCGCGCATCGCGCGGGTCCCAGCTGCAGCTACGCTAAACGATTGACGCAACGGCAATTCGACCGCATAATTGGCGTCTTTTTCCAACCCCTACCCTTGTATCCCGGAGTTCTACCTTGGCCAACATCAAGTCCGCGAAGAAGCGCGCGCGCCAGTCCGAGCAGCGCCGCCTGCGCAACATCAGCGCCCGCTCCATGGTCCGTACCGCCCTGAAGAAGGTCGTCAAGGCCATTGAGGCCAAGGACAAGGCCGGCGCCATCGCCGCCTTTACCGTCGCCCAGCCGGTGATGGATCGTTACGCCGCCCGCGGCCTGATCCACAAGAACAAGGCCGCTCGCCACAAGAGCCGCCTCAACGCGAAGATCCGCGAACTGGTATAAGCCAGCTGCGCGACTCGGGTTGATGCGAAAAGCCGGCGGAAGCCGGCTTTTCCATTCTTAGGAACCGCACAGGCCGGCGGAAGCCGGCTTTTCCATTCTTAGGAACCGCACAGGCCGGCGGAAGCCGGCTTTCCCATTCTTAGGAACCGCACAGGCCGACGGAAGCCGGCTTTCCCATTCTTAGGAACCGCACAGGCCGACGGAAGCCGGCTTTCCCATTCCAGGAACCGCAGGCCGGCGTATGCCGGCTTTTCCATTCCGGGAACCGCAAGCCGACTTTTCCTTCGTAGGAAAGTGCGGCCCGCGAAGGCTGGCTTTCTTGCGGCCCGGAACGGCACAGGCACCGGCGTCGGTGAATATATCGCGTAAATTTCAACACTACGAACGAAACGTCGGGTAAGCTGATGTGCACCATCAAACGGGGTGCTGATGATGACCATTCGATTGTCCGCTTCGACCCAGCTGCTTTTCGCCGTGTCCGTGCTCGCCCTTCCCATCATGGGAATCGCCCAGGATAAACCGGCCTCCGCCAGCACTGCCGCCACGGTGCAGGGCAGCAGCAACGTGGCCCCCGTCTACGACTCGGCCGATAACGCCGACAGGATGAGTTCGACGCGCTTCACCTCGGCCGAAGACAGCGCCAGGCCCGGTGAATACTTCTTCGGCCTGGGCGCCAATGCCTTCAAGAAAAAGGACTACGCCTTTGCCGTTCGCATGTACAGGGTCGCGGCTTCCTGGGCCTACAAACCCGCTGAATACAACCTCGGCGTGATGTATGCACTCGGACAAGGCGTGCCCGTGGACCTGCCACGCGCCATGGCCTGGATGACACTGGCAGCAGAACGCGGTGAGAAATCCTACGTCGCGGCGCGCGAGCTGATCAATGCACAATTGAGCAAAGCGCAGTTTGCACAAGCCGATGCGATCTACGGTGAACTCTACCCAACCTACGGCGATGCTTCGGCCTTGCGCCGTGCCAAGGATCGCTGGGCGCAGGTTCGTTCCTCAATGACCGGCTCACGGGTTGGGTCAGTGGCCGGTGAACTCAAGGTGGGCGTGAGTGCGTCAGGCGACTCGCCCATGGGAGCCCCCTCAAAAAACCCTGGCTCCAAGACGAATCACGTCGGCACCGGAGCCTCTGACATCCTCGGCGGAGAGGAGGTCGACGGGGCGATTGCCTACGAGCAGTTGCTGAAGAGCGATAACCCATATGACCAGAAATTCGAATCACGCCCCGGCTCCACCGGGAAAGTCACGGTGGGGACTTTGATTCCGGTCAAGGGGCCCGTGAACCCGGTCAAGAAGGACGATGCGCAAAAGCCTGCTACGTCAGGTACGTCAGCCGCCCCTGCGCCGACGGACAATTCCAGTCATTGATAGGCTGATACTTCGCGATGAATCCGCGTAGGTGCACAAAGCAACTCACGAGACCGCCATTTACCGCGGCGCCTCAACCTTTTCAGCACAGATAGGCACACGATGTAAACGCGCCATGCCCAGCTGATCGGCGTGCGTCGGCCTGTCGGCGGCGATGTCGCCGAGTCATCTTGTGCGGCTTTCGCCAGAAGCGTAGCGTTGCCACGCCGACCGGCACAGTCAAAGGGAGTGATTGTCATGGCCATCCGTTCGTCCGCTTTGTCCTTCCTGCTTTGCGCGATTCCTCTGCTTGCCCTTCCCTGCACCGCCTTGGCGCAGGACAACACGACAGCTGCCAGCAATGGCACTGCTGCACAGACCAACAACGTGGCACCCATCTACGATTCGGCCAACAACGCGGACAGGATGACCTCCAACCGCTATGGCACACCCGAAGACAATGCCAGGCCAGGCGAGTACTACTTCGGCCTGGGTGCGAACGCGTTCAAACGCAAGGACTACGCGTTTGCCATCGACATGTACAAGGTCGCGGCGTCCTGGGCTTACAAACCGGCCGAATACAATCTCGCCGTCATGTATGCCCGCGGGCAAGGTGTCCCTTCGGATCTGCCACGCGCCATGGCATGGATGACGCTGGCAGCGGAGCGCAACGAGCCGCAGTACGTCCAAGCGCGCGAACTGATCAATGCGAAATTGACTCCGGCCCAGTTTGCCCAGGCCGATGCGGTCTGGAATCAACTCAAACCAGCCTACGGCGACGAAGCCGCGTTGCGTCGTGCGAAGGATCGCTGGGCACAGGTGCGTTCTTCGATGACCGGCTCGCGGGTAGGGTCAGTCGCGGGCGAACTCGCGGTGGGTGGCCTTTCGGTGGGAGGACTTCAACAATCTCCCCCGTCCGCACGTGGCACCAATCATGTGGATACTCTCGGCTACGACCTGACCGGTGGCAATCAAATGGATGGCACTATCGCCTTCCAGCAACTGCTGGCGAGCAACGACCCGTACGATCCGAAATTCGAATGGCGCCCCGGCTCAACCGGAAGCGTCACGGTCGAGCCTTTGATCCCGGTCAAGAAGAATGATGTGCAAAAACCCGCAGCATCGGACAATCCGCCAGCGGACAACTCCAACCATTGATGCCGACCCGACGTGGGTCAGTCCACGTAGAGTCGAACGCGCACCGGTGCATTCCGCCTTGGGGTGGAATTCACCGCATCAACGGCGAACTGGGAGCGCCATCACTTGGCGCGTGAGCGGAATTCCAGCGGCATAGATTCTGTTCGCGCCGCGGCCGGAGGTTTGCTCCCGCAGGCTCCGCAGGTGCTGCAGCCATCGCTGCAATCGCCGGTCGCCTGCTTCGGCTGCAACCGTTGCCCGAATGCACGCAGCCAGGCGGCATGTCCGGGACGGCTGAAGTGGATTGACGCCGTCGCCATCCAGCGGTTGGTGAGCTGCGGGGCCAGCTTGCGGAATACGACCAGCACGCTGACCAGCACGATCAGGCCGATCACCACGTATTGCGCCAGCAGGCCCGTGCTCATGTGAGGAGCCTGGTGATCTGGTAGGTCAGCAACGATGCCACGTAGGCGACCGCGAACATGTAGCTGAAGGAGATCGCCACGTTGCGCCAGGAATGGGTCTCGCGGCGGATCACCGCCAACGTGGACATGCACTGCGGCGCGAACGCAAACCACACCAGCAACGACAGCGCGCTGGCCAGCGAGAAATTGGTCGCCAGCGCGTGCGCCAGGCCACCGGTATTGGCATCACCGCCTACTGCATAGACGGTGGCCAGCGCCGCCACCGCGGTCTCACGCGCCGCGAACGCCGGGATCAGCGAGAGGCTGATCTGCCAGTTGAAGCCCAGCGGCGCGAAGATGAACTGCAATCCGTGACCGAGGTAACCGGCAAAGCTGTAATCGATCGCTGGCCCGGTAGCACCGGCCGGCGGCGACGGAAACGTGGAGATGAACCACATCAGCACGGTCAGTGCGAGGATCACACCAGTCAGCCGCTTGATGAAGATCGCGCTGCGCTCCCACAGCCCGATCGCGATGTCGCGCGGCTTGGGCATCCGATACGACGGCAGCTCCATCAGCAGCGCATGTTCGCTCTTGTCACGATGGATGCGCTTGATCACCCAGCCCACCGCCATCGCACCAAGAATGCCGGCCGCATACAGCGCAAACAGCACCAGGCCCTGCAGGTTGAAGATACCCAGCACATGGTGCATCGGGATGAACGCACCGATCAGCAGCGCGTATACCGGCAGACGCGCGGAACAGGTCATCAACGGCGCGACCAGGATGGTGGCGAGCCGGTCGCGTGGGTCCTGGATGCTGCGCGTACCCATGATGCCGGGGATCGCGCAGGCGAAGCTCGACAGCAGCGGAATGAACGAGCGCCCGGTCAGGCCGACCGACATCATCAGTCGATCGAGCAGGAACGCGGCGCGCGGCAGATAGCCGGACTCTTCGAGCACCAGGATGAAGAAGAACAGCACGAGAATTTCCGGCAAGAAGCCAATGACCGTGCCCAGCCCCCCGAATATTCCGTCGACCACCAGACTCTGCAACGGCCCCGCCGGCAGCAGCGTGGCGACATGCGTCCCCATCCAGCCGAAGCCTTCGCCGATCAGGTCAGTCATCGGCTTGCCTGCCGAGTAAACCGCCTGGAACACCAGGAACATCACCACCGCAAGGATCGCCAGCCCGAATACCGGATGCAGCGCCCAGCGGTCGAGTGCATCGTCCATCACCGCGGTCTGGCGCGGCATCGTCACCGTCGCGGTCAGCAGCTCTCGCACCTGCGCGTGCAGGTCGGCGCGACTGGCCGGGTCGTCGGCCATCGCGGGCGCCGCGACAGGCACTTCGCCATCCACGCGCTCGATCAGCGCCAGCGCACCGCCGCGCTTGACCGCGATCGTCTCCACCACCGGCATGCCGAGCCGGCGCTGCAACTCGGGCACGTCGATCTCGATGCCGCGTCGGTGCGCGGCATCCATCATGTTCAGCGCAAGCACCACGGGCCGACCGAGGCGCTTGACCTCCAGCACGAAGCGCAGGTGCAGCCGCAGGTTGGTGGCATCGGCGACGCAGACGATCAGGTCCGGCGCTGCCTCGCCCGGGTAGTTACCTTCCAGCACATCCCGGGTGATCTGCTCATCCGGACTGTTCGCATCGAAACTGTAGGTGCCCGGCAGGTCGAGAATTTGCAGCACGCGTCCGGACGGCGCCGTGAAGCGGCCCTCCTTGCGCTCGATGGTGACGCCGGCGTAATTGGCAACCTTCTGCCGACCGCCGGTCAACAGGTTGAACAGCGCCGTCTTGCCGCAGTTCGGGTTGCCGACCAGGGCTATGCGCAGGGTCGACGCGCTCATGCCGCTTCCTGTCGCACGGTGACCCGATGCGCCTCGCTGCGGCGCAGCGCGAAACGGGTCGAGCCGATCTGGATCAGCAGCGGATCGGCGCCCAGCGGCCCGACCGCGACTACCCGTACGGGTTCGCCATCAACGAATCCCAAATCGCGCAAACGCTGCGCAATCGGATCCATCGCGTGCGCATCGTGCACGCGATCGACGACAGCGGGAGCACCTTTGGGCAAGTCCGACAGACGCACGGGCGATTCTCAAATAAGAATTGTTCGCATTGTAACCCTTAATACATATCCCTGCACTGCGGGCCCATCCACGGGATGGGCTGCGTTTATGATGGTCCTCTTTATGGGGTTGACCGATGACCGATTCCGTCCTGTGCGAACACCGCGGCGCCACCGCCTGGCTCACGCTGAACCGCCCGCAGGTACACAACGCGTTCGACGACGGCCTGATTGCCGAGCTCACCCATGCGCTCGAACAGGCCGACGCCGATCCTGGCGTGCGTACGGTGGTGCTGACCGGCAACGGCAGCTGCTTCTCTGCCGGCGCCGACCTCAACTGGATGCGCAGCATGGCTGGCGGCAGCGAACAGGAAAACCGCGACGATTCGCTGCGGTTGGCGCGCCTGATGCGCACCCTGCAGTTCCTGTCCAAACCCTGCGTCGCGCGCGTCAATGGCGCCGCCTACGGTGGTGGCGTCGGCCTGGTCGCGTGCTGCGACATCGCGGTAGGTATCGATACGGCAAAGTTTGCGCTGTCGGAAGTGAAACTGGGTCTGGTGCCGGCGGTGATCTCGCCGTATGTCATCGCGGCGATTGGTCTGCGCGAGGCGCGCCGCCTGTTCATCACCGGCGAAGTGATCGATGCCGCCAGCGCCGCGCGCATCGGCCTGCTGCATGCGGCCGTACCGGCAAGCGAACTGGACGAAGCGATCGAACGCCAGCTGTACCTGCTGGCAAAGGCCGGTCCGAACGCCCAGCGCGAGGCCAAGCAACTGGCGCTGCGCATCGGTGGCACTGATCTGGCGCAAACCGAACGCATCGATGTGGCGAACGCGGAGCTGATCGCCCGCCTGCGCGTATCGGAGGAAGGCCAGCACGGCCTCAGCGCGTTTCTCGACAAGCGCGCACCGCGCTGGGTCGGGGCGACTTAACCTCAACCGCTACCGTGCCACGTTGCGCTCCCTCCCCTGCTTGCTGGGGAGGGTTGGGGTGGGGTCGCTCTTCGCCCGAGGGTCAAAAGCTTCACCCCCTCCCGACCTCCCCCTGCAAGCAGGGGGAGGAGCAAACAATGCACCCTCATTGCTATGCGGGAAAAAGATCTTCGCCTGCTATCTTTGTATCGATACGAACGGCCCCAGGGATATTGAATGTTCGAGCGCGTACTGATTGCCAACCGTGGCGAGATCGCCTGCCGTGTGATCCGCACCTGCCGTCGCCTCGGTATCCACACCATCGCGGTGTATTCAGAGGCTGACCGCGATGCGCAACATGTGCGGCTGGCTGACGAGGCATGGCCGATTGGTGGTCCGCGCCCCGCCGATTCCTATCTGCGCGGCGATGTCATTCTGGAGGTGGCGAAGAAGTCCGGCGCTCAGGCGATCCATCCCGGCTACGGCTTTCTTTCGGAAAATACCCACTTCGCCCGCGCTTGCGCCGACGCCGGCGTTGCGTTCATCGGCCCGCGACCCGAGAGCATCGATGCGATGGGCTCCAAGGCTGCGGCCAAGGCGCTGATGGAAAAGCATGCCGTGCCGCTGGTGCCCGGCTACCACGGTGAGAACCAGGACGCCGCGGTACTCGCCGAAGAGGCGCGCAAGACCGGCTTCCCGCTGATGATCAAGGCGACTGCCGGCGGCGGCGGTAAAGGCATGCGCATCGTGCGCAGCGAGACGGAGTTCGCCGACGCGCTCGCCTCAGCGCAGCGTGAGTCCGCCAGCTCGTTCGGCGACACCCGGGTGATTCTGGAGCGCTATGTCGAGCATCCGCGGCATATCGAATTCCAGGTATTTGGCGACACGCACGGCCAGGTGATCCACCTCAACGAACGCGAGTGCTCGGCGCAGCGCCGTTACCAGAAAGTGCTTGAGGAAACACCGTCGCCGTTCCTCGACGCCGCACGCCGCAAAGCCATGGGCGAAGCCGCGGTAGCTGCTGCGAAAGCCGTGAACTATGTCGGCGCCGGCACGGTGGAATTCATCGTCGCTCAAAGCGGCGAGTTCTTCTTCATGGAAATGAACACGCGTCTGCAGGTCGAGCACCCGGTCACCGAGATGACGCTCGGACTGGACCTCGTCGAATGGCAGCTGCGCATCGCCGCCGGCCAGCCACTGCCGCTGCAGCAAGAGCAGATTCAGGCCCATGGTCATGCGATCGAGGTGCGCCTGTACGCCGAAGATCCGGATCAGAACTTCCTGCCCAGCTCCGGCAAATTGTTGACGCTGCGCCTGCCCGCTGCTTCGGCACATGTACGGCTCGATGGCGGTGTGATCGAGGGCGATACGGTAACGATCTTCTACGACCCGATGATCGCCAAACTGATCGTGTTCGATGCCGACCGCACGCAGGCGCTGCAGCGACTGCGCGATGCACTGGCGGCCTGCGAAATCATCGGCCCGAAGTCGAACATCGGGTTTCTGGAGCGGCTGGCACGACATCCTGCCGTGGTCGAAGGACGCATCGACACGGGCTATCTCGATCGGCATCTGGAGGAATTCCTCACGGGTGACGTTGCACCCGCGGACCCCGTGCTGTTCGCCGCCGCCACGGCGGCACTGCTGCATGACGAGCTTGCGGTGAACGCCAGCGCCAGCGACCCGCATTCGCCTTGGGCCAGGAATGACGCATGGCGCATTGGTCACGCCGGCAAGCGCATCATCGCGTTGACGCTGCGTGAGCAGCGCTACGACATCGAAGCCTACGGCCACGACGGCACCTACGCCGTGCGTCATGGCGAAGCGACCTGCGAAGTTCGCGGCGCGCGACTGGGCGACGAAAACCTGAGTGCTCGCTTCGACGGCGAATCCGTGCGCGTACCGTTACGTGTCGATGCGGCTCATGTGCTGCTGCACGACGCGAACGGCCAGCGCTACAACTTCACCCGCGCCGAAGCATTCGCTTGGGAGTCGAAGGATGCAGCCGGCGGCAACCAGATCATCGCGCCGATGCCTGGCCGCATCGTGCTGGTCAAGGCCAAGGCTGGCGACACCGTCGAACAGGGCCAGGAGCTGCTGGTGATGGAAGCGATGAAGATGGAGCTGGCCTTGAAGGCGCCGCGCGCCGGCACCATCGAAAGCCTCAGCGCGGTACAAGGCGAGTTTGTTGAAGCAGACGCCGTGCTGGTGCGTTTCAGCGCCTGATGCCGCCTATATTCTCCCCGTGGGAGATGCAAACATTCGGAGCACGTCATGAGTCGATCCAACCACGTCCGCATCGTCGAAGTCGGCGCCCGCGACGGCTTGCAGAACGAGAAGACGCTACTGCCTGCTGACGTGAAGATCGCTTTGATCGATCGTCTCTCTTCCACCGGCCTGACCACCATCGAGGCGACCAGCTTCGTGAGCCCGAAATGGGTGCCGCAGCTGGCCGATGCAGCCGAGGTGCTCCGCGGCATCCGCAAGGTGCCGGGCGTGAGCTATCCGGTACTGGTGCCGAATGAGCAAGGCTATGCGCGGGCACGCGAAGTGGGTGCGACCGAGATCGCGATGTTCACCGCGGCGTCCGAAGCGTTCAACCGCAAGAACATCAACGCCTCGATCGACGAATCGATCGAGCGCTTCATTCCCGTGATCGAACAGGCGCAAGCCGATGAGGTAAAGGTGCGCGGCTATGTATCCACCGTGCTCGGCTGCCCGTATCAGGGCGAGGTCCCGATCAGCGACGTGGTACGGGTGGCGCGACGGCTGTACCAGCTCGGCTGCTACGAAATTTCGCTGGGTGACACGATCGGCGTTGGCACGCCGGCGAAGGCGCGCGCGATGCTGCACGCGGTGGCACAAGAGGTGCCGATCGAGGCGCTCTCCGTACATTTCCACGACACTTACGGCCAGGCGCTGGCGAATATCCTCTCGTGCCTGGAGGAAGGTGTGCGCGTGCTCGACAGTTCGGTGTCCGGCACCGGTGGCTGCCCGTATGCGAAGGGCGCCACCGGCAATGTAGCCAGCGAAGACGTGGTGTACATGTTGCACGGGATGGGTATGACCACCGGCGTCGATCTGGACCTGCTGATCGCCACCGGCGCATGGTTGTCGGCACAGCTGCACAAGGAAACCGCCAGTCGCGTCACAAAGGCACGCACGGCCGTCTGAGTGCTGGAAACGAGCGCAAACGGTGGAATAATCGGGAGCCGCTGCAAGGAGTGTCCATGAGCCCATCACCCCCGATGATTCCCATTGAAATCCGCCCCATGGAAATCCGCCCGATCGAACCTCGCGACGATGCCGCTGTCGCCGCCATCATCCGCGCCGTGATGCCCGAGTTCGGTGCCGATGGTCCTGGCTTCGCGATCCATGATCCCGAAGTGGACGGCATGTGCGCGGCTTATTCGCGACCGCGCTGCGCTTACTTCGTGATCGAACGCGACGGCGCCGTGGTTGGGGGCGGCGGTATCGCACCACTGGAGAACGCCGAGCCGGATGTATGCGAACTGCGCAAGATGTATTTCCTGCCGCAGGCGCGTGGCATCGGCGCGGGCAAGGCGATGATGCAGTGCTGTCTCGACGCTGCACGCGCGCTCGGTTTCAGTCGCTGCTATCTGGAAACGCTCACCGGCATGGATGCGGCACAGGCGCTGTACCAGCGCAGCGGCTTCACTCCACTGGGCGCGCCGATGGGCGGCACCGGTCACTTCAGTTGCGACCGCTTCTTCATCCGCGACCTGTGAGTAACGTCATGGCCAGCCACGACCCGCGCATCGACGCATATATCGCAAAGTCAGCTGAATTCTCGCAACCGATCCTGAAACATCTCCGCACCGTCGTGCACGCGGCCTGCCCCGACGTGGAGGAGAGCATGAAATGGAGCACGCCCCACTTCGGCTACAAGGGCGCAATGATGTGCTCGATGGCCGCGTTCAAAGAACACTGCAGCTTCGGCTTCTGGCTTTACAAGGACGTGGTCGGCGACAAGGTGGAAGGCGGCAGAGGCCAGTTCGGCAAGCTCACTTCCATGAAGGATCTGCCGTCGAAGAAGGAACTCACCGCGCACATCAGGAAGGCCATGGCGCTCAACGTGGCCGGCGTGAAACAACAACGCCCCAAGGCCGCGCCGAAACCACCGCCAGCATTGCCGGATGATTTTGCCGCGTTGCTGGCACAGAAGAAGCACGCCGCGGCACGCAAGACATACGACGGCTTCAACCCCGGCGCAAAACGCGAATACGTGGAATGGATTACCGAGGCCAAGACCGATGCCACCCGCCAGAAACGCCTCGCCACCGCCCTGGAATGGTTGGCCGATGGCAAACAACGCAACTGGAAATACATGAAATGCTGACGGCCGCCTTCCCATGATCCGGATTGCACGCGACGAAGATGCCGCTGCCATCCATGCCATCTACGCGCCTTCGATCATCGATGGCGTCGCCACGTTCGAGACCGCATTGCCCGGTGTGGCAACGATGCGCGAGCGCATTCGTACTCGCCTGCAGCACTATCCCTGGCTAGTGTGGGAAGACGGCGGCGAAGTGCTGGCATATGCCTATGCCGGTCGTTTCCGTGAACGCGCCGCCTACGACTGGATAGCGGAAACCTCGATCTATGTGCGTGAGGATGCACACCGCCGAGGTATTGCGCGTCGACTCTACGGTGTGCTGCTGGACACGATGTGTTTGCAGGGTATCAACCAGGCCGTCGGCGTGATCACGCTACCCGGCACGGTCAGCGTGGCGATGCATGAAGCGATGGGATTTACCACCGCAGGTGTATGGCGCCAGTGCGGTTACAAGCTGGGGCAGTGGTGGGACGTGGGTGTGTGGCAAAAGCAGCTGCAGACGCCTAGCGCAACACCGGAGCCGGTCATTCCTTTTCCGCAACTGCGGGAATCGCCTGAGTTGCGTCAGCTGCTGTCCTGACAAGTCACGCCAAAAAGCCCCGCCGGTGAGGGCGGGGCTTTGGCAACCGGACGACCTCAAACCATCGACTCAATGATGCAACAGCATGTCCGCGATGATGCCCGTGCTGATCGCAACCAGCAGGAAATCGCCATTGTCGCTGCGCACCCATTGATAGCCGCGCGGCGGTTGGCGCAGACGCTCATGGTGCCAATCACTTACTACGTACTCGCGGCCACGGTAGTCGGATGGCACTCGCCCACCCCTCTTGTACCAACCCTCATGCTGACCCCGGTCATGCATGCCGTGATACTGATCCTGATGCTGCTCATGATCACGATGGTCGTTGCCGTAGTCCTGCGCCAGCAATGGCGCACTCAACACCGCAAGGGCACCACAGATAACGAACGTCCCTAATGCTTTCTTCATATCGCTCCCCTGATTGATGGCAAGGTTCTGCCGAACTGCCTCTCGCCATGGCAGTAGATCCACACACCTGTTTATTTATTTGCGCTTCAAGCCATTCCACTTGGCTCATCGCAGACGATTGCCGCGCAACCTTCAATGGCCGATGGATGCTCCACAACGGGTACGTTGCGTTCAGCCGATGGTCGTCGCGGTGCGGGTGGTTCCATATACAAGACGGGCCCACCTTGCGGTGGGCCCTCACTCGCAGTCGCCCTGATGGCAACCGTGACTTGGATCAATGCTGCGCGGCGACGATGCTCGCGATCACACCCGTCGTGATGGCGACCAGGATGAAATCACCGTTGTCACTGCGCACGTAGTGGTACCCGCGCGGCGGTTCGCGCAAGTGCTCGCTCTGCCAGTCAGTCACGGCATAAGAACCGCCACGGTACTCGGCCGGCATGTGGCCGCCTTTCTTGTACCAGCCTTCGCTGTGACCGCGCTCTGACATGCTGCGCTGGCTCTGAGCCTTCTGGTCTTGATGATCCTGACCCACGGGCTGAGCCACCACAACAGCCGAGCTGGACATCAGCAATGCTCCGCAGATCAACCACGTACCCAATTGCTTCTTCATAAACTCTCCGTTTTGAAATGGCGTAATAGCCTGAAGAACCGCGCTGCTTCGGGTTTCCATACGTTCTTGACGCTGCCGCCTGAGCAGAAAGGACCCGAGGCATCGCTGCCCTGCCTGCAACATCACAGCTCACCCCCCAAGGCCGCGTGAATGTTCCGGTGAACGGCCTTCACATTTGATCGTCAGGAGGTTCGTGGTCGCCACGCCTCTCGGTTACCATTCATGTTTCAGATACCCAGAGAGACCCCCATGCAGCTCAATCAGGTCAAGGCGATCATCACCGGCGGCGCCTCCGGTCTCGGCCACGCGGTGGCACAGCACTTCGTGGCTCATGGCGGCAAGGTCGCCCTGTTCGATGTCAACGAAGAGAAGGGACAGGCGGCTGCGAAAGAACTAGGCAATGCAGCACGCTTCTTCCGCACCGACGTAACTTCCGAGGATGGCGTGGCCACGAACGTGGGCACAGCGCTCGATGCGTTGGATGGCCTGAACGTACTGGTCAACTGCGCCGGCATCCTCGGCGCCGGCCGCGTGCTGGGCAAGGAAGGCGCGATGCCCCTGGCGAACTTCGCCAGCACCGTGATGGTGAACCTGGTCGGCAGCTTCAATGTGGCCAAGGCCGCTGCTGCGCTGATGCAGGGCAACGAGGCGGGCGAAGACGGCGAGCGTGGCGTGATCATCAACACCGCTTCGGTGGCCGCCTATGAAGGTCAGATCGGCCAGGCCGCGTATTCCGCATCCAAGGGTGGCGTGGTCGGCATGACCTTGCCGATGGCGCGCGAACTGGCACGCTTCGGCATCCGCGTGGTGACAATTGCGCCAGGCATCTTCTGGACGCCAATGGTCGACGGCATGCCGCCGCAGGTGCAGGAATCGCTCAGCGCCTCGATCCCGTTCCCATCGCGACTGGGGCAACCGAACGAATACGCGAGCACCGTTGCGTTCATCCTGGGCAATCGCTACATCAACGGCGAGACCATTCGCCTCGATGGCGCGGTGCGGCTGCAGCCGAAATAGTTTTCCCTGTACATCATCACCTCACCGTCATTCCGGCGAAGGCCGGAATCCAGTAAGGAAATCGCGAAGCACAAGATCATGTTGTGCGCGACGCGCCAGTTTTTTACTGGATTCCGGCCTTCGCCGGAATGACGATAATGAAACACTCCAACCATCCGGTCATTCACGCATGAAAGCTTCCGACGTCAAGAAAGGCAACGTGGTCGAACACGAAGGCACCGTTTACCAGGTGCGCGACATCGAGCGCAGCTCGCCCAGCGCGCGTGGCGGCAACGTCACGTTCCGCTTCACCCTGTATACGATTCCCGGCGGTCGCAAGTTCGACCTCAGCCTGCGTGCCGATGACGAACTGCAGGAAATGGATCTGGTTCGCCGGGAGGCGAATTTCTCGTACATGGACGACGGCGCGTTCGTGTTCATGGATGCCGAGGACTATACGCAGTACCTGCTGTCGCCTGCCCTGGTCGGCGACAACGCCGGTTACATCGTTGAAGGTGTGGAAGGCTATTACGTGCAGCTGATCGACGAAGCGCCGGTCGGACTGCAAGTGCCGAGCAGCGTGATACTGACCGTGGTCGACACCGCGCCGGAAATGAAAGGCTCTAGCGCGACCAAGCGCAACAAACCGGCCAAGCTCAACACCGGCATCGAAATCCAGGTACCCGAATACATCAGCAATGATGAGAAGGTATGGGTGAACACGCTCACCGGTGAGTTCGCCGGCCGCGCGTGATCTTCTGCCTGACGAAGAAGAAAAGCGGCGCCCACCGACCGGGCGCCGTTTTTTTGTCCGACGGATTCAGTCTGCATAGTGCAGAATCACTGCACCCTGGGACAACAGCGAAACTTTCATGGCATCCAGCGGCTATTCGCTACGCGCCCACGTCGTCGAAAGCCTGACCGAGATCAAGCGGCCAGACGTACCGTTGCGCGTGGTTTTGCGCAATACCGCGGCGGTGGTGCTACCGCTGGGCATCGGATTGGCCACCGGACATACGGAAGCCGGACTGGCCATTGGTGCCGGTGCGCTGGATACGATGTTCTCCGATCAGCCGGGACCCTACCGACAACGCATGCGGCAGTTACTGCTGGCTTCACTGGCGGCCGGACTGGCCTCGCTTTGCGGCTTCCTGATCGGTGGCCAGCTGCTGCTGATACTGGTCGCCACCGCCGCCTTCGGTTTCTTTGGCGGGCTGCTGGTGGTATTCGGCACCGATACCGCGCGGGTCGGCATGACCAGCATGATCCTGCTGGTGATCACCGCATCGACGCCGACTTCGCTGACGGGAGCGCTCAGCGGTGCGGCGCTGATCTTCTGCGGTGGCCTGCTGCTCACGCTCTTTTCGCTGGCGGCGTGGCCATGGCAACGTTACTTGCCGGAGCGCCATGCACTGGCCACCGTCTACGACGGCCTGGCTGTACTGGCGAAGCAGCAGGCCCACGATGACGCCGCCGTACCGGCACTCACCGACGCGATGACCACGCTGCAGCAAACTTTGCTTGGACGGCATCGCGCGCATGGCCGCGCGATGGAAGCGTTCGGCGTGTTGCTGGAACTGGCCGAACGCATCCGGCTTGAGCTCACCGCGATGACCGAGCTGCGCGCCAACCCGTCCATCCACGCGATGTTCCGCGACGATGCCGCGCGCGTGCTGGCTGCCATCGCCGATGCACTCCAACAGGGCGAGTCACCCGAGCAGGCCGCTCGCGCGCTCGCTACCCTGCAGGCCAGCGAGCGCGCCCTGCTTGACGGCAGCAGCAATACCGATGGCCTGAACGCGCATATCCATGCCCTGTCCGGCCAACTGGCTGCCGCCGTGCGCAACGCGGACTGGGCTGGCAGCCGCGGTGAACTACGCGCCAGTGCGGAAGAAACCCGCCTGCCCACAGCGCTGCGCAGCAGCTCCCCCTGGGCGACGTTGCGCGCCAGCCTCACGCCGCGTTCGGTGGCATTCCGGCACGCGGTGCGCACGGCGGTCTGCCTCAGCGCGGCGTTGTGGATCTCGCGGCAACTGCAGCTACCGCATGGCTACTGGCTGCCGATGACGGCAGCGATCGTGCTTCGCCCGGACTTCGCAGCTACCTTTAGTTTTGGCCTGCTGCGCGTCGTGGGTACCGTGCTCGGGCTGGTGCTCACCACGGTGCTGCTGCACATCACGCCAAGCGAGCCGTGGACGCATCTGGCGTTGATGGCTTTGCTGTGCATGGCGTTCCGCTATCTGGCTACCGCGCATTACGGCATCGCGGTGGCAGCACTGACCGGCACAGTGGTGATCCTGCTTTCCTTCGGGGGTGTCAATTCCGGTGCGGCGGTGATGGATCGGGTGATCAACACGGCGCTCGGCTGCGGCATGGCCTTGCTCGCCTACGTTGCATGGCCCACTTGGGAACGCGGTCGTGCGCGTGCCGCGCTGGCCGTGATGCTGGATGCCTACGCCAGCTACCTGCGTGCGTTGGCGCACCCCGACCAGCGCAACACGCATCGCGAGACACGCAGTGCGGTGCGCACTGCACGCACCAATGCGCAGGCCTCGATCGACCGCATGCGAACCGAACCGGCTACCCCACCGGAGCTGCTGGCACTGGCGCGCGCCCTGTTCGCGAACAGCAATCGCCTGGCACGTACCGCGATGACGCTGGAGGCCTTGATCGACGACCTCGCCACGCTGCCGGCACAGGCCGAGATCAACAGCTTCGTCGATGACTCAGCGGGTGCCTTGCAGATGATTGCCGTCGCGCTGCGCGACCAAACAGCGGTCGATGCGCTGCCCGATCTGCGTACCCGGCAACGCGCACTGGTGACGCTGATGCAGGGCGCCGAAAATCCCGCTGCCGCGGAGCTGCTGACACGCATCACCGATCGCCTGGTCGACAACGTCGATACGCTGGCCTACGTGGTCGGGCGTAGCCAGCTGACACTCGCCAGCATTCCCGGGGTGCAGGGCTGATCAGGACGGGTGGATCGAGGCTTTCGGCCAGCCACCTGGGGCCGCAAGGCCAATGACGTGCACATGGCCGGCAGCCGTGCAAAAATCGGTGCGGTCTTTACGGCCGACTTGCCAGCGTTGCAGGGTCGTGATGGACAGCTGCCTGCCACTGATCGAACGATCGCGCAAAAGCGTTACCGGCTTTCTTCCGGCTTTACGCAGCACCCCGTGAGAGCCGCCTCTACCGTCCGGTGAGCGGCGCCATCGTCATCCAGGGGAAACTTATGCACAACCGCATTCATTTCATTTCGGGTCTGCCCAGGTCCGGGTCCACGCTGCTGGCTGCCCTGCTGCGACAGAACCCTCGCTTCCATGCAGGCATGAGCGGTCCGATGGCCGGATTGTTCAATGCCTTGGTCGGTGCGATGGGCGGCAGCAACGAGTTTGCCGTCTTCATCGACGACGACCAGCGCCAGCAGCTTCTGCGCGGACTGTTCGAGAACTATTACGCTACGTGCGCCGAAGAAGTGGTGTTCGACACCAACCGCGGTTGGTGCGCGCGCCTGCCAGCGCTCAGTCAACTATTCCCTGCCGCGAAGGTCATCGCCTGCGTGCGCCATGTGCCGTGGATCGTCGACAGCATCGAGCGACTGATCCGTAAGAATGCATTCAGTCCTTCCGCGATCTTCAACTACACCCCGGGTGGCACCGTCTATACGCGTGCCAACGGCATCGCCAGCGCCGACGGCATGCTCGGCTACGCGTACGACGCGCTGAAGGAGGCGTTCTACGGCGAACACGCCGACCGCCTTCTGCTGGTCCAGTACGAAACCCTCACGGAAGATCCGGCCAAGGCGCTGGCCGCGATCTACGACTTCCTCGGCGAGGCTCCCTACGCGCACGACTTCGCCAACATCAGCTACGACGCCACGGAGTTCGATCAGAAAGCCGGCACGCCCGGCCTGCATACCGTGCGCACCGAAGTGAAAGCGATCGCCCGCCCCACCATCCTGCCGCCGGACCTGTTCCAGCGCTTCGCCAACGACGCGTTCTGGCGCGATCCCCAGCGTAATCCTGCCGGCGTGCGCATCGTCTGAGCTGCCGCTGCGGCACGACCGGGTCACCCGCCATCCGGCAGGTGTGAATTGGGCGGTGGCGTTCTGAGCCGGGGCAAGGGTTACCTCAGAAAGTTCGCACGGCAGGCGCGGCAAAGGTGTCGGTCAGCCAGCTCCCGCACTATTGACGTGGTCCGACGCGACGTGAGCGCGCTGAGGTTTTACACTGCACGGATGCTGAAGATCGATTCCCACGCCCATATCCTGCCCCGTGACTGGCCCAACCTGGCGACCAAGTACGGCGACGACCGCTTTCCGGTGATGACGCATACCGAGGGGCGCCACCGCATCTACAAGGACAGCCGGTTCTTCCGCGAGGTGTGGGATTCGGCGTTCGACCCGCAGACGCGCATCGACGATTACGCCCGCTTCGGCGTGGACGTGCAGGTGATCTCCACCGTGCCGGTACTGTTTTCGTACTGGGCGCAGGGCTATCAGGCACTGGAGCTGCACCGTCATCTGAACGACCACATGGCCAGCCTGTGCCGCGACTATCCGCGCCACTACGCCGGTATCGGCACGGTGCCGCTGCAGGCACCCGAGCTGGCGATCCGCGAGCTGGAACGCTGCATCGACGAACTCGGCCTGCAGGGCGTGCAGATCGGCTCGCACTGCAACGACTGGAACCTGGACGCGCCGGAGCTGTTCCCGTTCTTCGAGGCGGCCGCCGATCTGGGCGCCGCGGTGCTGGTGCACCCATGGGACATGATGGGCACGCCGACGATGCCGAAATACTGGATGCCCTGGCTGGTCGGCATGCCGGCCGAGCAGTCACGCGCGGCCTGCTGCCTCGCGTTCGGCGGCGTGCTGGAGCGGTTGCCGAAACTGCGCGTGATGCTGGCGCACGGCGGCGGCAGCTTTCCGTGGACAATCGGCCGCATCGAGCACGGTTTCCGGATGCGCCCGGACCTGGTTGCCACCGACAATCCGCGCAACCCCCGCGAATACCTCAAGCGCTTCTATTTCGACTCCTGCGTACATGATCCGCAGGCGCTGCGCTATCTGCTGGATGTGACGGGCGTCGAGCAGGTGATGCTCGGCACCGACTATCCTTTCCCTCTGGGCGAGCAGGAGCCCGGCAGCGGCATCGAGGCATTGCGGCTGGGCGACGTGGATCGCGCCCGGTTGTTTCATGGCACGGCGCTGGAGTGGCTGGGCCTGCCCAAGCATCGTTTCACCCCCGACATCATCTCTCAGGAGTCAGCATGAGTTTCATGCGCACCGCCAGCTCGATCGCCGCCGCCCTGGTCGTCACCCTGCTGCTGGGCGGCAACGTCCACGCCGCCGACGTCAGCATGGCCGACGGCAGCGTCAACTTCAGCACGCCCAACGACTGGCTCGGCATCATGGAAACCGAAGGTGATCCGGAAGTGCGCGTCTTCCAGGTACCTGACCCCTCGCCTACCGGCAAGAACAGCCTGGCCCGCGTCACGGTGACGGTGAAGCAGGTGCCCGACGCGGGCGGCTTCCAGCAATACATGGGCGATGCCAATGCCAAGGCCATGGCGCTTCCCGGCTACAAGGCCGCTGCGGTCGCACCAAGCCCGAACAGCTACGTTTACACCGCGCAGGAAAACGGCACCGAGTTCAGCTACAGCGAGCGCTACTGGATGAAGGACGGCCATGCGATCCAGCTGCGCTGCGTGCGCCCCGAGCAAACCGAAGCCGGCGCCGCATGGAAGGCTGCGTTCGACAAAGGCTGCGACGGCATCGCCGCGCGCTTGAAGTAAGACTACATAGACTCCTCTCCCCCTTTTTGAAGGACAGGGAATGACGCTGGCTCCCTCATTGCTGGAAAGAGCCGCGGCATTGCTCCCTCCCCTGCTTGCAGGGGAGGGTTGGGGTGGGGTCGCTCTTCGCCCTAGATCAAAAGCTTAACCCCCTCCCAACCTCCCCCTGCAAGCAGGGGGAGGAGCCGCTCCGAAGAGATCGTTCGATGTCCGAAAAATTTGAAGCCAACCTCGACTGGGCCCGCGCGCAGGATGCGGCCGACCCACTGCGCAGCTTCCGCGACGAGTTCCTGATCCCGCCGCACGAAGGGCGTGACAGCGCGTACTTCTGCGGCAATTCACTGGGCCTGCAGCCGCGTGCCGTGCGCGAGGCGATCAGCACCGAACTGGATTACTGGGGTGAGCTGGCCGTGGAAGGGCATTTCAAGGGCCGCCTGCCGTGGATGGACTACCACGAGTTTGTCCGCGACGACCTCGCTGCGGTGGTTGGCGCACTGCCCACCGAAGTGGTGGCGATGAATACGCTTGGCGTGAACCTGCACCTGATGATGGTGAGTTTCTATCGGCCGACGAAAGAGCGCCCCGCCATCCTGATCGAGGCCGGTGCATTTCCTACCGACCGTTACGCCGTCGAATCGCAGATCCGCTACCACGGCTTCGATCCGGCCAGCGCGCTGATCGAGCTGGAAGCCGACGAACCCAACGGTCTGGTTTCCACCGCCGCGATCGAACGCGTGCTGGCCGAGCACGGCTCACGCATCGCGCTGGTGATGCTGCCGGGCGTGCAATATCGCAACGGCCAGGTGTTTGATCTCAAGACGATCACCGAACTGGGGCACAAACACGGTTGCGTGGTCGGCTTCGACCTCGCGCACGCAGTTGGCAATCTACCGCTGCAACTGCATGACAGCGGCGCCGACTTTGCGATCTGGTGCAGCTACAAATACCTCAACTCCGGCCCCGGCGCAGTCGGTGGCGCGTTCGTGCACGAGCGCCACGCCACTGCCACGTTGCCGCGCTTCGCGGGCTGGTGGGGTCACGACAAGACCACCCGCTTCCAGATGGGTCCGCAGTTCATGCCCACACCGGGCGCTGACGGCTGGCAGCTGTCCAATCCACCGATCCTCGCGCTGGCGCCGCTGCGAGTTTCACTGCAAATCTTCCGCCGCGCCGGCATGCAGGCACTGCGCGAGAAATCGCTCAAGCTCACCGGATATCTGGAATGGCTGGTCCGCACGCAGCTCAGCGACGTATTGGAGATCGTCACCCCGGCCGACCCAGCACGTCGCGGCGCACAGTTGTCGATTCGCGTCCTCGGTGGTCGCGAGCGCGGACGCGCACTGTTCGAGTACCTGATGGAACACGGCATCATCGGGGATTGGCGCGAACCCGACGTCATCCGCATCTCCCCTGCACCGCTATACAACCGCTACGCCGACTGCCTCGCGTTTGCCGACGCAGCGCGCCAGTGGCACGCTGGTCAGTAAGGGATTGTCGACCTTGGCCTCGGATACGCTCCGGCCGCTCCGACTCGCCGCCTGAATCAGGTCTGTTCCACAGCCGATAGCGCTCTCGGCTTTCGCACTGCCTCTGCTAGCGCAGCGCGAAAGCCGCATCGACCCGTTCCTGAAGCGCTGCGCCTTTCTTCGAGATTCCCTCGCACTGCAAGCGAGCTGCAAGGCCATCCCTCCCGAAACCGCTTGCCAATTAGCGGATCAGCCATGCCCGTCGGCACCGAATAAGCATCTGGCCCGTCGCGGCTGGATGCGGCTTTGTGCTCGCGTTGGCCGAGGTCGCTGGCACGCATGACGAGACGAAAATCAAAGTATTACCGCCCATTTCAATTTTCGAGCCCGCAAACGTCTTACAGAGGTCACAGCAACTACGCGGGTCACGCGCCTTGAACAAGCTGCACAACCAACCTGGGACGGACGCCATCCATGTCGACGCCCTCCACACCAGCATCGTCCTTGCAGCAAGCGGATATGTGGACGCTGGATCGCGAGCTATCGATGAAGGCCTGTGGACTGTCCTGCGCAGGCTTTGCAGGACCACCACAAAGCGGCTCACCCGCCTGGATCGCCCGAGCGCGCTGACGAACCTGCTGCGATCGTTGCGTAACCGTTCCGATTGGCGTGGCAGCCCGGCCAAGCGCTTCATGACGGCAAGCAAATATATCGCTCGCACTCTTTGCATGCCGCGGCAACATGATCGGTATCTGGCGTTTTTGTATGGCCATTCGCGCATGAGTGCCTATCAGCGCCGCGATCCCCGTGTGCTGGAACGTCATTTCCACCGATATGTCCATCTGCAGTGGGATCGACCCGCACGCCTGAGAAGCATTCAGCAGCACTATCGATTCGCGCTCACCCGGTTGCCCGGGGCGTTGTTCGAGGCGATCTACATCTATGGAAACGCGACGCTGGGAAACCTGACCTTGAAGGATGGCAGCCAGCTTAAGCTCTGCCTGCAACCACCGATCTTCATGGGATGCGAGGGCGAGCTATGCATACAGCTCAGTGACGCCAACGATCATCCGGTCTACCGCATCATTCTGAGTGTGATCGGCGATCAGCCGACAATCGCGATCGGCTGTATTCAAGGGCCGGATGGCCGGAACAGCAAGGATCTGGTGCGTGACCTGACGAAAAACATGCACGGCATGCGGCCCAAGCAGCTGATGCTTTCCCTGGCCTACGCGTTCGCGCACCACCTTGGCATCGAGCGTATCCTGGCGGTGGGCAATGCGGCGCACCCCTTGCGTCTGGTCCGCGACAAATTCCGGGCCGACTACGATGCGTTCTGGCTGGAACAGAAAGGCAGAAACGTTGGGGATGGCTGGTTCATGCTGCCCGAAGCACTGAGCCGGAAATCCGAGTCGGAGGTCCCCAGCCATCATCGATCCGCGTTCCGCCGGCGCGAGGCCATGCGCATCGACGCCGAGCAGTTGCTGATCAATGCGCTAGGCGCTTATCCACCGGGACGTAGCAGGATTCCTGCAGGTGAAGAGTTAGAATCAGCCATGTCATTCCAAAATGACAACCTGGAAGCATCGTGGATATGCTGAGCGGAGCCACCGATGTCGGCCTTGATGCTGGGGAGTTTTCGCCACACGCTGCCCAGGTGGCGCAGCTGTATCGCGATCACAACCGCGCATTGATTGCCTTCCTGCGATGCCGACTCAATTCCCTGTCTGATGCGCAAGAGCTCGCGCAGGATGCCTACTTGCGTTTGCTGACGCTGGAGCACCCTGAGCGCGTCGATTCGTTGCGCGCCTACTTGTTCCGGATCGCGAGCAATTTGGCCGTCGATCGATTGCGCATGCGCAAGGTGCGTAGCGACAAGCCCATCGAACAGCCCCTCGAAGACTTGCACGTCACCCCCGTTCCCGAACGACATGTGTGGGCAGTCGAACAATTGCGCGATTTGCGCGAGGCATTGCGCGAACTGCCCGCAAAGACCAGCCAGGCCTTCGTGATGCATGTGATCGAAGGGTGGGACTTTCAGGTCGTTGCGCAGGCCATGAAACTTAGCGAGCGCATGGTGCGTTATCACGTCTCCAACGCGCTGGCCCATTGCCGCGCGCGGGTCGATAAACTGGAGATGCCTTGATGGACAAGATCCTGGATGAGAAAACCCTGTCCGCGGCGGCCGAATGGTGGACGCGCTTGCGCGATCCCAGCGACGACGCCAAGACGGTTGAACAATGGTTGGAATGGACCCAGGCGGACGAGCGCAACCTCGAGGCTTTCGAACGCGTCACCGAACTTGGCGATCGGCTAGGCACGCTCGACGACATCACGCGACGGCACTGGGCTGGTGAATTTGCGCGTAAGCCTGCTCAATCACGTAGCAAGTTGCCGCTAGCGCTGGCGGCTGCCAGCGTGCTGGTATTGTTTTGTGGCTATCTTGCATGGAACCACCTTGAGGCAAGGGCGACGACGCAGGACTATGTCAGCGCCGTGGCTCAGAACCGCGACTTTACGTTGTCAGATGGTTCGACAGTTGTGCTGGGCGGCGCCTCCAGGCTGACCACGCGCTTCAGCAAGGGCGAGCGCCATGTCGAGCTTGGTGCGGGCGAAGCGTTTTTCCAGGTTGTGCACAACACACAACGTCCCTTTGTGGTCACTGCGGGCAACGTGTCCATCCGTGATGCCGGTACGGCTTTCGACGTGCGCCGCACCGGGCAATACGTGACCATTGCGGTAACCCAGGGCCGTGTGCAGATTGCTGACAACGGTGGTGTATCGGGTTCCAGTGCGACGGGCTCCAATGCAACGGGCTCCAATGCAACAGGCCCCAGTACAACGAGTACCGGCTCGCTGGAAGCCGTTGCGGGTCAGCTGGTGTCGTACGATCCGGCCACGTCGGCCATGAGCGTCACCAGTATCGCGCCTGAGCAAGCTACCGCCTGGCGCAGCGATCGACTGGAATTCATCAACGAGCCGCTCGGTGTGGTGGTTGCCAACGTCAACCGCTACAGCACGCGCCCGGTACATATCGCGGATGCCGATCTCCAAACGCTTACCTTCACCGGCACCGTCAAGACCAGCGCCATCGACAACTGGCTGGATGCTTTGCCGCAAGTGTTTTCCCTGCGCGTGAGCAAGAGTGCCAATCAGGTGATCCTTTCCAACGCGGAACGCAAGCAGAGGCAGTAGTGGCGAGCGAGCCAATAACTCTCCCGACGACCACGGAACAAGCCACGGCGGCCTGACTCACCCGGCAGGTCCGCTGCCATTCCCCCCTGTGCCCATGTCAAACTTGTCGCTTTAGCTACGGAAAGCGACTGTCATGAGCCGGGTTGCCCTGCTGTTCGTCTGCAGCTGTCTGTCAGCGCCGTTTGCCGCATTCGGTGCCGCGGAGACGTCAGCGCGCGTGACGTTGGCAACTCCGCGCGTCAGTTTCGCCATCCCGCCGCAATCACTATCTACCGCCCTGATCGCGTTCGGCAAACAGGCCAACGTACAGGTACTGACGGCCGGCGGCACGATTGCAGCGTTTCGCTCTGGCGACGTGGACGGCACATTCACCCCGGATGCTGCGCTTGTCAGACTGCTGCAAGGCACCGGGTTGAGTTTCGCATTCATCGATGCCGGAACCGTAGTGGTCAAGCCGCGCATGCCCGAATCGACAAACACAGCCCATCCCGTTTTGGCGCCGCCCAATGCGAGTGCCGCCAACGCCAAGTTGCTCGCTCCGGTACATGTCGAGGGCGTGCTTGGGCAAGACACTGGCTACATGGTAGACACCACCAGCGGTGCCACACGCACGGAATCCGATCTGATCGACGTGCCGCAATCGATCAGTATCGTCACGCGTGACCTGATGGATTCGCAACAGATCCGCACCGTGGCCGATGCGGTTCGCAATGTAGCCGGGGTGCAATCCATCGACGGCACCGACAGCTTGCCGAATCTCCAGATACGCGGCTTCAATCCCGGCAATGGCATGACCGACGGCATGCCGAACAGCGTCGCGGGCCTGGGTGATTTTCCGCCGCTGATTGGTGTGGAGCGGGTCGAGGTGATGAAGGGGCCTGAAGCCATTCTTGGCGATTCCGTAGGCAATAGTGATTTTGGTGGCTTGATCAATGTGGTCATGAAAAAACCGCAGAGCGATCCGGTGCACGAGCTCAGCTACAGCGTAGGCGAGTACGGCGATACGCAAGCAGGTCTCGATTTGGCCGGCCCGTTGGGAAACAGCAAGGAACTGACCTACCGACTGGTGCTCTCCGACGAATATGCCGATCGCACGGCCCAGGGCTACGTCGGTCAGCGCAGCAACTATCTGGCGCCATCCATCGGTTGGCAGAACGCGACGACGAAGCTCACCGTCGGTGCCGAACGCATCGTCGACCGGCTACCCATTCCCGACCACACCATCCTGCTGAATGACACCGTTTCTTCAGCTTCGCCACCCGGTATCCCGCTTGGCAATCCGAGTGACCATTCGACATACCAGACGAGCCGGTTTTACTACATGCTCGAGCAGCAATTTGGTGATGTCTGGACGTTCCGCAGCCGCGGTCAATACGTGCGGCAGTCAACCGACCAGCAAGACTGGACTCTGGTCAACCCCACGCCCACTGGCGATGTGGACGCGATCGCGGAGGTGTATCGATATACCGATGCGTATTACACCTTGCAGAACGATGTCACCGCCACTTTCGGGCAAGGACTGCTGACACACACGGTGGTCGTCGGGATCGACTATGCGCGCTCACAGATCGGCAACAGCGACGACATGGTCAACAACTTCGACGGCGTGCCGTACAACATCTTCAGCGGTATCCCGCTCCCACCTGCCAGATCAGCAGTTCAGCCATCCAATGACAGCTATGCGCCTGGAAGCCCGTGGTCGACCAATAGCGGTTTGTTTCTCCAGGATCAGATCGCCATTGGCGGATATTGGGATCTCCTGTTGGCGCTGCGACGTACGGCTTACGAACTCGCGACCTATGACGCCAATGACAATCCGTTGAATTTGCACAAGACGCAGTGGGTACCCAGTGTCGGCCTGGTCTACAAGATCACACCCGATATCGCGCTCTATGGCAGTACGACGACTGGCTTCCAGCCAGACAACTATCTGGGGAAAAGCGGGCGCCCGCTGGAACCTGTCCTGTCGCGCCAGATCGAGGCCGGGGCCAAGTTCGATCTTTTCCAGGACCGCGCGCGCCTGACCGTTTCCTGGTACCGCATCATGGTGGATCGCAGCTACGACTTGTTGTCGGCGGCGCCGCCGTATTTCTTCACCCCCGGTCCGGGCCAGACCAACAATGGTGTGGAGATCGAGTTCACTGGCCGCATCGCGCCCGGCCTGGACATCACCACCAGCTACACCAACGCGCGCATCAGCAATCACGACGGCACACCACCGACGGGCGCCCCTCGACAGCATTTCAACCTGTGGACCAGCTACCGGTTCCAGAGCGCCGCGCTGCAAGGCTGGGGCGTGGCCGGTGGCGTGCTTGCACGCAGCCGTAGTCTGGGACAGACCACAGACGACAACACTTATTTTGATATTCCCGGTCAAGCCAGCGTCGACGCCAATGTCTCGTACCACGCAAGAAACTGGAGCATGACGCTGGGAGTAAAGAACCTGTTTGACCGAAATTTGCTCAGCGACAATTTTGACGAGACGTTTGTGCCGCTGCACAACCGACGCAGCTTCATGCTGACTGGCGCCTACGACTTCTGAGTACGAAGTCATGGAGGCCGGTGGCCACGAGCACCGGCAGCGTTGAATCGCCGTGGCTGGGATGGTGTCGCGTCACCACACCCGTCAGTTGAACATCAAACGGGCAACCCAAGACGATCGTTGCCGCCAGCGGACCTCGTGCTCAAGACGGCCGAACGATAACTCCGAAGCGTTCACTCCCGACCCCATCGACACGGAAAATTGCGGTGGCACGCACCTTTCGGGCATTCCGCTGGCTACTGCGCCACGGCCAACACGTCCGCTTTCTCGCTTCCTCCATCGCCACTACGGGACCGTACGCGCAAGTGGCGCTTGAGACCCAGCGCAGGCCGCTCGATCAGTCGCCACGAAGCAAACGCGCAGGCCAGCGTCACCGCCATCGATGCAGACAGGGTTACCACGTACAAGTGGTGGAAGCCAATCACGGCAATCACCGCCTGCTGAACCATGTAGGCATAAATGTAGATGCCATACGAAAGATCACCGTAGCGCCCCGCCTGGCGAATCAACGGCGTGGACAGGCTGCCGAACCAGATGACCAGGAAGGGCAGCAGCACATAGACCGCAGCGTATTGATGGTCCAGCGCGACCAGGATACCTGTCAGCAATGCCAGGCAGGCGAGCACGGGCACCACAGACCTCTCCCATACGTACCGCAAGCGATGCAACAGCACGCCATAGCAGAAGAAGGTGCCGTATTCGCAACCGAAGGCCGGCGCCGGGTAGTTCGCCAACGTATTGTGTTGCACGTCAAACACCCCGTAGATATACGTGGCATAAAGCACAACGATCGCAAGCGCCAAAAGGCGGGCACGCCGCCGCAACAAGCCACATAACCCGGCAGCCAAAAGGATGCCGTACCACTCCACCTCGATCGGAATGGTCCAGAGCGAGCCGTTCACCACATGCCAGGGGTTGTTATTGAATACTTCAGGAAGATACAGCTCGGTGCGGAGACTTAGCAGCCACAGGTATTTCCAGGTCCCTGCCGTCTGGAAGTAGTCCGAAAGGGGTAGCTTAGAGAAAAGTGGTCCGACGCAAAACACAGCCAAAAGCACCACGACAGCCAGTCCCGGCCAGATACGCAGGAAACGCCTCACGGCGAATCGCCACACATTCGGATCGCGGTCCCAACTTTGCGCGACGAGATAGCCGCTGACTGAAAAGAATATCAGTACACCCAACGTACCAAGCGTGAACAACCCGAACGGACGGGGCTCCGGCCTGAAAAGCAACGCCAGCTGATGAGAGCAAAGCACCATCGTCGCGGCGGCAAGACGGATGAAGTCAAAATTGTTTGCCGTGTGCCGCAACGCCATATATCCGTGCTCCTGAGTGCCCCAACCTTATCGACCATAGGCATGATCGAAGTCAAATCCTTGCTGGAAAACCCAGCCGCAACGGCCCTATTCCCGCTCCCCGCCTACGGCGTGCCGCACTTGCCCCTGTCCGCGCACCACGAAGCGCTCGATGGTGAGCGATTCGGCCCCCATCGGGCCATAGGCGTGCAGGCGGGTGGTGGAAATGCCAATCTCCGCGCCCAGGCCCAGCTCACCGCCGTCGGAGAAGCGTGAGGATGCGTTGACCATCACCACGGCCGAGCGCAACGCGTGCACGAAGCACTGCGCAGTGGCCTCGTCGCAGGTGGCGATCACTTCTGTATGGTCCGAACCGTAGCGGCGGATATGGGCGATCGCGTCATCCAGATCGTCCACGACGCGCACGGCGAGGATCAGGTCGAGAAACTCGGCGGCATAGTCGTCCTCGCTGGCTGCGTGCATTGCAGGCACCAGCGCACGGCTGCGCTCGCAACCGCGCAACTCCACGCTACGTTTTTGCAGCGCAACAGCGGCCCGCGGGAGGAACGTATCGGCAATGTCTCGATGCACCAGCATGGTCTCCAGCGCATTGCACACACCGGGACGCGTGGTCTTGCCGTCGATCAGCAAGTTCAGCGCCAGGGCCGTATCGGCGGCGCGATCCACATACAGATGGCAGACACCCTTGTAGTGTTTGATCACAGGAACGCGCGCGTGCTCGGCGACGAAGCGGATCAGCCCCTCGCCGCCGCGCGGAATCGCCAGATCGACGATGTCGCTGAGCTGCAGCAGCTCGATCATCGCTTCGCGGCTGAGGTCTTCCATCAGCGTGAGCGCGGCAGGCGGCACACCATGCACTTGCAGCGCCTCGCGCAAGGCAGTGGCAATGGCCGTGTTGGAATGAATTGCCTCGGAACCGCCGCGCAAGATCACTCCGTTGCCGGCCATCAGGCAGAGCGCGGCCGCATCCGCGGTGACGTTGGGGCGCGCCTCGTAGATCATCGCGATCACGCCCAGCGGCACACGCATGCGTTCGATCAGCAGACCGTTCGGGCGCTTCTCGCGGCGCGTCACCATACCGACCGGATCAGGCAACTGGGCCACATCGCGCAGCGAGTTGGCGATGGTGGCTACACGCGACGCATCCAGTCGGAGGCGATCGAGCATCGCACCCTGCACGCCTTTGGCCACGGCATTGCGCATGTCTTCAGCGTTCGCAATGAGGATAGCGTCGCAGTGCGCTTCCAATCGCACGACCATCTCGCCCAGCAGAGCACGCTTGCTCGCGGTGTCGAGTTCGGCGACGTGCTGGGCTGCCGCACGACATGCAAGCGCTTGCGTCCGGATGGCGCTCATCATCACGCTCATGCAAGGGTCTCCACATCGGTCAATCGCACCAGATCATCCCGATGGACCACCTCGTCACCATAGCTGTAGCCGAGCCGCGCTTCGATGTCGCGACTGTGGCATCCGGCCAGCCGGCGTATTTCAGCGGCGCCATACTGGCAGATGCCGCGCGCGATGGAGGTCGTGCCGGCATCCATGATCTCGACCATGTCGCCGCGATGGAACTCGCCCGTCACGTCGGCAATGCCGCCGGGCAGCAGCGATGCGCGGCCCCCGGCGAGTGCCTTGGCTGCACCGGCATCGACGCGAATGCCACCCGGCGCCGCCGGCGCATGGCGCAGCCAGTATTTGCGCGCCTGCATGCGGCTGCGTCCGGCGTGGATCAGCGTGCCATGCAGGCGCCCCTGCCGCAGCGCCTCCACGGTCCCTTCGTTGCGACCATTGAACAACACGGTGGCAATGCCGGCGGCGGCAGCCTTGCTCGCCGCTTCCAGCTTCGTACGCATGCCGCCGGTACCCACCATGCTGCCGCTGCCACCCGCCATCGCCATGATTAGCGGGGTCAGTTCCGGCACGTTGCCGACGGGTGTTGCCGTGGGATCGAGGCGGGGATCGGCGCTGTACAGCGCATCGATATCGGAGGCGATCAACAACAGGTCGGCATCGACCAGCACCGCGACGATCGCCGCGAGGTTGTCGTTGTCGCCCAGCTTCAGCTCGTCCACCGCGACTGTGTCGTTCTCGTTCACCACGGTAAGCACGTCCAGCGCCAGCAGCTCGCGCAGCGTGGCCCGTGCATTGAGGTATCGGCGGCGATTACGCAGGTCATCGTGGGTAAGCAGTACCTGCGCCACCGGCCGCGCGGACAGCGACTGCCACAACGCGATCATCGGCGCCTGGCCCAGGGCAGCCAGCGCCTGCCGTGCAGCGAGCGCACTGCCGGCAGCGATGCGCTCGCGCAGTAGTGCGCGGCCCGCCGCCACCGCGCCGGACGACACCAGCACCACTTGCCTGCCCTCAGCCTGACTGCTGGCGATGAAAGCGGCCAGCGCCGTGGCGAAACGCGGTGTGAGACCGTCTCCATCGGCGGCGAGCAGATTGCTGCCTACCTTCAGCACGGCGCGGCGCCAGTGTGGCAACGCCTGTTCGGGTAGTTCGACGCGGACGCTCATGCAGCATCCTCTGCGGACGTCGCGGGCGCGCGGTCGCCGTGACTTTTCGGTGCCGAGACCACCAGGAAGCGGACATCCGCCGTACTCACGTTCTGCATCTGGTGCGCCGTGCCGGGCGGTACGTGCAAGCCTTCACCGCGGCGCAGTTGATACCGCGTGCCTTCCAGCTCGAGTACTGCTTCGCCTTCGAGCACATAGAAGAACTGGCGCGCCCGGACATGCGAGTGGCGCTGCTCCGCGGTTCCCGGCGGCATGCGTTCCTCGATCACGCTCAGGTCATCGCCAGCAAGCAAGTGCCAGCCATCGCAGGCTTCACCCCAATGATAGTGCTCGGCGTTCTTCCTGCTGATCGCAACCATTTCGCCCACCGTTTTTCAGAAGATCGCTCAGCCTTCCAGAAGGTCAAGTCGTTGCTGTAATACATCCAGCCGAAGATCATGCCCCGCGCCGGGCGACACACGCGCCGCGAGGCTGCTTTCCGGTGTGCGTCCGTGCCCTGCCGAACTCGCTGTCTCCGCCGCTGCGCGATAAGCGTCGCGGAACGGCACCCCGGCGGCAGCCTGCTCGATCGCCACGTCGGTCGCGTACATCGCCGGATCGATCGATGCGCGCATCGAAGCCTCGTTCCACTGCATGCGCGCCAGCAGATCAGGCACCAGCTCCAATGCGGCAAGTCCGTGGCGGCAACCATGGAACAGCGAGCCCTTTGAGAACTGCAGGTCGCGCTGGTAACCGGATGGCAGCGACAGCAGCTGCTCGATCTCGGTACGTGCGGCAGCGACACTGGCATAGCTGGCGCGCAACAGCTCCACTACGTCCGGATTGCGCTTGTTAGGCATGATCGAGCTGCCCGTGGTGTACTCATCCGGCAGCTTCACGAAATCGAACTCGGCGGTAGTGAACAGCGACAGGTCCCACGCCAGGCGGCGCAGGTCGAGCAGCGCGCTGGCGATCGCCTCGAGTACCGCCATCTCGAACTTGCCGCGCGACAGCTGCGCATAGATCGGGCTGACCTGCATGCGCGCGAACCCGAGCGCTTGCGTGGTGTGTTCGCGATCGAGCTTCAGGTTCACGCCATAGCCGGCGGCAGTGCCCAGCGGGTTCGCATCGATCCACGCGGCGGTCTGCCGTGCGCGCAGCGCATTGTCGATGAAGCCTTCCGCAAAACCCGCAAACCACATTGCCGTGGACGACACTACCGCGCGTTGAAGATGCGTATAGCCGGGCAGCGGCAATGACGGCTGCGCCGCGCGCGCAAGGCAAACCTTAGCGATGTCGCGACAGTGCACTTCGAGCACGGCGAGCCGATCCTTAAGCCACAGCCGGGTGGCTACGAGGATCTGGTCGTTGCGGCTGCGCCCGGTGTGTACGCGCCGACCGGCGTCGCCAAGCCGCTCGGTGAGTCGCGCCTCGATCGCCGAGTGACCATCCTCGTAACGCTCGTCCAGCACAAAGCTGCCCGCACTGAAATCTGCCGCAAGCTCATCCAGCTCACGCTTCAGCGCGACCGCTTCGTCAGCGGTCACAACCCCGATATTTGCAAGCCCTTCGACATGTGCCTTGCTGGCCGTGATGTCATGCAGGAAAAACTCGCGATCCAGCAGCACGTCGTCGCCGGCGAGAAACTTCATGATCTTCGCGTCGATCTGAATGCCGGATTTTTGCCAGAGGGGTTGAGTCATGTGGTTGTCTCGGTTGCCTTTGAGGGACGAGGGACTTGCCCCTGTTTCATACGGGAATGGCGGTGTATTCGTCCACACCGATCGCTCGGTTGATGTTCTGCATCGCTTGCGTTGCCGCGCCCTTGAGCAAATTGTCCAGCGTCGCGACTACCACCACGCGCTTGCCGTCGGCCGACAGCGCGAAGCCACCGATCTCCACATGATGCCGATGGGCGATACGGCTGACCCATGGCGCCTCATCCACGACGGATACCAGCTTCTCGCCGGCATAGGCATGCTGGAACCGCTGCAGCACTTCTTCGCGCTTGAGCGGGCGCGCGAGATAGAGATTGGTGGTGACGGTAAGTCCACGGAAATGCGGCGCCACATGCGGCATGAACTCCACCGGCACGCCAAGCCGGAACGACGCCTCCTTCTCGTGCATATGGCCGGTCAGCGCATACGGCATCAGGTTGTCGCGCAGCTTGTCCGGATCGTTCTTGTCCGATGGCGTGGTGCCGGCGCCGGAATAACCGGACACGCCGAAACACACCGGCGGCGCGGCCAGCAGATCCTTCAGTGGTGCGATGGAAAGCTGCATGGCAGTGGCATAGCAGCCCGGATTGCTGATGCGCTGCTGGCCACGCCAGTGGTCGCGGGTCAGCTCCGGCAGGCCGTAGTACCAACCAGGGTCGAAGCGATAATCAGCCGAGAGGTCCACGATCAGCGGATCCACACCGGCCGCGTCGAAAGCCGCAACACAGACCTCCGCCTTGCCGTTCGGCAACGCCAGTATCACGATGTCGGCGGCCAGCCCCGGCAGCTCCTCGTGCGCCGGAGAGCTGTAGCGCAGTTCACCGCGGTACTCGGTGACGTGCGCATCGACGCGCTGACCGTCCAGTTCCCGCGAGGAAACAAACGCCAGTTCCAACGCGGGATGCCTGGCAATCAAGCGGATCAGCTCAGCGCCGGTGTGGCCGCGGGCGCCGACAATGCCGATGGTCTTTTTCGAAATGGTCATGACGTTCAATCCACCAGCGTCGGTTGTCGAGTGGCGCAATGCGCTACGCAGCGGGCGATCGTGTCGAATCCGTCCATGCCGTACCAATACACCTTCCAGCGTGGTTGCTTGAGGCTGCCGTCGCACTCGGCATCGTAGAACGGGTTGACCGGGTTACCGGCACGCGAGCGCCAAAACAACTGCGGGTTCTGCTCGCGCATCACCAGCCACACCGCACGACCGAGACCTTCGCCCTGCGCGTCGTCGAGCACGGCGAACTTGTCCAGATAGGCAAGCCCGTCTTCCTCGGTGAGGATCATCGCGGCGCGATAGTTTTCGCTGACGTAGACATGCCGCGGCTGGGTGCGCTCGAAGTAGTCCGCGACCAGCGTACGACCGAAGCTGGATTCGATCAGCGCACGCATGCGTGCCAGGTCGATGCCGTCCCACGAGTTGAACGTCAGCACCTTCTCGCCACGCCGCACCAACGTGCCCGAGCCCTTGTGGGTGAATAGTTCCTTCGCGAGTTCGGACGGCCGTGTGATCGAAACAGACGACGTCAACGGCAGATTCGCGAGCAGGTCGGCAATCTGTTCGAGCTTCAGCCGCATGCCGCCGTTGAGCCACGGCTGCGCCATCAGATGTTCGTACTCGGTCGACAGGTTGATCGAGTCGATCAACTGGCCGTCTCCATCGAGCAGGCCGCCGGTGCCGGTGAGAAAAACTATCTTGTACGGCTGCAGCACGCGTACCAGTTCGTTCGCGGCAAAGTCCGCGTTGATATTGAGGATCTGCCCTTCCTCGGTCTCGCCCAGGCTGGCGATGACCGGTATCGAACCGGCACGCAGACTGGCCTCGATCGGCGCCAGGTTGATGCTCTGCACCTTGCCGACCAGCCCGTAGGTATCGCGGTCGAGATAGCTGGAGGTGAACACGCCCGACGGCACCGAGGTCGCGCGTGTATCCATGGTCTGCAGCGCCTCCACCAGCTTGAGGTTCTGCTGCTGGAATACCTTGCGCACGATCGCCAGCGCCTGTGGCGAGGTGACGCGCAGACCGTTGACGGTCTGCTTCTCGATGCCGGCAGCCGACAGTTCCTCGTCCAGTTGCGGGCCTGCGCCATGCAGCACGATCGGCGTAAGGCCAACCTGCTGCAGGAACGTCAGCGACGAAGTGAGATCGGCCAGTTCATCGCGCAGCACCGCGCCACCGACCTTGACCACGGCGAAACGCTTCGCGTCGATCTGCGAGAAGCGCTTGAGGTATTGCTGGATTTCCTTCGCGCTGCCCATGCTCGAGAGCAGGCGCACGATGGTTTTTCTTGTGTGCTTATGCGTTTCCACTGTTCACGATCCGATAGATGGTTTGTGCGTATTGCTGCAACTGGTCGAGCGCGACCCATTCGTCCGCGCTATGCGCCTGTGCGATGTCGCCGGGGCCGTAGACGAACGCGGTATAGCCGGCGGATGAGAACAGCGCTGCTTCGGTCCAGAAGTCCACGGCGTTGCCAATCGGCAGCTCCAGTTCGTCGGCGATGTCGCGGGCGGCCAGGCGGCGCTCTTCGGCGCGCGCGGTATCGCCGGCCGGCAACGAGGCACCACGGAAGGTCTCGCTGAATTCCACGGGTTGCGGCTCGACCAGAGCCTGGAAGAGCTGCAGCAGCTGATCCGGGTCCATCGTCGGTAACGGACGAAAGCCGAAGCGCACTTCGGCCGTGGGCGCAATCATGTTCGCCTTGATGCCACCTTCGATGCGACCGAGATTGAAGCGCAGACCGGTAAGCCCTCCGAAACGCTCATGCGACTGTGCAGCTACGAAGTTCAATGCGGCATCGCCCCAGCGCACCGTCTGATGCAGCGCGCTGTCGCTCGGCTTCTGCTCGCCCGAGGCATGACCGGCGTGACCAGCAAAGCGCATCAGCACCGACTGGATACCACGATGCGCCAGCACGGCTTCCGCCTTTGTCGGCTCAGCCACGATCACTGCGTCGTAGTCATGTGGCGCACTAAGGAAGCCAGCGATGCAACGCGCATCGTTCGCTTCCTCGTCGGTGGACAGCAGCAACGCCAGCGGGCCGTCGGTGGCATTGGCCACCGCCAGCAGTGCCGCCGCCGCGCCCTTGATGTCGCAGGCGCCGAGACCGATCGCACGATCTGCCGTGACTCGAAGTTCGTGAGGACTCGCACTCCAGTGGGGCGAGTCCGGCACCGTATCCATATGCACGTTGAACAGGTAGCGCGGTTGGCCACGCACCGCGTGCAAGGTCACCGCGCCAGCACCGTAGTCGGTCACCTGCACATCAAACCCGGGCAGTTGGGCGCGCACGTAATCGAACATGCCGCCGGTTCCGATCGCACGCGGCGGATTGCGCGTGTCGAACGCGACCAGCGCTTTCAAATGCTCAAGCGTGGCATTGAGCAATGTGCTCATCCGCGGTTGACCTCGGCCCACAGCGTGCTGCTCATGCCGAACAGCTTGATGAAGCCTTCGGCCTCCTCCACGCCCCAGTCGGCCGACTGCGCATAGGTTGCGCCTTTCGCGTTGAGGATGTGCTTGGACTCGATCGCCACCGCGCTGACCAGACCACCGCTCGTCTCCAGCACCACTTCGCCATTGACAGTGGATTGGCTCGACGCGAGGAATGCTTCCAGATCGGTCTTCAGCGGATCGTGGAAGAAGCCCTCGTAAACCAGCTCCACCCACTTGCGCGCCACCTCCGGCTTGAAGCGGTTCTGTTGCTTGGACAACACCGCCTCTTCCAACGCACGATGCGCGGTCAGCAACGCGGTCAGGCCCGGCGCCTCAAAAATGATGCGACCCTTCAGACCGATCGTCGTGTCGCCGGTATAGACCCCGCGACCGACGCCGTATTGAGCGAACAGGCCATTCAATGTCGCCAGCAGCTTGTGCCCGGCAATCTTCTCGCCATCCAGCGTGACAGCTTCACCCTTGACGAAGCCGATCCTGACGCGCAGTGGTTTGGATGGCCATTCGGAACGCGGTTTGCACCAGCCCACTGCACCCTCGCCTGGCGCCTGCCAGCGATCGATCTCACCGCCGGACATGGTCAACCCGAGCAGGTTCTCGTTGATCGTGTACGCCTGCTGCTTCGCGCGCACGCCGAAGCCACGCTCTTCCAGATAGGCCTGCTCATACGCACGCGTCTGGGTATGCTCTTTCTGGATCTCGCGGATCGGCGCCACGATTTCGTAATCGCCGAGCGCCTTCACCGTCAGGTCGAAACGCACCTGGTCGTTGCCCATGCCGGTGCAGCCATGCGCGATCGCCTTCGTGCCCAGTTCATTGGCGCGCTTCAACGCAGCTTCGACAATCAGGTAGCGATCGGAGACCAGCAGCGGATACTGGCCTTGATAGCACTCGCCAGCCTGCACGAAGGGCTTGACGAAACCTTCCCAAATGGCTGGGCCACCATCGACGGTGACGTGCGAGGTCACGCCGAGCTCGGCCGCGCGTTGCTCGATGAACGCGCGCTCCTCGGCGTCTACGCCACCGGTATCGGCGAACACGGTATGCACGGCCCAGCCGCGCTCTTGCAGATAAGGCACGCAGAAGCTGGTGTCGAGGCCACCGGAAAAGGCGAGGACGATATCTTTGCTCATGGCTTGCAAATCCTGAAAAAGTTTAGACGGATGCGATAACGGTGCGCGGCTCGCAGCGCACCGGAAAATTCACGGAATTGGCAATGAAGCAACCATGGTGGGCAGCTTCGTGTGCGGCCTCGGCCTTGGCGGCATCACCGGTGGCGCTGATGGTCACCTGCGGACGAAGCACCACTTCGACAAAGTGGCCGCCGTGCGCATCAGTTTCCATCGTGCCCTCGGCCGCATCGGCATAGGCCGTGACGACGATGCCGGCCGTGGCGGCCACATGCAGGTACGACAGCATGTGACAGGTGGAAAGCGCCGCCACCAGCATGTCTTCGGGATTGTGTTTGGTTGCATCACCCCGAAATGCGGGATCGGACGAACCGGCCAACACCGGCTTTCCCTCAACACGAATCTCGTGCCCGCGCCCATAGCCCTGATAGGTCTGCGTACCGGTGCCGTGGTTGCCGGTCCACTCCACGTCGACACGGTAATGATGCTGATGCCCGCTGCTCATGCGTTGGAATCCTCTTGGTGAGACATAAGGTCAGCCAGCTCCGCGTCACCATCAGCATCACGCTGCCGCAGACCGTTGATTACTCCCAGGCGATTCGCCTTGGGGTGGTTCTGATTCAACTTGAACTTGCCTTCGATGCGCTCGATCGCGATCTCCAGGCCGACGATTCCGTGCAACGACTTCTCTATGTGATCGGCCGGCGCATCGGACACCTTCCACGGTGCCGGCAGCCCCGCCTCGTGCCGATCGGTCAGCCGCTCCAGCAGCGTGCGCAACCACACTGCGTCCTCGATCACGCGCAGGCGGCCATGCACATGCACGACCGCGTAATTCCAGGTCGGCACTTCGCGATGCGTCTCGTGCTTGCTCGGATACCAGTTCGGACTGATATAGCCATCCGGTCCGCGGAAAATCACCAGCACTTCGGCGCCATCGGCCTGCCGCAATTCGTTGCCGCGTGCGACATGTCCATGCAGCATGTCGTCGCCGATCAGTTCGAACGGCAGATGATTGGCCACCAAGCCGGCATCCGTGTGTATCAGCACCGTCGCGAACGGAAAATCACGAATCAAGCCATGCAGCGCATCGACGCGAGTTTCATTGAAGTAGCTGGGCGTATACATGGACTTTTCCTTGAGTGCTCTCAGCGGCCATTGATCAGCGATGCCATGACCGCCTTCTGCACGTGCAGGCGGTTTTCAGCCTCGTCGATGGCAATGCAGGCCGGCGAATCCATCACGGCGTCAGTGGCCTTGATATTCCGGCGCAGCGGCAGGCAATGGCTGAATAGACCGTTGTTGGTGAGCGCCATCTTCTCTTCATCGACGATGAAGTGCTTGTTGGCCTCGCGGATCGGCTTCTCCTGCTCCCAGCGGCCGAAGTACGGCAGCGCGCCCCAGCTCTTGGCGTAGATCACGTCGGCACCCGTATACGCCTCGCGGATATCGTGGCTGACCTTGAGCGAACCGCCGTTTTCCTTCGCGTTCTGGTAGCCGAACGCCATGTAGCGCTCGTCCAGCACATAGTCGGGCGTGGGGCACAGCAAGGTCACGTCCATGCCCAGCTTGGTCGCGATCAGCAACGCGGAATTCGCTACCGCGGTGTTCAACGGCTTCGGGTGATAGGTCCAGGTGAGCACGTACTTGCGGTTCTGCAGATCGCCCAGGTGCTCCTTCATCGCCAAGGCGTGAGCCAGCTCCTGACAGGGATGGGTGATCGTTTCCATGTTGATCACCGGTACCGTGGCGTACTGAGCGAACGCCTTGATCACCTTGTCCTCGCGATCCACTGCCCAGTCCTGGAATTTCGGAAACGCGCGCACGCAGATCAGATCGACGTAGCGCGACAGCACCCGCGCCACTTCGGCGATGTGCTCTTCGGTATCGCCGTCCATCACGCTGCCTACCTCGAACTCGATCGGCCATGCGTCCTTGCCCGGCGCCAAGACGATGGCGTGGCCACCGAGATGGAACGCACCCAGCTCGAAGCTGGTGCGCGTGCGCATCGAGGGATTGAAGAACAGCAGAGCGACCGATTTGCCAGCCAGCTGCTGGTCGCGCGGCGAACGCTTGAATTCGGCGGCCTGCACCAGCAGCGCGTCGATCTCGGCGCGGCTGTAATCCTGGGTGGTGATGAAGTTGCGAATGGTCATCGAATCAATTCCCTGCGGCGGCGGCCGCGCAAAAAATCAAAAACAAAAACAAAAAACCCGGCACGCAGGCCGGGTTTTATCGTCGATACACATGAAACGCGTGCGACAGCCTACCCGGCCGAATGTCCATACAACGGTCGACGCGCACGCGACGTCATCCCAGCCGCCGCGCGGGCGCTGGTGAGTACGTTGGCGGTATAGACGGCTGTGGACATGAAGATTCCGGCAAGCAAGGCTGGCATCATGCCGACAATTTCGCTGCTACGCAACAAAAAAATGGGCGCCCGGCATCGTTCAGATGCGGGACGCCCATGGCAACGCCGCCGCCCGGAGGCGGCGGCGGTTTTTCATTCGGCCGGGGCCACGTTGACCAGGACCCGCAGGCGCTCGCCCGGATCGTAGCCAAGGCGCGACTCGTACACTTCGCCGCGATAGCGGTACTGCACGTCGTAACCCATGATCTGGCGCTGCTGCCCTGGACCGCAATTGGTCACGGTCTGCACGGTCTGGCCCGCGCTATTGGTGGCCACCTGGTTGCCGACGGCACCACCGGCCACTGCACCCACCGCCGTTGCCGCCACGCGACCATTGCCGCGACCGATGGTGCTGCCGAGCACGCCACCCACCACCGCACCCAGAATGGTCCCGCCCGTCGTATTCGCCGGATTCTGCGTGACCACGGTCTGGTTCTGACACTGTTGCGTGGCGCCGTAGACAGGGTCTACGCGCAGCACATCGGCCCAGCCGTAATGAGCACTGCCGTCACCTGCCTGACCCGGCGGCGGCCCAACCTGTGCAAAGGCGCTGGTGACAGTCAGAAACAGCGCCAGCACTGAAAGAAATTTCTTGGTCTTGGTCATTGCGACCTCCGATGGGGGAACATTGAGCGCACATGTGCACTTACTGGCGTCATTGCATCAAATTCAGGCTGAATACAGGCTTAGAATTAACATTACGCAACCTTGCCGCTTACACGTTGTTAATATGATCTGCTGTTTCGCACACTGAAAGCGTGCCGCCCACCGCCCCGGATTTCCTCACCGATGTCGATTTCGCTCTACAACAGCCTGTCCCGCCGCATTGAACCGTTCACTCCGCTCGATCCGGACCGGGTGACGATGTACCTGTGCGGCCCGACCGTCTACAACTACGTGCATATCGGCAACGCGCGTGGTCCGGTGGTGTTCGACGTACTGGCGCGGCTGCTGCGTCGGCATTATCCGAACGTGGTCTACGCCCGCAACATCACCGACGTGGACGACAAGATCAATACCGCCGCGCTGGAACAGGGCGTCGGCATCGGCACGATCACCGGAAAGTTCGCCCAGGCCTACCGCGAGGACATGGCTGGCCTCGGCATCGCGCCGCCCGACCTCGAACCGTATGCGACAGCGCATATCGGACAGATCATCACGATGATCGAAAACCTGATCGCCGCCGGCCATGCCTATGCGGCGGCCGGTCATGTGCTGTTCGACGTGGGTTCCTATCCGGCCTACGGCAACTTGTCCGGCCGCGATACCGAGGAGCTGATCGCCGGTGCGCGGGTCGAAGTGGCGCCGTACAAGAAAAATCCCACCGACTTCGTACTTTGGAAACCCTCCACGCCCGAACTGCCTGGCTGGGACAGTCCCTGGGGACTCGGCCGCCCCGGCTGGCATATCGAATGCTCGGCAATGAGCGCGGCTCACCTGGGTGAGACCATCGACATCCATGCCGGTGGTATCGACCTGCTGTTTCCCCATCATGAGAATGAAATCGCCCAGTCCACCTGCGCCCATGGTGGCAAGGTGTTTGCGCGCTGGTGGATGCACAACGGCATGCTCACCTTCGATGGGCGCAAGATGTCCAAGTCACTGGGTAATGTACTGCTGGTGCACGAGCTGCTTAAGCTGCATCCACCCGAGGCACTGCGCCTGCTGCTGCTGCGTGGTCACTACCGGCAACCGCTCGACTGGTCCGAAGGCGCCATCACACAGGCGATCAGCACGCTGGACGGCTGGTACCGCGTACTGCGCGACCTGGCGGACGTAGCCGTGCCGGCAGGCGCGTTGCCGGTGCCCGCGCGGGTGGAAGCGGCGTTGTGCGACGACCTCAACACACCGCAGGCGCTGGCCGAGCTGTCACAGCTGGCCGATCAGGCACGCCACAGCGGCAGCGCCGAAGCCAAGGCCGCCCTGCTCGGCGGCGGCATGTTGCTTGGTCTGCTGCAACAGCAGCCGGAAGCCTGGCTCAAGCGCGGCGAGAGCAGCGTTGATGAGGCACACGTCGAAGACTTGCTGCAGCAACGTCGCGCCGCCCGCGCCGCCCGCGATTTCGCGCGCGCCGATGCCATCCGCGTCGAACTCACCGCCTTGGGCATCGCCATCGAGGATGGCGCCCAGGGCACGCGCTGGAGCGTGCTGAAGAATTGATTGCGCGGCACCCCCGGATCGAGCCCGGGGCCGCACATAACACGTAGGTTGGGGTGAGCGCAGCGAAGCCCAACATCTCTGCGACGCGGGGCACCTGTTGGGGCTCCCTCCGCTCACCCCAACCTACGCGACTACTCGCCCGTCGCCCCTCGTTCCTCGCTCTGCGCGATAATGCCCGCATGAACACGATTGCCACTACCAGCGCCGCGCAGGCGCAACAGGAGATCGCCGAGGAGTTCGCGTTCTTCGGCGACTGGACCGAGCGTTACCAATACCTGATCGATCTGGGCAAGCAACTGCCGTCGTTCCCCGAACAGTGGAAGACCGAGGAATACCGAGTGCACGGTTGCCAGTCGATGGTCTGGCTGGTGCCCAGCGGCGATGCGACGAGCCTGCATTTCGAGGCGATCAGCGATTCGGCGATCGTATCCGGACTGATCGCCCTGGTCCTGCGGGTGTACTCGGATCGCCCCGCACAGGAAATCGTCGACACCGAGCCGCAGTTCATCGCCACAATTGGGCTGGCCAAACATCTGTCGCCGACCCGCTCCAATGGACTCGCCGCCATGCTGGCCAAACTGAAAGCCCATGCGGCGCAGGCGCTGGCGGGCTTCAAAGCAGGGACGAGCGGCGAGTAGCGGGGGCGCCAGTTCAAACATCTGTACAGCCCGCGAATTTCGCACCCTCGCTACTCGTCCCCTAGCTACTCGCCCTACCCCAAAAAACGAGACCCCGCACATGGCGGGGTCTCGTCAATTCAGCAGCGCTGACGCGCCCGACTCAGTCGCCCATCTGCTTCTGCAGATGCTCGCGGCGCTCCTGCGCGTCCAGCGACAGCGTGGCAATCGGTCGGGCATCGAGGCGTTCGACGCCGATCTCTTCGTCGGTCTCTTCGCAAAAACCGTAGCTGCCTTCTTCGATCCGGCGCAGTGCCTTGTCGATCTTGGAGATCAGCTTGCGGTAGCGATCGCGGGTACGCAGTTCCAGCGAGTTCTCGGTTTCGCGAGTCGCCCGCTCGGCCTCGTCACCCACATCGCGCACCTCGTCGCGCAGGTTGTCCATGGTCTGGCGTGACTCTTCCACCAGCTGATCGCGCCAATCGCGCAGCTTGTTGCGGAAGTAGGCCAGATGCTGAGGGTTCATGTACTCCTCATTGCTGGAGGGGTGATAACCCTTGGGCAGATTGATGACACTGGTGGAGGGCAGCGCGTAGCGGCCGTCTTCACGAGTGATACCGTTGTCGAGTTTTTTTGTAGCCAGTTTATTCATTGAGGACGGCGAATTTTTCTGATGTGTGTTGGAGGATGCATGACGCGCGGTGGCCGGAGCCGATCGCGGTGTCACCATGGCAGTGGCACTCGCCACCTTGCCTTTGAAAAGGTTGGTCACGGGTGCCGGAGATGTGCTTTTTGCTGCAGCCTGAACCGGTGCGGGCTTGGCCGTCGGCTTGACGGGTGCGGCCTTGGTCGGTTGGGCGGGTTTGGCCGCTGGTTTCGCAGCGTGCTTGACCGGGGCTGCTACCTTTTTCGCCACCGGCTTCACGGCGGCTTTCTTGGCAGCAGGCTTCTTGACGACTGATGGCTTGACCGCAGCCTTGTGGGCCGGGCCCTTCTTGGCGGATGGCTTGCTGGGTTTGACGGCAGCCTTTTTCGCTACCACCTTCTTTGCTGCGGGCTTCTTGGCCGGGCTGGCCTTTTTCGGTTGTGACTTGGACACGGCGGAAGTTTTCTTGGATACGGGCTTGGACACGGTCTTGGCGACGACTTTCTTGGCTGCCGGCTTGGCCGCTGGCTTTTTTGCCGCGATCGGCTTGGCCGCAGCCTTCTTGGCAGGCTTGGCCGCGGTGCGGGCGGTCTTGGTTGGTGCCTTGGTGCTGCTCTTCACACTGCGCCCCTTTGTGGCAGCCACTTTCGATTTTCCGGCTTTGGCGTCATGCGCCTTGGCCGAAGCCTTTCCTTTTTGCGCCTTGGCGGCGGTCGAACCATGCGTCGTTTTCGCCATATCCCTTCACCGTTTTTTTGGCCGTGGCGGCCGGGTGTTATAGCCCAAGTGTCCTACACCAGCAAGCTCGCATCTGGAATACTTGTACCACTACATGCCGCAAGTTGTGCCGGCAACGTGAATGTCTTGACCAAATTGATACTGTGGTTGCTCCGTTTGTACAAGCGCTGGCTCAGTCCGTTGCTCGGGCCGAGCTGCCGCTTCCATCCCAGCTGTTCAGATTATGCACGGATTGCCGTTACTCGCTTCGGTCCGTGGCGCGGCAGCCTGCTGGCGGGTTGGCGACTGCTACGCTGTCAGCCATTGTGCACCGGTGGCGAAGATCCGGTACCCGAACACTTCCATTATCCACCTTGCCGCTGCCCAGGAGATTCCCCCGATGTCCACTGACTGGTTGATCAAGAACGCCGAACTCGTCAACGAAGGCCGCCGTTTCCACGCCGACCTGCGCGTGAAGGAAGGTCGCATCGAGACGATTGCCGGCGATCTTGACGGTCGCCCTGGCGAGCAGGTGATCGACGCCAGCGGACTTTGGCTGCTGCCTGGAATGATCGACGACCAGGTGCATTTCCGCGAACCCGGTCTGACCCACAAGGCCGACACCTGGCATGAGTCGCGCGCCTGTGCCGCCGGCGGCATCACCAGCTTCATGGAAATGCCGAACACCCGGCCGCCAGCGCTCGATCGCGACACGCTGGAGGCGAAGTACACCCGCGCGGCGGAAACGTCGGCTGTGAACTACGCCTATTACATGGGCGCCAGCAACGACAACCTGGAAGCGATCCGCGCGCTCGACCCGAAGGCTGCGCCGGGAGTGAAAGTGTTCATGGGCGCCTCCACCGGCAACATGCTGGTGGACAACCCGGAGACCCTCGACGGCATCTTCCGCGACTGCCCCACCCCGATCATCACGCATTGCGAAGACACGCCCATGATCGACGCGCTGCATGCGAAGGCGCGCGAAAAGTATGGGGACGACATCCCCGCGTGGGAGCACCCGCTGATCCGCTCGCGCGAGGCCTGCATCAAGTCGACCCGGCTGGCGATCTCGCTGGCACAGAAACATGGCACCCGCCTGCACGTGCTGCACATCTCCACCGCCGACGAGCTGGCGCTGTTCCAGCCCGGCCCGATCAAGGGCAAAAAGATCACTGCCGAAACCTGCGTGCACTTCCTGCATTTCGACGATCGTGACTACGAACGACTCGGCTTCCTGATCAAATGCAACCCGGCGATCAAGACCGCGGCCGACCGCGAGGCAATCATCAAGGCGCTGGCCGAAGGTCGCATCGACGTACTGGCCACCGATCACGCTCCGCACCTGCTGGAAGAGAAGGCGCAGAAATACGACAACGCACCGTCCGGCCTGCCGCTGGTGCAGTTTGCTTTGCAAGCGGCGCTGCAGCGGGTGTTCGAAGGCAAGCTGACGCTGGAACGCGTGGTCGAGTCCGTCACTCATGCACCGGCCACGCTGTTCGACGTGGAGCAACGCGGTTACCTGCGCGAAGGCTACGCGGCTGATCTGGTGCTGGTCGACCCGAACAAGCCGCACACGGTGACCCGTGCCGAAGTCCTGTCCAAGTGCGGCTGGTCACCCTTCGAAGGTGAAACCTTCCACAGCTCGATCCACAGCACCTTCGTCAATGGGCAGCGTGTGTGGGATGGCACGAAGGTCGATGAAAGCGTGCGCGGGCAGCGGCTGACGTTTGCTCGGTAATATCCGGGCTGCGCGCAAAGCAACCAGCCACTGAAACGAGATACCGCGAGAACTACCGGCCGGCAGTACGTCATCGCAGATGGCGTACCCGAGTTCGGGCAGGCTGCCCGCTGCTCTTCTGCTCTTCGGGGCCCCTGTGCGGCGGTGAGGGGTGGACGAGAAGGCCCGCAGGGGGATCGACAGGGATGTCGATCCCTTTTCGTCAGGACAGGAGTCCTGTCGAAAAGCCCGGCCACGCCTCACGGACTTGCTGGGCATTCATGCCCGGCAAGCGCCAAGCGGGGCGGCCTTCTCTTTGGGTTACTTTTCTCTTGGCCAAGCAAGAGAAAAGTGACTCGCCCTCCGCAGGAGGACGAAACGCTCTGCAAGCGAAATCGCAGATGGCGACAATGCAGCAGGTAAAGCGCAAGGCACTGGGCCCCTGCCTTCGCAGGGGTGACGAAGATTTTGCGATCCCGCGAGCACCCACCCCTCATCCCCAGCCTTCTCCCCGCGGGGGAGAGGGGGTCGGTCGTTACGGTGTTGAGCCGTACCCGCCGACCACACCCTTGCTCGCATATGCGACGGCGTCGTGTGGATGCAGGCTTTCCTGGTGTTCAACGCGGATATGGAAGTCGTTGATCCGATCGTCGGCGTCGAGCGTCTTCTGGATGCGTCGCGCGGCATCTTCACAGAACATCAGGTTGCTTCCGTTGGCCAGTGCGAACGCCTGTTCGTCCTCGCGCTTCACTGCGGTCTGCACCGGTGTGCCGAGCGCGTGCTCGACGCGGTCGATCAAGTCGATCAGATCGAAGCCAGCGCCTTGTGCGGGACGGACGCGCAGACAGGCCACGCTGCGTTGCGCATGCGGCGTGGCGATGATGCCCTGTTCGCTGCCGAGCCAGGCCAGTACAGCCGCATGGTCTAGTGACTTGCCGGCATCGAAATCCTTCGCAAACTGATCCTGGATCAGCTGGCGTGACAGCGCGGCGGATGCTGGACAGGTCGAGGAATACACCACCTCGGTACCGAGTTCGAGCAGGAAGGCATCGCCCGTCAGGCTCGCCTGGATGGTGACCGGATACGCACGCCAGCCGCTGTTCTCACTGCGCAAGGCCGGGCGACGCACCAGGTGTTCAAAACGAATGCTGAGGCAGGCGCGGTCGGCCAGATCCTTGTGCGAGTCGAGAAAACCCTGCAGCAAAGCATGCAGCGACTCGGAGGTCAGCGTCTGCGTGCTCAGCGCTTGCTCGACCTGCAGGTACAGTCGCGACATGTGGATGCCGCGCTTGTCCGGCCGCTTCAGGTTGACGAACGCGCCGACCTTGGCGCTCGCCCGCTGTACTACGCCGTCACCGGCATCGAAATGAACGGGCACCTGGATATCGGCCATGCCGACCCAGTCCAGCGCCCCGGCAAGATGCGGCTGCGCGTGTACGGCAACGTCGGGCAGCAGACGGACGGTATTTTCCTGGTTCGGCATCGGTAGGTCCTGACATCGACGAATGACTCGCCGAGAAGAGCATCAATCTTGGGGCAAATGAGCCGGCGCACAATAGTGCTGTGGCGGAAACACTGCGTCTCAGGTCGTTCTGGCCAGTTGCCGACGCCACGCACGTGCTGCCTGCCACGCCTGCAGCGTGGTGGCGAATCCGGTGCGCGGCTGGCCTGCCTGCAGCGTGCCCAGTGCGTCGCCTGCACGCGCAGCGCGGTGCGCGAGATGGTTGCCGTGCCCCGATTCCAGCGCACGAAACACACTGAGTGGTCCGGCCAGCGCAGCCGCATCACGCCAACCTGCCAGCAGATCGTTCAGCTGGGCCTGCACCGCCTGCTGTCGGGCGGCGCCAGGTTCGCGCAACTGGTTACGACTCAGGCCATGCCGGGCCAGCCGCGCCATCGGCAGCGGCAAGCGATCACGCTCAGCGTCCTGCTCCAGGCGCAGAAGTGCATACAGCAGGTGATTGAGCGTGGCTACGCGGGTGGCACGCTCGGCCGATGCGTCCGCGCCATACCACCATGCGGTTTCCAGTGTCGCCAGTGCGCCGTGCAGTTGGGTAGCCGCCGCCAGCTGCGCGGGAAAATCGGCTGCCGTGCCCTCCTCCAGCTGTGCCATCGCGGCCAGCACCGGCGCCAGCCAGCGTTCGCTGGCGATCGCGTGGGCACGCTCGTCATCGAACAGCACCTGGGTCAGCGGATGGCGACCACCACTGGCCGCCGCACCGGCGAGCTCCTCGGCCCACCAGTTGAGCTTGGCCACGGCCACCTGCGGTTCGCGGATGCCATAAGCCGCGCCGAGCAGCTCCTGCTCCAGTGCGGCCAGCGCGACGTGGCCCGGATAGCGCTGCCCATCGACGAAGACCAGGGCAATGCGCTGTTGCGGCTGCACCGCCAGCCACTTGTCGATGAAGCTCTGCAATACCGCATTTTGTTCGACCCGCTCGCTCATGCCGTGACCGGTTGCAGTTGCAGCAAGGCGGCCAGCTGGGCCGGTGTATCCAATACCGCGTCGGCGCCCCACTCGTGTGGATCGCCGCCGTCGAGATAACCCCAGCTCACCGCCACGGTATACAGACCGGCAGCGGCACCGGCCTGGATATCACGACGATCGTCGCCGACAAACAGGCAGTGCGCGGGGTCCAGTCCTGCGCGTTCGCAAGCCAGCAACACCGGCGCCGGGTCAGGCTTTTTCACGGGCAAGGTATCGCCGGATACCACCGCGCTGGCGCGAGCGGCCCAGCCGATACGACTGACCAGTTCATCGGTGAGAAAGCCGGCCTTGTTGGTCACGATGCCCCAACCCCACCCTTGCGCCTCGATGCGCTCGAGCAGGCTGTCGATGCCATCGAATGGATGCGTCTGCTCTCCCATCACGCGCTGGTACAACTCCAGGTAGCGCGGCACCAATGCCTCAAGCGCCGACTCCCCGCGCTCGGCAAACGCGCAGCGCAACACGGCCCGCGCACCGCGTGAAACGACCTCACGCACGGGCGCATACGGTGGTGGTGGCACGCCCTCTTCTGCGCATTGCTCGACCAGCGCGGCGTAGAGATCGGGTGCACTGTCGAGCAAGGTGCCATCCAGATCGAACAGCACGCCCTGGATATTTTTCGGTACCGGCTTCACGGCGGCCGGCATCATGCTGGCTTGACCGCGCCGAGCACGTAATTGATCGCGGTAAAACGGCTGAGCCATGCCTTGCGCTGGAGCGGGTTGTAACCAAGCCCCGAAACGTCCTCCAGCTCCAGCCCGGCATCACGCAACAGACGAGCCAGTTCGGAGGGCTTCAGGAATTGCGCGTAGTGATGCGTGCCGCGCGGCAACATGCGCATCATATATTCGGCACCCAGAATCGCCGCGCCGAACGCGGCCGGCGTGCGGTTCAGCGTGGACATGAATAGCCGTCCACCCGGTTTCAGCATCGCGGCCAGATCATTCACCAGCGCTGCCGGATCGGGCACATGCTCGATCAGTTCCATGCAGCACACAGCGTCGAAAGCTGACGGTTCCGCAGCGGCCAGATCGGCGGAGGACTGCACCCGGTAATCGACGCTGAGGTTCGACTCGTGCAGGTGCAGTCGGGCGACCTCGATCACCTTCTCCCCCAGATCGATGCCGGTGACGCGGGCGCCGGCACGTGCCAGCGCCTCGCTCAACAGGCCACCGCCGCAACCGACGTCGGCCACCCGCGCGTCGCGCAGGTCGACGCGTGCAGCGACATAGGCCGCACGCACCGGATTGAGATCGTGCAGCGGGCGTGACTCGCCGTCCGGGTCCCACCAGCGCGCGGCAAGCTTGCCGAAGCGGGCGATCTCGTCGGCGCTTACGTTAGGTGCGGTCTGCATCGTCAAATCCTCAAGAGCCATACCGGAGTTTAATGCGCCTGCCATTCGTGCACCGTGATATCCCAGCCTCCGCTGGTGTGGGCCGGATCGCGATGGGCGATCGCCTGCGCTTCGGCCAGATCGCTCGCGCGCAGCAGCCAGGCGCCGCCGGACTTGTCGCCGAACGGCCCGGACATCTCGTTGCGCCCCTGTGCGCGCAGATCTTCAAGAAATTGCTGATGCTGCGGCACCACCGCCGGATCACATTGCGGGCGACGCATGACGAGGATGAGATAGCGGTTCATGAAGACTCCAACGTTTTGAACAGGCTCATTGCATCAGCTCAGTGCGCCGCGATGCGTTCGCGCCAGGCGCGGGTCCTGGCAAGCACCGCGTCGGTATCGATGTCGAGCAGCATGCGCTCTGCCAGCTTGCGCCGACCGGCAATCCACACGTCGCTGACCTGGTGGCGGCCGGCTGCATAGATCAGTTGCGAGATGACATGGAACAGCGGCTGGGTTTCCAGGTCACTCAGGCGCACGGCGGCGAGATCGGCCTGCTTGCCGACTTCAATCGAGCCGATCTTCGCTTCCAGTCCGATCGCCTTCGCACCATTCAGCGTGGCTGTGCGCAGCGCATAGGCCGCATCGAACGCGGCCGCATCGTCAGCGACCGCTTTGGCCAGCAGCGCAGCGGTACGCATCTCGCCGAACATGTCCAGATCGTTGTTTGATGCGCAGCCATCCGTTCCCAGCGCCACATTGACGCCAGCCTGGCGCAGCTTTTCCGCGGGGCAGAAACCCGAAGCGAGTTTGAGGTTGGATTCCGGGCAATGCACGACCGACACACCCGCCTCGGCGCAGGCGGCGATCTCGCCGTCGGTCAGCTGGGTCATGTGCACCGCGATCAGCCGGTCGTTGATCAGACCAAGTTTCTGCAGGCGCTGGAACGGGCGCAGCCCACTCTTGTTCTTTTCTTCGGAGACCTCGTGCGCGGTTTCATGCATGTGCAGATGTACTGGAATATCGAGCTGGTCGGACAGCACGCGGATGCGTTCGAAGCTTTCGTCCGAAACCGTATACGGTGCATGCGGTGCGAACGCGGTGCTGATCAGCGGGTCGCCACGGAAGCTGTCGTGCACCTCGCCCGCGCGCTCGAAATAATCGTCCTGGGTGTTTGCCCACGCCGTCGGAAATTGGATCACCGGCAGGCCCACCACGGCGCGAAAGCCGAGCTTGCGATAGGTCGCGCCGATCACGTCGGGGAAAAAATAGTTCTCGTTGGCACACGTCGTACCGCCGCGAAGCATCTCGGCCACCGCAAGCTCCACGCCGTCGCGCACGAACTCCGGCCCGATCACTTTCGCCTCGGCCGGCCAGATGTGCTGCTGCAGCCAGACCATCAACGGCAGGTCATCGGCCAAGCCACGCAGCAAGGTCATCGGGTTGTGCGTATGCGCGTTGATCAGGCCCGGAATCAACGCGTGTTCGCGCAGTTCGACGCGCTCAAGCGGGGCGTAGGCGGCGCGTGCCTCGGCGATCGGCAACAGTGCGACGATGGCGCCGTCCTGTACCACGACGGCGTGATCCTCCAGCACCACCGCATGCGGTTCGACTGGCACGACCCAGCGCGCTTCGATCATCAGGTCGACTGACTGCGGTGTCGTCGGGCTCATCAGCAACTCGCTCTATGGTCAGTTTGGATACGACAAGGGGCGGTACCTTACGGTAGCCGCCCCTTGTTTTGGATTGTCATTCCGGCGAAGGCCGGAACCCAGTGAAATCTGTGCGTAGCACGCAAAAGCGATTTTGTGCGCTGCGCGGAGGTATTTCACTGGATGACAGATGGCTCCTGCCATCTGCCCTTCGGGCCGCCTGCGGCGTTCGCTCCGGCATCCTGCCTCCGCAGTCCAGCTTTCGCTGGGATGACGTGCTGGCAGAGGCGCGAACCTGAGTTCGCGCGCCAGCTCGTCACTTGACTCGGCTGAAGTATTCACCGGAGCGGGTGTCGACCTTGATGATCTCGTCCTGGTTCACGAACAGCGGTACGCGCACTACCGCACCGGTCTCCAGCTTGGCCGGCTTGCCGCCACCACCCGAAGTGTCGCCGCGCACGCCCGGATCGGTTTCGACGATCTTCAACTCGACGAAATTCGGCGGCTGCACCGCGATCGGTCGACCGTTCCACAACGTCACCACGCACTCTTCCTCACCCTTCAGCCACTTGGCGGCATCGCCAGCGGCAGCCTTGTCGGCCTGATGCTGCTCGAAGGTTTCTTGCTGCATGAAGTGCCAGAACTCGCCATCGCTGTAGAGGTACTGCATGTCCGAATCGACCACGTCGGCACCCTCGAACGACTCGCTCGCCTTGAGGGTCTTTTCCACGGTGCGGCCGTTGAGCAGGTTGCGGATGCGGATGCGGGTGAACGCCTGGCCTTTGCCCGGCTTGATGAACTCCGCCTCGACGATCGTGCAAGGGTCGCCATCGACAATGATTTTCACACCGTTCTTGACGTCGTTGAGACCGTAGGTGGCCATGCAGTGAGCTCCGTTTCAATTGATAATCTGATGAGCCAAGGGTCCGAAGAACCCTCCGCGTCATCATCAGCGGTTAAAATGTCAGGATTGGCGGGCGAATGCCCGATACTTAGGCCGCACATGATAACCGCAAGCCCCGGCGCCCGCCTAACGCGACCCGAAACCGACACGATGCCCGACTGGCGGCAACTGTGGCGGGACGCCGTGACCGACGTCGGCGAATTGCTCGCCCTGCTCGGGCTGGAACAGCTTGCCGAGCACCTGCCGCCGGCCGACGCCGGCTTTGCGTTGCGCGTGCCGCGCGGCTTTGTCGCCCGCATGCGTCATGGCGACGTGCGCGACCCGCTGCTTTTGCAGGTGCTGCCGCAGCTGGCTGAACTGGATGAGGTGCCCGGCTTCGTCACCGACGCGGTCGGCGATATGGCCTCGCGTGCCGCCCAAGGTGTGCTGCACAAATACCATGGTCGCGCCCTGCTGATCGCCAGCGGCAGCTGCGCGATCAATTGCCGCTATTGCTTCCGCCGGCATTTTCCGTACGGCGATGAAATGGCCGCCGCAGGCCAGTGGCGGCAGGCGCTGGAGCACATGCGGCAGGACTCCTCGATCAGCGAACTGATCCTCTCTGGCGGCGACCCGCTGTCACTGGCCACGAGCAAGCTGGAGGAACTGAGCCGCGGTCTGGCCGAACTCCCGCATGTCACCCGCCTGCGCATCCATACCCGCCTGCCGGTGGTGCTGCCGGAACGGATCGACGCCTCGTTCCTGAACTGGCTCGGCGCGTTGCCGCTGCAGAAGGTGGTGGTGCTGCATGCCAACCATGCCAACGAAATCGACGCCAGCGTGGAGGCCGCCTGTGCCCGCCTGCGCGACGCCGGCGCCACCGTGCTCAACCAATCCGTGCTGCTGCGCGGCGTCAACGACGACGCCGCCACCCTGGCCGAGCTGTCCGAGCGGCTGTTCACGGCTGGCGTGCTGCCGTATTACCTGCACCAGCTCGATCGGGTACAGGGCACCGCGCATTTCGAGGTCGACGACGCCTGCGCACTGGCCCTGGTGGATACGCTGCGTGCGCGGCTACCGGGTTATCTGGTGCCCAGACTGGTGCGCGAAGTGGGCGGCGACCTCTCCAAGCGCCCGCTCTAAACAGGACGATGGTCACCTCTGTGCCGTTTTCCGCTGGCGGCCATTCGCGGAATCCGTTACAAACATCAGTTATAGACGATCCTGAACATGGATCCGCGTAGCCAGCGGTGATCAACGGACAGCTCGACGCCCCATGAAAAAAGACTACGTCATCAAGATCCTCTTCATCGAAAATTCGCTTGAAGAGGCGGAACAGATCATCAGCCTGCTACGCAATACCGGCATTGCCGTGCGCCCGGCGCGCGCCACCAATGTCGAACAGTTGCAGGCGGCGGTAAGCGAACTGGAACCGGACATCGTAATGTTCGATCCCGCCGTCGAGAACCTGCAACTGCGCGAAGTCGTGCAGTTGCTGGATGCGTATGGCCGCGACTATTCACTGGTGGGCCTGGTCAGCACGATGGACAACCAGCTCGTTGCGGACCTGTTCGTGGGCGGCGCGCGCGGCGTCACCGCGCGCAGCCAGCCGAAGCAGCTGATTGCCGTGCTGCGCCGTGAGTTCGACGCGCTGCAGACACGTCGCCAGGTGCGCCGGCTGGAGACCTCGTTGCGTGAATCGGAGCGCCGCTGCGACGCCCTGCTCGATTCCTCCACCGATGCGATTGCCTATGTCCATGAAGGCATGCATGTACGCGCCAATCAGGCCTATCTGAACACCTTTGGCTACGACAGTTTCGACGACCTGCTCGGGCTACCGGTGCTGGACATGATCGATCCGGCGAACGCGGACGAGTTCAAGTCCCTGCTGAAGAGCCACGCACGCCAGGAAAAACTGCCGTCCCAGCTCGCCCTGCGTGCACGTCGCGCCGACGGCAACCATCTCGATGCCACCGTCGAATTCGCGCCAGCCACGTTCGAGGGCGAACCCTGCCTCCAGATTGTTTTCCGGCGGCAGCTGGTGGATCCGGCCGTGCTGGAGCAGTTGCAGCGGGATTCGGTCACCGGCCTGTTCAACCGCGCGCGCACGCTGGAGTGCGTTGATGATGTCGTGGCCGCCGCAGCAAAGGGCAAGAAAGGCCAGTCCTTGCTGCTGGTCGAACCCGACAATTGGGCTTCGATCGTGGCCGGTATCGGCCTCGGCAAGGCCGATGAACTGCTGGCCAGTTTCGCCGGCCGGATCCGCATGCTGCTGGGTACCGACGATGTCGCCGGCATGCTCGCCGAACACACGCTGGGCGTCGTGCTGGATTCGCGCCCGGACGAAGCGATCAAGGAATGGATCGCCAAACTCCAGCACAGCATCGGCAACGAGATTTTCGATGTAGGCACGCGCTCGATCAGTGTCACCGTCAGCATCGGCGGCAGCATGCTGGGCGAGAAGAACGCGAATGCCGAACTGCTGCTCAACCAGGCCAGCCAGGCCCTGCGCACCGCGCAAAGCCTGGGTGGCAGCAAGGTGGAATTGCACGATCCGGCGGCCCGCGAAAAGGCCGACGACGAGCGTGATCGCTACTGGCTTGAGCTGTTGCAGCAGGCCCTGGCGCAGAACGGGCTGGTGCTCTACCACCAGCAGACGGTCAGCCTGCAGGATGCCGAGGGTGATTACTCGGAGATCCTGCTGCGCATGAACGGCCCACAGGGCGAGGTGCTGCCCGGCTTCTTCATGCCGATCGCCGAAAAGCACAACCTCAACAGCGCGATCGATCGCTGGGTGCTCGATCAGGCAATCAGCGCGCTACAGGCGCGTGAAGGCCAGGGCTTTCAGACAACATTCTTCATCAAGCTCACCGCCGCGTCGCTGCAGGACGACACACTGTTGCCGTGGCTCGGAGAACGACTCGGCAAGGCCGCACTGAAGAACGGCCGCGTCGTGCTGGAAATGACCGAAAGCAAGGTGATGACGTTGCTCCGTCCGGCGCAGGAATTCGTCAAGGCGTGGAAGAAACTCGGTGGGCATTTCGCGCTGGAGCAATTCGGTTCCGGCCTGAACTCGTTCCAGTTGCTCAATCACATTGATGCGGATTATCTGAAGATCGACCGCAGCTACATGGCCGAACTGCCGCGGCATCCGGAAAACCAGAAGAAGGTCGCCGAGATCTGCCAGCAGGCGCGCGAGCTGAAACGCCAGACCATTGCCGAATGGGTAGAGGACGCCACCAGCACCTCGCTGCTGTTCGCCTGCGGCGTGGACTTCGTGCAGGGCAACTTCCTGCAGGAGCCGCAGCGGTTGGTGTAAGAGCCAGGGCCGCGAGCGCTGCCCTTGGCTCGTCATTCCTGCGAAGGCAGGGACCCAGTCGCTTCAGACTCTTGAAGAACTAGGGGTGCTGAGTTGACCAGCTTCGCTGTTGAAAAGCGCCTTGCCTTCGCAGGAATGACGAGCTAAGCAACACGGGCACCGTGGTGTGGACAGCAAAAACCCCGCGGATCGCTCCGCGGGTTTTTCCTTGGCGCAGTAGCGCCGGCCGAATTATTCGGCGGCGGCAGCAGCAGCTGCAGCGGCCTTGCCGGCAGCCTTGGCAGCAGCGGCGGCAGCCACGTCTTCCTTGATGCGGGCAGCCTTGCCTTCCAGACCACGCAGGTAGTACAGCTTGGCGCCGCGCACTTTACCCTTGCGCTTGACGGTGACCGAATCGATCGCTGCGCTGTGCGACTGGAACACGCGCTCCACGCCGGTGCCGTGCGAGATTTTGCGCACGGTGAAGGCCGAATGCAGGCCACGGCTGCGGCGGGCGATGACGATACCTTCGAACGCCTGTACGCGCTCGCGGTTGCCTTCCTTTACCTTGACGTTGACGACCACGGTGTCACCAGGGCCGAATTCCGGCAGTTGGCGGGTGATCTGCTCGGCTTCGAACTGTTCAATGATCTTGTTCATGGCGCACCTGTCGGTTCACTTTAGCTATGTCAATCAATGCTGCGGTCATCACCCGACCGCACCGTCTTGCCGCGCCTGCTCTTGTCGAGCATGTTCGCGGCGGAATTCATCCAGCAATGCCCGCGATTCAGCATCCAGCGCACGCTGTGACAACAGATCCGGGCGGCGCAACCAGGTTCGTCCCAGTGATTGTTTCAGGCGCCAACGCGCAATCGCCGCGTGGTCACCGGACAACAACACCTCCGGCACGGTACCCAGCGCATCACGCACCGGTTTCGTGTAATGCGGACAATCCAGCAGGCCATCCGAAAATGAATCCTGCTCGGCCGACAGCGCATCGTTCAATGCACCATCCTGCAAGCGACCCACCACGTCGATGATCACCGCCGCAGCAAGCTCGCCACCGGACAGCACATAATCGCCGATGGAAAGCTCCTCGTCGACCTCGTGCGCCAGCACGCGCTCGTCCACACCTTCATAACGCCCGCAAAGCAAGGCGATGCGCGGCAATTTCGCCAGCGCGGCCACCCTGTTCTGCGTCAGCCGCGCTCCCTGCGGACTGAGATAAATCACGTGTACCGGTTCGGGTACGGCGTCGCGCATGGCCGCAAGGGTCGCACGCAACGGCTCAATCAACATCACCATCCCGGGACCGCCGCCATACGAGCTGCTGTCTACGGTACGGTGCCGGTCCGTGGTGTAGTCGCGCGGATTCCAGGTTTCCACCTGCAGCAACTCGCGTTGCTGCGCGCGTCCCACGACACCGACGGCAGCACACTGACGCACGAAGTCGGGAAACAATGTAACGACGTCGATGCGCATGATCCTTGACCCTCTGTCCCGCGGACTCTATTTCACCATCCGGGCGACGTCAGAATTCAGGATCCCAGTCCACCACCATGCGCCCTGCAGACAAGTCCACCGAACGCACATACAAACCCTGGATGAAAGGAATCAGCCGCTCGCGCTCGCCATCCCTAACCACCACGACGTCGTTGGCACCGGTCGCGAACAGATGGCTGACCCGACCGAGCTTCACGTCTTCCGTGGTGACGACCTCGATTCCTTCGAGATCGACCCAGTAATACTCATCCTTTGCGGGAGCTGGCAGCTGTTCACGGGTGACATAAATGTCGTTGCCGATCAGCGCCGCCGCCTGTTCCCGGTCGTCCACGCCAGGCAGCTGGGCTACCATGCCCTTGCCTTGCGAACGACCTTTCACTCCCGAGATCTCCGTCTCCACGCCCGGCGCTGCAGTGAGCAGCCAAGGTTGGTAATCGAAGATCCGCATGCGCGGTTCAGCCCAGGATTCGATCTTGAGCCAGCCCTGCACACCGTACAGCCCGACGATGCGTCCGATCAGGACGCGCCGACTGGCTGCACTCACTTCAGGCAGCCTGCTGCTTGCCGGCTTCCTTGACCAGTGCGGCGACCTTGTCGGTCAGCTGGGCACCCTTGCTAACCCACTCCTTGACGCGCTCGACGTTCAGCTCAAGGCGCTTGTCCTTGCCCGACGCAACCGGGTTGTAGTAGCCGATGTTCTCGATGTTGCGGCCGTCGCGCTTGCTGCGCTGATCGGTCACGACAACGTGGTAGAACGGACGGCCCTTGGCGCCACCGCGCGAAAGACGAATCTTGACCATAACTAAAACTCCAGAGTTGCCGAATGCCGGCAGCCGCACGAGAACCGTGCGCGGTAAACGGGGCATTTTAACGGATTTTGAGGAAAAGGGAAGAGTTGGAGAGCGCAGGGACGAGGGGCGAGTATCGAGGGCGCAAATGATCGAACATGAACATAGACAAGTCAGTTCTGGAATATCCGCAGCTTCATGCGGAGCGCCCTCGCTACTCGCCCCTCATCCCTGCCCTCGATTCAACGCGGCGGCGGCAGACCGCCCATGCCACCCATGCCGCCCATACCCTTCATGGCGCCGCGCATCTGGCGCATCAGGCCCTTGGTACCACCCTTGGACAGTTTGGACATCATCTTTTCCATCTGCATGTACTGCTTGAGCAGACGATTGACGTCGGCCGGCTGAGTGCCTGAGCCGCGTGCCACGCGGGCGCGGCGCGAGCCATTCAGCAAATCGGGATGGCGACGTTCCTTCTTGGTCATGGAGCTGATGATCGCCACCATCCGCTTCATCTCGCCATCGTTGACCTTGGACTTGACGCTGTCCGGCAGGCTGGCCACGCCCGGCAGCTTGTCCATCAGACCGGCCAGACCACCCATGTTGTTCATCTGTTCCAGCTGATCTTTCATGTCGTTCAGGTCGAAGCGCTTGCCCTTCATCACTTTCTGGGCGAGCTTCTGCGCTTTTTCCTGGTCGACCTTGCGCTCGACTTCCTCGACCAGCGACAACACGTCGCCCATGCCTAGGATACGTTGCGCCAGGCGATCGGGGTGGAACGGCTCCAGTGCGTCGGTCTTTTCACCCGCACCGAGGAACTTGATCGGCCGACCGGTTATGTAACGCACCGACAATGCGGCACCGCCGCGGGCATCACCATCGGTTTTGGTGAGGATTACGCCGGTCAGCGGCAGCGCCTCGCTGAAGGCCTTGGCGGTGGTAGCCGCATCCTGGCCGGTCATCGAGTCGACCACGAACAGCGTTTCAATCGGCGTGATCGCGGCGTGCAATGCCTTGATCTCGGCCATCATCGCCTGATCGATATGCAAGCGGCCGGCGGTATCGACAATCAGTACATCGACCACTTCGCGGCGCGCGGCCTGCAGCGCAGCCTTCGCGATTTCGACCGGGTCCTGGCCGGCCTCCGACGGGAAGAATTTCACTCCGACCTGTTCGGCCAGCGTACGCAATTGCTCGATCGCGGCCGGACGATAGACGTCGCAGCTGACCACCATCACCTTTTTCTTCTTGCGCTCGGTCAGCAGCCGCGCCAGTTTGGCAACCGTGGTGGTCTTGCCGGCGCCCTGCAGACCCGCCATCAGCACTACGGCCGGTGGCTGCTGTGCAAGATTCAGTTCGGTGTTGGCGGTGCCCATCACCGTGGTCAGCTCGTCGCTGACCACCTTGACCAGCGCCTGCCCGGGGCTGAGGCTCTTCATTACATCCTGGCCGACCGCACGCACCTTGATCCGCTGGATCAGCGCCTGCACCACCGGCAGCGCCACGTCGGCTTCCAATAGCGCGATGCGCACCTCCCGCAGCGACTCGCGGATGTTTTCCTCAGTCAGCCGGCCGCGGCCGCGCAGGCGATTGACGGTGGTGGAAAGACGTTGGCTGAGCGACTCGAACATGACGGGACCGGCGTACAGGAAAGTGTCTGATTATAGCGGACGGATCCATGACGAACGACCGATGGGCTGCGCATGCACGGCCAGCGGGGCCTGTGCGACACTCCTCCGCTATGGTCATTCACGTCTTCGCCCTGTTCGCCATCGTGCTCTACCTCGCCGCTGCGGGGGGGTTGGCGCGACCCATGTTGAGTGGCGGCCGGCCGCTGAACTGGCTGGCACTTAGCCTGGCCGGCAGCGCGGTGCTGATCCATGCCGGAATCCTGCTGGGGATGCATCGCGGCGCGCTGGATTTGCACTTCTTCGCCGCGCTATCGCTGGTCGCATTCGTGGTGTCGTCGCTGACCTTGCTGGTGAATCTCTCGCGTCCGGTCGCTGCGCTCGGCGTGATCGTGTTTCCGCTGACCGCGTTGCTGATCGCGGTGGACAGCTTCCTGGCGCCGCCGACACTGCCGCTGACGATGGACTGGCAGATCAAGCTGCACGTGACGGTAGCGCTGATCGCGTTCAGCGTGCTGTCGATGGCTGCCGCCCTGGCGATTCTGCTGGCGGTGCAGGAACGCGCATTGCGGCATCGCCAATTCAGTCCCTGGATGCGCGCCCTGCCACCACTGACGCTGACCGAAACACTGCTGTTCCGATTGATAGCCGCGGGCTTTCTATTGCTGACGCTGACCCTGCTGACCGGGGCACTTTTTGTCGACAACCTGTTCGGCCAGCATCTGGCGCACAAGACGATCCTGTCGATCGTCGCGTGGCTGGTTTTCGGCACCCTGCTTTACGGTCGCTGGCGGCATGGCTGGCGCGGTCAACAGGCGGTGAAGTTGACCTTGGTCGGCATGGGCGTGCTGCTGCTCGCCTTCTTCGGCACCAAGGCGGTGCTGGAGCTGATCCTGCATCGCACCCTCTGACATGGCCGCGCAATTCGTACTGACATTGTCCTGTCCGGATCGCCCCGGCATCGTCGCCGCGGTATCCGGTCATTTCGCCGCGCGAGGCGACAACATCCTGGAAGCCCAACAGTTCGGCGATACCGAAACAGGGCGCTTCTTCATGCGTCTCGTCTTCCAGCCGCTGCTGGCCGACGTGACGCTGGCCAACCTGCAGGCGGGCTTTGCCGATATCGCCAGCCGGTTTGAGCTGCAATGGCAGATACGCGACCGCAATGAACGACGCCGGGTGATGCTGCTGGTGTCGAAATTCGACCACTGCCTGGCCGATGTGCTCTATCGCTGGCGTATCGGCGAGCTGGCGATGGAGATTTCCGGCATTGTCGCCAATCATCCCCGCGAAACGTATCAGCACCTCGATTTCGACGACATTCCCTTCCACTACCTGCCGTCCAATGCCGTCGACAAGGATGCGCAGCTATGGGCGCTGATCGAGCAGAGCCGCACCGACTTGGTCGTGCTGGCCCGCTACATGCAGATCTTGTCCGGCGAACTGACAGCGAAACTGGCCGGGCGCTGCATCAATATCCACCACTCCTTCCTGCCCGGCTTCAAGGGTGCGCTTCCCTACCATCAGGCGCACCGACGCGGGGTCAAGCTCATCGGCGCGACGACCCACTACGTCACCGCCGAACTGGATGAAGGGCCGATCATCGAACAGGACATCGAACGCGTCAGTCACCACGACACGCCCGATGACATGATCCGCATCGGCCGCGACATCGAGCGGCGCGTGCTGGCGCGCACCCTGCGGCATTATCTGGACGATCGCATCCTGCTCAACGGCAACAAGACCGTGGTGTTCAGCTCGTAAGCCGTGGGTTCGGGGGTTCGGGGGTTCGCACAATTCCCGTCACCCCTGCGAAGGCAGTGGCCCAGTGCTTTTCGCGCTGTTACTTGTGTTGTCGCGGTTTGCGATTTTCTAGTGCAGAGCACTGGGCCCCTGCCTTCGCAGGGATGACGAGGAAGAATAGGCACTCCGCGAGCACCCGAACCTTCACCCCATCCCTGTCCCGATAGGGAGAGGGGTAGACAGCATCGCGTCCATGGAAAGCGTTCGCTGTATCTCAGCGGCAGGCGTCGATCGCCTCGGACAATCGTTCCACGCCAATCACTTCCATCTCGCCAACGCGCCCCTTCTTCGGCGCATTCGCTTTTGGCACGATCGCGCGTCGAAAACCATGCGTGGCGGCTTCCTTCAGTCGCTCCTCGCCGTTCGGCACGGGACGGATCTCGCCGGACAGGCCGACCTCGCCGAACGCGATGGTCTGCTCCGGCAGCGGTCGGTCGCGCAACGAGGAAAGTACCGCCAGCAGCACGGGCAGATCCGCCGCGGTTTCCTGCACGCGGATGCCGCCGACCACATTGACGAATACGTCCTGGTCGTACGCCGCCACTCCGCCATGCCGATGCAGCACGGCGAGCAGCATGGCCAGGCGGTTCTGCTCAAGCCCCAGCGCGACGCGGCGTGGATTGCCCAGCGACGACTGATCGACCAGCGCCTGTACTTCGACCAGCAGCGGCCGGGTGCCTTCGCGAGTGACCATCACTGCACTACCCGACGTCGGCCGGCTATGCGCCGACAGGAAGATCGCCGATGGATTGGGCACTTCACGCAGACCCTTGTCGGACATCGCGAACACTCCGAGTTCGTTCACCGCACCGAAACGGTTCTTGAACGCACGCAGGATGCGGAAGCGGCTGCCCGATTCGCCCTCGAAATACAGCACCGCATCCACCATGTGCTCGAGCACACGCGGGCCGGCAATGCCGCCGTCCTTGGTGACATGGCCCACCAGAAATACCGAGGTACCGGTTTCCTTCGCGAAGCGGGTGAGCTTGGCCGCGGATTCGCGCACCTGGCTGACCGAGCCGGGTGCCGCCGGCAACGATTCGGTCCAGATCGTCTGGATCGAATCAATCACCAGTACCCGTGGCCGCGTTTCCATGGCCTGCTCGAGGACGCGCTCGATGCAGGTCTCGGCCAGCGCCTGCAGCGGCTCCAGCGGCAGGCCCAGGCGCTGCGCCCGCGAGGCTACTTGCGATAGCGATTCCTCACCGGTGACATACACACTCGGTAGATGCGCACCCAGCGTGCCCAGCATCTGCAGCAGCAAGGTCGATTTACCGATACCCGGATCGCCGCCGATCAACACCACCGAACCTTGCACCAATCCGCCGCCGAGTACCCGGTCCAGCTCGCCGATACCGGTCAGCGTGCGCGCCTCGGTCGTCAGCGCTACTGCGGTCAGTGGAGTAATGCGCGCCGCGCCGGCGGCGTTGCCCGCGTAATTGGAACGCTGCGCACCCATCGAGGCATTCGTTGCCGACGCTGGCGTCAGCACGATCGAACTAAGCGTGTTCCACACGCCACACTCGACACACTGGCCCTGCCACTTGTTGTGCTCGGCGCCGCACTCGGTGCAGACATACGCGGTCTTGGCTTTGGCCATGGGGGTTCCCGGCTGGAAGGCTGTGATGACGGTGAGCTTAGCCTGCCGTCATCGCAAACCGCGAGACGCCATGGCGCGTAATGTGGTCAGCGACTGGGTTCACGAATGCCCTTCGACTTCGCTGCGCTACGCTCAGGGCGAACGGGTCAAACGTAGCATTTGTGGAACGGGTCCGTGGTGCTCGTCTTCGCCAGCAGACTTACCAATCGTCCTCGCTGGCAGACCTGCTGTTCGTGGTCGACGGCACAGGCTCGTCCATACCTGCCGATCTGTTTGTGCAACCTGGCTCGTTTGCCTGATGAGCCGGTCAGGCGTGAACTCAATCGCTTTGATGAATGTTGGGCATCGCTGCGCTCACCCCAACCTACCCGCAACAATCAGCCGCCCCGTAGGTTGGGTGAGCGCAGCGATGCCCAACATCCCCGCAACAACCAACAGCCCGTAGGTTGGGGTGAGCGCAGCGATGCCAACATCCCCGCAACAACCAACAGCCCGTAGGTTGGGGTGAGCGCAGCGATGCCCAACATCCCCACAACAACCAACAGCCCCGTAGGTTGGGGTGAGCGCAGCGATGCCCAACATCCCCGCAACAACCAACAGCCCCGTAGGTTGGGTGAGCGCAGCGATGCCCAACATCCCCACAACGCCTGGTAGCCCGGTAGGTTGGGGCGAGCGCAGCGACTTACTGTTCGTCCTCAACGAACAGCACGCGACGGGTCATGCCGCAGGTGAGGTCGTAGGAGATCGTGGCAGCCTGCGCGGCAATCAGCTCCACTGGCAACTCCGGCCCCCACAATGTCACGCGATCACCGACCTTGGCGTGCGGAGCTTCACGCAAGTCGAGCGTGATCAGATCCATCGAGACGCGGCCGATCAGCGGCACGCGCTGATCGCCCACCAGCACCGGCGTGCCAGCCACGGCGCTGCGCGGATAGCCGTCGCCGTAGCCCACTGCAGCCACGCCTACCGGCATGTCTTCGGGACAGGTCCAGGTGCCGTTGTAACCAATACGCTCACCGCGCTTGATCGGATTGATCGCGATCAGGCAGGTGCTCAGTGTCATCGCCGGACGAAAGCCGAAATCCGCGCCGGTCTTGCCATCCACTACCGACAATCCATAAAGCAAGCCACCGGTGCGTACCCAGTCGGCACGCGCATCGGGCCAGCCCAGCACGGCGGCCGAATTGGACAGCGAGCGCGGTCCGCGCAGATCGCGCGTGGCTTCGGCGAAGCGCGCAATCTGCAGCGGCGTCTGCGCGCCATCGAATACTTCAGAATCGGAGAAGTGCGTGAGCAGGCCGATTTCCGGATCGATGCCGGGCATCGCCGCGAGTTGCGCGTGCACTCCTGGTACTTGCTCCGGCGCGAAGCCGAGCCGGTGCATGCCGCTGTCGACTTTCAGCCATACGCGCAAACGACCACGCGTCGAGGGTGTTTGCGCCAGCCACTGCAGTTGCGTTTCGTGGTGGATCGCCGCATCCAGCTGCAACCGTTGCATCTCGGCAATGTCGCGGGCGCCGTCCGGGCCCGACAGCACCACGATGCGCTGCTGGTGTCCGGCCGCGCGCAAGCGCAGGCCGTCGCCGAGCGCGGCCACCGCAAACGCATCAGCCTCGCTATCCAGCGCGCGGGCGACCCGCTCCAGCCCGTGTCCGTAGGCATCAGCCTTGACCACGGCCATTACCTTTGCGGGCGCGGCGAGCGCCTTGATGCGCGCCAGGTTATGACGCAGCGCGCCCAGATGGACGGTGGCGACGGTGGTGCGACTCATCGTGAACGGGACATCTGCACAGTGGCTTCCTGGCCGTCGTCGGGCATCAATCGAACGACCCGGCAAAGGAGTCCGGCGCGTAGTTCTCGAACTTCGTGTAGTGGCCCAGGAAGGTGAGCTTGCACGTGTCGGTGGGGCCGTTACGCTGCTTGCCGATGATGATCTCGGCCATGCCCTTGTCCGGCGACTCCTTGTTGTAGTACTCGTCGCGGTAGATGAACATGATGACGTCGGCGTCCTGCTCAATCGCGCCGGATTCGCGCAGATCGGACATCATCGGGCGCTTGTCGGCACGCTGTTCGAGCGAGCGGTTCAACTGCGACAGGGCGATCACGGGCACGTTCAACTCCTTGGCGAGGCCTTTGAGTGAACGCGAAATTTCTGAAATTTCGGTGGCGCGATTCTCTTTGTTTCCGGGCACCTGCATCAGCTGCAGGTAGTCGATCACGATCAAGCCCAGGCCGCCGTGTTCGCGATGCAGGCGCCGCGAGCGCGAACGCAGTTCCACCGGCGACAGGCTGGGCGTGTCGTCGATGAAGATCTTGGCATCCGACAGGATCGAGATCGCGTTGGAGACGCGCGGCCAGTCCTCTTCCTGCAGGTCACCGTTGCGCAGATGCTGCTGGTGGATGCGCCCGACCGAGGAGATCAGGCGGAATGCCAGCTGCGAGGCGGACATTTCCATCGAGAACACCACCACTGCCTTCTTGCTGCGCAGTGCGGCGGTCTCGGCGATATTCAGCGCAAATGCGGTCTTGCCCATCGACGGACGCGCCGCCACGATGATCAGATCCGACGGCTGCAGGCCGGAAGTGAGGTTGTCCAGATCGGTGAAGCCGGTGGTGATGCCGGTAAGCTGGCCGCGATTTTCATAGCGCTCGCTGAGCAGGCGGAACGCATCCTTCACCGCCTCGCGCATGGAGACGGAATCCTTCTTGCCGCGCGTACCGGATTCGGCGATGTGGAACACGCGCTGCTCGGCGTTTTCCAGCACTTCCTGCACGCTTTTGCCTTCCGGGCGATAGCCGTCCTCGGTGATCGACGTACCGGCATCGATCAGCTGCCGCAGCACCGATTTCTCGCGCACGATATCGGCATAGGCCACGATGTTCGCGGCGCTCGGCGTGCTGTTGGCCAGCTCAATGAGATAACCCGCGCCACCGACCATCTCGGCCAGGCCATTGCTCTCGAACCAGTCGCCCAGGGTCACCGCGTCGCACGGCATGCCCTTGTTCGCCAGTTCGTTGATCGCGCGCCAGATCAGCCGGTGATCCTTGCGATAGAAATCCTGTTCGGCCAACTTGTCGGCCACCTTGTCCAGCGCATCCGGCGCCAGCATCAGGCCGCCGAGTACCGCCTGTTCGCCATCGATGGAATGCGGTGGCACTCGCAATGCCTCGATGGCGGAAGAAGAGGATTTGCGCTCTGGCACGAAGGACATCGACTTACCTCTCGGAGAAACGTTACCTCACGAAGAACCAGGCAACTTGCTGACGCCGCTTGGGCGGCCGCACTGACGATCATCATACGCGGCAGCGTCTCAGCCGCCGAGACAATAACCCTGTGGATAACCTGTGCGTTGCTGTGGATAGAACGTGCGTGATCATCACGCTGGCGTGCTCGTCGATGACGCGCCTGCAGCAGGCACGTTCGTGGCAGGCACCCTTGGGGAAGGAGTGTTGTCGACCATGCGGTCACCAAAACAGACGGGCGCCCGAAGGCGCCCGTCCATGACCATCATTATACGGTGTAGCTTACTTGTCGCTCTTGTCGCCGACCACGATCACCTTGACGGTGGTGTGCACGTCGGCGTGCAGGTGGATCGCCACGTCGAACTCGCCGGTGTGACGAAGCGGGCCTTCGCCCAGAATCACTTCACCCTTGTGGACGGTGTGGCCAGCGGCGGCGAGAGCCTCGGCGATGTCGCGCGGACCCACCGAACCGAACAGCTTGCCTTCAGCACTGGCATGCGCGGCGATCGTTACCGACGCCTCGCCCAGCTTGGTCTTGCGCTCTTCGGCGTCGGCCAGCAAGGTGTTGGCCTTGGCTTCGTATTCGGCGCGACGCTGTTCGAATGCAGCCAGGTTGGCAGCATTGACGCGTACGGCCTTGCCCTGCGGCAAGAGGAAATTGCGACCGTAACCGGGCTTCACGACGACCTTGTCGCCGAGCGTGCCGAGGTTGCGGACTTTCTGCAGAAGAATGAGTTCCATGATGCTTCCTTTTCGTTAGCGCCGGTGTGGCCCGACGCAGCCAGAGGACGGTTGTCCGAAGGATGTCTGAAGTCACGCCCGACCGCGGCCGGGCGCAACAGCTGACCGCAACCCAAGGGTTGCGGTCAGTCACGATCAGACGTCGTGGTTATCGGTGTACGGCAACAGCGACAGGAAACGTGCACGCTTGATCGCGGTGGCCAGCTGACGCTGATAACGCGCCTTGGTACCCGTGATGCGGCTCGGCACGATCTTGCCGTTTTCGGTGACGTACTGACGCAGCGTGTTGAGATCCTTGTAGTCGATCTCTTTGACGTCTTCGGCAGTGAAGCGGCAGAACTTGCGGCGGCGGAAAAACTTGGACATGGTCTGGATTCCTATCAGTCGTCGCTGTCGCGATCGTTGTCGCGGTCATCGCGGTCACGGCCGCGGCCTTCGCCTTCACCATCGTCATCGCGGCGACGGGTCGACTTGGCGTCATCCTTTTCCTTGCTCTTCAGGATGAAGGACGGCTCGATATCGGCCTCGTCACGACGCACAACCAGGTGACGCAGCACGGCATCGTTGAAGCGGAAACCCGACTCCAGCTCGTTCAGCGCGTTCTGGCTCACTTCGATGTTGAGCAGCACGTAATGGGCCTTGGCCAGATTCACGATCGGATAGGCCAGCTGACGACGGCCCCAGTCTTCCAGGCGATGGATCTTGCCGCCGTCGGTTTCGATCAGCGCCTTGTAGCGCTCGATCATCGCCGGAACCTGTTCACTCTGGTCAGGGTGGACCAGAAACACGACTTCGTAATGACGCAGGGTCATCTTGGGGTTAGCTCCTTGTGGATGCGGCCTTGCGGCCTCGCAGCCTCCCGCTGGTGCGGTGAGGCAAGTACCCGTCCATGCCTATGGGGCGCGGACAGAAGCGGAAGTGTACGTTACTTGCGGATCGTCACGCAAGTCGTTGATGGATATAGGGGCGAGGGACGAGCCCCTGCCGCCGGATCAGCTGACGGTAAAGCTCTCGCCACAGCCGCATTCGCCGGTGGCGTTCGGGTTGTGGAACACGAAGCTGGCGTTCAGGCCCTGCCGCTGGAAATCGATGACGGTGCCCTGGACCAGCGCCAGGCTCTTGTCGTTGACGATCAAGGGCAGACCATCTACTTCCACCAGCTGATCGCCCTCGTCCATCGCCTCGGCCAGATCCACCACGTAGGCAAACCCCGAACAACCGGTGCGCTTGACGCCGAACCGCACCCCGGCGGCCGCGGGCGTGCTGGCCAGGAAATGGCGCATGCGTTCGCTGGCAGCGGGGGTGATGGTGATGTTCATGCGGGCGTAGCCAACCTCGGACGGTGATGCGGAATGCGATGCCCTGGAAACGCGCAGCCCGGGCAGCAGCTACATTATCATGGCGGTTTGTTCGTGCGTGGCGAAGCGGCGCGCCGCTTCATTACCGCGCATTCATCAACGACAACTACACGCCGATATGTGGCGCTTTGGCAGGAGTTTCAATTCATGGCAGTGGTCAGCCCCACGGTATGCAGTGTGAAACAGGCTTTATCCGGCGCGATCGAGGCCGGCAGCACAGTGACCGTGCGCGGCTGGGTGCGCACCCGGCGCGACTCCAAGGCTGGCCTGTCGTTCGTCAATGTGACTGACGGCTCCTGTTTCGACCCGATCCAGGCGGTGGTACCAGCCACGCTCAGCAACTATGAGAACGAGGTGAAACACCTCACCGCCGGCGCCGGCGTGATCATCAGCGGCACCCTGGTTCCGTCGCAGGGCAAGGGCCAGAGTTTCGAGCTGCAGGCAGCGGAGGTAATCGTCACAGGCCTGATCGACGACCCGGAAACCTATCCGATCCAGCCCAAGCAGCACTCCATGGAATTCCTGCGCGAGGTCGCCCACCTGCGCCCGCGCACCAACCTGTTCGGCGCCGTGACCCGTGTGCGCCACACCATGATGATGGCGATTCATCGCCACCTCACCGAGCAGGGCTTCTTCTGGATCAACACGCCAATCATCACCACCTCCGATGCGGAAGGCGCCGGCGACATGTTCCGCCTGTCCACGCTGGATCTGGCGAACCTGCCACGCGACGACAAGGGCAAGATCGACTTCCGCAAGGATTTCTTCGGTCGCGAGGCGTTCCTGACCGTATCCGGCCAGCTCAATCTCGAGGCGTACTGCCTGGCGATGAGCAAGGTGTACACGTTCGGGCCCACGTTCCGCGCCGAGAACTCCAACACGCCGCGCCACCTGGCCGAGTTCTGGATGGTCGAACCGGAGATCGCGTTCGCCGACCTGGCCGCCGACGCCGACTGCGCGGAGGCGTTCCTCAAGGCGATCTTCAAGGCCGTGCTGGACGAGCGCGCGGACGACATGGCGTTCTTCGCCGAGCGCGTGCAACCAGACGCCATCAGCCGTCTGGAAGCATTCATCAGGGAACCGTTCGAGCGCATCGACTACACCGATGCGATAACGATCCTGCAGAAGTCCGGGCAGAAATTTGAATACCCGGTTGCCTGGGGTGTCGATCTGCAAACTGAACACGAACGTTACCTCGCCGAGAAACATATCGGCCGTCCCGTGGTCGTAATGAACTACCCCGAGCAGATCAAGGCGTTCTACATGCGTTTGAACGATGACGAAAAAACCGTCGCCGCGATGGACGTGCTGGCGCCCGGCATCGGCGAGATCATCGGTGGCGCGCAACGTGAGGAGCGACTGGACTACCTCGATCGCCGCATGGCCAAGTTCGGCCTCGATACCGCGACCTATGGCTGGTACCGCGACCTGCGCCGTTATGGCACGGTGCCGCATGCCGGTTTCGGTCTCGGCTTCGAGCGCCTACTGGTCTACGTCTGCGGGTTGTCCAACATCCGCGACGCCATCCCCTACCCGCGTGCGGCCGGCACGGCCGAATTCTGAGCACCTTGCCCGCATGACGTATCGACTTCCCGTCTTCGCCGCCGCGTTGGCCCTCTCGGTTCTGCTGAGCGGCTGTCATAGCGTGAAAGCGCTGATTCCGCCGACGCTGCTGCCACCGCCGGAAGACACCGCCGCCGCCCTGAAACTGGCCAAACAGCAACTGCAGCAGGCCTCGCCCTGCTGCAGCAACTTTGCGGATTTCTCTTACCAGAACATGCTGCCGTGGCAGCCGCAGAAGTTCACGCTGGGCGGCGGCAGCATGGTCGCCAACCTCAACAACGCGCACAGCTATTTCCTCGCGTTCCGCCTGCCGGACAGCGCAAAGCTGCCTTACCGGATCGCGTTGAAGTCGGAATTGAATGGTCGCTGGCTGCATTCCAGTTACCTGTTTGCGCCGACCATTGTGCTGCTCGATGACGGTTTCCAGCCGATCCAGACCAACGACATCAACCTGTGTGAACACATGGGCTGGGGCGATGAAACCACCGGTGCGTTCGGCAGCGTCGAGGTCGGCAACGACAAGGCACGCTACGTGGTGGTCTACAGCTCGGCGGCGCAACAGTCGGGCAAGACCTATTGGGAACAGTCACCCACTGCTTTTTCCACCACCGCCGCCACCCCGACGACGGTCCAGCTGGACAACACCAATAGCTTCAGCGTGCCGCACGGACCGGACGGTACGATCTGGGTCGGCATGATGAACAAGACCTACGCCAAAGCCGTGGACAGCGCAATCTGCAAAAAGCCCGCGCCAGGCGACGGTGTACTCAACACCCTGCGCGCCACGCTGCCGACACCCTGGAGCAGCACCAGCAGCAGTGGCGGCAGCAAGAGCACAGACAACGGCAGCAACAGCAACAGCAATAACAACAACGGCAACACCGATACCAGCAACAAGACCGGCAGCAGCAATCCCCAATGATCATCCTGTATCTCGCGTTGCTGGTCGTTGGCGGCAGCTTGTTTGTGCTCTCTTATGTGGCGCAATTCCGGATCGCCGCGTTGATGCGCAGTCGCTATCCGCAGCACTGGAAGGTCGTCGCCGAACCCGAACACGGCAAAGCAAGCGCATTCCGCACCTGGGTTCGCATGCAGCATGTGTTGCGCTCGCCTGCGCTACCCGCGCTGGAGGATGCGACCATCGACGGCTGGCAACGCGTCTGGCGCTACAGTCCCTGGGGTGGCTGGGTATGCTGGCTAGCGGCGCTCGCGATGCGTTTGCTGCTGCACTGAACAATCGAAGGAGCCTGTGCATGCAACTGGATCTGAGCGGGCGTCACGCCCTGGTGTGCGGCGCGTCCCAGGGCATCGGTCGCGCCAGCGCGATCGAACTGGCCGAACTGGGCGCCAATGTCACGCTGCTGGCGCGCTCCGGCGACGCGCTGCGGGTGGTCGCCGAGAGTCTGCCGAGGCCGTATGCCGGCCAGCGGCACGACTGGCTCAGCGTCGACATGCTGGATACCGCTGGCCTGCATGCGGCAGCCACCGATGTCGCCGCTACCCATCCGGTACATATCCTGATCAACAACACGGGCGGACCGCCAGGCGGCCCTGCGCATACAGCCACGCCGGATGCGTTCGAAACAGCGTTCCGTCAGCACCTGCTGGGCAACCAGACGCTGCTGCAGGCGTTGTTGCCAGGCATGCGCGCCAGCGGCTACGGGCGCATCGTCAATGTGGTCTCCACGTCGGTGAAGGAACCGATCGTCGGCCTTGGTGTGTCCAATACCGTACGTGCCGCTGTCGCCGGCTGGGCCAAGACCCTGGCTGGCGAACTGGCCGCCGACGGCATCACCGTCAACAACGTGCTGCCGGGCTACACCCGCACCAACCGTCTTGACGGTTTGCTGGCCGCGCAGGCCAAGGCCAGCGGTCGCAGCGAGGATGAGGTCGCGCGGGGCCTGATGGCCACGATCCCGGCGCACCGCTTTGGCGAGGCCAGCGAAATCGCGGCGGTCATCGCTTTCCTGTGCACGCCGGCAGCGGCGTACGTCAACGGCGTCAGCATTGCAGTAGATGGCGGCCGCACCCGTGCGCTGAGTTGAGATGATCGCCATACCCCTCCCCTTGCTTGCAGGGGGAGGCTGGGAGGGGGTGAAGCTTTGGATCTTCGGGCCGAAGAGCCCCTCCCCAACCATCTCCTGTCAAACACGGGAGGGAGCACAATTTCGCAGCGCGAGCTGTCTCTCACCCGTGGTCCCAGTGCAATTACAGCACGCTGGTTTTAAGCTTGTGCGGATGCCTACCCAACGCCTAGCCAATCTGATCGACGGTCGCCTGCAGGCCCCACTCAACGATGCATGGCTCGATGTGCATGAGCCAGCCACCGGCGCGGTGTTTGCGCACTGTCCGGATTCCAGCGGCGCTGACGTTGATGCCGCGGTCACCGCCGCCAGCCGCGCCGCGGCCGACTGGGCTAATACACCCATCGACGAACGTGCACGTCTGCTGCATCGGCTTGCCGATCTGATCGAGGCGCGGCTGGAGGAATTCGTCACGCTGGAATCGCGCGATAGTGGCAAGCCGCTGAGCCTCGCACGCAAACTCGATATCCCTCGCGCGGTCAGCAACCTGCGTTACTTCGCTGCTGCGATCATGGGCTGGAGCAGCGAGTCGCACGCAATGGAACCGGGCTCGACGGGCTCGAGCGCGATCAACTACACCTTGCGTCAGCCGCTGGGCGTGGTCGGCTGTATCAGTCCGTGGAATCTGCCGCTGTATCTATTCACATGGAAGATCGCACCGGCACTCGCCGCCGGCAACACGGTCGTGGCCAAACCCTCCGAGATAACACCGTGCACGGCTGCACTGCTAGGTGAACTGAGTATTGCCGCAGGCTTCCCGCCCGGCGTGTTGAACATCGTGCATGGTCGCGGACCGACGGTCGGCCAGGCGATCGTGGAGCACCCGACAGTGCAGGCCATTTCCTTCACCGGCAGCACGATCACCGGCGCACAGATTGCCAGCGCTGCCGCGCCGCAGTTCAAGAAAGTATCGCTGGAGATGGGTGGCAAAAATCCGGCCATCGTATTCGCCGATGCGAATCTGGACGATGCGAACCTGGACACCATCGTGCGCTCGGGCTTTGCCAACCAGGGCGAAATCTGCCTTTGTGGTTCGCGCCTGCTGGTGCAGAGATCCATCTACGAAACCTTCCGCGAACGCTATGTCGAGCGAGTGCGGGTGCTGCGCGTCGGTGATCCGAACGATGCAGAAAGCAACCTTGGCGCGCTGGTGTCCAAGGCGCATTTCGACAAAGTGTCCGGCTGCATCGAACAGGCTCGTGCCGAAGGCGGTCAGGTGCTGTGCGGCGGCCACGCGATCACCCTGCCCGGCCGCTGCGCCGAGGGCTGGTTCATGGCGCCCACCGTCATTGCAGGGCTGCCATCCGCGGCGTCGACCAATCAGCAGGAAATCTTCGGACCGGTGGTCAGCCTGATTCCGTTCGAGGACGAAGCCGAGGCGCTGGCGATCGCCAACGACAGCCGCTACGGGCTTGCTGCATCGTTGTGGACGCAGGATCTTTCCCGCGCCCATCGACTTGCCAGCCAGCTAGACTTCGGCATTGTCTGGATCAATTGCTGGCTGTTGCGCGATCTGCGCACGCCGTTTGGCGGTGCCAAGCAATCCGGAGTCGGCCGTGAGGGTGGCAGCGAAGCGCTGCACTTCTTCACCGAGCCGAAAAACATCTGCATTCGCTACTGACGGAGATCGATCGATGGAAGCCACGCCGATGGAGTGCACACCGTGACCAGCCCACTGCAAGACTTGCTCGACGGCAACCGTCGATGGTCAGCCGCCATGAACGCGGCGGATCCAACATTCTTCGAACAGCTGGCCAAACAGCAATCGCCGAAATATCTGTGGATCGGCTGTTCCGATTCACGCGTGCCTGCGACCCAGATCGTCGACTTGCCGCCCGGTGAGATTTTCGTGCAGCGCAACGTGGCCAACGTGGTCGCGCACAGCGACCTCAACTGCCTCAGCACGATCCAGTTTGCGGTCGACATCCTCAAGGTCGAGCACATCATCGTCGTCGGCCATTACGGCTGCGGCGGCGTCCAGGCCGTGCTGGACGAGCGCCGGCTCGGCCTGGTCGACAACTGGTTGCGGCATGTCGGCGACGTGGCAGAGAAGCACTCATCAATGCTTGCCAATCTGAATCTGATGTCGCTGCGTAACGCTCGCCTGTGTGAGCTCAACGCCATCGAGCAGGTAACCAATACCTGCCGGACCACGATGGTGATGGATGCGTGGGAACGCGGCCAGAAACTCTCGGTGCACGCGTGGTGCTACAGCCTCGAGAACGGCCACATGAACGATCTTGGCATGCACGTCGACTCGCGCGCATCACTACAACCCGCCTATGAAGCGGCTTTGCAGCGGCTGGTGCGGCCGGCGGTAGTGCGCCCGTGAACCAGATCATCCGCACCGATGCGGCACCGGCACCCGTAGGAGCCTATCCGCACGCACGCAAGGTAGGTGATCTGCTGTTTCTGTCCGGGGTCGGGCCGCGCCTGCCCGGCAGCAACGGGATTCCCGGCAACGTGCACGATGCCGACGGCCAGCTGATCAGTTACGACATCGAAGCACAATGCCGGCAGGTCTTCGCCAATGTACGTGCCGTGCTGGAAGCGAGCGGCACTGCGTGGACCGATCTGGTTGATGTCACCGTTTTCCTGACTGACATGCAGCGCGACTTTGCTGTCTACAACCGGTTGTACGCAGAGTATTTCGCCGGCGTCGATGCCTGCCGCACCACCCTGGGTATCACTGCACTGCCCACGCCGATCGCGATCGAGCTGAAGTGTATTGCGGCGCTCCCGTCGTCCACTCGCTAAGGCACCGGCGCAGGCGACGAATCGCCATGTATTGCCCATGAAAAAGCCCCGCCGGTGATACGACGGGGCCTCGATTCACAACAACACGATTCTGCCGACTATCAGCCAGCCGTGTGGGCAGGTGCCGGAGCAGACGGCGGCGTGGCCGGCTGCTTCTTGGGGTACTTGCTCTTGTTCCTGGTGGTCTTGGTCTTAGTCGCCTTGGGGGCAGCAGCCGTGCTGGCGGAAGCGGGTGCAGAGGCAGGAGCCATCTGCGAGTTCGCCGCCGGCGTTGCCTGCGGAGCAGCAGGCTGAGCCAGCACAGAACCGGAAAGAGCCACGCCCGCCACAAGCATTGAAGCAATCACAATTTTACGCATCATGATGTTGAGCCTCGACGATTAGGTATCGCGAACCCGGCCGGAACCCGGCATCTCGGGTGGCGCGACGCGCCAACAATAGCAGCACGAAGGGAATATGACTCCTTAATGGCGCGCGAAATTCCCGCCCGAATCGGCAGTCAGGCCGATGACCCGGTAATTCCAGCCAGGCCGGCGATATTCCACAAAAAACCCCGCCGGTTACACCGACGGGGTTTCGATTCAGCACAGCAAAGCCGGCTATCAGCCAGCAGTGCTGGACGCAGCGGGAGCAGCCGTCTTGGCGGGGGCTTTCTTGGTGTGCTTGGTCTTGTGCTTGGTGGTCGTAGCCGCCTTCGGGGCAGCAGCAGTACCGGCAGCAGCCGGGGCTGCAGCGGCAGTGGACTGCTGCGGTGCCATCGCTGACTGCGGGGCGGTAGCCTGGGCCAGCACAGAACCGGAAAGAGCCACGCCCGCCACGAGCAGGGAAGCGATCGCAAGTTTACGCATCATGATGTTCAGCCTCGCACGATTGGATATCGCGATCCCGGCCGGAACCCGGCTCTCGGGTGGCGCGACGACCCAACAATTACAGTACGCAGGGGATACGCTAGCTGAACGGAACACGGCATTTTCACCTCGGGCCGCTACCCCTTTATTGAGTTGCTTTTGCGCCAAATCCACACGCAATAGCTTGCGATCACTGCAGGCACATCTGCAGCAGCTGGCTGATCAAATCCTGCACAGTCCGCGCTTTTCCCTCGTCGAATTCGAAGGTCTCTTCGTCCATGTAATTGAGCTGTGCAAGTTCCAGCTGCACGGCCTGCACGCCCGCTTCGGGATTCCCGTATTGACGGGTGATGTAACCGCCCTTGAAGCGTCCGTTGACGGCAAAAAAGAAGCGCGACTGGGATTCCAGACATGACTGCAATCTCGCTTGCAGGGCTGTACCGCAACTGGTTCCCGACACCGTGCCGAGATTGAAATCGGGCAGCTGGCCCTCGAACAGCATCGGCACCCGACTGCGGATGGAATGGCCCTCCCACAGCACCGCCCGGCCATGCTCGGCGCACAGACCAGCAAGTTCTTTCGATATGGCCTGATGATAGGGCTGCCAATAATCGTTTATCCGCTGTTGGATTTCGACGCTGTCCGGGGTCTCGCCGTCCAGGTACAACGGCCCACCGTCGAAGCCGATCGTCGACACCAGCCCGGTCTCGCGCTGGCCCGGATAAAGGGCATGGCCATCGGCGGGCCGGTTGAGGTCAATGACGTAACGCGACGCCAGCGGCTTCAACAGGCTTGCGCCAAGCGCGTGCGCCAAGGGCTCGTAAAGGCGCCCCACATGCCAATCGGTATCCGGCGAACGTCGCGCCGCCGGGCGCATGCGCGCGGAAATCGCATCGGGAATGAAGCTGCCGTCGTGCGGCAGGCTGATCAACAGCGGCACGCGACCGCGCTGCAAGGTGAAGTTGGCCATGAGGGAGATTATCGCCCAGACCGGATGCTATCCACCGCAACTGCAACCCGATCAGCAGACCAACTCGCTCAACTGGCCGCAAGGTCACAGCGCAGCAGAGCGGCGGTTTGGCACCTATGGGGCGATAGATAGCCCGTGCCGCTGCAAGACCCAGATACGTCGCTCAAAGCCGCCCGGTTGAGTGTCAATGCGGAGAGGCAAAGTACAGGGAGGGGAAAGGGTTACTAAAAACGGTCCCGTTGTGGCCCATCCGCGGTAATCGATCGAATAGCAGGACTTCTGCCCGCCTCCGAAGGTTTTCGTTATCTGGTGCAACCGGCGCGTACTTCGCGACTGCCAACGAGTCGCCGCTCACTTTTCAGAGGATTCTCATAGATTCACCCTAATCACGGGCTCAAAATCCGACCATGCGCCGTCGTACGGTAGACGATGGTTATGTATGACGCGGCAAGTAGGGCAGTCAAGCGCAAACCGGCATGACGGAATTCGAATGGGTATAGAAGCTTTCAAGTTTTTCGATTTGGGGGAGCTGTCGATATCCAAGGCTCCATGACGAGATGGAAAGTCATCAGCGAACGTTCCGCCAAGCGCTTTACCGCACCGTGTCAAGCAATGGCGCTACACCAAGGCCAGCAATCGACGCTTTTCCATCGGCGTCGAATCGACGCTGCAAATAACAGGGCTGCCGATAGCAAGGGTGTCCCGTGAGTTCGCGCGCATCTTGGGAACCGACACGTTCTTCATGGAAGAAGCCACATTTATTTCAATATTTGCGGGTACGACGTGAAAAAAGTCTTCATAAACCGAAACCTGATGGGCATCTCATCCATGTTCCTTGCTCTCGCCTTGACCGGATGCGGAACAACTCCTTCGAAGGACTTTGGTGGCCCGTGGAAGCCGGTCAACCAATTCCAGCTCGCGCCGACAGCGATACCTCTGAATCAGACCTATATCTATTTTGCCTCGCCCATGGACGGCACGCTCAAGACCATGCTGGCACGTTGGGCCAGTGACTCGGGCCTGACTCTGTCATATCAGCTGTCCTCCGACTTTACGCTGTTTACGCCGGTATCCAGGGTCCACACATCAGACATCCGGGCGGCGGCTGCGCAATTGAGCTCTATCTATGCGCAGCAGGGGTTGTCCGTCACCGTCACCGACCGACAGATCCTGGTCGGACCGACGAGCGCGATCACCCCCGATCCAACGGTAACCAGGCCAGCTGCGGGGGCGTTGAAGCCCGTGGCCTCACCAGGACCCCATGCATGAATACAAGGATCTACACCTTGATGGTCGATCCGGGGTTTCGCTGATGTCCAACAAAAAATCATCGACCCGGAAAATCGACGATTCGATCGCGAAATCCATCAATTTCGAGTTGACCATCGCGGACATCGCCAAACGCAGCGAACGCCGGGCGTGGTGGGTTGCGATCACCGCCGTCGCCGTAGCGCTGATCCTTCTGGGCGGCTACTTCTACATGTTGCCATTGAAGGAAAAGGTCCCCTACGTGGTCATGGCTGACGCCTATACCGGTACCAGCTCGCTGGCGCGCCTGACGGATGATTTTGCCAATCGCCGTATTACCACCAGTGAAGCGATCAATCGCAGCAACATCGCCCACTTCATATTGGCGCGCGAGTCCTTCGATGCAGCCATGAGCCAGCACGACTGGGTCACGGTAATGACCATGTCCGGCTCCTCGCCGAATGTCGTGGGCCCCTACAAGGCACTGATGTCGTCGATCAATCCGGACAGCCCTTACAAGGTTTACAACAAAACGCAGGCAATACGGGTGAAGGTGCGCAGCATCGTGCTGGTTGGCGCCGGCCCCAACCAGACCCCGAAAGGGGCCACCGTTCGTTTTCAGCGGAATCTGTACAACAAGACATCCGGCGCCAGCCAGCCGATGGACAGCAAGATCGCGACACTGACGTTCACTTATAAACCCGACCTTCAGATGGACGACCAGTCCCGAATCGAGAATCCGCTCGGTTTCCAGGTCACCGAATACCGCGTCGACGATGACTACGACTCGCCGGCACCGAATGAGGTTCCAGGTGACCCGGTTCCCGCAGCAGCCACGCAACAGGCTCAGCAAGCCGTATCGGATCAATCCGCAGCAAACATTAATTCGACGAATGAAGCGCTGCCACGAAGCGCTCCCTCGTCATCCATCGCCGAGTCTACGAACAAGATGCCAAAAGGGGCGACCATGCCTATGTTGGAAAACGCTGACCATGGAGTCAGCCATCGATGAACAGACCAATCAAGCGACGTTTGATTAATTTGCTTGGCCTGGTTGCGGCCAGCATCACCGTCCCTGGTCTGGCGCAAGTCGTACAACAGTACGACTACCAACCAGACCGCATTTATCAAGTCCACACCGGGCTCGGGATCACGACCCAAATCGAACTAAGCCCGAACGAGAAAATTCTCGATTACAGCACCGGCTTCAGTAGCGGCTGGGATCTGACTCGGCGAGAGAACGTGTTCTATCTCAAGCCGAAGAACCTAGATGTGGACACCAACATGGTGATCCGCACGGCGACGCATTCCTACATCTTTGAGCTCAAGGTGGTCGCCTCTGACTGGAAGGCACTGGAGCAGGCCAAACGCGCCGGGGTGCAGTACAAGATTTCATTCAGCTATCCGGCCGATGCCAGCTTTTCCGGCGAAGCGACCAAGGCTACCCTGGCGCCGGAGCTCAGCACGGCACTGGTCAAGGGTCGCAGCTACAACTTCGACTACGACTACGCCACACGTAACAAGAACGCGCCATGGCTGGTCCCCGTCAATGTCTACGACGACGGACAGTTCACCTACATCAAGATGAGCGACATGAAGCAGTTTCCGACTGGAGACTTCCCCGCCGTTTATATGCGTGAAAAGGCGCATGGCGACGACGCGGTGGTCAACACGACCGTCGAAGGCGAAACCATCATTGTCCACGGCACCTATCCCTACTTGATCATCCGTCACGGCAACAATGTCGTGGGTCTGCGAAGGAACACAAAAAAGTGAGCCCGAATACCCCTCATGAAGCTGGCGATGATCCTGCAAACGGGAACCTTCAGCCGCATGAACCCCATACAGCGGGCCACGATCCGCTGTCCAATAACCCCTACTCGACCCAGTATTGGCAGGGACCCGCTCCTGACCTCGATGCCAATGCGCCCACGCTGAGATCCAGCGACCTCAGGCGCATGAATCGGCGTGCCCTGGTGTTCATCGTGGGGATTGTCGCGCTGTTGCTGATCCTCGGCTTCTGGCTGATCAAGAGCGCCACGAACCACGACCCTGCGCCGAAACCTAAAGCGGAATCCCTTGTCATCCCGGAAGCGCCGGTGCCCCCGCCCCCGGTGCCGCGCCCACCGTCGCAGCAACCCATACCGCTCATGGCCACACCGCCGCTGCCGACCGCTACGCGGATGCCTCCCGCGCCCGCACCTGTGGCAGCGCATGCCTCAACACTACTTGAGCGCCGAATCGCGGCCGCGACGGCCGCGGGTGATCCCTTGGCTGGAGCCCAAGGGCAACCAGGCGCAGGCAATTCTGCCAGCGCCTCTGCGGATCAGGCATCCAATGCACAGCCGCTCACCGATCCCGATACCCTGATGTTGCGCGGCACATTTATCCGGTGCGTGTTGCAGACCCGCATCATCACCGACTTTGCAGGCTTTACCTCCTGCATCGTCACCGAGCCGGTCTATTCATTCAATGGTCGCCGGCTGTTGTTGCCGAAAGGCTCCAAGGTACTCGGCAAATACACCCCTCAGCCGAACGGTTCGCGTGTCGCTGTGATCTGGGATCGCATCGTCACGCCGAACGGCATCGACGTGAGCATGGCTAGTCCGGGCGTGGATGATCTCGGCGGCGCCGGCTATGAAGGCGACGTCAATGCGCACTGGGCCAGTCGCATCAGCTCGGCGCTGTTGATCAGCATGCTCAGCGACGCGTTTTCGTATGAGGCGGCCGAACATGGTCCATCGACCACCACGATCGCCAGCGGCACCATGACTCAGACCCCGTTCCAGAGCAATACGGCGCAGACCTTACAAAACCTCGCCGGCCAGGCTGTGCGGCAATCCGCCAACCGGCCTGTAACGGTAACCATCAATCAGGGAACCATCGTGGATGTCTACGTCGCCAAGGACGTGGATTTCAGCGGAGTGGTAGCTCGGTACTGATGACCCTCCAACGCAAGTAATACGACATAGTCATGGACGACACCACAACCCTCGCAAAGGTCTCCAATGAATTCCTCGACTACCAGTACGAAGTGCTGGGAGTACGGGAGTTCATGGCCTCCCCCGATGTCACCGAAATCTGTATCAACCGCCCGGGAGAGTTGTATCTCGAAACCCGTGCAGGATGGTCGCGGGTAGCCGTTCCAACGCTGACCTTGGAGCGCGCACGACAGTTCTGTACGGCCGTTGTCAACGAGAGCAACACCGGTCAGCGCATCACGGATGCGGATCCCGTCGTGTCGCTGACCTTCCCTACCGGTCAGCGCGCCCAGTTCGTGATACCGCCAGCGTGCGAAGCCGGCAACGTGTCAATCACGATACGCCTTCCCTCCAGGCATACGAAAACCCTGGCGCAGTATCAGCAGGATGGGTTCTTTGACCAGATCCTTGATGATGCCAACGGGATCAGCGATCACGACCGTGAACTGCTGGAGCTGCGCGCGCGCCGCCTCTATGCCGACTTCTTCAAGAAAGCGGTGCAGTACAAAAAAAACATCGTGGTATCTGGCGCCACCGGCAGTGGCAAGACCACCTTCATGAAGTCGCTGGTTCACCATATTCCTGCTGAAGAGCGGTTGGTTACTATCGAGGACGCACGCGAGCTGTTTATCGAACAGCCTAACGTAGTGCACCTGCTGTACTCGAAGGGTGGACAGAGCACCAGCAACGTCAGCGCCAAGAGCTGCATGGAAGCCTGCCTGCGCATGAAGCCCGATCGCATCATCCTGGCTGAGCTGCGCGGCGACGAGTCGTTTTACTTCATCCGCAACTGCGCTTCAGGACACCCCGGTTCGATCACTAGTTGCCACGCTGGCAGCACCGAGCAAACTTGGGACCAGCTGGCGCTGATGGTCAAAGCCTCCAGCGAAGGGGCCGGACTGGAGTTTGAAACGATCAAGCGATTACTGATGATGACGATCGACATCATCGTGCACATCAAGGCGCACGCCGGTCATCGCTACATCACCGGCATCGACTTCAACCCCTGCCGCAGTCATTCGCCGGATAGCAGGTCTTAAGTCGCGCAACCGCTCGAATCGAGGAGGTCACAAGATGATTACTGGAATGGAATGGATGACATGCCCGAACCTTGCGGCTCCCGCGCAGGTGATGCAGCACGTGGTCAATGTCGAATCTGGCGATAATCCTTACGCGATCGGCGTCGTTGGCAATCAACTGGCTCGTCAGCCACAGAACTTGGGCGAAGCGCTGGCGACCGTGCAGATGCTTGAATCCGGGGGTTACAACTTTTCAGTCGGCATAGCTCAGGTGAACCGTGCAAATCTGAGCCGATACGGCCTGGATTCGTATGCAAAAGCATTCGACCCCTGTCTCAACATATCCGCCGGCTCGCGCATCCTCAAAGAGTGCTACACCAACGCAGGTGGCGATTGGGGCAAGGCATTCAGCTGTTACTACTCTGGCAATTTCGTGACGGGATTTCACGACGGTTATGTACAGAAGATCTACGACTCGATCAACCGAAGCGCGAAAATTTCCCGTGACGAAAGCAGCGCCAGGGCTGCCATCCCGCTGCAACAGATCGGCGCACCGATCGCTGCGCGCGGGGCAGGCAGCACCCCTCTCATCACCAATGGCAGCGGCGCCTACCGAATAGCCATGCGCAGCATGGCGCTCGACACCGCAACCGCACCGGCAACGGTGCCGGTCGTCGCGACTCTCGGATCCACGCAAACAGCACAAGCGGAGCCCACGACGACACCGGGATCGACCGCAGCCGCACTGACAACAGCGACGGGCAACGCTGCCACAGCGGAGATATTTGTGCCCCGGGTGCACGGCGCGGGCAACCCACCGCAAAAGGCGGCACCTGCAGGCACTAGGCATGTGCAGACGGCGGCGGCAACCAGTCCCACAGCCCCGGCTATCGACCAGGCCGCTCTTCATCAGGGAGGTCCCGATGCTGCGTTCGTCTTCTGAACTCCCGGCCGCTCGCTGTTCGCTCGCCGCTCCACGGCAGACGCGCCGCAATGTGCTGACTTTGTATCGCTTTGCAGGCGTCCTGGCGCCTCAGGGCCGCAACACCACCCTGAAGGCTTTCAAGGTGTTTCGTGCTGAACGGCTACATGCAGCGTAGCTGTCCTTGAGGGTGTCCATCGCCAGATAGCCACCTCTGTTTTTGAATCTTCCACAACGATAAGGAAATCCGAAATGACACCAACCGCGCTCATCGGCGACAGCACCCTCCACCTCAGCCGCACACGTATAGACATGCTCAAGTGCGTTGCCCTCTTCCTCGCGCTTAGCTTGCCGAGCATTGCGCTGGCCCAAACCGATGCCAGCGGAACGGCGGCAACAGCGTGCACCTTTTTCCAGACCGTCAATACGGTACTGAACGTCTTGTCGATGATCATCGTCACCATCGCGATCGTCTTTACTGGCTACAAGGTAGCTTTTGCACACTCACGGATCAGTGAGGTGGCCCCCGTGCTGATCGGTGCCGTGCTAATCGGCGCAGCCTCCCAGATTGCCAAGATATTTCTCTCCAACTCCGCCACCTCCGCCGCCTGCACGGCCACGACCAGCGTCGTGACGCACGCTCTGGATCACTACGCTGTAGTCGTGCACATCTTGACCCACTATGCATAAGAACGCGGTATTTCGCGGCTGTACCCGCCCGCCCATGTTCATGGGCGTGCCTTACATCCCCTTTTTCATGGGGGCAGGCGGGTGCCTGCTGTTGGCGATGTATTTCAACCTGTTCTATCTGCTGCTGACGCCCATCGTGATCTTCGTGATGCGCCAGATGGCGAAACGCGACGAAATGATCTTTCGGTTGCTCGGCCTCCGTTTGCAGTTCCGGACCAAGGTGAGAAACCTGCAGCAGAACGATGGCATGTGGGTGTTTACACCCAACAGCCACCGCGGACAGAAAAAAGACAAGTAAGCCAAACCCGGGTACGCCTTCGTATGGACGCAAGGCATTCCACCGGATCATCACGAAGTTCCATCGGATTACTACGAAAACCATGTTCAGCCCAGACGCCCCCATCAGCGATTTCATCCCGTTGTCCACCCATGTCTCGCCGACCGTGCTGAAGTCAACCGGGGGAGACTTTCTGTTGGTGTGGCGTCTGGGCGGGCTGCCCTTCGTGGGCCGCGAAGAGTGGGAACTGGAGCATCGCCACAACACCTTCAACCGCATGCTACAGACCTTGCGCGCGCCGGATTTTGTGAACGTGGCGTTCTGGGTGCACGACCTGCGCCGCCGTCGCCACATCAAGGACCACAGCCGGTTCGAGCATGCGTTCAACCAGCAACTATCGGACGTCTATTTCAGTGCGCTGTCATCCCAGAAGCTCATGCAGAACGAGCTTTACTTGACCATGATCTACCGTCCCACGGTCGGCGGTAAGCGGCTGGTCGAAAAATCAAGCGACATAGGCCAGCTTGAGTCCGAGCAGAGCCAGGCAGTGGCCAAAGTGCTGGAACTGGCCGGCAACGTCGAAGCCGTACTGAAAGACTACAGTCCCTATCGCCTGGGCATGTACGAGGCCAGCAACGGAATCGTGTTTTCCGAATCCCTGGAATTCTTTGGTTACCTGATCAATCGCATCGACGAACCGGTGCCCGTGCTACCGGCGCCGGTCTACAACTACCTCCCCATCAGTAAACAGCGATTCTCCAGCAAGACGGGTGACTTCGTGCTCACCACGCCAACGGGAGTCAATCATTTCGGCGCCATCCTCAACATCAAGGAGTACACGGATGCCACCTACCCCGGCATTCTGAACGGCCTGAAATATCTGGACTTCGAGTATGTGATCACCCATTCGTTCAGCCCGATGGGCCGTCACGATGCGCTGAAAGCCCTCGATCGCACCAAGGGCATGATGGTCTCTTCTGGTGACAAATCATTCACCCAGATCGCCGAGCTCGATCACGCCATGGATCAGCTCGCCTCCGGCAACTTCGTGCTCGGCGAATATCACTTCATCATGGCGATCTACGCCCCCAGCCAAGAGACGCTGTCACAGCAACTGGCGACCGCTCGTGCCGAACTTTCCAATGCCGGATTCGTCTCGGTAAAAGAGGACCTCGCGGTCACCGCTGCATTCCACTCGCAGCTCCCAGGCAATTGGAAGTTCCGCACCAGGCTGGCGAATCTCAGCTCGCTGAACTTCCTGGGCCTGTCGCCGCTGCATAACTTCGCCACCGGCAAGAAAGACAACAACCCGTGGGGTGATTGCGTCACCACCTTGCAGACCACCAACGGCCAGCCCTACTACTTCAACTTCCACGCCACCCACCCAGCGGAAAATTCGCTGGGCGAGAAAGCCATCGCCAACACCATGGTGATCGGCAAATCGGGTACTGGAAAGACTGCGCTGATCAACTTCCTGCTCAGCCAGGTGCAGAAACTCAAGCCATCGCCGACCATCTTCTTCTTCGACAAGGATCGCGGCGCCGAAATCTTCGTGCGCGCCTGCGGCGGCAACTACCTTGCGCTCGAAAACGGATGGCCAACCGGCTTCAACCCATTCCAGTGCGCGCGCAACGAAGCGAACGTGCAATTCCTGGCCGACTTGATCCGGCTGCTCGCTGGCAAGAGTGTGTACAGCGCGCGCGAAGACGAAGAAATCTTCCGCGCTGTGGAGAGCATGCTCGACACGCCTATGCGCCTGCGCAACATGACGAATTTCCAGAAAAGCCTGCCCAACATGGGTGACGACGGCCTGTTCCTTCGCCTGCGCAAATGGACCACGGGCAACTCGCTGGGCTGGGTCTTCGACAATCCACTGGATACCATCGATCTGGAAAAAGCCAACATCATCGGCTTCGACTACACCGATCTGATCGACAACCCCGAAGTACGTGCACCGGTCATCAATTACCTGTTGCACAAGCTCGAAGCGCTGATCGACGGCCGCCCGCTAATCTACGTGATGGACGAGTTCTGGAAAATCCTCGATGGCCAGGGCGGCCTGAAAGAATTCGCCAAGAACAAGCAGAAAACCATCCGCAAACAGAACGGTCTGGGCATCTTCGCCACGCAAAGCCCGGAAGACGCGCTGGCCAGCGACATCGCCGCGGCGCTGATCGAACAGACCGCCACCATGATTCTGCTGCCCAATCCGAATGCCAGCCGCTCGGACTACATCGAGGGCCTCAAGCTGACCGAGGCCGAATTCCAGGTCGTGGTGAGCCTGGACGAGCGATCGCGTTGCTTCCTGGTTAAGCAGGGCCACGCGGCTTCGGTTTGTCAGTTGAACCTGCGTGGCATGGACGATGCCCTGGCGGTGATTTCCGCCTCCACCGACAACATCGACATCATGCATCAGGTGATGCATGACCGCGCCGAAGCCGAAGGGATGACAGTGGACGAGCTGCGCCCCGAGCAGTGGCTGGCGGCGTTCTACGAAAACCGCAAGGGCAGCGGCAAGAAGCCCACCCATCCGCCCCAGTCCACGCGACCCACGCAATCTGCGGCCATTTAAGCAGTCAGGCAGGCTACTTAGACATCGAGTACGGAGCACTACGCCATGCACAAGATCCCATCTCGCCGGACGACGGCGCAACCTGCGAGCAAGACTCGTCTGGCACTAGGCCTAATGATGATTGGCGGCCTTCTGTCCGGCAATGCCAGCGCGCAATGGGCAGTCATCGACGTTGTGAATATTCAGACCAATACCACCGGCTTCGCCCAACAGCTCGCGCAGACCGTACAGCAATATCAGCAAGAAGTTCAGCAATACCAGCAGCTACTCATGACCGTGCAAGGCTTGGGTACGAACATATCGCTCTTATCGAGCAATCTGCAACCGATTACTGACGCGTCCGACCTCGTTCAGCAGAATTGCCCGGGAGCGCCTGGCGGTTCTGTGATTGGAACACTGATGTCAACGGTCACCTCAGCCATCAGCCCGACCCAACCCATTACCACCAGTCAGCAGCAAATCTGCGTACAGATCGTGCTGGTTCAAATCGACAAATACAATCAAACAGCAACCGTCCTTGGCAAACTAAATACCTACAGCAATTCTCTGCAGAAACTAAGCCAGATAGCCAATTCGGTGGATTCTCTCGGAACGACGAGCGGCGCCACCACACAAGCGACGACCTACTCGAGCGAACTGGCTACTGAAATGGCGAGCTGGGAAAGCAATATGAGGGCGGACGACACCATCATCAGCTCGCTTCAACAACAGCAGTCGCTTCTGGCAAAAACGGCTTTGAGTGGCAGCAATACCATCCTGGGCAACGTGGTGCAGGCAGCTGCATTGAAAGCTGCATTCACCCTTAATAATTGATCGAGATTGCCTGTCATGCAAATGGATCTCGCTAATGGCACACGTGCAGTCATGGTTCTACGGCTTCGAATGAGGAAGGGATACCGTGAGTAATCTTGGCGATTATGCTTACTTCGTATTGATCTATAACTACCTACAGCAACAAATCAACACTTTCCAGACAAACGTCGTCTTGAATATGATGACCTTGGTGAGCGGTACGGCGCTGACCCTGGTCACGCTGTGGATCATCATCCATGGCTACCGTATCGCCACCGGCCAGTCGCGCGAGCCGATGATGGCGTTCGTGGTCAACGGTGCCCGCGTCGCGCTGATCGTCACGGTCGCGACCAGCATGGGGATCTTCGGCACCAATCTGCAGACGTTTCTCTCGGCCAATGGCTCGATGGCCTCGGGGATCAGCACGCTGATCTCCGGCGCGGACTCTCCCGTCAGCGCCATCGACGAAAACATGGCCGCCACCCAGTTGAGCCTGGCCGCGATCGATGTCGTGCAAGTGCCTGCAGGCGACACCGCGACCGCCACGCAAAAAGCCCACGCAGAGCTGCTCGCCGGCTTCGGCGCCGCCGGCCCAGCGATGGCCGCTGGCGCCATGTTGCTGCTGTATCAGTTCACCATGGGCATGTTCATTGGCCTCGGGCCGCTGTTTATTCTCTGCCTGATTTTCGAGCAGACCAAGGACTTATTCCGCAAGTGGCTGATGTACGGCATCGGTACGATGTTCTCCATCGCGATGTTGTGCGTGGTCACCTCCATCGTGCTCAAGCTCACCGTCAATGTAGCGGCCGCGTTGTGGACAGCCAGCACCATCAACAGCATCACCGGCCAGGGTGCCGAAGGTTTCTCCAGCCAGGCATTGGAACAAGGCGGCATCGGCCTGCTGATGACGGTGTTGATCATCTCCGTGCCGCCGCTGGCAGCGGCGTTCTTCAATGGCACCGTGGGCAGCTTCTCGGCTTATGCACTCATGGGCGCGGGTGGGGCAGGCAAGCCCGGGCCGCAAGGGCGACCGCCGGGGTCGTATGGCGAGGGGCAGGCGCCGGCGGCACACGGTCAACAATCAGTGGCGGGCAATAAAAGCGGTATTCCCAGCTTTAATCCCACCAGCAGCACACCAAACACGGCGAAGGATGCTGTCAAGCCGTATCAACCGGAGAACCACGCGTGAGGCCCGCCTACTTGCTCTGTCTATTGATGACGTTGTTGAGCCTGGGGAAAGGTGTTCATGCACAGGCTTACCCCTGCTCCGGTGCTGGACCGGGGGAAACCGTGGTCGGCGAAAGCCCGGCGGGGAATGGCGTTGGCTCTGTACCGCTGTGTCAGAGAGTCGATCGGGGGTCCGTGGCGCCACAGCTTCCGCCGCCAAAATGGGAGTCCCGTTGGGGGGCGGTCGCGATCGATGTGCCAAGTGGCAGCCTTGGGACGGCCACCAACCTGTCGAGTAAGCGACAGGCAGTAAAAGCCGCTCTGACAGACTGTCAGTCCAAGCATGGATCGACGACATGCAAGATCGACCTTTCGTACAGCAACCAGTGCGCGGCAATGGTAGTAGGTGGAAAGATTTACAACGTAAATCCGGGCGCCACTATGGACGAAGCCATTCAAACCGGTATGAACATGTGTCGTACCGCAGCCAGCGACTGCCACGTGTACTACTCCGCCTGTAGTTCTGCACAGCGAATTCAGTAGCAAGACGGACGGGCTCCAAGGGCGATAGCAGCTAGTTCGAAACTGGCGCGCAAGTACGAGAAAAATCCAAGGAGGATGCCTTCTATGAAATCGATTGATATTGCGACGGCTGCATGTGCATTTGTACTGACGACCTGCTGGTCACTAACCCAGGCCGCGCATGCAAGTCCGGCATCGCCATTGAGGTCATCTACATCGGCGGCCCCAAGGCTACTTCCTCTTTCCAGCGGCTCGATTTGTGCGAAGACGGAGAGAATCGTCTTCTCCTGCCCACTGGACAACGGAACGAATACAGTCTCCCTATGTGCTGCCGGTGACATGAACCAAGAACCTGGGCGCATTTACTACACCTATGGTGGCCCCGCCTCGCCAGAATTGATATTTCCCTCTGGCGGCCAACATGCCGATGACGCGTTTACGCGAACCCACCTAGGCTTTGGCGGCAATACCGGCGGATACGCGTACTCATTCGTCAACGATGACTATAAGTACGTGATCTACGAAATCTCCGGGGAGGGAAATCTGGGTGATAGCGGCGTCATCGTACAGCGCGTAGGCCAAAGAACGGTCACAGCCAAAATGCACTGCCAGCCCGGAAAAGTCATTGAGACTCAGGACGATCAGGTCATCGACGCCACCCTTAAGTGGAAGAGCGACCCCGAGATCGAAGCGCACGGCCTTCCCAGGGGACATTAACCACCATGCAACCCATATGTGCACTGATGGATGGAACTGAGCATGACTTCTAAAGCGAACGCTGATTACCTGTTGGAAAGGGCCTTTAGCAACGGCATTAGGGACCCAAAGGAACTAGGCAACTTCATGGGTCAGATGCAGATCGAGTCGGGTGGGTTCGCACGCATGAGTGAGAACCTGAACTATTCGGGCAAGCGGCTGCTCGAAGTGTTCCCCGGACGCAATGGCACGAACAATATTGTCAAGGCCAACAACGTCGCTGAGGGCGGCCCAGAGGCCGTGGCGAACGCGATCTATGGCGGTCATTGGGGCAAGATGAACCTGGGAAATACAGAGCCCGGCGATGGCTGGAAATATCACGGCCGCGGCTACGTGCAATTGACAGGGCGTGCCAACTACGAGCGCGCTGGTAGAGAGCTCAACCTGGATTTGATTAACTATCCTGATCTCGCAGAGGACCGCGAGATCGCGGCAAAAATTGCCATCCACTATTGGAAAGAGCGGGTCGTTCCCAACCATCATCAGGACGATGTTATCGGGGCATGTCAAGACATCAACGGTGGCGAGAAAGGCCTCCACGAAAGAAAGGTGGCCGCTTCGGCGTGGACAGAAAGGCTCACGCGCGGCTACGTACCGGGCAGCCCAGTCCACGACGCTCTCGGTAACCCAGCTTCAACAGAGAGTAATCACCACGTCAAGGAACTACAAAAAAACCTGGGCGCACTGGGCTACTCGGATACCCATGGCAGGCCTCTGGAAACAGATGGCCATTTCGGCAACAACACGCGAGCGGTAGTAGAAGCCTTTCAGCACGACCATAACTTGACCGCGGATGGCATCGCTGGGCCCAAAACGCTGGCGGCCATCCTGTACCAGAACCAACTGCGTGGAACTCAAACTGTATCGACACTAGCGCCCACCCTCCTTCGACTGGACGATACTTCACACCCTGATCATGCCCTGTTCAAGCAATCGCGCCTCGCTGTACATCAGTTGGATGCCAAGCAGGGACGTACACCCGACCAGCTCAGCGAAAATCTGGCCGCATCCCTGACTTTCGCCGCACGGCGCGACGGCATGAGCCAGATCAACCACGTCATTCTCAGCGACGATGCCGCGCGCACCTTTGCCGTACAGGGCGATCTGAAATCGCCGCTCAAGCAGCTCACCAGCGTGTCCACCCATGAAGCGATCAATACGCCCATCACCGCGAGCAGCGCGGCATTGGCGCAGCTCCCCCATCGGGATCACGCACAGGCCCAGGCACCACAGCTTGCTCTGCAGCAACCGTTGCCACAGCACGCCCCACTCAGCATGAGTCGATAAGACAACGATGAAATCAGCCACGGATCAGGCGAACAGGTTTATCAGCACAGGCATCAACCACCTCGTGCCCGCTGCGGTAGCGCTGTGGATCATCACCCATGGTGATCGCATCGTTACCGGGCTTGTCCCTTTTTCGTCGCAGTCACGCAAGCCGATGATGGCGTTTGTGGCCAACGCTGGTGGCAAGCCACCAACTGCAAATCGATGGATGGAAAATAAGAAATGAGCAAGGGAAAGCTGGGTTTTGCCTTGGTGCTATTGGTGGTGGTCGTGGTGAGCGGTTGGTTCCTCTCCAACTACCTCGTTCGACTCTTTCTCGGGTTGCACGGCGCGTCGCTGGCCTGGAACTTGTGGTGGCAGTATTTCCAGACGTTGGGGTTAACGCAGTTCACTCCCTATGCGGGCAAGATCAAGCTCAGCGGCGCCCTCGGTTTCGGTTTACCATTCTTGGCCTGGCTCGGATTGTTGACCCCGCTCTTCAAAGCCGAGTCCGAATCGCTGCATGGCGACGCCAGCTTCGCGGAACTGCCCGACCTGAAAAAGGCCGGGTTGCTCAAGCAGACTCCGCAAAGCATCCTTATCGGTAAATACAAGGGTCAGTACTTGTGGCTGGGCGGTGCTCAGCACGTCATCACGATTAGTCCGACCCGCTCGGGCAAAACGACCTGTATTGCCATGCCGGTGTTGCTGTCCTACCTGCAATCGATGGTGGTGCTCGACCTGAAAGGGGAACTGCACAAAGCCACCAGCGGCTGGCGTGAAGCGCAGGGCCAGACCATCCACGTGTGGGCGCCTTACGACGACACGGACAAAACCCATCGCTTCAATCCGTTCACCCTGCTATTGGGCATGGACCCCGGCAAGCGCCTTGGCGAAATCCAGACCATCGCTGCCATCCTGTACCCGGACGAACAAGGTAGAGACCCCTTCTGGACGAGCCAAAGTCGTGCTGCGTTCACCGCCTTCGCCTCCTATATGTTCGAGACGTGGGATGCGGACATTCTGCCAATGATCCAGTTGCGTGCCTCGTGGGAACTGTTTCCCGATCCGAACACGTCACCGAAGTTCCCCAGCCTCGAACGCATCCTGCGCCTGTCCAGCGGATTCAATGGCAAAAGCACCAAGGAAACGCTGCAAGCCATCCTTTCTGATCCCGAGCATGTCTTCGTTAGTTCGCAAACGCGCACCGTATTCGGCAACCTCAGTGGACTGGCCGAGCAGACCTTCTCCTCGGTAATAGCCTCCATGCAGGCGCCGCTGCAGCAGTTTCTGAACCCGGTCTTGGCGGCCGCCACCAACGCCACGGATATTGACATCCTTGGCCTGCGCAAGCGGCCTACCACGCTCTACGTCATCATCCCAACCAACAAGCTGGACGAGAGCAGCAAGCTGCTGAACATCTTCTTCAGCAGCGTGATCGGCAACAACCTCGGCAAGCAGCTGGGCGAAGAGCCCGATCTGAAATACCAGATGCTGATGCTCATGGATGAATTCACCGCGATGGGTCGAGTGGACGTCTGGGCCAAGCGCATCTCGATCTCCGCCAGCTATGGCGTGCGCGACCTATGCATTGTGCAGAGCCGCGCCCAACTGCGCTCCGCCTACGGCGACAATGACGCGCAGAACTTCATCACCAACCACGGCGCGCAAATTGTGTTTGCGCCGCGCGAGCAAAGTGACGCTAACGAATACAGCGAGATGCTCGGCTACAAGACCATCCGGCGAAAGCAGGAAAGCCACAGCCGTGGCGGCGGCACGAATCAGACCTCGATCAGCTACAACGACGAGAAGCGTGCGCTGCTTCTGCCACAAGAGATCAAGGAACTGCCCCAAGACGATGAACTGATCTTCTACGAAGGCTGCAAGCCGATCAGAGCGAAGAAAAACTGGTTCTTCAAGGACACAGCGTTCAAGAAGAGGGCTGCGATGCCACCAGCGACGATCAAGACGGCGCAGGAAAGCCCACAGCGAATGACCCACACGAAGAATGTCATCCGGTCGAACAATTCCCAGCAAGGCCAATGGTTAGCGGGTTGACCTCGGACTCACGTTTGCAGTTGCGTACAAGTCGAACAAGACAAACGCGCGCGTGCTTGCACACATACCGCTTCAACCCACTGCCGTCACACTTCCACTTAGCTTGATTTTTACCCAGGGCCGGAATGCCCTACGGCGCATAGCGCTTTTTTCAACCAAGGGAGTCACACGTAATGTCTATCAACCGTCGTCGGGACCTCGTTCTGATCGCCCTCGCCGTCATGATCACCATGCCAACGCTTGCCGAAGCGCCCGTGGGAGCCATCGAGTTCATCCGCAAAAACCCGGGTTATCGTCACGCCATTGAGTCCACCGTCCAGGGCTATGAGAGCTCTTTGCGCACGCGTTGTGCCAACGTCGAGTTGGACTGGGACAGCACAAAAGTCCATGTCGCCTTGCAACCCACGCTGGATGCCCAAGGACACATCGAAAACAGCGTGTGGGTTGAGACCGTACCCGGCTCAGCTTGCGGCCAACATCGGCAATACAACGCAGTCGTCGTATTTCATCATGGCCAGTCTTCCGTATTGCCGTCATACCCCGGCGAATCCGAATCCAATCCAATATTGCAGCAAGACACGATCAGCTACTTAAGGAGCGCCTTGATGATCAAGGGCGTTCTACCCAAGGGCTGTCATATTGATGTGCTGGAGACCCAGTTGCCCAACGGCCGTCCTCAACAAAGAAGCCCGTGGAGTGAACGCTGGCGAGTCGATGCCTGTGGCAAGCAGTACTGGACAAAGGTGGACTACGTGCCCCACGCCACCGGCACCACCGGCACCACCGGCACCACGATCAATGTTTCGCCCAAAGACATCACTTCGGCGAAATAGTGAATCAGGATTTCGACCATGCACATACGCCTGATTGGTTCGTTGCTACTCACACTGACTCTTATAACTGGATGTTCCATGACACACGGTGACCCCAAAAACCCCAAGAAAAATCCGCACCCCATCAAACGCTACGAAGTCATCGCCACCGCAGATGCGCCGGGGCCGTGGGATTCGGTGGGAGGCACGGTTTTTTTCGATGTCATCAATGTGGATTGTGTTCCACAGGCTTCATTTACCGGCGGCCGGAATGTGCCGAATACCGGGTACGACATTGAAATGATCCGCATGGACGAGAAAACCTGGAAAGGCTATTTCTACCGGGACGATTTACAGGGTGAGGATTACTTTGGGCAAGGAATATGCCATTGGGACGCAACTGGCGTGACGCCTGTCTTCACTGTGCATGGCAGAGCATTCGGCGCAGCTACATGGGTGGAAGATGCTTTGCATAAAGGCCCGCAGGTAGATTATTTCAAGAAGAGCGACTTTATAGATCGCACACCAACACCCTATGGCGCGTTAGATTTCTCTGCCATCAATCCTGATTACATCAAGCATCCCGATGCATTCTTCCCGATCATGGCAACCGTCAAGGAAGCGACGCCATGAGTCCAAGCCCTCAATCTTCTGCCGACGCGGCCAGCGATGCGTATAAGGACCGTCCGCAAAGCGACATCGATAGCCAAAGAAAGCCCGTTTATTTGAACGGCCACGAGTACACCGTGTTCGGCTACAAGGACGATCCGCGCACCGGCTTCCACGCTACTGCATATCGCAGTAAGGAAACGGGTGAAGTCATCATCGCCTACCGCGGCACCGACCCAGATTTCAAGAATCACCCCGGCACCATGGCCCAGGATATAGCCGTCGACGCAACGATGGTGCGCGATCAAATCAATCCGCAGGAACCTGCTGCGAGCGCGTTCACACAGGAAATGCTCGACAAGGCAAAAGCCCTTGGCATTCCTCAAGAGCAGGTCACGCTGGCCGGCCACTCGTTGGGTGGAACGGTGGTGGAAATCGAGGCAGCGAAATTCCCCCTGCGCGGCATTACGCTAAACGCCTTCGGCGCGGTGGGCTTGCTGGGCTATAACGTGCCTGAGGGCCGACACGAGGTCACCAACTACGTGATGGCCGGCGACGTGGTGAGCGCGGCCAGTCATCACTACGGCACGGTGGTTCCGCTTGCCAGCAACGAAGATATCCAGAGACTGAAGGTCGCGCGCTACCTCGACGCCCCGCCGGGCGCCCTGCCGCCCAACCCGCTGCTGGCGACGAGTCTGAGGGACCATAGCGGCGGTCACTTCACCGGCCCGAACAGCGTCTTGGCGCCTCGCAAACTCTCTCAATACATGGCGCGCCACGAACAGAATCGAGCGGCCACCAGCATGCGTGCCGGCCACAAGCGTGCCCAGCAGGTGCTCCAAGGCACCCGTGCACCACGATTGACGTCTAGCCGGACAACATTTTCTCGACGAAATTGCGGATCAGGACCCAGACCATGCGCCTACGCTTGATCGGCTCGTTCCTACTCACACTGACTTTGGTTACAGGATGTTCCATGACGCACGGCGACCCTAGAAACCCCAAGCAGAATCCGCATCCCACTGAGCGCTATGAGATCACGGCCACGACGGATGGCCCGGGCCCATGGGATTCAGTAAGCGCATATGTTGGGTATGACGTCGTAACTCCTCAATGCACGCCGGAAGCTAAATTTCTAGGCGTGCATGCCTTGCCTAGAGATGTAGGGCGCGACGTCGAAATGACCCGTGTAGGTGAGAAGACCTGGAAGGGCTATTTCCACCGAGACTTCATGCTGGACGAGGATTACTACGGCCTCGGGGCTTGCCATTGGGATGCAACTAGCGTGACGGCCAATTTTACTGTGCATGGCATTAGATTCAATTCTGGCTCGAGGCTCGACGGATTTTTGCGGAAGGGGCCGCAATCAAACTTTTTCAGAAAAAGTTTCTATGAAACTCATTTACCCACATTGAACAGCATTCCGGGATTTTCTTCTATCAATCCTCAAGTCGTTCAACAACCTGACGCTTTCTTCTCGATTACGGTTGCCGTTAATGAGATAGCGCCATGAGTATAAGTCGTGAAATTTCAGCCGCTGCGGCCATTGATGTATATAACGATCGCCCACAAAGCGATGTCGATAAACAAAAGGAAGTATTATTAAATAACACGGAATATCATGTAATCGGCTACAAGGACGACCCCGTTACGGGATTCCACGGCACAGCGTATCTCAATAAAGATACGAACGAAGTCGTCATCGCCTACCGCGGCACCGATCCGGATTTCAAGAATCATCCAGGCACCATGGCCCAGGATATAGCTGTCGACGCCACGATGGTGCGGGATCTGATCAATCCGCAGGAACCTGCCGCGAGTGCATTTACGAAAGAAATGCTCGACAAGGCGAAAGCCCTCGGCATTCCCCAAGCACAAGTCACGGTGGCTGGCCACTCATTGGGTGGCACGGTGGCGGAAATCGAGGCTGCAAAATTCCATCTGCGAGGCACGACGCTCAACGCTTTCGGCGCGGCGGACTTGCTGGGCTATAACGTGCCTGAGGGCGGAACAGAGGTCACCAACTACGTGATGGCCGGCGACGTGGTGAGCGCGGCCAGTCATCACTACGGCACGGTGGTTCCGCTTGCCAGCAATGACGACATCCAGAGACTGAAGATGGCGCGCTACCTCGACGCCGCTCCCGGCGCCCCACCGCCCAACCCGCTGCTGGCGATGAGTCTGAGCGACCATAGCGGTGGTCACTTCACCGGCCCGGACAGCGTGCTGAAACCTGAAAACCTGGCACAGCACGGAAAGAACTATTCGGACAACAAGGCCGCCATCGACGCCTTCCGCGGCGATGTCTATCGCGATCGCTGCGAACTCTCCGATGCGCTGCGCCAAGCCCAAAGCGAAGGCGCACAGGCGAAATTGCCGCCGGATATCCGGCGGCAATTGGATGAGTATCTGACGTTGAACGCGGACCCGGCGATCCAGAACGGGGTTGAACAAAATAGCAAGGTGGCGGGCGTTAACCAGGGTCTACAGCAAGCCGCCGACGCTGTACGCGGCGGCGGCCAGTATGTGCAATCGCAAGATGAGCGCGCCGCATCAGTGGCCCGTATCGCAGGGAATTTCGTGGCACCCGTGAACCCTGCCGCGCCCTTGGTCGGCGCTGCCTTGGGCGAGGGGGTGCATCTGCAGGGACAAGCGACGCACGCCGCGGGCGACTACGCCGCGAATCAATTGCAGTCGACCAAACAGGCGGTCGAGCACGGCGCGCACATTGTCTCGGAGGCGGTCAAGGCGGAAATCCACAGTCCCGGGGTGCAAGCGGCTGTCGTCAAGACCGTGAATAACGTCGTTGACACGTATCGAGTCATCGAGAACGCCGGACATGATGTCGAGCAGACCTACCGCGTTGCCAAGCATGCTGTATCGCAGGGCATACAGACCACCGAACAAAACGCTGAACGTGCCTATGACGGCGCCAAGCAGGCCGTGTCGCATGGCGCCGAGGCGACCGAACATGGCGCCAGCCAGACCTACGACAAGCTGACTCATCCAGGACGATGGTTTCATCACGACGCGCCGTCGGCCCCAGCGCAGATAAATCCGGCCTCGACGCCGCTGGATCCACAAACGCAGGCCATCACGCCCCCCGAGCCAGGCTATGCGCGCAACGATCCACGCCATCCGGATAACCCTCATCACGGGCTGTATGAGCAACTCAAGGAGCGCATTCCGGAAGCTGGCGAAAATCGGCTGTTGCAGTTCACCGCTGCCTGTCACGCAAAAGGCATCACCGACCAGAATATCGGCCAAATCACCTACCTTCGGGAGCAGGGCGTGGTGCAGTTCAGGACGGAATGGGAGCCACGGGCGCCGGCCATGGTGGACGTGAAAACAACTTCGCCCGAGCCGCAGCAGTCGATCCAGCGCATCCAGCAAACCGACCACCAGCAGGCGCAGACACACGCCCATATTCAGGCGCAGAACGCGCAGATCAGCCAGCAGCAGGGACAGCAAGGGCCTGTTCCCGGCATGCGGTAAAGCCTCATTCGGTGCGCAGCAAACTCGCAGTGTGATCGCGAGCCCTCACCGAAGTTGCTTGAGCTCAGCCCATCAACACCAGTTCTTCCGCCGAGGTGGGATGGATGGCGATGGTCGCATCCAGGTCGCGCTTGCGCAGGCCCAGTTTCAGCGCCACGGCGAAGCCCTGCAGCATTTCATCGACACCTGGGCCCAGTGCGTGGATGCCGACCACACGCTCTTCGTTGCCCACGCAGACCAGTTTCATCAGGCTCTGATCGTGCCTGCCGGCCAGCTTCCACTGCATAGGGGTGAACCGGCTGTGATGCACCGAGACGTTGGCGCCGTGCTGTTCGCGGGCCTGCTTCTCGGTCAGCCCGACCATGCCGAGCGGGGGCTCGGCAAAGACCACGCTGGGAATGTTCCGGTAATCCAGGTGTGCATCCGGCTGGCCGCCAAACAGCCGATCGGCCAGATAACGACCTGCCGCAACCGCCACCGGCGTCAACGCCTTGTGCTCGGTGACATCGCCGACGCCGTGAATTCCCGCGACGTTGGTGTTCTGCCGTGCGTCGACCTGCACGTGGCCGAGCCGGTCGGTCTGCACGCCCACAGTGGCCAGTCCCAGAGCCTCGGTATTGGGTACCCGCCCGACCGCCCACAGCAGCGCATCGTAGGAGCCGCGTGGACCAGCCTGCGCATCGTCCAGCACGATGCCGTCGGCCGTGCGATGCACCGCCTGGATCGAACTCTGGAGACTGACACGAATGCCCTGTGCTTCCATCTGCTGCTGCAATGCCTGCACCAGTTCGGCATCGAAACCCTGCAGCAGGGATCCACGTGCCAGCAGATCTACTTCGGCGCCGAGCGCGCGCAGCAAACCGGCGAATTCCACCGCCACGTAACCGCCGCCAACGATCGCCACGCGACGCGGCAACGCACGCAGCGCGAAGATGTCGTCAGACACCATGCCCAGTTCGAAACCCAGCAGCTCAAGACGACGCGGTCTTGCGCCGGTGGCAATCACGATCTGCGCGGCCTGCAGCCGCTGGCCATCGGCAAGCTCGATCGTATCGGCCGCGACAAAGCGTCCGGCCTGACGCAGCACTTGCACGCCGGCTTCAGGCAAGCGCGTTGCATAGCGTTGATCGATCGCGTCGATATAGCACTGTCGCAGCTCACGGAAGCGCTCCCAGTCCAGTGGCCCCGGTTGCGAGGCGAAGCCGAACTCGAGCGCGAGTTGCTGTGCCTGCGCCAGCTGCGCGGCAAACCACAGCGCCTTCTTCGGCACGCAGCCGCGGTGCACGCAGGTGCCACCCAGCGCAACAGCGGGATCAAGCAAGGCCACGTGGGCACCGTGCTGCGCGGCGCGGAAGGCCGTGGCCAGGCCTCCCGAGCCGGCACCCAGGACGATCAGGTCATGGCTTGCTGTCATTGCTGAACACCCTCAATCATTCATTGCGAAGCTAGCAGCAACGCGCAGGCCTTGCCTGCAAGCCAAACAGTGCGCCGGCGCATGAGATGCGCTCTACAAGCCAAAGCGCGCCGGCACAAATGGTGCCGCATCGACCGGCGAGGCGGGACCGCCCAGCATCGAGGCGATCAGTTCGCCGGTTGCCGTCGACATGCTCACGCCGAGCATCCCGTGCGCCGTCGCCAGCAGCAGATTGGACCAACGCGAGCTCGGCCCGATGATGGGTACCTCATCCACACTCATCGGCCGCCAACCCCACCACTCTTCCAGCAGCTCGGGCCCTTCCGGCTCATGCAGGCCGTTGGCCGCGCCGCGCCGCAACGCGTCAATCCGGGTGCGGTTGAGGCCCTCGGCGTAACCGGAAAACTCCATGGTGCTACCCAGCCGGTAACCGCTGTCCCACGTAGTCACGCAGACCGATGCCTCGCGCAGCACCAGCGCGTGCTTCGGCGCCTTTGCGGGGCGGCTGTAGGTCAGCGAATAACCCTTGCCCGGCTGCATCGGCAGGCGCAGGCCCAGCGCTTTTCCAAGCAGCGGCGACCATGCGCCGAGTGCCAACACCACACGATCACCCTGGAACGTGCCGCGACTGCTGTGCACCTGGGTGATGCGGCCATTGTCTGTGGTGAAGTTTTCAATGCGCGCGCCGGTCTCGATCACACCGCCCAGCTCGCCCACGCGGCGCGCCAGTTCGGCCACGTAACTGTCTGGCCGCAGCCGGGCGTCGCCGGGATGAAACAGGCCGCCAACTACACCTGGCTTCAGCGCCGGCTCCATCGCTTCGACTTCGTCACCACGCAGGCGTCGCGCTTCGATGCCAAGGCGATCCAGCACAGTGGCATGATGACGCTCATCGTCCGCCTGCTTTTTCGCGGTGCGATAGACGTACAGCTGGCCTTCTTCGCTGAATTCACACTCAAGCTTGTCATCGCTTATCAGCTTGCCCAGCAATTGGCGCGAGCGCGACAGGATGGCCGAACGCGCCGCGGTGGCGCGATCGAAATCACGCCAATTGCAATGCCGCGCGAAACCCAGCAACCAGCGCAACCGTGGCACGTCAGGACGGGGATTGAGATACAGCGGCGCGTCCGCCGTGAGCATCGAACGCAAGGCCACACCGATCATCCCCGGCATCGCCAGCGGCGGTGCATGGCTGGGAGTGATCGTGCCGCAGTTGCCGTGCGAGCTGCCGCAGCCAGGCGTGCCCTGCTCCAGCACGCGCACGCTGGCACCGGCCTTGAGCAAATAGAGCGCGCAGCTGAGACCGACCACGCCGCCGCCAAGAATCAAGATATCGCTGTTTGAGGCATCCATCGGCCCATTCTAGCGGTGCTGAAACAGGAGATCGCCAAAGCCACTCGCACCTTCCCAAGGCGGGCTTGCCGATTGAGAATTACGCATGTAATCTATCAATAAGACTACACGTGTAATCCTATCGGGAGCAGCTCAGATGCCTCAGCCAACTACGCCGATCAGCGATGCCGAAAGCCGGGTGATGGAGGTGCTGTGGCAGCAAGCGCCGCGGACGTCCGAAGACATCGTCGCCGCTTTGCTGGAACCCACCGGCTGGCACGAGAAAACCATCAAGACCCTACTCAATCGACTGCTCGGCAAGGGTGCCGTCAATGCGCAGAAAGACGGCCGGCGTTATCTGTATTCGCCGCTGCTTCGGCGAGAGGACTGGCAGCGACAGGAAAGTCGCAGCCTGCTGGATCGGGTATTCGGCGGCAAGGTAGCGCCACTATTGGCGCATTTCAGCCAGCACGAAAAGCTTTCGGCCAAGGAAGTGGCCGAATTGCGCAAACTGATTGATTCGATCGAAAAGAAGGGGCGCTGAGCATGGTCGGCATGCTGCTGCACGTCACCTTCGGTTTGGCGCTGGTATTGGCCATACGCAAGCCTGCGCGACAATGGTTCGGCGCCGGACCGGCATTCACTTTGTGGTTGCTGCCGCTGTTGCTGGCCGTGCTGCCGTGGTTGCCGACGTTGCCATCGGCATGGATTGTCACGCCGACACTGCTGGTCTTGCCGACAGCGCCGGCACTTATCGCACATGTTGGGCCGAGCGCATGGACGATACGCTGGCCGCAGCTGCTATGGATGGCTGGTGCGCTTTTCTGTCTGCTGCGCCTGGTGCTGCATTACAGCCTGCTATTGCGGCAAAGCCATCGCCTGCCGCCCGCCATGTCGGAGGTCCTGCAGGCGGATCTGGGTGGCCTGGACCCTGGCCGCCTGCGGCTGCATCCGGCCGGACCGGCCGTGTTGTGGGCACCTCGTAGCCTGCTGCTGATACCGGCAAATTTTCTCGAACATTTCGATACCGACCAGCGACGGCTGGTGCTGCAGCACGAGTGCGTCCATCTGCGTCGCGGCGATGCTTTTTGGAGTCTGCTGGCGGAGCTTGCGTTCGCGCTGCTTTGGTTTCACCCGCTGGTGTGGCTGGCTCGCCCGCGACTGCGGCTTGATCAGCAACTGGCGTGCGACGAACGCGTGCTGCGCCAGTCGCCGCAAGACGAGACGAAGTACGCGTACGCCCTGCTACACAGCGTCGGCATGGATGTCACGCCGGTGCTTATCCCCTGGCTCACCGAGCCACAACTGAAGGAGCGACTGAACATGATCCAACGTCATCGTCCCGGTGCCTTGCGCCGCCACCTCGGTTTTATCGCTTTGACTGCACTGATGGCTGGCGCCGCGTTCGTGGCGCAAGCCGCCCTGCCCACACAAGCCAATCAGCCCGCCTCCACCGATCTCAGCTTTAACTCGACGATACAGCCGCAATACCCTCAGGACGCGATCAAGAACAAGCAGCAGGGCATCGTCATCCTGGAGGTCCTGGTGGATGCCCACGGCATGCCGAGAAAATTTCGCGTTAGTCCCGCTACCCACGCAGCGCCCAGTCTGATCAAGGCTGCCACCGACGTAGCCATGCAGTGGCACTTCAACCCCGCCACGAAAAACGGCAAACCGATCGAGAGCTACGCGCGAGTGCCGATCCTGTTCAGCCTCGACAAACCGTCCGGCGGAGCGCCTGTCCCGCCTGTGCCATCTGTGCCATCGCCTTTACCGCGCGGCTCATCCAGTTCCTGAGAACTTCCTTCCAAGTGATTGATTTGATAACCTCAGCGCCAATCACGCTGAGGTTGTTCCATGCGCATGGATCCGGTTGCCAGCTTCGCGTCCATGTCACCGCCACGGCGCACGACGCGGCAGGTGCTGCTGGCGACCTTCCTGCTGCTCCTTGCCGCCTGCGCCAGCAGCCCGCATCGGCGCGAGCCGACCTTCAAGGATTCGCATTCCGCACTGGCCGATGAGCCGGCGCGGGCGCCTTCCGCAGCGAGCGCTGGCACCGCGAACGATGTGCTGTTCCGTGCCATGGCGCTGGTCGGTACGCCCTACCATTGGGGCGGCAACACGCCAGAAGGCGGCTTTGATTGCAGCGGCCTGGTCGGTTACGTCTATCGCCATGCCGCCTACATGCAGCTGCCACACAGCTCACGCGAGATGGCCGAAATGAACGGCCTGAAGGTTTCGAGGATGACCGACCTGGTCAGTGGGGACCTGGTTTTCTTCGGCAGCAGCGGGGGCATCAGTCATGTCGGCGTGTATGTCGGCAAGGGCCGCTTCGTGCACGCACCGAATAGTGGCGGCACCGTGCGACTGGATGATATCGACGGGCCGTACTGGCGGGATCATTTTGAGTATGGGAAGCGGTTGTTGGATTGAAGCGGGTCGCTTGGGCTTGAGGCGGCTGATTGGGGTTGAGGCGGTTGATTGGGGTTGAGGCGACGTGAACCCTCACCCCAACCCTCTCCCGGGGGGAGAGGGGGCAAACGAAGAACGGCGCCCTAGGGCGCCGTTCGTTTTTGCTTGGTAAGAGCCGCGCTCAGTGCGCCTCGGCACCCGGCGCGTGCGCGTGGCCGTGCTGGATCTCTTCCTCGGTGGCATCGCGCACTTCGCCGATGCTCACGTCGAAATGCAGGTCCTTGCCGGCCATCGGATGATTCAGGTCCACGTCGATCGCGGTCATGCCGACTTTGTGCACGGTCACCGCGCGCTGACCGCCTTCCTTCAGCTGCAGGGCGGTGGCCATGCCCGGCTTGAGGCGATTCGCCTGCGGGAAGTACTTCTTCGACACGCGCTGGATCTGACCTTCCTGGCGCTCGCCGTAGCCCTCGGCGGCCGGCACATCCACTTGCAATGTGTCGCCGGCCTCGTGACCCTCGAGCGCCTTTTCCAGACCCGGAATCAGCTGGCCGTGGCCAAGCAGGATCCACAACTGCTCGTTGCGATCATGCGAACTTTCAACCTTTTCACCGTCCACTGTCAGCGTGTAGTGGATCGCGATGACCTTGTCTTTGCCAGCCTTCATTGCCTGTCTCGTCGATGGGATCAAACCGGGGATTCTAACAGCTCCCTGGGCTGCAGCCCGGCATCAGGGTGACTGCTTCTCGTTGCCGAAGCCGACCCCGCGCGCTTCCGGGCCCAACCACGTCAGCAGTGCCAGCAACACGGCCACCGCGCCAATCCACAACGACATCGACCAGGCGAAATCGCCACCGTGCCGCTGCGCGATCCAGGTCTGCGCCGTGGCAGTGATCGCCGCCAGCAGATTGCCCATCTGGTAGGCAAAACCTGGCAGGGTGCCGCGCAGGTGATCCGGCGACAGCTCGTTGAGATGGGTCGGCACCACGCCCCAGGCACCCTGCACCATCACCTGGATCAGGAACGCGCCCAGCCCCAGCAACAGCAGCGAGCCGCCGTACATCCACAGCGGGATTACCGGTATCGCCAGCAGCGCGGCGATGATGATCGCCTTGCGCCGACCAATGCGCTCGGACAGCGAACCGAAGTACAGGCCACCAGCGAGCGCTCCCAGATTGAGCAGCGCGGCCAGCATGAAGGCGGTGGCCGAGCCTGCCGGGATGTGCAGATTCACCTGCAGGAAGGTCGGGTACATGTCCTGCGAGCCATGGCTGAACATGTTGAACGCGGCCATCAGGATCATCAGGTAAAACGCCAGTTTCCACTGCCCCCGCATCGACTCCAGCAGGCTGCGCCGCGGCTGCGCGTTCTGCTGCTGCCACACCGTCGACTCCGGCACCTTGCGCCGGATATACAGCACCAGCAGCGCGGGCACGGCACCGACGACGAACAATCCGCGCCAGCCGATGTGGTCGACCAACAGCCAGTTCGCCAGCGCCGCGAGGAAAAAACCGCACGGGTAGCCACTTTGCAACAACCCGGAAATGATCCCGCGCGCCTTGGGTGGAATCGACTCCATCGCCAGCGACGCACCGATGCCCCACTCGCCACCCATCGCTATGCCGAACAGGAATCGCATCACCAGCAAGACTGTCAGCGATGGTGCGACAGCGGTGGCCAGCTCAAACACCGAAAACAGGATCACGTCGAGCATCAGGATCGGGCGCCGCCCAAAGCGATCAGCCAGCCGGCCAAACAATAGGGCCCCCAGTGGCCGTGCGGCGAGCGTCAGGAACAGGGCATAGGTGACTTCGGCCTTGCCCACCCCGAACTCTTTCGCGATCGCAACAATCACGAAGGTCAGCAGGAAGTAATCGAAGGCGTCCAGGGTCCAACCAAGAAAACTTGCCAGCACCGTATGTCGCTGAGTGACGTTGAGTTCTCGCAAAGGTGCAAACAGCGACATCAGGCATTCCTTGGATCGGGTCGGCAGGTTGGCGCTATCGTATGCATGACAAGGGCAAAACGCGCAACGTCGGTCCTGCGCGCGCCGGCGGGAGAGATTGCAGGCACCAGATGTAAGCCTGAGGCCGCGGGGACCGGCCCATACGTCAGTGGATCAGCGGTACCCGATCGTTCCGCAGTGGCATCAGTTGGCGTCTTGGCAGCGACTACAGCCCATCCGTTCAGGTTGGCCACGGCAAAAACCAGACGCGACAGCCATTGACCCGCTATACTTGTCGGCGCAGTCGCTCTGACTGCTGCGACAACCGTCGCCCCTTCCCCTTAGTTTGCAACACGGTATGAACACTCCGGGTTGCTCAGGAGTGTTACATGTCTTTCGATTCGCTGGGCCTTGCGCCCGCGTTGTTGCGTGCGCTTGCCGATTACGGCTACACCCAGGCCACCCCGATCCAGGCTGCCGCGATTCCTCCGGCGCTGGAAGGTCACGACCTGCTCGCTGCCGCCCAGACCGGCACCGGCAAGACCGCCGCGTTCGCGCTGCCGCTGTTGCAGAAACTGTCGACCAGCGGCCAGACCATGACGCGTCGCCCGCGCGCGCTGATACTTACCCCGACCCGTGAACTCGCTGCCCAGGTTCATGAGAACCTGCGCGACTACGGCAAGCATATGCAGGTCAGCGCCACCACGATCTTCGGCGGCGTCAGCATGGGCCCGCAGATCAACGCGCTGCGCCGCGGCGTTGATGTCGTCATCGCCACGCCCGGCCGCCTGATGGACCACATGCAGCAGCGCACGCTGGATCTGTCCGGCGTGGAAACGCTGATCCTGGACGAAGCCGACCGCATGCTCGACATGGGCTTCCTGCCGGCGCTGAAGCGCATTCTTGTCGCGCTGCCGAAAAAGCGGCAGACGCTGTTGTTCTCGGCCACCTTCGCACCGGCGATCAAGACGCTGGCGATGGAGTTCATGCACAACCCGCGCGAGATCTCGGTGAGCACGCCGAACACCGTGGCGACCCTGGTCAGCCATCAGGTGCATCCGGTCGATGCGTCGCGCAAGCGCGATCTGCTGTTGCATCTGTTGTCGGCCGACAGCCGCCGCCAGACGCTGGTGTTCAGCCGCACCAAGCATGGCGCCGACAAGCTGGTCACGTTCTTGAACGCGTCCGGCCTGCGCACCGCGGCAATCCACGGCAACAAGAGCCAGAACGCCCGCACCCGCGCACTGAGCGATTTCAAGAGCGGCCGCGTCACGGTACTGGTCGCTACCGACATCGCCGCCCGTGGCATCGATATCGAGCAGTTGCCGATCGTGATCAACTTCGATCTGCCGATGGTTGCCGAAGACTACGTGCACCGCATCGGCCGCACCGGTCGCGCCGGCTCCGAGGGGCTGGCGGTGTCGCTGGTCAGCCATGACGAATCCGGCCTGCTGCGCGATATCCGCAAGCTGCTCAGCCAGGACATCGCCCTCAACAACGTGGCCGGCTACGAGCCGTCGGCACCGCTGCGACTGGATGCCGGCGCACCGCGTCCGGTGCAGCGTCCGCAGCAGCGTGCACCGCAACGCCAGCCGCGTCAGGGCAAGACCTCGACGTCGGCACGGCCGAATGGTTTTGCACCGGCAGGCCGCGGCGAACATGCCGCCGGCAATCACAAGCGTCGCTCGAATCAGCGTCCGGCCGCCAAGGCCTGAAGCTAAGTAGGATGAGTTGGTGATACTCGAAGATGGCGGCCATTGGCCGCCATCTTCGTTTATGGCAACCGGATTTCTGCCGCGGCTTTGCGTTTATTCATCCGGCCCACAAATGTTACGCAAGAACCGTTCACCCTGAGCGTAGCGCAGCGAAGTCGAAGGGCATCTGTGCACAACATCTTGAAGGCGAAATCCATAGCGACGCCTATCGATCCGGCCTACAAATAGTTTCCCGCGTACCCTTCGACTTCGCTGCGCTACGCTCAGGGCGAACGGGATGAGTGGGGCGAACGGAGCGAACGGAGCGAACGGGGCAAACAGCGCCAACGTAGTCATTGCGGCCGAATCGATAAACATTCGCGGAGTTCACAACAACCCCAAAGCCCGTGCGTGATGACGCAGATGATCGTCGATGAAGCTGGCGATGAAGTAATAGCTGTGGTCGTATCCGGGATGCCTGCGCAGCAGCAGTGCTTGGCCAGCTTCGGCGCAGGCCTGATCGAATAGCTCGGGCTTCAACTGCGTCTGCAGAAACTGATCGGTGTCGCCCTGGTCGATCAGGATACTGCCGGGGAACGTCTGGCGACGCACCAGTTCGCAGGCATCGTAGTCGGCCCAAGCCCGGCGGTCGGCGCCGAGATAACGCGACAACGCCTTGTCACCCCAGGGAACCTGACTGGGCGCAACGATCGGCGCAAACGCGGAAACCGACTGGTAACGCTGTGGATGTTTCAACACGATGGTGAGTGCGCCGTGGCCACCCATCGAGTGGCCGAAGATGCCACTGCGCGATACATCCACCGGAAAGTGCGCGCCGATCAACGCAGGCAACTCACTCACCACGTAGCTATGCATGCGAAAGCGCGAAGACCACGGCGCCTCGGTCGCATCGACATAGAAGCCAGCACCTTCGCCAAACTCCCAGTCGCCGGTGGCACCGTCGATGCCGGTGCCGCGTGGGCTGGTATCAGGCATCACCAGCACCAGGCCATGCTCTGCGGCCAGCCGCTGTGCGCCAGCCTTGATCGTGGCGGTTTCCTCGCTGCAGGTCAGCCCGGCCAGGAAATACAGCACGGGGCACGGCTGCACCGCTGCTTGCGGCGGTTGATAGACCGCCAACCGCATCGGCCCGGCGCAGACGTCCGAGTGATGCCGGTAAAAGCCCTGCACACCACCATGGCAGCGCTGTTCGGAGAGTGTTTCGAGCATGCCTTGGTCGTCCTCATCTGGCTGACACCATCAGCCCGAAGCATAGCCGGACGCCGCCGCCGCATCGCGTTCAGCTAGCGCTGCGACGCGCAAGCGTTGAGACTGGTAGAATGCACGACTTGCGCCCCGCATTCCCCGGTGCCGCTCCCTGTTTCGAGGTCCCCCCATGTCATCCCCCGTTTCCGACAACGCCCCGGTTCCGTCCGGCTTTGGCGCACTCGCGCTGCACCCTGACGTATTGCGCGTGCTTGCAGACGTCGGCTATGAATCGCCTTCGCCGATCCAGGCTGCAACCATCCCGCCACTGCTGGAAGGACGTGATGTTCTCGGCCAGGCCCAGACCGGCACCGGCAAGACCGCCGCATTTGCGCTGCCGATCCTGTCGCGTCTGAGCCCGCGCGCCGGCAAGCCGCAGGCACTGGTGCTGGCGCCTACGCGCGAATTGGCCATCCAGGTGGCTGAAGCGTTTCAGAAATATGCCACGCACATCCCCGGCTTCCAGGTACTTCCGATCTATGGTGGCCAGAGCTACGGTCCACAGCTGCACTCGCTCAAGCGCGGCGTGCATGTTGTGGTCGGTACGCCCGGTCGCGTGATCGATCATCTGGACAAGGGCACGCTGGATCTGTCCGAGCTGAAATATCTCGTGCTCGACGAAGCCGATGAGATGCTGCGCATGGGTTTCATCGACGATGTCGAGAAAGTGCTGCTGGCGACGCCACCACAGCGCCAGGTCGCACTGTTTTCCGCGACCATGCCGAGCGTCATCCGCAAGATCGCGCAGAAGCATCTGAAGGACCCGGTCGAAGTCACCATCAAGTCCTCCACCAGCACGGCGCCGAATATCCGTCAGCGCTACTGGTTCGTCAGCGGCATGCACAAGCTCGATGCGATGACCCGCATTCTCGAAGCCGAACCGTTCGACGCGATGATTATTTTCGCGCGCACCAAGCAGGCCACCGACGAGCTGGCCGGCAAGCTGCAGGCGCGCGGCCTGGCGGCGGCGGCGATCAACGGCGACATCGCGCAACCACAGCGCGAGCGGGTGATCCAGCAGTTGAAGGACGGCAAGCTGGATATCCTGGTTGCCACTGACGTGGCCGCGCGCGGTCTCGACGTGGATCGCATCAGCCACGTGATGAACTACGACATCCCGTACGACACCGAGAGCTACGTGCATCGCATCGGCCGCACCGGTCGTGCCGGGCGCAGTGGCGAGGCGATCTTGTTCGTCAGCCCGCGCGAAAAAGGCATGTTGCATGCGATCGAGCGCGCTACTCGCCAGCCCATCGAGCAGATGCAGCTGCCGTCGGTCGACGTGGTCAACGACGTGCGCATCGGCAAGTTCAAGCAGCGCATCAGCGACATGCTGGCAGTCGGCGAGCTGGGCCAGTTCCAGCAGCTGATCGAGCAGTACGAGCAAGAGCACAACGTGCCGGCGATCGAAATCGCTGCTGCGCTGGCGCGCATCGCGCAGGGTGATCAGCCGTTGCTGCTGCCGCCGCAGCCGAAGCGCGAAAAGTACGAACCGGCCACGCGCGAAAATACCTCGCGCGATCGCGCCACGCGTGACCGCGCGCCGCGTGAGCGGGCTTCAGCTGAGCGAGCACCGCGTGAGCGCAGTGCCACCGAACGCCGTCCCTTCGCCGAGCACGACGGCGCAGCCAGTCGTCCGCCACGTGAGCACAAACCACGTGAGCACGCTGCGCATGACGGCGCGCCGCCGCGTGAATTCGGCCACCGTCCGGCGCGTGCGCACGCTACCGAGGAAGGCAAGCGTACCTACCGCATCGAGGTTGGCCACGAGCATGGCGTGAAGCCGGGCAACATCGTCGGCGCGATCGCGAACGAGGCCGGGCTGGAAAGCCAGTTCATCGGCCGCCTCAGCATCCGCGATCACTACAGCCTGATCGACCTGCCTGACGGCATGCCGAAGGAAGTGTTCGAGCATCTGAAAAAAGTGTGGGTCGTGCAGCAGCAGCTGCGCATCCACGAATGGGACGGGAATGACACCGACGCCGGCAGCGCCGCGCCGGCACACAAGCCGGGCGGTTTCAAGAAACCGGGCGGCTTCAAGCCGGGTGGCTTCAAGCCCGGCGATGGCAAACCGCGGCACGGTGGTGGCGGCAAGCCACCGCATCGCAAGTAACCAGCCAGCACGACTGTTCGACGTCGCCCGATCGTTTCGATCGGGCGACGGAACGTTTCCAGGCCAAGCGCGCCAGCAACGCTGGAAATGGCCCAAATGCCCATATGTCATGGCGATCCCCTTGAGGTGATCCTGCCATGACCGCCCTGCCCAGCCTGTACATTTCCCACGGTTCACCGATGACGGCGCTGCAGCCCGGCTTGACCGGTGCGCGGCTCTCCGAACTGGCGGCTACATTGCCGCGTCCCAAGGCTATCGTGATCGCCAGCGCGCACTGGCTGACCCACCAGCCTCAGGTCGGCGGGGCAGCGCTGCCGGAAACGGTTCACGACTTCTACGGTTTCCCGCAAGCGCTGTTCGACATCCAGTATCCGGCGCCCGGAGCGCCCGCGCTGGCGGCAAAGGTGATGGCTCTGATGGACGCAGCCGGACTGGCGCCGACGCTCGATCCCGACCATGGCATCGACCACGGCGTGTGGGTACCGCTGCGCTTGCTCTATCCCGAAGCCGACATCCCACTGGTACCACTGTCGATCCAGCCCGAACTGGGGCCGGCGCATCAGTACGCGCTCGGTCGTGCACTGACATCGCTGCGCGACGAAGGTGTGCTGCTGATTGGCTCGGGCAGCATCACCCACAACCTACGCGATCTGCGTGCCGGTTACAGCTTCGAACGGCAGGCACCGTATGTGAAGCCGTTCATCGACTGGATCGAGCAACGACTGGCGGCGGGCGACACCAACGCCCTGCTCGACTACCGTCAAAAGGCCCCGTTTGCCGAACGCGCGCACCCCACCGATGAGCACCTGCTACCGCTGTTCTTCGCACTCGGCGCGGCGGGAGCGAATGCGCATGCACAACGCATCGACGCAGGTATCGACATGGGTCTGCTGGCGATGGACATTTATCGCTTCGACTGAACCGGCTTCAGTTGATGCGTTACCGATGGCACAAGAGCTCGCGTAGGTTGGGGTAAGCGCAGCGATGCCCAACATGGACCTTACGGGGCATCACGTTGGGCATCGCTGCGCTCACCCCAACCTACGCACCATCGCTTCGATGAACCCAGTCCTGCGGCGTGAGTGCCGGTAGTCCGTACTTGAGACGCGCACGGTCGCATTGCGGGTTGATCGCGCCGAATTCCCACGATGGCGTCACCTCACGGCACACCGAGGGTCGCTGCGCGTAAATGCTGCAATGCGTGGCTTCACCGACCGTGCCTTGCAATGCGACGCAGTGCGGCTGCGCGGCGTTGGTGCCGCGCATCGCAAGTCGGTGTGGATCAAGCTTTTCGGTGAGCTCGGGCGGCACGCTGCCACCCAGAGAGGCTTGCGCCTCCGACCAGTGAAACGCCACACGAAAGGCAGCGCAACATGCGCCGCAACGCAAACACGGATGTTCCACCACACCTGCCAACGCGCACCCCGTGGCGCGCAATGCGCGAATTTCAATCATTGAAGATCGGTCAGGTTGGCCTAGGGCTCACCGGCAAACGTATTGCACTGACCCATGTCACCGCTGGCGAAGCCGGCCTTGAACCATTTTACCCGTTGCGCCGAGGTCCCGTGGGTGAACGAGTCAGGCACGACGCGACCCTGTGCTTGCTGCTGCAACGTATCGTCACCGATCTGACTGGCCGCATTGAGCGCCGATTCCACGTCACCGGGCTGCAGCCATTGCAGGCGCTGCTGGCTGCGGTTGGCCCACACGCCGGCGAAACAATCGGCCTGCAATTCCTGCCGCACGGACAAGCCATCGGCACCATCCATCGGCGCACCCTGGCGGCGTGCCGCGTCGACCTGATCGAACACGCCGATCAGTTTCTGCACGTGATGACCCACCTCATGCGCGATCACATAGGCGCGGGCGAAATCGCCGGAGGCGTGAAAGCGATCCTGCAGCTCCTGGAAGAACGCCACGTCCAGGTACACCTTCTGATCGCCCGGGCAATAAAACGGCCCCACCGCCGTCGATGCGGCGCCGCAGGCGGTACTCACGCCGCCGCTGAACAGGTCGAGCTTGGGATCGACGTAGGTCTTGCCGTTGGCCGCGAAGATGTCACCCCAGGTCTTCTCGGTGGAACCAAGAATCCTGCTGACGAACTCCTTCTGCTGCGGGTCAACCTGAGCCGGTACACCGCTCTGCGTCGATGCATTGGGTTGGGTGCCACCCTGATCCAGCAGGGCCAGCGGATTCTTGAAAAAAATCCAGCCAAGGATCGCCATGATCAGGATGCCGCCCAGGCTCATGCCCCGACCGCCACCGAAACGTGGCCCGCCGCCACCACTGTCGACTTCGACGTTGTTGCTGCTTTCGCCTTTCTGCCAGTCCATACGTCCCCCGCTGAAAGATGCACCACGCCAGATGTCGCTGCCCGACGATAGCGCCATCCGCAGGATCACGCCAAGCACTCGCTGCAGCTACAGTAGGCCATCTTTCACGAGGACCCACCATGACTCACCTGCCTGCCCTGGTTACCCTGCTCACCGTGCTGCTGCTGGCCGGCATCGCGTACGTGGTGGGTCGCGCCCGCGGCCGCCATGGCATCAAGGCGCCAGCGGTCAGCGGCCACCCGGCGTTCGAGCGCGCCTATCGGGTGCAGATGAACACGCTGGAAAACACCGTCATGTTTTTGCCGACGCTATGGCTGGCGGCAACTTATGGTTTCAGCGGCTGGGCTGGCATCGCGGGACTGGTCTGGCTGGTTGGCCGGGTGTGGTACGCGGTGGCCTATCTCAAAGACGAGACCAAGCGTGGCCCGGGTTTCACGGTGAGCTCAATCGCCTGGGTGGCCCTGCTGGTGATGGCCAGCATCGGTGTCTGCCGCCTGATGCTGCTCGGCTGAATTCGGGCATCGCGCGGGATCAGACGGACAAGCCGGGCGCGATCGCCGCGACGATCTCAGCATGACCGTGCCACATGGCAGGATTGCCTGCGCTGCCGGCATGCCGGTAGCGTGCAGTCCATGAACAACACGCGCTCTATCCGACCCGATGGCTCACGCGTGTCCTGGCAACAACCGCTTGACCACCGGATGTCATGTACGTCGAAGCTTCTCCCATGCCGCCCTTGATACCGCCTGCGCGGAACGAGGGACATGCCGATGCACGGCCTCCGAACCTGTGGGCGGCGTTGGGATTGATCGTGCTGTACTTCTTGCTGCAGGCCGCCAGCAGCGCCATCGTCGTGCTCGTCATCGAAGTTGCAGAAGGTTTCAATCTGCAGCGGAACGTGGCGCATCTCGGCGCCGCGGCTCTAACCGTGCTGGCGCAACCGGACGTCCAGGCAGTGACGGCTATGCTCGCGCTGAGCGTAAGTGCATCGCTGACCTTATGGGTGGCGTACCGGCGATGGCCACGCCTGTGGTCGCTGGCCTTGCCACCGGGTTTCGGTTTCACGCTGCCGGCACGCCCGCAGTACTTTGTGCTGGCGGTCGTGGTGGGGTTGGCCGCTCCGATGCTGGGCGGATTGCTGACCCATCTGCTTGCTCACGACCACGACGTGAGTCAGAACATCCAGCAACTCGGTCGATCGGCCTCGCCGGGACTGCGCATTCCGCTGGTGCTGGTGGTGACGAGCCTGGGGCCGCTGGTGGAAGAACTGCTGTTCCGCGGCGTGCTGCTGTCGGCGCTGATGCAACTGGCATGGATACCGCGATGGCGTGTCCGCTGGGCGATGGTGATCAGCTCGCTGGTGTTTGCGCTGGTCCATCTGCCGGGTCTGCACTGGCAGTGGTATGCGGTGCCCCAGCTGATGCTGCTGGCGCTGGTGCTGGCATGGTTGCGACTGCGCTCCGGCTCGATCTGGCCCGGGGCGCTGGCGCATGGCACCTACAACCTGCTGGCCGTGGCGGCGTGGCTTGTGGCGACCCACTTGCCTGGATGATGTCTACGGTGAGGCCGCATTGAACCTGCGCAACAAGCGCCCCGTTTCATAGACCGGCAGGCCCATCACGCCGGAATAGCTTCCGTCCAGGTGCTCGATCAACAGCGCGCCACGGCCCTGGATCGCATACGCGCCAGCCTTGCCGAACGGCTCGCCAGTGGCGACATAGGCTTCGATGGTCGGCTCGTCCAGCGCGCTGAAACGCACGCGTGAGATGCATGTTTCGGATTGCTCTTGCCGCGCACTGACCACACACACTGAGGAAATCACCGCATGCGTGCGGCCCGACAAACGCCGCAACATTCCCGCGGCATCTTCCGCATCCCGCGGCTTGCCGAATACTTCATCGTCGAGCACCACTTCGGTATCCGCACCAAGCACCACGGCATCGTGCGTGCCAGTCAGGCTGGCCAGCCCGGCACGCGCTTTGTCGCGGGCGACCCGGCTCACATAGTCCAGCGGCGATTCGCCTGGCGCGCGCTGCTCGGGCACATCGACATGTAGGACAGCGAACTCGATGCCCAACTGTTCCAGCAATTGGCGACGGCGCGGCGACTGTGAGGCAAGGTGGAGCATCAAGGTTCCGGATCAGCGGCAGGGCGCAAGCATAACCTTAGAGCGCCAGACCGTACTCACAGAACTCTTGATCGCGTCGCCAACCCAGCGACTCATACAGCGCCTGCGCAGGTGCGTTGTCCAGCGCCGTGGACAACGACAGGCTTGCCGCACCGAGCGACCGGGCTTCCTTCGCTGCCGCTTTGAGCAGCGCCGCAGCCACACCGTGTCGACGCGCACTCGGCGCTACGAAAAGGTCGTTGAGCAGGCACGTACGCACCGTGCGCACCGAAGAGAACAGCGGATACATCTGGGTGAAACCAACCCCCTCACCCTGCCCGTCCAGGGCGAGCAGGATCAGCGATTCTTCATGGCCCAGACGTTCCGCGAGAAATTCCCGCGCACGCGCGCGATCTGCCGGCTGACCATAGAACTGCCGGTAACCATCGAACAGCGATGCCAAGGTATCGAGGTCGTGGATCGTGCCTTGTCGAATCTGGAAAGACATGCAGCTGGACGCCTTGGTAGGTTGGGTTGAGCGTATGCGAAACCCAACGTCGACGCATCCCTGTTGGGTTTCGCATACGCTCACCCGAACCTACGTACCCCGCTCACGCGCGGTGATAGGGATGACCGGTCGCGATGGTGGTGGCGCGATACAGCTGTTCGGCCAGCACCAGCCGCACCAACATGTGCGGCAGCGTCAGTGGCCCGAGTGACCAGCTTTGTTCGGCGCGCGCCAGCACTTCGGGTGCGTGGCCATCCGGGCCACCGATCAGGAACGCAAGATCACGGCCGGCCATGCGCCACTTCGCCAGCTGTTCGGACAGCTCCTCGCTGGACCAGGTCTTGCCACGGCCATCGAGCGCGACCACATGCGTATCGCGGGGCAACGCCGCGAGGATCGCGATCCCTTCGTCGTGAATCGCGCGAGCATCGTCGCGGCCCTTGCCACGCACGCCAGGTTTCAGTTCAACCAGTTCGAGTGGCAGCTCGTGCGAGAGCCGCTTGCGGTATTCGGCAAAACCTTCCGCCACCCAGCCGGGCATGCGTTCGCCAACAGCAATCAGGCGCGCGCGCATGCCAAGCTCTTATCAAACAACACGCGCGCGGCGCCGCGTTTGCCTCCTCTCCCTCGCGGGGAGAGGATTGAGGAGAGGGGCCAATCTTGCGGCTCACCCCACTTACTTCCTCTCCCCTGCCGGAAGAGGATCGAGGTGAAGGCCCAATCGCGCGGCTCACCCCACACGAGCTCAGCCAGCTTGCGCAGTATCAGCGTCGTGCCCGTGGTCGCCTACCGTCCACAGTCGCTCGAGACCATAGAATTCGCGGATGCGCGGCAACATCACATGGACGATCACGTCGCCCAGATCCACCAGCACCCACTCACCTTCGACCTCGCCTTCCACGCCCAGCGGCATCACGCCCGCCTTCTTCGCGTACTTGGAAACTTCGTCGGCAATCGACTTGACGTGGCGTGCGGAGGTGCCGGAGGCAATCACCAGCAGATCAGCAATGGAGGTCTTGCCGCGAACGTCGATCTCGCGAACGTCCTTGGCTTTCAGTTCTTCCAGCGCGTCGATGACCGACTTGCGCAGGGTGGCCGTGGTAACGGACTTGTTCGTACGGGCAGTACTCAAGAGGGGGAGCCTCGATGCGTGATCGCAGCGCGAAATGGCGCGGGCGCAGTATAACCGCCCTGCCGGACAGGGGTATTTACAGTCTCCGGGCAGCCCGGATCAGGGCTCCAGCGTCCGCTTGGCCAGCCGGTACTCGTACATCAGGCGTGCCACCAGTTCCGCAGCCGGCTGCGGGCGGACCAGGCTAGCCGCCTGCCCGCACCATTCGGACAGCAGATCGCCGCGCCCGGCCACCGCCGCGGCACGCCGCAATGGCGCGGTGAGTGCGTTCAGCACCGGATACGGCAAACCCTGCGCCGGTGCTGGCATGGCCTCGACAAAGCGGTTGCGCAATCCGCGGGCCGCCCGACCGGAAAAGCCGCGGATGGTGGTCACCTGGTAGTCCTCGGCGCCTGGCAGGTCCCGCTTCCAGGCCTCGGCGGCCGAACATTCCGGACAGGTGAGGAAGGCGGTGCCGAGCTGGCTCGCCGCTGCGCCCAGGATTTCCGCTGCCAGCACGCCGCGGCCATCCATGATGCCGCCGGCCGCGATCACCGGAACGTCCCTTTCGTAGGCCGCCATCGCGCGCACCGCCAGCGGCAGCAGCGCGAACAGGCCGATCATCGCGTCTTCGGCATCGTGCAGGAAGGTGCCTCGATGCCCACCGGCCTCGGCGCCCTGCATGCTCACGGCGTCGGCGCCGACGTCGGCCCAGGCGCGTGCCTCGGCCACCGTAGTCGCGGTGCCGATCACGTAAATGTCGCGCTGCTTCAGTTCGCGCAACTGCGCCGGGGTGATCACGCCAAACGCAAACATCGCCACGGCGGGCCGCACCTCGCACAAGGCGGCGAACTGCTCGGAGCTGCTCGGCGCCCAGCGCGACGGCATGCTGGTGCGAACATCGAGACCCTCATGCGCCATCAGCACATCGAGCTGTTCCCGCGCTTTCGCCACGGCCGCAAGGTCGACCTCGAACGCGTCAGGCAGTACGAACAGGCCGATAGCAAAGGGACGCTCGCTGAGTGCGCGGATCTGCGCCGCCTGATCCAGAATCGCCTGCGGCTCCAGATAGCCCGCACCAAGCGAACCGAGGCCACCCGCGTTGGACACAGCCGCTACCAGGGTCGGCGGCGTGGAGCCGGACATCGGTGCCTGGATCAGCGGATGCTCGATACCGAGACGGTGGGCGAATGGCGAGCTCATGCTTGACGGCCTCAGCTGACGGACGGCCAAGTATCCGCCGCCACTGCGCACGGAGGAAGTGAAGCAGGCGCACTGGTGGGAGTGCAGCGGCGACTGCCCACCAGCCACGACCGGATGGGTCAGCCGCCGGAGTCCATCGTGCCGTCGTTCTTCATCGGGTCTTTCTTCGTGGCGTCCTTTTTCATGCCGTCGGATTTCATGCTGTCAGACTTCATGGCATCGGACTTCATGGCGCCGCTGTGCATCGAATTCGACTTCGACGCGTCCATCTTCATTGAGTCAGACGTCTCGGAGGTTTTCTGCATGGCGTCGTGCGACATCGCCGTGCTGGAGCTGGCAGCCATCGTGTCTTGCGCAAACGCGGTGGTAGCGGCAAGGCCGCCAGTCATGGCGGCAAGAAGAAGTGTGGCAAGGCGTGCGTTCATGGGGAGAGCCTTCGAGGGTAACTTCAGACAGGGCGGATTGATGGAGACAGCCATGCCGTCTCCATCATTTCCTTCGACGCATACCTGTCGATGGTTACACCTACCTCGAAGAGACCGGATGGATCGAACCCGGCTAGCCCAACCCGGCCACGATGTTCACCGTGATCGCGATGATGAAAACATTGAAGAAGAACGAGATCACGCTGTGCAGCAACGCTACGCGACGCAGGTATCGACTGGTGATCTGCACGTCGGAAACCTGGAACGTCATGCCGATCACGATCGCGAAATAGGCAAAGTCCCAGTAGTCCGGCTCCTTCGTATCGGGAAACTCCAACCCCGAATGTTTATCGCCCCAATCACCATAAAAACCGTGTGCATAGTGAATCGCAAACATGGTGTTGAGAAACATCCAGCTCAGCACCACGCTGCTCGCGCCAACCACCACGGCCAACGCGCCGCCCGTCTTGGCCGCGTGCAGCTCGTTGCTCAGTGCCACCATCACCACGGCCGACAGCACCACGCCACTCCAGAGGACTCCCCAACGCCCGGTATCCTGCTCCTTCGCCTGGGTGCGCATGCTCGTCGGCGTGGCCCGATTGAACATCCGCGCCAGGATGGACAGAAACACCACGGCGCCGAGGTCGAATCCCAGCAGCACGGCAATCGTCGGCTTCAATCCGGCCACCACCAGCGCGCTACTGGTGACGATGAAAAGCACCAGTGAAATGATCATCCGTGGCCGGACCTTGACGAAGTGAAACGGCTGCCAGCGGCGTTTCTTCGATGGCTTGGTTACGCCTGGGACGTCGGCACCGTTCATGCGCAGCCCCGTATCGGCGCGCCCGTCGGGGGCATCATGATGAGCAGTGATGGATCGACACAATCTGACAAGAAAACCTCCGTCATACCCGGCGCGACGCCCGGCCCTGCAAGCATGATAGAAGGACTCACGCGCACAAATCCTGATATTCAGGATGCCGCTCTATCCATACGGAAGCATACGAACAGGCTGGCACCACCCTCCAGCGTTCGCCACGCGCCGCCTCCATGGCCGCCTGCACCAAAGCCGAGGCAATACCGCGACCGCCCACTTCAGCAGGCACCCCGGTATGGGTGATCGTCATCACGCCAGCAGCCAGCGTGTACTCAAGCACGCAATACGCACCGTCCACCTGCGTTTCGAAACGATGTGCGGCACGATCGTGGTGAATGGTAAATGGCATGCGCATCCCGACTCTTGCCAGTGAAGCGGCAAGCATACGTCGTGAAGGTCGCCATCGGGTGTGAAGCCCGCAAGCACCCGCTCGACAGGATTGCTCGACAGGATCACCCCCGTCTTCGCGCGGCCTGCATGCACCGGCCCGCACAATGCCCGCTTCCATCGCCCGACAGGAGAACCCCATGAAGAAATCCGCATCCGCCCACTGGTCCGGCGGCATCAAGGATGGTCAAGGCAGCATCTCGACGGAAACCGGAGCGCTGCGTGAGGCACCGTATGGCTTCAAGTCCCGCTTCGAAGATGGCCCCGGCACCAACCCGGAGGAATTGATCGCGGCAGCCCACGCCGGTTGTTTTTCAATGGCGCTTTCACTCGGACTGGGCAATGCCGGGCTGACGGCCGACAGCATCGATACCAAGGCTGTGGTGACGTTGGACAAGGACGGCGACGGCTTTTCGATCACGGCGGTCCACCTCACCTGCAAGGCCAAGGTAGCGGGCACAGATGCAGCCACGTTCGCGAAGATCGCACAGGCGACCAAGGAGGCTTGTCCGGTCTCCAAGGTGCTCAAGGCCACCATCACGCTGGACGCCGCGCTGGACAGTTGAACGCCCGCCACGACATCACCGCGTGGCGGCGATGTCGTGGCGTCGGGTCCGGCGCGATGATCCGCGCCCACACCACCATGACTGTCACCGCGTTCGACCGGGCTGCGTAGGTTGGGGTGAGCAACGCGATGCCCAACAATCCTCCCCGACCACGGGCACGTTGGGCATCGCGTTGCTCACCCCAACCTACCAGGCTCCCCGCACTCAGGCTGGCAGGGCCAGATCATCATCCTCGAACGCCGCCGTCGCCATCACACGGTTGCGACCGGCGCGCTTGGCCGCATACAGCGCCTTGTCGGCGCGTTTCAGCACCGTCGCCCCATCACGCTCGGCCGGCGCGGCCACGGCCACCCCGACCGACACGGTGAGCTGCAGCACATGGTCGTCGATCAGCATCGGGGTGCTCTCGACCATCAGCCGGATACGCTCACCCAGCAGCAGCGCAGCGGGCAGGTCGATACCGGGCGACAGCACCACGAACTCCTCGCCGCCGACGCGGCCGATCACGTCGCCCTCGCGCAAGGTGGCGCGAATGCGCGATACCAATGCCCGCAGCACCTTGTCGCCGCTGCTGTGGCCGAAACGGTCGTTGACGCTCTTAAAATGGTCGGCATCGAGCATCAGCACGCCCAGCGACTGTCGCTGCCTGACGGCCCGTTCCAGCAAATGCGCGGTCGATTCGTCGATGGCCAGCCGGTTGTTCACCCCGGTCAGCGGGTCGATCCGTGCCAGCGTGTGCAACTCCTGCTGCAGGATCTCGTTGTAGAGAAGAAGAAATCCGATGCTCGCAAACAGCGGTTGCTGCCCGGAAAACAGGATGTAGATGAAATTGGTGGCGGACGGCGCGCTGATCTGATCGGGCGGATTCACACCCAGCCACAGCTCGCCGTTGCGCCACACCAGCAGCACCAGCGCCAGCACGCTGATCAGCAGCATCAGGTTGCGTGCCCGCGAGCCACGTGGCTGCAAACGGCTGCGCAGTGCCTCGATGTTCAGCAGCATGTAGAGCGCGATCGCGAAGGAGCCCCACAACACCCGGTGCCGATAATCCACCTGCATCAGGCCGAACCAGGCGACACCCAGCCAGCCGGCCACGCCGATCGTCAGCACCAGCCGCCACCGCAAAGGCTCGCCCAGCAGCATCCGCAACGCAATGACACTGATGCCCTGCGCAATCAGGCTAAGCGCATTGCCACCCAGCAGCAATACCGATGGAGAAACGTAGGCTCGCGACACCAGGATGCCCCATCCCGTCGCCTCCAGCCCCAGGGCAAGGGCACGGATGCGCAGACTGGTACTCGCCCGCCCCACATCGCCGTAGATACCGATCCATAGCATCAATGCCAACACCGCCGCCTGTACGGCCGTGATCAGCGACAGCGTGTCGATCTGGAGGGGCACCATGCGCGCTCCGGCAGGCTGGACGGGAGGGTCCGTTGTTGCGTGTTGTACCACTCCTTTGGCCTTTCACGCTCCCATGCCTGATGGGTATCTGACGGTTCCGACAAACTGGAGCGTTGACAGGTCGCCGCGTTTCGCTACTTTCAGTGACGGGAATCTCTCTGGAAGCAGGATGGCCACGCTCATTCCGACCCGTAACGGCTGTCTGCCCCGCATGACCGGGGGCGAAAAGCGCTTTTCCGAACAACTGGAGTCCAAGCTCGAAGACGACTACCTGCTCTGGTACGACGTGCCGGTGGGGCTGAAACAGCACCGGCCGGATTTCGTCGTATTCCATCCGCGTCGCGGCATGCTGGTGCTGGAAGTGAAGGACTGGAAACCGGACACCATCCGCCATGCCGACAGCACCCAGTTCACCCTGGTCACCGATCGCGGCCTGGCGAAGGAGGCCAATCCGCTGCTGCAGGCACGGGCCTACGCGCTGGAAATCGGTGTGGTACTCGAACGCGACCCGGCGCTACGCCACCCAGCCTCCAGCCGTTATCCCGGCAAGCTGGTGATGCCGTGGGCCTACGGCGTCGTGCTGGCCAATATCAGCCGCCAGCAGTTCGTCGACGGCGAACTTGGCGCGGTGATCCCCGAGCATCTGGCGATCTGCCGTGAAGAGATCCACGACGGCGTCGAGCCCGAAGCATTCCAGGAACGGCTATGGGCGATGTTCCCCCAGGTATTTCCCACTGCGCTGACGCTGCCGCAGATCGATCGTGTGCGCTGGCACCTGTTTCCGGAAATTCGCGTGGCACCCGGCGAAGGCCAGTTCGGCCTGTTCGACAACCCTGCGACCGGCGTCACCCAGTCGCTGGAAATCCCCGACCTGATCAAGGTAATGGACGCGCAACAGGAACAGCTCGCCCGCTCGCTCGGCGACGAACACCGGGTCATCCACGGGGTCGCTGGCTCCGGCAAGACCATGATCCTGGGCTTCCGCGCGATGCAGCTGGCGCGAGAACTGGCCAAACCAGTGCTGGTGCTTTGCTACAACAAGACCCTGGCCGCACGGCTGGGGCAACTGATGGGAGAGCGCGGTCTGGCCGACAAAGTCGACGTGCGCAACTTCCATTCGTGGTGCCAGCAGATGCTCCAGGCCTATCACGTGCCATTGCCGAAGCAAGACGATGACTATTTCCCGGCGATGGTGGCGAAGGTGATGGACGGAGTCGAACGCGGTCAGATCCCGCGCTTCCAGTATGGCGCCGTGCTGATTGACGAAGGTCACGACTTCGAGCCGGACTGGTACAAGCTGATCGTGCAGATGATCGACCCCAGCACCAACTCGCTACTGGTGCTGTACGACGATGCGCAAAACATCAACGGCAGCGCCACTCGCCGCAAGTTCACCTGGAAAAGCCTCGGCGTGCAGGCGCAGGGCCGCACCACCATCCTGAAGCTCAACTACCGCAACACGCTGGAAATCCTTGCCGTCGCGCGCAGCTTCGCAAACGAGCTGCTCGATGCGCAGGCGGGCGAAGACGACGGCGTGCCGCTGATCGCGCCGGAAAGCGCGGGCCGCAGGGGCGCATTGCCTGAGCTGGTCCGGGTCGAACACGCCCGCGACGAACTGCCCTGCCTCGTGCAACGCATCCGCGACGAGCAAGCCCATGGCCGCCGCCTCGACGACATCGCGGTGCTCTATCGCTACGGCTGGCAAGGCGACAAGCTGCGCGAAGCATTGACCCGCGCCGAAATTCCTTGCCGCGTCGCCGAAGGCAAGGACAAGAACTCACTGTTCGTGGTCAAGGATTGCGTGAAGCTGATCACCATGCACTCCAGCAAGGGCCTGGAGTTTCCGCTGGTGATCATTCCTTACCTCGGCCAACTGCCGAAACCCGGCGAAGACGAAGCGTATGAGGCCCGTCTGCTCTACGTCGCCATGACCCGCGCCACCGAACGCCTGCTGCTGATCCATCACGAGGATTCGGTGTTCAGCAAGCGCATTCGCGATTCGATCAACGAGGTGCAGGGGCAGTTGGAGAGCTTTTGAACTTCCAACAAAGGGCGAACCCATCGCTGCTTGCAGGAGAAGGTGCAGATCCATCGCGTAGGTTGGGGTGAGCGTCAGCGAAGCCCAACACTCCCGCGCCACAACGTTGGGCTTCGCTGACGCTCGCCCCAACCTACGTCGCTGGGAGGGCCTTGGCTCTGCTCCTTCCCTTGCTTTTAGGGGAGCTTGGAAGGGGGTGCTTTTGATTTTCGGGCAAAGAGCGACCCCACCCCAACCCTCCCCTGCACGCAGGGGAGGGAGCACATCAGTAGAGGGCTGGCCGGAATCTGCTCAGCGGCGATACGGTGCCAGCAAACGGGGATCGTCGAATAGGCCAGCAGGCAGCAGATAGCGCGGATCGCGTCCGGCGGCCAGCAGTTCGCGAATACGGGTCGCGGAGATTTCCAGCGGGGTCACCGCAAGCTCGATCAACTTGCCGGCGGGGATGTGCCGCAACGCGGCGGCATCGTCGACGCGGCGATCGGCGATCATGTGGTGCAGTTCATTGGGCAGCATGACCTCCATTCCGGGCCGGCTCAGCACACCGATATGCGCCACATCGAACAATTCGCGCCAGCGATGCCAGCTCGGCAAGCCGGCAAACGCATCCGCACCAAGCAGCAGCACCAGTGGGCGCTCGCCCTGCTCTGCACGCAACTCGGTCAAGGTGTCGATGGTGTAGGACGGGCCGCTGCGCTGAAGTTCGCGGGTATCCAGCGTCAGACGCGACTGGCCTTGCAACGCGGCCCGCAGCATCGCCACACGCTTCTCTGCCGACGCGATGGGCGCCGTCCGATGTGGCGGCACGCTGGCCGGCAACAGACGCACTTCGGCGTCGAGCAGTTCGGCGGCTTCCCACGCGACGCTCAGGTGGCCCAGGTGCACCGGGTCGAACGTGCCACCGAAAATGGCGAGGGAGGAAAAGGGGTCAGAGTCATTTTTAGGAACGAAAAACGACTCTGACCCCTTTTCCCCCTTTTCCCCTTTTCGCTCGCTCATGCCAGGGTCTGCGCGGCACGCGGTTCAGCGATGGCAGCAATCAGCCGCTCCGCTTCCTGCCAGGCATCACCGGTTTCGCGGCCCTTGGCCATGCGGTCGATGCGCGAGGCGCGGGCGAGGCATTGCAACCAGTGTTCGCGTGGCGCGCGGCGCAGCGCCTTGCGGAACAGTTGTTCGCGCGCGGGCCATAGATGCTCGATACGCACCTGTGCCGCGAGATCGTTCGCGTTGGCCAGGCGCAGCGCCAATTGCAGTTGATTGACCAACCAGCCCATCAGCGCGATCAATTCGTCGCCCTCGGCACGCAGACCGGCGAGCACGCGCAACGCACGCGCACCGTCGCCGGCGAACGCGGCGTCGGTGAGCTTGAACGCGTCGTAGCGAGCGCTGTCGGCAACCAGGGTCTCCATCTCCGCGGCATCGATGCGACCCTGCCCGTGCAGCACGGCGAGCTTGTCGATCTCCTGCGCGGCGGCGAGCAGATTGCCCTCGACGCGTTCTGCCAGCAGCGCCGCAGCATCGGGTGTGGCGGACAAACCGCGGGTAGCGAGTCGCGCGCCGATCCATGCCGCCCACTCGTTCGGCCGCGGTGCGTTGAACACCACCATGGTGCCACTGGCGTCGAGCTTCTTGCTCCACGCGCCGTCGTGCTTGTTGCTCCACTCCATCGCGGTGACCAGCAAGGTGACATCCGGCGGCGGATCGGCGCAAAACGCGTTGATGGCCTTGGCCCCTTCGATGCCGGGACGCCCGCTCGGCAGGCGCAGGTCGATCAATCGCCGCGTGGCAAACAGCGACATGCTGGCGCCAGCACGAGCCAGATCGTTCCAGTCGAAATGCTGGCCGACATCGAGCACTTCACGCTCGCTGTAACCGAGCTTTTTCGCCTGCGCACGCAATGCATCGGCCGCCTCCAACACCAGCAGCTCTTCGCCCGCGAGCAGATACACCGATGCCAGATGGTCCGCCGCCAACGCCTTCTGCCATTGGCCGTAACTAAGCGGCATCAGCGCGCGCTGGAGGTGGTCGCCGGCGTGGTTACCGGCGTATCTGACACCGGCGCAGCCGCTGTCGAGCCAGTGGCCGGGGGTGCAGCCAGTTCCCGTTTGCTGACCGCCTGCAGGCGGAACATGATCGCCTGCACCATGTCGGCAATCAGGCTGCCCTGGATCTCCTGCACCTGCGAAACATTGCCGATGGTCTGGGTGGCATCGTAGCTGTATTCACGGGACATGCTGATGGCCTGCATGGGCACCAGCGTCCTCCCCTTGGGGTCGATCACTTCGAATCGAACCTGATAGCGAACGGCGTATTCGGTGATCAGCGAGTAGCCGCCCAGGGTCAGTGTCTCGGTGCCGAACGCCGCGGTCGGCACGTTCAACTCGGCAATGCCCGGACCGCCGTTGTCTTCGATGGTGACACCTGAAACCTGCAGGGCGCGGGACAGCGCGCGTTGCAGGTCGCTTCCCACACCACCGTTGACGGTAAGGTGGACCCGTTTCATCGCTGACGGCACAGCGGCGCTCTGGCGCAGATGAAAGCCGCAGGCAGCCAGCGCAAGCGCGGACACAAGCAGCAGCGAAGCTTGGAACAGGCGACCGGCTTTCATGAAACTCATGGATTTCATCCTGCGACGATGTTGACGATCTTGCCGGGTACCACGATGACCTTGCGTACGCTCAGGCCTTCCAGGAAGTGCATCACTTGCGGTTGCGCACGGGCCAGTGCCTCGGCCTCTTCCTTTGAGGCGTTGGCAGCCAGCTCGATGGTAGCGCGCAATTTACCGTTGATCTGCACTGCCAGCTTAAGCGTGTCACGCACCAGCGCTGCCGGGTCGGCTTGCGGCCACGGCTGATCCTCCAGCACAGCCTGGGCATGGCCGAGTACCTGCCACAGCGCGTGGCTGATATGCGGCACTACCGGGTTGAGCAACAGCACCATCGCCTCCAGCGCCTCGTGGCGCACCGCGCGACCCTGATCGCTCTGATCGCTGAATTTGTTCAACGCGTTCAGCAGCTCCATCAAGGCGGCAATCGCGGTGTTGAACGCGTGGCGGCGGCCGAAATCGTCGCCGACTTTCTGGATCGTCTCGTGAACCTGGCGGCGCAGTGCCTTCTGGCCCGCATCCAGCACGGCCGGGTCGACTACCGGATGATCCGGATTCGCTGCGTGCGCGGTCACCTCGCGCCAGAAACGCTTGAGGAACCGCGACATGCCCTCGACGCCGGCCTCGCTCCATTCCAGCGATTGCTCCGGTGGCGCGGCGAACATCGAGAACAGGCGTACGGTGTCGGCGCCGTACTTGTCGACCATCGTCTGCGGATCGATGCCGTTGTTCTTCGACTTGGACATCTTCTCGGTGCCGCCGATCTGCACCGGCTGCCCATCCGCACGCAGCACCGCGCCGGTGACACGGCCACGCTCGTCGCGCTGCACGTCGACTGCCGCCGGATTGATCCAGTCCTTCGAACCATCGGCGTGGTCGCGATAGAACGTCTCGGCAATCACCATGCCCTGGCATAGCAGGTTGCGTGCCGGTTCGTCGCTGCCGACCATGCCGGCGTCGCGTAGCAGCTTGTGATAGAAGCGGAAATACAGCAGATGCATGATCGCGTGTTCGATGCCCCCGATGTACTGGTCAACCGGCAGCCAGTAGTTGGCGCGCTCGTCGATCTGCGCGTTGGCACCGGGGCTGGTGTAACGCGCGTAGTACCAGCTTGACTCCATGAAGGTGTCGAACGTGTCGGTCTCGCGTTCGGCCGGACCGCCGCACTGCGGACAGGTCGTCTTGCGCCACTCGGGATCGGCCTTGATCGGCGATTGCACGCCGGAGAACGCCACGTCTTCAGGCAGCACCACCGGCAACTGGTCTTCCGGTACCGGCACCGCTTCGCACTTCGGGCAATAGATCACCGGAATCGGACAGCCCCAGTAACGCTGGCGGCTGACGCCCCAGTCGCGCAGGCGCCAGTTGACCCGGCGCGAACCGCTGCCGTCGCGTTCGAAACGCTTTGCCAGCGCGTCCAGTGCCTGGCTGAAATCCATGCCATCGTATTCGCCGGAGTTCACCAACACGCCACGCGGCGTCCAGGCGGCATCCTGCTGGATGCGCCGCTCGAATTCCTCGACCACCCGCACCGGCGCGGAAACGTCCTGCGCGTTGATATCTCCTGCGCCCAACGCCGCCTGCATGACATCGCTGCCGACACCTTGCGAGAGGTCGTGCTGGATCTCGTTCAACGCGTCGAGCACTGACTGATCGACGATCACCATCTTGATCGGCAGGCTGTATTTCTGCGCGAACTCCCAGTCGCGCTGATCGTGCGCTGGCACCGCCATCACCGCGCCGGTGCCGTAACCCATCAGCACGAAGTTCGCGACCCACACCGGGATCGGCTCGCCGCTGATCGGATGGATCGCGCGCAGGCCGGTGTCCATGCCGCGTTTTTCCTGGGTCTCCAGCTCGGCTTCGGAAACACCGCCATGCTTCAGGTCGGTGATGAAGGCAGCGAGCTTTTCATTGTCCTGAGCGGCCTTCAGCGCCAAGGGATGCTCGGCAGCGATCGACAGGAAGGTCACCCCCATCAGCGTGTCGGGGCGCGTCGTAAACACACTGAGCGGCTCGCGGCTGCCTTCCACGGCAAAGTGGATTTCCAGCCCTTCGCTGCGACCGAGCCAGTTGCGCTGCATGGTCTTGACCGCATCGGGCCAGCCCGGCAGCGTGTCCAGGCCATCCAGCAGTTCCTGCGCGTAGTCGGTGATCTTCAGGAACCACTGCGGAATCTCGCGCTTTTCCACCAGCGCACCGGAGCGCCAGCCACGACCATCGACGACCTGCTCGTTGGCCAGCACGGTGTGATCGACCGGATCCCAGTTCACCACCGCGTTCTTGCGGTAAGCCATGCCCTTTTTCAGCAGCCGGGTGAACATCAGCTGTTCCCAGCGGTAATAGTCCGGACGGCAGGTGGCGAACTCGCGGGTCCAGTCGATCGCGTAACCCAGCGACTTCAGCTGGCTGCGCATGTGGTCGATGTTCGCGTAGGTCCATTTGGCGGGTGCGGTCTTGTTCTTGATCGCGGCGTTTTCGGCCGGCAGGCCGAACGCATCCCAACCCATAGGCTGCAGGACGTTCTTGCCGTTCATCCGCTGGTAGCGGCTGATCACGTCACCGATGGTGTAATTGCGCACATGGCCCATGTGCAACGCGCCGGACGGATACGGCAGCATCGACAGGCAATAGAACTTGGGCCTGGAGGAGTCTTCGTCTACCTCGTACGCGTGCTCGGCGTTCCAGTACTGCTGCGCCGCGGCTTCGAGCACCTGTGGTCTATAGCCCTGATCAGGCGCGCCGCCCTGTTCGGCGGCGTTACCCTGTTCGGGAGAGTTCGGGTCTTGAATGTCCTGCATGATTCCGGCGCCGTGGTGCGGTTAGCGCAAGCCGGCAACAGCCGGCTGCGGTGAACTGATCAGACTAGCCCAGCCCGGGCCGGGCGCCAAGCCCGCGACCCTCAGGATGCAGGGCAGGCCGCCACCTGCCCTGCCCCCAGCGAGTACGCCACGCCAGCGATCTGCCCTGCCAGCTGCTGGATCGCACGCTGATGGCCCTGCACCAGCGCATCGTAACCGGGCCCGACCGTTTCGCTGACGCGACTGCTGCAGGCCAGCGTGCCGCCATGCCCACCGTGCAATACGCGCACACTCCAGTTGGCCTCGATCAACGCATAGCTGCCCGGCTGCGAGTCGAAGCGGCGAATGTCCAGCTTGATGCGCAGCAGCGGTTTGTCGTTGCCGGGCAGCCCGCTGACGTCCTGGCTGCGCAGTTCGCGCGCCAGATCAGCCGACAGCGCCCCGCGCACCTCGTCTGCAAGCGGCGCGATCCAGCGTTCACCGTCAAGCAGTGCCACGCCCTGGCCACCTTGACGCACCACCAGTTGCGGCTGATCGACCTGAGCAGGCACGCTGACCGGCAGCAGCTCGAACGGCAGCCCCAGGCCGTTGGTAGCGGCTGAGGCCCCAGCTGACTCACCCGCCGGTGCTACCAAGGTGTAGTAATGCAGCGGCGCCGAGGCACACGCCGCCAGGGCCAGCGTTACTCCCACGCCAAACAGGCGCATTCCTGTTTGCATCAGGCCTGTTCCAATCATGGCTTGCTCCCGGTCTGCGATTCGGTGGCTGGCGGCGGGGCGGCGTCGGTGGTCGGCGGGGCATCCGCGCGCCGACCACGGATCAAGGCCTCGGGATGACCGCTCAGATAGTCGGTAAGCACGCGCAGCGAGCGCGCAGCACGTTGCAGCTCCTGCAGCGTGCTGCCCAGGTTCTGCTGCAACGGGGAGTCACTGGACAACGCTTCGTTGGCCGTGCCCATGGTCTTCTGCACGCCCTTCAAGGTGTTCTTGAACTCCGGCAAGGTCTTGCCGTTGACCTGCTGGATCGTGGCGTTGAGCGAGGCCAGCGTCTGGTCCAGGTTCTTGCCGATGCTCTCGAACGGGATCTTGTCGATCTTGTCGACGATCTCGGCCAGCTGCTCCTGCAACTTGTCGAAGCTGCCAGGCACCGTGGGTATCATCAGCGGCTTCGCGTTGGGATCGAATACCACCTTCGGCGACTTCGGCAGGAAGTCCAGCGCGACATACAGCTGGCCGGTAAGCAGGTTGCCACTGCGCGCCTGGGCACGCAGCCCATGATCGACCAGGCGTCCCATCATCTGCGACAGGTCCGGATTCTCGCCGCGCGCCTTCGCCAGCGCCTCCAGCTTGTTGTAGGCATTGCCCAGACGCTGCGGATAGACCACGGCTCCAACGACCACCGGGAAACCCTGCGTCTTCTCGTCGTAATCGAGGTTGACCGATACGACCTTGCCGATGTTGATGCCGAGGAACTCGACCGGTGCATCCACCGTCAGTCCGCGCACCGATTGGTCAAAGCGCATGCGGAAGTAATGTGGTTCACCGTCCGGCGGCGCCATCGCCGTGGCCTGATCGGCAAACAACTGATACTGGGTGAGCTCCGGTGCGGGTGTACTGTCGTGAGGTCCGCGCGGCTCCAGAAACGCAATGCCGCCGGCCAGCACCGAAGCCAGCGACTGGGTGTTGACCTTGAGTCCGTCGGCGCCAAGCGACAGGTCGATCCCGCTGGCGTTCCAGAAGCGTGTAGACACGCTGACGAACTTGTCGTTGGGACCGTCCACGAAGATACCCAGCGAGATGCCCTTGCCGTCCGGGTCCAGCTGATAGGACACCACGCGGCCGACCTGGATGCGTCGGTAATAGATCGGCGAGCCGATATCCAGCGAGCCGAGGTCGTCGGTATGCAGCACGAAACTACGACCCGGCGCACCGTGATTTACCGACGGCGGTATCTCCAGCCCCTTGAAATCAGTCTGGGGCGTCGAAGAATCGCCTACGTCGGCACCGATGAAGGAACCCGACAACAGCGTGTCGATGCCGGATACACCACCCAGGCCGATGCGCGGGCGTACCACCCAATAGCGCGTGCCTTCGGTGGCAAAACTCTCGGCACTTTTCTCCAGCGCCACGCTGACCAGCACACTTTTGTGATCCGTGCTGAGCCGGATCTTGTGGACTCGGCCGATCACCACGTTCTTGTATTTCACCGGTGTCTTGCCGGCATCCAGACCTTCGGCGCTCTGGAAGTTGATGGTGATCTCCGGACCCGCCTGCAACCAGTAGTTGACCACCAGCGAAAGGCCGATCAGCGCAGCCAGCACGGGCACCAGCCAGATCAGTGAGGCATTGACACGGGGACGCCTCACCACCGGCTGTGGCAACTCGTCGCCACCCAGCGGGCCCTGTCCAGTGCGGTTGTCGTCAGTCATTGGTATCCCTGCCATCCCAGATCAAACGCGGGTCGAAACTCATCGAGGCCAGCATGGTCAATACCACGGTCAGGCCGAAAAAAATCACACCGGGCAACGGTTCAACCAGGCTCAGCAAGTTGAAACGCACCAGTGCCGTCAACAAAGCCACCACAAACACATCCAGCATCGACCAGTAGCCGATCAACTCGACCAGCCGAAAGAGTTTTGCCCGCTGCGGCAGCGCCCAGTTGCTGCCGCGCCGGCTGCTGATCAACAGCAAAGCCATCACCAGGAATTTCAACATCGGCACCACGATGCTGGCGCTGAACACGATCACGGCCAGATCCGGCGAACCCTTCACCCACAGCTCGACGATGCCACTGAGGATGGTGTTGTCGTCGATGTCATTCAAGCTGGCGGTACGCATGATCGGCAGCAGGTTCGCCGGTATGTACATGAGGAACGCGGCAATCAGCAGCGCCCAGGTACGCGCGTAACTGGCCGGTTTGCGCCGATGCAACGCACTGTTGCAGCGCGGACAGACAATCTCGCCGTCACGGCTAGCGTCATCGCCTGCGTCACGACACACCTGCCCGCAGACATGGCAGCTGATCAGGCCGAGCTCGGCAGCGCGTGGCAGTGCACTCATATGGCCGTCTCCGGCGTCGTGACGTCCCACAGGATGCGCAAGTCGACACTGGCAAAGATGGTGATCAGCACGGTCAGCGCCGCATAGGCGTAGATACCCGGGTCTGCCACCACATCGAAATAGATGCGCGCCTTGACGATCGCCACCAGCGCGCCGAGGACGAAGACCTCGCTCATCGTCCACGGCCCGATGTAATGCAGCGTCACCATGATCGGCACAAAGCCCGGCGCGCGCCGACCCTCGCGGGCAAACCAAAGCAGCCAGCCGAGCGACAGCATTTTCAACAGCGGAAAGAAGAACAGCGTGGCGGCGGCCAGCACCGAGACGACTTGCGCCTGCTGCTGCCACATCTGGATGATCGTGCCCCACAACGTGGCACTGCTGAACTGGCCGTTCAGACCCAGCGTGACAATCGGCCACACGTTCGCCTGCACAAACACCACCATGGCCGTCAACACCAGCGCCAACATGGCATTCACGCTCAAACCGTGATGACGTTCCAGCACGGCCTGGCAGCGCAGGCAATGGGCAACTTCACCACGCGTCAGCGTGCGCCGGCGGTAGACCGTGTCGCAGTATTCGCAAATCAGCAGTGCTTCTGGAGACGTCTTGCCCATGCACTCGATGCCTTGCCCGGAGGTGGCGATCTGCGGATTCTCGCAAATCTGTTGTGAACGCGCTGAATCATGGGCATCCCTCGGCCTGTCCCCTACCGGTGTCATGATGTCTCAAGAGCCCGCGGGGCATCCCGATGCGACCGCGCATGGGCTTGATATGCTGGGCAACGCCCTGATCTGAACCGGCATCCGCCGAGATGGAGTTACCCGTGACCGATGCCGCCGCCCCCACCCACGTTTTCGACGTGGATCAGCAAACATTCGAAACCGAGGTGTTGCAGGCTTCGCTGAGCACACCGGTACTGGTGGATTTCTGGGCGACCTGGTGCGAGCCATGCAAGACGCTGGGGCCGATGCTGGAAAAACTCGCCGCCGAATATAACGGTGCGTTTCGGCTGGGCAAGGTTGATGTCGACAAGCAACAGGAACTGGCCGGCATGTTCGGCATCCGCAGCATCCCGACCGTGATGCTGGTGAAAGATGGCCAGGTACTCGACGGTTTCTCCGGCGCGCTGCCGGAAGGCCAGCTGCGCGAATTCCTGTCGCGGCATGTGCAACCGCTGGAAGCGCTGCCGGATGAAGCCGTCGATGAAACCCCATCGGAAACGGCCGAACAGGCGATCAGCCGACTGCAACAGGCGATCGCCACCGAGCCGGGCAAGACCGAACTGAAACTCGAACTGGCGCTGGCGTTGATGCGCGCCGGCCAGACCATTGCCGCCGAAGCGGAGTTGATCGCGCTGCCGGCCAACCTCGCCACCGATGCGCGTGCGTTGCGTCTGCGCAGCGAGCTGGATCTGGCCCATGCGCTGAAAGACGCGCCGACGCTGGCTGTGTTGCAACAACAGGTACAGGCCGATGCCAATGACTGGGCTGCTCGTGACCAGCTCGGTGTCCGGCTGCTGCTGGAGGGTGAGCCCGCCAGCGGACTCGAACAGTTCCTGGCGATCCTGCAACACGCCCGCGACTGGAACGACGGCCAGGCCAGGAAACGCCTGCTTGCCGCGTTCGCGACGCTCGATGACGCGGAACTTGTCAGCCGCTATCGTCGCCGGATGGCGTCGTTGCTGTTCTGAGTGCCACCACGCTGCGACTCTTGCCACATCCTGTGGGAGCGACCTCCCACAAAACCGGATTTTGAACTTCATGCGCGCATCCACTTTCCGTCGCCTGCTGAATCTGTGGCCGCCGTTCCTGTGCAACAGCATTCGTGTGCAATCGGTCAGTGCAGACTGGAGCGAAGCCCGCGTGGTGCTGCGACTGCGACCATGGAACCGCAACTATGTGCGCAGCCAGTTCGGCGGCAACCTGTTCGCGATGACCGATCCATTCTGGATGCTGCTGGTGATGCACCAGCTGGGCAACGATTACTACGTGTGGGACAAGGCCGGCGCAATCGATTTCGTCGCGCCGGGCCGTGAAGACGTCTACGCCCACTTCAAGCTTGAAGACAGCGTCGTCGGCGAGCTGCGCCTGGCAGCCGCCGGCGGCGCGAAAGTGCTGCGCTGGTTCGAAACCGAAGTGAAAACTGCGGGCGGTGAAGTGATCGCCCGCGTGCGTAAACAGATCTATGTTCGGTTGAAGCCGAAGGCGCGTTGATCGCTCTACCATCGCGATGAACAACGCGTCCCGACAGGTCTCAATGTTCACTCCTTCGCAAAGCGCGCGATTTCATCGAGATGAGCCTGTGCGCCACGAATGCTGAAACCGGCGAAGCTGTCTTCGAGATACTTGGCAAACCTGCTGCGGCGAGGATGCCTTGACCAGCGAATCAGCCCGCAAGCCAGGCCCAGGCAAGCCAAGCCGCTGGCGATGAGCGCATAGACCACCAGCGGCGCGCCCACCCACACATCTGCTCCAAGCCAGTAGAAAAACAGCAGCAACAGCGGTATCCAGAACAGGCACCAGACCGCGCCAAACCACAGGCTGCTGCGAATGCACCACGCGCGCAGTTCGCCCAGCTGCTGCTGGATGACCAGTACCGGCGCGGCGTAATCGACGCGGTTGATCAGAGTCAGCGTGCGCGCGGCAAACAGGATCGACATCAAGCCGTACCCATGCACCAGCAAACCATAGACGAGAAGATGCTTGGTATCCCGGTGTTGTACCCAGAACGGCGCGGCCAGCAGCATCAGCATCGCGCCCACAAGTATCTGCACGCCCTGCCCGAGTTTCAGGGGCCGCAATCCGCGACGCGTCTTGTCCAGCTTGCCGTCCTTGAACAGTTGCAGGTTCAGCACATGCTGCTGTTCCAGCCGGCGGTCGAGTGATTGCCAGGCCTGCTTGAAGTCATCCAGTTCCATGCTCATGCCCTCGCTGTGGTGGTCGCGGCGGCGGTCATCTGCCCGCGCAACTTTTGCTTGATGCGATTGATCTTGGTCGCCACGTTGGTTTCGCTGATGCCCAGCACATCGGCGATTTCGCCGTAACTGCGGTCTTCCAGGTACAACAGGATCAACGCGCGGTTGAGTGGATCGAGCTGGCCGATGAACGCGTACAGCGCCTGCAACCGTTCGTCTTCTTCGCGGATGGGCTGACCGCCGCCGACGGTCTCCAGATGATGCAGCTCCAGCGGTTTGAACCGGTCGGCTTCCGACCAGCGCTCGCGCCGCGCCTGCGAAATCGCCACGTTCAGTGCGATGCGATACATCCAGGTGGAAAACTTCGCCCGCGCTTCGTCATAACCGGCAAACGAGCGCCACAGCTGCACGCTGATTTCCTGCATCAGATCGTCCCGATCAGCCGTGCTGCGACTGTAGAGACCCGCTACCTTGAAGACGATCCTGCGATGTTCGTGCAGCAGCGACTCGAAGCGTTGTTGAAGTTGGGCTGTCATGGCCGTCTGCGTTCTCCACCCTGTATCTAATGATTCGCATCGCCGTAAAAAAAATCACAGGGGTCCCTGCGGCCCGTGCACTCGACAACTAAGTGACTGCTCGGATCTGTTCCGCCCGCCACACCCACTGGGGCGCATTGTCCAGCTACGCCGACCCGATGGATTCGAGCGAGCGGTCACCTCGTCCTCTAGAATGACTGACTCCCACCCCCGACTGAACTTCAGCCATGCCACCGCTGCGCCTCAAACGCTACCTACTCACCGGTCTGCTCACCTTCATTCCGCTGTGGGTGACCTGGACTGTGTTCAAACTCGTGCTGGGCATGCTGGCCGGCATCGGCGCCCCACTGGTTAACGCGCTGCTCGGCGCGCTGGCACTGGTGGCGCCACGAGCGGCGGCCACGCTCAACAGCGAGTGGCTGACCTTCGTCATCGCCTTGTTGATCACGCTGGGCGCGCTGTATCTGCTCGGCTGGGTCGCCAACCGGGTGATCGGCCAGCGCTTCATCAACGGCTTTGACGGCTTGCTGGCGCGCATCCCGGTGGTACAGACGATCTACGGCGGCACCAAGAAACTGATGGCCGTGCTGCAGAACAAACCGTCAGGCGTGCAGCGGGTGGTGCTGGTGGAATTTCCCCGCCGCGGCATGCGCGTGGTCGGGTTCGTCACGCGGGTAATGCTCGAGGAAGGTACCGGCCGCGAGATGGCGGCGGTCTTCATCCCGACCACGCCCAATCCCACCGGCGGCTATCTCGAAGTCGTACCGTTGGACGAACTGACGCCGACCGACTGGACCATGGACCAGGCGATGGCGTTCATTATCTCCGGCGGTGCAGTGGCTCCCGACACACTGCCCGCCTCGCCCGCCGCCTTGCTTCATGACCACCATGGTGACCATGCATGAGCCTGCGCCACATTGTTCTATTGGCCCTGCTGGGCGTCGCCACCACAACCACACACGCCGCCAGCTCAAACCCTGCCGACTGGACCACCCCGTCCGAAGCGGCGCAGTTCCGCACCACGCCCAGCTACGCCGACACCCTGGCCTATCTCCAACGCCTGCAGCAGGCGGCACCGGGCATCATTCACCTGGCGACCTTTGGCACCACGCCTGAAGGTCGACCGATGACCGTGGTGATCGCCAGTGGTGACGGCACGTTCGATCCAGCCGCTGCGCGAGCCGCCGGCAAACCAGTGGTACTGCTGCAGGCCGGCATCCATCCCGGCGAGATCGAGGGCAAGGATGCCGGGCTGATGTTACTGCGCGATATCGCGATCACCCACAAATACCCGCACGTTCTCGATCACCTGGTGCTGGTCTACATCCCGGTCTACAGCGTGGACGGCCATGAGAACTCGTCGCCCTACCATCGCATCAACCAGAACGGCCCCGAGAGCATGGGCTTTCGCGGCCAGTCGCAGTACCTCAACCTCAACCGCGACTACGTCAAGGCCGATGCGCCGGAGACGCTCGCCTGGTTGAAGCTTTGGCAACGCTGGCAGCCGGATTTCCTGATCGACGTGCACACCACCGACGGTGCCGACTATCAGTACGACCTGACCTGGTACACCGAGGACCCGCACAAGCTCGACCCGGCAGTGAGCGCATGGCAGAACGATGCGATCGTGAACCACGCGATGCCGGCGTATGAAAACCGCGGCCACCTGGGCTCGATCTATCTGGAGTTCAAGGATGGTCGCGATCCGCGCAAGGGCATCGAGAACTTCGGCTCCGGCCAGCGCTTCTCCACCGGCTACGCGGCGCTGCAGAACCGCCCCGGGTTGCTGATCGAAACACATATGCTGAAGCCGTACGCGACCCGCGTGCATGCGGTATACGACCTGGTCGAGCTGATGTTGGAACAGATCGACCAGCATCCGGCCGCGCTGCTCGCCGCCACCGCGAAAGCTGATGCAGATACCGTGGCCCGCGCCAACGATACGCAGGCGCGAGTGCCGCTGACCTTCAAGGCGGATCCGCAATCGACGACGTTCGAGTTGAAGGGCTACGCGTTCACGCTTACCCACAGCGACATTTCCAACAGCAACTGGATCCAGTACGACCCGAGCCAACCAAAAACGTACACCATCGACAACTGGAATGGCCTGCTGCCGGACCTGACGATCAGCCCGCCAGCGGCGTACGCGGTGCCGGCGCAATGGACAGCCATCATCGACAAGCTCGACGCACATGGCATCCACTACCAGCGCCTCGAGCATCCTTTGAAGATCCATGCCGAGAGCTATCAGCTCGATCATCCGCAGTGGGGTGGCCAGCCATTCGAAGGCCATCTGATGTTGCGCTCGTTCACCATGCACACGGTGCCATCGCACGAAGTGGAACTGCCGGTCGGCACGGTGATCGTGCCGCTGGATCAACGCTCCGCCAACGTGGCGATCAACCTGCTCGAACCACAGGCGCCCGATTCGCTGCTGCACTGGGGCTTCCTCGACGCAATCTTCGAGACCAAGGAATACGCCGAGCCGCGTGTGCTGGAAAAACTGGCGCGCGACATGCTGGCCCGGGATCCCGCGCTCAAGTCCGAATTCGAGCAGAAACTGCACGACGACCCGACCTTCGCCGGTGACCCTGGCGCGCGGCTCGAGTTCTTCTTCGAGCGCTCTCCGTGGTACGCCGCCCAACGGGTCGGCGACTACCCCGTCCTGCGGTTGGACACCGCGGCATTGGCACACCCTGGGCTGGTCCAACAGCCATCCTGTGGTGGCTGCGGCACCCCCTGACCTTTGACACTGTCCGACCCATGACGTTTGACCTAGCGTGAATAACCATGGCCGTGTTTTGGGGGAGCCTGACAACCCACGGCCTGAAGAAGATCAACCACGAGCATTCGCCCAGCGGGCGAAGCCACTCACAGAGGGATATCCATGACCAAGCAGTATCTGAAGCCCCTGGCACTGGCGGTAAGCCTGGCCCTGTCACTGACCGCCTGCGGCAACAACGAGCAGGCCGCCACGCCGGCCCCCGCCCCGGCGGCGAGCACGCCGGCCGCGAGCGCCAGCGCCGCACCGGCCGCCGCCAGCACGACAGTCGCCGCCGATGCCGGCAAGAGCGTGTTCGACATCAGCGAACTCGATCCCAGCCTCAAGACCTGTCAGGACTTCAACGGCTTCGTCAATGCGAAGTGGGTCGCCGCCAACCCGATCCCGTCCGATCACACCAGCTGGGGCGCGTTCAACAAGCTGGCCGAGGACAGCCTGAACACCCAGCACACCATCGTCGATGCTGCCGCCAAGAACGCCGCCAGTGCGCAGGCCGGTTCGATCGAACAGAAGATCGGCTACCTATATCAGTCCGGCATGAACGACGACGCGATCGAAAAAGCCGGCTTCGACCCGATCAAGCCCGACCTCGATGCCATTGCCGGCCTCAAGAGCAGCGCCGATATCGTCGACTATCTCGACAAGACCGCGGCCAAGGGCGACAACCTGCTGTTCAACTTCGGCTCCGGCGCGGATTTCCATGACGCCAAGCAGCAGATCGGTTACGCCGTGCAGGGTGGCTTGGGCTTGCCCACCAATGGCTACTACACCGACGCCGACAAGAAGGATATCCGCGACCAATACGTCGCCTATATTGCCAAGACGCTGCAGCTGACCGGCGTGTCCGAAGCTGACGCCAAGACCCAGGCCGACCTGGTCATGAAGTTCGAAACCGAGCTCGCCAAGGCCTCGCTGTCACCGACCCAGATGCGCGACCTGGACAACGAATATCACTTCGTCAGCGTCAAGGACGCCGACAAGGTCACCCCGCACTTCAGCTGGGAGAAGTTCTTTACCGCGCAGGGCGTGACCATCGACAAGGGTTTCTCGCTGTCGCAGCCGAAATTCTTCGCCGAGTTCGACAAGCTGGTGGCTACCGCGCCGACGGCCGAATGGCAGGCTTATCTGCGCTTCCATACCATCGACAGTGCGTCCGAAGCGCTGTCGAAGAATTTCCGCGACAACAAGTTCGCGTTCTACGGCACCGCACTTGCCGGTCAGCCGCAGCAGAAGGATCGCTGGAAGCAGGTGCTGGACCAGGTCAACAACTCCATGGGTGAAGCCCTGGGTCAGCTCTACGTCGCCAAGGAGTTCACTCCCGAAGCGAAAAAACGGGCCGAGGAACTGGTCACCAACGTGCGCAATGCACTCAAGGACCGCATCAATAACCTGGACTGGATGAGCGCCGAGACGAAGGCCAAGGCGATCGACAAGTGGAACCAGTTCCTGCCGAAGATCGGCTATCCGGACAAGTGGCGTGACTGGTCTGGCCTGAACATCACCGGTGACAATTTCTACGCCAATCTCGAAGCGGCGCAGAAATTCAACTACGACTTCGACCTGGGCCACATCGGCAAGCCGACCGACCGCAAGGAATGGGGCATGACCCCGCAGACGGTCAACGCCTATTACGACCCGAGCACGAACACCATCAACTTCCCCGCCGCGATCCTGCAGCCGCCGTTCTTCAACGCCAAGGCCGACGACGCGATCAACTATGGTGGCATCGGTGCGGTGATCGGCCACGAATCCAGCCATGGCTTCGACGATCAGGGCAGCCAGTTCGACGGCCTGGGCAACAAGAGCGACTGGTGGACCAAACAGGACCAGACCCAGTTCAAGGCACGCACCGCCAAGCTGGTTCAGCAGTTCAATGACTACGCGCCGATCAAGGACCAGCCGAACCTGCACGTCAACGGCAACCTGACCCTGGGCGAAAACATTGCCGACCTGGGTGGCCTGAACGTGGCCTATGACGCCTTGCAGACCGCGTTGAAGGACAACCCGACCGAGGCCGCGCAGAAGATCGACGGCTACACCCAGGACCAACGCTTCTTCCTCAACTGGGCGCGCGTCTGGCGCGGCAGCATGCGTGAGAAGACGGCCGTCCTTCGCCTCAACATCGACCCACACGCGCCGATGGCGTTGCGTGCGATTGGTGCTCCGTCGAACATGCCGCAGTTCGCCGAGGCGTTCCAGTGCAAGCCCGGCGACGCGATGGTGCGTGAGGCCGACAAGCAGGTGAAGATCTGGTAAGTCACCACCGCTGACCGCCGCGCGAACAGCGCGACACGAAGCCAGAGCCCCGCATGCGAATGCGGGGCTTTTTCGTTTCTTCCGGACAATTCATGTCACGAATCACGCAGCGGCACGACTGAAGCGCACATCGGCCTTGGGCTGGGATGGGAAAGACGCCGCACACCAAACCCCGATTCGATCACTCCATCAAGCGCAGCCAATCCAGAAGGAATGCGAAAGTCAGATAGCACCCGGGTGTCTTCACAGATTTGTAACTACGTGTGATAATAGTAACGATTCGCATTTGCAATGAAGGCCAGCAGCAGCCAGCGGCATTGCGACGAAGTTCGCCAACCCATTGTTTTCAAAAAAATTCTACAAGGCTGACCCTTTCATGCCCCGCTACTTCCGCGCCAATCCGCTGCATGCTGCCCTGATGGTTGCCTTCGCGATTCCGATGACCGCGCTGGCCCAGACCACCCCATCCTCCACCGACACCGCTGCCGCCTCATCCGCGACCGCCCCACCTGCAAAGGTGCAGACCATGGGTTCGGTCAATGTCACCGGCAGCATCATCGGCAATCACTACGATGCCGACAGCTCCAGCATCGGCGCCAAGGTGCCCACGGCGCTGCGCGACATTCCGCAATCGGTGGTCGTGGTGAACCGTGACCTGCTGGATGCTCAGGGCGCGACGTCCTTCCAGGATGCGCTGCGTAACGTCCCGGGTATCACCATCGGTGGTGCGGAAGGCGGCCAGATCGGCAACAACATCAACCTGCGCGGCTTCACCGCGCGTACCGACATCTATATGGATGGCTTCCGCGATCCGGGCCAGTACTACCGCGACCTGTTCGACTTGTCCGCGATTGAAGTGCTCAAGGGTCCGTCGTCGATGATGTTCGGCCGCGGCTCCACGGGCGGCGTGATCAACCAGGTCAGCAAGGAACCCGAGTTGAAGGCGTTTGGTACCGTCTCCGCCACCGTCGGCACCGATGATCGCTACCGCACCACCGCCGACTTCAACCAGCCGCTGTCTGATACCGCCGCGATGCGCGTGAACGTGTTCGGGCAGGATCTGCATTCCACCCGCGACGTGACGTCGAACCAGGACTACGGCATCGCCCCGTCACTGCGCCTGGGCATCGGTACGCCGACGACGATCACCCTGTCGGCCTTGCTGCAACGTAATGACGACATGCCCGACTACGGCCTGCCACCGATCAACGGCCGTCCGGCGGATGTGAACCACAGCAACTGGTACGGGCTCACCGATGACCACACCGACCAGACCGTCAACAGTTTCAACGCACGTCTGGAACACACCTTCAGCCCCGACGTTACCCTGCGCACCCAGCTGCAATACAGCCAGTACACCACCAATGCCCGCGAGACGGCGGCCAACAGTGTGGTGACCGCCGCAGGCGTGACACTCAACAAGACGGCCGGCAATCCCACGAACCTGCCGCTGCAGGATCTGTACGTACAGCTCGCCAGCCACGACCGCCTGATCCACGACGACATCCTGGACAGCCAGACCGACCTGGTCACCAAGTTCGACACCGGCAGCTTCCAGCACACGCTGATCAGCGGCATCGAACTGGCCCACGAGACCTATAACAACCAGGGCTATACCCGCAATGGATTGCCGCTGTTGTCGCTGCTCGATCCGGCCCAGGAGGTGACGCCTGCGAACGTGACCACGACTGTTGGCAACTATGCGCAATCCAGCGCTGACACGGTGGGCATCTATGCGAATGACACCATGCGCATCAACGATCAGTGGATGGTGGTGGGCGGATTGCGTCGTGACAGTTTCAAGGCGGACATCAGCAACACGGTGTTGAGCACGCCCGGATCGACCAGCCTGCCGCTGCCGGCCTATGCGGCACAGACAGTCTATTTCACCAGCGTGCGCGGCGGCGTGATCTACCAACCCAGCGAGACCCAGTCCTACTACGTGTCCTATGGCACGTCGTTCGATCCTTCGCTGGAAGCACTGACCCTGACCAGCGGCACCCAAAATCTGGCGCCGGAAAAAAACTATTCCTACGAGGTCGGCGGTAAATGGAATCTGCTTGACGACACGCTGCAGATCACCTCGGCCCTGTTCAACCTGGAGCAAACCAACGCCCGCACGCAGACCTCGAGCGGTGAATACGTGCTGGATGGAAACATCCGCGTGCGCGGTGCGGAGCTTGGCGTCGGCGGCCATCTCACCGAGCACTGGCAGGTGTTCTCCGGCTACACCTTCATGGACGCCAAGATCATCAAGGCGTTGGATGGCACCCAGGGCAATGTGCCGGCGAACACGCCGCGCAACACCGCCACCGTGTGGAGCACCTACACTTTCGCGGGCCATTGGGAAGCCGGTGGCGGCGCCAGCTACATGTCACAGCGTTACGCCGCGAATACCGACGTGGTCAGTGTCGGTGGCTACACCCGCTGGGATGCGACGCTGGCTTACCATCAACCCAGTTACGATGTGCGCCTGAACGTGATCAACCTGACCAACAAGCAGTACTTCGACGCGCTGATTCCATCGGACGGCGGCCGTTCGGTCCCTGCGATCGGTCGTACGGCAATGATGACCTTCACTTACAAGTTCTGACCCGCGGAGAAAGTCCCACCATGCTGGTGCACGTGCCCGCCCTGCTAAGCGGCGAACAACTGGAGTTTTTCCGTGCCCGGCTTGATGCCGATGACGCGCCCTGGACAGACGGGCGCGTCACCGCCGGACACCAGGGTGTGCATGTGAAGCAGAACCAGCAGATCGCCGAAGGTTCGGCGCTGGCGCTCGATCTGGGCGACAGGGTGCTTGCCGCGCTCGAGCGGCACCCGTTGTTCATCAGCTCGACATTGCCGAACCGGGTTTATCCGCCGATGTTCAACCGCTATCAGGGCGGCATGCATTTCGGCAGCCATGTCGATGGTTCGGTGCGACTGGTGCCGGGCAGCGGCGCGAAGTTCCGCACCGACGTTTCAGCCACTCTGTTTCTCGCGCCACCGGAAAGCTACGACGGCGGCGAGCTGCTGATCGAGGACACCTACGGCACACAGTCGGTAAAGCTGGCCGCCGGCGACATGGTGGTCTATCCCGCGAGCAGCCGTCATCGCGTGACGCCGGTTACCCGCGGCGCGCGCCTGGCCTGCTTCTTCTGGGTGCAAAGCATGGTGCGCGACGATGGTCAGCGCGCGCTGCTGTTCGATCTGGACAATGCCATTCAGCGGCTCACTGCCACGAATGCCGACGAATCCGCCCGCGTCCATCTCACCGGCTGCTATCACAACCTGCTGCGGATGTGGTCCGACGTCTGAGTCTTGGCATGGCACGCGGAATATCGGCACTATCGGGCTCTTTCGAGCACGTCTCGACAGATTGCCCCCCATCAAGCCAACCGTCTTCAGCGCAGTCCGGCAACTCTGAACTGTTGATCGAAACCGACCTGATTTTGCCGGGACGCGTCATCCCCGTCAGGGGAACCCTCGCACGAGCGCATTAAAACACCTCTTGTGCACTCGACAGATCGCACGATAGCCGCAGCAGGTTTTTCTGATCTGCGATCAGCGGCACGGCTCTTGCTTCGCCCTGTAAGCAGGCAAGAAATCACAGGATTGATTCGATGAATGTAATGCGCGTACCGCGCTCGCCTCCCGCGAGCGTGTCGGGCGAGTGTGTGTCCGCCGCCGGCTTCTCGCTAGTCGAGCTGATGGTGACCGTCACGGTGGCAGCCATCCTCGCGGCCATCGCGATGCCCAACCTGCGCAGCTACGTGCAGAACGTACGACGCGACAGCGTTGTCGACTCGCTAGTCGCATCGCTGCACTACACAAGAAATCAGGCGCTGAACCTGGATCAGAACGCGAGCCTGTGTGCCGGAACCAGCGCCGTCGCCGGAACCGCGTGTCCCGCAGCCGGCGCCTGGAATAACGGATGGGAAGTGATCACCACGCCTGCCAGCGCCGCAACCGCGACCACGCTCACGACGAATGCGCTGCCACCGGTCGTTTCGGCGCCCACGCTGACGACCGTCAACAACAATCTTGCCATCGCATTCAACCCCCTTGGTCTGGCTCCGACCCTGACCAATGGCGATGAAATCTTCGTGGTCTGCGATGCACGCGGCATCGCGTATGCGCGAGCCGTGGAAGTCAACGCCACCGGATATATCCAGTCGTCCGCCACGCCAGGCACCGTACCCGGCGGCACAGCGATTCCCGCTGCCAACTGCCCGTGAGGATGAAACCCAACATGCTGATGAAGCGAACCGTCCGTGGTTTCACCTTGATCGAAGTACTGGTTGCGGTCGTCGTGGTGTCGCTGGGCATGCTTGGTGTGGCCGGCACGCTGCTCACCGCGACCCGCAGTTCGACCTCGAACTACCTCAAGCAACAGGCTGTGCAATACGCCTACGACATCGTCGACCGGATGCGCGCCAACGACACGATCGCGACCCAGACGGGTGCGGGCGCTAATCCCTATGTCGTTGCGCTGGTGGCACCGGGCGCGGAGCCCACTCCGATTTGCGAGGCTGCTCTGTGCAGTGCAACGCAGATGGGCGCCTTCGACACATGGGAATGGCAGACCCTGGTGCACAAGAATCTGCCTAACGGAGAGGGCTCGGTCGTCGTGACAGCCGGCACCGGCGGCCTCGCCACCACCACCGTCACGGTGACCGTGCAGTGGAGCGATCAGCCTGCACAGGCTGTCTTCAACGCCGCCATCGCTCCCGTTCAATACACGGTGGTTACTGCGCTATGAAATCCAGCTCAAGGCGCTCGCGGACGGCTGGCTTCGGATTGATCGAGTTCATGATTGCCATGGCGCTCGGCGTCATCGTGACCGGTGGCGTGATCGAGATCTTCATCGCCGAACGGCAGGTCTACCAGAACGCCTCTTCGCAGACGCTGATCCAGGATTCCGACAACGCAATAGCGGCGGTGATCACCCCCATCGTGCGCGGGGCCGGCTTCACCGGTTGTGGCTCGATCAACAATGGCGTGGTGTCGTATATCGGCGCTGCTCCACCGACCAGCCTGACGTTCAGCACGAGCAGCGACGTGCAGGGCTTTACCGGCACGCTGCCTACGCAGATCATCGACAACGCGGCCGACGATGCGACGGCGGGCGACTGGTCTCCTGCGCTGGACGCTTCACTGACGGCCCCGGCAGTCGTCGAACAAGGTAGCGATGTGCTGAGCTTGATCGGCGCCGCGCCCGGCACTTCGCCGGTCGGCATCAACAGCTTCGCAGCGGGCGCCATCACCGTCGATGACGCCAGCAAACTATTGACCGGCAATCAGCTGGTGGCCGTTTCCGATTGTGGCAAGAGCTCCGTGTTCATGGCCACCGGCGTTACCAAGGCGACCGGTGTCGTCGTATTCACAACGGGCCCGAACGGCACGCCACTGTATGGCCTCGGTACCCAGCTGATCCCGGTTCAGCAGACCGTTTTCTTCGTCGGCCATGGCCATGGCGGTCAGAGTGCGTTGTTTCGCGGTGTGATGACACCTGGCGCAGGTGCCGCCGGCGTCAGCGGCGCCACTTGGACCAATAGCGAAGCGGTGCCCGGCGTCATCGCCATGAAGGTGCTCTACGGTGTCGCCACCGGCGGCAACGAGCAGGCAACCGAATATTTCGATGCCGGCCACGTGCTCAACTGGCCATCGGTCACCACCATCAAGCTCGCCTTCCTGCTCGAGGGCAACCTGGGCTCGTCCCCGATACCGGCAGCTGCGCCAACCTACTCGCTGCTTGGCAGCAGCGTGAAGGTGCCGGCGGATTCGCGGCTGCGCCATATCTTCAACATGACCGTGAACACCCGGAACAACACGCTATGACCATGCAGCGCATGAGTATTCGGCGCGCCGCGCGACCAACGCATCGCTCCAGTGGCATCGTGCTTCCCGTCGTGATGATCATGCTGCTGGTGCTCACCATCGCTTCGCTCGCGCTGGTCGGGCAGATAACTTCGCAGACGCGCATGGCCGCCAACGCGGCGCTCAACCAGGTCTCGCTGCAGGTGGCCGAGGCCTTGTTGCGCAATGTGTCCAATGAGCTCAATAGCGGCGTCATTCCCTCCGCTCCCGGCAACTATCAGGTTGGCACCAGCGCGAATGCCACGGGCTTGTACCAGTACAACCCAACCAACTACAGCGCCACCACGGCACCACCATCGAATGTCGCCGCCGACTGGGCAGCCGTTGTCAACCAGCACACGGTGAACCCAGCGATGTGCCCAAGTCCCGCCGCTTCCGAGGCGATCAGCTTTTGCGGCTTCATCATCGAAAAACTGCCGTCTGTGCAAATACCCGGCGGCAGCATCTTGAATGTCTACCGCATCAGCGCCCGCGTCATCGGACACAGCAACCAAGGAACGGTAACGCTGCAAACCCTCTTCCAGTTGCCCCAATAACTCGCAGGCGAATTTCTCATGGGCATGCTTCGCGCGCCACGCAATACTTTTGGCATCACCATCGCGGTGTTGTTGATTGGCGGATTGAACCTGCCAGCGGGCGTCGCGAACGCGACCACGCCACCCGCTCTGCCGATCTCGCAGGTACCACTGACGGTGGTGCAACCGACCCATCCGCAGGTGCTGTTTGCCGTCGGCAACTCGCAGTCGATGGACGGCGATCTGTCGGGCGCGATCATGACCGGTTCGGGGGCGTTGGGCAGCGCAGCGTCATCCCTCAGCTCCTCCAGTTCACCGGTCAACTACGCGATACCCGCCGGGTTCACCCCGCCCGTTACCCAGGCTTCGCCGCCCCAGTCGCTTACCCTTCCCAGCGGTTGCGCGATGGCGACGGCCCCGACCGGCCAGGCGCCCTACACCACCAGCTGCGGCAGCACGCTCTATGACACCAGCGCAAGTCGACTGAACGTCGCCAAGGAAGGCCTCCTGGCCATCCTGAATCAGTACATGGCGACAACCAATTTCGCATTGGAGGACTACAGCACCAGCGGGGACACGCTCTACACGACGTGGGCGTACTACATGTCGAAGACCGGTGGTTTCACTTTCACCAATACGAAGCCAACGAGCGGCGAATACATCACCAATCCCTGCTGGAACTACACCGCCACTTCCACTTCGTCGACAGTCAACAGCAACTGCACCTCCATCGCTGGCGCCAGCCTGTATTCACCCTCTTCGTCAGTGACAGACCAGTACATGATCGTCGGCGCATCGAGCGATGATGCGAACATCAACGACGTGTTGTACTGGACCGGCAGCACGGCCGTCTTCGTTGACTACGGGAGCGTCAGCCCGACAACGCCGTACCCGCCGAATCGCACGCTGGCTCAATACGAGAGTGGCTCGATCGACATCACGTACGGCAATGTCGTCCCAAGCAGCGGCATAGCCGAGACCGGCCCGACCAACGCGGGTTATGTCCCGTATTCGACCCAGGTGATGTATGCACAGCGCGGTTTCGGTTATTACGTCAACAGCGTAACGGCCACCACCGGCAATACCGTCGTGGGCATGACCTCGGCCGGCGTTTCTCCCACACCCACGTCGACAAATACAGCCATCACGGCTTTCGTTCCCTCGCTGGCACCGGAAACCAATGCCGGCTCCGGCACGACCGAACTCAAGGCGCTGGCTTACCAATCGCCGCTGGCGGGACTGATGGCCGGAGCGAAGACCTTGCTCGCCAGCAGCTTGCCCACCACCCCGGCCGGCTGCACGGCTCCAAAACAATATGTCGTGCTGATCACCGACGGTCTGCCGACCCTGGATCTCAGCGGCAATAATTGGCCCCCGCTCGGCAGTGCCGCGGCCACAGGCTATGGCGTGACGGCAACTTTCAATGCCGATGGATCGCTGGCCAGCACCAACGATCAGGCGCTCACCGACACGATCACCAAGATCGCGGCACTCAACAGCGCCGGCATCGAGACTTACGTCGTCGGCCTGGGTGCCGGTGTCAACCCCGCGTCCAACCCGCAGGCGGCTGCGGCATTGGCTGCCATGGCGGTGGCGGGCGGCAGCTCGGCAAAAACAAGCCAGATCACCGGTGGCACCCAGTACTTTCCAGCCACCAGTCCTGCGACCCTGGTGCAGGACCTGCAGGCCATCCTCACCGACGTATCCGGCCAGAGCTCCTCGTCCAGTTCAGCAGCCGCCAACTCCACCAGCCTGGGTACCAACAGCGACGTCTACCAAGCCACGTTCACCCCCGGCAGTTCGGTGGACAATGCCTGGACGGGTGACTTGAAGGAATACGGCATCAGCACCAGCGCCGCCATCAACGTCAACGCTACCTGGAGCGCGCAGACGCAGTTGGATGCGCAGGGGACCACCCGCAACATCGCCACCTGGGATCCGTACCACCTGGTTTCCTCCACGGTGACGCCCGCTGCGGTGGCTTTCAGCTGGAGCAATCTGTCGATCCAGTTGCAGACCCAGCTGCAACAGAACAGCACGAATGGCCAGAACCTGGTCAATTATCTGATCGGCAGCCATTCGCAGGAGCAGAACAATGGCGGCCTGTTCCGCATCCGCGCGCACGAACTCGGCGACATCGTGGACAGCTCGCCGGCCTACGTAGCGACACCCGTCGAATATTATCCCGATGCATCCTACGCCTCGTTCACCGTAGCGCAGGCCAGCCGGACCCCGATGCTTTATTTCGGCGCGAACGACGGGATGCTGCATGGTGTGAACGCGACCACCGGCAATGAGCTGATGGCCTTCATCCCCAATGGTGGCAACGGCACGATCAACAGCACCACATACGTCGCCAACGGCGTGTTCGACAACTTGTACATGCTCGCCAGCCCTTACTATTTCTACCACCACCAGTTCTACGTAGATGGTTCGCCGCAAGTCACTGATGCGCTGCTGTCGACCGACGGAAAATGGCACAGCCTGCTGGTCGGAGGCGAGAATGCGGGCGGCAGCAGTATCTACGCGATCGACGTAACCAACCCGGGCGCATTCACTTCAAGTACTGCCGTCGCGAATACGGTTCTCTGGGAGTTCACCGATCCGGGCATGGGCCTGAGCTACAGCACACCAGTCGTCGTACGCTCCAATGCCGTTGCAGTGACCGACAAGGACTACACGACGCCGGTATCGGTCAATGGTTTTGCCGTGCTGTTCGGCAACGGCTACAACAGTGCGAGCGGGCAACCGATCTTCTATGCAGTGAACGCCTCGACCGGCGCCCTGCTGACCAAGATCAACCTCTGCACGGCAACGGGCGTTCCGGCCACTGCCTGCAGCAGTAGCGTCGCGAACGGTCTTTCCAGCATCTCCGTGGCCAACTCCAGTGGCGTGATCGGCGCGCCGCAAGACATGGCCTATGCCGGCGACCTGCAAGGCAATCTCTGGTCGATCAACATGAGCAACGCGAATCCAGCCAGCTGGACCGTGTCCCTGTTGTTCACAGCCAAAGACAGTTCCGGCAACGCTCAGCCGATCACCTCGGCACCAGCGCTGACGCCGAACCCTAATTTCCCCAACGAATTGGGCCTGATGGTGTTCTTCGGCACGGGTGAGCTGTTGACTCAGGGCGATCTGACCAATGCGAATACCCAGAGCTTCTATGGCATCTTTGACAACACCAAGGATCTGGCCAGCTACGCCACGGCGTACAAGCCCGGCGCCGTGCCGTATACGCGAAGCAATCTTCAGGCGCAGACCCTCAGCACGACCACGGTCACCATCGGCGGCATAAGCGAATCGGCACTGCTCTCCACCAACAATCCGGTCAACCTCAGCTACGTGCCGACAGGGACAGGTAGCACGACGCACAACCCGGTGGAGGGTTGGTATCTGGACCTTTCCCCGATCGCCAGCGGCACACGCTCGTACACCAACGCCCAGGTGGAAAGTGGCGGCGTGGTGTTCACCTCCGATACTCCGCCGCCCACTGCGTGCACCCAACCAGCGTCGTATCTGCTCAATTTGAACTACAGCACCGGCGGACCATTCACGTCACCTTCGATCGGCGCACCCGGAGGCGTGGCCATTGGATCAGCCACAGCCGGCGGAAGCAGCGTGACGATTGTTGGTGTGTTTGTGGGCGCCGCCTATAGCGCCGCGCCAACGACGGTGAGAACCGGCCAGGGTACGAACGAACAGATCATCAGTACCGCCAATGGTCTGGTGCCGGTACCCACGATTGGCAACAAGGCCAGCCACGTCAGCTGGTGGCAAATACAGTGAGGATGATCATCATGAAACTCTCAGGCTATTTCGTTCTGCTGGCCGCACTCAGCTTTGGCTCGGCGGCCCAGGCGAGTTTCGCCATACCCCGCGTGACGGGCACGGTACAGCGCGTCGGTGGCTCAACGATCACGGTGGATGGCCACAGTTATCAAGTGACCGCCAAGACCACGTCCGATGCAGGCATCGGGTCGCCGCAACCCGGTCAGCAAATCACGCTCTCTCTGTCCGCCGACGGCAGCACGGTGATTGCGATACACGCGGCCAGTCCGACCGCGACCCACTGACGACGAGGCCATCATGCAAGCACACTCCCGCAAAGCTGGCGCTGGCTTCACCTTGCTCGAGCTGATGATCGTGGTCGTGATCATCGCGATACTCGCGGCCATCGCGATTCCGAACTATCTGCAGTATTCCCTGAGAAGCCGGCGTTCGGACGCGATGGCCGGACTGGCGCAAAATCAGGCCATTCTCGAACGCTGCTACGCGGCAGGCTTCGATTACACCCAGGTCAATATCGCGACACCGCCAGCGGGCTGCACTGCCATCGACGCGCTCTCTCCGAACAAGTACTACGCAATTACGCTGCCCGCCCCCACGACAAGTGCGTATACCCTCACCGCAACGCCAGCGCCCGGTTCCCCTCAATTGAAGGACACCGCCTGCACCTCCTTCAGCGTCAACAGCGTCAACCTGCAAACGTCCACGGGCTCCGGCGGGAGCACGGTTTGCTGGTCGCATTGATCTGAAATTACGCGGCAGTACGCTGCCTGTTCTTCCCACTGCGCGGTCACGGGCGGATAATTGCCGGCCCGGAAGCTATATGGCTGTGCAATGTTCGTACCTGGTCAACGCTGGATCTCCTCTGCTGAACCCGAGCTCGGCCTCGGCACCGTACTCCGCGTCGAAGGACGCGGTGTACAGGTGCTGTTCGCCAAGGCCGGGGTGCTGCGCCCTTACGCGGTGGATTCGGCGCCGCTGCTGCGCGCCGAGTTTCGCGCCGGCCAGCGGGTTGCCGGCAAGGGCATCGCGTTCCTTGTCGAGCGGGTGGAAATACGCAATGAACTGCTGATCTATCGCGGCGAAGGCCGCGAGCTGGAGGAAGGTCAGCTCGACGACGAACAGAGTGTGAGCCAGGCCGATGATCGTCTGATTGGCGGGCGCACCGACCCCGTCGCGCAGTTCGAACTTCGACTGGAAGGCCTCACCCGCCGTGCCGAAGCACGCCGTTCGCCGGCGTGGGGCCTCGGTGCCGCGCGCATCGGCCTGGTGCCACATCAGTTGCGCGTCGCCGGCATCGCCGCCGCGCGCCGACCGCCGCGCGTGCTGCTGGCTGATGAAGTGGGCCTGGGCAAGACCATCGAAGCGGGCATGATCATCGCCCGTCAGCTCGCCACAGGCCGCGCCTCGCGGGTGCTGCTGTTGCTGCCCGATACGCTGGTGTACCAGTGGTTCGTCGAGCTGCTGCGCCGCTTCAACCTGAGCTTCGCGATCTATGACGAGGAGCGCTGCGAGGCACTGCAACCGTCAAGCGATGAAGAGGATGCCGGGAACGTCGGCAATCCGTTTGAAGACGAGCAACTGGTGATCGCGGATTTCAGCTTTCTCGAAAACTCACCCAAATACGCCGCGCAACTGCTCGCTGCGCCGTGGGATCTGCTGGTGGTCGACGAGGCGCACCATCTGGCGTGGTCGCCGGAAGCGGCCAGTCCGCGCTACACCATGGTGGAGCAATTGGCTGCCGCAACCCCCGGCGTGATCCTGCTCACCGCAACGCCGGAGCAACTGGGTCGCAGCGGTCACTTCGCCCGCCTGCGTTTGCTCGACCCGCAGCGCTACCACGATCTGGACGGCTATCTGGCGGAAGCGGACACCTTTCAGGCGCTGTCGAAAATCGCCGACCGGTTGCTTGACGGCGAAGCGCTGAATGATGCGCAGCGCCGCACGCTGGCCGAAGCGTTTCATGGCGACGAAGTACTCACTGCACAACTCGCCGAATCGACGAAGCCAGTCAACGCACGCGAACTGCTCGCGGCCCTGATCGACCGTCATGGCACCGGCCGCGCCATGTTCCGCAACCGTCGTGCCGGTATCGGTGGTTTCCCCCGGCGCCTGCCGGAATGGAACGTGCTCGCTGCCGATACGCTCGGAGAGAGCACCCGCCAGTCGTTGCTGGCGGAATTTCACGCCGATATCCAGCAACCGACACCCTTGATCGAGGTCGACTACAGCAGCGACCCGCGCATCGATACCCTGATCGCCCTGCTCGACCAGCATCCGCAGGACAAATTCCTGTTGATCTGCCGCAGCCAGGCCAAGGTGTTGGCGCTGGAGGATGCGCTGCGCACCAAGAGCGGTGTTGGCGTGGCGCGCTTCCATGAGGGCCTCGGCATCGTGCAACGCGACCGCAATGCGGCGTATTTCGCGCAACCCGATGGCGCGCGTTTGCTGCTGTGCTCGGAAATCGGTTCGGAAGGCCGCAACTTCCAGTTCGCGCATCGGCTGATCCTGTGGGACCTGCCGCTCGATCCGGACCTGCTCGAACAGCGTATCGGTCGACTGGATCGCATCGGCCAGAAGCACGACATCAGCATTCATATCCTGGTCGTCGCCGACAGCGCGCAGCATGTGCTGGCGCGCTGGTATGACGAAGGCGTCGATGCGTTCCGCGTGAGCCCGGCCGACGGCCGCGAGCTGCTGCGCCGCTATGGCGAACCGCTGGCCCGGCTGGCTGACGAACATGCCCGCGGTGACGACAACCGCGATCAGGAGCTGGATGCCCTACTCACCGATACCCGCGCCAGTCACCAGCAGATGGCGGAACTCATTCGCGGCGGCCGCGATCACCTGCTGGAGCTGGCCGCTAGCCGCGACCTGCACGCCGACGAACTGCAGCAGGCCTTTGCCCGCGAGGATCACGACCCGGGCCGCGACGCGTTCATCCAGCGCCTGCTGGAGGCGTTCGGCATCCATGCCGAGGAGCTCGGCGGCCAGGTGCTGCTACTCGACCCCCAATACCTGGCCACCGATGCCTTGCCCGGGTTTGCGGAAGGCCCGCAGTCCGTGACGTTTGCACGCGACGTGGCGCTGGCGCGCGAAGAGTTGCCGCTGCTGCGACTCGACCATCCGCTGGTCGCCGGCGCGCTGGACCTTGCCTTGTCCGGCGAACAGGGCAACGCCGCGTTCATGGTCGAGGACGAATTGCCGGTACGCACGGCCTTGCTGCAAGCGGTCTATGTGCTCGAATGCGTGGCCGATCGCCGACTGGATGCCGAACGCTTCCTGCCGGCGTCACCGATCGTCGTCACCATCGACACCAAGCTTGCCGAACGCGTCGACTTCCACCCCAGCGATGCGTCGCTGCGTCGGGCCGCCAGCCGCACGATCGAAGTGGCACGCTATCGCAAATTCCTCGGCAAGCTAGTGCCACCGATGCTGGAGCGCGCCGAGACGCACGCCGTCGCGCGCGGACAAGCCAGCATCAACGATGCGCTGGCGCTGGCCACCAGCACGCTGGACGCCGAGCTATCCCGCTTGCTCGCCTTGCGCGCGGTCAATCCGTCGATCAGCGAAGCGGAAATCGCCGCCATCGTCAGCGAACGAACCGAGCTGCTGGCCGCACTACCGCAATCACGCCTGCGGCTGGATGCGGTGCGCTTCGTCGTGAGCCCGGACTTCCTCGTATTGCGCTGAGCCTTGCACCGGCTGGCCGGGTCAACCGCCCAGCCGGAACTCCAACCTGACCTTGAGCCCGACTCAGCGCTGCAGCAGCCGCTTCGGCTTGAGCGGCAGGTGTCCACGCCAGTATTCGATCAGCACATAGCCGCCAAGCATGCCGCCCAGGTGGGCGAAATGGGCAACGCCGGCCTGGGTGCCGGTCACGCCCATCGTCAACTCCACCAAGGCGTAGCCGGTAACGAACAACCACGCCGGCATCGGCACCGGCAGAAAGATCAGCATGACTTTCTCATGCGGATACAGCATGCCGAACGCGAGCAGCAGACCGAAGATCGCGCCTGAAGCGCCCAGCGTGGGATAGAAGCCGTGGGTGAACCACTGCACCACGATCAACTGGGATATGGCGGCCACGATCGCGCAAACAAAGTAGTAGATGGCGAAATTGCGCGCACCGAACGTGCGCTCGATCGTCCCGCCGAACATGTACAGCGCGATCATGTTGAACAGGATGTGGGTGAATCCGCCATGCATGAACGCATAGGTGATCACTTGCCACGGCCGGAAGCCGATCGACACCACGCCCTGAGCAGCCTGGAACACCTGGTCAGGTCCCCACGGCCACAGTGCGAAGTATTGCAACAGGAGATCACCAAATACCTGTTGCAGCAGAAACACGACGACATTCGCGATCAACAGATTGCGCGTGACAGGCGGTAGATCAAAAGGCATCAGGATATTTCCGAAAGACAGGTGGCAAGCGTAGCGACTGTGATGGGTGGACGCCATCGGGTCGAGCTGCGACACGATGACGAAGGTTGGCGATCAGGTCATCGATGTATCCCCACGAAAAAGCCGCCTTTCGGCGGCTTTCAAAGGCAACTCGGACTGCGACACCAACCTCAACCGTTGTGCGTCACCATCGCCAGCTCCATCGCCTCCGGTCGCTTGGCGCCGGCGAAGTGCTTTGCCCAGTAAGCATCGTCCAGGCTGGAAATCTGCACGGACTCGCCGCTGGCGGGCGAATGGATGAAATTGCCATCGGAAATGTAGATGCCGACGTGCGAAATGCCACGCTTGCCGCGGGTATGGAAGAACACCAGGTCACCCGGCTTCATGTCCGCGCGATTGACCTTCAGGCCGGACAGAAACTGTGAAGCAGAGTTGGTCGGCAGCTGCATGCCGATCGCATGGGCGAACACGTAACGGACGAACCCGCTGCAATCGAAGCCGGTCGCTGGATCGTGGCCACCGCGAACATAGCGGATGTCGCGCAGACCCATCGCCATCGCGATCAGCGCCTTGCGCACGTCAGTAACGTTTCCGGCGTCAGCCGTGCCGGCCACCGATTTATTCGTACTGGTCTGCCCGGAAGACGTGCTCACTGCGACATGGTCTGCCGCAGCGCCCGCTGCCAAACCGCCGAAATAGGTGGGTTCGCTGGACTGCACCAGGATCTGCGTCGGATTGAACACCGGCGCATGGCTCAGCCATGCCGGGCTGCCAGCGACAACCGCGGGATCGACCGCCGCGAAGAATTTGGCTTGAAGTGGGCTGGATGCTGTCTGCTCGGGCTTCGTCTCGACGACCGCTACGGTGGTCGCCGTGGTGGCGTCCGCGTCATCCTCGGTACTGGATAGGGTAGGTGCAGCGTGCTGCGTCTTGTGTGTCGAGGCTGCCAGTTTGCCGTTGCCATGCGCCGGCTTGCCGTGCGCCACCTTACCGTGGGATTGCTTCTGCGCTGCGTGCTTCGGTTGAGGCGTCTTGCTGTGGGGCTGGGTGTCTGCCTGCACGGGTGCAACTACGAGCAAGGCAGCAGCAAGCACAGTGAGGGCGGTCAATCGCTTGATTGGCATGCGGGAGAAATCCCCTAGGGAAAATTAGCCGCCTGCAAAGCTGACGACGTGACTAGGGTGTGAAAGTAACAAGAAGGCCCCCCCGGTATGTTCGATTGCGGTTAACTGAACTCGATCGTTGCAAAACCCCGAATTCTCCCTGTAATACATCATAAGCAATTGATTTAAATTAATTAAAATGTCCTGCCTTGGCGGCTCCCGGGCATTCCAGTCCCAATTTTGTGACACATATCAAGTTATCGGGCGCCCGGATAGGGGCGCAGACCAAAGATCGCCGTACCGATGCGTACGTCGGTCGCTCCCTCCGCAATGGCGAGCGGGAAGTCGCCGCTCATGCCCATAGAAAGCCGTGGCAGATCATGGCCTTGCGCCATGGCCTGGTCGCGCAATTCGCGCAACAGGCGAAAACACCGGCGCGCCTCGGCGGGCTCGGTGGAATGCGTCGCCAAAGTCATCAGACCGCGCACGCGCAGGGTGTCGTAGTCGCGCAAGGTGGCCAGGAAAGCCGCCAGCTGCTCGGGCGGCAAACCGTATTTGCTCGGCTCGTCCGAGGTTTTGACCTGCACCAGCACGTCGATCGCGCGCCCTTCGGTCTGCAGCCTGCGGTGCAGCGCCTGGGCCAGTTCCAGCCGGTCCAGCGATTGCACTTCGCTGGCCAGTCGGGCGACGTCCCTGACCTTGTTGGTCTGCAGATGGCCGATCATCACCCAGTCGATGCCGCAATCGGCCAGCTGCTCAGACTTGTCGCGGATCTCCTGCACCTTGTTTTCGCCGAAGCGATGCAAGCCAAGCGCCACGGCGGCCCGAATCAACTCCGGGCCGAATGTCTTGCTGACTGGCAGGACATTCACCGAGTCGGGATTGCGTCCGGCAGCATGGCAGGCGTCATCGACGCGCTGGCGGATCTGCGACCAGTTGGCCGCCAGATGGGTGGTTTCTGCGTTCATGCGCCGAGCGTCACGCTCAAGCCTTGGCGCCCTGCTCATGGTGTCGTGCCACCACCTCGGCGACCACCATGCTGACCTTCTTACCGGTGGGGATGTGCAGGAACTCATTCGGGCCGTGCGCGTTGGAATGCGGACCCAGCACACCGGTGATCAGGAATTGTGCCTTCGGAAACTTCTCGCCCAACATGCCCATGAACGGGATGCTGCCGCCTTCGCCCATATAAGCAGGCGGCGCGCCGAAATAATGTTGCGACGCATCGGCTACCGCCTGTTCCAGCCAGGGCGACAACTGAGGGGCGTTCCAGCCACTGCCATCCTTTTCCAACGCAAACGTGACCTTGGCACCGTACGGCGGATCCTTTTCCAGCAACTGCTTGAGAAACTCACCGGCCTTCGCGCCATTCAGCGTCGGCGGCACGCGCAGGCTGAGTTTCACCGACGTTTGGGGCCGCAACACGTTGCCAGCGCTGTCCAGCGGCGGCATGCCGCCCATGCCGGTCACCGCCAACTGCGGGCGCCAGGTCCGGTTGAGCACCAGCTCGGCCAGGTCGTGGGTGACCGGCTGCATGCCCTCGACCCACGGAAACTTGTCATAGATGTCGGCGCCCAGCACCTCGGCGGAAAGCTTGGCCTGGGCCACCCGCTGCGGCGGAATATCGACGTAAAGCTCCTTCGGCTTGATCTGACCGGTGGCCGGGTCCTCCAGCCGCGTCAGCAGTTCACGCAGGATGCGGAAGCTCGACGGCACCACGCCGGAGGCATCTCCCGAATGCACGCCCTCTTCCAGCACCTGCACCGTGAGGTTGCCGCCGGTCATGCCACGCAGCGATGTGGTCAACCACAGCTGGTCGTAGTTGCCGCAACCGGAGTCCAGGCATACCACCAGCGACGGACTGCCGATGCGCGCGGCCAGATGATCGACGTAGTACGGCAGATCGTAGCTGCCCGATTCCTCACAGGCCTCGATCATCACCACGCAACGCGCGTGCGGCACGCCTTGCTCATGCAGCGCCAGCAGCGCGGCAAGCGAACCGAAGATCGCATAGCCATCGTCGGCACCACCGCGGCCATACAGCTTGTCGCCCCTGATCACCGGCGTCCAAGGACCGAGCCCCTCGGCCCAGCCGGTCATCTCCGGCTGCTTGTCCAGATGACCGTACAGCATCACGGTATCGTCGCCCTGGCCAGGCACCTCGATATAGATCAGCGGCGTGCGCCCTTCCAGTCGCACCACCTCGAGTGTTGCACCGGGCAGCTGGCTCAGCTTGGAGCGCGCCCAGGTCTCCATCAGCTTCACGGCGGCGTCCATGTAGCCATGTTCGACCCACTTGGCGTCGAACATGGGCGACTTGTTGGGAATGCGGATGTATTCAACCAGCTGCGGCACGATCTCGTCGTCCCACAGGCCACTGACAAAGTGGGAAAGGCGGGCAGTATCCATGTTCAAACTCCGGCAGCCGGTCAAATTCACATTGTAGCAGCGGCATTCGGCCCTGCTGTCGGAGCCCACACCCGATCGGGCGGCACCCCACGACTGCCTGCGAACATGGCGCACGCAAGTCTTCCTGCCACCCCGACTGCGGACTCAGAGCCGCTCGGCGATAGTGAGGTTCGCGGTACCTGAGCTGCCGCCATCACCACTCAAGGAAGAAGGCCATGTTCAAGAAACTTGCCGCACTTGTGCTTGCACTGACTCTCGCGCTGCCCGCATGGGCGTTGGCCGCCACGCCGGTCAATATCAATACGGCCGACGCTGCCACCCTGGCCAAATCGCTGGATGGGATTGGTATGTCCAAGGCACAGGCCATCGTGGCCTGGCGTGAGGCCCACGGCCCCTTCAAAAGCGTCGACGATCTGACCCAAGTCAAGGGATTCGGCGCGAAGACGCTTGAGCGCAATCGTGCCGCCATCCTGCTTACTGGCGGAACCGCCGCAGCCACCACTCCCGCCGCCAAAGCGGACAGCGAGCCAGCCAAGAGCAAGCCTGACAGCCAAAGGAAATCAGCGGCCAAGACTCCAGCTGCCCCCGAAGAGTAGTGAATGGGAGGCGTAGTCAACGGCTCCCTGCCAGCGACGATAGCTCCCATTAACCAGAGCAGGCGGCGTGGCCCTGGCAGGTCACGTCGCTTGCGTTACACTCGCGCGCCCAGCCAGCCGCCCGTCAGATCGCCATGATTCTTCCGCGCTATCACGTCGCCGATTCCTCCATCCGGGGCGCCGGCCAGGGACTGTTTCTCGATGAAACCGTGGCCGCTGGGCGCGTGATCACGGCGCCAGATGGCATCGACTGCACCTTTCGGCATGCCGAAATCACCTCCTCGCCGGAGCTCAGCGCGCAGTTCCATGCCAGCGCGCGCTGGTTCGAGGATTACTACACGCTGTCGCCTGACTGGCCGGACGAGTGCTATATCAACCACAGCTTCACGCCGAACGGGCTGTGGCATCTCGGCTTCGTGTTTGCACTGGCCGAGCTCCCCATCGGCACCGAAATCACGGTGGACTACCGGCACCTGCTCCCACCCGGCCAAGCCGAGGATTTTGTCGATTCGGTCACAGGTGAGACAATAACGGGCTTGTCCTGGTCCGAGAGTCTTGCCAGCAGCACTCACGCACTGGCCCGACTGCTGGACGCCACCCACAGCTGATTGCGATGTTTGATATTCCTATTCTTGAAACGGCGCGACTGCGCCTGACCGCGCTGACCGAACAGCACTTCAACGACTATGCCGCCATGCTGGCCGACCCGGACAGTACGCGCTGGATCGGTGATGGCGAGCCATTGGACCGTACCAATGCCTGGCGCTCGCTGGCCATGCTGCTGGGACATTGGCAATTGCGTGGCTGCGGCATGTGGGCGCTGGAGCTGAAATCCAGCGGCGAGTTCATCGGCCGTGCCGGTTTGATGTACCCCGAAGGCTGGCCGGATCTGGAACTGGGCTGGATGCTCAAGCCGGAACATCGTCATCATGGTTACGCCACCGAAGCTGGCAACGCAGTGCTGGAGTTCGCCTGGAACCATTTGCACGCGCCGCGCGTCATCAGCCTGGTGCGGATCGGCAATGACGCTTCCGACCGGGTAGCCGAACGTCTCGGTGGCGAACATATCGAGGATATGGATTTCTATGGCAGCCACAGCCACGTGTTTGCGTATTACCCGCCACACCGTGAGCGTCGTCAGGCCAGGGCGTGAACCGGTAAGCCCATGACGGGTCGATGGTATACGCGCCCTCAGCGGTGGCTCGTGAGCTTACTGCTGCCATGCATCCAGCAGCGTTCAGGAAGCAACCCGATAAACTGCGCAATCTAAGCCGTCATCCGGAATCCATCATGCGCATCCTGCTTGCCGAAGATGACCTCTCCATTGCCGATGGCATCTGTTCATCGCTGCGGCAAGGGGGCCATGCGGTGGATCACGTAGCAGCTGGCAATCTGGCCGACGCGGCCCTGCGCGATCACGACTATGACCTGCTGGTGCTGGATCTGGGCCTGCCCGCTATCGATGGCAGTGAAGTATTGCAGCGCTTGCGCAGCCGCGGCGCCGGCCTGCCGGTACTGGTGGTCACCGCGCGCGACGGTTTACCCGAACGCATTCGCGTGCTCGACCTGGGCGCCGACGACTATCTGGTCAAGCCGTTCGCACTGTCCGAGTTCGAGGCGCGCGTGCGCGCGCTGCTGCGACGCGCAAGCAGCCGTGGCGTACCGGAATTGCAGCTGGGTCGATTGCGGCTGGACCTGCCTGGACACCGCGCATGGATCGACGACACACCGCTGGAACTGACCGCACGCGAGTTTGGATTGCTCGAAGCGCTCGCGCTGCGCGCGGACCGCGTCACCAGCCGCGCGCAGTTGATCGAGGCGCTATGCGACTGGGATCAGGAGTTGACTGACAACGGACTGGACATCGCCATCCACCGCTTGCGCCGCAAGCTGCATGGCAGTGGCACCGGCGTCCGCACGATCCGCGGTCTCGGTTACCTGCTCGAGGAAGCCGGCGAATCCGAGGACGACTCCGCATGAGTCACGCACACACCCGTCACCTGCGCCCGAGCCTGCGCCGGCGTCTGCTGATTTTCCTGCTGATTCCGATGGCTGCCCTGCTGGTGCTGGATGCGCTGCTGACCTACGGCGTGGCCCTGGCCTATGCCAATCGAGTGCACGACCGCGACCTCAGCGACGATGTGCTGACACTGGCAAAGATGTTGAGCAGTGACCAGCTCGGCAGCGAACTGACGCCGCAGGCACGTTTCCTGCTCGAATACGATCCGGATGGCCGCAGCTATTTCAGCGTGAGCAGCGCCAAGCACGGTCTGCTGGCCGGCAACGGGCGGCTGCAGCAACTGGCGCAGACGCTCGCACCCGATGGGCCGCCCACACTGTATGACTCCCGGCTCGATCAACACGATCTCCGCGCGGCAACGGTTCACACCGTGGCCAGCCGCGATCCAAGTGACACCTTGACCATCACCGTCGCCGAAACCCTGCACGACCGTCATCTGCAGGCGCGGGAGATCCTGCTGCTGGCGACCCTGATGCAGACACTGCTGCTGATCTGCGTGCTGTCGCTGGTCTGGTTCGGCGTCAACCACGGCCTGCGTGTGCTCGACCCGCTGACGGCCCGGCTGGCTGGCCGCTCGCATGAACTGACGCCGATCGGTGGTGCCGACGTGCCGCAGGAAATTCTGCCGCTGACCCGCACCATCGACGCGCTGTTCGCTCGCCTGCGCAGCATGCTGGCGCTGCATGACCGCTTCATCGCCGATGCCGCGCATCAATTGCGTACTCCGTTGGCTGGACTGAGCCTGCATGTCGACCGCGCACTGTCCGATCCGCGGCCGGAAACGGTGGCCGATGCACTCTCGCACATCCAGCGCCTGACCCGGCGCGCGGCGCGCACATCGTCGCAACTGCTGGCGCTGACCCGCGCGCAGGCAGCCCCGGTGGACACCCTGGATCGCAGCCTGCTCAACCTGAGCCGGCTGATTCCCGATGCGGTTTCGCTGCGGGTGCACGAGGCGCTTGGCGCCAACGTGGACCTGGGCTATCAGGGGCCTAAGCAACCGCTATGCATTCTTGGCGATGCTTCCTGCGTGCAGGATCTGCTGGACAACCTGATCGACAACAGCCTGCGCTACGCCGGCCGCGGCAGTACCGTCACCGTCAACTTGCAAGCACAAGCCGATGGTGGTGCGAGCCTCATCGTCGAGGACAATGGCCCCGGCGTCCCGCCCGAATTGCTGCCGCGCCTGAGTGAGCGGTTTTTCCGTGCACCCGACAGCGGCGAGGAAGGCAGCGGGCTGGGGCTGGCGATCGTGCAGCGCATTGCCGAACGGCACCATGCCGAGGTGATCTATCAACTTGGAGAGGAGCACGGCCTGTGCGTCGAGGTGCGTTTCCCACCAGCGACACATTCGGCATGACACCCATCAGCACGCGATTCGCTGCACACGTGCCAGCATGGCTGATCGGTTCAGCTATTGCGCGCCCGCACTTCGCCTTCACAATAGTGAGCGAAGAAGCCGCGGCGACGATCGATGATGATCACCACGGATACCGACTGGGCGCACTGGCGTCAGGTCACCGCCTTGGAAAATTACCCACCGTGCCAACCCACACCCAGAGCGGGGCGATCTCCGGCAATCTGCTGCGTGGCTGCCTGATCGGCGCCCTGATCTGCGGGATCGCCGGCTGCGCTGCGCCGGTGCCCAAGCTGGCGCAGCCACTACCCGCGCAATGGCAGCATGCGGTGGCCTCGGATCCGGCCAAGCCGACCGACTTGCACGGCTGGTGGCACGCCTTTGGCGATCCCGAACTCGACGCGCTGGTCGACCGCGCACTGGCCAACAATCTCGACGTGGCCCAAGCAGTCGAGCGCATGCGAGCGGTGCGAGCGGTGCAGCGCAGTGCTCTAACACACTATCTGCCGTCACTGCGCGCGAGCACCAGCGACGTGGTCGAGCCGAGCGCACATGCCTCCTATCAGCTAGCTGGCTTCGATGCCAGCTGGGAATTTGGTCTGTTCGGCCGCGCCGAAGGCTCCCGTCGCGAAGCGCGCGGTGCACTGGATGCAAGCATTGCCGATTTGCGCACCGCGCAAGTCTCACTGGTCGCCGAAGTCGTGCGCGAATGGATCGAGTTGCGCACGGCACAACAGCAGGAACAACTGCTGTCGCAGATCAACGAAGCCCGTCAGCACGAATGCGAATTGCTGCAGGTGCGCCAGCATCTGCAGTTGGTGGCGCCCAGCGCGGTAGATCAGGCGCAGGCGGCATTTGCGCAATCCATGGCCGCCCTGGCAGCCCCCCGACAAGCCATCAGCGCCAGTGCCCAGCAGCTGGCCATGCTGCTCGGCCAGAATCAGCCCGACGCAGCCTGGTCGCAGCCGGGCACACCACCCGAGCTGGGCGCATGGCGGCTCGACAGTACCCCGGCGGACCTGGTGCGCACGCGCCCGGAGATTGCCCTTGCCGAAGCGAATGTACTTCAGGCCGCCGGCGCACTGGCCGTGGCTCACGCCGATCAATTTCCAAGGATCGGCCTTGGCGGTTCGATCGACTGGTCGGTCGACATCTTCAACGACAAAAAGCATGGCACCACCCCCAATTCAATCGTCTCAATAGGGCCGGAGATCAATATCCCCCTGTTCGACTGGGGCATCCTGCTAGCCGCCAGGCACGCCAAGGATCACGAGCTCAAAGCCAGCGTGCTGGCCTATCGGCAGGCCGTACTGCAGGGTGTGACTGAAGTGGAAACCGCACTGGGCAGTGTGCAGCAACAGCAACAGCGCGAGCAGCACACCCTGCGTGCCTGGCAGGCACTGCAGCGCGTCGACCAGACCGTGCGGACCCGGGTGGGCCTGCAGCTGGTCAGCCCGCTCGATGGCGCCGAAAGTCAACTTGCCGTCGATCAGGCGGCGATCGAACTGGCTGACGCCCGCGCCGGGCACAGTCTGGCCTACGTGGCGCTGTTCAAGGCACTCGGTGGCGCACCGTTGCCGGCGATATCGGCACCGTCGACATCAAGGCCCGATACATCATCGACAACGTCGCCAGCAGCACTCTCCTCGTCCACCAGCGCGACCACCGAGGCACACCGCTGATGGTGGCACTCGCGCGCAAGACACTGATCTACGAATGGCGACGCTTTCTGCCAGCGATGCTGGCAGTGGGCTTTGCCGGCCTGCTGCAACTGCTGCAGCTCGCGTTGGTGCTGGGCATCTTCGGCAGTACCAGTCTGTACATCACCGGTTCGTCAGCCGACGTGTGGGTAGGCTATCCCGGCACCCAGAGCGTGGGTTCGGGACGAACGATTGATGCTGACGTGGAATCTCGCGTGCTGATGGATCCGGCCGTGCTGCGCGTCGAACCGTACATCTGGGTCGACGGTGACTGGCGCGGAAAGGCCGAAACCGGGGGGATTTCGGTGTTTGTCTCCGGTATCGACCCGAGCCCCGATGCCCTGATGTTTTCCAAGGCGTTGCCGCCCTCATTGCGCGCGCGACTGGCGGAACCGGATGCAGTGGTCGTCGACCGATCCGTGCTGGATCAGCTGGGCGTGGACATCGGCCAGACGGCCACGATCAATGGGCATCAGGTAAGAGTGGTCGGCATCAGCAGCGGGCTGCGTGCACTGGGCGGGGTCAACGTACTCTGCTCACTGGATACGGCCAGGGAACTGGATGAGGATCCAGCGGACACTGGTCCGACCTACCTGGTAGCCAAGCTGCGTGACCCACGCCAGGCCAATGAGGTGGCTGTGCGCCTGCGTGGCGATACGGCGTTTGGCCCCTACACGACCTGGAGTGCCAAGGATTTCGCACGTATCTCGGTGCGTTACTGGCTGTTCGATACGGGCGCCGGTGCCGGTGTATTGTTCCTCGCTGGCATCGTGTTCCTGGTCGGCGCGGTGATCACCAGCCAGACCCTGATCGCCGCGGTCAACGGCTCCGTGCGCGAGTACGCCACCCTCAATGCCCTGGGTGTAGGCGTGGCGGCGCTGCGCCGAGTGGTACTGGAACAGGCGTTCTGGGTCGGCGCGCTGGGCCTGCTCGGTGCAGGCTTGCTCGGCATCGTGCTGATGCTGCTGGCACGCAGCCAGGACGTACCGGTGGTACTGACTTTACCGGCGGTGCTGGTGTGCATCGTCCTGGTAATGGGCCTGGCCGCGGTTTCCGGGTTGGCCGCCATGCGCAGCCTGCATCGCGCCGATCCCGCCACGTTGTTGAGGTAGTCGCGATGCAAGCTGCCACTGCTACTGAACCATTGCGCGCGCCGGCGCTGCTGGCCGAGAACGTCAGCAAGGCGTTCGTTTCCGGCCAACAACGCACGCAGGTGCTGGACGGTCTCTCGCTGAGCCTCGATGCTGGCGAACTGACCCTGATTTCTGGCCCGTCGGGCTGCGGAAAAAGCACGTTGCTGGCCATCCTCAGCGGCTTGCAAAAGGTCGACAGCGGCCGCGTGCAGGCGCTCGGCAGCGAGCTGGGCCAGCTCGACATGCGTGCGCTGGAACGCTTCCGCCTGCAACACACCGGCTTCGTCTTCCAGGGTTTCAACCTGTTCCCCGCGCTGAGTGCGTTCGAGCAGGTCGAACTGCCGTTGAATCACATGGGACTGTCGCGCAACGAAGCACGTAACCGCGCGCAAAGCTCGCTGGAGGAAGTCGGCCTGTCCCATCGCATGCGGCTGCGTCCGTCCGAACTTTCAGGCGGCGAGAAGCAGCGCGTGGCGATTGCCCGCGCGCTGGCGAAGAAACCGGAGTTGCTGTTTGCCGATGAACCGACCAGCGCGCTCGACGCCGCTAACGGCCAGATGATCATCGACATCCTGCATCGCATCGCCCGCACGCATGGCACCACCGTGCTGTGCGTCAGCCACGATCCTCGCCTGGTCGTGCACGCCGACCGCGTGCTGGCGATGGAAGATGGGCGCATTCTCAGCGACTGGCGCACGCAAGCGCCGGTCATCGACAGCAAGGAAATTCCTTTGTGAGTCCGTCCGCCATGAGTTCGTCTGCCATGATCTCGCCCGCACTCCATCCGCCGCGTCGTCCACGTGCCGTGATGGTGAGCCGTCTCGCCTGTCTCTCACTCTCGCTGTTGTGGCTGCTGGCTGCATGCTCGAAGTCTGCCGATGCGCCGAACGGCACCTCGGCGAACGGCCAGGTGAAATCGGCTGCCTCCACCTACGCCGCCGTGGCGCGCGGCAAAATCGATATCGAAGGCGGTCTGCTGACTCTCTCCATGCCGCGCGAAGGCACCCTGGCCAAGGTCGCCGTGCATGAAGGTGACCGCGTCAAACAGGGGCTGCTGCTGGCCGCACTGGACACCGAGCCGGCCACGCTGGCGGTGGAAGGCGCGCAGGCGCAACTGGAACAGGCTCAAGCGCAGCTGAAGCTGCTCGACATCCAGCAGCCCGTGGCGAAGCAGCGCGCGCAGCGATTGACGGCAGCCGTCGCTGCCGGCGCCGGCGATGGTCAGAGCGCCGACGACGCGCGCGAAGCCTCGGCACAACTCGAGGCAGGGCACCAGGCGGCGGTTGCCACCGTAAGCATGGCCAGCCAGAAACTGGCCGAAGCCCGCTACGAGTTGAAACAGCGCAGTCTGTTCGCGCCGTTCGACGCCGACGTGGTGCAGGTATCGGCTCAACCCGGCGCCAGCGTTTCACCGTCATCGGGTCCGCTATTCACCTTGCTGCCGGAAAAGCCGAGGATCGTTCGCGCCGAGCTCAACGAGAGTTTTGTCGGAGTGATCCAGCCGGGCATGCATGCCGAGGTGGTCGCCGACAGCGGCCCCGGCGCCGTGAAGTGGAGCGCACACGTGCTGCGCATTGGCCAGGTATATGGCCCGGCCACGCTGGAGAACGACCCCCAGATACGCGCGAATGCCCGTACAGTGGAATGTGTACTGGCGTTCGACCAGCCACAGAATCTGCGCATCGGACAGCGGGTCATCGTGCGCTTCGGCAGCCCGACAGCGCCCGCCCAAATGGCCCCGAAAGACTGAAGAAACCGCGATCTGCGAACCTGTAGGGCATCAAGGACCGTTCGGTTGAACGACCTCCGGTCCGCTATCTACAGGGCAATTGCGTGATCCAGCAAGCTGATTTTTTCTTCGAGGGTGGACGCAGCGGTGTGCTGTTGATCCACGGCCTCACCGGCACGCCGATGGAAATGCGGCTGCTGGGCAAGGGCCTGAACCGCGCCGGATTCACCGTGCACGGCATGCAGTTGGCCGGCCACTGCGGCAATGTTGAAGACCTGCTCGCCACGGGCTGGAAGGACTGGTACGCCAGCGTCGAAAAGGCGGCGAATGACTTGCTCGGTAAGGTCGATCACCTGTTCGTCGGTGGTCTGTCGATGGGTGCGCTGCTGGCACTGAAGCTCGCCGCGGATCGACCCGATCAGATCGCCGGAGTCGGCGTGTACGGGGCCACGTTCCGCTATGACGGCTGGAGCATTCCGTGGGCCGCGCGTCTGTCGTTCCTGCTGCCGCTGTTCAAGAAACTCGGCATCGGTCGCAACCGCAGCTTCATGGAACAACCGCCTTACGGCATTCGCGATGAGCGACTGCGCGCGCAGGTCAGCACGGCGATGCTCGGTGGCGACAGCGCCGCGGCCGGCCTGCCCGGCAACCCCTGGTATTCGCTGGCCGAGATGTATGGCCTGGCCGCCGAAGTTCGCAGCCAGCTATCGCAGGTGATCGCACCATGCCTGGTCGCGCACGCCAGCGAAGACGACGTCGCGAGCCTGAAGAATGCCGAGCTGGTGATGCGCGAAGTCAGCGCGCCAGCCGAGCTGCTGCTGCTCAAAGACAGCTATCACATGATCACCATCGACAAGGAACGCCGCACGCTGATCGAGCGTTCGGCCGCGTTCTTCGACAGCATTGCTGCAGCCGACACCATGCAGCGCGTCGCCGCCTGATGACACCGGCAACGGGTTCCATCTCGACGCTGGTCGCTGGCTTGTGGCTGTTCAACATCGTGCTCGACACCGGCGGCCAGCTCGCGTTCAAGGCGGCTGCGGGCGATGACGAAGCCGGCGACGGGCTCGCGCGCTGGAAGCACATGGCGTCGCGTCCATGGCTGTGGCTCGGGATCAGCTGCTATGTCATCGAATTTCTTGTATGGATCGCGTTTCTGTCGCTGATCCCGCTATCCGAAGGCGTGCTGCTGGGCTCGATCAATATCGTTGCCATCATGGTCGCCGGTCGCTTCCTGTTTGGCGAAAAACTGACCCGACTGCGGGTCGCCGGCATCCTGCTGGTAACGCTCGGCGTGGTGATCGTGGGAGTCGGTGGATGAAACGTTTTTATCTGATCGGCTTCCTGCTGCTGATGACATTCGACACGCTGGCGCAGATCAGCTTCAAGTACGCCGGCACGCACGCCTTGCCAGTAGCGGCAAGTCTTGCCTGGGTGCTGCGCGTATTTGGCCAGCCCTGGATTTACGGCGCCGTGGTAGGTTACGTCGGCGCGTTTTTTACCTGGATGAGCCTGCTCAAGCACGCTCCCATCGGCCCAGCCTTCGCCGCCTCGCATCTGGAAGTCGTGTCGGTGATGCTGCTGTCGGTGTGGTTGTTTGACGAGCATCTGAACCTGGCACGCGTGCTGGGCGCGATCGCGATCATCGCCGGCATCGTCTGCCTTGGCTTTGCCGAAAGTCGCGAGCACCCGGCCGAAATTGAACCCGAGCCGGCGCAGGCCTGAGCCGCCGCGGTACGCTGCGCACATGTTGCCTCGCCGCCACCACGAACTGCCACCGACTGCCGGCCTGCCGTTGTGGCTGGGTGACCTGCGCCCCGGCCCAGCGACGCTGGCTGCTGACATCGCTACACAGCTGGGCACACCAGCATTGCAACTGGAATGCTCCGGCACTGCCTGTCTGCTGATTACGCTGATCGCACTGCGGACGTTGCATCCGCAGCGTCGTCGCATCGTGGTGCCTGCCTATACGTGCCCCTTGGTCGCGATCGCAGTACAGCAGGCAGGGCTTGAGCTGCAACTGTGCGATCTGCGTGCAGGTCACTACGACATGGATCCGATTGCACTACGCGCGGTATGCGACGAAAGCACGCTCGCCATCATCCCCACTCACCTGGCCGGTCGCGTCGCCGACGTTGCCGACGCCTTGGCGGTTGCAAACAACGTCGGCGCCTTTGTGGTGGAAGATGCCGCACAGGCTCTTGGTGCGCAGCGTGAGGGCGTCAGTGTAGGCATGCTCGGCGACATCGGATTTTTCAGCCTGGCTGCGGGCAAGGGGCTATCGATCTATGAAGGCGGCCTGCTGCTGACGCGTGATCCTTCGCTGCGCGAACTGCTTGCGCGCACCGCTGCGCGCATCGTCCCCACGAGCGCATGGATGGAGTGCCGCCGTAGCTTGGAGTTGATTGGATACACGGCACTGTATCGCCCCAACGGGTTGCGACTGGCTTACGGCAACCCTTTGCGTAGCGCTCTGCGCCGCGGCGATCCCGTTGCCGCCGTCGGTGATGAATTCCCATTGACGATCCCGCTGCATCGTGTCGGCCGCTGGCGACAAGGTGTCGGCGCGCACGCTGCAGCGCGCCTGCCAGAGTTTCTCAAGCAACTGTCCGTGCAGGCGCAACGACGATTGCCGCGGCTGCGTTCAATCAATGGCATTGACGTGCTCGACGATCCACTCGGCGCACAGGGCACCTGGCCATTCCTGCTGCTGCTGTTGCCCGATCAGCAACGCCGTGATGCCGCGCTGGCACAGCTGTGGCAGTCCGGCATGGGTGTCAGTCGCCTGTTCATCCACGCCCTGCCCGACTACGCCTATCTCGCCGATGTCGTGCCCGCGCAGGACGTGCCTAACGCGCGCGATTTTGCCGCGCGCAGTTTGAGCATCAGCAACAGTCCGTGGATGGATGACGAAGCGTTCGAGACGATCTGCCGCACCCTTGAAGCGGTGCTGGCCTGAGGCGCAGTCAAGCGGACCTCGTCGCAATCGCCTCCAGCAATTGCAGATTCAGCGCATGCTGCTGCGCCTGCCAACCGGCCAGCTCTGCCGGATCGATCTCGGGCTGCTCATCCATCGCGGAAAGCCGGCGCTTCCACCAGCTTTGATAGCTGTAGTGCGATACCTCGCCATTGATATCGCTACCAACCAGCCCGTTGCGCAGACTGTCGATCAACGCCAGCGCATGCCCGGTCAGCAGACGCCCCTGATCCCAGTTGGTATGCGCCACTTCGGGTGAGAACGCGTCTTTGTCGATCGACAGGTAGCTCGGCCCGGTCTGCGCACGTTGCGATTCAACGAACGCGTCCACCAACGCCTCGGGCGTGTCGAAGCCACGGAATGCGCGTTCCAGACCGAGCCGATTCGCCCAGCCAGTGTCCACGCCCATGCTCCAGTAAGTCAGCTTTTTGCGCAGCAACGGGGTCAGGTAGTTTTCCCACGCATGACCCGCGCCGATATCCGCTGAAGTGATGCCGAGCACATGCACCTGGCTGACCATCGGCAGCATCGCGACACGACGCACCCACGAACCGCAATGCACGCCAAACGGAAAACGCATGTTGTCCGGATGATTGTCCAGCACGACGACCTGGAACGGCGTACGCGGTTGAAGACGCGCGATGAGCGGCCAGCTCAGATGATGAAAATCACCACTGCCCATGAACACCGTGCCGTACTGCGCGGGCAACAGCTCATCCAGCATCGTGCCGAAACGCCGCATCGTCGCCAGCGAGCAACCGAAGCGGATGGACTCCTGCCAGTGCTCAAGCGGCAGCACCAGCCGATCAGGCAGTGGCCCGACCGAATGGTCGATGTCGAGCACGACCGGTCGGTTCGCGAGGTCATTCATCGGGTGCTCTCCATCACGGCTTGCCTGCTTCACTGTTTATCAGCTGCACTGTCTTCCCGCTGCGATGCCTGCCAGTTGCGGTCGCTTTCGAAATGGCCACCAAGCCGGCGCAACAGCGCGCGCAGCAATGGATTGCGGGCGTATACCGCGTGGCGGGTGAACGTCATGCTTGCGCCCAGGAAGGACTTCACTTCCGGGTCGGTCCAACCAGCCACGTAGTGGGTCAGCGCATGCTGCCGCGCGTAGTCCAGGTTATGCATCCAGCTGACGAAATAAAGGTTGTGCTCGCGTGCCTGCGGGTAGGCGAAGCCGACGTATTTGTCGATCAGCTTGCCGCCATGTTCGTAGCAGAGATTCCAGCCGATCATCTGCCCCGCGTGACGATAGACGAATACCGTGCCACCGCTGTCCGCATCCTGCAGCAAGGCACGGAAAAACGCAGCCCCCAACTGATCGAAGTGGACTTCACTTTGCGCATACACGTTGTCGAACAGCGCCTGATACTGCGCCAGGGTGGCCGCATCGTCGAAGCGCGCATCGCCCGTGCGTACCGCTTCGATCTCCAGATCGGCACGCGAGCGCAGCTTGCGCCGGATATTCTTCCGCCGCCCGGACGACAGCCGTGCCAGATACTCATCGTTTGACACGAAATCAATCGGTACCCACGCCAGCGCCTGGCCTTCCAGCAGCACAAAGCCCTCCGCTTCGCAGGCATCGGCGAACGCGCGCACATGCGTGTTTTCGGCATCACTAAGCAACGGTGAATCCTGCGCGATGTCCTTGACGATCAGCAGCTTGCATTCCCGCCCGTACGCGAACTTCAGGCCTTGCGCGAGCTCCACTGGCGACACTGCGCGCGGCAACGGTGCATATTCGGACACCGTCGTGCCGGCAAAGCGCGTTCGCCATTGCAACAGACGGCCCCACCAGCGATACAGCGGAAGCCGGGTAATCCGTCGCCGCAGCGTATCATCCGCCGTGGTCAGCAGATTGAACGGCGCCAGAAAGCAGGGCATGCCTTGCGGCGACTGATCCACCGCGAATCCCAAAGGTGGATGAGCCGTGAAGGCCTCGAGCAGGGCGTCAGGTTCCAGTTGGGCAATGAAAGACATGGGTAAGCAAGTTCGCCTAGACTGATTCATAGGTAACATTGTCGTTTGCCGCCAGGAACCGATCCGTCATGAACGATACGACCCAGCAACAAGTATTCGATATCATCGCCAAACAGGCCAAGCTCGACGTGGCCACGATCAAGCCGGAGTCCACGTTGAAGGACCTCGGCATCGAATCGCTGGAAGCGATCGAGGTGATCTTCGACATCGAGGAACACTTCAACATTACCTTCCCTGACCAGCAAGGTGCCAATTTCGACACCGACACGACGCAGAGCCTGGTCGATGCGGTGCAGAAAGCGCTGGACGAAAAAGCCGCTGCAGGTGAAGGATCGAAGTAATGGTTACGGTTCCGCAGATGCGCCGCGTCGTGATCACCGGCATGGGCGCGATCAGCCCGCTCGGCGTCGGCGCCGAGGCGCTGTGGCAAGGCCTGCGTGAAGGTCGCAGCGCGATCGGCCCACTGCGCCATGAGGATGCCTACCGCTTGCGCGTGAAGATTGCCGCCCAGGTGCCGGAAAGTTTCGACCCGACCGCGAATATCGACGAACGCACCCTGATCATGCTCGATCGCACGTCCGAATTCGCGCTGCATGCGGCGCGCGAGGCGATCGCGCAATCCGGGCTGGACTTCAGCCAGAACGAACTGGGCGCGCGCACCGCTGTGGTGGTCGGCACTGGCGTCGGTGGCGAGAGCACCCAGGACGAGCAGAGCAAACGGCTGTACGGGGAGAATTCTCCGCGCGCGCATCCGCTCACCATCGTGCGGGTGATGACAAACGCGTCGGCCAGCCAGATCAGCATTGCCTATGGCCTGCGTGGACCCACCTTCGCCGTCTGCAGCGCCTGCGCCTCGGCGAACCACGCCGTCATCCAGGCCGCGCAGATGATCCGCTACGGCATGGCCGATGCTGCCGTTACCGGCGGCACCGAAGCTTGTCTGACCTACGGGGCGCTGCGCTCGTGGGAAGCGATGCGCGTGCTGGCCGACGACACCTGCCGCCCGTTCAGCGTCAATCGGCGCGGACTGGTGCTCGGCGAGGGTGCCGGCATCTTCGTGCTGGAATCGATGGAACATGCGCAGGCACGTGGTGCGGTGATCCTGGCCGAACTGGCTGGTTTCGGCATGACCGCGGACGCTTCGGACATCGTGATGCCCAACGCGACCGGCGCAGCGGCCGCGATGAGCCAGGCGCTGGCCGACGCTGGCCTGGCGCCGGAGGATGTCGACTACATCAATGCGCATGGAACAGGCACCCAAGCCAATGATTCCACCGAGACCCGGGCAATCCGCCTCGCGTTCGGCGCGCACGCCGATCGCCTCGCGGTGTCCTCGACCAAGTCGATGCACGGCCATGCGCTGGGCGCTTCCGGTGCGCTGGAACTGGTAGCCGTGGTCGGTGCGCTGCGCGACAGCGCGGTGCCACCCACGGCGAATCTGGACGAGGTCGACCCGGCCTGCGATCTGGACTACGTGCCGAATGTCGGCCGGCAGATGCCGGTGCGTGCGGCGCTGAGCAATTCGTTCGCGTTCGGTGGTCTCAACGCGGTACTTGCGCTCAAGCGCGCGCCCTGAGATTCCTGCACTCCGCTCCAAACGCTCCAAATAGAAGAACCCGGCGGTAAACCGCCGGGTTCCTTTTGCGCGTGGCCGACGCGCGGCCGACATTACGCCTTCTTGGCTTTGGTCAGCAACTGATCAAGCAGCGCGATCGCCAGGTCGATTTCCTCGTGGGTAATCTCCAGTGACGGGGCAAACGTGATCACGTTCTTGTACCAGCCACCCACATCCAGCACGAGTCCGATCTTCTTGCCGTTGTGTTCGAGGTCACCGGCCAGGCCGATGTCGACCATCTTGTCGAGCAACGCCTTGTTCGGCGTGAAGCCATCTTCGGTGCAGATCTCGGCGCGCAGCGCCAGACCCAGACCGTCGACGTCGCCGATTTCCTTGTGGCGCTTCTGCAGGTCGCGCAGACCTTCGAGGAAATGCGCGCCCTTCTTCGGCACGGTCGTCTCGTAATCCAGCTCGTAACCCATCTTGATCACTTCCAGGCCCAACGCGGTGCCGAGCGGGTTGGAGTTGAACGTGGAATGGGTGGAGCCCGGCGGGAACACGGTCGGGTTGATCAGCTCTTCGCGAGCCCACAGGCCGGACAGCGGATTCAGGCCGTTGGTCAGCGCCTTGCCGAATACCAGCACGTCCGGCGTCACGCCGAAATGCTCGATCGACCACAGCTTGCCGGTGCGCCAGAAACCCATCTGGATTTCATCGACCACCATCAGGATGCCGTACTTGTCGAGCACCTTCTTCAAGTCCTTGAAGAAGTTCATCGGCGGAATCACGTAGCCGCCGGTGCCCTGGATCGGCTCGACGTAGAACGCGGCGTATTCGCACTGACCGGTCTTGGGATCCCACACGCCGTTGTACTCGGTCTCGAACAGACGCTCGAACTGGCGCACGCAGGCGTCGGAATATTCTTCCGGCGTCATGCCCTTCGGGCGGCGGAACGGATACGGGAACGGGATGAACATCGCACGTTCGCCGAAGTGGCCGAAGCGACGGCGGTAGCGGTAGCTCGACGTGATCGCCGAGGCGCCCAGAGTACGGCCATGGTAGCCGCCCTCGAACGCAAACATCAGGCTCTTGCCGTTGCTGGCGTTGCGCACGATCTTCAGCGAATCCTCGATCGCCTGCGCGCCGCCCACGTTGAAATGCACGCGGCCGTCCAGACCAAATTTCTTCTTCGCATCCAGCGCCACTGTCTTGGCCAGCTCGATGCGGGTCTGGTGCAAATACTGGCTGGCGACCTGCGGCAGGCGGTCGATCTGCTCTTTCAGCACGTTATTGAGGCGCTGGTTGCCGTAACCGAAATTGACCGCCGAGTACCACATCTGCAGGTCGAGGAACGGCACGCCGGCCGTGTCGAACATGTAGCTGCCCAAGCCGTGGCGGAAGATCTTCGGTGGATCCACGTAGTGCACGGTGTCGCCGAACGAGCTGTACTTCGCTTCGTCGGCAAGCAGCTGCGCGTCATCGATGAAGCCAGGCGCGTTCTTGTCGATTTTCATGGGGAATGATCCGGAGTGATTCAGGAGTATTTATTCAAAGCAGGTCGATCGGGACGGCTTGATGCCGCCGACCCGATCAAATGCAGACTCATCAAACCAGCGCAGCTACCGGCGCGTGATGATGATGGGTGTGGCTGGCGAGACTACCGTCGAGCAGCATCGGCAGGAACTCAAGCGCATCCTCAAAGCCGGTGATCGGCACGTAGTCGATGCCGGCAGCGCGGCAATGTTCGATCAGGCGATGCTTGGCGAACACGAAATCGACGCGATCGGCGGCACAGAAATCCGACGCGCCGTCGCCGATCAGCAAGGTTTTGGCGCCGGTCTGGCTCGCCTGTGCCACGCAGGCGCACTTGCAGGTGCCACTGCGGCAACCGTCAGCCTGGAACGGCGAGGTCAACTGCCACTGCTTCGGCGGCTCGGCCGGCGCGAGATGGTTCGCGGCCAACGGCAGGGTGTCCAGGCCGTAGCGGCCGAGAATCTTGTGGATCGCATAGTCCAGACCGTCGCTGACCACGCGGATCGGCACGTTCAGTTCACGCGCCTTCGCCACGAAACCCGGAAACGCATGATCGATCCATAGCCCGGCCAGATGGGTGTCGAGCTCGGCGCGGGTCATCTGCAGCAGGTTGACCTGTCCAGTCATGCATTCGCGCGAGCCGATGCGACCGGCACGCCAGTCCTGCTCCAGCACTTCCCAGCCGGGACGGCCAAAACGGTCGAGCAGGGAGTCGATAACGTCTTCGACGGAAATCGTGCCGTCAAAATCACACAGGATGGTCCAGCCAGAAGCAGACATCGAGAATCACTCTTGTAACGATGCCTTGCAGGGTAGGAAAACTGCCTTTCGGCGCCCTTTCCCTTTTCCTAACGAATGCTGAGCGGAGAGCTCGAATATCCCGTCAAACCCAGGCCCAGAGCCAATGGTGTGGGACAGCAGAGCGTTGGCTGAGTTCCCTGTAGGGCCGGCGACTTCAACGGTCGTCTCGTGTCCAGATGGCCCCATCTTCTTCGCGCACAGGAAAGCTCGCGATCGGCTCATAGGCAGGGGGACGGGTCACGGCCCCGTCGCGCAGGTCGAAGCGCGCACCGTGACGTGGGCATTCCACTTCAAAGCCATGCACATCGCCGCCGGCCAACTCGCCGCCGTCATGCGTGCATACGTCCTCGATCGCGTACAGCGCACCGTCGATGTTGTAGACCGCGATCGATGTGTCGCCATCCCATACCACCCTGAATTCGCCCGGCAGCAATTCACTGCGCGTGCCGACTTTCACCCAGCCATTCATGCGGGCTGTCCGGCCGGAGCTCCAAGATCCTTGACCAGCACTTCAAAGCGAAGGTCGTCGCGCCGGGGAATGCCGAAGCGCTCGTCGCCATACGGAAACGGTTGATACTCGCCGCTGCGCCGATATCCTCTGCGCTCGTACCAGGCGATCAGTTCGGAACGCTGCTCGATCACCGTCATGCGCATCGCACGGCAATGCCATTCTTCGCGTGCAAGTCGCTCCGCCTCGGCCAGCACCGCCTTGCCGAGGCCGCCACCTTGCTGATCGGGGTCCACGGCAAACATTCCGAAATAGCCGGACTCGCCCTGCCGCTCCACGTGGGCACTGGCGATCAGCTGCCCGTCGCTTTCGGCCAGCAATACACAGCTGCCGGGCCGGGTAACCAATTCGCTGACCGCTTCCTCATCGGTACGCCGACCATCCAGCAACTCCGATTCGGTGGTCCAGCCACGCCGGCCCGAATCGCCGCGATAGGCCGACTCGACCAGGGCCACAACGGCAGCGACATCGGCGGTCCCGGCCGCACGGAATACAGGGGAAAGAGGCTTGTTCATCGCCAGATGATAATGCGCCAGCCACCCGCTTCACCATGCTCTTCAGCAGCGACGAGCCTCCGACTGACCGTGACCTTCGACACTGTCTGACACGTGACTTCCTGCCTACGGTTCAGGCTTGCCCTGCTCGTCATCGTGTTGTCCAGCTCACTACCGCGTACAAGGGGAAATCCATGAAGCACCGCATTCTGAAACCGCTGACCTTTGCCGTCGGCATCGCCCTGTTCACCAACGCGGTCGCCGCGCCTTCCACTGTTTTCGACGTGAAGGAACTGGACGGCAAGATCAACGCATGCACCGACTTCAACGGCTTCGTCAATGCCCAATGGGTCGCCAAGAATCCGATTCCTGCCGATCGCACGCGCTGGGGTTCGTTCGATGAATTGCGCGAGGCCAGCCTGAACGTGCAGCACAAGATCGTCGAAGACGCGGCCAGCAACGCCGCCAAGGCGGCACCCGGTTCGATCGAGCAGAAGATCGGTTATCTGTACGCCTCCGGCATGGACGAGGCAGCCGTCAATCGTGCCGGCTTCGATCCGATCAAGCCGCAGCTGGCGCACATCGACGGCTTGAAGAATCCGGGGGACATCGCCGGTTACATTCGCGACACCTACGCCCACGGTGAACCGGTGCTGTTCCGCTTCGCAGGCAACGCCGACTTCAAGGATTCGAATCGAGAGATCGCCTACGCCATCCAGGGTGGCCTCGGCCTGCCAACCGCCGATTACTACAGCAAGCCGGACTACGAAAAAATCCGCACTGCTTATGTGGCACATATCACCAAATTGCTCGAGCTCACCGGCGTCAGCGCCGCTGACGCGCAGCAGCAGGCCAAGGACGTGCTGGCGTTCGAGACGCGCCTGGCCGCCGTCTCGCTGGCACCGGTGGAGATGCGCAAGCCGGAGAACCGCTATCACTACGTGAGTCTTGCTGATGCCGACAAGGTGACGCCGAGCTTCGACTGGGCTGAGTTCTTCCACGCACAGGGAGCCGACGTGAAGGACGGCTTCTCGTTGGCGCAGCCGAAGTTCTTCGCCGAGGTTCAGAAGATGCTCGGCGATGCGCCGATCGCGCAATGGCAGGCCTATTTCCGCTACCACGCGATCGCCAATGCGGCACCGTACCTGTCCACTCCGTTCCAGCAGGAGGACTTCGCGTTCGAGGACCAAACTCTGAACGGCCAGAAGGAAATGGAGCCGCGCTGGAAGCGTGTACTGAGCACCACCAACGATGGCATGGGCATGGCGCTGGGCCAGTTGTACGTGGCCCAGAATTTTTCGCCCGCCTCCAAGCAGCGTGCCGAGGAACTGGTCAACAATCTGCGTGCCGCCTACAAGACGCGCATCGAGAACCTGCCCTGGATGAGCGATGCGACAAAGCAGAAAGCGCTGGAGAAATGGGCCACGTTTGTGCCGAAGATCGGTTACCCGGACAAATGGCGCGACTGGTCGGGCCTCACGCTGAGCCCGGACAACTACTACGCGAACGTGCAGGCCGCGGACAAGTTCAACTACGACTATCACATCGCCAAGATTGGCAAGCCGGTTGACCGCACCGAATGGGGCATGACCCCGCAGACCGTAAATGCCTATTACAACGCGCAACAGAACGAGATCGTGTTTCCGGCCGCGATCCTGCAGCCGCCATTCTTCGACGCGAAGGCTGACGATGGGATCAACTACGGTGGCATCGGCGCGGTGATCGGACACGAGATGGGCCACGGCTACGACGACCAGGGCAGCAAGTTCGATGCCCAGGGCAACAACGTCAACTGGTGGACCGACACCGATCGCAAGGCATTCGAAGCGCGTACCGCGAAGCTCGCGGCGCAGTTCGACAGTTATGAGCCGCTGCCCGGCAAGCACGTCAACGGCCAGCTGACCATGGGTGAGAACATCGGCGATCTCGGTGGCTTGAACGCGGCGTATACCGCGCTGCAGATGGCGCTGTCGAAAAACCCGGCGGAAGCGAACAAGAAGATCGACGGCTACACCGAGAATCAGCGGTTCTTCCTCAACTGGGCCCGCGTGTGGCGCGGCAACATCCGTCCGCAAGCGCAGATCACCCTGCTCAACACCGATCCGCATGCTCCCGCACAATTTCGCGCGATCGGCGCACCGTCGAACATGCCCGAGTTCGCCAAGGCATTCCAGTGCAAGCCAGGCGATGCGATGGTGCGTCCACCGGAGACGCAGGTGAAGATCTGGTAAGCCGGCGCCACCGGTGTTCACAAAACCGCAGCTCTCCAGCTTCGGTTTTCATGCATGATGATCGATGGCAACAGCAGGCAGGTGGCAAGCGTCACCTGCCTGGGCCGGTACCCGCTCATGTAAATAAAACGGAGACAGCATGCACAGCGCAGCGCGATTGCCCGATGACGTAACCGGCGCAGCGCCGCCGATCGTGCAGGTGTCCGGCTTGGGCAAGACGTACGCCTCCGGACATGTGGCACTCAAGCACATCGACCTGAACATCCGCCGCGGCGAGATCCTGGCTCTGCTGGGTCCGAACGGCGCCGGCAAGACCACCCTGATCAGCATCATCTGCGGCATCGTCAAGCCGACCAGCGGCACCGTGCTGGCTGATGGCCATGACATCGTGCGCGACTACCGCGCCGCACGCTCGAAGATCGGCCTGGTGCCACAGGAGCTGTCCACCGATGCGTTCGAAACCGTATGGGCCACGGTGACTTTCAGTCGCGGCCTGTTCGGCAAACCGGCGAATCCGGCGCACATCGAAAAAGTGTTGCGTGACCTGTCGCTATGGGACAAGAAGGACAGCAAGATCATGGCGCTGTCCGGCGGCATGAAACGCCGCGTACTGATCGCCAAGGCGCTTGCGCACGAGCCGCAAATCCTGTTTCTGGACGAACCCACCGCCGGTGTCGACGTGGAGCTTCGCCATGACATGTGGCAGATGGTGCGCGCACTGCGCGACAACGGCGTCACCATCATCCTGACCACGCACTACATCGAGGAGGCCGAGGACATGGCCGACCGCATCGGCGTGATCAGCAAGGGCGAGTTGATCCTGGTCGAGGACAAGGCCGTACTGATGCGCAAGCTCGGCAAGAAGCAGCTGACCCTGCAGCTGCAGAATCCGCTGCAGCAGATACCGGTCGAACTGGGGGCTCTGCCGCTGGAGCTGACCAACGACGGCCATGCGCTGGTCTACACCTTCGACACCCAGGGTGAACAGACCGGCATCGCGCCGCTGTTGCGTCGGCTGGGCGAACTCGGCATCGACTTCAAGGATCTGCATTCCAGCGAGAGCTCGCTGGAGGAGATTTTCGTGAGCCTGGTGCATTCCAATGGCAAGCTGGCTTCCGGCACGGGGGCGCGCGCATGAACATCCACGCGATCCGCGCGATCTACCGCTTCGAGATGGCACGCACGTTCCGTACGTTGATGCAGAGCATCGCTTCGCCGGTGCTGTCCACGTCGCTTTACTTCGTGGTGTTCGGCACGGCGATTGGTTCACGCATGGGCCACATCGGCGGTGTCAGCTACGGCGCCTTCATCATTCCCGGCCTGATCATGTTGTCCCTGCTCAACGAAAGCATCTCGAACGCTTCGTTCGGCATCTATCTGCCGAAGTGGTCGGGGACCATCTATGAGTTGCTGTCCGCACCGGTGTCGTATGTCGAAGTGGTGATCGGCTATGTGGGTGCCGCAACGACCAAATCGGTGATGCTGGGCGTGTTGATCCTGGTCACCGCACGGCTGTTCGTGCCCTACGAGATCGCGCACCCGCTGTGGATGGCGACCTTCCTTCTGCTCACGGCGGTGACCTTCAGCCTGTTCGGTTTCATCATCGGCCTGTGGGCGGACGACTTTCAGAAACTGCAGGTGATCCCGCTGATGGTGGTCACGCCACTGACCTTTCTCGGTGGTGCGTTCTACTCGATCAGCATGCTGCCGCCGCTATGGCAGAAGATCACCCTGTTCAATCCAGTGGTCTACCTGATCAGTGGATTTCGCTGGAGCTTCTACGGCGTCGCCGATGTGAATATGGCACTCAGCCTCGGCATGACCCTGGCCTTCATGGCGCTGTGCCTCGCCGTCGTATGGTGGATTTTCCGAACCGGCTACAAGCTGCGCACCTGAGATATCCAGACCAGGTACCCGCGACAAGACAACCCGAGGCAGTCCGACTTCATGCACGCATGTCCATCGATGTTTGCGCAGGCGCCGATCGGGCGCCAGCGACACGCCGCCAATCAGCGGCTGCCGCGACATTGTCATGACAGTGCTTTCGCCACCGTCGTGCTGAGCGGCGGCTATCTCGAAGCGGGCGATGAGGGGCGCCGCACTATCGGGGCCGGCGACGTAATGATCCATCGCGGCTACGAGTCACACCTCGACTGCTTCTCGCGCTGTGGGGCGCACGTGCTGATCCTTCCGGTGACAAACGCTGCGACGCTTCCGGTGTTCGGCCAGGTAGCTGATCCGGATCAGCTGGTGCGCATCGCACAGCGCTCGCCACAGGACGCCTGGGCGGCATTGGCCGATGGCCTGCTGGTAGGGGACCGTCGGCACCAGGATTGGCCGGACGTTCTTGCCGAACAACTTCGCTGCCAGCCTGCGCTGTCGCTGCGTCAGTGGGCAGAAGAGAGCGGGCTGCGCTCGGAAACAGTCAGTCGCGGCTTCCAACTCGCCTATGGCAGTTCACCGAAGTCGTTCCGGGCCAATGCGCGCGCACGCGCCGCGCTCGATCACATCCGTGGCACTGCCATGCCCTTTGCAGATATCGCAGCCAAACTGGGCTTTGCCGACCAAGCACGCATGAGTCGAGCGGTAGCTGCATTGACCGGTCGGGTACCTCGCGCCTGGCGGGTGATAAACGCACCCCATGCGGAAAACATGATTCGTCGCTGAGCATTGGCGGTCTACAGGAAAGTGTCAACTGGATTCAAGACAGCCGACATGCAGCCCATCTAATCTCGACGCCATGATAAGGAATGCGCCAAAGTGAAATGGCGATTCTCGAATGAGTTTGAAATCTCCCGCTAAAAGCCGATACGGAGCACGCATGCGCAAGACCTATCTCGCCGTCATTCTCGCTGCGCTGGTCGCGCAGGCACCGGCCTACGCCGCCACGCAGGTCGCCGATATTCTCACGGCCAATCAGGCTGCCAGTGGTGGCTCCGCATGGAACGGCAAGCTCACGCTGCAAAGCGACTATGCCTACTCGGGCCAGGGACTCACGGGTACGACATCTTCGCTGGCGGATCTTCGGCACGGCGCATTTGTCGACAGCTACTCGATCGGCCCGACCAGCGGTGCCAGCGGTTTCGACGGCACCCACGCATGGGAAAAGGAGCAGTCCGGTACCGTCACCACTCAGGAAGGCGGTGACGTACGGCAGCTGGCCGTCAATGAGGTGTACCGCGACCAGAATTCATGGTGGCATGCGGATCGCGGCGGCGCGCAGATCACCAGCGCCGGCCAGCAGAACGACGACGGCAAGACCTACGACGTACTGACCGTTGTGCCCAAAGAGGGCAACCCGTTCGATGCATGGTTTGACACCCACACGCACTTGCTGACGCGTACTGTGGAGATGCAGGCCACGCAGAAGATCACCACGTTCTACACCGACTATGTGCTCACCGACGGTGTGCAAATCGCCCACAAGCTGGTGGTCGACGACGGCAGTGGTGTCGCGAACCGGCAGACCATGACGCTGACCTCCGCACGCTTCCTTCCTGCACGCGATGTATCGACGTATGCAAAGCCCGAGGCCCAGCTGCACGACCACGCGCTGACTGGCGGCGTTACTGAAACCACCGTGCCGTTCCAGTTGATCAACAACCATATCTACGCTGCCGTTTCGATCAACGGCAGCAAGCCCCTGAACTTCATCTTCGACACAGGCGGCCACGACATCCTGACGCCCGCCACCGCAAAAGCGCTGGGCGTGAAGCCCATTGGCAGCCAGACCGCTGCAGGCGCGGGTGACAGCGTGGCGCAAAGCGGCGTGGCCACGGTTGCAGCGATCAAGGTCGGTGCAGCCACGCTCACCGACCAGCCGGTCAGTGTGCTGCAATTCTCCAATGCTTCCGAAGGTGTCGACGAGCAAGGCATGATCGGCTACGAGTTCTTTGCCCGCTTCGTCACGCGCTTCGACTACGGCAAGCACCAGATTACCTTCATCGACAAAAAGCACTTCGATCCGAAGGATGCCGGCACGCCGGTGCGGTTCCGGTTCTACCACCAGTTCCCCGAAGTGCTCGGCTCATACGATGGCATTGCGGGTCGCTTCGGCATTGACACCGGCGCGCGCACGCCGTTGTCGCTGACGCGCCCGTTTGCGGAGAAGAACCAGCTGCGCGAACGCGAGACGAACGGTATCGAGGCATTGACCGGATGGGGTGTTGGCGGTCCTACGCGCGGTTTCGTGTTCCGTGGCAAAGACCTGAAACTTGACGGTTTGACGATCGCTTCCCCGTTGACCGAATTCAGTATCGACAAAGGTGGCGCCGGTGGTGTCGATGCGTTTCCCAACAATGTCGGCGGTGGTGTACTCAAGCGCTTTGTGGTCACGCTCGACTACGACCACCAGCTGATGTACCTGAAGCCGATCCAGGGCAAGGTCGACGATCTCGACACCTTCGACCGTTCCGGCATGTGGATCAACGGGGCGGATCAGGGCTTCAAGATCGTCGATGTCGGCAAAGGCACGCCAGCGGACGTCGCGGGGCTAAGGGCAGGCGATGTCATTACCGCAGTGGATGGCAAACCGGTGAGTGCGATACACCTCTATGACCTGCGCAAACGCCTGCGCAACGATGCGGTTGGGACTACGGTGACGATGACGGTCACGCGCGACGGCGCCACGCGGACCGCAAAGCTGACGCTTCGCGATCTGCTCGGGTAGTCGATAACCAGTATCCGGGAATTCTCGGAAGCCTTCCGTTGCTCGTCATCCCTGCGAAGGCACGGACCCAGCGCCCTTGATCGTCGAGGACTTGAAGTCACTGGGTTCCTGCCTTCGCAGGAATGACGAGCTGAGTTGCAGGCTATTCGAGGTACGTGCTCAAGTCGCGCGAGAGCTAACGGCCTCATAGGCTTTCAAATGCGCGTAGACTACCGCCAGCAACGAATGGCCATCATGCGACTGGCCCGCGCGCGCCAGCATGTCCCCGATCACGTGATCCGCTTCGATGGGATGGCCATGCTGCAAGTCGCGCAGCATGGATGCAGTCAGGCTCGAGCCGGCCTCGGTCAGCACGCTGCGCGCTCGTTGCAGTGTCGCCTCACCGGGCGGATGACCGGATCGCTCCGCTACCGCACGGCATTCCTCCAGAAGACGGAGCGTCACCGCGGCGCCGCCGGGCGCGGCAACGATGTCGCCAACCGGCGCCCGCATCAGGCAGGTGATCCCGGCCAGTGACGCCAGAAAAACCCATTTGTCCCACATGTCCTGCAGGATCGTATTGCTGGGGCGCGCGTCAAAACCCGCGTCGGTCAGTGTCTGCGTGATCCTGTGCATGCGCCCGGACGACGTACCGTCGCGTTCGCCAAACGTGAGGCTGTGGGACTGGTTGAGATGCTGCACGATGCCCTGCGCATCCAGCGTGGCGGCGATCACGCACTGGCCCCCGAGCAGGCGATCCGCACCGAATCGCGCATCCAGCAAATCCAGATGCCGCATGCCATTCAGCAGCGGCAGGATCGTGGTTTGCGAGCCAACCGCCGGTGCGATATCCGCCATGACCTGTTCAAGGCTGTAGGCCTTGCAGCTGAGCAGCACGAGGTCGTACGGCTCATGCAGATCACCCGCCAGCGCGGTCGGCGGTGCCGACAGGGTCACATCACCCGTCGCGCTGTGTATAGCCAAACCGGTGCGTGCCAATACAGCCGCTCGCCCCTCCCTCACCAGAAACGTCACATCGCGCCCATGCTCCAGCAAACGTCCGCCGAAATAGCCACCGATCGCGCCCGCCCCGACTACCAGAATACGCATCATTCAATCTCCTGCTGTTGCGCCGGCTGCCGGCCCGAGCATGCGCGTGATTCGCGCATCCTTATCGGCCCACAGCGCATTCACCCATGTCTGGAAGCGTGCGCGAAACGCTGCATCGCTTTCGTAGTCACCGCGCAGTTGATCGTTGATCGGCAACTCGCGCACATGCACGCGGATATCGCGGATACGGCCGGCGATCAGATCCATCATCGTGTGGGGACCCTTGGGATAGACGATGCTGACGTCCAGGATGGCGTGCAGCGCGTCGCCCATGGCATTCAGCACAAATGCCACACCGCCGGCCTTGGGTCGCAGCAGGTGCCGATACGGTGATGACTGCGCATCATGCTTGGCCGGGGTGAAGCGTGTGCCTTCGACGAAGTTCATCACCGAAACCGGCATGTGACGAAATTTTTCGCAGGCGCGACGGGTTGCTTCCATGTCCTTGCCCTGCAACTCCGGATGAGCGACCAGGGTTTCCTTCGAGTAACGCTTCATGAAAGGGAAATCCAGCGCCCACCATGCCGGCCCCAGCAGCGGCACCCAGATCAGCTGGCTCTTGAGGAAGAAGCGCAAAAACGGAATGCGTCGATTGAAGATCTTCTGCAGCACCGGAATATCCACCCAACTCTGGTGATTGCACAGCACCAGATAATTGCCGTCGGTGTGCAGATCGGCAAGGCCGTCAAGCTGCCAGCGCGTGCGGGTAAACCACTCGAACATAAGGCTGTTGAATCCGATCCAGCTTTCCGCAATGGCAATCAGCGCATGCGAACATGCCTGCCGGACCGCGCGGATCGGCACGACTACCTTGACCAGCGCGAGCGCGAACAACGGCAATACATGCAGCACGAGATTGATCGCGAGCAACAGCATCACAAACGGTATGCGGATCAGGCCGGGGAGCTTGGCAAACATGGGCGTCTGTCGTGTGGGTGATTTCTGCAGAGTAACGCCCCGCGGGCAACAACGGATACCTGACCGCGTCCACCACCGCAGGGATGAAGCCTGATCCGGCCTTACATAAGCAGCTTGCGGACCTTCAGCAGGGCCACGATGAAGGCGTCGACTTCCTCGCGCGTGTTGTAGAACGCGAGCGAGGCACGCAGCGTGGCGGGCACCTCGTAGAACTGCATCAACGGGTGCGCGCAATGATGACCGGAGCGCACAGCGATGCCTTGCAGGTCGAGCAAGGTCGCCATGTCGGTAGCCTGGGCGCCCTCGATCAAGAACGAGATCACCGGCTCCTTCTCCTTCGCTTCGCCGAAGATCCGCACACCGGGAATCTCGCGCAACCGTTCGGTGGCGTAACCGAGCAGCTGCTGTTCCCACGCATGTATCGCGTCGAAGCCCACTGACTGGTAGTAGTCGATCGCGGCACTCAGTCCCACGAAGCCGGCGATGTTCGGCGTACCCGCCTCGAATTTGTGCGGCGGCGCGGCGAACGTCGTGCCGCTGAAGCGCACTTCACGGATCATCTCGCCACCGCCGAAGAACGGTGGCATCGCCTCAAGGTGTTCGCGCCTGGCCCATAGTGCGCCGGTGCCCGTGGGCGCCAGCATCTTGTGACCGGTTAGCGCGTAGAAATCGCAACCCAGCGCCTGCACGTCGACCGGCCGATGCGGTACCGCTTGTGAGCCATCGACCAGCAACGGGATACCGCGCTTCTTGCATTCGCGTGCGATCTCGCGCACAGGATTGACCGTGCCAAGTACGTTGGAGACATGGGTGACGCAGGCCAGCTTCACTTCCGGCGTCAGCATGGCGACAAACTCTTCGACGATCAACTCGCCACGCCGATTGATCGGTGCAGCCTTGACGGTGGCGCCGCTGCGCGCGGCGACCAGCTGCCACGGCACGATGTTTGCGTGATGCTCCATTACCGTGGTGAGGATGGCGTCACCGGGTTCAAGCCGTGGTAATGCATAGCTGTAGGCAACCAGGTTGATCGACTGGGTGGTGCCGGAAGTCAGGATCAATTCGTTGCGCGACGGCGCATTGATGAAACGTGCCAGCTTGTCGCGCGCCCCCTCGTACGCGGCGGTAGCTTCCTCGCCAAGCTGATGCACCGCGCGCGCAACATTTGCATTGTGCTCGCGGTAATGTTCGTTCACTGCCTCGATCACCGACATCGGCTTCTGGCTGGTGTTGGCGTTGTCGAAATACACCAGCGGCTTGCCATGCACGGTGCGCGACAGCAACGGGAAATCCTCGCGAATGCGCTGGATGTCGAAGACGGTGGACGGGATGGCTGCTGCATTCATCGGGAGAGTCCTTTTTTGCTCCCTCCCCTGCTTGCAGGGGAGGGTCGGGGTGGGGTCGCTCTTACGGCAAGAGCCTTACCCTCTCCCAGCCTCCCCCTGCGAGCAGGGGGAGGAGAAAAGATCATGTGGGCAAGTGCGCAATCAACAAAGTGGATAGATGTTCGCGCAACGTCTCGTTCGGTAGATCATCCAGCACCGCGCGGCAGAACGCGGTGGTCAGCAACGCGCGCGCCTCAGCCTGCGGAATGCCGCGCGAGCGCAGATAGAACAGCGAGCGCTCGTCCAGTTGGCCGACCGTGGCGCCGTGCGCGGCCTTTACCTCATCAGCGTAGATTTCGAGTTCGGGCTTGGTGTCGATTTCGGCACTGGGCGACAGCAGCAGGTTCTTGTTGCTGAGGCTGGCATCGCTGCCATCGGCTCCCGGCGCCACCACGATGGCCCCGCGGAATACACCGCGTGCGCGGTCATTGGCCACGCCACGCCAGTTCGATGAGGATGTGGTGTTCAGCGCCTGATGGCGGATCGCCAGTTGCGTATCGATATGCTGGCGACCGTGCGGCATGAATACGCCGCGGGTATCCAGCTGTGCGCCATCGCCGAGCAGCTCGGCTTGCAGGTCGTGGCGTACCAGCGCACCACCGAGTTCCAGCACATGCAGCGTGGCGTGGGCGCGAGCGTGCAGGCGCAAGCTGCTGCGACGAACCAGGCTCGCGCCGATCGCGGCATTCTGCAATAGCGTGTGATGCAGGCGCGCACCCTGGTGCAATTCGATGTCGCTGACCAGCGTCGCCAGATGAACCTGCTCACCGCTGGCCACGTGCTGCTCGATCAAGGTGAGCTCGGCACCGTCACCCAGCTCGATCACGTTGCGCGCATGCCAGGCGAGCGCGGCTTCGGCCGCCGCGCCGACGAACACCAGCTGCACCGGCGCCTCGATCTTCGCGTTGGCGGCGACACGCAGTACCACACCGTCGCCGGCGCGGGCCGCATTGATACGCGCAAACGCGTCCCCCGTTTCGCGGTAATGTCGCGATAAGGCAAAACGCAGCGGCTCCGTGTCGCCATGCAATGCCTGCGACAGCGGTTGCAGCGTGAGCCCGACGGGCAAGCCGTCGAGCGCCGACAGATCGGCTCGAAACACGCCGTTGACGAAAACCAGCTTCGGCCCATCGACACCCGGCAAAATCAGTGAGGTCGCATCCACGATGCGCGCTTGGGGCTGGTCATCCCCATTCGCAAAGCTGCGTTGGCCGAGCGCGCGCAGTGCGGTGTACTTCCATGCTTCCAGCCGTGTATCCGGCAGACCTGCGCTGGCGAATGCTTCGCGATTCTCACATCGCGCCACGTCCAGCCACGCAATGCCGCTACTCGGCAGCGGCGCATCGAGCAGGGACTCAACCAACGGCAGCGGTGCCGACTGGCTCATGCCGGGGCTCCCTCGCCGATGCCGACGTAACCGTGCTCTTCCAATTTCAGTGCGAGCGATTTGTCGCCACTTTCGACGATGCGCCCATCGGCCAGCACGTGTACGAAGTCCGGCACCACGTAGTCGAGCAGACGCTGATAGTGGGTGATCATCAGGAATGCCCGCTTTGGCGACCGCAGTGCATTGACGCCCTGTGCAACCTGCTTGAGCGCGTCGATATCCAGCCCCGAATCGGTTTCGTCGAGAATGGCCAGCTGCGGCTCGAGCACAGCCATCTGGAAGATCTCATTGCGCTTCTTCTCGCCGCCTGAAAAGCCTTCGTTGACGGCGCGGTGCAACAGCTCGTCGGAGATCTGCATCACCTTCAGCTTCTCGCGTACGAGCTTGAGGAAATGCATCGAGTCGAGCTCCTTCTCGCCGCGCGCCTTGCGTTGCGCATTGAAGGCCGCGCGCAGGAAATAGGTGTTGTTGACGCCAGGTATTTCCACCGGGTACTGGAACGCCAGAAACACGCCGGCCGCAGCGCGTGCCTCGGGCTCGAGCGCCAGCAGGTCGATGCCGTTGTAGGTCACCGAGCCAGCGGTCACTTCATAACCTTCGCGCCCAGACAGCACGTTGCCCAGCGTCGACTTGCCGGCGCCGTTCGGCCCCATGATCGCGTGTACTTCGCCCGCGTTCACGGTGAGGCTGAGCCCCTTGAGGATTTCCCTGCCCTCGACACGGGCGTGCAAGTTTTCGATTTTCAGCATGGTGATGAACTTCAACGATTCGTTTGAATGAAAGGCCTTGCGGCCAAGGTCACAGCAACTGGATACCAAAGCGCCGGACGACCAGCGCGAACAACAGAAAGATCAGCGCCATCCCGGCAATGAAACTCGCGATCGCGCCGGCAAAGCCGAAACGCTGCAGCAGCCATGGAAACGCGAGAAACATCGGCAGCGTCGGAATCACGTACCAGAATGTGTACCAAGCGTGGTTCGCCAGCTTCGTTGCCGGCTGCTTCTCGGCATACAGCCAGATCAGTGTGAGCAGCGTGACCAGCGGCAGCGATGCCACCAACGCACCCAGCCGATCGCTGCGTTTGGCGAACTCGGATACAGCCACCACGATGGCGGCGGTAATCGCGTACTTGGTCAGCAGGTAGCCCATCAGCCGACCGCGCCTTCCAGCGAAACCTCAAGCAGCTTCTTCGCCTCTACCGCGAACTCCATCGGCAGTTCGCGGAACACCTGCTTGCAGAAGCCGTCGACGATCATCGACACGGCATCTTCGGTGCCGATACCACGCGAGCGGCAGTAGAACATCTGATCGTCGGAGATCTTCGAGGTGGTCGCTTCGTGCTCGACGATCGCGGTCGGGTTTTTCACTTCCATGTACGGGAAGGTGTGTGCGCCGCATTTTTTCCCGATCAACAAGCTGTCGCACTGGGTGTAGTTGCGCGCGCCTTCCGCACCCTTCTCCATCTTGACCAGGCCGCGATAGGTATTGGAACTGAGCCCGGCGCTGATGCCCTTGGAGACGATCTTCGACTTGGTGTACTTGCCAAGATGGATCATCTTGGTGCCAGTGTCGGCCTGCTGGTGATGATGGGTAAGCGCGACCGAATAGAACTCGCCGACCGAACGATCGCCGCGCAGCACCACGCTGGGATATTTCCAGGTGACCGCCGAGCCGGTTTCAACCTGTGTCCAGGAAATCTTGGAGTCGTCGCCACGGCAGTCACCACGCTTGGTGACGAAGTTGTAGATGCCGCCGACACCGTTCTCGTCACCGGGATACCAATTTTGCACGGTGGAATATTTGATCTGTGCGCGCTCCAGCGCAACCAGTTCGACCACCGCCGCATGCAGCTGGTTTTCGTCGCGCTTCGGCGCGGTGCAACCTTCGAGATAGGAAACGTGACTGCCTTCTTCGGCAACGATCAGCGTGCGCTCGAACTGACCGGTGTTCTGCGCGTTGATGCGGAAATAGGTGGACAGTTCCATCGGGCAACGAACCCCTTTCGGGATGAACACGAAGCTGCCGTCGGAGAACACGGCCGAGTTCAACGCCGCGAAGAAATTGTCGCCCGTCGGCACCACACTACCCAGATATTTCTGCACCAGCTCGGGATATTCGCGGATCGCCTCGCTCATCGAGCAGAACAGCACGCCGGCGGCGGCCAGCTCCTTGCGAAACGTCGTACCGACCGAGACCGAATCGAACACTGCGTCTACTGCCACGCCGGCCAGGCGGGCGCGTTCGTGCAGCGGAACACCGAGCTTCTCATAGGTTGCCAGCAACGCCGGATCGACCTCATCCAGCGACTTCAGGCCGGCCTTGGGCGCGGCGTAGTAACTGATCGCCTGATAGTCGATAGGGTCGATCTTCAGCTTGGCCCAGTCCGGCGTCGGCATGGTCAGCCAATGGCGATAGGCGTCGAGCCGCCACTCGGTCATCCACTCCGGCTCTTGCTTGATCGCGGACAACTGGCGAATGGTGTCTTCGCTCAGGCCGGGTGGCAGGCTGGTCATCTCGATGTCGGTCACGAAGCCGGCCGCATAACTGCGGCCAAGCGCCTCGGCAACCTCGGCGTTGTCGCGCAGTGCGGTAGCGGTGCTGCTTTCGCGGGTCATGGTGTCATTCATTCGGTGGTGGCCTCGCCGGTTTTCAGTGTCACGGCGATAGGTTTGATCGGTGCCGGCCTGACTGGTGCTGGCCGTGACGGCGGCGGTTTGAGCATGTCGGCCAGACTCACCGCACGCAGTGTGTGGTCAAGCACGCTGTTGATCTGCTGCCAGCTACCGCGCACACCGCACTGCGATTCGCGATCGCATTGACCCTCGGCCACGCTGCATTCGGTCATGCCGATCGGTCCTTCCAGTGCCTCGACGATTTCCGCCAGCGAAATGTCGGCCGCTGGCCGGGCCAGTCGGTAGCCGCCATTGACGCCACGAAACGACTCCACCAGCGCAGCGTGACCAAGCGCCTTCAGCAGCTTGCTCACGGTAGGCAATTCCAAACGCGTCTCGTCGGCGATCTGCACCGTGCTGAGCACGTTGTCTGGATGCGCGGCAATGCACGTCATCACCACGGTCGCGTAATCGGTAAGTCGGCTGACTCGGAGCATGGGGACGCTCAGGCCTGAAGAACTTGAATCGGGACTAAAATGGTACTGATTCGGCCCGGTGCGGTCAATGCCGAAGCTGTTTGCACCGCTCAAGAGCAACGCTTTGCGCTATTTGCCCGTTTGTAGTGCATGTCGGTTTGTAGATCCACGCAACTCATTGAAACAAAACGCCGGTTGACCTACTTCAGCGATGGCATGCATCGTGCTGCACCGCAATAGGGATCATTGTGGGGGAGCACGACATGAAATGGATCACGGCGATCATCAAACCGTTCACGCTGGACGATGTGCGCGAGGCGTTGAGCGAAGTGGGCGTGCAGGGGATGACAGTAACCGAGGTCAAGGGCTTCGGTCGCCAGCACGGACATACCGAGTTGTATCGCGGGGCCGAGTATGTGGTCGATTTCCTGCCCAAGCTGAAGATCGAGGTGGCGGTAGCTGACGATCGTCTGGAACACGCGATCGAGGCGATCAGCACCTCGGCCCGCACCGGCAAGATCGGCGACGGCAAGATCTTTGTCGGCGAACTCGAACAGGCCATCCGCATTCGCACGCAGGAGGTCGACGCCGATGCGCTCTAAGCGAACGATGCTCCCGATCTGCAGCGTCCTGGCGATCTGCGCCAGCCTCACCCTGCCGCTACCCGCCTTCGCACAGGCCACCCCTGCCCCCGCATTGAACAGTGGCGATACCGCCTGGATGATCGTCGCCAGCATGCTGGTGCTGATGATGACGATCCCGGGGGCAGCGCTGTTCTACGGCGGCATGGTGCGCGCCAAGAATCTGCTGTCGGTGATGATGCAGTGCTTTGCGATCACCGCGCTGGTGACCGTACTGTGGATGGTTTACGGCTACTCGCTGGCGTTCAGCACGGAGGGTATGCACGCCGGCGTCGTGAACTGGCATTCGATCGTCGGCGGCCTGGATCGCGTTCTGTTGTCGGGATTGACGCCGGCCTCGCAGTACCAGACGGTGCCGGAAAGCGTGTTCGTGATGTTCCAGCTGACGTTCGCGATCATCACGCCGGTACTGATCATCGGCGCGTTCGCCGAACGCATGAAGTTCAGCGCGATGCTGTGGTTCAGCGGACTCTGGCTCACGTTCGTCTATTTGCCGATGGCACACATGGTGTGGAGCGGGCCCGGTTCGCTGCTCGGCGATCTGGGCGTGCTTGATTTTGCCGGCGGCACGGTGGTGCACATCAATGCCGGTATAGCCGGCCTGGTTGCCTGCCTGGTGATCGGCAAGCGCATCGGTTATCCGCATACGGCGATGCCGCCGCACAACCTTGGCTACACCGTCATCGGCGCCAGCCTGCTGTGGCTGGGCTGGTTCGGTTTCAACGCCGGTTCGGCGGTCGCCGCCAATGGCAGCGCGGGCATGGCGATGCTGGTGACGCAGATCGCTACCGCCGCCGCCGCGATCGGCTGGGTCGCAGTCGAGTGGATCTCCCATAAGCGCGCCAGCGTGCTCGGCATCGCCTCGGGTGCGGTGGCCGGACTGGTGGCAGTGACGCCCGCCGCAGGCACGGCCGGTCCCGGCGGCGCACTGGTGCTGGGTCTGATTGCCGGCGCGGTGTGCTTCTTCAGCGCGACCAAACTCAAACGCCGATTCGGCTACGACGATACGCTGGACGTGTTCGGCGTACACGCGATTGCCGGCATCATCGGAGCCCTGCTGACCGGGCCGCTGGCGTCGCCGAAACTCGGCGGATTCGGCACGGTGACCTCGCTGTTCGGTCAGTTGTGGATTCAGGCCAAGGGCGTGGGTTTCACCATCGTGTGGAGCGCCGTGTTGAGTCTGGTGATCCTGAAGCTGCTTGATCGCACTATTGGACTGCGCGTGGATGCCGAGCAGGAACAGATCGGGCTGGATCTCGCCGAGCACGAGGAGCGGGCTTACAACTTGACGTGATCGGCGTGGCGCTCCGGTCTCGTGGCACAGGAGTCTGGTGGCACCCTGATAAGCTGTCCATGTTTTGTCAGTGACCGACTTCATGGACAGTATTCAAGACCGCGCCTCCGCCCGCCTTGCCTGGGCCCGTAGCATGCTCGGGGATCCCCGGCTGACGCTGGTATCCGCCTCGGAGGATGCCAGTTTCCGCAGCTACTGGCGCACGCAGCAGCCGGATCAGGGCCAAGGCCCGAGCTGGATCGTGATGGACTCGCCGCCGGCACAGGAGGATCCACGTCCGTGGCTGGAGATCGGCGCACGACTGTCTGCCGCAGGACTGCATGTGCCCGCTGTGCGCGCACATGATCTGCAACAGGGATTTCTGCTGATCGAGGACCTCGGCTCCCGGCTGTATCTGCCCGCCTTGAATGAAGGCACGGTCGATGCGTTGTATGGCGATGCGATGGAGGTGTTGCTGCGCATGCAATCCAGCGCAGACGTCACCGGCATGCAGCCGTACGACGAGGCGTTCCTGGAGCGCGAACTGGAGATCATGCCGGATTGGCTGCTGGCGAAGCATCTGGGTCATACGCTGGATCACGATGAACGGGATGTGCTGGACGCTGCGTTCGGTGTAATGCTGCACAGTGCGCTGGAACAGCCACGCTGCTTCGTGCATCGCGATTTTCACAGTCGCAACTTGCTGGTCGTCGGACAGAACAACCCCGGCGTCATAGATTTCCAGGGTGCGCTGCTCGGCCCGATCGCCTACGACCTCGCCTCGCTGTTGCGCGACTGCTACATCGTGTGGGACCCAACGCGCGTGGACCGTTGGGTCGATGATTATTATCTGCGCCTGCAGGCGGCGCAGTTGATTGATGCCACGATCGATCGCAAACGCTTCCAGCGCTGGTTCGACCTGATCGGGCTGCAACGGCATATCAAGGTACTCGGCCTGTTCTGCCGCCTTGGTTATCGCGACGGCAAGCTCGGCTACCTCGACGATCTGCCACGCGTGTATGACTACGTGATCAGCGTGGCAAGCCAATATCCCGAGCTCGCTGGGCTGGTTGCGCTGCTCAAACGCTGCGTGGGCGATCGCGATCTCAGCATCCCGGTGGCCGCATGAAGCATGCGTTGATTTTCGCCGCCGGTCTTGGCGAGCGCATGCGTCCACTCACCGACCACACGCCGAAGCCATTGCTGGAAGTTGGCGGCAAATCGTTGATCGTCTGGCATCTGGAAAAGCTGGCTGCGGCCGGCGTGCACTACGTGGTGATCAACACCTCACATCTGGCGGAACAATTCCCCGACACGCTTGGCGATGGGTCGCGCTGGGGCCTGCGCATCCGCTATGCGTACGAAGGCCCAACCCCGCTGGAAACCGGTGGCGGCATGTTGAATGCGCTGCCATTGCTGGGCACCGAACCGTTTATCGCGGTGAACGGCGATATCTGGACCGATGCCGATTTTGCGGCGCTACCTGCCGCGCCGATCGGCCTCGCGCATCTGCTACTGGTCGATAATCCGCCGCAGCATCCACACGGCGATTTCGTACTGGATGCACACGGGATCGTGCATGACGAAGGCACGCCGCGACTGACCTTCAGCGGGATCGGCGTCTATCGCCATGAAGTGCTGCGGGACTGGCAAGCGGTGATCGGCGACGCAAGCGGCGTGGAAGCAAAACCACCGCGCTTCAGGCTCGTCCCACTGCTGCGTGCCGCCATGGAAACAGGCGCAGTCAGTGGCAGCCACCATCACGGCGCATGGACCGACGTGGGCACCCCCGAACGGCTGGCACAGCTGGAAACCACACTCTCCCGATAGGCCCGCACCACCGGATCGAATCCGCAGCAGGCCCTGTGCGCGATCGTCGTACGGACCTCACAGCTGAACAGGCCTCACGTAGGTTGGGGTGAGCGTAGCGAAGCCCAACATCTCTGGGGATGCCCGAGGTACATGTTGGGCATCGCTACGCTCACCCCAACCTACGCGCTGGCGAGCGGTTATCGGCGAAGGCGTCGGTGTGGAAGCAAAACCACCGCGCTTCAGGCTCGTCCCGCTGCTGCGTGCAGCCATGGAAACAGGCGCAGTCAGTGGGTAGCCACCATCACGGCACATGGATCGACGTGGGCACTCCCGAGCGGCTGGCACAGCTGGAAACCACGCTCTCCCGGTAAGGTGAACCTCCGGATCGAATCCTCAGCATGCCCAGTGCGCGATCGTCGTTACGCGGCATCCAGACCATCGCGTAGGTTGGGGTGAGCGCAGCGATGCCCAACATCTCTGGGGATGCCCGAGGTACATGTCGGGCTTCGCTACGCTCACCCCAACCTACTTGCCAATATCGACGTCGCAGCCGTCTCGCTTTGCTCCTTCCCCTGCTCGCAGGGGGAGGTTGGGAGGGGGTGGCTTTTGATCTTGGGGCGAAGAGCGACCCCACCCCAGCCCTCCCCTGCGAGCAGGGGTGGGAGCACCGCAAAAAAAACGGCCCGGTCTCCACCGGGCCGTTCTTGTCAGCAAACTCAGCGCGCTTACGGGCGCCGGGCCAGCTCCGGGTTTTCCCGGGTTACCGGCATCAGATCCTTCTTCGATACGCCCAACCACAGCAGGATCGGGCTGGCGACGAAGATCGACGACAACGTGCCGACCACGATGCCGATCAGCATGGTGACGGCGAAGCCGTGCACTGCTGTGCCACCGAAGAAGAACAACGCACCCATCGCGATGCCGGTGAACAGCGACGTGATGATGGTTCGCGAAAGGGTGTTGTTGATCGAGCGATTGAGGATCTCCTCCGGCTCGGCCTTGCGCGCCGAGCGGAACAGTTCGCGGATGCGGTCGAACACCACCACCTTGTCGTTGATCGAGTAACCGATCACGGCCAGCACCGAAGCGAGCACGGTCAAGTCGAACTCGCGCTGCACCAGCGCCAGGATGCCCAGCGTCACCAGCACGTCGTGCACCTCAGTCGCCAATGCGGCAATCGCGAACCGGCGCTCGAAGCGGATCCACAGATAGAAGCCGATCCCGAGGATCACCAGCAACGCTGCGTAAATGCCATCCGTACGCAATTCCGTACCTACTTCGGCGCTGACGAAATCGCGGCTCTTGAGCTTGGCGTCCGCGCGCGCGACCTGCAGCATCTTGGTTACGTCCGTGGCGATGCGGTCAAGGTTGACCTTGCCGTCGGCCTGCGTGGCGCCTGGATCGTCCTTCGCCTGGAAGCGGATCGACACTTCACGGGTGCCGCCGAGGCTCTGCACGATGGCGTTCTCGACGCCGCCCTTGGCTAGCGCCACGCGCACATCGGCGATCTGTACCGGTTGGTCGTAGTCGACGACCAGCGAAACGCCACCGGTGAAATCCAGCCCGTAATTGAGTCCCTTGGCCGCGATCAGCACGACCGAGGCAATCATCAGGAACGCGGCGATCGCAATGCTGAACTTGCGCATGCCCAGGAACGGGATATTGCTGTTGTGATTGAAGATTTCCATGAGTTCTTGTTCCTCTTCAGACCGACAACGTCTTGAGCTTGCGGTGGCCATGGATCAGTGCGGTGAACGCGTGAGTCAACGTCACCGAGGTGAACAGCGAGGTCAGGATGCCGATCATCAAGGTAACGCCGAAACCCTTGATCGCGCCGGTACCCATCGTGGTCAGCGCCAGGGCGGCAATCAGGTGAGTGACGTTCGCATCGAGAATGGTCGACCACGCTTTCTCGTAACCGGCGCGAATCGCAGCGTGCGGCGTGGAACCGTTGCGCAGCTCTTCACGCACACGCTCGCAGATCAGCACGTTCGCATCGATCGCCATACCCAGTGTCAGCACGATACCGGCGACACCTGGCATGGTCAGCGTGACGCCGATCAACGACATCACCGCCACCAGGATCACCAAGTTGAAGAACAACGCGATATCGGCGACCAGGCCGAACAACTTGTAGTAGACCGCCGCCGCCAGCAGCACCAGTGCCAGGCCCAGCATGACCGCCTTGAAGCCCTTATCGATGTTGTCCTGACCGAGACTGGCACCGATCACGCGTTCTTCGACAATGTCCACCGGCGCCGCCAACGCACCACCCTTGAGCAGCAGGGCGAGATCAGAAGCTTCTTTCGGACTGCCCAGACCACTGGTCTCGAACTGTCGGCTGAAAGCACCCTGGATGGTCGCGTCATTGATCACGGTCTCGGTGATCTTCGGCGTGCGCACTTCCTTGCCGTCGACCATCTGGGTATCGACCACGCGCTCCACATACACCACCGCCATCGGCTTACCGATGTTGTCGTTGGTGAAGTCGCCCATCTTCTTGGCGCCAGCCGCGTTCAACGTGACATTGACGTTCGGTGTACCGCTGCGCGTGTCGGTACCGGAGGAAGCGTCAGTGAGCTCGTTGCCGGTAACGATGATTCGCTTGCTGACCAGGACCGGCGCATGCGTGCCGCGCATGTAGTAAAGGTTGGCATCCGGCGGAATGTTTCCGGTGCGCGCCGCGTCCTGTGCCGCCGGATCGTTGGGGTAGCCGATGCCCGCACGGTATTGCAGCGTGGCGGTAGCACCAATCAATTTCTTGGCCTCGGCCGGATCCTGCACACCAGCCAGCTCGACCACAATGCGGTTGTCGCCCTGCTGCTGGATCAGCGGTTCGGATACGCCCAGCGCATTGATGCGGTTGCGCAAGGTTTCCAGGTTCTGCGTGATCGTGCCCGAGGACAGCGTGCGCAGTTTTTCCGGTTTGATCACGGCATTCAGCACGAACCGATCGCTCGTGTTCGGGCCGTTCGACACATTGAGATCGGTGAACTCGTTGGCGATCGCATCCGAAGACTTGGCGCGGTCGTCAGCAGAATGCAGGATCACCGAGACACCCGTGCCATGCACAGCGTTGCGGGCGACCGATTCGTAATGGATGTTCTTGTCGCGCAGCAAGCTGCGGATGTCGTCGGCGTAGCTGTCTTCCTGCTTGTCGAGCACATCGTCCTGATCGACCTGCATCAGGAAGTGCACGCCACCCTGCAGATCCAGACCCAGCGGCATCGAACGCGCACCCACGGCGCGCAGCCAGGCGGGCACCGAGGATTGCAGCTTGAACGCGACCGTATAGCCGTCGCCCAGCGCCGTCCTTATCACGTCGGCGCCGCTCTTCTGCACATCCGAATTGGCGAACGTCGCCAGCAACTGGTCGCCCTGCACGATCACTTCGCCGGTCGCGATGTTCTGCTTGGCCAGCGCCGCCGTCACTTTCTGCTGAATCGACGAGTCGATCGGCGGGGCATCACGGTTGGCGGTGACCTGTACGGCCGGCGACGGGATAAACGCATTGGGCAACGCGTAGACGATGCCGAACAGCATCACCAGTGCTACCAGCGCGTACTTCCAGCGGGGGAAATCACTCATGCCTTGAATCCATCAAAGCCGCGGCACCAGGCCACGGCGGTAGTGACAATCGGGAGGTTGTCTCGCAAGAGGCGCCCTAAGTCGCGGGGCGCCATCTCCTGTTCGCTTTATCAAATTATCAAACGGACTTCAGCGAACCCTTGGGCAGCACTTGGGAAACCGCACCCTTCTGCACCTTGACCGTCACGTTGGTCGCGATTTCGACCGTGATGAAGGTCTCGCCCACTTCGTCCACGCGTCCGGCGATACCGCCATTGGTGACCACCTCATCGCCCTTGGACAAGCTGGAGATCAGCGCGCGATGCTCTTTCTGGCGCTTCATCTGCGGGCGGATCATCATGAAATACATCAGGGCGAACAGCAGGATCAACGGCCCGAAGGTCCACAATGGATTGCCTTGGGCGGGTGCCGCAGCAGCCTGGGCGATCACGAACGGGATCGGAAAACTCATCAGTTTGTCTCGCAAGTTATGGCGGCAGCAGGGATTTCAGCTGAACGCCCGATAAAAGATCGTCGATTATGCCACGCCCCCTCAGACCGTGCACGACGCCACGCGGCGCCCCAGGCCTGCCGGTTATTCACTATTGAGGGTCGTGATGCCCGTTGCAAGGCCCGTCCCACCAAGCCACGCAAACCAAGGCCTGTCCCGGCCGTGATCACGATAGCTGAGCGGGCGAATCCCAGGTCTTACCCGACGGTGGCGCCCTGCCTCTGCGCATAAAACCCGGCGACAAACGCATCGAGCGTGCCGCTGGCGATCGCCTCGCGCAGTCCGGCCATCAGCCGCTGGTAGTAGCGCAGGTTGTGGATCGTGGCGAGCTGGCTGCCGAGGATCTCGTTGCAGCGATCCAGATGCCTCAGGTAAGCCCGCGAAAAACCGTTAGTGCAGGCGTAGCAGTCGCAGCCTTCCTCGACCACCCGTGTGTCGGTGGCGAACTTCGCGTTGCGGATGCGCAGCGTGCCCTCGGCCGTGAACAGGAAGCCGTTGCGCGCATTGCGCGTCGGCATCACACAATCGAACATGTCGATGCCGCGACGCACCGCCTCGACGATGTCCTCCGGCCGGCCCACGCCCATCAGATAGCGGGGTTTGTCGGCGGGCAGCAGCGGCACCGTGAAATCCAGCGCGTGATTGCGCTCCGCTTCCGGCTCACCCACCGCCAAGCCCCCGACCGCATAGCCGTCGAAGCCAATGTTCACCAGCCCAGCGGCCGAGCGCTGGCGCAGGTTTTCGTAAACGCTGCCCTGCACGATGCCAAACAGCGCATTCGGATTCTTCAGGTCATCGAAACCACGCCGCGAGCGCTCGGCCCAACGCAGGCTCAACTCCATCGAGTCGCTGGCCACCTTCTCCGTAGCCGGGTACGGCGTGCACTCATCGAAGATCATCGCGACGTCCGAGTCCAGCACCTTCTGGATCTGCATCGACTCCTCCGGTGACAGGAACACCTTGGAGCCGTCGACCGGCGAGGCAAACGTCACGCCCTCCTCGGTGATCTTGCGCTTGTGCGCCAGCGAGAAAACCTGGAAACCGCCCGAGTCGGTGAGGATGGGTTTATCCCAACCGATGAACTTGTGCAGGCCACCGAACTTCTCGACGATCTCCAGCCCCGGCCGCAGAAACAGATGAAACGTGTTGCCCAGGATGATCTCGGCACCGACTTCGCGAATATCACGCGGCGTCATCGCCTTGACCGAACCATACGTGCCCACCGGCATAAACGCTGGAGTCTCCACCGTACCGCGGGCAAACGTGAGGCGACCGCGGCGCGCGGCGCCATCGGTGGCGAGGAGGTCAAATTGGAGGGAAGTCATCCGACCATTATCGCGTGTTTGGGGATTCTTCTGCGGGGAAGCGCCCCGAAAGCCTCTTTTGTCCAAGAGGGACTACCTGCGATCGTGGCGACAGCCTTTGCGAGATCGACTTCAGTCGAGATGCTCGTCGCGGTCCTGCTGTAGAGCACTCTGCCCCCTCTCCCCGCTGGGAAGAGGGCTGGGGTGAGGGGTCGGTGTTCGCGGGATCGCTGATTCTTCGTCACCCCTGCGAAGGCAGGGGCCCAGCGTCTTGGACGTGCATGGAGCTTTCCGAATGTCCTTCGACTCCGCTGCGCTACGCTCAGGACGAACGGTTCATACGTAGTGCTTGTGGGTCGGCTCAATAAAACTTTGTGCATCACACTGGCGCGCTCTCGCCTTTTTGCTTTCGCCTTCGTAGCCGCGCAGCGGCTGCGCACCGAGTGGCGCGCAGGACGCGCGCCGCTTTACCCGGGGCCCCTGTGCGGCGGTGAGGCGGGGTCGACAGGCCCGCAGGGGGATCGACATGGATGTCGATCCCTTTTCGCCAGGACAGGAGTCCTGTCGAAAAGCCCGGCCCCGGCTCACGGACTTGCCGGGCATGGATGCCCGGCAAGCGCCAAGCGGGGTGGCCTTCTCTTTGGGTTACTTTTCTCTTGGCCAGCAAGAGAAAAGTGACTCGCCCTCCGCAGGAGGACGAAACGCTCTGCAAGCGAAACAGCAGATGGCAGCAACGCCGCGGTAAGACAAAAGGGCTGGGCCCCTGCATTCGCAGTGGTGACGAAGAATCAGCGATCCCGCGAACACCGACCCCTCACCTCAATCCTCTCCCCAAAGGGAGAGGAAGCGAACGCAAGAAGCAAGAAGCTTCATTGGAGCTGGCAAGCATCCGAATCCTCACCCCAGCTCTCTCCCAAAGGGAGAGGGGGCAGAGCGCTTCACTCCCCCCGCGGCAAAATCAACATCGCATCGCCATACGAAAAGAAGCGATAGCGCTGCTCGACCGCGTGGCGATACGCGTCAAGCATGAACTCGCGTCCCGCTAGCGCCGATACCAGCATCAGCAGTGTCGATTGCGGCAGGTGGAAGTTGGTGAGCAGGCCGTCGATGCTGCTGAAGCGATAGCCTGGAAAGATGAAGATCTGCGTTTCGCCGGCAAACGGATGCAGTTCACCGTTTTTGCTGGCGCTTTCCAGCGCGCGTACCACGGTGGTGCCGACCGCAATCACACGACCGCCGGCAGCACGGGTGCGGCGAATCTGTTCGATCAGGCTGGCACCGACATTGAGCCACTCACGGTGCATCTGGTGATCTTTCAGATCATCCGCGCGCACCGGCTGAAACGTGCCGGCGCCGACGTGCAACGTGATGTAACCGAAATCGACCCCGCGCTCGCGCAGATCGGCCAGCATGGCCTCATCGAAATGCAGGCCGGCGGTCGGTGCGGCGACAGCGCCGGGCTCGCGCGCGAACACGGTCTGGTAGCGCTCCATGTCGCTGGCATCGGCATGCCGCTCGATGTACGGCGGCAAGGGCATTTCGCCGAGCTTGAGCAGTAATTTTTCCAGCGGCTCAGGCGCCTCGAAATGCAATCGGAAAAACCCCTCATCTCGCCCCAGCACGACAGCGTGGCTGCCATCGGCCAGCTCGATCCGCCCGCCCTCCTTTGGCTTCTTGCTGACGCCAAGCTGCACCGTGGCCTCGTGCGCACCGGTGACCCGCTCGATCAGGATCTCCACCGCGCCACCGGTGCTCTTGCGGCCATACAACCGCGCCGGCAATACGCGGGTGTCGTTGAATACCAGCAGGTCGCCAGGCCGCAGGAACTCGGGCAGCTCACGGAATAGCCGGTCCTGCTGTGTGCGCTCCGCGACATCAAGCAGCAGCAACCGGCTGGCCGATCGCTCGGGCAACGGCGCCTGCGCGATCAGTTCGGGCGGCAGTTCAAAATCGAAATCGGACTTCTTCAAGATCGGCTCGGCTGGCGCCCGTGGGCGACGGATAACGGCACATTATCCCGCAGTGGGCGCACGCGAGCATGTGCATGCCGTCGGGCCCTGGCGCGGCCATGAAGAGGGATTACAGCCAACCCTTCTGCCGCGCCATGCGATACGCCTCGATGCGGTTTGCGACGCCGAGCTTGCCGATCGCCTCGGAGAGGTAGTTGCGTACGGTGCCATGCGAAAGATTCAACTGCGTGGCGATGTCGCCAGCCGATTGACCCTCGCCGGCCAGGCGCAAAACCTGCCGTTCGCGATCATTCAGCGGATCGGCTTCCGACCATGCTTCCAGAGCCAGTTGGGGATCGATCGCGCGGCCACCCCGATGCACCGTGCGCAGCGCCTCGGCGAGATTCTCTGCCGGTGCATCCTTGAGCAGATAACCCGATACACCGGCATCCAGTGCACGCCGCAGAAACCCGGGCCGTGCGAACGTGGTGACGATGACCACCTTGATCGGCAATTCCTGGCGCTGAATGCGCTGCGCCAGCTCCAACCCCGTCAGTCCGGGCATCTCGATGTCGGTTACCAGCACGTCGGGCTTCAGACGTTGCAGCTCGCGCCACGCGATCTCACCGTCGGCGGCGGAGCCAAGTACCTCGATATCCGATTCGAGATTGAGCAGCGCAAACAATGCGCCGCGAACCATCGCCTGATCCTCGGCCAGCAAGACACGGATCATGCGGTGATTTCCTTGTGTCGACTGAAGTGTCCAGAGGATGTCACAACGTGGCCGCGCGTGGAAAACAGAGAGGGATTCATGCAACAGGTTGTCCGGGAGTCGTGCTTGTATGTGGCTCGGCGAGCGGCATCTCCAACGCCGATCGGGACGCTTCGACCAGTCGCAGAATCGGCACCGGAACCACCACTCGCAGCCGTGTTCCCTGGCCACGGGGTGACTCGATCGCAATTGTGCCTCCCAAGGCACCCACGCGTTCGCGGATACCGCTCAGGCCATTGCCGTCGTGGTCGATGCCGCCTCGGCCGTCATCGCTGATCTTCATGCATACGCCAGCGCGTTCGCGTGTCATTTCGACCTTTGCGGAACCCGCTCCGGCATGACGCGCAATATTCGTCACCGCCTCGCGCAATATCAACGAGAGCCCACGTTCGATATCGCCCGGCAGATCGGTGGGCGGGTGTCCGTAGTCAAAGTGAACCCACGACGATTCCAGCAGCAATCGCGCCGACGCCAGTTCCGCAGCGAGGTCGGTGGCACGGATACCGGTAACCGCGCTACGTACTTCCGCCAGCGCATGACGCGCCACCTTCTCGGCCTCTTCCACCTCACGCTTGGCCGCTTCGACATCCCGGTCAAACAGCTTGCGCGAGAGTTCAAGCTTGAGCGTAATCAGCGACAAAGTGTGACCGAGCAAGTCGTGTAGATCACGACCAATACGTTCGCGCTCGGCGGTAGCGGCGAGTCGACGCACTTCGTCATGCGAAAGACGAAGGGCGGCATCCTTCTCCTTGCTCACGTGTTCGATCGCCGTGATGGTGCTGATGACCAGGGCAGTTGCGGGAATGATCACCAGCAACGAGGGCGGATAGCCGATCCACCAGGCCAGTGCGACGAACACTCCATTCATCGACAGCAGCTTCACCACGTACACGCGAAACGGCGCGTTGCAGAAACGCAACATCACGCAACCGTAGACGAAGTAGCTCAAACCGCTCGCATACCAAGGCAGCAGGATCAAGCTCAACGCGGCCATGCCCAGCGGATAGAACTGCACCATGCGGCGCGGCGCCAGCTGCATCTTGGCGAACAACAGCAGGAACACCGGCAACGAGCCCAGCGTGAACAGCAACCAGCTCCGCGTGTAGCCGGCGACGCCATGGTCGAACAGCGGAGTGACAAAGATCCACATCAACCAAAGCAAGTGCACGCTATCGGCCCACGGCGACTTGCCACGCCGGATATCGTCGGCCACACCGGAATCCGGTGCTGGTGTAAACCATCGGGCAATGACGTCAGGGATCATGGAGCGGCTTTTCGCTGATGGATCGATGGGCACAGCATGCCACTTCAACCGTGCCGGCGCAGGCGCCGCGTCGCCAGGAGCAGGAACACCGCTGCGAATCCGAACAACACCAGTACGTGCGGCCATAGTGCCCCCTGCCGCATGCCCACGGCTGCCAGCGCCAGCTGGTCGAGGTGATAGCTGGGCCATACCGGCGCGACCTGCTGCAGGAACTTCGGCAGCATCGGCAGCGGAAACCACAGACCGGACATGAACGACATCGGCAAGTAGATCAACTGCAACATGCCCGGTGCGCCCTGCCCCTTGATCAAGGTGCCGACGAACATGCCCAGCGCACAAAATGGCAATACGCCAAGCGTGCCGGTCAGCAGCAACGCAACGATCTGAACCGGGGTCAGCGTCAAATGCGCCAGCAACAACGCCAACATCAGCAGCAACAGAATGACTACGGTGGCGGCAGCCATCGCCATCAGCATCTTGCCCAGCAGATAGGCACCCGGCGGCATCGGCAGCGCACGCTTGAATGTCAGCAACCCACCATCGCGCTCGAGCGCAAGCGACACACCGAAGCCGAATAGGCCCGGACTCATCACGCCGAATACGCCGTAGCTCGCGAGTAGAAAACGCCCTGCATCGGCGCCCTCCGACTTGGCCATCAGCACGCCAAACAGCAGATAGAACATCGCCGGAAAAAGCATGACCGGCAACATGAAGCTGGGAGCGCGCATATAGCGCAGGCACTCGCTGCGCGCCTCTTCAAGATAGGCGCCAAGCAGGCGACGTGGTGGCATATCGATGGTCGTTGCCGGTTGGGTAAAAGACATCGCGGTTTCCATCTCAGGCGGCCTCACGTTGATCGATATCCGGAGCCTGGTCAGCATCGCGGGTGAGTTCGGTGAATGCCTCGGCCAGACCGGCACGCTGCACTTCAAGCTCGCGTAGCTGCGTATCGGCATCCAGCAGGCGACGCACCACGATTTCAGCATCGGCCGTGGTGATATGCAGACGTTCGCCCTCCTGCCAGACCTCACTGACTTCAGGCCAGCCGCGTATCACCTCGACCGTCAACACACTGCGGCAGCGAATGCGCTTGAGCGCCACCCGCGCGCGCAGCGCCTCGACCGTGCTTTCGTGAATCATCCGACCGCGCGACATCACGCAGACGCGGTCGGCCAGCGCTTCGGCTTCTTCCAGATAATGCGTGGTCAGCAGGACCGAGCAGCCTTCCGCGAGCAGCTGACGGATCGCCACCCATAATTTCTGTCGCGTCTCGATATCCATGCCCACGGTGGGCTCGTCCAGAAACAGCAGTTCGGGGCGACCACACAGCGCCAGCGCAAACTGCACCCGCCGTTGCTGGCCGCCGGACAGTTTCGCGTAAGGCCGCTTGAGCAGATCGGTGACGCCGGCCAGCGCCGCCGTTTCGCCGAGTTCGCGTGGGTTCGGGTAATAGCTGGCCGTCAACCTCAGCAATTCGCCTACCCGCAGCGTCGGCGGCAAGGCGGCGTCCTGCAGCATGACGCCGATGCGCCGACGTGCCTGGATCTGCTGCGGATCATGCCCGAACAGCTCGACCGTGCCTGAATCGGCGCGGATCAGTCCCAACATCAGGCCGATCGCCGTGGTTTTGCCGGCACCATTGGGCCCCAGCAGGGCGAGCAGCTCGCCACGTCGCACCACGAGATCGGCGCCATCCAGCGCAGTAAGCCGGCCATAGCGTTTGACGGCACCGTCCAGGCGGGCGACAGCAGGGCTGGAAAGCATCATGGGAACCTCCTTGAATGCCGTTCATCCTGCGCGGTGCAAGGGCTTGCTGGCAGTCGCCGGCGTCAGTCATCGGGGGTGACAGCCGTCATCCGGCGCCGGGACACGGGGTTACGGCGGCGCGCGCCGCAAGGTATCCTGTGAGGGATCAGGCCGCCTTTGGCGGCTCAGAAGCATCTGAAAACATTGAGGAAGCGCCGCATCATCCCGCGTTTCCAGCAACACATTCACTACCTTCCGCAAGCCCGGCAACGCATGCCGGCTGACGGATCCACGGAGAAGCCATCATGGGCGTGATCAATCAGTTGCGCGAACTGCGCGAATTCGGCGGCAAGCCCCGGACCACAGGTCTGGACGATGCCAGCATCGAGCGCATGGCGGCCAACGACACCCTGCTGGTTCAGGCGATCGGCGAAGCCGTGGCGCGCCATCGCGAGCTGCGTGCCGACCTGGCAGATTTCCTCAAGCTGGATGAAGTGGATCAACTTGCCCAGGTGCAGGCCGGTTTCGTCAATTTCTACCCGGACGACGCGATCAATCCGTACCTCTCGGCCACCGCGCGCGGGCCGTGGGTCATCACGCTGAAGGGTGCCGTGGTACACGACAACGGCGGCTACGGCATGCTCGGCTTTGGCCATAACGACCCGGCGATCCTCGACGTGCTGAGCCGCCCGCAGGTGATGGCGAACGTGATGTCGCCCAGCATCTCGCAATTGCGCTTCAGCCGCGCGCTGGACAAGGAGCTGGGCCACACCCGTGGCGGCAGCCCGTATACCCGTTATCTGTGCCTGAACTCCGGCTCCGAATCGGTCTCGCTGGCCTGCCGCATCGCAGACGTCAACGCGAAGACGATGACCGACGTCGGTGGTCGCTATGCCGGCCGCACGATCAAGCGGCTCGCGGTGAAGGGTGCGTTCCACGGTCGCACCGACAAGCCCGCGCTGTATTCAGACTCCAGCCGCAAGACCTATCAGCAGCACCTTGCCAGCTACCGGCACGAAGACACCCTGCTCACCGTGACGCCGTATGACATCGCGCAGCTGGAAGCGGTGTTTGCCGATGCCGACAAGCACGGCTGGTTCATCGAGGCGATGTTCCTGGAGCCGGTGATGGGCGAAGGCGACCCGGGTCGCGCAGTGACGCCGGAGTTCTACAAGGCGGCGCGCGCACTGACCGAAGCGCACGGCACCTTGTTGCTGATCGATTCGATCCAGGCTGGCCTGCGCGCGCACGGCGTGCTGTCGATCACCGACTATCCGGGCTTCGAGAGCCTGCCCGCGCCGGACATGGAAACCTTCTCCAAGGCGCTCAATGCCGGCCAGTATCCGCTCTCGGTGCTGGCAGTCAGCGCGCGCACCGCCGGGCTGTACCGCAAGGGCATCTACGGCAATACCATGACCGCGAACCCGCGCGCGCTCGACGTAGCGCTGGTCACGATGGACCAGCTGACCGACGCCGTGCGCAGCAACATCCGTGAACGCGGCAAGGAGTTCGTCGACAAGCTCAACGCGCTGAAGAACGAACTGGGCGGCCTGATCACCAAGGTGCAGGGCACCGGCCTGCTGTTCTCCTGTGAGCTGGCGCCGGAATACAAGTGCTACGGCGCTGACTCGACCGAGGAGTACATGCGTGAGCGGGGCGTCGGCGTGATCCATGGCGGCGTCAACTCGCTGCGCTTTACCCCGCATTTCAACGTCACCAGCGCCGAAGTGGACCTGGTGGTGGCGAACCTGCGCAAGGCGCTGCTGGAAGGCCCACGCAAAGCCAAGGCCGAGGCAGCCTGAAACCTCCGGGTTCGACCTGATCCATCCACGGCAACGCGGCCCATGCTGCGTTGCCGTAGATGAATACGACTTGCATCGACACTTTCGTGATATCCCACGACGGCCGCCGGGCGGCATAGACTGGCGGCGCCGGCAGCTGCCGGTCACCATGGGAGGGTTCAACGATGTCGATGTCATTACGTCTGCTTGCCATCAGTGCCGCTTTCGCATTCGCCGGCGCCGCCTTTGCGGCAACGCCGCAGGCCAGTACGACCGCCCCGGCCAAGACACTCACCCCGTCGCAACAGCACATGGCCGACTGCAGCCATCAGAACGCTGGCAAGAAAGGTGACGACTACAAGAATGCCGTCAGTGCCTGCATGAAGGGCGACACCGCCAGCACCGCTCCGACCAAGACCCTCACCCCGGCGCAGCAGCGCATGGCCGACTGCAATCATCAGAACGCCGGCAAGACCGGTGCCGACTACAAGAGTGCGGTCAGTGCCTGCATGAAGACCCACTGATCCGATAGCCATCGCAACAAGGGCTTTGAAGTCTTGCGCACGCAGGGCGCCGCCGAACCGGGCGGCGCCCTTTTCTTTTGCGGCTATGCTGGTGACAGCCCACTCGGCAGGCCGCCATGAAGATAGTCGAAGTCCGTCACCCGCTGATCCAGCACAAGCTCGGCCTGATGCGCCGTGCCGGTATCAGCACCAAGGAATTCCGCGAACTGGCCTCCGAGGTCGCCGCGTTGCTTACTTACGAAGCGACCAAGGATCTGGAAACCGTCGAGGAGCAGATCAATGGCTGGGCAGGCCCGTTGCAGGTGCACCGGATTAAAGGCAAGAAGATCACCATCGTGCCGATCCTGCGCGCGGGGCTGGGCATGTTGCCTGGCGTACTCGACATGATCCCGTCGGCCAAGGTCAGCGTGGTCGGCGTGCAGCGCGATGAAAAAACGCTGCAACCGATCGCCTACTACGAAAAACTCAGCGGCCGCATGGACGAGCGCATCGCGCTGATCGTCGACCCGATGCTGGCCACCGCCGGCACCCTGATCGCTGCCGTCGACATGCTGAAAGCGTCTGGCTGCAAACGCATCAAGGGGTTGTTCCTGGTGGCCGCGCCGGAAGGTCTCAGGCGCATCGAGGCAGCGCATCCGGATATCGAGATCTACACCGCTGCGATCGACGAACGCTTGAACGAACACGGCTATATCTTGCCCGGGCTCGGCGATGCTGGCGACAAGATTTTCGGCACCAAGCTGTTGCCGCCGACTGACTAGTTCCCTCGCTTCAGCTTTCCGTCACCCAATCATCGCGGCATCGGCACTGGGTTCCTGCCTTTCGGGTTGCCTCCCGAGTTGCCTCGAACTCCCACCTTCGTCATTCCTGCGTAGGCAGAAGGCGCTTTTCAACAGCGAAGCTGGTCAACCCAGTCGCTCTGGATCCGGCATTTGCTCCCGCTCTAGATCCAGCTACTGCAAACGGCAAAGGGCACGGGGTCCTGCCTTCAGGATTGACGAGAGTGGGTGGTCCCGCGAGCACCCGAACCCTCACCCCAGCCCTCTCCCGAAGGGAGAGGGGGTCGAGCGCGGTAAGGCGCTGGGGCTCGCACCGGCCGTAGCCAAGGGAACGAGGATGCCAAGCTCTAGCTAGCGACCGAAACGATCCGTCGCTTCCAGCAGCTCATGCATGATGCCCGGCTCGAACGCCGAATGACCGGCGTCCTGCACGATGCGTAGATCCGCCTCAGGCCATGCACGATGCAGATCCCATGCGCTGCGCATCGGACAGACCACGTCGTAACGGCCCTGCACGATCACTGTGGGAATCGCACGAATGCGCTCGACGTTGCGCAGCAGCTGGTCGTCGTGTTCGAAGAAGCCGCCATTGACGAAGTAGTGGCACTCGATCCGCGCGAATGCCAGCGCGAATTCATCTTCACCGCTGGACGCGATATGCGAAGTGTCCTGCCACAGAAAACTGGTGGCCCCTTCCCAAACCGACCAGGCGCGTGCGGCTTCGCTGCGCGTTTGCGCGTCGTCACCGGTGAGGCGGCGGTAGTAGGCGCTCATCAGATCGCCCTGCTCCGCTTCCGGAATCGCGTCGAGATAGGTTTCCCACGCGTCCGGATACAGCGCATCGCAACCCTTCTGGTAGAACCATTCCAGCTCCCAGCGGCGCAGCATGAAGATGCCTCGCAGCACCAGTTCGGTCACCTTGCCCGGATGTGTCTGGGCATAGGCGAGTGCCAGCGTGGAGCCCCACGAACCGCCGAATACCTGCCAGCGATCGATCGCCAGCTGCTCACGCAGCCGTTCAATATCCGCGACCAGATCCCAGGTGGTGTTGTCGGTCAGTTCCGCATGCGGGGTGGATTTGCCGCATCCACGCTGGTCAAACAGCACGATGCGATAGACGGCCGGATCGAAGAAGCGCCGGCACTTCGCATTGGTGCCGCCACCTGGGCCACCGTGCAAAAACACCACCGGCTTGCCGTTCGGGTTGCCGCTCTGCTCGTAGTAAAGCGTGTGCAGTGCGGAAACCTTGAGAAAGCCGCTGTCGAAGGGCTCGATCTCGGGATACAGCGAACGCAGTGGCGACGACATGATGGATCTTCCAGAAGACAGACAAGCCGATAAGGCTAGCACGGGGCCGGCTTGCCGGGCCCGCCGCGATTCGCCCTCAGTCGCTCACAAACAGTTTGCCGGGATTGAGGATGCCGTTCGGATCAAACACTTTTCGCACGCCGTGCATCAGGGCAATTTCCGCCACGCTGCGAGTGCTTTCCAGATACGCCCGCTTGACCAGACCAATACCGTGCTCAGCCGAAATGCTGCCGTCGTGGCGCTGCAAGGTCGCTGCCAGCAGTTTGGTGACGTGCTCGCACTGGCTGATGAATGTCGTTTCGGACACTCCGTCCGGCGGCAGCACATTGATGTGCAGATTGCCGTCGCCGATATGGCCAAACCAGACCACTTCAATATGCGGATATTCGCGGGTCAACAACGCTGACATCTCGTGCAGGAAAGCCGGCACCGCGCTGATCCGCACCGACACGTCATTCTTGTAGGGTCGCCGCGGCGCCAGGCTTTCGGTAATGCCTTCGCGCAGCCGCCACAGTGCGGCTGCCTGGGCTTCGCTTTGCGCAATGACTCCGTCGCTGACCCAGGCTTGCTCCAAGGCATGCTCGAACGCCGCCAGCGCGACCTCCTGCGCCTGCTCGTCGGCCGCATCGAACTCGGTAACGACGTAATACGGATAGTCACCATCGATGGCCCGCTGCGCGCCATGCGCGATCACGTGCCTCAGCGCGTGATCGGTGAAGAACTCGAACGCCTGCAGCGTCAGCCGCTCGCGGAACAGCGCAAACACCCGCATCAGCGCGTCCATGTCCGGCAACGCCAGCAGCATGACCTGTGACGGCGGTGGCGGATCGGTGAGTTTCAACGCCGCCTCCACCACGATGCCCAGCGTCCCCTCCGAGCCAATCATCAACTGGCGGAAATCGTAGCCGCTGGAATTCTTGATCAGCGCGCGATTGAGCTCGAGCAGTTCGCCATTGCCAGCCACTACCTTTAAGCCGGCTATCCACTCGCGCGTGTTGCCGTAGCGAATCACCCGGATGCCGCCCGCATTCGTGGCTATGTTGCCGCCGATCGAACACGAGCCGCGCGCAGCGAAATCAACCGGGTAGAGCAGCCCATGCCCGCGCGCTGCATCGTGGACTGCTTGCAAGCTGATGCCCGTCTGCACGGTAAGGATGCGATCCACGGCGTTGAAATCCAGCACGCGGTTCATCCGTTCCAGACTCAGCACCAACTCGCCATGGGCCGCCACCGCGCCGCCGGACAAACCGGTACGGCCGCCCGACGGCACGATCGCCACGCGGTGTTCGTTGGCCCAACGAACGATCGCCTGCACTTCCCCGACACTGCCCGGCAGCGCGATCGCCAGAGGTGCCGGCGTCCAGCGGCGGGTCCAGTCGCGGCCGTAATATTCCAGATCACCCGGCGCAGTGAGCAGGCGCAGGTCAGGCAGGCATCGGGTCAGTTCGGCAAGACGCGCGTCGAGCATGTTGGGCTCCAGGAGGTTCACTCAGCCTGCCAGTCGCATGACGCCGAGTCCAGTGCTGCAGCGCCGCAAATTGTTGCCAGCTCTGGCATAGTTAGATCCCATCCTTCAGCACCCTCAATCCAGGCCACCGCATGCAGACCTCCTACCCCCGCCAAGACATCAAGGTATTGCTGCTGGAAGGCGTCAGTGCCAGCGCGGTCGAGAGTTTCAAGCGTGCCGGCTACAGCCATGTCGAGCTGCATGCGACGGCACTGCCGGAGGCCGAGCTCAAGGCTCGCATTGCCGATGCGCACATCGTCGGCATCCGCTCCCGCACGCAGCTCAGCGAAGACGTGCTGACGCAGGCCAAGCGACTGATCGCGGTGGGCTGCTTCTGCATCGGCACCAATCAGGTGGATCTGACGGCGGCCAGGAAGCTCGGCGTGCCGGTGTTCAACGCGCCCTACTCCAATACCCGCAGCGTCGCCGAGCTGGTGATTGCCGAGGCGATCATGTTGCTGCGTGGGATCCCGCAGAAAAACGCGCTATGCCATCGCGGCGGCTGGACGAAATCGGCAAGCGGCAGCTTCGAGACGCGCGACAAGGTGCTCGGCATCGTTGGCTATGGCCATATCGGCACACAGGTCGGCGTGCTGGCCGAGGGCCTCGGCATGCGGGTGATCTTCCACGACATCGAAACCAAGCTGTCGCTTGGCAATGCGCGCGCGGTTTCCAGCCTGGACGAGTTGCTGGAACGCGCCGACGTGGTCACCCTGCATGTGCCGGAAACTCCCGCCACGCAGATGATGATACGGCGCGAGCAGCTGGCGAAGATGCGTGCCGGCGCGATGTTGATCAACGCGTCGCGCGGCAGCGTGGTGGATATCGACGCGCTGGCCGCTGCACTGCGCGACGGCCATCTGGCCGGTGCCGCCGTAGATGTCTTCCCGGTCGAACCCAAAGGCAACGACGACGCCTTCGTCTCGCCATTGCTCGGCATGGACAACGTCATCCTCACACCACACATCGGCGGCAGCACCCTTGAAGCGCAGGACAACATCGGCATCGAGGTCGCCAGCAAGCTGATCCGCTACAGCGACAATGGCTCGACTCTGTCGGCGGTGAATTTCCCCGAAGCGACCCTGCCCGAGCACCCGCACAGCCGTCGCCTGCTGCACATCCATCGCAACGTGCCGGGCATGCTGTCGCGCATCAACGAACTGTTCTCGGCCGGCAATATCAATATCGACGCGCAGTTCCTGCAGACCGATGCCGAAGTGGGCTACGTGGTGATCGACGTTACTGCCGATACGACGCAGGCCACGGCGCTGAAGGAAAAGCTGGCCGCGATCCCGGGCACGCTACGCACTCGCGTGCTGTATTGACGGAGTGCCAGGCCGACCATGCGCCGCCGATGTCGGCGAAGCATGGTCGGCGTCGCAATCACACCGACGTCGAAGAACGCCGTGGTTTGTCGCTGACCGTTGCGGTCTTTTTCGCGGGTACCTTCTTCGTTGCCTGCACCTTCTTTGCTGCTTCCGGTTTGCCGGCACCGGCTACCTTGCGTGAGCCGGCGGTGTTACCGGATAGGTGACGCTGCTCCAGGCGATGCTGTTCGCGGAATGCGGCAGCATAGGCCTTCAGTTCGCCCTTGAGGTTCGCACCGAGACCCGGGTCGCCATCGATGTGCTCAAGCATCCGCCGCATCAGGTCATAGTCGTGATAATCGCGATAAGGCTTCAGGTCCAGATCCGCCGGCACCTTGGTCAGACGCTCGTCGCCAATCGACTTCACATACTTCTGCATGAAACGATCGTAGGCCGCCCAGGTGATGCGCTCGGCATTGACCGCCGCCTCTTCGGCACGGGTGGCAATCTGGTGGGCATGCAGGTAGTGCAGGCCGAGTTGATCGATAAGCGTCTTCTCGACTTCCTCGTGCAGAATCAAAAACCGGTCCACATCCACCGTACGACCGCGGAACACGAAGCTTTTCGGCAGATGACGATCGATGTAGATGGTCTTGCCGTCAACGCTGTAGCCGGCGAGATAAGGGATGTCATGATCGCGATCGAGATTCTTGACCCGGCGCAAGATGGCATCGAGGGCTCGGTCCAGCATTAGCGCCGAGACGAACCAGTCGGGAGCCTTCAACTTCGTGTGCGGCGCATTCGGATGACAGCTATTCGGCATGGCAACAGCTCCAGTGCGTGGGGAAAATCCTTCGAATGCGCACGCTGCATCGACGCTGCCCTTCAGCCTCGCCCACCGCGCCGCCGACTCACGCATAGAGCCTAGCGCCACGGGCACCTGTACCGCCATCAAGCTGAAGATGGGCGCAACTTGGGTGACATGGGCCATTTCAATTTTGTGGCTCATGAACGTCTTGAGGAGGTGGTGGCGGAAGTCATGGTCCGGTCCCCACAACCATGACGGCCGAGCAGACGGAACTGGATCGCCGGCCAGTCAGAACGACTCAACCTGACCCAGCTTCCCCGTCAAAAGCTTGCGAGATAAAAAGTGCCCGCCAACGTAAATGCGCCCTCTTCAATCTACCCGTCCTTTTTGCACGAACAGATCACTGCGTGGCAAAAGATCTTCATCCCTACCCCGCCGGTCGAAATCAGTTCTCACCACAAGGAAATAAATCAGTCCGCGCGAAAAGCTCGCCAGGATATTTTCCCCACGCGCACGAGAGACATGACCTGTTTCCTCGATGAAATCGATGCGCACCAGCAAGGCTGATTCCCGGGATGACAGCCGCTTGGCCGAAGCGATATCGGTCCTGGTTCGTTTGCCGCAAAAAACGAAACGGCGCCCAAGGGCGCCGTTTCAATGATGCATTTCCGAATTGGTCGGGGCGGCGGGATTCGAACCCACGACCCTCTGCCCCCCAGGCAGATGCGCTACCAGGCTGCGCTACGCCCCGACGATTCGCGAACCCGGGATTCTAGCAGCTTCGGCACGTATGCCGGAAGCATTCAACGACGCAACAGCGTCAGTACTTCTTCCAGCTCCATCCGGACCTGACGCACGATCTGGTGCGACATGCTCGCTTCCATCCGCGCCTGTGGGCCTTCCAGCCGCGCACGCGCGCCGGTGATGGTGAAGCCCTCGTCGTACAGCAGCGAACGGATCTGCCGGATCATCAGCACGTCATGGCGCTGGTAGTAGCGGCGGTTGCCGCGACGCTTCACCGGATTGAGCGCGGGGAATTCCTGCTCCCAGTAACGCAGCACATGGGGCTTCACACCGCACAACTCGCCCACCTCACCAATGGTGAAGTAGCGCTTGGCCGGAATGGCGGACAGTTCGGTGTTATTCCCTTGGTCCAGCATAGCCCTCGACTCTTACCTTGAGTTTTTGTCCTGGTCGGAACGTCACCACACGCCGTGCTGAGATTGGAATCTCCTCACCGGTTTTCGGGTTACGCCCCGGTCGCTGGCTTTTCAGCCTCAGATCAAAATTGCCGAAACCGGACAGCTTGACCTGTTCCCCATTTTCCAACGCCTCGCGAACCACCTCAAAATAGGCGTCCACGAATTCCTTGGCCTCACGCTTGTTGAGACCCACGTCGAGGAAAAGCCGCTCGGCCATTTCCGCCTTGGTCAGCGCCATCTCATCCTCGCAGCTTTGCCTTGCATGTCTGCTCCAACGCAGCGATTGCTTCCCGTACGCATCTATCCGCGTCGTCGTCAGTAAGGGTGCGTGAAGCGTCCTGTAAAATCAAGCCCATAGCGAGACTTTTTCGGCCCACTTCGACCCCCTTGCCGCTATAACGGTCGAACAGCCGCAGTTCTTTCAGCCGCTCACCCAAACTGTTGCGTACGGTTTGCTCAACCTGTGACCAGCTGACCTCTTCCGGCAGGTCCATGGCGATGTCGCGGCGCACCATGGGGAAACGCGGAACCGCCTGGGCGTTCGGCAGGCGACGCGCCAACAGCGGCTCCAGCGCCAGCTCCAGCACGTGCACATCGGCGCCCAGATCCAGCGCCTTGGCCAATTGCGGGTGCAGCGCGCCCAGATAACCCACCGTTTCGCCGTCGCGTGCCACGCGCGCGCCGCGGCCCGGATGCAGCCAGGCTGGCAGGCTATCGGAATGCACCGACCAGCGCTGCGGCTCTCCACCCCAGGCGATCAGGGCATCAAAATCACCCTTGAGGTCGTGGAAATCCAGCGCACGGGCCGGCTCGCCCCATTGCTCGGCACGGGCATTGCCAGAAGCGACGATCGCCAAACTCGGCGTCTCGACTGGCGGATTGCCTGCCTCGAATACCCTTGCCACTTCGAACAATCGCACGCGCTCCTGCTGGCGTGCACGGTTGTGCCGAAGCGCCTCGATCAGACCCGGCAGCAGCGACGGCCGCATCACCGCCAGATCAGCCGACAACGGGTTGGCCAGCGGCACCAGTCGTTCGATGAAACCCCACCGCGTCAGCAACTCCGCTGCCACGAAGGACAGATTCACTGCCTCGTAATAGCCGCGGGCGGCCAGCTGTTCGCGCAGCGCGAGTTCGTTGATGCGCGCCTCAGGCTCGATCGTCAGCGTGAGTGCGCCGGTCGGCGTGTGTGTGGGGATGTTGTCGTAACCGAAGATGCGCGCGACCTCTTCGATCAGGTCTTCCTCGCGCTCGATATCGAAGCGGCTGCTCGGTGCCGTGATCTGCCAGCCATCTGCCTGGGGCTCTACCTGCATCCCCAGCGCGGTGAAGATGCGCGCCACTTCGGTGTCGGCGACGTCCACGCCCAGCACACGTTTGAGGCGCGCACGACGCAGCTTCACCGCTGCGGGCTTCGGCAGGTCGGCGAGATGCTCCGCCACCAGCACCGGCCCGGCATGGCCGCCAGCAATCGACAGCAACAACTCGGTGGCACGCTCCAATGCACGGCGCGGGAGCTCGGGATCGACGCCGCGCTCGAAGCGATGCGACGCATCGGTATGCATGCCGAGCTTGCGTGCACGGCCCATGATCGCGGCGGGCGCGAAATGCGCGGATTCCAGGAAGATATTCCGGGTGGCGTCGGTGACCCGCGAGTCGAAGCCGCCCATCACACCGGCTACCGCCAGCGCCTTGTGCTCGTCGGCGATCAGCACGAAGCCTTCGTCGAGCTTGGCCTCGCTGCCGTCGAGCAACTTCAAAGTTTCGCCGGCTCCTGCATGGCGCACCACGATGTCACCCTGCAGCGTGTCGTTGTCGAACGCATGCAGCGGCTGACCCAGTTCCAGCATGACGTAGTTGGTGATGTCCACCACCGCGCTGATCGGGCGCAGGCCAGCACGACGCAGGCGCTCCTTCAACCACAGCGGAGTACGCGCGGCAGGATCGATGCCTTCGACGATGCGGCCGAGATAACGCGGTGCGTCCTTGCCCGCCTGTAGTTGGATGCCGCGCTTCGCCTCGCTCGTTACCAGCGCGGCAGCCTGCACCGGCACTTTCACCGCGCTACCGAACAGTGCAGCGACATCGTGTGCCAGGCCCACCAAACCCAGGCAATCGGGACGATTCGGGGTGAGTTTCAATTCGATGCTGGCATCTGGCAGCCCCAGGTAGTCAGCCAGCGACTGGCCGACTGGCGCGTCGAGCGGCAACTCGAGCAGGCCGGAGGCATCGGCATCGATACCCAGCTCCTTCGCCGAGCACAGCATGCCGAACGACTCGACACCACGCAGCTTGGCCGCCTTGATCGACATACCGCCAGGCAGACTCGCGCCCACCGTCGCCAGCGGTACCTTGATGCCTACGCGAGCATTTGGCGCGCCACAGACGATCTGCAACAGCTCTCCCTGGCCCGCATTCACTTTGCACACCTGCAGGCGATCCGCTTCAGGATGCTTTTCGGCGGCGACAATCTCGGCCACCACCACTCCGGCCAGGCCTTCACCCAGCACGGTCAGTTCTTCCACTTCCAGCCCCGCCATCGTCAGCGCGTGGGCCAGTGCGGCGCGATCAGCCTTGATCTCGACCAGTTCGCGCAGCCAGTTTTCAGAGAATTTCATCGGTTTCTCACTTTGTTCGCGGGGCAAGAGACGAGTAGCGACAGCGCCAAAATCGATGAACGCGCTAACCTGCGGACTTGCGCCCTCGCTACTCGCCCCTCGTCCCTGCTCTCAGGCAAACTGCTTCAAGAAGCGCAGGTCGTTCTCGAAGAACGCGCGCAGATCGGACACGCCGTAACGCAGCATCGCGAAGCGCTCTACGCCCAGGCCGAAGGCGAAGCCGGTGTAGCGCTCCGGATCGATGCCGCAGTTTGCCAGCACGTTGGGATGCACCATGCCGCAGCCGAGTACTTCGAGCCAGCGCGTACTGCCGTCCTCTGCATCCCATCGAATATCCACCTCAGCCGATGGCTCGGTGAACGGAAAATAGCTGGGGCGGAAACGCATTTCGAAATCGCGCTCGAAGAACGCGCGGATGAACTCCGCAAGCGTGCCTTTCAAGTCGGCGAAACTCGATGTCTCGTCGACCAGCAAGCCCTCGATCTGATGGAACATCGGCGAGTGGGTTTGATCGGAATCGCTGCGATAGACCTTTCCCGGAGCGATGATGCGAATTGGCGGCTGGCGCCCCTGCATCGCACGGATCTGCACCGGCGAGGTATGCGTGCGCAACAGTCGGCCGTCGCCGAAATAGAACGTATCGTGCATCGCGCGCGCCGGATGGTGCGGCGGAAAATTCAGCGCCTCGAAGTTGTGCCAGTCGTCCTCGATTTCCGGACCGTCGGCGCGCTGGTAACCAAGCCGCGCAAAGATCGAAGTGATGCGCTCGAGCGCACGAGTGATCGGATGGATACCACCGCGCTCGCCATCACGCCCAGGCAGGCTGATGTCGAGCTTCTCGGAGGCCAGCCTCCGGTTCAACTCGGCCTGCTCCAGGTCTTGCTTGCGCACGGCCAGAGCATCGGCCAGGCGATCCTTGACCCGATTGACCTCGGCTCCGCGCGCCTTGCGCTCGTCCGGCGCGAGCGCACCGAGCGCCTTCAGCGCGGCAGTGATGATGCCGCTCTTGCCCAACAGACCCACGCGCAGCGCATCGAGCGACTCCAGCGTGTCTGCTTTCTCGACTTCGGCCAGCGCCTGCGCGGCGCGGCTTTCCAGGTCGTCCATCGATGCGACTCCGACTTGCTGCCTGATTGAACGGATTGACGAATGCCCCAACGCAAAGCGGGGAGGAGGCTGTGGCCTCCTCCCCGCTTGCTTTACATCATATCGTGCTGGCGCGAGCGCCCGACGATCAAGCGGCCAGACTGGCCTTGGCCTTCTCGGCGATCACTTCAAACGCCTTGATGTCATGCACGGCGATGTCGGCCAGGACCTTGCGGTCAACCGTGATGCCGGCCTTGCTCAGGCCATTGATCAGGCGGCTGTAGGACAGACCGAACATGCGCGCAGCGGCGTTGATACGGACGATCCACAGAGCGCGGAACTGACGCTTGCGCTGCTTGCGGCCGATGTAGGCGTACTGGCCAGCCTTGATGACGGCCTGGTTGGCAACGCGGAAGACCTTGCGGCGGGCGTTGTAATAGCCCTTGGCACGACCGATAACTTTTTTGTGACGACGACGGGCGGTAACGCCACGCTTTACACGAGCCATGGTTTATCTCCTCGTCTTACAAGTACGGCAACATGCGCGCTACACCCTTGGTGTCGCACGCTTTCAGATGATTCGGTGCACGCAGACCGCGCTTACGCTTGGTCGACTTCTTGGTCAGGATGTGTGACTTGAAGGCGTGGCCGCACTTGATTTTACCCGACGCGGTCTTGCGAAAACGCTTCGCAGCCGCCCGGTTGGTCTTGATCTTGGGCATGACAATGATCCCTGCTTGGGGCTTGCCGTCAAAAGGCAGCTCCGGTTTCTGACTGATCTGGCGGCGATCCGAAGATCACGCTTTCCGTCCTGCCACGATCGGTTCACGACCCGTCCGTGTGGGTCGAACCCGTAATTATACGGGTTCATAAGACCCAATGCCAGCACGTAGTGCTGACCTTCGCCTCATCTCCCCTCGGGAGAGGATTGAGGTGAGGGTGCGGGGCTTGCACGAAACGCTCTGGGGCTCATGGCAAGCCCCGAACCCTCACCCCAGCCCTCTCCCACAGGGAAAGGGGGCAGAAGCGAGGGTTAAAGCAGCCTTACTGCTTCTTCTTCGGCCCGATCATCATGACCATCTGACGGCCTTCCAGGCGCGGAAACGACTCGATCTGGCCGTTCTCGCCCACGTCTTCCTGGATCTTCTTGGCCAGATTCTGGCCCAGATCCTGGTGCGACATCTCGCGACCACGGAAGCGGATGGTGACCTTGACCTTGTCGCCTTCCTCGAGGAAGCGAAGCATGTTGCGCAGCTTGATCTGGTAGTCGCCCACGTCCGTGACCGGACGGAACTTCACTTCCTTGATCTCGACCTGTTTCTGCTTCTTCTTGGCGGCCTGCGCCTTCTTCTGCGCTTCGAACTTGAACTTGCCGTAGTCCATGATGCGGCAGACCGGCGGGTCACCGTTCGGCTGGATCTCGACCAGATCCATGCCAGCTTCCTGCGCCAGAGCCAGTGCCTCATCACGAGTCAGGATACCGAGCTGTTCAGCTTCGGCACCAATGACACGCACCCGCGGCACGCGGATTTCCAGGTTACGACGATTGCCCTTGTTGTCGGTGGTAGCGATACCACGATCCTCCAGAAGAAGTAAAAGAACTGACCGTTCGGCGCTCAGCGCCGGGTTTCGGTCACCAGTCGCTCAACGAAGTCGGCCAGCGGCACACTGCCCAGGTCCTCACCCGAGCGGGTACGCACGGAAACAGTGCCGGTTTCTTTTTCGCGGTCACCGACCACCAGGAGATAAGGCACTTTCTGCAACGTGTGCTCGCGGATTTTATAGCCGACTTTTTCGTTGCGCAAATCCGATTGTACCCGGAAACCTTTGTCGACAAGGGTTTGCGTCACTTGCTGGACATAATCCCCCTGCGCATCGGTGATATTGAGCACCACCGCCTGTACTGGAGCCAGCCACGGCGGCAGCGCGCCGGCGTGATGCTCGATCAGGATGCCGATGAAACGCTCCATCGAGCCCACGATGGCCCGGTGCAGCATCACCGGATGCTGTTTCTGGGAGTGTTCGTCCACATATTCGGCGTCCAGGCGCTCGGGCATCATGAAGTCGACCTGCATGGTGCCGACCTGCCAGGCGCGACCAATCGAGTCCTTCAGGTGGTACTCGATCTTCGGTGCATAGAACGCGCCCTCACCCGGCAGCTCGGTCCACTCTACGCCAGCAGCACGCAGCGCATTACGCAGCATTTCCTCGGTGCGATCCCAGAATTCGTCCGAACCAATGCGCTTTTCCGGCCGCAACGCAAGCTTGATCGCCACATCGGTGAAACCGAAATCGGCGTAGACCTTCATCGCCTGCAAATGGAACGCGGTGACCTCACGCTCGACCTGCTCGGGCGTGCAGAAGATGTGGCCGTCGTCCTGGGTGAACGCACGCACGCGCATGATGCCGTGCAGTGCGCCGGACGGTTCGTTGCGATGGCAGCCACCGAATTCGCCGTAACGGATCGGCAGTTCGCGGTAGCTGTGCAGGCCGGTGTTGAACACCTGCACGTGACCGGGGCAATTCATCGGCTTCAATGCAAAGGTGTGCTTCTCCGACTCGGTGAAGAACATGTTCTCGGCATAGTTGTCCCAGTGCCCGGACTTCTTCCACAGCGACACGTCCAGCACCATCGGGCAGCGCACTTCCTGATAACCGCTGCGCTTATAGACGCCGCGCATGTACTGCTCCACGGCTTGCCAGATGGCCCAGCCGTTCGGGTGCCAGAACACCATGCCTGGGCTTTCTTCTTGCTGATGGAATAGATCCAGCGCCTTGCCGATCTTGCGGTGATCGCGCTTCTCCGCCTCCTCCAGCTGGTGCAGGTAGGCCTTCAGATCCTTGTCGTTCAACCACGCGGTGCCATAGATGCGCGTCAGCATCGCGTTGTTGGAATCGCCACGCCAGTAAGCGCCGGCCACCTTCATCAGCTTGAACGCGCGCAGCTTGCCGGTGTTCGGCACATGCGGGCCGCGGCACAGGTCGGTGAATTCACCCTGCGAATACAACGAGAGCGGCTCGTCGGACGGAATCGACTCGATGATCTCGGCCTTGTAGTTCTCGCCCATGCCGCGGAAGAACTGCACTGCTTCATCGCGCGACTTCACGCTGCGCGTTACGGGTAACTGTTCGGCGACGATCTTTTCCATCTCCGCCTCGATCTTCGGCAGATCATCGGGCGTGAACGGGCGCTCGTAGGCAAAGTCGTAGAAGAAACCGTTGTCGATCACCGGACCGATCGTGACCTGCGCACCCGGATACAGGCGCTGTACGGCCTGCCCCATCAGATGCGCGGTGGAGTGGCGTAGGATGTCCAGCGCCTCGGGGCTCTTGTCCGTGATGATCTGCAGACTGGCGTCGTGCTCGATCTGGAAACTCGCGTCCACCAGCTTGCCATCGACCTTGCCAGCCAGCGTGGCCTTGGCCAGACCGGCGCCGATCGAGGCAGCCACTTCTTGCACGGAAACGGGGTGATCGAACGGCCGCTTGCTGCCGTCGGGTAGCGTGATCTCAATCATGAAAACCATTCTCTGAAAAGCAAAAAAGGGCGCGACGCCCTTTTCGGAAACACGAAGGCGTGGTGGATATCAGCGCTGGAGCCACGTAGTTGCCATGTCGCACACTCGGCCGGCGCGGAGCGCGGGCCACCTTCGTTTATGGATGATGCCGAAACGCTAGTTTAGCCGAAATCCGCTGTCAATCCTCGCCGCCGCAGCCACGCTCAGAACGGCTTGGCCAGCACCAGATAAATCACGCCCAGCAGCAGCAGTACGGGCAATTCGTTGATCCAGCGCAATGCCCGCGACGACGGCAATGCATGGCCTGCGGCGAGGCGCTTGAGCAGGCGTCCGCAATAGATGAAATAGACCAGCAACAGCGCCACCAGGGTCAGCTTGGCGTCGATCCAGTGCATCGCGCCGGTCACGTTCGGCAATGCCGCTGGAAACACCCGCCACCCCTGCCACAGGATCAGTCCAAACAAGAACGCGATACCGAACATGGTGTGGCCGAACTTGTACAGCCGCCGCCCCATCAACTGCAGCCGCGCCTGCACCGCCGGTTCGTTGGCCGTCTCGGCCAGGTTCACCAGGATGCGCGGCAGATAGAACACCGTGGCCATCCAGGCGATGACAAACAGCATGTGAAAGGTCTTGATCAACAGATAGGTCATGGCAACCGGCAAGAGTTCACTGCGGCGCGCAGCGGGCGCCATCATAGCGCTCGACTTGCCCGTCACGACGTGGCCCGACAAGCACACCGGTTTCGGGACAGCCATCCATCCGCAACAGGTTCGAAGCGGGCCGCCTGCCGATCAATCGCTGCCCGGCCCGATCCGCAGCAGCAGCGCCTGCAACAGTCGCTCCTGCTGTGCGGCGTCGAGCGGTGCGTTGTGGCGATCGGTCAACTGGAAAAAATCCTCGACGCGCTCGCCAAATGTCGCGATGCGCGCGTCATGCACCCGCACCTCGGTGTGCAGCATGACTTGCGCCACAGCAGCCAGAAGCCCGGGACGGTCGGTGCCGACGAAAGCCATCTGGGTGCGATCGCCGGCGGCGTGGAAACTGATCTGCGGGGCCATCTGGAAATGCTTTTGATGGCGCGACATGCTGCGCTTGCTCGGTTCCACCGTGGCCGATTGCGCCAGTGCCCGTTGCAGGCGCTGCCGCAGCTCTTCCGTGCGAGCCGCAGTGGCCGGCTGCTGACTGTCCGCTTCGAGCAACAGGAACGTATCCAGCGCCATGCCCGTGGGCGAGCTGAGGATGCGTGACTCCACCACGGAGAAGCGCAATCGATCCAGCATCGCGGTGATGGTGGCAAACAGACCGTCGCGATCAGGCGTGTAGACAAACAACTCGGTACTGCCACGCACCGATAGCGGATGCACCGCGATCAGTGGAACAACGCCGCGCGCGCGCAAAATCGCGCCGGTCTGCCAGGCGATCTGCTCGGGTCGATGGCGCAGGAAACTGAGTTTGGGGAAATCAGTCCAGACGCGGACGGCGTCGGCCTCGGCGTAGCCATCGTTCATCAGCAATGCCAGCGCGTACTCGCTGCATTCGTGCACGCGCACGTCGGCATCGCGCGGCAGCTCCACCTCACTGTGCAAGGCGTAGCGGGTGGCGGTGTACAGGTCGGACAGCAGCCGATCCTTCCATCCGTTCCACAACCGCGGGCTGGTACCGATGATGTCGGCGATGGTCAGCAGATACAGCTGGCCCAAGCGTTCCCGGTCGCCGACGAGTTCGGCGAACCGGTGCACCACGTCCGGGTCGGTGATGTCCTGGCGCTGCGCCGTGGTGCTCATCAACAGATGCCAGCGCACCAGCCAGGCGACTCGCTCGATATCGCCGACGGGGAGACCAAGCTGCGCGCAGAACGCGCGCGCATCTTCCTCGCCCAGCGCCGAATGATCACCGCCCCGGCCTTTCGCGATGTCATGGAACAGTGCTGCCAACAACTGCAACTCAGGCTTGTGCAGCGTCGGCCAGATTTCGCAGCCCAGCGGAAATTCGCGCTGCGCCGATGGATCGGCAAAGCGCGCCATGTTGTGCAAGACGCGCAAGGTATGTTCGTCGACGGTATAGACATGGAACAGGTCGTACTGCATACGGCCGAATACCTTGCCGAACGCCGGCAGGATCGCCGCCAGCAGACCGTGTCGGTTCATCCGCCACAACGCTTCCACCGCAGGCGCACCACGGCGCAGCAGTTGCAGAAACGCCGCCAGCACGTTGCGGTCACCGGCCAGCGCATCCGCATGTGCGGCCGTGGCCTGGTGGATGCGCCGCATGGTGTCGGCGTTGAAACCGATCACTCCTGGCTGATCCAGCCGGGCGATGAAAATCTCCACCAGGGCGGCTGGTCGCTGCAGGAACAACTGCGGATCACGCGCCGCAATCCGCTTTCCGTAGCGCACGAAGTCGGCGCCCACTGGCTCGGCCTCGCCCTGGGGTTCCAGCATTTCCTCGAAGCGCTGGGCCATCTGCACACCGAGCCGCTCGACCTGGCTCGCCGCGCGGTAATAGCCCTGCATGAATTGCTCGACGCCAAGGTTCTTTTCGTGCTCGTCCTCGAACCCCAACCGCGCGGCCAGTGCGCGCTGGTAGTCAAACAACAGCCGCTCCTCGGCCCGGCCAGCCTCCAGGTGCAAGGCGTAGCGATAACGGCGCAGAGTGGCTTCGGATTGTTCCAGCGCAGCCAGCTCGGCAGGATCGAGCAAACCCTCGGCCACCATCCCGGACAGGCCATTCGCATGGGCCAATCGCCACCCAAGCCAGCGCAGGGTATCGAGCGTGCGCAGCCCGCCGGGGCCGTCCTTGAGGTTCGGCTCGAGGTTATAGGCGGTGTCGTCGTAACGGGCGTGTCGTGCGTTGCGTTCGGCCAGCCGTGCGGACAGATATTCACGTGGCGGCCATAGCGCCGGGTCGTCGACGATCGCTGCCAGCCGGGCGTCCAGCGCCGGGTCACCGGCCAGCCTGCGAGCATCCAGCAAACTGGTGAAAACGCTGGCGTCCTGCGCCGCCAGCGTGCGGCATTGCGCCGGGTCGCGCACGGCATGACCCACTTTCAGGCCGACGTCCCACAGCGTGGCGAAAAACTGCTCCAACGCGCGCAACCGTGCCGGCTGGGGCGCCTGCACCAGGGCCAGCAGGTCGACGTCCGAATACGGAAACAGCAGGCCGCGGCCAAATCCGCCGACCGCATACAGCGTCGTTTCGGTTACCTCGCCGAGGCAGGCCATCCACACATGCGCCACCACCCGCTCGACCGATTCACCCCGCCGCCGCGCCAGCAAGCTGGCATCGGCACCGTCACGGAACGCGGTGGCGAGCGTGCGATCGACGTCGCCCAGCAGCTGACGTAGTGCGCGGCGAGCCTCGGCAGACACACCCGAGCGCGGCACCGCCACGGGCAAGCGTGGCAAGGCCGGCAAAGCAACGGAACTGAGTGTCAACGACATGCCAGACGAAGCTCCGAATGCGCCAGGTTTTACCCGTAGGAGCGCACCCTGTGCGCAAATTCCCGCCAACCCTTCACGCACAGGGTGCGCTCCTACAAAGGCGTCACGCCAATATCAGGCATCCGGCCAAGCAGTGAGTATCTCGAAGCCATCGTCGGTGACCGCGATGGTGTGCTCCCACTGCGCGGACAGTGAATGGTCCTTGGTCACCACAGTCCACCCGTCCGGCAACTGCTTGGTCTGCGGTTTGCCGGCATTGACCATCGGCTCGATGGTGAAGGTCATGCCCTTCTTCAACTCCACCCCGGTGCCGGGCTTGCCGTAGTGCAGCACCTGCGGTTCGTCGTGGTAGACCTTGCCGATGCCGTGGCCGCAATATTCCCTGACTACGCTGAAGCCGGCAGCCTCGGCATGCTGCTGGATCGCATGGCCGACATCGCCCAGCGTGGCACCCGGGCGAACGGCCTTGATGCCGTGCATCATCGCCTCGAACGTGGTGTCGACCAGCCGTTTGGCCAGGACGCCCGGCGTGCCGACGAAATACATGCGGCTGGTGTCGCCGTGCCAGCCGTCCTTGATCACGGTGACGTCGAGATTGACGATATCGCCGTCCTTCAGGACCTTGCCGGGACTGGGGATGCCGTGGCAGATCACGTGGTTGACCGAGCTGCACAGCGTCTTGGGGAAGCCGTGATAGCCCACATTGGCCGGAATCGCCTGCTGCACATTGACGATATGGTCGTAAGCGAGCCGATCCAGCTCCTCGGTGGTGACACCGGGCTTGACGTGATCCTTGAGCATGGCCAGCACTTCGGCGGCCAGCCTTCCGGCAACGCGCATGCCCTGGAGGTCTTCGGGGGTTTTCAGGGTAATGGCCATCGTCTCGCCTGGTGGGTCTCGCCTAAGTGGGTCAGGGCTAAATGGCGGCGTCAGCGCGGGTGTTCAATGTTGAATCGGCCCGCAACTTGCCGCCTCGCCGGCGTACCGGCTATAATTTCGGAGTTTTGCTGATCTGACACGACCTTTTTACTGATCGTCACAGCGCAAAGCGAACCGGGATTGTAACCGCCCCGCGGTACAACACCCAACCAACGCCACACACGTATCGGCACCGCCTTCGGGGTGCTGCGTCTGGCCCATCACGCAGTTCATCACTGCACCGGGCAAGCCGCGGTCGAAGCCGGGGATGCGTGGAGGTCCCAACCCCCAGGCCTTTCAAAGGCCATTGCAAGGAGTTACACCCATGGCACAAGTCACCATGCGCCAAATGCTCGAAGCCGGCGTCCATTTCGGTCACCAGACCCGTTACTGGAATCCGAAGATGGCTCCGTACATCTTCGGCGCGCGCGGCAAGATCCACATCATCAATCTCGAAAAGACCCTGCCGCTGTTCACCGACGCGATGCATTTTCTGTCGGCCCTGGCGCAGAAGCGCGGCACCGTGCTGTTCGTCGGCACCAAGCGTTCGGCCCGTGAGCCGTTGGCCGAGGAAGCCGCACGCGCCGGCATGCCGTTCGTCACCTCGCGCTGGCTCGGCGGCATGCTGACCAACTTCCGCACCGTCAAGCAGTCCGTGTCGCGCCTGAAAGAGCTGGAAGCGGCCGAGACCGACGGCAGCTTCGAGAAGCTGGTCAAGCACGAAGTGCTGGCCCGCCGCCGTGAGCGCGACAAGCTGCAGGCCTCGCTGGGCGGCATCAAGGACATGAACCGTCTGCCTGACGCATTGTTCGTGATCGATATCGGCCACGAAGACATCGCCGTGCAGGAAGCCAAGAAGCTCGGCATCCCGGTGATCGCCGTGGTCGACACCAACTACAACCCGGAACTGGTCGATTACGCGATCCCGGGCAATGACGACGCGATCCGAGCGATCCAGCTGTATGCCCGCGCCGCCGCCGACTCGATCCTCGAAGGCAAGGCTGCTGCACCGGCCGCTGCCCAGGGCGACGCCAACGACTTCGTCGAACTGGACGAGGAAGGCAACCCGGTAGCGAAGGTCGACCGCAAGCCGGCTCCGCCGCGCCGCGATGCCGCTCCGAAGAAGGGCGCCCCGCGCCGTGAAGGCGGTCGCGACGGTGGCCGTGATGGCGGCCGTGGTGCGCGCACCGACGGCGCCAAGTAAGTCATGACCGTATCGCCGTGGCGGCTCAGCCGCCACGGCGTATCCAAAGCATTCAGAGGTTTACCATGAGCAATATTTCCGCCCAACTGGTCAAGGAGCTGCGTGAGCGGTCCGGCGCCGGCATTATGGAATGCAAGAAGGCCCTGGTCGAGAACAACGCCGACATCGAAATCGCGATGGAATGGCTGCGCAAGTCCGGCCTGGCCAAGGCTGACAAGAAAGCCAGCCGCGTTGCCGCCGAAGGTCGCATCGTCGCTGCCCAGACCGCTGGCAAGGCCGTGCTGGTCGAGATCAACTGCGAGACCGACTTCGTCGCCAAGGACGCCAGCTTCCTGAAGTTCAGCGACGCCGTCGCCGATATCGCGCTGAACTCCGGCGCTACCGACGTGGCCGCCCTGAAGGCTGCCGCCTACCCGGGTGCCAGCAATGTCGAAGAAGCCGCCAAGGCGCTGATCGCCACCATCGGCGAGAAGATCGACGTGCGCCGCATGGCGCGCGTTGAAAACACCGGCACCATCGGCAGCTACATCCATGGCGGCCGCATCGGCGTGCTGGTCGCGCTCAAGGGCGGCTCCGAGGATCTGGCCAAGGGCATCGCGATGCACGTGGCAGCGATGAACCCGGCGCACATCCGCGCCGAGGACGTACCTGCCGAATTCCTAGCCAAGGAAAAGGACATCGCGCTGAGCCAGATGTCCGACAAGGAAAAGGCCAAGCCGGCCGACATCCTGGAGAAGATCATCTCCGGCAAGATCCACAAGATCGTCTCCGAAGTGACCCTGCTCGGCCAGCCCTACGTGCTCGACACCAATGTCACGGTGGCCGATGCGCTGAAGAAGGAAGGTGCCGACGTCATCTCGGTGGCCCGTCTGGCCGTCGGCGAAGGCATCGAGAAAGTGCAAGAAGACTATCTGGCTGAAGTACAGAAGGCGATGCAGGGTTAAACCTGTTCGCCCATCGGGTCAACGAAAAGCCGCGGGAAACCGCGGCTTTTTCGTTTAAGACATCCAAACCAAAGCGGCGGCCGCCTTGCTCCTCCCCCTGTTTGCGGGGGGAGGTTGGGAGGGGGTGGCTTTTGACTTTGAGATCAAGAGCAACCCCTCCCCAACCCTCCCCTGCACGCAGGGGAGGGAGCAGAGCGGAGGCATTGCCCCTCGTCCCTACCCCTGCTCTCCGCTACAATGAATCTGTTTTGTCACACACAATCCGGAGATTCCATGAGCGACCAGCCCAAGTTCCACCGCATCATGCTCAAGCTCTCCGGTGAAGCCTTGATGGGTGAGGCCGATTACGGCATCGACCCGAAGGTGATCGGTCGGCTCGCCGACGAGATCATCGAGGTGCAGCGAGCAGGCATCCAGATCGGCGTGGTGATCGGCGGGGGCAACATCTTCCGCGGCGCCGGCCTTGCCGCTGCCGGCATGGATCGGGTCACCGGCGACCACATGGGCATGCTGGCCACGGTGATGAACGCGTTGGCCATGCAGGACGCGATCGAGAAACGCGGCGGCTTCGCCCGCGTGATGAGCGCCATCCAGATCCATGATGTCGCCGAGGATTTCATCCGCCGCCGCGCGATCCGCCATATCGAGAAGGGCCGCATCGTCTTGTTCGCCGCCGGTATCGGCAACCCATTCTTCACCACCGATTCGGCCGCTGCGTTGCGCGCGGTCGAGGTGGGTGCGGATCTGTTGCTGAAGGCGACCAAGGTCGACGGCATCTACACGGCCGACCCGACCAAGCACAGCGACGCCAAGCGCTACGACCGGCTGACCTACGACGAAGTGATCGAGCGCAAGCTGGCAGTGATGGACACAGCCGCGATCGCCCTGTGCCGTGATGACCGCATGCCGATGCGCATCTACGACATGACCGTCCCTGGCAACCTGATGCGGATCATGCACGGCGAGCCGATCGGCACCCTGGTCTGCGCCGACTGAAGCGCGGCCGCACTGCTATATAATCGCCTGTCCTGCCCGATTTTCTTTGCCAGCTTCACCGGGAAATTCCACATGCTCAACGACATCAAAAACGATGCCCAGACCCGCATGGGCAAGAGCATCGATTCGCTCAAGCACGATCTCACCCGGGTACGTACCGGCCGCGCCAGCACCTCGCTGGTCGACAACATCAAGGTGCCCTACTACGGCGCGGACATGCCGCTGACCCAGGTCGCCTCGGTGTCACTGGCCGACGCGCGCACGATCATCGTCACGCCGTGGGAAAAGAACATGGTGGCGCCGATCGAAAAGGCCTTGATGGCTTCCGATCTCGGCATTACGCCGACGACGGCCGGCACCGTGATCCGCCTGAACATGCCGCCGCTCACCGAAGAGCGTCGCCGGGAACTGGCCAAGCATGTCGGCCATGAGGGCGAAAACGCGAAGATCGCGATCCGCAACGTGCGCCGCGATGTCCTGCAGCAGGTCAAGGATCTGCTCAAGGAAAAGCTGATCACTGAAGACGAAGAACGCCGCGTCGACGACGAGATCCAGAAGCTCACCGATCGCGCGGTCAAGGATGTCGACGCCGTGGTGAAGGCGAAGGAAGAGGAGCTGATGGCGCTCTGAGCGCCATCGCGCCCGTCATGTCCGGCGCCGAAGCCGACAAGGTTCCGCGCCATATCGCCATCGTCATGGATGGCAACGGCCGCTGGGCCAAGGCTCGTCACCGTCCGCGCAGCTTCGGTCATAACGCCGGCCGCAAGGCCGTGCGCGAAGTGGTGGAATCGTGCCTGCGAGAGGGTGTGCAGGCGCTGACCCTGTTCGCGTTCTCCAGCGAAAACTGGCAGCGCCCGGAGGACGAGGTCGGTGCGTTGATGGGTTTGTTCCTGCGCGCGCTCGACAAGGAAGTGGACGAGCTGCACGGCCATGGCGTGCGCCTGCGTTTCATCGGCGATCTGAGCGCCTTTGACGAGCCGCTGCGCCAACGCATGCAGGCGGCGATGCTGCGTACCGCCGGCAACGACAAGCTGCACGTGAACATTGCGGTGAACTACGGTGGCCGCTGGGATATCGTACAAGCCAGCCGCCAGGCCGCCGAAGCGGTCGCGCGCGGCGAGCTACGCGCCGACGAAATCGACGAGGCCCGGCTGAGTCAATGGACGAGCCTGGCCGAGCTGCCGCCACTGGATTTGTTCATCCGCACCGGTGGCGAATGCCGCATCAGCAATTTCCTACTGTGGCAGGTCGCCTACGCCGAACTGTATTTTACCGACACCCTATGGCCCGATTTTGACCAGGCCTGCCTGCGTCGGGCCATCGAAGACTTTGCCCGCCGCGAGCGCCGTTTTGGCCGCACCGGCGAGCAGGTCGCCGCCATTTCTCCTTAAGGATTCCGATGCTGCTCCAGCGCACCCTCACCGCCCTGCTGCTCGCGCCACTGGTGATCCTGATCATCCTGTTTTCTTCGGCCTGGGTATTTGCGGCGGTCGCCACGGTGGCGTTCCTGGCCGCCCTGTGGGAATGGACCCAACTAAGCGGCCTGAAGAGTGCTTCGTGGCGCGTGGCAGGTATGGCCGCAGGCACCATCCTGTTCGCCTTGCTGTGGTGGACGCGCACCACCGCACTGACACCGGTGCTGCTGGCGGCAGGCGTGGCCTGGTGGCTGCTGGCCTGCCTGTGGCTGCGCAACTTCGCATTCGGCGCTGCGCCGACGCGAGAAAACCTCGCCCTGAAACTGCTGGCCGGCGTATTCGTGATTTTTCCCGCGTGGGTGGCGATCGTGAGCATTCACGAGCGCACACCTCACGGCCATGGCTGGACCATGCTCGCCCTGCTGATCGTGTGGGCGGCCGACATCGGCGCCTATTTCAGCGGGCGCGCATTCGGCAAGCGCAAGCTGGCGCCGCAAATCAGCCCCGGCAAGACTTGGGCCGGCGCCTATGGCGCGCTGGTGGCTGGTGTGCTGGTCACCACGATCGGCGGCTGGCTGCTTGACGTCCGCGGCGCCCAGTTGCTGGGTCTGGCACTGCTGGCGGTGGTCACGGTCAGTATCTCGATCGTCGGCGACCTGATCGAAAGCCTGATGAAGCGGCATGCCCAGGTAAAGGATTCGGGCACACTGTTTCCCGGCCACGGCGGCTTGATGGATCGCATGGACAGCGTGTTTGCGGCACTGCCGGTGTTCGCCGCCGGCCTGTTGCTGCTGGGTCTGTGACGATGAAAAAAGTTGGCGTTCTTGGCGCTACGGGATCCATTGGCGGCAATACGCTGGATGTCATCGCGCGTCATCCGGAGCGTTTTCGCGCGACCGTGCTGACCGCGCACCGCCAAGTGGAGGCATTGGCCGAATTGTGCGTGCGGCACCGGCCGGACCTGGCCGTCATCGCAGATCCGGCGCTGGAAGCGGAACTGTCGCGTCGGCTCGCGGCCGCCGGCATACGCTGCGAAGTAGCCAGCGGCCATGCGGCGCTGGCCACCGCCGCGGCCAGTGAACTGTGCGACACCGTGGTGGCCGCCATCGTCGGGGCGGCCGGGCTGGACTCCACCCTGGCCGCCGCGCGCGCCGGCAAGCACCTGCTACTGGCCAACAAGGAAGCGATCGTGATGGCCGGCCCGCTGCTGCTTGAGGCGGTAGCCGCCGGCGGTGGCGCGTTGATCCCGGTCGACTCCGAGCACAACGCGCTGTTTCAATGCCTGCCGGCCCAATGCCTGCCTGGCGGCCGGCCGGACCTGCGTGCAGGTGGCGTGCGCCGGCTGATCCTCACCGCGTCGGGCGGCCCGTTCCTCGGTCGCACGCGGTCACAATTGGCCAACATCACGCCGGACCAGGCCTGCAAACACCCGAACTGGGTGATGGGCCGCAAGATCTCGGTCGATTCAGCGACGCTGATGAACAAGGGTCTCGAGGTGATCGAGGCGCACCACCTGTTTTCGGCACCAGCCGACACGATCGAGGTCCTGGTCCACCCGCAAAGCCTGGTGCATTCGTTGGTTGAATACGTGGACGGCTCGGTGTTGGCCCAACTGGGCAACCCGGACATGCGCACGGCGATCGGCCATGCACTGGCGTGGCCGGAGCGGGTCGAGACCGGCGTGGCCCCCCTTAACCTGGCCGCTTGCGCACCGCTGGCGTTCGAAGCGCCGGATCTGGTGACCTTCCGCTGCCTGGCGCTGGCGTTTCAGGCGCTGCGCGCCGGCGGTGACGCCCCGGCCGTGCTGAATGCCGCCAACGAGATCGCGGTGGAGGCGTTTCTGGCCGGCGCACTGCCGTTCCTGTCCATCGCGGATGTCGTGGAGGCGGTACTTGCGGAACTGCCGGCGCAAGCCGTGGTCGATATCCCGACGCTTTGTGAACGCGACCGGGTGGCCCGAGAGGCGGCCCGTCGCGTTCTGCGCAATGCTTGCTGATATTCTTGCACTGATGACTCCCCTCAACGGCACTTGATGACTTCCTTTTTCGGCTCGGTATTCTGGTTGTTGGTCACGCTTGGCGTGCTGGTGACCTTTCATGAATTTGGCCATTACTGGGTCGCGCGCCGCTGTGGCGTCAAGGTACTGCGCTTCTCCATCGGCTTTGGCAGCGCGATCTGGAAGCGGGTGGGCCGCGACGGCACGGAATACCAGATTGCCGCGATCCCGCTGGGCGGCTACGTCAAGATGCTCGATGCGCGCGAAGGCGAGGTCGACCCCGCACTGCGCGACCAGGAATTCACCGGAAAGTCGGTGTGGAAGCGGATCGCCATCGTGGCTGCCGGCCCGGGCTTCAACCTGATCTTTACGCTGGCTGCGTTCTGGCTGATGTTCATGCTGGGCCGGCCTGACCTGGCACCGGTCGTTACGGCCTCGCCGCAAAGCATCGCGGCGAAAGCAGGTGTGCAGCCGGGTGACCGGATTGTCAGCGTCGATGGCCAGGCGGTGGCGACCTGGACCGATTCGATGGATGCCGTCGCCAACGCGCTGTTGGGGCGCGCGCCGCTGCCCATGACGGTACGCGGCGCCGACGGTCAATCCAGGTCGTTGGTGCTTCCTCTGGAGCAGCTGCCCGCCGGACTCTCCATCGATCAATACCTGGACAAGCTGGGCCTGGATCTGGCATCTCTTCCAGCGATCGTCGCCACCGTCACGCCCGGCAAACCGGCCGCGTTGGCCGGCATGCTCAGCGGCGACCAGATTGTCAGCGTCAACGGTCAGCACGTCGACGATTTCGCTGCATTTCAGAAACTGGTCCCTGCTGAGGCCGCGAAATCTCCCCACCTGAAACTCACCATCGAGCGCCATGGCCTGCCGATGCAGATGGCGGTCGACGCGCGGTGGGAGTCGCTGGAAGGGCAACCCGTCAAATGGGTGATTGGCGTGGCCCCTCCCGAGCGGGAACAGGCCACCCTGCGCTATGCACCGGTCAAGGCTCTCGGTGCCTCCTTTGAGGCGACCTGGAGCAATGCCCAGCGGACCTTCAACCTGATTGGAAAGATGGTTACCGGCCAGGCCTCGACCAACAATCTTTCTGGCGTGATCGGCATTGCCCAGGTGGCCAATACGTCGGCGCACATGGGACTGGCCTGGTTCCTGCAGTTTTTGGCCCTGATCTCGCTGAGCCTGGCGATCTTGAACCTGCTGCCGATTCCCGTCCTGGATGGCGGGCACCTACTGTATTATCTTGTTGAGTTGATCAAAGGCAGTCCGGTCAGCGAACAGACAATGATCGTCGGCCAGTACATCGGGATGGCGTTGCTGTTCACCCTGATGGGGCTGGCGTTCTACAACGATATCCACCATACGTTGCTGTCGTGATGTCCATGACCTGCAACCGCGGCGTATCGACCACCCGCTTGCCTGCGCCTTCCGCTGTACACCGCGGTGGCGTTTTACACGATGCACTCCTGCCGAGTGCGGACTTTCTTTCGAGGCAGGGCCAGTCCCTGTTTCATGCGTTGATCGGGGCGGCCGCGCTGGCCGTCCCATCGAAATAACCCAACGGAACCGACGATGAAGCGTATCGCCGCGCTGATCCTGCTTGCCTCCCTCTCCGCCAATGCGTTTGCGTTCGACCCGTTCGTGGTGTCCGACATCCGCATCGACGGACTCAGCCGCATTTCCGCTGGCACGGTATACAACTACCTGCCGGTGAACAAAGGCGACCGGCTGACCAACGACGAGGCCCAGCGGGCCATTCGTGCGTTGTACCAGACCAAGTTCTTCAGCGACGTGGAATTTGATCGCGACGGCAGCATCCTGGTGATCAAGGTGGTCGAGCGCCCGTCGGTCGCCAAGCTGACCCTGCGCGGCAACAAGGACATCAAGACCGATGACCTGAAGAAGGGCCTGAAGCAGATCGGCCTTGCCGAAGGTGAGACCTTCGATCGCCTGGCACTGGACAACGTTCAGCAGGAACTGATCCGGCAGTATCACAACCGCGGCAAGTACAACGTGTCGATCATCCCGCACGTGACCTACCTGGAACGCAATCGCGTCGCCATCGACATCGAGGTGCGTGAAGGCAAGGCTGCCACGATCAAGGAAATCAACATCCTTGGCAACCATGCGTTCCCCGACCAGGATATCCGCTCGGGTTTCGAGTCGAACACTCCGAACCTGATGTCCTGGTATTCGAAAGACGACCAGTATTCGCGCGAAAAGCTTTCCGGTGATCTGGACAAAGTCCAGGCCTATTACATGAACCGTGGTTACGCCGACTTTGGTATCGATTCCACCCAGGTATCGATCGCGCCGGATCGCCGTTCGATGTACATCGACACCAGCGTGAAGGAAGGCGACATCTACAAGATGTCCGACGTCAAGCTGCTCGGCACGCTGATCCTGCCGGAGTCGGACCTGCGCCGCTTCGTGTTCGTCAAGCCGGGCGACATCTTCGATCGCGCCGCGATCGAGGCCAGCTCGAAGGCGATCAAGGCCGTGTTGGCCAACATCGGTTACGCGTTTGCGAACGTCACACCGATTCCCAAGCTGGACAAGGAACATCACACGGTTGATCTGACGCTCTACATCGAGCCGGGCCAGCGCGTGTATGTCCGCAGGGTGGTCTTCTCGGGCAACACCCGCACCGAAGACAACGTGCTGCGGCGCGAGATGCGCCAGATGGAGGGTTCCTTTTACTCGCAGGCCGCCATCGACCGCTCCAAGATCCGTCTGCAGCGACTGGGTTACTTCAAGAAAATCGATATCGACAAGAAGCTGGTGCCGGGCACACAGGATCAGGTCGATGTCACGGTCAAGGTCGAGGAGCAATCCGCCGGCAGCCTGCAGTTTGGTATCGGCTATTCGCAGTACTCCGGTCTGATCCTGTCCGCCTCGGTGACGCAGAACAACCTGTTCGGCAGCGGCGACAGCGTCTCCCTGAGCGGTCAGCGCAGCACGTACAGCACGCTCTACAGCATCAACTACTACAACCCGTACCTGACTGACAACGGCATCGGCATCGGCTACAACGCCAGCCTGTCGAAGACGAACTACGGCGACATCAGTGAATTCGCTGATTACTCCACCAGCGCCAAGAGCTTCTCCAGTTACCTGGGCATACCGATCACCGAAACCGATGGTGTACGCCTGGGGCTGGGCGTGAGCAGCAACAAGGTCAACACGATTCCGGGTTTCACCCCGCAAGTGCTGATCGATTATCAGAATGAAATCGGCCACGACACCGTCCATACATGGACCGGCACCGTAGGCTGGACCCACGATACCCGCAACGGTTACTGGGCGCCGACACGGGGTGGCAAACTCTCCGTCTCGGCCGACGTCGCGCTGCCCGGCTCGACCGTGCAGTACTGGAAAGTGACGGCGGAAGCGAATCATTACTGGCCGATCGGCAAGGGGTTTGTGCTGTTCCTGGATGGGCAGGTCGGCGATGGTCAGACGTACGGCAAGAACGGCATCGACGATGCGGCTTACAGGCAGCTGCAAGACCTCGTCACCGACCACACCCTGGTCGACATGCGCGAGCAGTTCCCGTTCTTCCAGAACTTCTTCTCCGGCGGTGTGCAGGACGTGCGCGGCTTCCAGGACAACACCCTGGGACCACGTATCTGTATCGCCCCCAATGCGGTACCGACGAGTGGTGGGCTCTGCCCCGATGGCAGTCACGCCGAACCTATCGGCGGCGCGTTCAAGGTGCTCGGCAAAGCCGAACTGTATTTGCCATTGCCGTTCCTGAAGGACGTCAACACGGCACGCGTGTCGTGGTTCGTCGACACCGGCAACGTCTACCAGAACGTCCAGAGCTTCAATGCCAGTACCCTGCGTGCCTCGACCGGCCTCTCGCTGCATTGGCAGGCGCCGATCGGCCCGCTGATCATCAGCTTCGCCTTGCCGTTCCGCACCCAGCCCGACGACGGCTTCTATGAGGAGCGCATCCAGTTCACGTTCGGCAGCACGTTCTAAGACGAGGCAAAATGTGCAGGGAGCGCGGCCAGCCGCGCTTCCTCGTTGGCTTGCCCGTGCTTGCACGGGCATCCCGTCCTGGAATCACCTGAGTGTCCTGGAGAAAGCACGTGGGCGTAAGCGGCTCCTATTCTCTGAGCGAACTGGCCGAACGTTTCGAACTGTCGCTGCATGGCGACGGTGCACGCCTGATTGATGGCGTCGGCACACTGGCCGGCGCAGCTCCCAGCCAGCTGAGCTTTCTTTCCAATAGCAAGTACACGGGACAACTGACAGCCACCCGCGCTGGCGTGGTGCTGTTGCGTGAGGAGAACCTCGCCGACTGTCCGACCGCTGCACTGATCGCCAAAGATCCGTACATCGCCTACGCCAGGATCGCCACACTGTTTGAACGGTTGCCGGCTGCACCGCCCGGCATCCACCCCAGCGCCGTGGTCGCCCCCGGTGCGCGCGTCAGCCCCAGCGCGAGCATCGGCCCCTGTTGCGTGATCGAAGACGGTGCCGTCATCGAGGATGGCGTCGTACTTGGTCCGCATTGCATCATCGGCACTGACTGCGCGGTGGGTGCGCAGTCACGACTGGTCGCGCGGGTGACCCTGGTAACCCGGGTCACGCTTGGCAAACGGGTGCTGGTGCATCCCGGTGCCGTGATCGGCTCGGACGGTTTCGGCCTCGCGTTTGATCCCACCGCGTTCGACAACGGTGGCTGGATCAAGCTGCCGCAGCTGGGCGGCGTGCGCATCGGCGACGACTGCGAGATCGGTGCAAACACCACCATCGACCGTGGCGCGCTGGACGACACCGTGCTGGAAGAAGACGTGCGACTGGACAACCAGATCCAGATCGCCCACAACGTATACGTCGGCGCGCACACCGCCATGGCAGGTTGCGCGGCCGTGGCCGGTAGCGCCAGGATCGGCCGCTACTGCATGATCGGCGGCAATGCCGGCGTGCTGGGGCATCTTGAATTGGCCGACCGGGTTACCATTACCGCCAAGAGCCTGGTCACGCATTCGATTCGCGAGCCGGGCGAATATTCATCAGGCGTGCCACTGCAGGACAACCGCCAGTGGCGGAAAAACGCGGCCCGCTTCAAACATCTGGACGAGTACGCGCGCCGGCTGTCGGCGCTGGAAAAGGACAAGACCCATGAATGACAAAACCACGGGAATAACCCTGCCGGTGAACGTGGAGCAGATCCAGCAATTGCTGCCGCATCGCTACCCGTTCCTGCTGGTGGACCGCGTGATCGAGATCGTGCCGGACGTCAGCGTGGTCGCGTTGAAAAACGTGACTATCAACGAGCCGTTCTTTCAGGGTCACTTTCCCGGCCATCCGGTCATGCCCGGCGTGCTGGTCATCGAGGCGATGGCGCAGACCGCCGGCCTGCTGACCCAGATCAGCAGTCGGATGAAGGGCAACACCGGCAGCCCGTTGTTCTATCTGGTCAAGATCGACAATGCACGCTTCAACGCACCTGTGGTTCCGGGTGACCAGTTGCGGCTGGAAGTAAGTCAGAAACGCCTCATGCGCGGCATGGGCCTGTTCGTGGCGCGCACGCTGGTCGAGGGCAAGGAAGTAGCCAGTTGCGAACTGATGTGCGCTGCGAGGTCCGACAAATGATTCATCCCACCGCGCTGATCGATCCCTCTGCCGTCATCGGTGCCAATGTGAGCATCGGTGCCTACAGCGTGATCGGCGCCGAGGTGGAAATCGGCGACGGTACTCAGATCGGCCCGCATGTCGTGATCGAAGGACCGACAAGGATCGGGCGTGACAATCGCATTACCCAGTTCGCTTCACTCGGCGGCACGCCGCAGGACAAGAAATTTGCCGGCGAGCACACCGAACTGGTGATCGGCGATCGCAATCTGATTCGCGAATTCGCCACCATCAATCGTGGCACCGGTGACGGTGGCGGCATTACCCGGATCGGCAACGACAACTGGTTGCTGGCCTATGTGCACGTCGCACATGACTGCAAGATCGGCAATCACGTGGTGTTCTCCAACTACGCGGCATTGGCTGGGCATGTGGAGGTCGGCGACTGGACCATTCTCTCGGGCTATTCCGGCGTGCACCAGTTCTGCAAAGTCGGCGCGCACGCCTTCATCGGCATGGGTTGCCTGGTGGGTTCGGACGTACCGCCGTTTGTGATGATGGCGAATGAACAGCACGGTCGCCCACGCGGGATCAACAGCGAAGGTCTGAAGCGCCGCGGTTTCGATGCGACACGCATCTCCGCGATCAAGCGCGCCTACCGCACTTTGTACATGGCTGGCCTGTCGTTGCCTGATGCGCGCGAACAACTGATTACACAGGCGCAGGCAAGCGACGATGTGCGCGCCATGCTCGAGTTTCTCGAAAGCAGCGAGCGGACCCTCGCCCGCTGATATGTGCGCTGATAGGGGCCTCGCCCCTATCAGCGAATCGAACAGCTGGCTTCGCTCTGCGGGAGTTACAAGACATGCAGATGGCTGAACCCGGGTCGCAGACCCCGCTCATCGCCATCCTCGCCGGAGAAGACTCCGGTGACCAGCTCGGCGCCGACCTGATTGTCGCGCTGCGCGAGCGTTACCCGCAGGCGGGTTTCGTCGGTATCGGCGGCGCCCGCATGCAGGCGCAGGGATTCGAATCCTGGTACGACATCCACGAACTATCGCTTTTCGGCTTCAGCGAAGTGATCAGGCATCTGCCGCGACTGCTGAAGTTGCGCAAGGCCCTGGTGGCACGACTTCTGAAAGCGCATCCCGCGGTAGTGATCGGCATTGATGCACCGGATTTCAATCTCGGTGTGGAGCAACGCCTGAAACAGGCTGGCCTGCTCACCGTGCACTACGTCAGCCCGTCGGTCTGGGCATGGCGTGAAAAGCGTGCGGAAAAAATCGGGCGCAGTGCCAGTCGTGTGCTTTGCCTGTTTCCGATGGAACCGCCGATCTATGCGAAGCACGGTATCGATGCGCGCTTCGTCGGCCACCCGCTGGCCGATCGTTTCGCGCTGGTCTCCGATCGGGTCGGTGCGCGTGATTTTCTGCAGCTGCCCCAGCAGGCTCCGATCCTGGCCGTGCTGCCGGGAAGCCGACTCTCCGAGCTTGCCCGGATGGGGGAGACTTTCATCTCTGCCGCGACAAAGGTCGCCGCGGCGCTGCCGGGTCTGCGTATCGTGATCCCGGCAGCAAACCCACAGGTCCATGCCAGGCTCAGGACGATCCTGGCGAAGGGTCCGCGCGACGAAGCCGCCCCGTTGCTGCTGGAAGGTAACGCACACGAAGCGATGCTCGCCGCCGATGTGGTGTTGCTGGCCTCCGGCACCGCCACGCTGGAGGCAATGCTGGCCAAACGACCCATGGTGGTCGGCTATCGCGTCGCACCGCTGAGTTATCGCATCGCACGCGCGATGAAAATGCTGAAGACCGATGTGTATGCCTTGCCCAATATCCTGGCACGCGCCAGTGGTCTCGGTGACGAGCTGCTGGTGCCTGAGTTGATGCAGGACGACTGCACGGCTGAGAAGCTCGCCGCTGCCACATTGGCGCTGTTTCGCGACAGCGAGCGCCGGGGACGCATTGTCGCGGCGTTCGAGCAATTGCATCAGGCCTTGCGCGGCGGACTGCAGGGTCACGCCGGGGATCGTGCAGCTGAGGCGATTGCCGAGTTGATGGACGAGCGTGATGTTCGGTAGGAAGTCCATGGCGAACATCACCTCTCACCTCAATCCTCTCCGGAGGCGCATGCAATGAGCATGTGTTTTGAGGCGAGCACCCGCCCCTCATCCCAACCTTCTCCCCAACGGGGAGAAGCGGCGAACGCAAAGAGCGTTCTTATTGCCGGGGTTGATGAAGCCGGCCGCGGACCGTTGGCCGGACCCTTGGCGGTGGCCGCCGTGATCCTCGATCCTGCTCGGCCGATCGCTGGTCTCAACGATTCCAAAAAACTCAGCGAAGCAAAGCGCGAAGCGCTCTACCCGCAGATCATCGAATATGCGCTGGCCTACTGCGTGGTGTTGATCGAGCCGCATGAGATCGACCGCCTGAACATCTTCCAGGCCACCATGACCGGCATGAGTCGCGCCGTGACCGGCCTCTCGCTGCTTGCCCACGAGGCGCTGATCGATGGCAACAAGCTGCCGCGAGATCTGCCTTGCCCCGGACGCGCGATCGTCGGTGGTGATGCGCTGGAGCCGGCGATCAGTGCTGCCTCGATTCTCGCCAAGGTCAGCCGTGACCGCTTGATGGTGGCGATGGACGAGGTCTACCCCGGCTACGGTTTTGCCGTACACAAGGGATATCCAACGCCGATACATCTGGCCTCGCTGCAGCAACTGGGACCCTGTGCACAGCACCGCCGCAGTTTCGCGCCGGTGCGGTTGCTGCTTGATCAGGGCACGCTGTTTTAAGCATGTGCAGAGTGTTTTGCCATACGGGCAAAGCAGCTGACATTCGCATGCGTGCGACTCATGCAGTCGTCAGATAAAAACGCATAGCCCATTAGTCACTACGATTTTTTTCGCCGCCGGCGCGCCCGATGCATGACACCGGATGAGGAGCGCCGTGCTCGCAAAAACTGATCAGATTGAACAGCGCATAGCCCATTAGTCACTGCAACTTTTTCAGCCGTCCATGCATCCATAGCTGACAGGATTCAAAAGTCAGCATGGACGCTTCGGTCTCACCGGCTGTCCGCGCAACCGCTCGCTCGCCAGCCGTCATCTGCGCATCCATCAGAACCGCAGGAGTCGTGCATGTTACTTCCGGCCCATCGCGCATTCGCCGCCAAGGGGATGCCACCAGAACCCTCCCCTGCACCGTCACCGGTCGCCGCCGTAGCCACCGATGCGGTCGACAATAACGTCCAGCACACCGACTACGACCTCCACCCGCTGACGGTGCGCCATCTCGACCACTACATTGAGCCTGACCATACCGACGAACGCTTCCATGTGCGCTGATGGTGTTTGATGGGTGCGGGATCCTGATGACCCGGTCAACTTCCCGGGATGGTCTTGGTGTTTGCTGCCCGATAACCTGCAGCCGCGGCGACCAGGCAAACCCGGCATCGCAGTAGCCACAACGATTTCCCCAACCCCGGAGGAAGTCAATCTTGCCGCTGGGCGTAGCGCCGGTTAGCCTGCACGGACTCACTGCATAAGCCAGCATGACCGTCCGCTACACCCACCTGCACCTGCACAGCGAATATTCGCTGGTCGATTCGACCATCCGCATCAAGGCGCTGGTCGAAGCCTGCGTGCGCGCCGGCATGCCTGCGGTGGCGCTGACCGACGAGTGCAACATGTTCGCGCTGGTGAAGTTCTACAAGGCCTGCAGCGCGGCCGGCATCAAGCCGATCGGCGGCTGCGACCTGTGGATCTCCGCACCGGATGATCCGCGGCCGTGGCGGCTGACCTTGCTGTGCCAGAACCGCGAGGGCTACCTCAACCTGTCGCGACTGGTCTCGCGTGCCTGGCGAGAGGGCCAGCACGGGGGCCGCGCGCTTATCGAGGCCGGCTGGCTGCAGGGGCAAGCGACTCATGGACTGATCGCCCTGCTCGGGCGCGACAGCGAAGTCGGCCGCATCGCCTCGAATCAGGGCATTGACGCGGCGCTTGCGAAACTGCATCCGCTTGCCCGACTGTTTCCGGATCGGCTCTATCTGGAACTGACCCGTTGCGGCCGCGAGGGCGAGGAAAACTGGAACGCCGCCGCGCTTGCGCTGGCCAGCGAACTCGCGTTGCCCGTAGTGGCCAGCAATGACGTACGGTTTCTCAGGCAGGACGACTTCGAGGCCCACGAGGCACGTGTGTGCATCAACCAGGGCCGCGTGCTGGCTGACCTCAAGCGCCCACGCGACTACAGCAACCAGCAATACCTCAAGTCACCGGAGGAGATGGCGACGCTGTTCGCCGATCTGCCCGAGGCGCTGGAAAATACCGTCGAGCTGGCCAGGCGCTGCAATCTGGAACTGGAATTCGGCAAGTACTATCTGCCCGACTTTCCGGTACCCGAGGGTCACGACCTCGCCAGCTATATCCGTGAGCTGTCGCGCGAAGGCCTGAAGGAGCGCCTCGCCGCCTCGCCGCTCGCGGCCAACCGTACCCTGGAGGAATACCAGGCGCGGCTGGAGCGCGAGCTGGATGTCATCATCGAGATGGGCTTCCCCGGCTACTTCCTGATCGTTGCGGACTTCATCAACTGGGGCAAGCAAAACGGCATCCCGGTCGGCCCTGGTCGTGGCTCCGGCGCGGGTTCGCTGGTCGCCTGGGTGTTGAAGATCACCGATCTGGACCCACTGCAGTTCAACCTGCTGTTCGAGCGATTCCTCAATCCCGAACGCGTGTCGATGCCCGACTTCGACATCGACTTCTGCATGGATCGCCGCGACGAAGTGATCGACTACGTCTCGCGCAAATACGGTCGCGACCGGGTCAGCCAGATCATCACGTACGGCTCGATGGCGGCGAAGGCCGTGCTGCGCGACTCCGGTCGCGTGCTCAGCATGGGTTACGGCCAGGTCGACAAGCTGGCCAAGCTGATCCCGCCACGTCCGCTCGATCTCACGCTGTCCGATGCACTCGGCCGGTCCGAAAAATCGAAGAAAGAAACCGATCGCGTCGTCAAGGAATTCTGCGAGGCCTACGAGCAGGACGAAGACGCCCGCGCGCTGATCGACCTGGCGCTGAAACTCGAAAGCCTTACCCGCAACGCCGGCAAGCACGCCGGCGGCGTGGTGATCGCACCGACCCCGCTCACCGACTTCGCACCGCTGTATTGCGAAGCGGGCGGCGGCGGCGTGGTGACCCAGTACGACAAGGACGACGTCGAAGCGGTCGGCCTGGTGAAGTTCGACTTCCTCGGCCTGCGCACGCTGACCATCATCGACTGGGCGGTGAAGGCGATCAACGTGCGTCGCGCGAAAGGTGGCGAAGCGCCGCTGGATATCGCCAAGCTGCCGCTGGATGATCCCAAACCTTATGGACTGCTGAAGAAAGCGCAGACGGTAGCCGTTTTCCAGCTCGAATCCTCCGGCATGCAGCGCATGCTGAAAGACGCCAAGCCTGACCGCTTCGAGGACATCATCGCGCTGGTCGCGCTGTATCGTCCCGGCCCGATGGACCTGATCCCCAGCTTCATCGCGCGCAAGCACGGGCGCGAGGACGTGGCGTATCCCGATCCGCGCGTGGAGCCGATCCTGCAAGAGACCTACGGCATCATGGTCTACCAGGAGCAGGTCATGCAGATGGCGCAGATCGTCGGCGGTTACTCGCTCGGCGGCGCCGACCTGCTGCGTCGCGCGATGGGCAAGAAAGACGTCAAGAAAATGGCCGAGGAGCGCGCCAAGTTCCGTGAGGGTGCGGCGAAGAGCGGCCTCACCGGCGACAAGGCCGACACCATTTTCGACTTGATGGAAAAGTTCGCCGGCTACGGCTTCAACAAGTCGCATGCGGCCGCCTATGCGCTGGTCAGTTATCAGACGGCGTGGTTAAAGGCGCACTATCCGGCTGAATTCATGGCCGCGACGATCTCGGCGGACATGGACAACACCGACAAGGCGGTGACGTTCCTCGATGAATCGCGCGCGATCGGCATCACCGTGCAGCCGCCGGACGTCAACGCGTCTGAGTACATGTTCGTCGCGATCGAACCCGGCAATTTGCCCGATAACTCGCGCCAAGGCGCTCGCACGATCCAATACGGCCTGGGCGCCATCAAGGGTGTCGGCCAGGGTGCATGCGAAGCAATCGTCGCCGAACGCAGCCATGGCGCATACACCAACCTGGCCGACTTCTGCCGTCGCGTCGATCCGACCAAGCTCAACCGCCGCGTGCTGGAAGCGCTGATCCTGTCCGGTGCGCTCGATGCGCTGGCACCGACCCGCGCCAGCCTGATGTTGCAGCTTCCCGACGCCATCAAGGCCGCCGAGCAGCATCTGCGCGACAAGCAGTCAGGCCAGAACGACATGTTTGGCGCCGCGTCGGGCGCAACGACGCCGGTGGTCCACATCGACCTGCCGACCGTGCCGGAATGGCCGCTGGAGCAGAAGCTGCAGGGCGAGCGCGACACGCTCGGGCACTACCTCTCCGGTCATCCCACCGATCCGTGGAAGGATGAACTGGCACAGCTCTCGACCTGCCCGCTCGGCGAAATTGGCGATCGCTACCAACCACCGAAACCACGCAAGAACGACAACGACGACGGCAACCGCTTCCGTCGCGGCCCGGATACGCCGTGGACGATCGCAGGCATGGTCACCGCCGTGCGCAAACGTGGCGACAGCGATGCGTTCGTGCGCATCGAAGATGGCACCGGCAGCATCGAAGTGAGCTTCTTCGGCGAGCTTTACCAGCAGGTCGCACCGCTGCTCACCCGTGACGAGATGTTGATTGTCGACGGCGGTCTGCGCATCGACGATTTCTCCGGCGGTGGATTCCAGCTGCGCGCCCGCAGCGCCAGTACACTGGCCGACGCCTGTCGCAAACATGCACGGCTACTGCAGCTGAAATTGAACGGCGTCGGACCGGGCTTCGTCGAGCAATTGCAGCACGCGCTGGCCGGCTATCGCGGTGGCCGCGCTACCGTGGTGCTGCACGGCTATCACAACCGCAGCGCGCAGGCGGATCTGGAGCTGGGTGAAGAGTGGCGCGTGGATGCGATCCCCGCCTTGCTGCGTGCCATACGCGCCATGCCCGGCGTGCAAGCGGCGCGCTTGCGCATCGTCAAGCAGCAGGACTCTTGATGTACTCCCTCCCCTGCTTGCAGGGGAGGGTTGGGGTGGAGTCGCTCTTTGTCCGAAGCTAAGATCAAAAGCACCCCCTCCCAACCTCCCCCTGCGAGCAGGGGGAGGAGCCGAACCGAAGGTGCGCCAATTACTTCTTGCCGCCGCGCTCCATCAATGCCTTCAGATCAGCGAACGGATTCCCCGTAGCCGCCGGCGCATCCTGCACTTCCATCACCCCGCCACGCACATGGTCGATATGCCGCGAATGCTCGTTGTCGTGGCAGTACACGCACAGCAACTCCCAGTTGCTGCCGTCGGGCGGGTTGAAGTCGTGATCGTGATTGCGATGGTGGACGGTCAGCTCCTGCAGGTTCTCGCGGGTGAATTCACGCGCGCAGCGGCCACAGATCCATGGATACATCTTCAGCGCACGCTCGCGATAGCCCAGTTCGCGCTGCTCGGCGTTGCGCCGCGCCTCGGCCACGATGCGGTCGAGTTTGCTGTTGTCGATGGGCGGTTTGATCGGCATGGTTCAGGTCCGGCGTTTTAAGGCATTCGTTGGCGCGGAAGATAGCGCAATCGGCCGCCAGGCGGAGCCTCCGGAGGGGCCGCCAACGCGGCGATTGGCTCCCATCGCCGCCATACGGCGCCGTTCTCGCCTTTTCCCGGGTACCGGTATACTGAGCCGCTTCTGTGCCATGACTGTCGCGAATGAACCCGAACTTCCTCGATTTTGAACAACCCATTGCCGAACTGGACGCGAAGATCGAAGAGCTTCGCCACGCCAGCCATGGCCAGGCATTCAACATCGATGACGAGGTCGGACGCCTCCGCGAGAAGCTGAAGGTCAAGACCGCCGAGATCTTCCGCAACCTCAATTCATGGCAGATGACCCAGCTGTCGCGCCATCCGGGCCGGCCGTACACGCTCGACTACATCGGCGTGATCTGCGAAGAATTCCACGAACTGGCGGGCGATCGCGCCTATGCCGACGATGCCGCCATCGTCGGTGGTCTGGGCCGCATCAACGGCAGGCCGGTAGTGATCATCGGCCACCAGAAAGGTCGTGACACCAAGACCAAGGTCCGCCGCAACTTCGGCATGCCGCGCCCCGAGGGATATCGCAAGGCGCTGCGCCTGATGAAGATGGCTGAGCGCTTCAAGCTGCCGCTGCTCACCCTGATCGACACACCGGGAGCCTATCCCGGTGTCGGCGCCGAGGAACGCGGCCAGAGCGAGGCGATCGCACGCAATCTGATGGAAATGGCCGAGCTGAAGGTGCCGATCATCTGCACCGTCATCGGCGAGGGCGGCTCCGGTGGCGCGCTGGCCATTGGCGTGGGCGACCGCACGGTGATGCTGCAGTACTCGACCTATTCAGTGATCTCGCCGGAAGGCTGCGCCTCCATCCTTTGGAAGAGCGCCGACAAGGCCAAGGACGCCGCCGAAGCACTCGGCCTGACCGCACCGCGTCTGCTGGAGCTGGGCCTGATCGACAAGGTGGTGCGCGAGCCGCTGGGTGGCGCCCATCGCAATCCGCAATCGATGGCGGTGCGCCTCAAGGCCGTGCTGCTGAACCAGCTCGACGAACTCGAAGCGATGCCGATCAGCGACCTGCTCGAACGGCGCTACAAGCGCCTGCGCAGCTACGGCGCGTATCAGGAATAACCGCCGCCGCGTACGCCGGGCTGAGCAAAGCGAACGTAGGCTGGGGTGAGCAAAGCGAAGCCCAGCATGAGGCTACCCGAACCTTCGGGATTCGTGATCACTCATCCCAACCTCCGTCCCGCCTCCGTGGGGCGTTACCATCGGCTTCGTCATTCCTGCTGCCCGGATCCGTCATGGCCAACGTCACCACGCACAAGCTCGCCGTACTGATCGACGCCGACAACGCACGGCCGGCCATCGTCGAAGGTCTGCTCGCGGAGATCGCCAAATACGGCACGGCGCACGTGAAGCGGATCTACGGCGACTGGACCAAGCCCGACCTCAACGGATGGAAGGAAGTACTGTTACGTCACTCGATCCAGCCGATCCAGCAGTTCCGTTACACAGTAGGCAAGAACGCCACTGACTCGGCCATGATCATCGATGCGATGGATCTGCTTTACGCAGAGCGTTTCGATGGCTTCTGCATCGTTTCCAGCGACAGCGACTTCACCCGACTGGCATCGCGCGTGCGCGAGTCCGGGCGCATTGTTTACGGTTTTGGCGAGCGTAAGACGCCCGAGCCGTTCCGCACCGCCTGCGACAAGTTCATCTACACCGAAGTGCTGGCCGGCTCGGCCACCACCGAGGCCGAGGCCGCACCGAAGCAGCGCTCGGCGAAGGAGCTGCGCGGTGATACACACCTGCTCAGTCTGCTGCGCAACGCGATCGAGGCTGCTTCCGACGACACCGGCTGGGCAGGACTCGGCGCAATCGGCAGCATCATCAACAAGCAGTCACCCGACTTCGACTCGCGCAACTACGGTTACGCCAAGCTCAGCGGGCTGGTCAATGGCATCGGCCTGTTCGAGACGGAAGAACGGCACATCGGCAATGGCAAGCACATCTACGTGCGGCCCCGCGCCGGCAAAAAGTGAGCGACGCGCTGTCCCAGCACCTGCTTGCCGCCTTGGCGACGACGCCAGCCGCACAGCTGTGTGTTGCGTTCAGCGGCGGCCCGGACTCGAGCGTGCTGCTGCATGCATTGGCACAGCTGCCAATGGCGCGCGCACGTGGCCTGCGCGCACTGCATGTCGATCACGGCCTGCACCCGGACAGCATGCTGTGGGCCGATCACTGTCGCAGCTTCTGCGCCGCCCTGGATCTCCCATGCGATGTACGGCGCGTGCGGGTAGAGACTGGCAAGGGCAACGGGCTGGAGGCAGCCGCGCGCCATGCGCGCTACGCCGCTTTCGCCGCCGAGCTGCGCGTAGGTGAATACCTTCTGCTGGGTCATCACCGCGACGACCAGGCCGAGACCGTGCTGCTGAAACTGCTGCGCGGCGCCGGCCCGGGGGGGCTGGGCGGCATGCGGGCGTTGCGTGCCTGCGGTCAAGGCCAGTTGTGGCGGCCGTTGCTGACGCTGTCGCGGGCGCAACTGCGCGATTACCTCGAGACGCATCAGCTGGACTGTCTCGAGGATCCGTCCAACGCCGACACGAAACTGTCGCGTAACCACCTGCGCCACGAGATCCTGCCGCGGCTGATGCAGCACTGGCCGCACGCCGTCGATTCGATCCTGCACAGCGCCGCGCTCAGCCGTGCCGCGGCCGATACGTTGCAGACACAGTGGCTGGCTGAATTCGACACGCTCCATGACCGGGCCACGGACAGCCTGGATGCAGCCGGCTGGCGGTCACTCGATCCTGCCCTGCGAGAACCATTGCTGGATCACTGGCTGCATGCGCTGGGGCTGTCTGCGCCCACCACGGCACAACGCCAGCAGGTCGAACGCCAATGCGGTGCGCGAGCCGGCCAGCTACCGTGCATCCGCTGGCCTGGCGTGGAGTTGTATATCTGGAACGGGCGGCTATGGGCGTTGTCGCCCCGCCTTGAGATCACTCCTGACTGGGAGGCGCACTGGCGTGGCGAACCGCTGACCTTGCCTGACGGCGGCCTGCTGGCACTGACCGATGCAAACGCGCGTCTGGCCGAACCGCTGGTGGTGCGCTTTCGCCGTGGTGGCGAACACATCAAACCTGCCAGCGACGCACACACCCGCGAATTGCGCGACCTGTTCCAGAAGCAGCGGGTTCCACCCTGGCAGCGCAACGTCTGCCCCCTGCTGTACGCCGGTGATGAGCTGGTCGCGGTGGCTGACCGCTGGATCAGCGCCCGCGGCGAGACGATCTTCCAGCCAAGCGGTGCTCGACCGCACTGGAAAGTGGCGCGCTGAAGTCACGCTTTGGGCCGCTTCGAACAACCTGCAACCCGTTCGTCATCCCTGCGAAGGCAGGGACCCAGCGCGCTCAACCGTCTGAAGATCACGGGCACTGGGTTCCGGCCTGCGCCGGAATGACGAGCAAAAAAACGCCCTATTCGCCATCCCTGCGAAGGAAGGGATCCAGCGCGCTCCAACGTCTGAAGATCACGGGCACCGGGTTCCGGCCTGCGCCGGAATGACGAGCAAAAAAAGCCCCATTCGTCATCCCTGCGAAGGCAGGGATCCAGCGCGCTCCAACGTCTGAAGATCACGGGCACTGGGTTCCGGCCTGCGCCGGAATGACGAGCAAAAAAAACGCCCTATTCGCCATCCCTGCGAAGGCAGGGATCCAGCGCGCTCCAACGTCTGAAGATCACGGCCACTGGGTTCCGGCCTGCGCCGGAATGACGAGCAAAAAGCACCCTATTCGTCATCCCTGCGAAGGCAGGGATCCAGCGCGCTCCAACGTCTGAAGATCACGGCCACTGGGTTCCGGCCTGCGCCGGAATGACGAGCAAAAAGCACCCTATTCGTCATCCCTGCGAAGGCAGGGATCCAGCGCTCTTCAACGTCTGAAGATCAGGGGCACTGAGTTACTCGCTTCGCTCGCCCCTGCGGAACCGTTCTTCGAGCATTCTGCGCGCCTTGCGCTTGTGCTGCCTACGCAGGAATGACGAGCAAAGAGAGGTTTTTGAAACTCTCTACGCAAAAAAATGCGCCCCCATCCGAAGCGATGCCGATTGATTCCCTGCCTGGCCTGCGTTAGCGTTGCGGCCCATGGCCAAGACCGCTCCCGCTTCTGTCAATACCCCGCCTCCGGTCGACTTCGAACGTTCCCTGGACGAACTGGAACAACTGGTCGCACGGATGGAAGGCGGCGAGCTGAGTCTGGATGAATCGCTCGCCTCGTTCGAGCGCGGCATCGGCCTGTACCGTCATTGTCAGCAGTCGCTGGAACTGGCCGAACTGCGTGTGCGCCTGCTGCTTGATCCCGATGCCCCCGATAGCGCCGAACCGTTTGAACCCGAACTCTGAGCTCGGCCCCACCCTGCAAGCGCTGATCCTTCGTGCCGAACAGGCACTGGATCGCTGTCTGCCGCCCGCCGAACAATCCCCTGCCGCACTGCATCGTGCGATGCGCTACGCCGTGCTTGGCGGCGGCAAACGGCTGCGCCCGCTGCTGGTTTACGCCGCCGCGCACGCGTTCGGCGAAACCGGCCTGCCACTCGATGCAGCCGCCTGTGCAGTGGAGCTGATCCACGCCTATTCACTGGTGCACGATGACCTGCCCGCGATGGACGACGACGCGCTGCGCCGCGGCCGCCCCACCTGCCACATCGTGTTTGGCGAGGCGATGGCGATCTTGGCTGGCGACGCGTTGCAGGCGCTGGCGTTCGAGATCCTGGCCGATGACCACGAACACCAGAACGATGCTGCCACCGGCATGGCCATGCTGCGTGTGCTGAGCCGCGCCTGCGGTGCCGAAGGCATGGCCGGCGGGCAGTCGCTGGACCTGGCCGCGGTCGGCCAGCAGCTGACGCTAGCCGAACTGGAGCATATGCACGCCTGCAAGACCGGCGCACTGATCCGCGCCTCGGTGCAGATGGGCGCACTCATCGCCGGTGCCGATATCGACACGCTGCAGGCGCTGGATCGCTACGCCCATGCCGTAGGCCTGGCCTTCCAGGTGCGCGATGACATCCTCGACGTGGAAGGCGAATCGGCCGTACTCGGCAAGACCGCCGGCAAGGACGCTGCCGCTGCCAAGCCCACCTTCCCCTCGATCATTGGCCTTGACGCGTCGCGTGCGCGGCTGGCGGAACTGACCGAGTCCGCACTCGCGGCGATTGAACCACTCGGCGACCGCGGCTCCCTGCTTGCTGAGCTGGCTCGTTACGCCGCGCATCGGGCGCACTGAAAGGGCGACTTGCGACCACCGCTGGAAGCGGCTGAAAACCATCCATCGTGCAACAAAAAAGCAGCCGCGAGGCTGCTCTTTTGTTGCACGAACTGACCCCGATTACTTGATCAATCGCAGCGTGAACGGGTAGCGGTAGCGCACACCTTCATTCGCCTTGATCGCCGCGATGATGGTGAGCACCAGCCAGCCGACTCCGATGATGATCCACAGCGGAATCGCGATGATCAGGCCGATACCCAGGGTCATGATCGAAATCAGCAGCAGGATCAGCAGGGCAATCGCCACCGTGATATTGAAATTCAGCGCTTCCTTACCCTGGTCATCGACGAACGGCATGGTGTCTTTCTTCACCAGCCAGATGATCAGCGGACCGATGAAGCAGCCCCAGCCGTGGCCGAAGGCCCCGGTGAGGATGGCACCCAGCAGGGCGGACAAGTGGGCGAACATCGCCCATTGGCGTTGGTCCGCCGAAGGCGCATCCACGACAGGCGGTTCGTTCGGCGAAGGCGGAATGACGGACTCGGGTGGAACGCTCATGCGTATCTCCTCAGCGTCGACAGATCGCCGGCCCAGTGCCGGTTGCGCTGATGCTAGCAAGCCCTGTGCGCTTTGCCGAGTGAACTTGCGACACAGGGCAGCTTGCCGCTACCGCGACGCCCTACTCGCCCGCCAAGGTCATCCGTTCCAGCAGGATCGACCCGGTCAGGATATGCGAGCGCGGATCGACATCCGCACCCACCGCCACGATGCCTGCAAACATCTCGCGCAGGTTCGCGGCGATCGTGATTTCTTCCACCGGATAGGCAATCTGCCCATTTTCGACCCAGAAACCGGCCGCACCGCGCGAATAGTCCCCAGTGATGGTGGATACGCCCTGCCCCATCACCTCGGTGACCAGCAGCCCGGTGCCCATGCGTTTCAGCATGCCGGCGAAATCGTCTTTTGCGTGGTCCGCGCTGCCCGCTTCAACGATCAGGTTGTGGATACCGCCCGCATTACCGGTCGATTCCAGCCCGAGTTTGCGCGCCGAATAGCTGCCCAGTGCGTAGCGCGCCAGCACACCGCCCTCGATCAAGGCGCTGTCGCGGGTCGCCACGCCCTCGGCGTCGAAGCTGCCTGAGCCCTGCCCGCGCAACAATTGCGGCAACTCCATGATGTTCAGCCATGACGGCATGACCGGCTTGCCGACGTGATCGAGCAGGAAACTGGCCTGCCGATACAACGCACCGCCGCTGACGGCACCCAGCAAATGTCCGATCAGCCCGCGTGCCAGCTCCGGCACAAACAGCACCGGACACTGCCGGGTCGACAGGCTGCGTGCGCCCATCCGCGCCAGGGTACGCTCGGCGGCCCTGTCGCCAAGCGCCTTTGCGCTCATGAAATCACCGGCCGCCCGCACGCTGTCGTACCAGTAATCGCGCTGCATGCCGTCTTCGTCGCCGGCAATCAAGGCCAGCGACAGCGAATGCCGCGTACCGCGCTCGCGTCCGACAAAGCCATGCGAGTTCGCGTACACCGATAGACCTTGTCCGGCCTGCACGCTGGCACCATCGGAATTGCTGATGCCGGCGTGGGCGCGACCGGCGTCCTCGATTTCGATGCCCAGTTCAATCGCGCGGGTCGTGTCGATATCCCACGGATGCCACAGGTCGAGATCGGGAAACGATGTCGCCATGCGCGCCGCATCGGCCAAACCCGCGGCCGGATCGGCCTCGGTATAACGCGCGATCGCGCAGGCCTGATCCAGGGTCGCCTGAATCGAGTCCGGATGCAGGTCGGCCGTGCTGGCCGAGCCCTTGCGCTGACCGAAGTACACGGTAAGCCCGAAACCACGGTCACGGGTGTGCTCGACCGTCTCCACTTCGCCCAGGCGCACATTGACGCTCAACCCCGTATCGATGCTGGCGGCGACTTCGGCCTGGCTGGCCCCGGCGGCGCGGGCGCGACGGATCACATCCTCGGCCAGTTCGGCCAGTCGATCGAGCTCTTGATCGCTACGATCTGGACCGCTGTGAGCCGACAAATGGCGGTCCTGGCTGATGGCGCGTTCGGTCACGTTGGGCTTCCTGGAGGTTTGACGAGTAGAATAGGCGGTTCGCGACCACCGATCCCACAATGGGGTTCAGTGCCCAAGATGGGGTCGGCTCGGCGAAATGCAAAGAGTTGGGGAGAACGCCCATGCAACCAACCGCCGGCATCTATCGTCACTACAAGGGTCAGCGCTACCGCGTGCTGGGTACCGCGCACCACAGCGAAACGCTGGAACCGTTGGTGGTTTATCAGGCGCTCTACGGCGACCACGGTCTATGGGTACGCCCAGCCACCATGTTCACCGAAACCATCGAGCTGGATGGCGAGCCGATCGCCCGCTTCGCGCTCGAGCAAGCCGAGCCCGGCACCGACGATACGCACATCTGATCACCGCCCCATCCCTGGAATTGAAACCGTGAGCCCGAGCCGCAGCCGCAATCAAACCGAACTCGACGAAGAAGACTACGGTCCCAGTCGCACCCAGCAGCGCCGCGAAGCGCTTGCGGTGCTGACCCTGGCCACCCAGTTGCTCGAGCTACCGCCGAGCCGGCTGGCCAAGCTGGAGTTGCCCGAAGACGTGCGCCGCGAGATCGACGTCACCCGTCGTATTACCGCGCACATCGCACGCAAGCGCCAGCTCGCGTTCCTCGCCAAGGTCATGCGCCGCTACGACGACGCGGACTTTGCCTCGGTGCGCGGCGAGCTTGGCGAGAACCGCGAGAAGCAGCGTCAGGAAACCGCCGCGATGCATCGCCTCGAAGCGATGCGCGATCGTCTGATCAGCGAGGACGAAACCGCACTCTCCGAGCTGATTACGGAACACCCGCAGATCGATCGTCAGCATGTGCGCTCGTTGATCCGCCAGGCCCGCACCGAACGCGATGCGAACAAGCCGCCACGCGCGTATCGCGAAATATTCCAGCTGCTGAAGGATCTGGCGGCAAACGCCAACCAGCCAGACGTCTGATAACGTGGTCTGGCTCCATGGTCCGGAGCCTTCAGCCGAGTGGGCTGAATCGCACGCAGAAGTCATCCGGCGAAACCCACCGGTCATGCAGCACGCATAACCGGCTCGCGCCAATACTGGCTCCGTAAGCCGAGCCGAACACCGCCAGTCCTGCGATGCGCTGCTCGGTCATGCGGCGGTCGTCCAGCCGATGGCGGCAACCAGCGCAACGCTGCTCGAACGCCGGCGGGAGGTTGCTCGCTGCCGGCTTAGCCTTGCTGGAGTCGCCTGCCGTGCTCATCCGTGCCCCAGGCTATCCCAGTACGTCGCGAACACATGGGCGGACATCACGTAGCCGATGATGATGTTGACCACCACGCCGGCCGTGAACGCGAGGAACGGCCTCCAGCCGGTCGCGCTGAGCGAACGCAGGCGCGTGGTCAGGCCGATGCTGAGGAAGCAGAACGTGAATACCCAGGTGCGCAAGGCAGTGATCGGCGCGACCAGTTCGGGCGTGACGATCTTGCGATAGTCCGCCAGTGAATAGCCACTGGCTAGCCAGGTGATCAAGGCCGACGCCAACAGGAAACCAAGCACGAATTTCGGGAAGCGTGCCCAGATTTCGCGGGCATCCACTTTCTTTACCTGCACGCCATCCTCAAACGCATCCCAGCGCGTCGTGGCCACCCAGGCAAGCGCGAAAGCCCAGATACCGATCCAGATATCCCTTCCCACCACTTTCATCAAGGTGAAGTTCTGCACCGCGGCGTCAGGCGCGCCGGCAATCGCGCCACCGGCATGTCGAGCGATGTCGCCATAGGTCTGCGCTGCGGCGATGCCCGCCGCATCGGCGAACTCCGAGGTACCGATCCAGGCGCCGGCCACGCCCGTCGACAAGCCCAGTGCATGCGATGCAAACGGCAGCACGAAGATCATCACGATCGCCCACAGCACCACCAGCGTGATCGCCACCGAAGCCTGCTCGCGCCGCGCACGCACCGCACCGGCAGTCGCGATCGCTGCCGACACACCGCATACCGCACCGCCGACGCCGAGCACGGCGGCAAAGCGCCGATCCAGTCCCAACGCCTTGCCGGTAAGAAAAATCGCAAAGAACGTCAGCAGCGATACCACCGTTGCCTGCCCGACAGCTACCGGGCCGGCCCATACCAGCAAGGTGAATGGCAGCGTCGCGCCGAGCAGCACAATCCCGACCTTGATGTAGAACTCGACGCGCAGGCCGACCTGAAACCACTCGGGCAAACGGACCACGTTTGACACCAGCAGTCCCAACAGCAAGGCCAGCAGCGGCGCTTCGAGGTTGTAGTGCGACGCCTGGCTCCAGGCCGCCGTCTCGAAGATCAGCAACGACACGGCGAACAGGATCAGAAACGCCGGCAAGAAATGTGCAAGACGCTGCTTGAGCACGAACAGCGCGCCGCCAAACAGCGCGGCGAACACCACGAACAGCGCCGCGTAATTGGGCAAATGCGCAACGAGATCCTGCCCGGCCTGCGCCACGTCCGACCATTTCGCCGGCGCTGTCGCGAGCCACTTGATGCTGCTGCCCGAGGCGAACAGCAGCCAGGCGACCACGACCACCAGCAGGCCGATCCACACGGACCACCAGTCCTCGTTGAAAAACAGGCCGCCACGTACCGCCGGATTCGCGGCAGTTATGGACGGCCGAACGTCCTGCGGAAGACCACGCGTCAATTCGTTCATCACCAAACCCCCAAAGCTGAAAGCAGCCGCGGCTAAAGTGTTGATGCGCGCGGACAGCGCGCGAAATGACCTTTTGCTCTATCGATATGGCCATCCCCGATGGCGAGACAAAGATGAGCGCACCGCAGTTAAAATATTGTCGCCCGGCGAAAAGCAGCGACACGCCGCGAATCCGCCGAGCGAGCGGATGCGAGAACAGCCGCGTGCCGCTGGGCTCACCCGGGCGTCCCTTCATGTCATTGCGCTTGCGTTCTGGCAGCCTCGTCGAGCAGTGCATCGAGGTCAGCTCGCCGCAACAGGCGACCGTCGAGCAACACGGCGTTGATCCGCCGGGCGTTATGGATGTCCTTGGTGGGATCAGCGTCCAGCAAGACCAGATCCGCGCGTTTGCCTACAGCCACCGATCCGCTCGTGTCCGCCATGCCGAGAAATTTGGCGGGCTCAAGCGTTGCCGAATACAGCGCTTCGCGCGGAGTGAGTCCCGACTCGACCAGCAGCTCCAACTCATCGTGCAAGGCGAAACCCGGATAAACCCCCGGCATGGGCGAGTCGGTGCCCGCCATGATCGGCACGCCGGCCTGATGCATGATCGACACGATCTGGTGGGCGATCGGCCAGCGCAGCTTTGCCAACGCCGCATCCTGCGCCGTGTAACCTGAAAGGAATTGCTCCCAACGCGGATGCTCGTCCGCGCGCAGGTATCGCCAACGTGGATCCGCACCGGGCGAGCGTTGCTGCGCCAGTAGATCTTCATCCGCAAGGACGAGCGTCGGGACCTGCACCTGGCCCGTGACGGCAACCGCTCGAGCGACCTTCCGACAGGTTTCGAGATCGAACGCCTTGAGTGTCTGCGCCTCTTGCGCATCGCGACGCGCAATCAACGCATCGCCGGCGAGGCCACGACGTTCTTCAAGCAATCGGGTTTCAATCGACGAGCAGGCCTCATAAGCCTGCATAAGATGCTCGTCACTGCGCTGACCCGCCGTAGCAGCGACCAGAAACGACACGCCCGCCGGTACGTGGCCGACGACCGGCAATGAGCGTGCATGTGCGGCAGCGAGAATGGCGCGCCAATGCGAAGCCGGTATCTCAGAGAAGACCTTGATGAAATCGGCACCGGCATCAGCAGCCGCATCGACCTGATGGGCCGCATCCTGTGGCGAGGTGCCATACACGGCGATGCCGGCGGCAAGAATGCGCGGCGCAGCGAGCTCACCTTCGTCGAACGACTTGCGCCAGCGATTCACCCATTGCATCGACGCGACATCGCCACGCATTTCGCGCACGCCGGTGATGCCGTTCGCCACGTACAGCGGAAACGACCAGTCGTTCGGCGGTCGATGCGAAGAGAGATTGAACAGATGGACATGCATGTCCACCAGACCGGGAATCAAAAACCGCCCACGTCCATCGACACGCTGTGCTGACGCCGGAATGTGCGCGTCACGCGGCGCAACGATCGCGACAATACGACCGTCATCGACCAGCACCGTCCGCGGCCCGATCGACCGCCCCCGCTCGACGTCGACGACCGTGACCCCCGTAATCGCGACGGCCTGCCGCTGAGGCAGCGACATCGCCTGCACGACAGCCGTCGAGCCCAACCACGCCAGGCTGCATGCAGTCACCAGCGACACCATCCACTTCTCGAAACCGCCACGCATGTCCAGCCCCCGATTCAGAGATAGATGAGCCAGCCTAAACTATCGTTGGCTCTGGCGGACCGCCAGGTGGCAAACTCGCAACGTCAGCTAACGACCCCGTGCACACATCAGCCTTTGAAACAGACCAACAAGGAGAAACCATGAAATCTCGTACATCGATCATCACGTTGGCATTGATGACCTTTCCGCTGTTCGCCCATGCCTCTTGCGACGCCGTGAAGTCCGATATCGACGCAAAGATCAAAGCGAACGGCGTGAGCAATTACAGCTTGGATGTGGTGGCCGCTGATCAGGCCGATAAGAGCGAAGGCAAGGTGGTTGGGCAGTGCGAAGGCAATAAAGCCATTGTGTATTCCCGTGGGCAATCCAATGCCAGCAACGGCAACTCAAACAGCGCGCCGAACCCGCTGCCTCCAGCACCAGCTCCGGCTCGATCTGGCCAAACCGGAGGTTGATCGTCCGTAGCTCGCACAGTTGGTCAGAACATGCGTGAGGTTTGAAGTGTCTGGCCCATGACGATCATACGCAGAGTCCGCCACCCGTAGCAGACGAAAGGCCGCTGAGGTAAGGGGAAAGTATGAAAGCGTTTGTCCTAACTGTGGTCGTTTTGACCAGTACAGCCTGTGCGGTATTTGCTGCAAAAGCTCAGCTAAGTCCCGCTATATCGAGTGCTATTACGTGTGCGCCTGAAATGAGCGCCGAGCAGTGCAAGATCGCTCAGGTTGACGCGATGCTTAAGAAGTTGGATCAGGCAGCTGCGTTGACCGCCTCTTCCAACGCTAAGGCAATCAGAGCTAGGAATGAGTTGGTATATTTCTACGCATCGGCTATTCAAAAGGCGGTAACGAAGAATTGGATACAGCCCGATGGGATAGTTAACGCCCGGTGCGAAGTGCACATCATCCAGCTACCTGGCGGTAGTGTTGAAAGCGCCACAGTCGATTCCAGCTGTCCCTATGATGATCTCGGTCGCCGCTCGGTCGTGAATGCAGTACTGCGAACCGAGACGCTTCCTTACAAGGGTTTCGAGAGCGTATTCCGGCGGAACATCACTCTTACCTTTGTCCCGTGGTCAAATAGTGAGGTTCATACCCCCTAGCCGCCTTAGGGATGCTCTGATCTATTGAGGCTGAAACGGCCGTCCATATGCCGTGCAGAAACTTCGGCATGGCTGCGCCAAAATGACGATTTAACCAGCTGTTTCTTATGGCCGCGGCCGCTGATCTGCTTC